>Ga0209147_100023_pt1 | contig 437803 bp, 420 predicted proteins | sample AraplaCol_mLB_r2_FD_184278 | JGI IMG/M metagenome (GOLD analysis project Ga0209147, IMG submission 184278) | Arabidopsis root microbial communities from North Carolina, USA - plate scrape CL_Col_mLB_r2 (SPAdes) (version 2) | ecosystem: Host-associated > Plants > Roots > Endosphere | place: USA... | reverse complement strand
ATACGCAGTACATCGTCGGCGTGGAGATGCTGCTGGCGGCGCAGGGGCTGACCATGACGGAAGAGTTGTTGAAGGACTTCGTGCTGGGCGAGGGAACGCAGGCGGCGTATGAAGAGATCCGCAAGCAGATTCCGGCTTGCCTGGACGGCGACCGCTGGTTCCACAACGATATCCAGGCGGCGCATTCGTTCATTACCAGCGGGTCGGTGCGTGAGGCGGTGGTGGCGCGGATCGGCAAGTTCGTCTGATTGTTTTTGTTTGATGAAAAGAGCAGCTTCGGCTGCTCTTTTTTTTGCGCCAACGCCGCTCGCAGATTAAATATGAGCCGGCCCTAAATCACGATGCTGGACACGTCGCTGATGTTTTCGCGCAACTGCGAGGCATCCTGCTTTGGCGGGCGTCCGAACAGCCGAGAGTACTCGCGGCTGAACTGCGATGGACTCTCGTAGCCTACGGCGTAAGCCGTGCGCGTGGCGTCGACGTCGGACGCCAGCAGGCGCCGGGCAGCCTGAAGCCTGAGCGTCTTTTGATACTGCAACGGACTCGTCGACGTCGCTGCGCGGAAGTGGCGGTTGAAAGACGCGACGCTCATCCCGGCGATCTCCGCGACCGTCTCGATAGGGAAGGACTCGTCGAAGTGATTGCGCATCCAGTCGATCGCTCTTCGCACTTGCGCCAGCCGACCTTCTTTGCGCGCTATTTGCCGCAGCAGCGGTCCATGCGGACTTTGCAGCAGGCGGTAGAGCAATTCACGCTCTCGCGATGGCGCGAGGATGGGAATGTCGCGCGGCGTGTCGAGCAAGGCCAGCAGGTGATCCCAGGCTTCCAGCACCTCGCGCGACACCGTTTCGACGTGGAACCCCAGGATTTCCTTTTTCGACGAGGGTTCGGGCATGTCGGCGATCAGTGCAGTGAAGAGTTCATGATCCAGCGTCAGGCCTGTGCCGAGATAGGGCTTGTCTCCCTCCATTTCGAAGATACAGCAGGTTGTCGGCAATTCGATCAGCGAGGCGAAACAACTGCCGACGCCGTAGCGCAGCATCTTCTTGCCGACCATCATCTGCTTGGCTCCCTGAAGAACGAGGCAGACACCGGCGGCCACCGCCGTGAACGTCGGCTCCGGTTGCCGGAAGGCGCCGATGGCAAGCCGCGGAATGGCGCTCTCCAACTGTTTTTCGTCGGCGTGGCGCAGCACCCGGCGGCACATCTGATCCAGTAAATCTTTCATGAAACCAGTGTGGCACGACTTGGAGGTGAGATCAATGAAATGAGCGGATCAGGCAAGAATCTGCGCAGTTTTGGCGAGCGAGCAGGGGGTCGGGAGCGTATCTTGGGCAAGACGGGCGCGGTCATTGCGCACTTAACTTCACGGGAGAAAATCTTGACCATCAAACATTTCGATGCGAAATCGACAACAGACGACGTATTGGGCGATATCGATCTGCGCGGCAAACGCGCCTTCATCACCGGCGTCTCGGCCGGGCTGGGCGTGGAAACGGCGCGCGCCCTCGTGGCGCGCGGCGCCGAAGTGATCGGCACGGTGCGCGATCTCGACAAAGCGCATGGCGCGACGAAAGTCGTGCGCGACGCGGCGGAGCAAAGCGGCGGCCGTTTTGAAATCATCCGGATGGACCTGGCCGATCTGTCATCGGTGCGTGCGGTCACCGATGCGATGGCCGCCGCCGGGAAGCCCTTCGACCTGGTGGTCGCCAACGCCGGCATCATGGCGACGCCGTTTGGGCATACCAAAGACGGCTTCGAACTTCAGTTCGGCACCAACGTGCTTGGCCACTATGTGCTGATCAATCGCCTTGCGCCATTGATGCGGCAGGGCGGACGGGTGATCGTGCTGTCTTCCAACGGCCATCGTTTTGCAGACGTCGATCTTGAGGATCCGAACTTTGCGAACACGCCCTACGATCCCTGGGTTGCCTACGGTCGCTCCAAGACCGGCGACGCCTTGCTGGCGGTTGCGTTCGATGCGCGACACCGCCATCGCGGGGTGCGCGCAGCGAGCATCCATCCCGGCGTGATTCAGACCGAGCTGATTCGCCACATGGAGCCGGAAGCCTTCCAGGCGGCGTTCACGGCGATGAATGAACAGCATCTGGCGCAAGGGCACCAGCCGTTCGAAGTGAAAACCGTCGCACAAGGAGCGGCAACGACCTTATGGGCCGGCATCGTTGCCGATGCGGAGACGATCGGCGGCCGCTATTGCGAGGATTGCCATGTCGGTGAGATCTTGCCGGATGATGCCGTTGTCAGTGCGTTCAGCGCCGGCGTGCGTCCCTTCGCAATCGATGCCGCGCGCGCCGATGCGTTGTGGGCCAAGGCGGGAGAGCTTGTGGGAGAGAAGTTTTAAAAACGTCATCGCGCACCTACGACGGGCAGTGCATTGACGTCACTGGTCCCGGCGCTCGCCGGGACCGGTCCTACTCTTCTTCCCCCAGATCCTTCTTCACCACCGCATACCTTAACAAGGTCCTCTTGCGCGCCTCGGCGTGATCCACCATCGGCTCCGGATAGTCTTTCCCGATCTTCACTCCCGTCGCCTTCAGCAAGTCCGCCGGACACAGCCACGGTGCATGAATATGCTTGTCCGGCAAACCGGCCAGCTGCGGCAAATAGCGCCGGATGAACTTGCCCTCCGCATCAAATTTTTCCGACTGCGTAATCGGATTGAAGATGCGGAAATAAGGCTGCGCATCGCAGCCGGAAGACGACGCCCACTGCCACCCGCCATTGTTGGCCGACAGGTCGAAGTCATTGAGCAGGTCCGCAAAATACTTCTCGCCCCAGCGCCAGTCGATCCCCAGGTCCTTGGTCAGGAAACTGGCCGTCACCATGCGCAGGCGATTGTGCATGTAACCGGTCTGGTTCAGCTGCAGCATGGCGGCGTCGACCAGCGGATAACCGGTGCGACCCTCGCACCACCTGGCAAACATGTCACGCGCGTGCTTGCCGCCTTCCCACTGGATGGCGTCGTAATCCGACTTGAAGGAGCGTTCCGCCACGCGAGGATGATGGAACAGGATCATGAAGTAGAAGTCGCGCCAGACCAACTCGGACAACCACACCGGCGCACCGCGGCGTCCTTCGCCGATGCGCATGGCGTCGACCGCCGCGCGCGCCAGGGTGCGGATCGAGATCGTGCCGAAGCGCAGGTGCACCGACAGATACGATGGTCCTTTGATCGCCGGGAAATCGCGCGTGTCGCCGTACTTGCCCAGGCGCGGCAGGAAGTCTTCCAGCAATTGCGCTGCGCCAGACATGCCTGTCGGGATGCGCAGGTCTTTCAGATTGCTCGGCAGGAAGCCGAGGTCTTCCAGCGTGGGCAAAGCCTTGTGGTATTTCTTCGAAGGCGGTGCGAGTTGCGCGAAATAAGCGTCCACCGGATAAGGTTTGAGGTAGAAGTCGCCGCCGGGACCGGACAGCTTGTTCATCCACGCATTCTTGTACGGCGTGAAGACGGAGAAGGGACGACCGGCCAGCGACAGTACCTCGTCTTTTTCAAAGATGACCTGATCCTTGTAGGTCAGCAATTGGCGACCATCTTTTTCCAATCGATTCTTGACCGTAGCATCGCGCTTGATCGCCTGTGGTTCGTAGTCGTGATTGGTGAAGACGGCATCAACGCCAAGTTCCGCCGCCAGCGCCGGGATGTCTTGTTGCGCCGACGCATGGCGCACGATCAGCGCGCCGCCGGCTGCACGCAAGGCAGCATCAAGCTCGGCAATGCAGGCCATGATGAAGTCAATGCGGCGATCGGCTTGCAAGCCGTCGGCAATCAGCGCATCGAGGATGTCGCGGTCATAGACGAAGACGCAATACACCTGTTTGCTTTGTTTGAGCGCGTAGTACAACGCAGCGTGGTCGCTGATGCGCAGGTCGCGGCGGAACCAGACGAGGGAAGAGTCGAAAGTCGGCATGGAGGATCAGGTGGGAGCAATAACAGGATGGTAAAGCATCTCGCCGGCGCAAACAAAAACAGCGACCGCAAGGCCGCTGTTCTTGATGACCGCAAGCGCGGAGCGATCAGCCGCCCAGATAGGCTTCCACCACTTTAGGGTTATGCAGCAGGTTGGCGCCGGTGTCTTCCAGCACGATCTTGCCGGTTTCGAGCACGTAGCCGCGTTGCGCGATGCGCAAGGCCTGGCGCACGTTCTGTTCGACCAGCAGGACCGTCATGCCGGTCTTGTTGATCTCTTTCACGATGCGGAAAATTTCCTGGATGATCAGCGGCGCGAGACCCATCGACGGCTCGTCCAGCAGCAAGACCTTGGGACGGGCCATCAGCGCGCGGCCGATGGCGAGCATCTGCTGTTCGCCGCCGGAGAGGTTGCCGGCCAGGCCCTTGGCGCGTTGCTTCAGGACCGGGAAGAGCGAATAGACCCACTCCAGGTCGCCGGCCACCGCAGCCTTGTCCTTGCGCGTGTAGGCGCCCAGGGAGAGGTTTTCTTCGATGGTGAGCGTGGTCAGCGTGGCGCGCCCTTCGGCGACTTGTACGACGCCGCTGCCGACGATGCGGTGCGGCGATTGCTGCGTGAGGTCTTCACCGTTGAAGATCACCTTGCCGCGCGTCGCCTTGACGAGGCCGGAGATGGCCAGCAGCGAAGTGCTCTTGCCGGCGCCGTTGGCGCCGACCAGCGCGGTGATTTCGCCTTCGTTCAAGGTCAGGCTGATGCCTTTGACGGCTTCGATGTGGCCGTAGGAAACCGCCAGGTCCTGGACTTGCAGAATAACGTTGGGGGCAGTCTGGGTCGGGCTCATTCTTCTTCCTTGCCGAGGTAAGCCTCGATCACTTCCTGGTTGTTCTTGATCTCATCCGGTGTGCCTTCGGCGATGATCTTGCCGAAGTTGAGCACGGCGATGCGGTCGCACAGGCCCATCACGAAACGCATGTCGTGTTCGATCATGAAGATCGAGAAACCGCGCTGCTTGATGTTGATGATTTCAGCCATGAGCTCGGTCTTTTCCGCCGGATTCATGCCGGCCACCGGTTCGTCCAGCAAAAGCAGCTTGGGCTTGGTCGCCAGCGCGCGGGCGAATTCCAGCTTGCGTTGCTCGCCGTAGGAGAGGCTGTCGGCCAGCATCTCGGCCTTGTGGTCCAGGCGTACCCAGGACAGCAGCTCGAGCGCGCGTTCGCGGGCTTCTTTCTCGATCTTGCGGAACGAGCCGAGGTTCAGCAGCAGGCCGCCGAAACCGTAGTCGAGGTGATCGTGCATGCCGACCACGACGTTTTCGAGCAGCGTCATTTCCTTGAACACGCGGATGTTCTGGAAGGTGCGGGCGATGCCGCGTTCGGTGATCTTGTGGGGGGCGACGTTGCCGATGTCCTGGCCGTCGAACACGATGTTGCCGGAGGAGGCGCGCAACAGGCCGGTGATCAGGTTGAACACGGTGGTCTTGCCGGCGCCGTTGGGGCCGATCAGACCGAAGATGCCGCCTTCCGGCACGTGGAACTGGACGCCTTGCAGGACCTGCAAGCCGCCGAAGTTTTTACTGATCTGGTTGAATTGTAAAAGCATCAGTTCACCTTCTTGCTTGCAGAATTGTTACCGTTACGGCGTTGCATAAATGCGCGGATGCGGCGCGGATCCCAGATGCCCTTCGGCAGATACAGCACGACGAGGATCAGGATCAGGCCGTTGGCGGCCAGGCGGAAGTCCTTGAAATGGCGCAGCACTTCCGGCAGCAGCGACAGGATGGTCGAGCCGATCATCGGGCCGATCAGGTTGCTGGTGCCGCCGAACACGGCCATGGTCAGGATGTCCACGGCGTTTTCGAAACCGTAGTTGTTGGGGCCGATCGTGAAGGTGTAGTGTGCATTCAACGCGCCGGCGATACCGGCGATTGCTGCACCGATGACGAAGGCCAGCAGCTTGTAGCCGGCCACGTTGACGCCCATCAGGCGGGCCGCGACTTCGTCTTCCTTGATCGCTTCAAATGCGCGGCCGATCTTGGAGCGGCGTACGCGGGCGAGGAAATACACGGTCACGCCCAGCAGCAGCACGATGTGCCACCACTCGGTGACCGGCGGAACGCCGTTCAGACCCATCGGGCCGCCGGTGATTTCCATGTTCAGCACCACCACGCGCACCACTTCGCCGAAGCCCAGCGTCGCCATCGCGAGGTAGACGCCGGACAGGCGCAGCGTCGGGATGCCGATCACCAGCGCCACCAGCGCCGGCAGGATGCCGCCGGCCGCGAGCGCGACCGGGAAGGGCAGGCCTGCCTGCATGGTAATCAGGGAGGCGACGTAAGCGCCGATCCCCATGAACGCTGCGTTGGCCAGCGACAGCAGGCCGCACGACAGCGTGACGTAGATTGACAGGGCCAGCATGGCGTTGACGCCGACGCTGAAGATGACGGTGTTGTACGTCGCCCAGAATCCATCCCACCATTCCATCATAGTCATGGGATTAAGCCTTTCTTTCCAGCACTTTGCCGAACATGCCTGAAGGCTTGACCAACAAAATCAAAAACAGCAGACCGAACGCCACCGCATCGCGGAAGTCGCTCGAGATATATGCCACCGTGAGCACCTCGGCAAAGCCGAGGAAGAGGCCGCCGATCATGGCGCCGCGGATGTCTCCCATGCCGCCCAGGATAATGACGGCGATGCCCTTGTGCAGCATCGGCTGGCCCATGAACGGCGAGATCGCGTTGAACGACAGGCCGACCAGCACGCCGGCAGCGCCGCCGAGGGCCGCGGCTGCGAACGACGTCAGGTAGAACAGGCCTTCGACATTGATGCCCAGCAGGTAAGCCGCTTTCGGCGACTCGGCAATGGCGCGCAGCGCGCGGCCCAGTTGCGTGCGGCGCATCACGGCCAGCAGCACGATCATCAGCACGAAGGCGATGACGACGATGCCGACCTGCACGGCAGTGACGTGCAGGTTGCCGATGGTGACGCTGTCCTCAGGAATGGTGCCGACCGGGAAGCGCTTGTTCTCGGCGCCGAACAGGCCTTGCGCCAGATTGGTCAGCATGATCGCCACGCCGATGGTGGCGATCATGGGAATCAGGTGGGGGGCATTGCGTTTGCGCAGCGGTTTCAATACCAGCACGTCGACGATCAGGCCGATCAGTCCGGTGGCGACCATCGCGGCGAGCATGGCCAGCCACAGCGGCAGCGCCATTTTCTCGACCAGCAGGAGGGCGGCATAGCTGCCCAGCATGAAGATCGCGCCATGCGACAGGTTGATGACGCCGAGCACGCCGAACACCAGCGTGAAGCCCAGCGCAAAGAGCGCATAGACGCTGCCCAGCGAAAGGGCGTTGATAAGTTGTTGTTCTAACATAGGGCCTGCAAGTCGAGAAAAGAGTGATGAGGTCGCCGCGTCTCATCTGCCGTTTGAGTGAACGTGCAGGTTGGCGATGTACCCTCGTTACATCAGAAAAGCGGCTTTTGATGAGCCTGTTCTTTTTCGCGATCAGTGAGCTGGGGCAAGCGATGCAACAAAAAGACTCCGGTAAGAAATACCGGAGTCTTTGTGAGCGTCGCGGTTCGACCGAAGATTACTTCAGCAGAACGAACTTGCCGCCTTTGGCGATATTGACGATCGCTTCCTGCTGCGCGTCGAAACCGACTTGCTTGCCGGCTACCGGCGGAGCCGGGCGGAAGGCGAACTTGCCGGTCGCGCCGTCGATCTTCACTGCAGGCAGGGCTGCGCGCAGGGCGTCGCGGTCCTTGTCCAGAGCGCCGGACAGCTTGACGTTCTTGAGCGCTTCGACCACGACATACAGCGCGTCGTAGGCTTGTGCTGCGAACTGGTCAGGGTCGGTGCCGAACTTGGCCTTGTACGCGGCGATGAACGCCTTGTTGGCCGGAGTCAGGTTTTCCGCCGACCATGGGCTGCCCATCAGCGTGTTGTCGCCGGCGTCCTTGGCGATTTCAAACAGCTTCGGCGAGTTCAGGCCATTGCCGCCGATGAACGGTTGCTTCATGCCCAGCGTGCGGGTTTGCAGGATGATGTTGGCCGCTTCTTCAGCCAGGCAGGAGCAGACGATGGCGTCGGGATTGCCGGCCTTGATCTTGGTCAGCTGCGCCTTGAAGTCGACGTCGCCCTTGGCGTACGCTTCAGTCGTGGTGACCGGGATCTTTTGCTGTTCCAGCGTGGCCTTGAAAACGTCGTAGCCGGACTTGGTGAATGCGTCGTCGTTACCGTAAATCACGGCAACCTTCTTGATGCCGAAATGCTTGACGGCAGCCTTGACGGTCACTGGCAGCACGTCGGCTTCCATGACGGAGTTGCGGAAGGTGAACGGGCCCATGGCAGTGATGCCGTCGGCGGTGTTGCTGGTGCCGAAGGCGACGACCTTGGAGGCGTTGGCGATCGGGTCAGCAGCGAATGCCGAGTTGGACAAGGTCGGGCCGAAGACCATCAGCACCTTGTCCTGGAAAATCAGTTTTTTGAAGACGTTGATGGCTTCTTCTTTCTTGCCTTGCTCGTCTTCCGGGATCAGAACCAGTTTGTTGCCGTTGACGCCGCCCTTGGCGTTGACTTCATCAGTGGCCAGGGTGAAGCCGTTCTTGATGGCGACGCCGTACTTGGCGGCAGGGCCGGTCAGCGCAGCGGCGAGACCGAGCTTGACGTCGGCGGCCAGTGCGGCATTTGCCATGGTCACGCCGATCATCAGCGCAGGCAAGGTCTTTAAAGCAGTTTTAAGCATGTTGAATCGCATCGAGTTCTCTCCTTAGTTAGATATTCTTATAGAGGATGACGCGAAATATGAGCCGGGGGTACCGGCGCAGGAAGTCTTTGGTGGGACCTCCCTATTTGCTCCATCCTCTTTAGACCGTCGTGCGGTCTTTGGGATACAACCGGTCAAGAATACCGTAAACCGGTTTAAACACACTGCTGCACTGCAACCTGATAAGCCGCCTTGCAACCGTCTGCTGACTCCGCCGAAGCGGAGGTGACACTGATGACAGATTTGATGCGGCTCCATCCGAAGACGGAGCGGTCCTGCTGATTACCTCGCACTGCTACTTTTGGTACAGACTCAGTACAGCGGCATCCGGGGCGCGTTGGCAGTTCGGATGCCGCTGGTATTTCTTTATTGCTTTATTTCTTGCGTTGCATTCTTTACAGCGATTTGCGCAGCTCCGCAATCGCCTGGCGCACCTGATTCGGGGCGGTGCCGCCGATGTGGTCGCGGGCGGCAACGGAGCCTTCCAGCGTCAGGACGGCGAAGATGTCGTTCTCGATCAATGGCGAATATGCACGCAGTTCGTCCAGCGTCAGGTCCGACAGGTCGCAGTTGCGGTCGACGCAGGTGCGCACCGCGTGGGCGACGGCTTCGTGGGCGTCGCGGAACGGCAGGCCCTTCTTGACCAGATAGTCGGCCAGGTCGGTGGCGGTGGCGTAACCCTGCAGCGCTGCGGCGCGCATGGCGTCCGGCTTGACGGTGATGCCGCGCGCCATGTCTGCGAAAATGCGCAGCGTATCGGTCAGCGTGTCGACGGTGTCGAACAGCGGTTCCTTGTCTTCCTGGTTGTCCTTGTTGTAGGCCAGCGGCTGGCCTTTCATCAGGGTCAGCAGCGCGATCAGGTGACCGTTGACGCGACCGGTCTTGCCGCGCGCCAGTTCAGGGACGTCGGGGTTTTTCTTTTGCGGCATGATCGACGAACCGGTGCAGAAGCGGTCGGCGATATCGATGAAGCCGACGCGCGGGCTCATCCAGATCACCAGCTCTTCGGACATGCGCGAGATGTGGGTCATGACCATGGCGGCGGCGGCGCAGAATTCGATGGCGAAGTCGCGATCGGAAACGGCGTCCAGCGAATTGCGGCAGACGTCGTCGAAGCCCAGCGTCTTGGCCACGCGCAGGCGGTCGATCGGGAAGGTCGTGCCGGCCAGTGCGGCAGCGCCCAGCGGCAGGCGGTTGACGCGCTTGCGGGCGTCGGCCATGCGCTCGGCGTCGCGGCCGAACATTTCGACGTAGGCAAGCACGTGATGGCCGAAGGTGATCGGCTGCGCCACTTGCATGTGGGTGAAGCCGGGCAGGATGGTGTCGGCATGCTGTTCGGCCAGATCCACCAGCGCGGCGCGCAGGTCGCGCAGCAGGCCGCTGATGTCGTCGATGGCGGCGCGCATGTACAGGCGGATGTCGGTGGCGACCTGGTCGTTGCGCGAGCGGCCGGTATGCAGGCGTTTGCCGGCGTCGCCGACCAGTTCGGTCAGGCGTTTTTCGATGTTCAGGTGGACGTCTTCGAGGTCGAGCAGCCATTCAAACTGGCCGCCGTCGATTTCACCCTTGATTTGCGCCATGCCGCGCTGGATGTCGGCGTAGTCTTGCGCGCTGATGATTTGCTGGTGCGCCAGCATTTCGGCATGGGCAAGCGAGCCCTGGATGTCGAATTGCGCCAGGCGATTGTCGAAAAAGACAGAGGCGGTGTATCGTTTCACCAGATCGGAAACGGGTTCGGAAAAGCGAGCCGACCAGGCTTCGCCTTTTTTCGATAATTGTGCTGTCATAGTGGGGGTCCCGAAGAATACGCGATTATAGCAAGTCGATGACATTTGAGCCACGCCGCAGCCGTTTTCGGGCGGAGTCAATAGGGAATTTTCTGCGTGGTATGGATGCCGATTGCGGAGGAGGATGGCACAAAAACCATTGCACACTTGCCAAATCTTTAAGATACTCAAAACGCTGTTTTGTAAATCCAAACTATTCGAATTTGCCGTATTTGGACTCGTCCGGGGAGAGGTCTCATGAATCTTGAAGCACTGTTTCAGCAGCAAGCGGCGTTACCCAGCATTCCCAAAGTGGTGCAGGAAGTCATCGAGAGCTTTAATAACGACAACGTCTCGATCGAGGACATCGCCAAAAAACTCAGCGCCGACCAGGTGCTGAGCGCCAAGCTGCTGCGCCTGGCAAATTCGTCCTACTATCACGTCTCGCGCAGCATCGGCACCGTCGATGACGCCGTACTGATGCTGGGGTTCATGACCGTGCGCACGCTGGTCGTCAGCACCGGCCTCACGGGCAGCTTCAAGTCCATGTCCGGCGTGGATCTCAAGTTGTTCTGGCGCTACAGTTTGCACACCGCAATCGTCGCCAAATGGCTGGCGAAGAAGCAGGGTCTCAATTCGGACCTCGCGTTCACGGTCGGCCTGATGCACGCCATCGGCCAGCTCGTCATGCATGCCGCCATGCCCGAGCAGACCCGCCAGGTCGACAAGATCGCCAGCACCATTGACGCACGCCGCCTGGATGTCGAGCACACCTCGTTCGGTTACGACTTCGCCGACGTCGGTGCGGAACTGGCCAAGCGCTGGCGCTTCCCGGAAGAATTCTCGGCGACCATCGCTGCGTTCCCGAATCCGCTGGAAGCCGAACCGTTCAACAAGATCGCCGCCGTGATCCATATCGCCGCCTGGCGTGCTCGCGCGGAAGAGAACGAATATTCCCGCGAGGAAATGGAATCGACCTTCCCCGACGATGTGGCTGCCAAGCTCGGTGTGAAGTCGGGTGTGCTGCTCGACGATCTGCCGCCGCTGGCCGAGTTGGGGGCGGGGATGGAGGAATTGATTTCCTGAGAACTTCCGGGGAAACGACCGGAACGCATCTCACGCCTGCTGATGATGAAATGAGTTCGTGGGATTACGGCCGGCATTGCCGGCCGTAATTTTTGCGCGATCCGTATCTCGTGCTTCTACAATTCCCTGACCATCGTGATTTCGCTGGCGGCGAATCCGGCTTTTCGATAGAGCGCCTGCGCTGCGGTGTTGTGCGCGAATACATTCAGGCTCACGCTGCCGAGACCGCGCAGCCGGGCTTCTTCCAGCAGCAACTCCAATGCCGCGCCGGCAAAACCGCGCCGGCGATATGCCGCATCGATCGTCAGGTCATAAAGAAAGGCCGAGGTCAGGCCGTCTTCCGTCACTTCTCCAAACCAGATCTCACCCACGCTGGCGCCGCTGTCTTCCTCTTGCAGCAGCATCAGGTAGTGTCCCGGGGTGGCCAGTCCCAGCGGCAACAATGCCTGCACATTGCCGCGCGCCTGCAGCTGGCTGGTCGCCAGCGACGGCAGGCCGCTCAGGCGGCATTGCTCGACATAGTCGGCTGACGAGGTGTCGACAAAGTGTTCAAAATCGCTGCTTGTCATGGGAATCATCTTGAGTCGGTGCGGCATAGACGTCCTTCCGGGAGTGCTGGCTTATCTTCTGGATAATCTCGTCAATAATAGTTGTTCTTGTTGTTCGTGACGACATTGACACCATTGACACCATTGGCCGCAGCGAATTCCGGGCAGATTGATCATCCGTCATGGGACGAAAAAAAGCGGATGAAGCCTAGGCTTCATCCGCTTTTTTCATGGCTGGCGCAGCGTTCAGTCCAGCTTGTCCTTCAGGAATTTCAGCATCTCGCGATAGGCCTCGGCGCGCGCATCGGCGTTGCCGCCGCTGGTGACGCCGGCGCCCGGTTTGCCGACGCCGGGGATGTCCATGCGCACGTGCATCGGCATGCCTGGCGCGTCGAAGTCATGGTAGGTATCGGGATAGAGACGCAGCGTGATCGGCGTGTCACTGTCCTGCATTTTCTTTTCCAGCGATTCGCAGGCTTCCGGTGGCGTCCAGTCGTCGTTTTCACCCATCAGGATCAGCATCGGTGCGGCCGGCTTGTAAGGCGTGCGGTTTTTCGAAAAGGCCGTACAGGTCGGATAAAACGCCACGGCGGCCTTGGGCTGCACCTTGCGTACGGCGACATCGGTTTGCGCCAGGTTCAGCGCCGACAGGATGGTGGTGGCGCCATGCGACCAGCCGACCATGCCGACGCGGGCATAGTCGACATCGTCCTGCGTGGCCAGCCAGCGCAGTGCGACCTGCACGTCAAGACGGCGGTTGGCGCTGCTGGCCTCACGCTGCTGCAGGCTTTCCTGGCAGATCGAGCGGCGGCCGCGCGGTGTGAAACTGTCGGGGAACAAGACGTTATAACCGGCATCGGTCAGCGCGCGCGCCATGGCGATATGGCGTGGCGTGAATTCGATCTTTTCCTTGTTGACGCTGCTGTAGAGACCGCCGCAACCGTGCAGGGCGATGATGGTGGCTTTCTTTTCGGACTTGCCTTTGCCCTTGAACCAGAAGCCGAACAATGCAGTCGCCTTGCCGCCCGGCGTATCGACGCTGGTCAGCGTGACGCGTTCGGTGCGCAATGGCGGCAGCTGCTTGACCGTTTCCTTCGGCGCGGCGGCAACAACGTGTCCGCACAGCCCTGCGAGGCAGAGCGACGCGATGGTTTTACCCCAGGTACCCATGAACTTCCCCTTGTTGTGTTGGCAACCCCTGGCGCCGACCTGCATGAGATCAGCTTGCCGGGGATTTGCCGTCAATCTTTTGTTTTGAGCCTGCTTGCGCGGGCATCAACACCAGCAGCAGCGCCATCCCGATCAGTGCGCCGCCGGCGGCATACGCCCACGATAATTGTTCCTGCAAGAACAGCCACCCCCACAAGACCCCGAACAACGGGATCAGGAACGTGACGGTCAATGACTTAACAGGACCTATATCGGCAATTAATCGGAAAAATAAAATGTAAGCCAGCGCAGAGCATACAAATCCCAAAATCAATAAAGCAAACCACGTACCAATGCCGGCACGCAGCGGAGCGGCCGGGCCGTCCTCCAGGATTGTCATGACGGCAAAAAATGGCAGCAGCAGCGCGACGGCACCCAACTGGCTGCCAAATGCCACCAGTTTGCTGTCCAGGCCGCCGCGATCCGTGATCCAGCGCTTGGTCAGGAAACCGGCCAGGCCGTAACAGCTGGTCGCCAGCAGGCACGCCAGCGCACCTGAAACAGTCGCCGGGTCAAAAGCCACCGGTCCGGTCCTTGTCAGGACTGCAACGCCGGCCAGGCCTAGCATCACGCCGCCCACCTTGCGCGGTGTCAGCCTATCGCCGAAAAATAATGCCCCGATGACCACGCCCATCAAGGGAGTCGTCGCATTGAGGATGGCCGAGTAACCGGCCGGCAATACCTTGGCGGCCACGCTGAAGAGCACGAACGGCAAGCCCGAATTGATGGCACCGAGCAACATTGTGGCGCGTAGCTTGCCCTGAAAGCGCCATTTTACGCCCAAGACGGCCAGCAACAGCAGCAAACCGGCCGCACCGAACAGCACCCGAAAGAAAGCGGTATTGAGCGCACCCATTTCCGGCACAGCGAGGCGCATGAACAGGAAACTGGCGCCCCAGATGGCGGCCAGTGCTAGCAGGCGGAGCAGATCGGCTGGTTTCATGACACTTCCTGACGCAATGCGGAGCGCTCATCTTGACCAGCCGATGATGCCGCCGCACTCCAAAACTTGCTATCGTGATTTTCCTGATGCCGGCCACCGCTCCCCACTCCCCGCACCCGTATCGGGCGTCAGGGAGCGGGCGGAGCAGGCAGAGCAGGGCTGTCAGCCCGTATTGCGCAGGCCGGCGGCGATGCCGTTGATGGTCAGGTGGATGCCGCGCTGCACGCGTTCCTCGACCTTCTTGCCGGATGCTGCGGTGGAGCGGTGGCGCTTGATCAACTCGACCTGCAAGTGGTTCAGCGGGTCGAGATAGGCGAAGCGGTTCTTGATCGAACGCGCGAGCAAAGGATTGCCGGCCAGGCGATCCTTGTTGCCGGTGATCGAGCCGAGCAACTGGCTGGTGCGATCGTGCTCGCCCACGATGCGGCCAAAGATCGCGTTGCGCAGCTTGCGGTCGGCGACCAGTCCGGCATAGCGCGACGCCACGGCCAGGTCGGTCTTGGACAGCACCATGTCCATGTTCGACAGCAGCGCGGCGAAGAACGGCCATTCCTTGTACATCGCGCGCAGCGTCGCCAGTTTTTTTGCGCTCTCCTTGCTGCCGCCTTCCTGCAGCCATTCCGACACCGCGCTGCCGAAGCCGTACCAGCCCGGGAACAGCAGGCGGCACTGGCCCCACGAGAAGCCCCATGGAATCGCGCGCAGGTCTTCAATGCGGCGTGTCGACTTGCGCGAAGCGGGGCGCGAGCCGATGTTGAGCTCGGCGATTTCGGCGATCGGCGTGGCGGCGAAGAAGTAGTCGGTGAAGCCCGGGGTCTCGTAGACCAGATTGCGATACGCCTGGTAAGCGCGATCCGAGAGGTCGCCCATGACGCGTTCGAACTCGGCCAGTTTGCGGGTCTCTTTGGCGTCGGTGGTTTCCGGCATCAGGCTCGCTTCCAGCGTTGCGGCGACCAGCAGCTCCAGATTGCGACGGCCGATTTCCGGATTGGAGAACTTGGAGGCGATGATTTCGCCTTGTTCGGTCAGGCGGATCTGGCCGTTGACCGTGCCCGGCGGTTGCGCCAGGATGGCCTGGTAGCTCGGGCCGCCGCCGCGGCCGACGGTGCCGCCGCGGCCGTGGAACAGGCGCAGCTTGACGCCGGCGCGGTTGAACAATTCCACCAGGCGGTTTTCCGACTTGTACAGCTCCCAGTTCGAGGTCAGGAAGCCGCCGTCCTTGTTGGAGTCCGAATAGCCCAGCATCACTTCCTGCAGCTTGCCTTGCCTGTCGATCAGCGGCGTCACCTGCGGGAATGACAGCCATTGCTCCATGATGTCGGCGGCGCAGCGCAAGTCGGGGATGGTTTCAAACAGCGGGATCACCATCAGTTCGAGTTCGACCAGCTTGGACGGATCCTTGGCGTCGGCGTGCAGCAGGCCGGTTTCCTTTTGCAGCAGCAAGACTTCCAACAGGTCGGACGCAGTTTCGGTGTGCGAGATGATGTAGTTGCGGATCGCGCGCGCGCCGTAGCGCTGGCGGATTTCGCGGGCCGTGCGCAGGATGGTCAGCTCGGAATTGGTTTCGTCCGAATACGTCAGGTAGGGCGAATAAAGCAGGCGCGGCTTAGCCAATTCAGCCAGCAGCAGGACGATTTTCTTTTCTTCGCTCAGGCCGGCGTAGGACGGCTCGACCTGCGCGCTGGCGAACAGTTCGCCCAGCACGCGCTCGTGCACGTCGGAGCTTTGGCGCATGTCCAGCGTGGCGAGGTGGAAGCCGAAGATTTCAATCGAACGCTTCAGCACCGCCAGACGCGGCTTGACCAGTGCGCCGCCATGATTGGCGTTGAGCGAGTCGACCAGCACCTGCAGTTCGGCGATGCATTCTTCCGGGCCGGCGTAATGCGCGGCGGCGCCGACTTCCTGGCGCAGGATGTTGACCACGCCGAGATGGCGGGCCGTCGCGGCCAGGCGCGCATACACGCCGATCAGCGCGCGGCGGTACGGCTCGTCGGCGCGATGGTTGGAGTTGTCGGGCGATGCGTCGGCCAGCGCCAGCAGTTCGGCGCTGGCGTCGACCATCAATGTCGAGATCGACAGTTCGGCGCCGAGCGCGTGAACTTCATCGAGATAGAAATCGAAGATTGTGGTCGACTGGCGTTGCAGCGCGCGCTGCATGGTGCCGGCATTGACGTTGGGGTTGCCGTCGCGGTCGCCGCCGATCCAGCTGCCCATCTGCACGAACGGCGGCAGTTCCGCCGGTGTGGTGCGCGCACTAGTTTTGGTACGCAAGCGCGACGGGAACTGCGCGTGGATTTCTTCCTCGATGTCGTCGTACAGCGCAGGCAATTCACGCAGGAAGGTGATGCGGTAATAGGACAGGGCGTTTTCGATTTCGTCGGCGACCGTCAGCTTGGTGTAGCGCAGCATGCGGGTTTGCCACAGCGTGGCGATGCGTGCGCGCAGCAGCTCGGTGTTGTCGCGCAATTCCTTCGGCGTCAGCGGCTGGTCGCGCAGCGCCAGCAGGCGGGCGATTTCGCGCTCGGCGTCGAGGATGCTCTTGCGCTGCACTTCGGTCGGATGCGCAGTCAGCACCGGCGAGATCAGCGACTCCGACAGGAAGTTGCGCACGGTGTTGCCCGACACGCCGGCATTGTCCAGGCGCGACAGCGCGTAAGCGACGCTGCCCGGTTGCGGTGCCGAGCCGGCCAGCAGGTGGGCGCGACGGCGGCGGTTGTGGTGCTGGTCTTCGGCGATGTTGGCCAGGTGCGAGAAATACGAGAACGCGCGCACCACCGAGTTGGTCTGGTCGCGGGTCAGTTTCTTGAGCAGCTTGTCGAGTTCGGCGCCGGCCTTGGCGTCGGATTCGCGACGGAAGCGCACGGCCGTCTGGCGGATGGTTTCGACCACTTCGAAGACGGTGTCGCCTTCCTGGTGGCGCAGCACTTCGCCGAGCAGGCGGCCCAGCAGACGGATGTCTTCCTTGAGCGGCGCGTCTTTGTCGGCGCCGGTTTTGGCGGTACGTTTTTCAGCAGGTTTATCGGAACGGACAGGGGCAGAACGAGCAGGGGTTTGGGTTTTTGGTTTAGTTGCCATGATCAACAATTGCTACGGTTTTCAGAGGAGAAAGTCGGGCGTGCTGGTCGAACTGTCAGTGATGCTGCGTGCTAGAATCTGCTCACTTGTTTGCCTCACTTTTTTTATATTTTTATGCGCCGGGCATCTTCACAGATGACTCGGCGACTACCGGAAGAGCCGTCTTGAAAGAATTTCCTCCCTCCAGTCTGGTCATCGCTTCGCGCGAAAGCCGTCTCGCCATGTGGCAAGCCGAGCATGTGCGCGACCGGTTGGCTGCATTATATCCGCAGTGCAGCATAAGTATCCTCGGAATGACCACGCGCGGCGACCAGATCCTCGATCGCACCTTGTCCAAGGTGGGTGGCAAGGGGCTGTTCGTGAAGGAGCTGGAAGTCGCCATGGCCGAGGGGCGCGCCGATTTCGCGGTGCATTCGCTCAAGGACGTGCCGATGGAGCTGCCGGAAGGATTTGTGCTGGGCGCCATTCTGGAGCGGGAAGATCCGCGCGATGCGTTTGTCTCCAACGATTACGCGGGACTCGACGAGTTGCCTGCGGGCGCAGTGGTCGGCACCAGCAGCCTGCGCCGCCAGGCCCTGATCGCGGCGCGCTATCCGCACCTGGTCATCAAGCCTTTGCGCGGCAATCTCGATACGCGCCTGGGCAAGCTGGACCGCGGCGATTATGCCGCCATCATTCTTGCCGTCGCCGGCCTGAAACGCCTTGGTCTGGAGTCGCGCATCCGTTCCGCCATCGCACCGGAACAAAGCTTGCCGGCTCCAGGGCAGGGTGCCATGGCCATCGAAATCCTGGCCGAACGCACCGACTTGCAACGCGTGCTGGCGCCGATCAACCATCTCGCAACGGATCGCGCAGTGACGGCGGAGCGTACGCTGTCGCGCACCTTCGGCGGCAGTTGCCAGATTCCGCTGGCGGCCTTCGCCACCATCGAAGGCGATCGCATGCACATGCGCGCCCTAGTGGCGACGCCGGACGGCAAGCAAGTCGCCGCAGCCGAAGCCGACGGTCCGGCCGAAGCCCCGGCCGCGCTCGGAAAACAGATTGCCGACTTGCTGCAGGCGCAGGGCGCTGCAGCGATCCTGGCGGCATGCAAGGCTGACGCTGACGGTGATGCGGCTGAATGATTCAGCATCGATTGTTTCAGCGTCAATCATCCATCCGTCTTCACTCTGAACTGAAGGGGACGCCGTGAAGGAACGCGCTTCCAGGCCGGTAGTCATCACGCGCCCCTTGGCGCAAGCCGGTGCGTTCGCCACGCAAGTCACGGCGATCGGTCGCCTGCCGGTGATTTTCCCCTTGCTGGAAATTGCACCCGTGGCCGACAGCACCGAACTGCAACGCGTGCTGTCCATGCTGGAGCACTATGCGCTGGTGGTGTTTGTCAGCCCCAACGCCATCGATGCCGCGTTCCAGTTCATTCCGTCATGGCCGCAAGCCGTGGCCATCGGCATTGTGGGCGAAGGCAGCCGGCTGGCTCTGCAGCGCCACGGCGTCGACGCGTCACATGCCTCCATCTACGCGCCGCGCAACAGCGAGCGCATGGATTCCGAAGAATTGTTCAAATCGCTCGACCTCGATGCGCTGCGCGGCAAACGTGTGCTGATCGTGCGCGGTCAGGCCGGGAGGGATTTCTTGACCGACATGCTGCGCGCCGGGCAGGTCGAGGTTGATCACGTGACCGCCTATCAGCGGCGGCTGCCGCAAATCGACGCTGAAAAGGCCGCGCATCTGCGCAGCCTGATCGACGCCGGCAGCGAATGGGTGGTTACCAGTTCCGAGGTCTTGCGCAACCTACGGCAAATCACGGCCGACATGCTGGGACAGGACTGTGTGGTAAAACTACAACGCAACGAAATCATCGTTTCGCACCAGCGGATCGCTGAAACAGCGCAATCGCTGGGTTTCTCCCTTGTGACCATGACCGGATCAGGGGACGAACGCCTGATTGCCGCGTTACAATCCCCAGCATGAACGAACTGCAATCCTCCCCCGACCAGAACCAGCCGGACGCGAAAGCGGATCCCGGACTGCAGGCGAGCATGGTGCTCCCTTCCTTTACACCTTCGGACAATGGCGTGCTGAAAAAGCGCCTGCGGCTGCTGACCCTGCTGGTGGCGATCCTCGCCATCGTGCTGGTCGTGCAGTGGTGGATGTCGCATAGCGAAATCCGCGGCCTGCGCGAAGAAGTCGCACGCCGCCTGCAAACCGGCGACGTCGCCAATACCGAAGTCAAGGGCGTGCTCAAGACCGTCCAGGAAAGCACCAAGGAATTGCAAGCCAAGGTCAGCGTGCTCGACAGCAAGCAGGCCGAGTCGCAAAGCCAGCAACTGGCGCTTGAGCAGCTCTACCAGGATCTTTCCAAGAACCGCGACGACTGGGCCCTGTCGGAAATCGAAGAGGTCCTCTCGACGGCCAGCCAGCAGCTGGAACTGGCGGGCAACGTGCAGGGTGCGCTGATCGCCTTGCAGAACGCCGACAAGAGCCTGTCGCGCTCCGACAAGCCGCAGTTCATCGCCATCCGCCGCGCCATCGCGCGCGACCAGGATCGCCTGAAAGCCTTGCCGACGGTCGACGTCCCCGGCATCGCCGTGCGCCTCGACAGCATCATCGGCCAGATTGACGGCATGCCTTTGCTGTCGGACGAGAAGCCGGTGGTGTCGGTGACCGAACCGAAGAAGCAAGCGGCGCGCGCCGCTCCCAAAGCCGCCGCCAAGGTGAACGGCAAGGAACAGCCCGCTGCGGCGCCTGCGAGCGACTGGCTGGCCGATGCGCAAGAAAAGTGGCAAAGCTTCAGCGCCGAGATGTGGACCGAACTGAAGCAGCTGGTGCGCATCCGCAGCGTCGATACGCCGGACGCCTTGCTGCTGTCGCCGACCCAGGCTTACTATGCCCGTGAAAACCTCAAGCTGCGTCTGCTCAATGCACGCCTGGCGCTGCTGTCGCGCAACGAGTTTGCGTTCCGCAACGATCTCAGCGCGGCACAAGACACCATCGCCAAGTACTTCGATACCCGCGCCAAGCAAGTGCAAACCACGCAGGCGCTGTTGAAGCAAGTCCAGGGCAGCAACCTGTCGATCCAGATGCCGACGCTCAGCGAAAGCATCAACGCGGTGCGCAATTACAAAGGCCGTCGCTGAAGCCGTTGCATTAAACGACAACGACGACAACGACAGAACTTTATATGCGAATTCTCCTCTGGCTCCTGACCCTGTTTGCTTCCGCCATCGGCCTGGCGGTACTGGCGCGCTTCAATCCCGGCAACGTCGTGCTGTTCTATCCGCCGTACCGCGTCGATTTGTCGCTCAACTTTTTCCTGGCTGCGGTGGTGGTGCTGTTCATCGCACTGTATGTGCTGATCCGTGCGGTGCGCCTGACCCAGAAGCTGCCCGGCCGCGTGATCGCCTATCGCCGTCAAAAGCGTGAAAACGACGGCAACAAGGCCTTGCGCGACTCGCTCAAGGCGTTCTTCGAAGGCCGTTTCGGCCACGCTGAAAAAGCCGCCACGCGCGCCGCCGAACTGCCCGACAACGCGGGCATCGCTGCGCTGGTCGGCGCGCGTGCGGCACATCGCATGCGCCAGACCGACCGCCGCGACATTTGGCTGGCCAGCACCGACGGCGATAACAGCCTCAAGGCCGCACGCCTGATGACGACGCTGGAATTGCTGGTCGACGACCACCAGTTCAAGGCCGCGCTCGACACCGTCGACGAGCTCAACGCCAACGGCACGCGCCACATCCAGGCGCTGCAATGGGCGCTCAAGGCCAATCAGCAAGCCAAGAACTGGCCGGAAGTGCTGCGTCTGGTGCAAACGCTGGACAAGCGCAATGCGCTGCATCCGGCCTTGTCCAATCGCCTGCGCGAAATGGCTTACGACGCTTTGCTGTCGGACCGTGCGCATGACGCCGAATCGATCCGCCGCCTGTGGGCCGAGGTGCCCAACGCTGATCGCCTGAAGCCCTATATCGCTGCGCGCGCCGCCCAGGCCTTCAGCAGCCGTGGCCTGCACGACGAAGCGCGCACCTTGCTGGAACGCGCCTTGGCCGCCGACTGGGATGATCGCTTGATCCGCGCCTACCGCGATTCGACGGCGGAAGCCGGTTCGCCTGCGCTGCTGGCACAGATCGAACGCTGCGAGGCCTGGCTGGCGAAACGTCCGACCGATGCCGAACTGGCGCTGACGCTGGGTATGTTCTGCCTGCGCCAGAAGCTGTGGGGCAAGGCCCAGCGCCATCTGGAGCAAGCCTTGTCCGATGCGATCGAGCCGCGCACCGTGCGCGAATCGCATCTGAGCCTTGGCCAGCTGCATGATGCGCTCGACCAGCACGAACAGGCCGCGGCGCATTACAAGCAATGCGCGCTGGCGACGGCGATTCGTTAGTTTTTGCAGGTTCGAAAATAGCCGCCGGGTCGCTGCAAGGCCCCGGCGGCTTTTTTATTGCCTGTTTTCAAGAGCATGCGGATTCGGCGCAGATTGAGGTTGACGGCCTGAATGCCGTTATAATTCCGGGTTTCCCATCCCATCATTTCTTTACGAGAAAGCACCATGAGCCTGAATAACGTCCCGTCCGGCCGCGACCTGCCCAACGACTTCAATGTGATCATCGAGATCCCGATGAACGCCGATCCGATCAAGTATGAAGTGGACAAGGATAGCGGCGCCATTTTCGTCGACCGTTTCATGGGTACCGCGATGCACTATCCGTGCAACTACGGCTACATCCCGCAAACTCTCTCGGAAGACGGCGATCCGGTCGACGTGCTGGTGATCACGCCGTTCCCGCTGTTCCCAGGCGTGGTGGTGCGTTGCCGTCCCATCGGCGTGCTCAAGATGACCGATGAGTCGGGCGTTGACGCCAAGCTGCTGGCCGTGCCGGTCGACAAGGTCCTGCCAATCTACACGCACTGGCAAAAGCCGGAAGACATGAACGAACTGCGCCTGAAGCAGATCCAGCATTTCTTCGAGCACTACAAGGACCTGGAAAAGGGCAAATGGGTCAAGATCGACGGCTGGGAAGGTCCTGAATCGGCCAAGGCGGAAATCCTGGCCGGCGTCGAAGCCTACCAGAAGCAGCAAGCCAAATAATCAGGCAATCCTTGCATTGCAGAAAAAAGCGCACCTGCGGGTGCGCTTTTTTTGTCCCTGCCGGAATTAACCCGCGCGGAACGGGTTGCGCTCGTTGAGTTCGCTCAGGTAATCGTCGATGCCGCCGCCTTCCCGTTCAAGGAAACGCTCCACCGCATCGGCAAACGAAGGATGCGCGAGCCAGTGCGCCGACCAGGTTTTTTGCGGCAGGAAACCGCGCGCCATCTTGTGCTCGCCCTGGGCGCCGCCTTCAAACCAGGCGATCCGGTTGTCGATGCAGAATTCCAGCGGCTGGTAGTAAGCCGTTTCAAAATGCAGGCAAGGCACCTCTTCCAGGGCTCCCCAGTAACGGCCGTACAGCGCGTCGTCGTCGTACACCACCAGCGACGAAGCGATGGCTTTGCCGTCGCGACGGGCGATCGTCAGCAGCAGGTGTTGCGGCATCTCGGCGGCAATGCGCAGGAAAAAGTCGAGGTTCAGGTAAGGCGTCGAATGATGCGCCGCGTAAGTGTGGCGATAGCAGCGGTGGAAGAAACGCCAGTCGCCTTCGCCGGCTTCATGGCCGCGCAGATGGCGGAACGTCACGCCCGCTTCGCCCACCTTGCGGCGCTCGGCCAGGATGTTCTTGCGCTTCTTGCGTTCCAGCGTCGCCAGGAACTCGGCGAAGTCGCGGTAGCCTTCGTTGTGCCAATGGAACTGTACGCCGCTGCGTAGCATGAAGCCAGCCTCGGCCAGCGTCTGCGCTTGCGCCGCGGGAGGGTAGAGCACGTGGGTGGACGAGGTCTGCGCAGCTTCCTGGAGTTCCTGCAAGGCTTGCACCAGCGCCTGGCGCGCGGCGCCGTCAACCGCGAGAAGACGGCCGCCGCTGACCGGCGTGAACGGAATCGCCGACAGCAGCTTGGGGTAATAGGGCAAGCCGTGACGCTCGTAGGCTTCGGCCCAGGCCCAGTCGAAGACGTATTCGCCGTAGGAGTGATATTTCAGGTAGAGCGGCAGGGCCGCCTTCAAGGTATCGCCTTGCCACAGCGTCAGGTATTGCGGCTCCCAGCCGGTGTCCCTGGCGGCGGAGCCGCTTTCGTGCAGCGCATGCAGGAAAGCGTAGGACAAAAAAGGCGTCGCGTCGGCCTGGGCGGCAAGCAGCGCATCCCATGCCGGCCGGCCAACTTCTGCCAGAGAAGAAATGATTCGCGTGCGATAATGAGCCTCTGCGTTCACTGCGTGCAGCTCCCTGGCACAGGTGTTCCGTCCTTACTCTTCGTCATTTTCTTACCGTTATTTCTTACTTGTGGCCATCATGTCAGTCAAAGTCGCCATCGCCCAGATCAACAGCACCGTTGGGGATATCTCGGGCAATCGCAACAAAATCGTCGAATTCGCTCGCCGTGCCGCAGCGCAGGGTGCGGATATCGTCCTCACTCCGGAGTTGTCGCTGGTCGGCTATCCGCCTGAAGACCTGTTGCTGCGTCAGGCATTCTACGCAAAAACCGAAGAAGCGTTGCAAGCGCTGACGGCCGAGCTGGCGACACTGAAAGACGTACACGTGGTCGTCGGTCATCCGGTGCTCAAGGATGGTGCGCGCTTCAACGCGGCATCGGTCCTGCTGAACGGCCGGATCACCGGCAGCTACCACAAGCTGGAACTGCCCAACGACAGCGTGTTCGACGAAAAACGCTACTTCACGCCTGACGGGACGCCGCTGGTGTTCGACGTCAAGGGCACGAAATTCGGCATCAACATCTGTGAAGACACCTGGTTCCCGCGCGCTCCTGCGCGCGCCAGGGATGCCGGTGCACAAGTCCTGCTGATCCTGAACGGTTCGCCGTATCACATGAACAAGCAGTTGCTGCGCCTCGACGTGATGCGCGACAACGTCACCAAACAAGGCATGCCGCTGGTGTTCGCCAACCTGGTGGGCGGGCAGGACGAATTGATTTTTGACGGCAATTCCTTCGCCATGGATATCGCCGGCGAGCTGGTCGCCAGCCTCGCCCACGCGCAGGAAGATTTGCAGGTCATCGAATTCGACGGCGTGCAGATCCGCAATCCGCAGATGGCGCCTGCGCTGTCGATCGAAGCGCAGGTATACCAGGCGCTGGTGCTGGGTGTGCGTGACTACGTCGGCAAGAACGGTTTCCCTAGTGTGCTGATCGGCCTGTCCGGCGGCGTCGATTCGGCGCTGACGCTGGCCATCGCCGTCGATGCGCTGGGCGCCGACAAGGTGCGCGCGATCATGATGCCGTCGCCTTACACTGCCGACATTTCCTGGATCGACTCGCGCGACATGGTCGAGCGCATCAAGGTGCGTTACGACGAGATCCCGATCAACGACTGCTTCTCGGCCTTCCGCAGCACCCTGTCCGAGGAGTTCAAGGGACTCAAGGAAGACACCACCGAAGAAAATATCCAGGCGCGCATTCGCGGCACGCTGCTCATGGCGCTGTCCAACAAGTACGGTTCCATCGTCCTGACCACCGGCAACAAGAGCGAAATGGCGGTCGGCTACTGCACCTTGTACGGTGACATGGCCGGCGGCTTCGCGGTGATCAAGGACATCGCCAAGACACTGGTCTATCGCCTGTGTGCTTACCGCAACAGTATTTCCGAAGTCATTCCGGAACGCATTCTCACGCGTGCGCCGTCGGCCGAGTTGCGGCCCGACCAGAAAGACCAGGATTCGCTGCCGCCGTATGAAGTGCTCGACGCCATCATGCAGATGTACATGGAAGAGAACCTCAGCATCGGCGAGATCGAGCGGGCCGGTTACCAGAAGGACGATATCGAGCGCATCACGCGCCTGATCAAGATCAACGAATACAAGCGGCGCCAGGCTCCGGTCGGTATCCGGGTCACGCACAGAGCGTTCGGCCGTGATTGGCGATATCCGATTACATCAAGATTCCGCGAATAATATTACGTCGTGCCGCGCTCATAATTAAGAGTGTTTCGTAAAAACTTTTATTGATTTAATTCGATTTTCTGCGACATTTTATAAGGAGGGAATAGCCATGAAGCAAGTCACTGCTATCATCAAACCGTTCAAGTTGGACGAAGTGCGCGAGTCGCTGGCCGAAGTCGGCGTCACCGGACTGACCGTCACCGAAGTCAAGGGTTTCGGCCGCCAGAAGGGTCATACCGAGCTGTATCGCGGCGCCGAATACGTGGTCGATTTTCTGCCCAAGGTGAAGATCGAAGTCGTGGTCGACAACAGCGTGGTGGAACCGGTGGTCGACGCCATCATCAAGGCCGCGCGCACCGGCAAGATCGGCGACGGCAAGATTTTCGTACAGGAAGTCGAACAGGTCATTCGCATCCGTACCGGCGAGACAGGAGCGGAAGCGGTATAACACCGTGAAGGGGGGATCGCATGTCGGAGCAGCTTCGGTGGTTGTTTCGAATTCTTCCGATCTTGCTGTTCATGTGTTTGTTCTCCCCCGCACATGCCGGCGCCGGCGTCTCCGATACCCGCATCCTGCTCGGGCAATCGGCCGGCATGTCCGGCCCCACGGCGCAATACGCGCGCCAGGCGCTGAACGGCGCCAAAATCTATTTCGACAAAATCAACCAGCAAGGCGGCGTCCACGGCAGGCGTATTGAGCTGCTCACCCGCGACGACCAGTACACGGCGTCTCTCGCCGCCTACAACACGCGACAACTGATAGAGCGGGACGGGGTGTTCGCCCTGTTCGGATTCGTCGGCTGGCCGGCCAGCCAGGCGGGGCTGCAGATCGCTTCGCGGGCACGTGTTCCTTTCTTCGCGCCTTTCACCGGCGGCGCGCTCCAGCCATCTTTCAACCGCCATCTGTTTTCGATTCGCGCCAGTTATGCGGACGAATATGCCCGTTTCCTGCGCAACATGAACTGGCTCGGCACGCGCAAGCTGGTGCTGCTGTATCAGCAAGACCAGTATGGCGTGTCGCTCAAGCAGGACCTGGAAAACCACGCACGGCGCGAAGCCATCGAGCTGACCAGCATCGGCATCAGCCACGGCGGGATCAATCTGGCGCCGCTGATCGAGAAGACGCTGGCCGTGCATGCCGACGTCGTCATGCTGGTGAGTGCCGACTACCAGGTCAACGCGCGCCTCGTGCGCGGCTTGCGCGACGATGGATTCCTCGGCCAATTCTTCGCCGTGTCTTTCGTCGGCAACAAGCAATTGGCCGGCGAACTGGGCGAACTGGCGCACGGCCTCCTGGTTACGCAAGTGGTGCCGTTGCCGTGGCGGATGTCGATGCCGCTGGTCGCCGAGTATCGCAAGCGCGTGGCTGAAGCCGGCCGCGAAGAACTCTCCGTCACCGGCCTGGAAGGCTATATTGCCGCGCGCGTGCTGGTGGAAGGGCTGAAACGGGCAGGGCGCAATCTCACGCGCGAGCGCCTGATCCGTGCGCTCGAAAGCATCAACGCGCGCAACTATGACGGCGGCGGCTATGCCGTCAATTTCTCCTCCACCCGGCATCAAGGGTCGATGTACGTGGATATCGCGACTATGACCAAGGACGCCCGTTTCATGAACTGAGGCCGTCAATTCAGGGAAATCCCTGTTTTCACGATTGCCATCGCATTTGGTTTAAAATACTGTATATATGTACAGTATTCAAATGCGGAGGCAATGACCCCATGAGCAAGTCCGGTTACCGCAAAGTACCGTTGCAAATCACGCAAGTGCGCGAGAGCGAAGGCGAGACATTCACGCGCGTGTTCGATGCGCGCAAGGGCCGTGGCGCGGTCAGCAATATGCAGGGACGCTATGAAGTGGAACAACGCGTCGGTTTCGACGACGGCTGGGGCGTGCCTGAACCGGAGAATGGAGAAACGGACGAAGGCGGCGAACCTGCGGCCCTGCGCACCATCATCACCGAAGAAACCGCCAGGACCATCATCAGCCGCAACAAGTCGCCCGACCTGCCTTTCAATGCGTCGCTCAATCCGTATCGCGGCTGCGAGCACGGATGCGTGTACTGCTTCGCGCGGCCCACGCACGCCTATCTCGGCCTGTCGCCGGGGCTGGATTTCGAGAGCAGGATTTTTGCCAAGACCAACGCACCGGAATTGCTGCTGCGCGAGCTGGCGAAGCCGTCCTATCTGCCCGAGACGATTACCGTCGGCATCAATACCGACGCCTATCAGCCATGTGAGCGAGAACTGCAGATCACGCGGCGCGTGTTGCAGATACTGAGCGACTGCCGTCATCCGGCGGCGCTGATCACCAAATCTTCGCTGATCGAACGCGACATCGATATCCTGGCGCCGATGGCCGCGCGGCGCCAGATGATTGCCGCCGTCACCATCGCCACGCTCGACCCGGCGCTGGCGCGCAAGCTGGAGCCGCGTGCGGCCACGCCGACGCGCCGCCTGCGGGTAATCCGCACGCTGGCTGAAGCGGGCATTCCGGTCAGCGTCAGCGTTGCGCCGGTGATTCCCTTCATCAACGAGCCGGAGCTGGAAGACATCGTCGCGGCTGCCGCAGAGGCCGGCGCGCGCCGCGCCGGTTACACCGTGCTGCGCTTGCCATGGGAGGTGAATCCGCTGTTCCAGCAATGGCTGCAGACCTACTTTCCGGAGCGGGCGAACCGTGTCATGAACCGCATCCGCGAAATGCGCGGCGGCAAGGACAACGACTCCGATTTCGCCACGCGCATGCGCGGTGAAGGCGTGTGGGCGGAGCTGATACGCCAGCGTTTTGAAAAGGCCGTGCAGCGCAGCGGCATGCATCAGCACGGCTGGTTCGACATGCTCGACGCCTCGCAATTCGTGGCGCCCGCCCGGCCGGCGAGAGCGTCCCCGTCCGGCCAGTTCAATCTGTTCTGACCGGCCGGGGCGGGGCGCTTCCCCGCGATGGTCTTACTTCTCGCTGTCCAGATGCGCCATCGAATGCGCGGCATAGCGATCGCCCGCCGCGGCATTGGCCGGAATTGCTTCTTCGATGCGCGCCAGATCCTGTGCCGTCAGCGTCAGCTTGAGCGCGCCCAGCGATTCCGTCAGGCGTTCCGGGCGGCGTGCGCCGACCAGCGGCACGATATCGCTGCCTTGCGCCAGTACCCAGGCAATCGCCACTTGCGCCGGTGTGGCCTCTTTGTCGGCGGCGACACGGCGCAGCACGTCGATCAGCGACAGGTTATGCGCCAGGTTGTCGCCCGAGAAGCGCGGGCTGTGCGCGCGGAAATCGTTCGCCGCCAGCTTGCGCGCCGGATCCCAATGACCGCTGATGAGGCCGCGCGACAGTACGCCGTAAGCGGTGATGCCGATGCCCAGTTCGCGGCAGGTCGGCAGGATATCTTTTTCGATGCCGCGCGAGATCAGTGAATACTCGATCTGCAAATCGGTGATTGGATGCACTGCGTGAGCACGGCGCAGGGTGTCCGCGCCGACTTCCGACAAGCCGATGTGACGCACCCGGCCAGCCTTGATTTCGTCGGCGATGGCGCCCACGGTGTCTTCGATCGGCACGGATGGATCGAGGCGCGCCGGACGGTAGATGTCGATATGGTCGGTGCCCAGACGGCGCAAGGTATAAGCCAGGGAATTCTTGACCGCCGCCGGACGGTTGTCCATGCCGACCCAGTTGCCGCCGGCGTCGCGCATGGCGCCGAATTTCACGCTCAGAAGGACCTTGTCGCGGCTGCCGGCTCCGGCGCCGCCTTTGCTACGCAAGGCGTCGCGGATCAGCATTTCATTGTGACCCATGCCGTAGAAATCGCCGGTATCGAGCAGCGTGACGCCGGCGTCCAGCGCGGCATGGATGGTGTCGACGCCGGCTTGTTCGTCGGCCGGGCCGTACAGATCCGACATGCCCATGCAGCCGAGGCCGAGGGCCGACGAGGATAGGCCGTCGCGGCCGAGTATGCGTTGTTCCATGATGATTCCTTCCAGTCGAAAAGTGAGGGGCGCCAGCCGGAGAGAGGGCGACAGCAGCCATTCCTTGGCGCATGGTGATATTATTGGACTTGTTTAATTTCGAATAAATGGCGTTAAAATGATTTCTTTATTCGAAAATAATTAATTATCAATATGGATCGCTTGCAGGCAATGGAAGTATTCGTGCGCGTCGCCGAACTGGGCAGCTTCAGCAAGACTGCCGAGCAGATGGGCTTGCCTGCGGCGACCGTGACCAACGCCATCCAGGCGGTGGAAAAGCGCGTCGGCGTGCGCTTGCTGCAGCGGACCACGCGCAAGGTCACGCTGACCGACGACGGCGCGGCTTACCTTGAGCGTTGCCAGCGCTTGCTGGCGGAATTCCAGGATGTCGAGAACCTGTTCGACAACGAACAGCCGCAGGGCGTGGTGCGTGTCGACCTGCCCGAAAGGCTGGCGCACAAGAACGTCATTCCGCGCCTGCCGGAGTTCTTCGCGCGTTATCCGGACATCAGCGTCAAACTCAATGCCAGCGATCGCTTCGTCGACCTGATCGGCGAAGGCGTCGACTGCGTGGTGCGGGTCGGCCTCCTCAGCGATTCAACGCTGATTGCGCGCAGCATCGGCGCGATGGAGCAGATCACTTGCGCTTCCAAGGCCTACCTCGATCGCCACGGCCGGCCGCGTACGCTGGCGGAGCTGGGGCAGCACGTGATGATCAATTATTTTTCCAGCCGCACCGGCCGCGAGCTGCCGTGGGAGTACATGCAGAACGGCGAGCTGAAGACGTTGAAGCTGCGTGGCCAGGTATCGGTCGCGAGCTCCGAGGCTTATATGGCGTGTTGCCTGGCGGGACTGGGATTGGTGCAGGCGCCTTTGCTGGGCGCGGAGGACTTGCTGGCGCAGGGCATGATTGAAGAAGTGCTGCCGGAGTTCAAGCCGCCGCCGTTGCCGGTGGCGATCGTGTACTCGCACAATCGCCATCTGTCGCCGCGTGTGCGGGTGTTCGTCGACTGGCTTGCCGAGATACTGAAAATTCGTTGATCAGTGCTAGCGCGCCGCCGGTGCGCTCGATTGCAGCAACACGATCAGCGCCCCCGAGCCGCCATCGGCCGGTTGCGCCTGGCAAAAGGCGATGACTTCGTCCTTCTGCGCCAGCCAGTTGCGCACTTTCTGTTTCAGCACCGGCTCCTTGTTGACCGAGCCCAGTCCCTTGCCGTGGATGATGCGTACGCAGCGCTGGCCGCGTCGGCGCGCCTGACGCAGGAATTCTCCGAGCGCTTCGCGTGCTTCGTCGCGGCGCAGGCCGTGCAGGTCGAGCTGGTTCTGGATTGCCCAATGGCCGCGCCGCAATTTGCTGAGCACGTCGCTGCCCACGCCGGGACGCGCGAAGCTGAGGTTCTCATCGGTGTCGAGCAGGGTGTCGAAAGTGAATTCGTCGGACAACGATTCCATCAGCGCCGCCTGTTCGTCGGCAATGTGGTGGCGCGCGATCGGCAACGGTTGCGGCGGAACGAGGGCCGCTTTTTCATTGCTGCGCAGCGGTGCTATCTTGCCGACGCTGGTGCGGAAAATGTCGGCTTCGGCGCGCAGGCGCTTTTCGTCCTCCAGGCGCTGGCGCTCGGCGGCGAGGCGGGCTTCTTCCTGCGCCTTGAGATCCTTGCGCAATGACTTGAGCGCCGAAAAATCCTTGATGGTCGCCATGATTGTCGAGCCGGTGAGGCCGGTAAGAAATGAAAAAGCCCTCCCGCGATGAAGAGGGAGGGCTGCGATGACAAGCCGCTTACTCCAGGCCTTCCAGGTAGCGCTGGGCGTCCAGCGCGGCCATGCAGCCGGTGCCGGCGCTGGTGATGGCCTGGCGGTAAATGTGATCCTGCACGTCGCCGGCGGCAAACACGCCGTTGATGCTGGTGGCGGTGGCGAAGCCTTCCAGGCCGGTGCGGGTCTTGATGTAGCCGTTATGCATGTCCAGCTGGCCGTCGAAGATGCCGGTGTTCGGTTTGTGGCCGATGGCAATGAACAGGCCGTGCAGCGTGATCGGCGTGACGCTGCCGTCCTGGGTCGACTTGATCTTGATGCCGGTGACGCCGCTTTCATCGCCGACGACTTCATCGAGCGTGTGATGCCATTTGATGTCGATCTTGCCTTCGGTGACCTTGTGCAGCAGGCGGTCGATCAGGATCGGCTCGGCACGGAACTTGTCGCGGCGATGGATGATGGTGACTTTGCTGGCGATGTTGGACAAATACAGCGCTTCTTCGACCGCGGTGTTGCCGCCGCCGACCACGGCGACTTCCTTGCCGCGATAGAAAAAGCCGTCGCAGGTGGCGCAGGCCGACACGCCCTTGCCCATGAAGGCTTCTTCCGACGGCAGGCCGAGGTATTGCGCCGAAGCGCCGGTGGCGATGATCAGCGCGTCGCAGGTATATTCACCGGAGTCGCCGATCAGGCGGAATGGCCGTTCCGACAACTTGGTCGTGTGGATATGGTCAAAAATGATTTCCGTGTTGAAACGCTCGGCGTGCTGCAGCAGGCGCTGCATCAGTTCCGGGCCTTGCACGCCCATCGGATCGCCGGGCCAGTTTTCAACGTCGGTGGTGGTCATCAGCTGGCCGCCTTGCTCGACGCCGGTGATCAGCACCGGATTGAGGTTGGCGCGGGCTGCGTAGACGGCTGCGCTGTAACCGGCGGGGCCGGAACCGAGAATCAAAACCTTGGCGTGTTTGGGCGTGGTCATAAAATACTCTTAATGAACTGAACAGAAGCGGGGTGCAGCGGCATGGGAAGAAAATGATGCCGGACTGCCGGATTTCAATGCAGGCGCGAGGATTGTCAACTGCGTTACCCGAGACGGCGGCTTATGTTGCCGTTTATCCTATATTGCGCTGCAAAACGGTTAAGATTATAGACGAAGCGCCAGACCGGCCCGATGGAATTACGCTATCCGATCAATAGGGCGGCCCGCCCTGATTTGCCGCGGATTTCCGCTAGCCGGTTTTCTGCCCGGCAATCGCCGTTACAATGTCGCCTGAGTTAAATGCGCCCCGCAGGCGCGCCAGATAAAGATTTATGACCAAGACCAGCCAAGCCTATACCCGCAACACCAAAGCCGCCGAAACTCCGCAGCTGCCGAGCAGGCTGGTGCGCCTCCTGTACGAAGCGCGCTGGCTGGCCATGGCGACCTTGCTGGTGTATTTGTCGCTGATCCTGCTGACTTATTCGCGCAGCGACCCGGGCTGGTCGGTGGCCAACTCCGTGCCGCACCTGCATAACTGGGGCGGCCGCGTCGGCGCGTGGATGGCCGATCTGATGCTGTACATCTTCGGCATGTCGACCTGGTGGTGGTGTGTGCTGCTGGGGCATTCCATCTGGCGCAGCTATCGCCGCATGGCCAACCGCTTCCTGGTGCAGAAAGAAACCGAACCCGAACATCACCAGGAAGGCCTGATCCGCGCCATCGGCTTCGTGTTCCTGCTGGCCGGCAGCCTCGGCCTCGAATACATGCGCATGTACACCATGAAGGCGCCGATGCCGCGTGCGCCTGGCGGCGTGCTGGGCGAAATGATCGGCAGCGCGGCGCAGACCTCGCTCGGTTTCACCGGCGCCACACTGCTGTTGCTGCTGCTGTTCGGGCTGGGCTTCAGCCTGTTCTTCCATGTCTCCTGGCTGGCGGCGGTCGAACGTATTGGCGGCGCGATTGAAGACGGTATTTTCTGGATCCGCAATTTCTACTCGGCGCGCGAAGACCGCAAGGTCGGCCACGTTGCCGCCGTCAAGCGCGAAGAGGTCGTGGTGCAGGAGCGCGCCAAGATCGATGAGGCGCCGCCGATCCGCATCGAGCCCCAGGTGGTTGCGGTGCCGAAGTCGGAGCGCATCGAGAAGGAACGCCAGACCAGCCTGTTCCAGGATATAGACTCCAGTCTGCCGCCGCTGTCGCTGCTGGACGAAGCGCCGCCGGCGCAGCAGACGGTTTCCGTGGAAACGCTGGAATTCACCAGTCGCCTGATCGAGAAGAAACTGTCCGACTTCGGCGTCGAAGTCAAAGTGGTCGCGGCGTATCCCGGCCCCGTCATCACCCGCTACGAAATCGAACCGGCCACCGGCGTCAAGGGCAGCCAGATCGTCGGCCTGGCGCGCGACCTGGCGCGTTCGCTGTCGCTGACCTCGATCCGCGTGGTGGAAGTCATCCAGGGCAAGAACTACATGGGCCTGGAGCTGCCCAATCCCAAGCGCCAGATCGTGCGCCTGACCGAAATCCTCGGCTCCAAGGTTTACAACGACAGCCACTCCACCCTGACCGTCGCGCTCGGCAAGGACATCGCCGGCAATCCGGTGGTGGCGGACCTCGCCAAGATGCCGCACTTGCTGGTCGCGGGCACCACCGGTTCAGGCAAATCGGTCGGCATCAACGCCACCATCCTGTCGCTGCTGTACAAGTCGACGCCGAAGCAGGTGCGCCTGATCCTGATCGATCCGAAGATGCTGGAACTGTCGATCTACGAAGGCATCCCGCATCTGCTGGCGCCGGTTGTGACCGACATGCGCCAGGCGGGCCATGCGCTGAATTGGGCCGTGGCCGAGATGGAGCGCCGCTACAAGCGCATGTCGAAACTGGGCGTGCGCAACCTGGCTGGCTACAACCAGAAAATCATCGATGCCGACAAGCGCGGCGAGAAGATCCCGAATCCGTTCAGCCTGACACCGGATGCGCCGGAACCGCTGGAACAGCTCGAAACCATCGTCATCATCATCGACGAACTGGCCGACCTGATGATGGTGGTCGGCAAGAAGGTGGAAGAGCTGATCGCGCGTATCGCACAAAAGGCGCGCGCCGCCGGCATCCACCTGATCCTGGCGACCCAGCGTCCTTCGGTCGACGTCATCACCGGCCTGATCAAGGCCAACGTGCCGACCCGCATTGCCTTCCAAGTCAGCAGCAAGATCGACTCGCGCACGATTCTCGACCAGATGGGCGCGGAAGCGCTGCTCGGCATGGGCGACATGCTGTACATGCCGCCGGGCACCGGCTTGCCGATTCGCGTCCATGGCGCCTTTGTTTCAGATGAAGAGGTCCATCGCGTGGTGGATCACCTGAAAGAGCAGGGGGAACCGAATTACATCGAGGGCATCCTAGAAGGAGGCGTTGCCGACGATGCCGATGGTGCAGTCGGCGGCGCTGCGGGCGGCAGCGAAGGCGATGAGCTCTATGATCAGGCCGTCGCGGTCGTGCTGAAAAATCGCCGGGCCTCGATTTCTCTGGTGCAGCGTCACTTGCGCATCGGCTATAACCGCGCCGCGCGTCTGCTGGAGCAGATGGAGCAGAGCGGTCTGGTGTCGACGATGCAATCGAACGGCAACCGGGAAATTCTCGTGCCGGCAGGAAACACTACAGAGTAAAGACGCACACCATGCAAATAAAAAGACAGGCATCACCTCTTCTGAACAAATGGCATGTTGCCGCGGCGGCGATCGGTCTGAGCGCTGCGCTGTTTTCGGCGCAGGCTTCGGCGAGCGCGCTGGAGCAGTTCAAGCAGTTCGTCGCGTCGACGCAATCGGCCAAGGGCGAGTTCGTGCAGCGCCTGGTCAAGACCGACAGCGGCACCGTCAAGGTATCGAACACCTCGAGCGGAACGTTTGTGTTCTCGCGTCCGGGCAAATTCATCTGGACCTACCAGAAGCCGTATGAGCAAGTCTTGCAGGCCGATGGCGACAAGCTGTTCATTTACGACAAGGACCTGAACCAGGTCACCACCAAGAAGCTGGGCAACGCGCTCGGTTCGTCGCCCGCGGCAATCCTCTTCGGCAGCAACGATCTGGAAAAGAATTTCACGCTGAAAGAGGGCGGCGCCAAGGACGGCATGGAATGGCTGGAAGCCACGCCCAAAACCAAGGACACGACCTTTGACCGGATCGGCATCGGCTTGAAGGACGGCGTACCGCATGCGATGGAACTGCGCGATTCGTTCGGCCAGACCTCGCTGCTGTCGTTCGCCAATTTCGAGAAGAATCCGCCGCTGAAGGCGACCAGCTTCAGTTTCGTCGTGCCCAAGGGCGCCGACGTCTTCAATCAATAAGCGGATGTAGCGGCAAGGGTCAGGTCGACGTCTTGAGCATGCCGATCTTGCCCTCGACCTCGCGCCATTGCGCGTGGTCCGGCATCGGCGCCTGGGCCTGGGTGATCGGTTTCCAGCCTGGATGTTTGGCCAGCTTGGCGTTCAGTTCGGTGAAATGGCTCAGGCCTTCGGGCAGGTCGGTTTCATTGTAGATGGCGCCGACCGGACATTCCGGCACGCACATCGAGCAATCGATGCAGCCGTCCGGATCGATGGCCAGGAAGTTCGGGCCTTCGACGAAACAATCCATCGGACAGACGCTGACGCAGTCGGTGTATTTGCAGGCGATGCAGGAATCGGTGACGACAAAAGGCATGAGCAGGAACGCGCCGGTCGCGCGCCGAGTAAGGAATAACGTAAGCAAAAGGGCAAGTTGCGGATAGAAAGCTTGCCCGGCAACCCGTTCCAACCCGTCCCAATCTGTCCCATCTCGCAAGCCCGGCAGGATTCTAGCATCCCGGTCGATAACCCGCCGCCGGATCGGTTAGACTGGCAATCCATTTTAATTCCCCAATTTGACCGCTCCATGAATTCCGCGCCGTTAGCCGAACGTCTCCGCCCGCACTCCTTTGACGATGTCATCGGCCAGCAGCACCTGCTCGGCGCGGGCAAGCCGCTGCGCGTGGCGTTCGAATCGGGCGAGCCGCATTCGATGATTCTGTGGGGCCCGCCGGGTGTGGGCAAGACCACCCTGGCGCGCATCATGGCGGACAGTTTCAACGCCGAATTCATCGCGCTGTCGGCGGTGCTGTCGGGCGTCAAGGACATCCGCGAAGCGGTCGAGCGCGCGGAAGTGATCCGCGCCAATACCGGTCGCCGCACCATCCTGTTCGTCGATGAAGTGCATCGTTTCAACAAGAGCCAGCAAGACGCCTTCCTGCCGCACGTGGAAAGCGGCTTGTTCACCTTCATCGGCGCGACGACGGAAAATCCCTCCTTCGAAGTCAACGGCGCGCTGCTCTCGCGCGCGGCCGTGTACGTGCTCAAGTCGCTGACGGAAGAAGATCTCGGCGCGCTGATCGACCGCGCCTGCCGCGATGAACTTGACGGCCTGCAATTTGAACCTGAAGCCAAGGAAATGCTGATCGCCAGCGCCGACGGCGACGGCCGCAAGCTGCTCAACAACCTGGAAATCGTGGCGCGCGCCGCGCAGGCGAAGAATGTTGCCAGTGTCGGCACGGAACTGCTGGCGGAATGCCTGGGCGATGCGCTGCGCCGGTTCGACAAAGGCGGCGACGCGTTCTACGACCAGATTTCAGCGCTGCACAAATCGGTGCGCGGTTCCAGCCCGGATGGCGCTTTGTACTGGCTCACGCGCATGCTCGACGGCGGCACCGATCCGCGTTACCTGGCGCGCCGCATCGTGCGCATGGCGTGGGAAGACATCGGCCTGGCCGATCCGCGCGCCATGACGATCGCCAATGACGCCGCCGCAACGTATGAGCGCCTCGGTTCGCCCGAAGGTGAACTGGCGTTGGCGCAGGCGGTGATTTATCTGGCGATTGCGGCCAAGAGCAATGCCGGTTACATGGCCTACAACCAGGCGCGGGCCTTTGTCGCCAAGGACAAGTCGCGCGGCGTGCCGGAGCACCTGCGCAATGCGCCGACCAAGCTCATGAAGCAACTGGGCTACGGCAAGCTGTATCGCTATGCCCATGACGAACCGGAAGGCTACGCCGCCGGCGAGACCTATCTGCCGGAGGGAATTCCCGATCCGCATTGGTACCAGCCGGTGCCGCGCGGACTTGAGGCGAAGATCGGCGACAAGATGGCGCATCTGCGCGAGCTTGATCGCGAGTATAAGAAGAACAACAAGGATTGAAGCAGGTCTGCGAAATCAGGCAGCCTTCTTCCACACCTCGAACACGCCTTCCATCGCTCCCATCGCCGCGATCACTGCCGCATAGGTGGCGTCGTTGTCGTAGCCCGGCAATTTCACTTTGAACTCTTCCATCAGGCTTTCCAGCCCGGGGGTGTCGTTGGGCAGGCGGATGCCGCCTTTGGCGGTAGCGAGCATCCAGTAGGGCATCGGAAGGAAATCGTCGCCGATGGTGATGACGATGCGCTCGAGGTCTTGCCAGGCGATGCTTTCCAGTTCGGTGCCGGCGCGAGCGGTCTTGATGAATTCATCGTCGAACGCTACCGTCACCGGCTTGGCACGCGCGGCAGCGCGACGGGCCGGACGCAGGTCGGCGGCGCTGGGACCGGCGTTGATCTTCCATTTGGTCGATTCCGGCGTCGGGAACAGACGATTCTTGACCCGTTGCCCGAAGGCGAACATGGCGCCGAAGGCGAGCCCGGTCAGCACGCCGTAGCCGATGCTCGAGCCGGTCAGGGCGAATTGCGAGCCGGCCCAGGCGGCGCAGCAAGCGGACAGCGCGAAGCCGATCAGGTAGGCGATCAAAGGTGGTTGGCTTGGCTGGGAGGGTTTGTCGGACATGGCGGGTTCCTGTAGCGGTGCTGGACGTTGGCGGCAATGGTAACGCAAGCGTGGCTATTTTTCGTGCATTCAGCCGGTGGCCCGCGAGGATGGTCAATGTCCTTGGTACAATCTCGTTTTTACCGCATTCATTTCGTATTCTTTTATCTGGCACTCCATGATCGACATCCAACTTCTTCGTAAAGACATCGACAATGTCGCAGCCCGCCTGGCCGCGCGCAAATTCCAGCTTGATGTCGCCGCTTTCAATGCGCTCGAAGGCGAGCGCAAGCAGATCCAGACCCGCACCGAGGAACTGCAGGGCAAGCGCAACAGCCTGTCCAAGCAGGTCGGCATGCTCAAGGGCAAGGGCGAGGATGCATCGGCGGTGATGGCGGAAGTGTCGGGCATCGGCGACGAGCTCAAGGCATCCGCTGCGCGCCTGGAAGAAGTGCAGGCGCAATTGAGCGACTTCCTGCTGGCCGTGCCGAACCTGCCGCACGAATCCGTGCCGGCCGGCGCCGATGAAAGCGGCAACGTGGAGCTGCGCAAGGTCGGTACGCCGCGCGCATTCGATTTTGAAGTCAAGGACCATGTCGACGTCGGCGCCGCGCTCGGCCTCGACTTCGATGTCGCCGCCAAGCTCACCGGCTCGCGCTTCGCCGTCATGAAGGGCGGCATCGCCCGCCTGCATCGCGCGCTCGCGCAATTCATGCTCGATACGCACACGCTCGAACACGGCTACACCGAGTGTTACACGCCGTACATCGTCAACGCCGATTCGCTGCGCGGCACCGGCCAGCTGCCGAAGTTCGAAGCCGATCTGTTTGCGGCGAAGAAGGGCGGCCAGGAAGGCGACACCAGCGACAACGCCGCTTTGTACCTGATTCCGACGGCGGAAGTGCCGCTCACGAACCTGGTGCGCGACGAAATCGTCGCCGGCGACACGCTGCCGCTGAAGATGACTGCGCATTCGCCGTGCTTCCGTTCGGAAGCCGGCAGCTACGGCCGCGACACGCGCGGCATGATTCGCCAGCATCAATTCGACAAGGTCGAAATGGTCCAGATCGTGCATCCGGAAAAATCCTACGAGGCGCTGGACGAAATGCTCGGCCACGCCGAAAACATCCTCAAGAAGCTCGGCCTGCCGTACCGCGTGATCACGCTGTGCACCGGCGACATGGGCTTCGGCGCAGCCAAGACCTTCGACATCGAAGTCTGGCTGCCGGCGCAGAACACCTATCGTGAAATCTCGTCGGTGTCGAATTGCGAAGCTTTCCAGGCGCGCCGCATGCAGGCGCGCTTCCGCAATTCCCAGGGCAAGCCGGAACTGGTGCATACGCTCAATGGCTCCGGCCTGGCGGTGGGACGCACCTTGGTGGCGGTGCTCGAAAACGGTCAGCAGGCCGACGGCAGCGTCGTGATCCCGGAGGTATTGCGCCCTTACATGGGCGGACTGGAAAAGCTGGTGCCGTAATCTGCGCCATCCACGCCGCACCATGAAAAATGGCTGACGTCCGCAGGGGCGCCAGCCATTTTTTATGCGCCGCCTATTAGGGCGTTCAGCTATTTGTGATCGTTTACATTGCCCACGAGAAAGTCGCCGGTACCCGCCGCTCGATGAACAGGCTGTTGCCCGGCGTCTTCTTGGCCTGCTTCTTGGCCTTGGTCGCGGCCGAGGCGATCTGGTGCGGCGAGGAGTATTGCGATGGTTCGATCTTGACCGCCCCCAATGACAGGCTCACCAGCGGATGCAGTACGCGATTGCCCTGGCGGTCTTCGCTGTAATAGCCGCCGCGTTCCTTGTCTTCGACGTAGTAGAAATTCTGCGAGGCGACCGCGAACGCGTCCAGCATTGCGTTGCAGCGGTGTTCCCAGTCTTCGCTCTGGAACATGATCAGGAAATCGTCGCCGCCGATGTGGCCGATGAAGTCCAGTTGCGTGTCGCAGAACTGGCTCAGCGTGCGGCCGGTCAGCTGGATCATGTCATCGCCCTTGCGGTAGCCGTAGACGTCATTGAAGGGTTTGAAGTTGTCGAGGTCGCAGTAGCAGATGCAAAACTCGACGCCGCTTTGCAGCAGGAACTCGATGTGTTCGTTGATCGGCACGTTGCCCGGCAGCTGCGTCAGCGGATTGGCGTAGCGTGCCGCTTCGATCTGCATTTGGGTGATTTCGCGCAGCAGGTCGTGGCCGGTGCCCATGCCGACGTACTGGCCCTGGTCGACGATGATGAAGCCGTTCGACAAGTGATGCGATTCGGCCTGGACGAGGATGTGGCTGAGGTCCTGCAGGCTGGTGTCCTGTTCGGTCAGCAGCGGGTTGGGATCCATGAAAAAGGTGCAGGATTTCTTGCCGTACAGCTCGCGGCCGTACAGGCGCGCGAAGCGCTCGACCATGCTGTAGCGGTTGATCAGGCCGACCGGGATGCCGTTGCTGACGACCGGCAGCGCCTGCAATTGGGGATCGTTGACGAACAGGTTGTAGACCTCGTCGTTGGACACGTCGGGTGCGACGTACTGGCTTTCGCGCAGCAGTTTGAAGACGGTGGCGCTCTTCTTTGTCGGGCCGTATTTTTGCGTGGTCAGCGGCACTTTGTCGCGACGCAGGATCTTGCTGATGTCGTCGGCGACGACGGTCTTCGGATTGGCGTGCGGGCGGGCGATGTGATAACCCTGGCCGCAGGCGATGCCGAGGTCGCGGATGGTCAGCAGCTCGGCCTGGGTTTCGATGCCCTCGGCGATGACGATGGAGCCGGACTTTTCGGCGATTTCCTGGATCGAACGCACGAACTGCAATTTCATCGGGTCATTGTTGATGCCCTGGATAAAGTGCATGTCGACCTTGACGTACTCCGGTTGCAGTTCGGACCACAGGCGGAGGCTGGAGAAGCCTTCGCCCAGATCGTCGATGGCAATCTGGAAGCCCATGTCGCGGTAATGCATGGCGGCATTGCGCAACAAGGTGTAATCGTAGGTCGGTTCGTTCTCGGTCAGTTCGATGATGATGCGCTGCGGATTGATGCCGAGTTTTTCGAGATGGCGCAGCGTCTCGCCCTGGATCGCCTCGGGCTGGACCAGCGCGCCCGGGCTGACGTTGAGGAACAGATTGCCGGGCAGGCCCGATTGCGCGAATTGCGCCATGACGATGTGGCGGCACAGATGTTCGACCTGGACGGACAGCTTGTTGGCACGCGCGACCTTGAACAGGTTCAGCGGCGAATGCAGCGGGCTGTTGGACGGGCCGCGGATCAGGCCTTCGTAGCCGATGATCTCGCCGCTGCGCATGCGGATGATGGGCTGGAACAGCGCGGTCAGGCTGCGCTGGGCGATGATTTCGTGCAGATGCGACAGCAATTGCGAGTCTTGCTGTTCGGACGCCGTCTGGGCATTGCCCGGCTCGCCCAAGCCGGCAGGCAAGGGCGGAACATGGTGGTCGAAATCGTGCGAGGCAAATGGGGCCATGTCAGGTCCAGTGGATACAGCCGTAGAGGTAATGGATAAGTACCGGTCATGCGCCGGCATGCATGCCAAAAGCGTCCAAACGCCGGGCAACATCTGATCGTAGAGAAGATTTATGACAAGATGATGATGTGTAAATTATTTTCGACAACGAGGCGGGGGAAATATTTAAAGATTTATAAGGAAGGCTCTTTCCATCTTCAAATCGGTTCTGCTATAATCTTTTGCTTTGCTGCCCTAGGGTAAGCAATTCGACTAAGTTAACCGGAGAGGTGGCAGAGTGGTCGAATGTACCTGACTCGAAATCAGGCGTACGTTAAATCGTACCGTGGGTTCGAATCCCACCCTCTCCGCCAGAATCAAAGCACAAACGCCCGCTCATGCGGGCGTTTTGCTATCCGCCTGCATTATCGTTTCCTGTGTGCATCTCGTTTTCCGCTTCGCTTGCATTCGGAGTGCCTGCCTAAAAAATAAGCAATTCAAGCCGGCTGATTTATAATGGTAGGTTTCATTGCTTTTTTGATAATAATTAATGTGCCCGGCTGAATCGTCACGGGCATCCGGGGTGTCTTGATGTCGCTGAATCGCCTGTTCTGGCTTGTCTCGCTCGCGCTGATGCTGCTGTTTTCCGTGCTGGCCGCGCGCATCGTGCTGATCGAGTGGGATGCCTACCGGCGCGGCGCGCGCAGTGTCGATGCCGTGCGCGTGGTGCAGCTGACGATGCTGGCGATGGAAAAGATCTCGGTTGAGCGCGGCCCCTCGAATGCCCTCATGGGCGGCGATCCCGAGGCCTTGCCGGCGTTGCGCAAGCGGCTGGATGCAGCGCGGCGCGACAGCGACGAAGCGCTGTTCCATTTGCTCGACAGCTTGCGCCAGGAGGTCGACCCTCGCTATGCGCCGGCGATCCGCAAGATTGAGGCGGTGCGCCAGGCGCTGGGGCCGGCGCGTGAGCGCATCGACCAGCAGGTCGGTCTGGTCAGGTGGCAGCGTTCCTCGCGCGAAATCACGGAGGCGGTCGACGGCATGGTCGACCTGATTCCCATGCTGGTGTCGTCGGTGGCGGATTTGTCGAGCATCGCCATCCGGTCCGATCCCGAGGTGCTGGACGGTCTGACCGGTATGCGCGTCGCCGCCAGCCTGCGCGAATACGCCGGTCAGGTCGGTTCCAAATTTACCGCGCCGGTCATCATGCAGCGTCCGCTGACCAAAAGCGAAGTGATTGAAATCGGCAAGCTCTACGGCCGCATCGAGCAGTTGCGCACCTTGCTCGACATTCAAATGCGCGCCTACAAGGACAATGCGGCGTTCCGCACGGCGCTCTCCGATCTCGATACGCAATATTTCGGGCAGGGTTTTCCTTTCCTGGACGGCTTGCTGCAGACCGGCCTGTTATCCGGTTCATACGGGGTCAGCACGGCTGAGCTGGCGGCGCGTTACGTGCCGCCGATGGCGTCGATCCTGCGGCTGCGAGACGTGATCCTGGTCGATTTGATCCGTGAGGCGGAAATCCGCCATCGCCAGGCATTCAATCTGCTGGTTGGCGCGATCACGATGACGCTGTTCGCATTCGTGTTCTTTTTCATGTTGTTGTATCTGGTGCGCCAGCGCGTGCTGCGGCCGGTCCTGAAGGCGACGCAATTGGTGGTCGGCCTGGCCGAAGGCAATCACGACGCGCCGATCCCGCAGGCGCGTCACAAGGATGAAATCGGCGACATGCTGCGCGCGCTGCAGGTGCTCAAGGAGCGCAGTCTGGAGCGCATCAGCCTGGCCGGCGAACGCGAAACGCTGATCGGTCAGTTGCAATTGTCGTCCAATACCGATTTCCTGACCGGCGTGCTGAACCGCCGCGCCTTCTTCGCGCAGAGCGAACAGCAACTCGCGATCGCGCAACGCTACGGGCGCAACCTGGCGCTGGTGCTGCTCGACATCGATCACTTCAAGCGCCTCAATGACAGCTACGGCCACCTTGCCGGCGACAACGTCCTGCGCAATGCCGTGCAGAAGATCGCACAGCTGTTGCGGAAGGTGGATGTGTTTGCGCGTTACGGCGGCGAAGAATTCATCATTCTGCTACCCGAGGCGGATCTGGGGCAGGGTGTGGCGGTAGCGGAGAAATTGCGCGCAATGCTGGCGGCACAGGCGTTTGCGCTCGATGACGGCCGCGAGCTCCGCATCACCGCCAGCTTTGGCGTCAGCGCGCTGGTCACGGAAGAAGATCTCGATCAGTTGATCCGGCAGGCCGATGAAGCGCTGTACGCCGCCAAGCACAAGGGGCGCAACCGGGTCGAGCGGGCCGGTTGATTTTTGCGGGGATTTCAGTCGCGGTCGTTGAAGGCCGAGATGTGGGAGACCTGGAATACGCTCGACAGCGAATGCAGTTCGTTGCGATGCAATTGCGCCAGGCGATGCAGGTATTGTTCGCCGGTTTCCGTCAGCCGCACCTGAACCAGGCGCTTGTCTTTATCGTCCTGGGTGCGTGTCACCAATCCCGCTTTTTCACACCGGGTCACCAGCGCCACCACACCGTGATGCTGCGACTGCAGGCGCTCGGCGAGTTCGCTGATGCTGGCCCAGTCGCGCCCGGGAAACCCCTTGATATGCAGCATCAACAGGTATTGCAGCGGCGTCAGCCCTTCGCTTTGCGCGGCATCTTCGCTGAAACGGATGAAGCGGCGCAACTGGTAGCGGAATTCCGAGAGCGCTTCGAAGTCGTCTTTTTGCAGTCGTGGGGGTGTTTTCATTGGCAAAGGTCGGGTGCTGCAAATAGGCGGGTAAATAAGCGAATGAGCGGATCGAAATAAAGCGAAAAACAGCAATATGTATCATCTTGTGATGTAATTGCGGTTTGACGTTATTCCGAAATGGGTTGGAGCATGAGCGATTCTATCCTGCAATGGCTGAGAAGTTTCATTCCGCAAAAAACCGCGGTGGATCGCTTCGAGCGCATGCGCGCCAGCGCGGGTGCCTTGTTCGGAATCCTGCTGACGGGTTTGCTGAGCTACGTGATCCTGCCCCACAGCGCCGCCACGGTCTGGTTGATCGCGCCGATGGGCGCCTCCGCCGTGTTGCTGTTTGCGGTGCCATCGAGCCCGCTGGCGCAGCCCTGGTCGATCATCGGCGGCAATCTGGTGGCGGCGCTGGTCGGAGTCTCGTGCGCCAAGCTGATCGGCGAACCGGCGCTGGCGGCGGCGTTGGCCATCGCACTGGCAATCGCCTGCATGTTCGCGCTGCGCTGCATCCATCCGCCCAGCGGCGCGGTGGCGTTGACGGCAGTGCTGGGCGGGCCGGCGGTGCACGGGATGGGCTATGGCTTCGTGTTGTCGCCGGTGCTGCTCAATTCCTTTCTGTTGCTGGCGATGGCGCTGTTTTTCAACAACGCCACGCGCCGCCGCTATCCGCACGCGCAGCAGAGCGAGCACCGCAACAACGTCCACCAGACCCATGATGTCGCGCCGAGTTCGCGGCTGGGGTTTACGCATGAAGACCTGGATGCGGTGCTGCGCCGCTACAATCAGGTGCTCGACATCAGCCGCGACGACCTTGAAGAGATCCTCCAGCAAACCGAGATGGAAGCCTACCGGCGCCGCTTCGGCGAGACCGTGTGCGCCGACATCATGTCCGCCGATGTTGTGGCGGTGGAGTTCTCGACCGAGCTGGCCGAGGCCTGGCGGCAGATGCGGTCGCACCGCCTGCAGGCCTTGCCGGTGGTGGATCGCGCGCGCCGCGTGATCGGCATCGTGACCAAGACGGATTTCCTGCAGCATGCCGGCACCCATGATTACGAAAAGCTGGGCGACAAGTTGCGCTCCTTCCTGCAGCGCACGCCGCATACCCATTCGATCAAGGCGGAAGTGGTCGGGCAAATCATGAGCAAGTCGGTGAAAACAGCCTCGGTGCACCTGCCCATCGTGCAACTGGTGCCGTTGATGGCGGACGAGGGCGTGCATCAGATTCCGGTCATTGACGACGAGCGCCGGCTGGCGGGCATGGTGACGCAGTCGGACATGGTGGCTGCTTTGTACGTGAATAATCTCACGCGTGCGCGCGGAGGTTTGCGGGCGGTGGCTTCGTAGGTCGGCGAACCATTTGGGCGGGCGGCGTCTAAAATGCAGGAATACAAGGAGAGGGAGTCCGTACAACACCCAAACAGGAGACCGCCATGCGTCATGCCAGTCGCGCCGTTCTGATTGCCGTCGTCGCCATCGCCGTGCTGACGGCCTGCCAGCGCAAGGACAAGCCGCCCACGCCGACGGTATCGATGGGACCTGCCGTACAAATTCCGGCTTGAGAGGCGAGTTATTGTTTTTGTGAATATCTGCTATTGGAACAATAAAGCAGACGAGGAGAGGGCGCGTCGCTATAGTTACACCTGTCTCCTCCAATTCTCCTCCTTAAGAAGATTGGATTCAGCCCGCAACCTCTGGTTCGCGGGCTTTTTTTTGTCTCGAAATTTGTATGCCGGGAATGGTTTCGCGCTTCTTGGTAAGATGTCGGCAAGCCCTTGTAAAGATATCCATGTCCCAGTCTCCTCCCGAACGTCCCGATACCCCTTGTGTTGCCGTCTGCTCCACCACTTTTGACGATGTTTGCCGCGGTTGCGGCCGCACTGTGTCGGAAGTCGCGCATTGGGTGTTCATGACCGAGGAGGAGAAGGATGCGGTCTGGATACGCATCACTGCCGAGGGATATCCGCGCCGCAAGTCTTAGCGTCTGTTCTTGGAGTCTGTTCGCGACCTTGCTGCGAGGCAGCGATCCTCGAATGGAAGCATGGGCGGACTCTGCGTCTGCGTGCGCAACGCATCACAACCAACGGAGTAGACCGCATGATCCAGAAACGAATCGCCTGTACCGCCGCCTCGGCTTTGCTGCTCGCTGTCTTGACCGCTTGCGGTTCGATGCCGGCCGCGACCAGCGCCAACAGCATCCCCGAAATTCCCGCGCCGGCGCAGGTTAGCTTGCCGGCGGCGACCACCGCTTTGCTGGTGCTCGATATCAATTCCGCCGTATGTCAGCCGAATCCGGCCTGCATGAGCACGGTGCCGGCAGTTGCTGCACTGATCGCCAAGGCGCGCGCGGCGAATGTGCCGGTGCTGTATTCGACGACGGTGAGCCCGTCCGGACCGCCCCGACGCTGGCCGGCGTAGCGCCACAGGCGGGTGAGCCGGTGGTCTCGACACGCGCCAATAAATTCACCGGCACCAATCTGGAAGAGCTGTTAAAGCAGAAGAAGGCGGAAACGCTGGTCATCGTCGGTAGCGCCGCCAACGGCGCCGTGATGTACACCTCGTTCCATGCGAACACGCGCGGCTTTACGGTGGTGGTAGCGGAAGACGGCATTTCGAGCCCGGCCCCGATCAATACCGTGCTGGCGCGTTATCAGTTGCTGAACCAGCCCGGCTTTATCAATGCCGCGAATACGCCGTTGGCCGACAAGAAGGTGACGCTGAGCCGCGGCGATCTGATTACGTTCAGGTGACGCCGAAAAACGGCATGCCTGCATTGCGCAGCATGCCGGTCAATGCAATCATCGGCAGCCCGGTGAGGGCGGTCGGATCGGTACTGTCGATTCTTTCCAGGATGGCGATTCCCAGGCCCTCGTTCTTGGCGCTGCCTGCGCAGTCGTAAGGCTGCTCGATGCGCAGGTAGGCGTCCAGCTCGGCATCCGGCAGATCGCGAAAGGTGACGAAAGTCTGGATATTCTCGATCTGAATCACCGGTGCAGCGGGGTTGCGATGATCCGACAGGCACAGCGCCGTATGGAAAATCACGCGGCGGCCGCGCATCTTGACAAGTTGCTTCATGGCATTGGCGTGATTGCCGGGTTTGCCGATTTGTTCGCCGTCGAGCGTGGCGACCTGGTCCGAGCTGATGATCAGTGCGTCGGGATGGTGCTGCGCGACGGCATCGCCTTTCAGGCGCGCCAGGCGCAAAGCGGTGGCTTCCGGACTTTCGCCCGCCGCCGGGGTTTCGTCGATGTCGGGTGCGATCACCTCGAAAGGCAGTTGCAGCCGGGACAACAGTTCGCGCCGGTAGGCCGAGCTGGAGGCCAGGATGAGGCGGGGCAGGGCAAGAGTTTTTGGCATTATGCGACAGCGAGGTGGCAGTGTTCGCAAAAAATACGCTAACACTTTGACGAATAAGGGAAAACGCTGTTATTATCGCAGGTTTTCCGGATTCAGCTTTCGCCATGAGTGCTTTTGTGATCGACGCATTTGAATTTAGTCGGCTCAAGGAGCAGGCCGAGGGCGAACTCGCGGTGGCCGATATGGCGCGCCTGGCGGGCGAAACGGTTGATCGTGCCGGCACCATCAAGTGGTCGCTGAGCGGCGGCGCCGACAAGCTCGGCCATCCTCAATTGAAGCTTTCCGTATCCGGCCAGGTCAATCTGGTGTGTCAGCGATGCCTCACTGCGATGCCTTTCGAGGTGTCGTCCGAGTCGGTGCTGGTATTGGCCAAGGATGAAGAATCCGCCGACGCCATTGAAGAAGTGCTCGACGACGAGTCGGTTGACGTGATTGTCGGCGAGGCCGAGTTCAATGTTGGTTATCTGGTCGAGGATGAGGCGTTGCTTGCCTTACCAGTGGCGCCCAAGCATGAATCCTGCCCTGCGCAGGCCTTGCCTGGCTCCGGGGCGGAAGCGGCGGCGACCGAGAAAGTATCGCCGTTCTCGGTACTCAAGAATTTGAAGCAGTAAAAGTAGGCGGCGGGTTTTTCCTGCCGGATGTAAGGATTCTCGGTTGGGCAGTGAGTTTGCTGGCCGGATATGTTAAAATTTTAGAACTTAAGGTTTAGGAGTTATCATGGCTGTTCAGCAAAACAAAAAGACCCCATCGAAGCGCGGTATGCATCGTGCACACGATTTCCTGACAGCGCCACCGCTGGCAGTCGAGCCGACAACTGGTGAAACGCACCTGCGTCACCACATCAGCCCGAACGGTTTCTACCGTGGTCGCAAGGTCCTGAAGACCAAGAACGACGAGTAATCGGAAATTGCTGTTAAGGCGGAATGCGGCGCAATGAATTTTTTCAATTGGCGCCGCTTTTTATATGCTGCTTCAGCTTAGCGCGTCATTTTGAATCGCGCCAAATCTGCCCCATAATGCGGGTTGGCAAGGCTCTGAATCAAAACAATGACCATCAAAATTTCCATTGACTGCATGGGCGGCGATCACGGCCCGTCAGTTACTATCCCAGCCGCCATTTCGTTTTTGCAGCGCGAGCCTGACGCCGAGTTGATTCTGGTTGGTCAGGAAGAAGCGTTGCGCGCCGCTTTGCGCAAGTACAAGCAAGGCGACATTTCACGTCTGCACGTTCAGCACGCCGCCGAAGTCGTCACCATGGACGACTCGATCGAGGTCGCCCTGCGCCGCAAGAAGGATTCGTCCATGCGCGTCGCGGTCAACCTGGTCAAGGACGGCCAGGCCAGCGCTGCCGTCTCCGCCGGCAATACCGGCGCGCTGATGGCGGTGTCGCGTTACGTGCTGAAAACTATCCCGGGCGTGGATCGCCCGGCGATCTGCACGATTCTCCCCAATCAGAAAGACGGTCCGACCTACATGCTCGACCTCGGCGCCAACGTCGATTGCGAGCCGCAGCATTTGCATCAGTTCGCGCTGATGGGTTCCGCGCTGGTGTCGGCCATGGAAGGCAAGCCGCGTCCTACGGTCGGGCTGCTCAACGTGGGCGAAGAAGAAATCAAGGGCAATGAAGTGGTCAAGCAGACCGCCGAGCTGCTCCATGCGGATCACGAAAAAGGTCTCATCAATTTCTACGGCAACGTCGAAGGCAACGACATTTTTGAAGGCACCACCGACATCGTGGTGTGCGACGGCTTTGTCGGCAACGTCACGCTTAAGGCCTCCGAAGGCCTGGGCCGTTTCGTCAAGATCGTGCTCACGACCGAATTCAAAAAAGGCTTCTTCAACAAGCTCGGTGCCCTGATCGCGTATGGCGCCATCAAGGCCCTGTCGCGCCGCCTCAATCCCTCCCGCTACAATGGCGCCAGCCTGCTTGGTTTGCGCGGCCTGGTGTTCAAGAGCCATGGCGGTGCTGATGCCTATGCCTTCGAATGGGCCATTCAGCGCGCGTACGATGCCGCCAAATATGACGTCCTGTCGCGCATCACGACCACGATCGCCGAGCTGATTCCGCAGGCAGAAAGTGCGGCCGAGCGCGTCACTGCAATCACATCATCAACCGATCTAACAGAACAGAAAACGGTATGACTCTTTATAGCAAAATTGTCGGCACCGGCAGTTACCTGCCTCCCAAGCGCGTGACCAACGACGAGTTGGCGCAGCAGCTTGCAAAGAAGGGGATCGAGACTTCCGACGAATGGATTTTTTCGCGCAGCGGCATTTCCGCGCGCCATTATGCCGAAGCCGACGTGCTGTCGAGCGACCTCGCCGTGGCGGCCTCGCAGCGTGCGCTGGAAGCGGCCGGCTTGCAAGCCAACAACATCGACCTGATTATCCTGGCGACATCGACGCCGGACCATCTGGGCGGCTTCCCGAGCACGGCTTGCGTCGTGCAGCGCAAGCTGGGCATCAACAACGGCGGCGCCGCGATGGACGTGCAGGCGGTGTGCAGCGGCTTCGTGTATGCGATGTCGGTAGCGGACAGTTTCATCAAGACCGGCATGCACAAGAACGTGCTGGTGATCGGCGCGGAAGTGTTTTCGCGCATCCTGAATTTCGAAGACCGCACCACCTGCGTGCTGTTCGGCGACGGCGCCGGTGCGATCGTCATGACGGCGTCAAAAGAGCCCGGTATCCTCGCTGCAAAACTGCATGCCGATGGCAGCCACGGCCATATCCTGTGCGTGCCGGGCAACGTCAATGACGGCGCGGTCGCCGGCAATGCCTACTTGTACATGGACGGCCCGGCGGTATTCAAGCTGGCGGTGTCCGTGCTCGACAAGGTGGCGCGCGAAGTGCTGGAAGTCGCCAAAGTGGATGCGAAAGAAATCGACTGGCTGATTCCCCACCAGGCCAATATTCGCATCATGCAAGGCACTGCCAAGAAGCTCGGCCTGCCGCTGGAAAAAATGGTGGTGACAGTCGATGAACACGGCAATACATCGGCCGCCTCGATTCCGCTGGCGCTGGACCAGGCGGTGCGCGACGGTCGCGTCAAGCCGGGCCAGAACGTCATGATGGAAGGCGTCGGCGGCGGTTTCACCTGGGGCGCCGTGCTGGCGCGCATGTAAGTCGGCAGCAGCCGGCTTTGAACTGATTTTTCAACGACAAAATAGAGCATGACAACATTTGCTTTTGTTTTTCCAGGCCAGGGTTCGCAGGCCATCGGAATGCTGAATGGATTTGCCGACAATGAAGTGGTCAAGGCGACTGTTGCAGAAGCCTCCGACGCGCTGCAATTCGATCTCGGCAAGCTGATCGCCGAAGGTCCGAAGGAAGACCTCGACCTGACCACCAATACCCAGCCAGTCATGCTGACTGCGGCCGTGGCGTTTTACCGCACCTGGCTGGCTGCCGGCGGCAAGGCGCCGGCGCTGGTCGCCGGTCACAGCCTCGGTGAATATTCCGCGCTCGTGGCGGCCGGCGTGATCGCGTTTAAGGACGCGGTGCCGCTGGTGCGTTTTCGTGCGCAAGCCATGCAGGAAGCCGTGCCGGTCGGGCAGGGCGGCATGGCGGCTATTCTCGGTCTTTCAGATGATGACGTGCGCGCTGCCTGCGCCGAAGCCGCGCAGGGCGACGTGGTCGAAGCCGTCAATTACAATTCCCCCGCGCAAGTGGTGATCGCCGGCAGCAAGGCCGCGGTTGAGCGCGCCTGCGAAATCGCCAAGGCCAAGGGTGCCAAGCGCGCGCTGGTGCTGCCGGTTTCGGCGCCGTTCCACTCGTCGCTGCTCAAGCCTGCCTCGGATCGCCTGCAGCAATATCTGGCCGGCGTGCCGTTTTCCACGCCGCAGATTCCGCTGATCAATAACGTCGACGTCGCCATCGTCAACGATCCCGCCGCCATCAAGGATGCGCTGGTGCGTCAGGCGGCCAGCGCCGTGCGCTGGGTCGAGACCGTGCAGAAGATGTCGGCGGAAGGCGTCACTCATGTGGTCGAATGCGGTCCCGGCAAGGTGCTGGCCGGTTTGACCAAGCGTATCAACGGCGATCTGGTGGGCGAGGCAATCGTCGATCAGGCATCCCTGGACAAAGTATTGGAGCTGCTGAAGTGAGTGATCAACGTTCGCAAAATCTGCAAAATCAAATCGCGTTGGTGACCGGCGCTTCCCGCGGCATCGGACGCGCCATCGCGCTGGAACTGGTGCGCCAGGGCGCAAAAGTCGTCGGTACGGCAACTTCGGCGGCCGGCGCTGCGGCCATCAGCGAATACCTCGAACAGGCGCAGCCTGGTTGCGGCAAGGGCGTGGTCCTCAACGTCAACGACGCCGCTGCCTGCAGCGCCCTCATCGACGACATGCAAAAAGAATTTGGCGGCCTGTCCATCCTCGTCAACAATGCCGGCATCACGCAAGACCAGCTGGCCATGCGCATGAAAGACGAAGAGTGGGATAATGTCATCGCGACCAACCTGACCGCGGTCGGGCGTCTGTCGCGCGCAGTCTTGCGCGGCATGATGAAGGCGCGCAACGGCCGCATCATCAACATCACATCGGTGGTCGGTTCGGCCGGCAATTCGGGGCAAATGAACTACGCCGCCGCCAAGGCCGGCGTGGCAGGCATGAGCCGCGCGCTGGCGCGTGAAATCGGCAGCCGCAACATCACCGTCAACTGCATCGCGCCGGGTTTCATCGATACCGACATGACCAAGGTGCTGGGCGAGCAGCAGACCGCCGCCTTGCTGCAGCAGATTCCGCTGGGCCGTCTGGGGGCTCCGGAGGACATTGCAGCCGCCGTAGCGTTCCTGGCGTCGCCACAGGCGGCCTACATCACCGGCACAACCTTGCATGTCAATGGCGGCATGTATATGAATTAAGCGTCTTTGGACGCAGATCGTAGCAACTTACTTATTCTTGCTGAGAATACTTAAAAGTAAATTTTTGGCGTGCAAACCTGATAAAATGCGCGCACTTTTGTAACCTATCCACTGGAGGCATTTATGTCCGATATCGAACAACGCGTTAAAAAAATCGTCGCTGAACAACTGGGCGTCGCAGAAGCAGACATCAAGACAGAATCGTCGTTCGTGGACGATCTGGGCGCTGACTCCCTCGACACCGTCGAATTGGTCATGGCGCTGGAAGATGAGTTCGAAATGGAAATCCCTGACGAACAAGCTGAAAAGATTACAACCGTGCAACAGGCGATCGATTACGCCAAGGCACACGTCAAGGCCTAAGCTGGTTTTGAACGACTCTAGGAGAATTGCTTGAGCCGCTCACGTGAACGTCGTGTAGTCATTACCGGTCTTGGTTGCATTTCGCCCGTTGGCAATTCGATTGCCGACGCGTGGGGCGCGGTCAAAGAAGGTAAGTCGGGCATTGCCACTATCACCAAGTTTGACGCCGCTCCTTTTTCTACGCATTTTGCGGGAGAAGTGAAAGGCTTCAACATCGAAGATTACATCCCCGCCAAAGAAGCGCGCCATATGGATACTTTTATCCATTTCGGCATGGCGGCGGGCATGCAGGCCTTTCAGGACAGCGGCCTGGTAGTCACCGATGAAAACGCCGAGCGTATCGGCGTCATCATTGGTTCCGGTATCGGTGGCTTGCCGCTGATCGAGCAGACCCATGAAGAGCTGACCAACCGCGGTCCACGCCGCATCAGCCCGTTCTTCATCCCGGCTTCGATCATTAATATGATTTCCGGCAACTTGTCCATCAAGTACGGTCTCAAGGGTCCTAATCTGGCCATCGTGACTGCTTGCACGACAGGCTTGCATTGCATCGGCTCCGCCAGCCGCATGATTCAGTACGGCGATGCCGACGTGATGATTGCCGGCGGCGCTGAATCCAGCGTTTCGCCGCTGGGCATCGGCGGCTTCGCTTCGGCGCGCGCGTTGTCCACCCGCAATGACGATCCGGCAACTGCGTCCCGTCCGTGGGACAAGGACCGCGACGGTTTCGTGCTGGGTGAAGGCGCGGGCGTGATGGTGCTGGAAGAGTACGAGCACGCCAAGGCGCGCGGCGCCAAAATCTATGCAGAAGTGCTGGGTTTCGGCATGAGCGGCGACGCTTACCACATGACCGCTCCGAACCTGGACGGCCCGCGTCGTTGCGTGGTGTCGGCCTTGCGCGATGCGGGTGTGAATCCGGACGAAGTCCAGTATCTGAATGCACACGGTACATCTACGCCTCTGGGCGACAAGAATGAAACCGATGCAATCAAGGCTGCCTTCGGCGACCATGCTTACAAGATGGTTGTCAATTCCACCAAGTCCATGACCGGCCATCTGCTGGGCGGCGCGGGCGGATTGGAGTCGGTGTTCACCGTGCTGGCGCTGCATAACCAGATATCTCCTCCGACGATCAACATCTTCAATCAGGATCCGGAGTGCGATCTTGACTACTGCGCCAACCAGGCGCGCGACATGAAGATCGATATCGCCGTCAAGAATTCCTTCGGATTCGGCGGCACCAACGGCACTCTGGTGTTCGGCAAGGTGTAAGAACCTGGCCCGGCTTTCGACAGAAAGCCGGGTTTTTGCTTTTCCACTCCCCATTCCTATGTCGATAGCAGTCTCTGCGGATATCAAACCTTCCCGTCTGCTTTTGATCACGATGGCGGCAGCGGCTATCGTTGTTGCCCTCATCGGCGTCATTTTTGCCTTCGCCCTGGTCGGGCAATTGTCTTTTGTCTTCAGGATGTCGCTTGCCGGCGCATGTGTTGTCGCCGCGATCCTGGCGTTCTGGCTGGTGCTGAGAAGCCGCACGGCCGTCTGGCTGCATATTTCCGGCACTGGACAGATCCGTCTGGTCGAGCATCACGTAGCGGTACGCGCCAAGCCCGGTTCGCAAGTGATGAACGGCGGTCTGGCGCAATTGCTGGCCGGTTCAACCGTCTGGCCGAATCTGCTGTTGTTGAGGCTGAGGCTGGAAAATGGCCGGACGCGAACTATCCCGATCTTGCCCGATTCTGTCCCCCGGGAAACTTTTCGGGCGCTGCAAGTGGCTTGTCGATGGGTTGCGAGTCATAATAACGACGCCTGAGGGCATGCACTCCACAAAAAAATCGAAAAGATAGTACGCTTATTGAATTTATTGCTTCGAATTGGATCAATGGTTCGGTTTGCGCAGAAATGATAAAAAAACAAGGAAACTGGATTTGACGACGGAACGCGAAATTGATCAACTGCTTGTCGAGCGTGTGCAGCGTGGCGATAAGAAGGCGTTCGAGCTATTAGTTGCCAAATATCAACGGAAACTGATGCGGCTCGTATCGCGCCTGGTGCGAGATCAGGCGGAAGCGGAAGATGTCGTGCAAGAGGCCTTCATCAAGGCTTACCGCGCGCTGCCGCAATTCCGTGGCGATTCGGCGTTCTACACCTGGTTGTACCGGATCGGTATCAACACGGCCAAGAACTACCTTGTGACCATGGGCAGAAGGGCGCCGACGTCGACGGAAGCAGATGCAGAAGAGGCTGAAACTTTTGACGACGGAGAGCACCTAAGAGACATCAATACTCCCGAGTCGATGCTGGCGACCAAGCAGATTGCCCAGACGGTCAATGTTGCGATGGAGGCCTTGCCGGAAGAGTTGCGGACTGCGATTACCCTGCGTGAAATAGAGGGTTTGAGCTACGACGAGATCGCCGAGGCCATGGGATGTCCTATCGGCACGGTGCGTAGCCGGATCTTCCGGGCGCGCGAAGCGATTGCGGAGAAGCTGAGGCCGCTGCTTGGAACGGCGCTGGACAAGCGTTGGTAGGCTGCTTTGAGCTGTTTGAGCTGTATGTGAAGCACGGGAGTTATGCGTTATGTGACGTCATAGGCGTCAGTAAAAGACATAAAAATAAGAGCGGGTGATGGAACTGAAATTTTGTGGCCGGGTGACTACTTATGGATACCAAAGAAATTAGCAGAGAACAAATTTCGGCGTTGGCCGACGGCGAGCTGGTTGACGCGCATGTCAACATGGCGCTGACCGTTTTACGCCAGCCGGAAGAGCACGTGACGTGGGATCTGTACCATCAGATCGGCGATGTCATGCGTTCGGAAGAAATGGCGTTTTCGCTCAGCGACGGCTTTGCCGCCAAGATGAGCGCGCGTCTCGATGCCGAGCCGACGATCATTGCCCCACAGTTGATGACGGCCGCTGCCGAACAGATCATCGTTCCGGTCGCGGTGAATGACGCGACGGCTTCCAATGTCGTGTCGCTGGCGCCGATGCGCAAGCGTTTCGTGCGTCGCTTCGTGATGCCCGGCGCTGCAGCGGCGGCGGCGATCGTTGCCGTTGTGCTGGTGACGGGACCTCAGCAGTCGGCGACATTGGCGAGTGCTTCGGCTCCGGTTGCGGGGACGGCGGCGACGGCGATTGTGCCCTCGGCAATCACGACGGTGGCTGCAACATCGGCTGCACCGCAAGGCGCAGCGTCGATCAGCAGTCTGGCGCAGCAGGGCGAAGTCGCACGCGATCCGCGTATCGATGACTACCTGTTGGCGCATCAGCGCTTCTCGCCTTCGATGTACAGCTCGGCCCAATATGCCCGTTCGGCGGCTTTCGCAATTGACTCAGATAAATAATATGCGGCAGAGACAAGGTTTGCTCCGGGTCGTTCTTTTTCTTTCGGCAGTCGTAGCATTCTCCGTCAAGGCGGAGAATGCATTGCCGGCAAAAGTAAGCAACAATCAGGATGCGCAGGTCTTACTAAAAAAAATCCAATCCGCAGCGCAGCGGCTCAATTATTCAGGTACGTTCGTCTACCAGCAGTCCAACCAGATGCGCACTTCGCGCATCACGCACATCCTGTCCGGTAAAAACGAAATCGAGAAACTGGAAGTCCTCGATGGCAAGCCGCGTGAATATATCCGCAACAATGACGATGTCGCCTGTTACGTTCCCGAAGCGAAAACCGTCCTGATCGAAAAGCGCGTGACGCGCGATGTATTTCCCGCCATCCTTGCCGCCAATCCCACCGATCTGGTGGATTACTACAGCGTCAAAATGGGGGAGACCGGCCGTGTGGCGGGGCACGATTGCCAGGCTGTGATCCTCGAACCCAAGGATAAGCTGCGCTACGGTTACAAGCTGTGGGCCGACAAGGCTACCGGCCTGCTGTTGCGCGCGCAGACCTTCGACGCCAAGAATGAAGTGGTGGAGCAGATTTCCTTCACCCAGATCGAGATCGGCAACATCGATCACAATCGCGTCAAGCCGAGCATCACCAACACCAATGGCTGGCATATCGAAAATTCGGTCATGAGCCAGGTCAACCTGTCGGGCTGGTCAGTGACGCCGCCGCCGGGCTTCAAGAAGATCCAGGAAGTCAAACGCCTGATTTCCGATACGCAGAACACCGGCACGTCCGCGGCGCAGCATGGTGTGACGACACAGCGAGAAGTGTCGCAGATCGTGTTTTCCGACGGACTGGCGGCGATTTCCGTGTTCATCGAACCGGGTTCGCAGAGCCGTACCGAAGGCTCCATGCAGCAGGGCGCAATGAATATCGTGGGCCGTCGCCAAGGCGATTACTGGCTCACCGTAGTCGGTGAAGTGCCGGGTCCTGCGATCCGGCAAGTATCGAATTCCATAGAATTCAAATCCAAATAATACGAAAAATACCAATGATGATTCCCGCCAAGAAAATCTTGTTGTCGTCGTTACTGAGCGCTTCCGTTCTGGCCCTGTCGCCGGCGTTGACCGGCCTGAGCACTGCGGTCGCGGCGCCTGCCGTGGCCGGCCTGCCTGACTTCGCGGATATCGTTGACCGCACCGGTCCGGGTGTGGTCAACATTCGCACCACCGAGCGTGTCAAGACCGGCCAGCCGCAAGCCGGTGCGGACGACGAAGAGATGCAGGAGTTTTTCCGCCGCTTCTTCGGCGTGCCGATGCCGCGCCAGCAGCAACCCAATACACCGAATACGCCGCGCCCTAACCGCAAGGGGGGCAACGCCCAGCAGGAAGAAGTGCCGCGCGGCGTCGGCTCCGGTTTCATCATTTCGGCAGACGGTTACATCATGACCAATGCTCACGTGGTCGAGGGCGCCAGCGACGTCTACGTGACCCTGACTGACAAGCGCGAATTCAAGGCCAAGATCATCGGCTCCGACACCCGCACCGACGTGGCGTTGCTCAAGATTGACGGCAACAGCCTGCCGCGCCTGGTGATCGGCGACTCGGACAAGATCCGAGCCGGTGAATGGGTGCTGGCGATCGGCTCGCCGTTCGGCCTGGAAAACACCGTCACCGCCGGCATCATTTCCGCCAAGGCGCGCGATACCGGCGATTACCTGCCGCTGATCCAGACCGACGTTGCGGTCAATCCAGGCAATTCCGGCGGTCCGCTGATCAATTTGAAGGGCGAAGTGATCGGCATCAATTCGCAGATTTACAGCCGCTCGGGCGGTTTCATGGGCATTTCCTTTGCGGTGCCGATTGATGAAGCGCTGCGCGTGTCCGATCAATTGAAGGCATCCGGTCGCGTGACGCGCGGTCGTATCGGCGTCCAGATCGGCGAAGTCACCAAGGATGTGGCCGAATCGCTGGGTCTGGCCAAGGCGCAAGGGGCGCTGGTGCAGCGTATCGAGCCGGGTGGTCCTGCAGAAAAGGGCGGCCTGGAAGCCGGCGACATTATCCTGAAATTCAATGGCACCGCCATCGAGAGGCCGAGCGATCTGCCGCGCATGGTCGGCGCCACCAAGCCGGGTTCACGTGCGACGGTCAACATCTGGCGCAAGGGCAGTGCCCGCGATATCGCCGTGACCGTGGTGGAGATCGAAGCGGACAAACCGGCCAAGACGGAAGAGAAGAAGCCGAAGCAGGAAGCGACGCCGAACTCCCTGGGCCTGGTGGTCAGCGACCTGACCGATGCGCAGAAAAAGGAACTCAAGGTCGATGGCGGCGTACTGGTGGAGTCTGCGGTCGGCGTGGCAGCTGCAGCAGGTTTGCGTGCCGGCGATGTGGTCCAGCGGCTCAACGACGTCGACATTAAGGACGCCAAGCAATTCAATGGCCTGGTGGCCAAGTTGGATTCAAAAAAACGCGCAGCGGTGCTGGTGCGCCGCGGCGACTCGTCGCAGTTCGTGCCTCTGCGCCCAAGCGCCAGCGGCAACTGAGAATGCGGGCGCAAGCCCTTGCTCACGCTATTTTCCCAGCATGAAGGCTGCATATCCCGACGGGTTGCAGCCTTTATTTCGTGATCTTCGCGCCTGAACCGGAACGTCCGATGTCCTCTCCCCATTTCACCCTGTATTCCCGTTCTTACTGCCATTTGTGCGAGGACATGCTGAATGCGCTGGAAAAATTCCGTCCCACGCACGATTTCACCGTGGCGATCATCGACGTGGATGCCGACGAAGCATTGGTGCAGCGCTATGACGAACTGGTGCCCGTACTTGTGGGGCAGCGGGAAGGGCAGCAGGCGGTGCAGCTGTGCCACTATTTTCTGGATGTCGCGGGTGTTGAAAAATTCTTGCTGAAAAGTAATTAATCCGATATTTCGGACACCGGGCAATCGTGAGGCCACAGAATCGCTCCGGACCGCATGCCATCCATGGCTTATTCGGGTTTTACCCTCTGAAATCCGGTAGAATGACGGGTTGAACAAAAGCTGTTGTAAAGGCGCTCAATTGGGAGACGCTCCCATTCTGGAGCGCCTTTTTTCATCGTTTTCCGCAATTTAATGAACAATATCCGTAATTTCTCGATCATTGCCCATATTGACCACGGCAAATCCACGCTCGCCGATCGCATCATCCAGTTGTGCGGCGGCCTTTCCAACCGCGAGATGGAAGCCCAGGTACTCGACTCGATGGACATCGAGCGTGAGCGGGGCATCACGATCAAGGCGCAAACCGCCGCCTTGCATTACAAGGCGCGCGATGGCGTCATCTACAACATCAACCTGATCGATACGCCGGGCCACGTCGACTTCAGCTATGAAGTCAGCCGCTCGCTGTCGGCATGCGAAGGCGCATTGCTGGTTGTGGATGCATCGCAAGGCGTGGAAGCGCAAACCGTCGCCAATTGCTACACTGCACTGGAACTGGGCGTGGAAGTGATACCGGTGCTCAACAAGATCGATTTGCCGTCGGCCGATCCGGACAACGCCAAGAGCGAAATCGAAGAAGTCATCGGTATCGATGCCAGCGACGCCACGCCATGCTCGGCCAAGACCGGCCTGGGCGTGGAAGACGTCATCGAAGCGATGATCGCCAAGGTGCCGCCGCCGAAGGGCGATCCGACTGCGCCGTTGCAAGCGCTGATCGTCGATTCATGGTTCGACAACTATGTCGGCGTGGTGATGCTGGTGCGCGTAGTCAACGGCACCTTGCGTCCGAAGGACAAGATTTTCCTGATGGCGACCGAATCGACCCATCTTACCGAAAGCATCGGCGTGTTCACGCCGAAGTCGCAAGTGCGCGAAACGCTGTCGGCCGGTCAGGTCGGCTTCATCATCGCCGGCATCAAGGAGCTCAAGGCAGCCAAGGTGGGCGACACCGTGACGCTGGCCGCCAACAAGGCCGCGGAACCCCTGCCGGGTTTCAAGGAAGTGCAGCCGCAAGTGTTTGCCGGTCTGTTCCCGGTCGAGGCGAATCAATACGACGCACTGCGCGACTCGCTGGAAAAACTCAAGCTCAACGACGCCGCGCTGATGTACGAGCCGGAAGTGTCGCAAGCGCTGGGCTTCGGCTTCCGCTGCGGCTTCCTCGGTTTGCTGCACATGGAAATCGTGCAGGAACGGCTCGAGCGCGAGTTCGACATGGACCTCATCACGACTGCACCGACGGTGGTGTACGAAGTCGTGCTGCGCGATGGCGAAGGCACCATCCTGATGGTCGACAACCCGTCGAAAATGCCGGAGCCGTCCAGGATCGAAGAAGTGCGCGAGCCTATCGTTACCGTCAATCTGTACATGCCGCAGGAATACGTCGGCTCGGTCATTACGCTGTGTACGCAAAAACGCGGCGTGCAGATCAACATGAGCTACCACGGCAAGCAGGTGCAACTGACCTACGAAATGCCGATGGCGGAAATCGTGCTCGACTTCTTCGATCGCCTGAAGTCGACCTCGCGCGGTTATGCGTCGATGGACTACGAATTCAAGGAATACCGCTCGGCCGACGTGGTCAAGGTCGACATGCTGATCAACAGCGAAAAGGTCGACGCCCTGGCCATCATCGTGCACCGCGCCAACAGCCAGTTCCGCGGCCGCGCCGTGGCGGCGAAGATGCGTGAACTGATCCCGCGCCAGATGTTCGATGTGGCGATCCAGGCCGCCATCGGCGCCACCATCATCTCGCGTGAAAACGTCAAGGCGCTGCGCAAGAACGTGCTGGCCAAATGCTACGGCGGCGACATCAGCCGCAAGCGCAAGCTGCTCGAGAAGCAGAAGGCCGGCAAGAAACGCATGAAACAGGTCGGCTCGGTGGAAATTCCACAGGAAGCATTCCTGGCAATCTTACAAGTGGACGAAAAATGAACCTGCAGGCCCTCTTAGGCAATTTCGCGCTGATTCTGTTTGTGTTGATGGTGCTGACCGGCGTCATCTGGTTTATGGATACGTATTTCTGGTCCCGGCAGCGTCGCGCGAAGGCGGATGCCGCACTGGCCGAGTTCGATGCGCGCATCGCCAAGAACGCCAGCGACGGCGTCAAGAGCGATACCTCCAGCCGCGCCAAGATCGAAGCCGACTTGCTGCGTCAGCCGACCTGGATTGAATATTCGGGCAGCTTCTTCCCGGTCATCGCGCTGGTGTTTTTCCTGCGCTCGTTCCTGTACGAGCCGTTCAAGATCCCGTCGAGCTCGATGGTCCCGACCCTGCTGGTGGGCGACCTGATCCTGGTGAACAAGTACACCTACGGCATTCGCCTGCCGATCGTGAACAAGAAAATCATCAGCATCAACGAGCCGCAGCGCGGCGACGTGATGGTGTTCAAATATCCGAAGGATACGGCGGTTGACTACATCAAACGAGTCGTGGGCGTACCCGGTGATAAAATTGTCTATAAAAACAAGCACCTAACCGTAAATGGTAAAGAAGTTTCTTACAAGCCATTGCCAGATTATCTGGATGATGAGAATCTGACGTACTATAAGCAATGGCAGGAAGACCTGACCGGCGTCGACCACAAGATACTGACGGATGAGCGCGCTCCCAATTTTGTTCCGAACCCGGACGCTTTCCCTCAGCATGAGCTGTGCAGCTACAACACGGAAGGCTTTGCCTGCACCGTGCCCGCCGGCCAGTACTTCATGATGGGCGACAACCGTGACAACAGCCTGGACAGCCGCTATTGGGGCTTTGTACCGGATCAGAACATTGTCGGAAAAGCATTTTTTGTCTGGATGAATCTGGGTAATCTGAAACGGATCGGCAGTTTCCATTAAGTTTCTGTCAGGCATCAATTCTTCGGAGGCGGAACACGGCATTTTCCCGGTGTTTTTCTCTGTTCCAGGAAAATCCCACAACCAGCCGGCCGGCGTATTCTGTAGCGGCGGCGGGTTGCAGGTAACGGGCCGGATGGCCTGGGAGGTCTGCGAAAGGCGGCAGAGCAACGCAGCCGGGTTCGCATCTCTAAGCGACGGATGAATAAATGGATCCATTAGTATTGCAAAATCGGCTGGGGCACAACTTCAAGGACGCTACGTTACTGCAGCAGGCCTTGACGCATCGTAGCCATAGCAGCTTGCATAACGAACGCCTCGAATTCCTCGGCGACTCTATCCTCAACTGCGTCGTCGCTTCGCTCCTGTTCGACCGTTACAACAAGATCGATGAAGGCGACCTGTCGCGCCTGCGCGCCAATCTCGTCAAGCAGCAATCGCTATATGAAATCGCCCAGCGCCTCGACTTGTCGCAGTTTTTGCGGCTCGGCGAAGGGGAGTTGAAATCGGGCGGTTTCCGCCGTCCGTCGATTTTGGCCGACACGCTGGAAGCGCTGTTCGGCGCAATTTTCCTCGACGCCGGCTTCAATGCCGCGCGCGACGTGATCCGTTCGCTGTACATTCCGATCCTCGATACCGTCGATCCGAAGACCCTCGGCAAGGACGCCAAGACGCTGCTGCAGGAATACCTGCAAGGCAAGAAAATCCCGCTGCCGCAATACAATGTGGTGGCTACGCACGGCGCGGCGCACAATCAGGAATTTGAAATCGAATGCCTGGTACCCAAGCTGGAAATCCAGGTCTTCGGCACCGGCGGCAGCCGCCGCGCAGGTGAACAGGCCGCCGCCAAACTGGCGCTGGAAGCGGTCCAGGCCGCTTTGGTCAAGACGCCTGCCTCGACACGCAAACCGCGCGCACGCACTACGCAACTCAAGCTGGCGGGCATTGCCACGATCCAGCCTGACGCACCGAACGAGGAGTTGCCGCCGGTTCCCGAGGCGCCTGCCGCCAAGCCGGAAAAGCTGGAAAAACCGGTTGCCGTCAAGACCGCCAAAAGCGAGGCCAAGCCCGACCTGAAAGCTGAAGCGAAGGCGGAAACCAGGGCCGAGGCAAAAGCAGACCTGAAATCCGAACCAAAAACGACCGAAGGAAAAAGCGACGCCAAGGCCCAGGCCGCCGCCGATCTGAACGATTCCCGCACCGAGGCGCCGGCCTCGACGCTCTCCGCAACACAAAGCAAAACCGCATGACAGAACTCAACGCCCCTTCCGACGCATCGTCAGATTATCGATGCGGTTACATCGCCATTGTCGGTCGCCCGAACGTCGGCAAATCGACATTGATGAATGTGCTGATCGGCGCCAAAGTCAGCATTACGTCGCGCAAGGCGCAGACCACGCGCCACCGTATTACCGGCATCCAGACAATCGACAACACGCAATTCGTCTACGTTGACACGCCGGGTTTCCAGACGCGTCACAGCAACGCCCTGAACAAGACGTTGAACCGCACCGTCACCTCCACGCTGACTGCGGCCGACGTGATCCTGTACGTGATCGAAGCAGGCACCTTCGGGCCGGCCGACAAGCAGGTCATGGAGTTGTTGCCGGCCAACGTGCCGTGCATTCTGGTGATGAACAAGTCGGATCGCAGCAAAGACAAATCGGTGCTGATGCCGTTCGCGCAGGAAGTCGCGTCGCAGCACAATTTCGCTTCCGTGGTGCCGGTGTCGGCCAAGCAGCGTTTCCAGCTCGACGCCCTGCAGGACGAGATTCGCAAGCTGCTGCCGGTCAATCCGCCGATGTTCGACGAAGACGACATCACCGACCGTAGCGAAAAATTCCTGGCGTCTGAAATCGTGCGCGAAAAGGTATTCCGTTTCGTCGGTGAAGAACTGCCATACACCAGCACCGTCCTGATCGAGAAATTCGAGCAGGAAGGCAATCTGCGCCGCGTCTTCGCCGCCATCCTGGTCGAACGCGACGGCCACAAGTCCATGGTGATCGGCAACAAGGGCGCGCGCCTGAAAGAAATTTCGACGCAGGCGCGCCTGGACATGGAGCGCCTGTTCGGCGGTCCGGTCTATCTGGAAATCTGGGTCAAGGTCAAATCCGGCTGGGCTGATAACGAAGCCGGATTGCGCGCCTACGGCTACGAATAGCAAACACATACTCTATGGCTGCGATCATCGCTGATTCTGCTGTTGGTCAACCTCAAACACCGGATGCCGAAGCCCTGAGCGCTGCGGCCGCCGAGTCTGTGCTGGCCAACGCCAAAAATTCCGCTGCCCCCAGGCGCTCGCCGCGTGCAGCCAGTGCGACCGGTACGACACGCCGTCCCAAGATTCCCGAAAAAGACACGCGTGTCCAGGCCCAGCCCGGTTTCGTGCTGCACAGCTATCCCTACAAGGAAACCAGCCTGATCGTCGACGTTTTCTCGCGCGATCACGGTCGCATGGCCCTGGTGGCGAAGGGCGCAAAACGTCCTCTCTCTAAGCTGCGCGGCGTGCTGCAGACTTTCCAGCCGCTGTCGGTGAGCTGGAGCGGCAAGTCCGAAGTGCGCACGCTGACGGCGGCCGAGTGGGTCGGCGGCCTGCTGCCGCTGGAAAAGTCGGCCTTGCTGTGCGGCTTCTACCTCAATGAATTGCTGGTCAAATTGCTGGCGCGCGAGGATGCGCATCCGGCATTGTTCGACCACTACGTCTCGACGCTGAACCAGCTGGCGCACGGCGAATCGACGCCCATCGTGCTGCGCAAGTTCGAGCGCGCCTTGCTGAAGGAAACCGGCGTGGCCGGTGACTGGACCGTCTGCGTCACCAATGGCAAGCCGGTCGCGCCGGATGACACCTACGTCGTCGATCCGGAACAGGGCGTACGTTTTCCGCGGCTGTCCGACGCTTGGCCCAAAGTGTCCGGCAAGACCTTGCTGGACATGGAAAAGGAAGACTACAGCGACGCCGCCACGCAGAGCCAGAGCAAATTGCTGATGCGCTCGCTGCTGTCGCACCACCTCGGCGGCACCCAACTGAATACGCGTCAGATTCTGATCGATCTGTCGCAACTCTGAGTTCGGGAATCCACGTGTTCAAAGACTTTTCCTGGTCTGGCGCGGCGGCGGGTTTTGTCGCCGTGCTGATCGGTTTCACCAGTTCCGCCGCCATCATCTTCCAGGCCGCGGCTGCCGCCGGCGCGACGCCCGGCCAGATCAGTTCGTGGATATTCGCGCTCGGCGTGGGCATGGGCGTGACCTGCATCGGCCTGTCGCTGTATTACCGCACGCCGGTGGTGACGGCCTGGTCGACGCCCGGCGCAGCCTTGCTGATCACCGGTCTGGCCGGCTTGAGCATGCCGCAGGCGATCGGCGTATTCATGTTCTCCGCCGCACTAGTGACGATCTGCGGTGTGACCGGCCTGTTCGCACGCGCCATGAACCGCATCCCGATTTCGATCGCCGCCGCCATGCTGGCCGGCATCCTCGCGCGTTTCGGCATGGACGTGTTCGTCGCGATGAAACTCGAATTCGGTTTGGTGTTGCTGATGTTTGCGGCCTATCTGTTTGGCAAGCGCTGGCTGCCGCGCTACGCGATCATCGTGGTGCTGGCGCTCGGGACCACCTTCGCCGGCGCGCAAGGCTTGCTGAAGTTCGACAGCTTCCACCTCGCGCTCGCCACGCCCGAGTTCGTCATGCCCGAGTTCACGCTGACCAGTCTGCTCGGCGTCGGCATTCCCCTGTTCGTCGTCACCATGGCGTCGCAAAATGCGCCCGGCGTGGCGATCATGCGCGCCTCCGGGTACAACACGCCGGTGTCGCCGCTGATCACTTGGACCGGCCTGACCACGCTGGTGCTGGCGCCGTTCGGTTGTTTTTCGATCTGCCTGGCTGCGATTACCGCCGCCATCTGCATGGGCAAGGAAGCGCATGAAGACCCATCTCGGCGCTACATGGCCAGCGTCGCCGCCGGCGTCTTCTATCTGATCGCCGGCGTGTCCGGCGCGACGGTGGTGGCCTTGTTCGCGGCCTTCCCCAAGGCGCTGATCATGGCGATTGCCGGCCTGGCCCTGTTCGGCACCATCGCCAACGGCCTGACGGTGGCCATGGCCAATGAAAAGCAGCGTGAAGCGGCGCTCATCACATTCCTGGTGACCGCTTCCGGCGTGTCGCTGTTCGGTATCGGCACCGCCTTCTGGGGCCTGGTCGCCGGCGGCCTTGCGCTGCTGGCGTTCAACGGGCGCTGGAAGCGCAGCACTGCCACCGACACCGGCGACGCCCGGGAAACACGCGCGCCTTCCGCCCCATCCAGATCCTCCACCCCCAGCACATCGCGATAATTCCATGAGCTTCCTGAATCCCGTCGGCCCCGCCCTTGAGTTGGGTATCAATATCGATCACGTCGCCACCTTGCGCAATGCGCGCGGCACCACTTATCCGGATCCGATCCAGGCCGCCCTGCAGGCGGAAGAGGCCGGCGCCGACGCGATCACGCTGCATCTGCGCGAAGACCGTCGCCACATACGCGATGCCGATGTCGAGGCGATCCGTCCGCTGCTGCGCACGCGCATGAATCTGGAAGCGGCGGTGACCAGCGAGATGATTGATTTTTCCTGCCGCATCAAGCCGCAGGATTCCTGCCTGGTGCCCGAGAAGCGCACCGAAATCACCACCGAAGGCGGGCTCGACGTCGTCACGCATTTCGCCCAGGTGCAAGCGGCGGTGAAGCAGTTGCAGGCCGAAGGCATCCGCGTCAGCCTGTTCATCGATCCCGACGACGAGCAGATCAAGGCCGCCGCCGAAACCGGTGCGCCGGTGATCGAATTGCACACCGGCCGCTATGCCGAGGCGCATGACCAGGCCAGTATGGAAAAGGAACTGGAGCGCGTGCGCGCCGGTGTGCGCGAAGGCATCCGTCGCGGCCTCAAGGTCAATGCCGGCCACGGCCTGCACTACACCAACGTGCAAGCCATCGCTGCCATTCCCGATATCGCGGAGCTCAACATCGGCCACGCCATCGTCGCGCAAGCCGTGTTCGTCGGTTGGCACAAGGCGGTCAGCGACATGAAGGCAATCATGCTCAAGGCGCGTCTCGACGCCGTCGGAAAAGCCTGATCATGATCTACGGCATCGGCACCGACATCCTGCAGATTTCACGTCTCAAGGCGACGCTGGCGCGGCGCGGCGACCGCTTCGCTGAAAGGATTCTCGGCCCGGAAGAAATGGTCAAGTACCTTAGCCGCAAGGCCAAGGTGGAAGCTCGCGGCGTCAGTTTCCTGGCCACACGTTTCGCCGCCAAGGAAGCGTTTTCCAAGGCAATCGGCCTGGGCATGCACATGCCGATGACATGGCGTTCAATGCAGACGCTCAACGCGCCGAGCGGCAAGCCCATCGTGGTCTGCAGCGGCCAACTCAAGGTCTGGATGGAAGAAAAGGGACTGACCGCACAAGTCTCGATCACCGACGAGGTGGACTATGCGGTCGCATTTGTCATCGCGGAGAAAACATGAAGGCAGGTCAGGTGCAGCAATCACATCAATCACTTCAGTCACTTCAGTCACGCCAGCCGCTCGGCCCCGTCATGCTGGACGTGGTCGGCACCACGCTCACGGCGGAAGACATCCGCCGCATCCGGCATCCGCTGACCGGTGGCGTGATCCTGTTCGCACGCAACTACGAGAATCGCAAACAATTGATGACGCTGACGCAGGGCATCCATGCCGCGCGTCCCGGCGTGCTGATTGCCGTCGACCATGAAGGCGGCCGGGTGCAGCGCTTCCGGACCGACGGTTTCACGCATTTGCCGCCCATGCGTGCGCTGGGCGAACTGTGGGATCGCGACGTGTTGCAGGCGACCAAGGTGGCGACTGCCGCCGGCTACGTGCTGGCGTCCGAATTGCGCGCCTGCGGCGTCGACCTGTCGTTCACCCCGGTGCTCGATCTCGATTTCGGCGGATCGTCGGTCATCGGCACGCGTTCCTTCCATCGCGATCCGCGCGTGGTCACACTGCTGGCCAAGAGCCTCAACCATGGCCTGGCATTGGCCGGCATGGCCAATTGCGGCAAGCATTTCCCTGGCCATGGCTATGTGACGGCCGATTCGCACGTCGACCTGCCGGTTGACGAGCGTCCCCTCAAGGACATCCTGGGCGACGACGCCGCGCCTTACGACTGGCTCGGCATGAGCCTGACCGCGGTGATGCCCGCGCACGTGATTTACCCCAAGGTCGACAAGCATCCGGCCGGTTTCTCGAAGAAGTGGCTGGAGATCCTGCGCAAGGACCTCGGCTTCCAGGGCGTCATCTTCAGCGACGACCTCAGCATGCACGGCGCCAGCGTCGCCGGCGGTGCGCTCGATGGGGCGAACGCCGCGCTGCATGCCGGTTGCGATATGGTGCTGATGTGCAATTCGCCGGACAAGGCGGATCAGTTGCTGAGCGGTTTGCAGACCAGGGTGTCGCCGGCTTCGGCTGCCCGCATTGCTGCGCTGGTGCCGCAAGGCGCGGCGCCGGAATGGGACGAGTTGCAGCAGGACCAGCGTTTCCTCGCAGCGAAAAAGCTGCTGCAGCCGCTCGCATGATTTCTTCCTGACTTCGCCAGCATGTCCGATACCCAGCCGCCTTCGCCACCGGATCCACGTGAGATCGTCCTCGAGACGGTCGCCAAACTGCCGCACCTGCCCGGCGTGTATCGCTATTTCGATGCGGAAGACAACGTGCTCTACGTCGGCAAGGCGCGCGACCTCAAGAAGCGCGTATCGAGCTATTTCCAGAAGACGCTGAGCAGCCCGCGCATCGCCATGATGGTCGAACGCATTGCGCGGCTGGAGACCACCGTCACGCGCAGCGAAGCCGAGGCCCTGCTGCTGGAAAACAATCTGATCAAGACGTTGCGGCCGCGCTTCAACATCCTGTTCCGCGACGACAAGTCCTACCCGTACCTCAAAATCACCGGCCACGCCTTTCCGCGCATGGCCTATTACCGCGGCGCGGTGGACAAGAAGAACCAGTATTTCGGCCCATTCCCGAATGCCTGGGCGGTCAAGGAGTCGATCCAGATCCTGCAGAAGGTGTTCCTGCTGCGCACCTGCGAAGACACGGTCTACGCCAACCGCACGCGTCCTTGCCTGCTGCACCAGATTCATCGCTGCAGCGGTCCGTGCGTCAAGCTGATCAATGCCGAGGACTACGCGCTCGACGTCGAGAACGCCTCCAAGTTCCTGCGCGGCCGCCAGAGCGAAGTGCTCGACGCGCTGGAGAAAAAAATGCATGCCTATGCCGGCGAGCTCAAGTTCGAGCAGGCCGCAGCGGTGCGTAACCAGATCACCTCGCTCTCCAGCGTGCTGCATCAGCAAACCATGGAAACCGGCGGCGACGCCGACATCGACATCATTGCCGTGATCGTGCAGGGCGGCCGCGCCTGCGTGAACCTGGCCATGGTGCGCGGCGGCCGGCACCTGGGCGACCGCGCGTATTTCCCGACGCACGTCGACGGCGCCATTCCCGATGGCGAAGAGTCGATCGAGGCCGAAGTACTGAAGGCCTTCATCGCTCAGCATTACATCGAGAAATTCATCCCCGGCAACCTGATCGTCAACACCGAATTCGACGACCCTGCGTTGATGCTGGCGCTGATGGAGCAATGCGGCCATCGCATCACGCTCACGCTGCAGCCGCAGGGCCAGCGTCGCCAATGGCTGGAGATGGCGCACAAGGGCGGCGAGATTGCATTGGCGCGCTTGTTGTCCGAACAGGGCTCGCAGCAGGCGCGTACGCGCGCCTTGGTCGAGGCGCTCGGTACCGAAGTCGAAGACATCGAAGCCCTGCGCGTGGAATGCTTCGACATCAGCCACACGCAAGGCGAAGCGACCCAGGCGTCATGTGTGGTGTTCCATCATCACGCGATGCAAAACGGCGAATACCGTCGCTACAACATCAACGACATCACGCCCGGCGACGATTACGCCGCGATGCGCCAGGTGCTCACGCGCCGCTATGAAAAAGTCGCCAACGGCGACGGCACCATGCCCGACATCGTGCTGATCGACGGCGGCAAGGGCCAGGTTGAAATCGCGCGCCAGGTCTTCACCGAGCTTGGTCTCGACATCGGTCTCATCGTCGGCGTGGCCAAGGGAGAAGGGCGCAAGGTCGGTTTGGAAACCCTGGTCTTCGTCGACGGCCGCGCGCCGCAAGAGCTCGGCAAGGAATCCGCCGCGCTGATGCTGATCGCCCAGATCCGCGACGAAGCGCACCGCTTCGCCATCACCGGCATGCGCGCCAAACGCGCCAAGGCGCGTCAGACGTCTCGCCTGGAAGAGATCGAAGGCATCGGCGCCAAGCGTCGCCAAAAACTGCTCGCCCGCTTCGGCGGCTTGCGCGGCGTGGCTGACGCGAGCATCGATGAACTGGCGTCGGTGGAGGGGATTTCGCACCTGCTGGCGGAAGAAATCTATCGCCAGCTGCATTGAGCTATTGATTTCCCTCGCTTCGCCTGCAAGTGCCATGCGGCAGCCTCATTTCCCGCAGTAGCAGGTTTTAAGGGGCGGCTCTGATACTATCTCGTTAAATTTCAATCCGCGTACCCGTCGACGACAACAAATAAACGTATGCCATTCAACTTTCCCATCTTGCTCACCTGGTTGCGTGTCGCCCTGATTCCGCTGGTAGTCGGCGTGTTTTATGTTCCTGAACTCGGCTTGTCGCGCTTCGAACAGGGCGTGGCGTCCACGGCGATATTCATCGTCGCCGCTGCCACCGACTGGTTCGATGGCTTTCTGGCGCGCCGCTGGAACCAGACTTCGGCGTTCGGCGCCTTCCTCGATCCGGTCGCCGACAAGCTCATGGTCACCGGCGCGCTGCTGGTGCTGGTGCATCTGGACCGCGTGCATCCGATCACCGCTTTCATCATTATCGGCCGCGAGATCGCCATCTCGGCGCTGCGTGAATGGATGGCGCAGCTTGGCGCTTCCAAATCGGTGGCCGTCAGCTCGCTCGGAAAGATCAAGACCACGGCGCAGATGATCGCCATTCCGATGCTGCTGTTCTACTCGGATCTGTTCGGCGTGATCGACACGCGGGCGTGGGGCCACTGGCTGCTGTTGATCGCCGCCGTGCTGACGGTGTGGTCGATGCTGTACTACCTGCGCAAGGCCTGGCCGCTCATTAAAAAAGTGCAGGAAAGTAAAAGCGGTGCTTGACTTCTCCTATGGAAGCTCTATAATAGCGTTCTGTTGTTGATGCGGGAGTAGCTCAGTTGGTAGAGCGATACCTTGCCAAGGTATAGGTCGAGAGTTCGAGCCTCTTCTCCCGCTCCAGAATTACTAAAGGAAGCGCAAAACGCTTCCTTTTTTCATTGTGAGAGTTTGACCGTCAGCTGGAAAACTTCTTCGGAAGCCCGGTTGAAAACACATCGCAATTGACAGCAGTTTCAGTGTCCCCTGGCGGGGTAGCAAAGTGGTTATGCAGCGGCCTGCAAAGCCGTTTACGCCGGTTCGATCCCGACCCCCGCCTCCAAACACTCCATGCGGGAGTAGCTCAGTTGGTAGAGCGATACCTTGCCAAGGTATAGGTCGAGAGTTCGAGCCTCTTCTCCCGCTCCAAATTAAAAAGGAAGCTCAGCAATGAGCTTCCTTTTTTCTTTCCCGGCTCGTTTTTCACGTTGCCATCCGTAGTTGTCCCACTTTATCTTCCTGCTCCTGCCATCCCTTGCTGCACCTGCGTTACGCGCACATCGCCGTCTCATTTCCGGCCTGGTGTTGCCCCATCGCCTGCGCACCGGCACTTTTATGTCGCATTTCGTCGGATGTAATTGTTTTTTAAGCAATTACACTCTACATTGATATTTCGGTCGACGAGGGTGGTTAACAACAAACAGGGGGCAGGCAAATGGATGCATTTCAAAAAGAAATCGACGAGAGAACCAATCTCACGAGTTCCAACAAATTCGAACTACTGCTGTTCCGTCTGGGGACAGACCCCTATGGCGTGCGCTCCGAACTGTTCGGCATCAACGTATTCAAGATCCGCGAAATCGTCCCGATGCCGGAGATCACCAAGGCTGCCGGCACGCGCTCTCCGCTGCTCGGCATGGTCAATATCCGCGGCCAGATCATCTCCGTGATCGATTTGCCGGCAGTGGTCGGTTGCGTACCCAAGAGCGGCCTCAACATCCTGTTGGTCACCGAATACGCGCGCAGCACACAAGCGTTTGCGGTCGAGTCGGTCGATGAAATCGTGCGGCTGGAATGGAGCCAGGTCTTGTCGGCCGAATCCAAGGCCGGCGGCAACTTCGTCACCAGCATTGCGCGTCTGGATGACGACATCAGCAGCGGACGTCTCGCGCAGGTGCTCGACGTCGAGCAGATCCTGCACGAAATCATGCCGACCGAGCGCGATATGGAAATGGCGGGCCTCGAACATATCAAGCTCAAGCCCGGTTCGGTCATTCTCGCGGCGGACGACTCCAAAGTTGCCCGTTCACTGGTCGAAAGCGGACTCAAGGCGCTTGGCCTGCCGTTCGTGATGTGCAAGACCGGTAAGGAAGCCTGGGAAAAGCTGCAGGAAATCTACAAGGAAACCAAGTCCCAGGGCGTGCCGATCACCGATCGTGTGGCGATGGTGCTGACCGACCTCGAAATGCCCGAGATGGACGGCTTCACGCTCACGCGCAACATCAAGCGCGACGACGGGCTGAAAGCCATCCCGGTGGTGATCCACTCGTCGCTGTCGGGCTCCGCTAATGAAGATCACGTCAAGAACATCGGCGCCGACGGCTATGTGGCGAAGTTCGTCATCGAAGATCTGACTGCCGCCCTCATCAAGGCGCTGGCTAAATAAATCGCTGGCGGCGCCGCCGCGGCCCCTTAAATGAGGGCGCCGCCGCGCCGGAAAGCGGCCGGCTCCTCAAAAGGCTAGTTGCCTGGCGACACCACTGGCGCGCTGCCTGGAGGCCGGAAAGCATGGCGCAAGGCAAGAGCTGGCCCTTGCCTCATCGGCGTCGCCCCGGCGACCTGCGTTGAAACCCGGCTGAGCGCCTCGAAATGTAAAGATCGGGACTTCGTCGCCGCACTTTGCTCGCAGGACGCCGCTATCTCTTATACTGACGTCCTTTCAAACCTGTTCCCATTTCCTGGTCACGGCATCGTGATCCCGCTATGCGCATTCCACACTTAGCTTCCACGCACGACGCTGCGCTGGCCTCGGCCCTGCAAGCAGCGATCGACAACAAGACCAAGCCGCAGGGCAGCCTCGGCGTGCTCGAGTTCGTCGCGCATCGTATCGGTCTGATCCAGCAATCGCATACGCCGCGCATCGACCGTGCAGCGGTCGTGGTGTTCGCGGGTGATCACGGCGTAGTGGCGGAGAACATCTCGGCCTATCCGCAAAGCGTGACCTGGCAGATGGTGGAGAATTTCCTGCAGCAGGGCGCCGCGATCAACGTGTTCGCGCGCCAGAATGATTGCGCGCTGCATATCGTCGACGCCGGCGTGAATCATGAGTTCGGCGAGCGCGAAGGACTGGTCGCCCGCAAGCTCGGACCGGGCACGCGCAACTTCGCGCAAGAGCCGGCCATGAGCGCGGCGCAATGCGAACAGGCATTGCAGTACGGCATGGACCTGGTTGAGGCAATGCCGGTCGACGTCATCGGCTTCGGTGAAATGGGCATCGGCAACACCACCGCGGCGGCTGCCATCATGCACAAGATCACCGGCATTGCCGTCGCAGAGTGCGTCGGCGCCGGCACCGGCCTGGCGGCCGACGGCATCCTTCGCAAGCAGCAGGTGATCGAGCGGGCGGTTGCATTGCACGCACACGCCCACGCTGATACACCGCTGGAAATACTGCGCACCTTCGGCGGCTTCGAAATCGCCATGATCGTCGGCGCCATGCTCAAGGCGGGAGAGCGCCGCATGGTGCTGCTGATCGACGGCTTCATCGTGACTTCGGCATTGCTGGTGGCGGCAAAACTGCAACCGGCCATCCTCGACTATTGCCTGTTCTCGCACTGCTCCGATGAGCACGGCCACCGCCGCATGCTGCAGCATCTCGACGCGCGACCGCTGATGCAACTCGACCTGCGTCTCGGTGAAGGCACCGGCAGCGCACTGGCCTTGCCGCTGCTGCATGCCGCGGTCAACTTCCTGGCGCAGATGGCGACGTTTTCCTCCGCGCAAGTCAGCGAAAAGAGCGCCTGACATGGATGCCGCGCCAACGCCCTCGACCGGCCTGCGCTATCAGCTGCAGCTGTTCTTCACGGCGCTGCAATTTTTCACGCGCCTGCCGGCGCCGCGCTGGGTCGGATTCGACGCCGCCTGGCTGCAGCACGCGTCGCGTTATTTCCCGGCGATCGGGATCATTGTTTCCTTCGCATGCGCCGCCGTGTACTGGGTGGCGGCGCTGTGGCTGCCGCAAGTGGTGGCGGTGCTGTTGTCGACCGCTGCGGGGATCTACCTCACCGGCGCTTTCCATGAAGACGGCTTTGCCGATGTCTGCGACGGTTTCGGGGGCGGCATGCAGCCGTCGCGCGTGCTTGAGATCATGCGCGACTCGCGCGTCGGCGCCTATGGCGTGATCGGCATTGCGCTGCTGCTGGGGACCAAGATCGCCGGGCTGGCATCGTTGCCGGCGCTGCAGGTGATGCCGGCCTTGCTGGTCGCCCATCCCTTGTCGCGCTGTTTCGCCGCCGCCTTGATCTGGCGCATGCCGTATGTACGCGAAGAGGGCAAGGTCAAGCCATTGGCGCAAAACATGAGCGCCGGCGAATTCGCCGTGGCCGTTGTCACTGCCGCGCTGCCGCTGATCCTGTGTGTCGCGGCCGGATGGCTGGCGCTGCGGGCGTCGCTGTTGGCCGTGTTGCTCGGCGGCGCGGCGGCCTGGTTTCTCGCGCGAAAATTCCAGCGCCGCATCGGCGGCTATACCGGCGACTGTCTCGGCGCCGTCCAACAATTCAGCGAAGCCGCAATCTACCTGGGCCTGCTGGCCGCAGTGTCAGCGTCGCCGGCTTCCCATTCATAAACAGAAAGGTCGACCATGTTGCTGCATCTCATCCGCCATCCCCAGCCCGTTATCGACAAAGGCCTTTGCTACGGCAGCAGCGACCTGGCCGTGACCGAAGAAGAATGCGCCAGGGTGCTCGAGCAGGTCAAACCTGCCTTGCCGCCGCACGTACCGGTGTATTCGAGTCCGTTGCAGCGCTGCGTATTCCTGGCCGAGCCGCTGGCCACGGCACTCAATGCCGGTCCTGTGCGCTACGATCCGCGTCTGATGGAAATGCACTTCGGCACCTGGGAGCAGCGCGCCTGGGACGATTTGCCGCGCGCGGAAATCGATGCATGGGCCAGCGACGTCGTCGGCTATCGTCCCGGCGGCGGCGAAAATGTTCTGAACGTGGCGCAACGCGTCGACGCCTTTTGCAGCGACCTGCAGCAGCGCGGCCAGAGCCAGGCTATCGTGGTGTGCCACGCCGGCACGATTCGCCTGTTGCAGGCGCGCGCACTCGGTCTGGCGGTCACCAAGATGGCGGAGCATGCGGCGATCAATGCGCATGCGATTGCGTTCGGCGAAGTGCTGACGCTGAAGCTGTAGGAACACCGCGCGGCGCGACTCCCGGCTTGTTGTGTTGCGGAGGCCCACATGCGCTGCCAGATCGGCCCGATTCGAGGAAGTCTGCGGACTTCCTTTTTTACGCGCGTTCGTCAGCCCCTGACGTTGCAGGTGGGGTGTAACACGTTCAACGATGATTTTTGGCAAGTCATTGTTTTAACGCAAGATTTCGTCGAAAAAAGCATGTTGATTTTGCCGGTGTTTCTGTAACACTTAAAAATATTCTATTTAAAAATAGTAAAATGTAGAAAAAAAGACAACTTTATCCATGAATGCAGACATGCTCGCCACTCCATTACCGAAGAAAGTCCTGATCGTCGACGACAGCAAAGTCTCGCGCATGGTCATCAAGGCGCACATCCTCGCCGCCTATCCCGAATGGCGCGTAGAAGAGGCCGCCAGCGGCGATGAGGCGATCAGTGCGATCGAGCGCGACCTGCCTGATTACTGCACGATGGACATTAATATGCCAGGCATGCTCGGCACCGACGCCGCTGAAATCATCCTTGCCCGACATCCGCAACTTCGGATGGTGATTTTTTCGGCCAACATCCAGGAAGCCGCTCAATCGCGCGCGCAGCAACTGGGCGCCTTGTTCGTCGCCAAGCCGGTGACGGAAAAATCCATCGCCCTGGCGATCGGCCATTTTGCGGTGGGCGTGTGAGGGTCCTGTCCGAGATCCAGGTCGACGCGCTGACCGAAGTCTTCAACGTCGGTGCTGGCAGGGCGGCGCTCAGCCTGAGTGAAATCGTGGGCGAAGAAGTCATGCTGTCGGTGCCGTCCATCGAAGTGCTCAAGGCCGATGAGGTCAACAGCCGCGTGCTGGCGCTCAAGGACGACAAGTTCGCCACCGTCAGCCAGATGTTCTCCGGCCCGTTCGATGCCGAGGCCGTGCTGCTGTTCACCGAGAACTACGCGCTTGAAATCGTGCGCGACATGATGGGCTCGCAGATGAGCATCGAAGACCTCGCCGAATTCGAGCAGGAGGCGATGTGCGAGCTCGGCAACATCATCCTCAACGCCTGCCTGTCGGCGATGGCGGACATGCTCGGCATCAGCCTGAACAGTTCATTGCCGACTTACGCGATGTCGTCGCCGGACGAGATTACCTCGCGGCTGGCGGACCAGCGCGAGGAAGATGACGGCGGCGATGGCGACGGCAGCTACGTGCTGGTCCTGCACATCGACCTGGTGCTGGAAAAACACCATACCGAAGGTCATCTGATCTTCCTGCTCAGTTCGACCTCGCTGAGCAAGCTGATCTCGCATATCGAGCAATACTTGAACAATATTCTCTGAACGGCACGTCATGAGCAGCGCGGCACCTTTGGGATTTTCTCCGGATGAAGTGGTCAACAGCATCGGCCTGGGACTGGTCGTGGTGGACAGCGAGCTGAACATCCTGCTGTGGAACGACTGGATGCGTCGGCACAGCCGCATTGAGTCCGAACAGGTGCTGGGCAAGAACATCATCGCGCTGTTCGGCGAACAGCTCACGCCGGGCTTCCTGCGCACGCTCCACAACGCCATCGGCTACGGCTTGCCGGCCATGATGTCGAGTGCGCTGCATCGTTCGCCGCTGCCCTTGTTCCTTGAACACGACAAGAGCGAAACGCCGCTGCGCATGCACCAGTCGATCGTCATGACGCCGCTGCAGGCCTGCGAGGGCAAGGCGGCCAGCTGCCTGATCCAGATCAGCGATTCGAGCACGTCGGTCAAGCGAGAAAAGATGCTGATTTCGCATTCGGACGCCCTCAAGCGCGAGGCGATCACCGACGGCCTCACCGGCATCTACAACCGCCGCTTCTTCGACGAGAGCTATGCACTGGCGCTGCGCGCAGCGAAACGCAATCGCAGCAGCCTGTCGCTGTTCATGATCGACATCGATTACTTCAAGCAATACAACGACCACTACGGCCACGTTGAAGGCGACAAGGCACTGCAACTTGTCGCCAACACCCTGCGCGCGCAGATGCGCAGGCCCACCGATATCTGTGCGCGCTACGGCGGCGAAGAATTCGTGATGCTGATTCCGGGATTTACCGAAGAGCAGGCGGAACGTTTTGCCGAGCGGCTGCGCACCAGCGTCAATGACCTCGCCATCGCGCATGCGAAATCCTCGGTGCAGGAGCATATGACCATCAGTGTCGGCGTCTGCACCATGACCCCGGACCAGGGCAGCGAGGGCAAGACCTTGCTCAGGATCGCCGACAGCGCCTTGTACCGCGCCAAAAAGCATGGCCGCAACCGGATACAGAGCGCTTCCTGAGCAATTCCTGCTCAATCGCGCGAAAGCTTGAACCCATGCGGCTTGCGCGCGGTCATAAACAAGTTATCAACAGGGTTGGCCACATTTTCTGTGGGTAACTTGGCTGGCGGCTTTTGCGTATAATGCGGCCCTTGCGACCCTTGTTGTCCCCTGTGTTTCAACGCCACCCAGTGGTCCTTATTGCCTCGCCCATGCGCCGATTCTGTTTTTTGTTGCTGGCATTCCTGTTTCCCTTGCAATTGTTTGCGGGGGCGCTTGAGCCTATGGCGAACTCCGCCGCAACAGCGGACCAGGCGATCGTGATTGTTTTTGGTGCGACGGACAGCGCTTCTGACCCGGCTTCCGATCCGGACAATGCGGATACGCCGGCAAGTGCGCAGGCGGCCGATGACGAAGCCGGCGCCGACTCTGATCCCCGGAAGGTGCAAGCCGACCTGGAAGACCAGACGCTGCCGGTGCCTGTGGCCACCTTGCCGCTGGACTGGCAACCTTTTCCCCATCTGTATCCCCGCGTGAGCGGCGGCACGTCCGCGTTCATCGATTTGCTGCGGCCGCCTCCGGCCGTCTGATCTCCTGCCTGCGTCTGCGTCGTGACGCGGCGCCATCCTTTTATCCGAATTTGTTTTTTCTGCGACGATCGTCCTGGGACGGTCGCGCCCTCTTTGCATAGGAAGCATCATGAAACGCGTCATTCTTTTCCTCGTCACCAACCTGGCAGTGATGCTGGTGCTGAGCGTCACCGCCAGCATCCTCGGCATCAACCGCTACATGACCGCCAACGGCCTCAACTTCGGCATGCTGCTGATGTTCTGTGCGCTGATGGGTTTTGGCGGCTCGTTCATCTCGCTGCTGCTGTCCAAGACCATCGCCAAATGGTCGACCGGTGCGCGCGTCATCGAACATCCGCAAAACTCCACCGAAATGTGGCTGGTCGACACCGTCAATCGCCTCGCCACGCGTGCCGGCCTGACGATGCCTGAAGTCGCCGTCTACGACGGTCCGCCCAACGCCTTCGCCACCGGCGCCAGCAAAAGCAATTCGCTGGTGGCGGTGTCGACCGGGCTGCTGCAAGGCATGACTAGGGAAGAAGTGGAAGCCGTGCTGGCGCATGAAGTCGCGCACATCGCCAACGGCGACATGGTCACGCTGACATTGATCCAGGGCGTGGTGAACACCTTCGTGATGTTCTTCGCGCGCATCGTCGGCTACTTCGTCGATTCGGCCTTGCGCCGCAACAACGAACAATCGTCGGGTCCCGGCATCGGCTACATGGTCACGGTTGTTGTGTGCGAGATCGTTTTCGGTATCCTCGCCAGCATCATCGTCATGTACTTCTCGCGCCAGCGTGAATACCGCGCCGACTCCGGCGCCGCCAAGCTGATGGGTTCGCCGACGCCGATGATCGGCGCCTTGCGTCGCCTCGGCGGCATGGAAGCGGACGGCCTGCCGCAAAACCTGCAGGCTTCCGGCATCGCCGGCCGCGGTTCGTGGATGGGTTTGTTCTCCAGCCATCCGCCGATCGAATCGCGGATCGCCTCGCTGCAAGGCCGGGCCGTTGCATAAGGAAACCGAGAGGCCGCCAGCAGTTTTTTTTCAGCCATGATAAATTCCTGCGTGGCGAAAAAATCGTATCTGATGCGACATTTTTCGACCGCAATGTTCTCGGGGCGGGGTGGAATTCCCCACCGGCGGTAATGCTGTGGCGACGTCGTTTCCGGCGTCATTGCAGCGAGCCCGCGAGCGCTTGGCGGACGCCCGTCCGTCAAGGTCAGCAGACCCGGTGTGATCCCGGGGCCGACGGTCATAGTCCGGATGAAAGAGAACGAAAACCTGTCGCGCGCATGCATTTCGTATGCGCTCGCCGGTTTTCATGCGCCCTGTTTTTATTTGACAAACAGGAGTCCTGAACAAATGCAACATCCATCCAGCAATACCTCGCCAGCCAAAAAACGCATCGCCTTCATCCAGGCCAGCTGGCACAAGGAGATCGTCGACCAGTGCCGCATCTCCTTCACTGCAGAGATCGCCAAACTCGGTTTCGCCGAATCCGGCATCGACTTCTTCGAATTGCCCGGCGCCTTTGAGATCCCGTTGCACGCCAAGCTGCTGGCCAAGACCGGCAAATACGTCGGCATCGTCGCCGCCGGCCTGGTGGTTGACGGCGGCATCTATCGTCACGACTTCGTCGCGCAAGCGGTGATCACGTCGCTGATGAACGTGCAGCTCGACACCGAAGTGCCGGTGTTCTCGGCAGTGCTGACGCCGCATCATTTCCATTCGCACGGCGAGCATCAGCAGTTCTTCCATGAGCATTTCGTGGTCAAGGGCCAGGAAGTGGCGCGGGCCTGCGCCGATACCGTGACCAAACTTGCCCGCATCGAAGCAGGGCAGGGTAGCGTGGCCGTATTGAACGCCGCCTGAGGCAGGGGGTGAAAACAAAGCGGGCCTCGTTGAAGCGAGGCCCGCTTTTTTATTGCAGGTGTCAAACCACGTCAGGAATTTGTTGCATCTTGTTACAAGGCTTACCGTCAACTGACTGGTATCCGGTCTCGAATTGGATTTAAATACAGCTAAGGATTCAACGTCTTATTTCTCAGCAAAGTATTAGTACCTTTAGGCACTTCCAAGGAGCCATCGTGAAAAAATCTCTTCTTTCCGTGACAGTCATTTCTGTCGGCGTGCTCGCCGCGAGCCTGTTCGCGACGCCGGCGATGGCTACCCATGTCGGCGTGGGCATCAACATCGGCGTGCCGGTCTATGCACCGCCCCCACCGCCGGTCTACTACGCGCCCGCACCGGTATATGTGCCGCCGCCACCGGTTTATGTCCGCCCCGCACCGGTCTACTACGCGCCTGCGCCGATTTATGTTGAGCGCGGCGGGTACTACCGCTACGGTCCCGGTTACTACCGCCATGGTCCACGCTATTACGGTCACGGCTATTATGATCGCCACGGCTACCGCCGCTAAACCGGCTCGCCGAATTACTCGCAGTTACCCACAGAAACTGTGGGTAACCATGTGAGCAAGTTTGTACAAAGTCGGCAAGTCGTTGATTTTATTGAAATGTTCTAGCTCGCCTCAAAATCAGGCAAATGCTCAAAAAACGCGCAGGGAGTCCTATTTGGACTCCTTTTTTTGTGGCTGCAGCAAAGGACCGTCAAGTTCGGTCTTGCTGGCTTTGGCGGCGTCATCCTCGCCCGGCGCCAGGTAGCGTTCCACTGCGCCGAAGAAGCGGTCATAGAAATGTGCCGAGCGAATGGTTTCGCTGGCTACCCGCACCAGCGAGTCGTCGCTCGAGCCGAACGGCATCGAGACCGAGCCGAGCACGCCGACGCCCAGACTGGCCGAGTTGTTGGTCTTCTTGAGCGCATAGCGGTCCTGGGTGGCGCTGACGAATACCGAGGCATTCTGGTCGGCCTTGCCGTTGCCGGCGCAAACAATGTGGAACGCGATCTCGACATGCTGGTCGGCTTCCGGCTGGAAACTCTTGGTGCCGTCGACGATATTGGCCTGCGCCTTGCTGATGATGTAGCCCTGGCCCAGCAGGGCGCGGCGTGCGGCTTCGCAGACCGCGGCATCGCTGCCGCCGAAGCTGCGCGAATAAGTGTCGGTTTCGCTGAAATCTTCCTGATGGTAAAACGATGGCTTCGACGTGGAACAGCCGGCCAGCAAAGCGACGGTCACGAGCGGCAACACGGTGGAAGCGAAGGGCAAAGGAAGCGAACGGCGCATGCCTGGAATCTCCTGAAGGTAATTCGATACCCCGATTGTAAATTATCGGCAAGCCCGCAAGTCGAAGCAGAAGGTAAGGAGTGGTAACAGTGCAGTAGTCGCCACTCGCCAGTCGCCGACGCGAAATGGCGCAGCCCGCTATACTTGGGCAGAACACATGTATTTTGATTTAGATAAGATTTTTGTTTAAATTTTGATGAAAGTTTCTCGCCATTAATGACGTAAAAATTTCAGTTGCCGCGCCATCGGCGAGGCAGCGGTTTGACGGCATCATGAAGCGCAGAAAAGAATCGAGGGACAGGAACAGTCATGGACACACTGCAGAAATTGCTCGGTATCGAACTGCCGTTGATTCAGGCGCCGCTGGCCGGGATTCAGGGGCACGCCATGGCGATCGCGGTATCGAACGCCGGCGGGCTGGGCTCGCTTCCTTGTGCGATGCTGACGCCCGACGCCTTGCGGAAAGAACTTGAACTGATCCGCGCGGGTACCTCCAAACCCTACAACGTCAACTTCTTCGCCCACACGCCGCCGACACCGGACGCCGCGCGCGAAGCCGCCTGGCGCAGCGCGCTGGCGCCGTACTATCGCGAGTTCGGCATCGATCCCGACACCATCCCGGCAGGCGCCGGCCGCGCGCCGTTTTCCGCCGAGGCGGCCGAACTGCTGAGCGAATTCAAGCCGGCCGTCGTGAGTTTTCATTTCGGATTGCCGGATCAGGTCTTGCTGGACCGCGTACGCAGCTGGGGCGCCAAAGTGCTGTGTTCGGCAACTACCGTCGCGGAAGCCCGCTGGCTGGAAGAGCAGGGCGTCGACGCCATCATCGCGCAAGGCATCGAAGCCGGCGGTCATCGTGGCTTCTTCCTTAGCCACGATTTGTCGACGCAGCTCGGCACCTTCGCCCTGTTGCCGCAAATCGTGCGCGCCGTGAAGGTGCCGGTAATCGCCGCGGGCGGCATTGCCGACGCTGCCGGCGTGGCCGCAGCCAAGGTGCTGGGCGCGGCCGGCGTGCAGATCGGCACGTCCTACATGCTGACTCCGGAAGCGTTCACCAGCGCACCGCATCGCGCCGCACTCAAGGGTCCCGCCGCCGACCACACCGCCCTGACGACCTTGTTCACCGGCGGCCCGGCGCGCGGCATCGTCAATCGCCTGATGCGCGAATTGGGGCCGTTGAGCAGCGCCGCGCAAGTGTTTCCGCTCGCCACGGCTGCGATTGCGCCGTTGCGCAGCAAGGCGGAAGCCCAGGGCAGCGGTGATTTTTCACCGCTGTGGTCGGGACAGAATGCGCGCGGTTGCAAGGAAATCCCTTCCGCCCAGCTGACGCGCGAGCTCGCCGCCGGTTGGGTTTAAGTACGGATAGCGGAGTGGGAGCCAATAAATTGATCGGGATCATGTCTTCGCAAAAATTGGTATAAAAGCTCAGTAGATTTTTGTTTTGATGTAGAAATTCGGTGTAATGTCTATTGCGCAATGCCAAGTTCGTAATCAAGATACCGAAATGAATGCGAGTCACGAGCTTGAAAGAATTGATGCATAGTATGGTGTCGGGGTTGCGTGATATATTTCCGTGTGGAAACATATCGGTTGCCACGCCAACCGTCAGATTCGAATAACCGGCGAGCTAAAACAAATCGATGGACAAAACCAAGAAAACGGAACTGGAGCGGATCCGTAGGGAATTGATCAACGCGCACAATCGCGCCGCGTGGCATATGGCGGCGACGATCGTCAAGGCGTCATTGGTCAAGGGCGGGATGGATGAGCCGCCGACGGCAAAGGAACTGGCCGATCTCAACGCGACGATCACCAATTTGCGCAGCGTCGCCGAAGACGCCATTGAACTGTTGAAGAAGTAGGACGGCAGGCGAAGCATATCCGCCTGCATCCCTGCATCACCCAGGCCTGTTTCCTGTTTTGGAAAGAGGCAGCGTATTTCCCGTAAGCTTCACCTGAATATTCCGCGATCGGTGCACGGATAGATCACGTTTTTGCCGATATTGAACACGGCTTGGCGGGAAATGTCTTTACAATACGATCTCGTAAAAATATTGCTTATTAACAAATAAGAATCTTGAATTTTTATCGATTAATACGATAACTGTGTCGTAAAGTATTGAAGTTTTCGGAAATGTTTTAAACTGGCAACAGAAGAATTCCAGCTAAAAATAAGTAGTCCTCGCTCTCACTAACTCGCAAGAATCAATTACCCAAAAATGGCAGATGATCAATATTTCCTGGTGGTAGACGACTTTTCTACCATGAGGCGCATCGTAACCGGTTTGCTCAAAGAGCTTGAGTTCACCAAGATGGCCGAGGCCGAAGACGGTTCAGCCGCGATGAAAGTGCTGGAGGGCGGTGCAGCTCCCATCACTTTTGTGCTGACCGACTGGAACATGCCGGTAATGGACGGTCTGGCCTTGCTGAAAAAAATCCGCGCGACACCATCTCTGGCGCATTTGCCGGTGCTGATGATTACCGCCGAAGCGAAGAAGGAAAATATTGTCGAAGCGGCGCAAGCCGGCGCCGACGGTTATATCGTCAAGCCGTTCAATGCCGCAACGCTGAAAGATAAAATCGAAAAAATCATTCATCGTCGCGCCAACATGGCGACGTAATGATGAGTGAGGCATGAGGATCGGACGGTCCTCATGAGATAGATAGTCGCTTCGCCGTCAGCCGATGGCGAAGTAAGCGCGGATATCGCCCGCTGTCCAGGATTTGATTACCGCACCTTTCAGCAGCACCCGGTATTCGGGCCGATGAGTCCCATCCGCCGCCGCGATGGTGCGGCTTTGCAAAAGATACTCAACGTTGTTGATGATGGTCGGCAGTTCGACACATTCGTGACCGTCAGGCATTCTTCTTTTCTCCCTTGAATGACAAAATCCTAGCATGAACCTTTCGCTTTTCGCGGGATGTTTTGTGCAGAAAAGGTGAAATATTTTCCCTGGCTTGTCGCTTTGTCAAAGCTCGCCGGAATTAATATGCAATCCTGCAAATGAAACTGCACATTTGCTTGTCATCTCGATCATTTTTCGCCGTTCAGTTTTCACTGAGCGTCGATGTCCCTGGAAAGGTTTCGCGGCTATCAAGGTCCGCAAGCTTGCTTCCTTCTTTGCAAATTTTTGCAGCGTTTTACTGAACGTGAACGAACTTCTCCCTCGCCCGTTTCTATACTGGCGCATGCCCGGCAATGATGCTGCGGCGAATTGAACGCGAGAGGAAACGGCATGACCTTCGACTGGCTCTTGCACGCATTGGCGGTAGTTGCCGCTGCACTTTGTGTTGTGGTGATCTGGATTGTCGCGAGGCAGGAGTTGAGTACGTGAGCCGTTCAGTTTGCCGCTACGGCGGGGCATAGCGGCAAGCCTGATTGCAGCCAGCAGATGAATTGATTAACGGCCGCTACCTGCGCCGCCGCTACCCGCGCCACCAGCACTGCCTGCACCACCTGTGCCGGCGCCACCGCCTGCAGCGCTGCCGCCGCTCGTGCCGCTGCCGCTATTGCCGCCGCCCGGCGCCTTGGGGCTGTCGCCGGCATCCTTGGACTGACGGGCGCTTTTCCGGGCCGCTTTGGATTTCGACTTGGACATGTCCTTGTCATTGGCGACGGTCTGGGCCGAATCATTGGTAGTGCTGGTGCCGGCAGCGCCGGTACCGGCCTGTGCAAATGCGCTGCCGCTGAAAGCTGCGGCGACGAGAACTGCGATGAGCTTGGAATGCATGACGGTCTCCTTGGTTGTGAGCGCCAGGCAAATGCAAGGCGCATGCGACCATCCTAAAGAAGAACCCTTGACGCGGCAGTCGGCTATCGCCGCAATCGCGTGTCAGAGGAGCGCCGCCGTTTTGTCGTCTTTTGCCGTATGGATGCGCAGGCCGTGCTGCAGGAAGTAATCCGTGAACGCCTGAGGGCCGCCCGTCGGATCGGCGCATGCGATATAGGCATCAGGCCGCAGCAGATAGGCGGCATTGCGCGCCAGGCCGGCGTGATCGTGCTGCGCGGCCCATGCAAAGACATGCAGCGCGATGCCGCGCGCAGCGGCCCACCCGGATAACTCCACGCTCGGCTCGCCATAGACGTGCACTTGCCATACCGGTGTCGCCAGGCTGTCAAAATTGTCGCCGCCATGCGCCGGCGCCCACGGCAGCCGATCGCCGCCGCAGACGGTGCCGGCCCGGCCGGCGCCGAGCGGGCCGTGGCGATAGCTGATGGTCGTCTGCGACACGGTGCGGAACATGAATTCCCGCACCATCGGCAAGCGCACCGCGCGCGGCAGCAAAGCGGGTGCAATCCGTGTGCGCACTGTCTTCGCCAGATGCCCCGGCGATGTCACGAGCGTGAAGGCGCGATCGGTGGTCTGCACCAGGCGTCGTGCAAAGGTGAGGCGTTCCGCTTCATAACTGTCCAGCAGGCGGTCGCCGGCTTCGCCGCGCAAGACCGCCGCCAGTTTCCATGCCAGGTTGATGGCGTCGCCGATGCCGGTGTTCATGCCCTGGCCGCCAACCGGGCTGTGCACATGCCCGGCGTCGCCGGCGATGAAGGCGCGGCCGGCGCGGAAACGATCCGCTACGCGGTGATGTACGTGGTAGCTGGAGAACCAGTTGACCTTGTCGACCTTGATTTTCATCTCGCGCAAGGCGCGTTCGGAGACATCTTCGAAATTCAAGGCGTCGGCGCCATTCCGATTCGCCCGGTCATCCCGGATGGTGCCGACCAGGCGCGCGCGGCGCCCTTCATCCATGCCGAACACCGCGACGAAATCGGCTTCGCACAGGTCGACATGGACTTCGCCATTGAGCGCAGGTCCGCTGCCTTCGATATCGGCAACGTAAAACAGCTGACGATACGTCCCGCCGGAGAAATCCGCCCCCAGGCTTTTGCGCACCATGGAGTGCGCGCCGTCGCAGCCGACGATGTAGAGCGCCTCACATGTTTGCGCGCGGCCTTCCGTATCGAGGTAGCGCGCCTTGATATGCGAGCCGGCATCGCTGTAATCGATGAAGTCGATGCCGCGCTCGATCGCGATGCCGGCCACCTGCAGCCGTTCAGCCAGCAACTTTTCATGCCGGTCCTGCGGGAAGATTTGCAGGAAAGGATAGGGCGTCAGGCCCTCGCCGATGGCGCCGAGCTGCACGTGCGCTCTGTGTTCGCCTTCGGTCCAGAGATTGAAGGCCTGGGCGCGATGCCCTTCGGCCAATACTGCATCGGCCAGGTCGAGCTGGCGGTACAGTTCCAGGGTGCGCGCCTGCACCACCAGTGCGCGCGACGCCGTGCCGGGCGCAGCGGCCTTGTCGAGGATGCGCACACGCACGCCGAACTTGTTGAGCCACAAGGCCAGCACCATGCCGGTAGGGCCGGCGCCGATGATCAATACTTCATGCTGTGCCATGGCAAACGCCTTTCAATGATGGCCGCTACGCATCGATATGCGCCACCAGCGGCAGATGGTCGGATGCGATGCGCGCCAGCGGGCTGGCATGTACATGCACCCGGCGCAGCCGGCGGCGCGGACTGATCCAGATGCGGTCGAGCGAAAACAGCGGCCAGCGCGCCGGAAAGGTGCGCGGTGCCGGCGCCGCCTCGAAGTGCGATACCAGCCAGCGCAGCGGACGTCCCCACACGAACCATTCGTTGACGTCGCCCATCAGGATCACCGGCATGCGATCGGTATCGAAGGCCTGCAGCAGTCGCCTGATCTGGTCGCGCCGCTCGGCAGGACGCAAGCCCAGATGCGTCGCCACTACGCGCAGCGGCTGGCCGTGGCAGTCGAGATCGGCATCGAGCGCACCGCGCGCTTCGCGGCTGCCGAACGACAAGTCGATGGCGCGTGTCGCAAGTACGGGATAGCGGCTCAGCACCGCATTGCCATAGCGGCGTTGAGGTACGTCTTCGGTCGGACCTTCGACGGCATGGAAGCCTGTGGCTTCCTGCAATACCTTCAGTACGTCGGGGCTGTTCGATCCTCCCAGCGGTACTTCCTGCAACGCGATCACGTCGGCGCCGATGTCGAGCAGCACACGTGCAATGCGTTCGGGCGCGAAGCGACCATCGGTCCCGATAGCGCTGTGGATATTGTACGTGGCGACGAGCAGCGGCCAAGGGCCGGCCGATGCCGTCTGCACCGGCGGCGCGAGCACGGCGGCGACCTGATTCATCGTGCGCTCGCAGGTTGCGGGGAAAGCAATTTCTGCAAGCCCAGCGCCATGCCGATCAGCAACACCCCCATGCCCGCCAGCAAGGCGATCGTCGCCAGGCTGGGATGGCGGATCGCTTCCGCCAGATTGTGGGCGAACGCGACCGTGACGACGATGCCGGGCGCCATCCCGAGAAAGGTGCCGATCAGGTAGTCGCGCAAGCCCAGGTGCGATACGCCGGCCACCACATTGGCGACCGTGAATGGCGCAACCGGCAACAGCCGGATCACTACCATGGCTGGAATGCCGCGCCGCGCAAAGCGTCGGCTCATGCTGTTGACACGGCGGCCAAGCAATTGCTGCAGCGTCTCGCGCCCCAGCCAGACACCGAAGCCGAAGCCTGCCAGCGCGCTCAGCAGCGATCCCGCCAATGCATACAGGACGCCATAGAACGGTCCGAACACAATGCCGGTCACTGCGATCAGCAAGGTCACGGGGAACATCAGCATGCCCGCCACGAGATACACCGCCATGACCGCCAGCGGCGTGAAGGGCAGCGCTTCCAGGCCGCGCGCCAGGGCGATCAGCGAACTGAGGTTGAGCCACTCGCGCAGCGGCGTGAAGCGCCATGCCACGGCCAGCGCCAACAGCAGGATACCGAACACGCCGAGACCGATCAGGCGGCGCGGCACCGGCTTGCGCGCATGGGCGGGCACGAACTGTGCAATGAGCTCATCGGGGTTGATCGGTGTTTCCGGATCGAACATCACCTTGTCCGGCATGATCGCTTCGATTTGCGGCAATACGACCGGATCGAGCGGGGCCATGGTGCGGCCTTCGCTTTGCAGGGAAGTGATGGCGGCATGCAGACTGGAACGGCCGGCGATTTCCTGTCTCACCGTTTGCGTGTCGACATTGAGATGCTCGGCCAGCAAGCGGTTGCGCATGTCGGCGATCGCGGTGCGGATACGTGCCTGCTGCGTGGCGTCGCCGTGGGCTTCGATGACGAGATTGCATTCGGTGTCATAAGCCATGGAACGGTTGCTCATGTTGGCCGAGCCGACGCAAAACAGATGATCGTCGACGGCGAACACCTTGCTGTGCACGTTGAGGCAGCCGTCTTGTTCGCTCGCCAGCCGGGGGCAATACATACGGTAGCGGCCGTGCTGATCGGCAGCTTTCAGGCGCTGGTGGATACGCGCGCGCAAATGTCCCATGGTGGCTTGCTCCAGCCAGCCGCTCTGGTTCTGCGGCGATACCACAACGACTTCCGGCGCATCTGCTTCAGCCAGGCGCGCTGCGAGCGCATCGTGCAGCACGTTGGACGTGAAGTATTGGTTCTCGAAGAACAATGCGTGCCGTGCGGCGGCGATGGCGTCGAGATAGAGCCGGCGGATTTCGTAGACGCCGGCGACGCCTTCGCGTTCCGGTTCGGTGCGTGCGATGCCGATCTCGACATCACTCAGGTCTGGTTCCACCCCGGCCGGCCAAAGATCGTCGCCACCGTCCGTCTTGTTCTGCGCCAGCGCGGCTTTGCAACCGGCGCGTGACCAGCGGGTGCGCGCCAGTTCGCCGAGGGCGGCGGCGGCTTCGCCATCGAGCATGGCCTGGACGTCGTGGAAAGGTCCATAAGCTTTGCCGTCGATGTCGCGACGCAACGGCTGGTCGGGCGCATGTTCCGGCGTGTCCCAGCGATTGCGGGTGAGGTCGATGCCGCCGGCAAATGCCAGCTTGTCATCGACCACGACAATTTTCTGATGATGCGAAGCGCCGACCGGATGACTCGCATCCATGTGGAAATACAGTCTGCGCCGTCTGCGCCAGCCATGTTTGTAGGCCGGCGGCCACTCGCGCTCAAGCGCGTACAGCATGGCGAAATCCCAATTGAGAATATAGACGTGCAGTTGCGGCCGCTCTTCAATCAACGCATTGAGAAAGTCGCCCAACCCTTCGGGATAGCCGTCGCTGGCGCCGCCCGGCATCAACCGCATGCGGCTGTCGATATCCCAGCCCAGAATGAATACGCTGTGCCGTGCCTGCCGCAGTGCGGAACGTACGGCGCTGAAATAGGCATCGGCGTCGATCAGCAGCTTGAAACGGCGCGCCGGTGCAACGCGCCAGCAGTTGCGGCCCGGTGTGAGCAGGCGGGGTCCGGATAGCGCTGGCTCGGTATGCATGAAATCCATCGGCCTTTCGGTTATGCCGGCAGCGCGGTCTGCGGCTGCACAGTGCGATAAAGGATTTTCAGCGTAGATCGGACACCTATGCCGGGGTATCGGCGAATGCCCTTTTCCAAAGTCAGACAAAAAGGAAGCCGCCTCCTGAGGGAGGCGTCAACTGTTGCAGTTCCGGAACCCTCGCCAGGCAGCGGGCGGCAACGATCTCTTGATCTCTTCGGCTTCTCAACGCGCCTCTGCCGCATCGCGCACATGCGCAGCAAAACCCGTCACCCCAGGTGCAATGTCCTCGCGCAGCGTCAGCGCCGGAATAGCGTAGTCGCCGGCGTTCTGTGGCCGGAAGGCGATCGGCGTGGTGCTCTCCAGCTTGTCGAGACGTTCGCCGAGCGCTGTCCGGATGCCGGCGTAGCGCGCCGCGTCGATCTTGCCGGTACGGTACACCACGAACGGCGGCAGTACTTCAAAGCCGGGGTAATACAGGATGCCATGGTGGATAGGGAACAGCAGGTCGTCGATCGGCCCGTTGATGCCGCGTGCTGCATAGTGCGACTCCCAGCCGCCGGTGGTCACGATCACCATCGCGCGCTTGCCCGCCAGCGTGCCTTCGCCGAAACGGTCTCCCCAGTGCGCATCGGAATGTTCGCCGACGCCATAGGCGAAGCCGTAAGCGTATACGCGTTCCACCCAGCCCTTCATGATGGCTGGCATCGAATACCACCACAGCGGAAATTGCAGTATCACCGTGTCGGCCCAGCGCAGCTTGTCCTGCTCGCGCACGATGTCCTCGCTTTGCAGGCCGTTCTCGAAGGCGTGCATCGACGCCAGCGATGCATCGAAGCGCTCACCGGTGCGCGGCGCCAGGCTGTCGTCGGCATCGATCGGTGCTTTCCAGTTCATCGCGTACAGGTCGGACACCTGCACGGCGTGGCCGGCCTCTTTCAGGCGGGCGACGGCGAAATCCTTTAGCGAACCGTTGAGCGATCGCGGTTCGGGATGGGCGTACACAATCAGGATATTCATGGCGGGCTTTCAAAGAAAGAAGAAGCGCCCAGCTTAGGTCTGCCTCAGGTATATTGGAAATGAATTTCTGATATTGCAGGTATTGCGAAAGCTGATCATGAACAAACTGCGGCAACTCGATCTCAATCTGCTGGTGACGCTGGACGTGCTGCTGTCCGAGCACAACGTGACGCGTGCAGCGCAGCGGCTGAATTTTTCTCAACCCTCGGTCAGCGTTCATCTGGCCAAGCTGCGCGAGATATTCGGCGACCCCTTGTTGCTGCCGGGACCGCGCGGCATGCAGCCAACCGCACGCGCCGAAGAATTGCGGATACCCTTGCGCGACGCCTTGCAGGCGCTTGAACGCGCGGTGGCGCCGGGAGGCGGATTCGACCCCGCCAGCGCGGACAATACCTGGCGCATTGCCGCCACCGATGCCACCGAAACGGCAGTGTTGCTACCGGCCTTGCCCGGTTTGCGCGCGGCTGCGCCGGGCACGCGCCTGGCGGTGGTCGAGCTGGCGCCTGCGCGCATTGCGCGGCAGGCGGAACAGGGCGAAATCGACCTGGCCTTCCACACCACCGATGACGCGCCGCCCGGCATGCGCCAGCGCGTGCTGTTTCGGGAGCACTATGTCCTGGTCGGGCGCAGCGGCCATCCCAAACTCCGGCGCAAACCGACAGCGGCGCAGTTCTGCACACTGGAGCACGTGATCGTGTCGCCGGATGGCGGCGGTTTTCGCGGCGTTACCGACGAGGCGCTGGCTGCGGCCGGACTGACGCGTCGCGTGGTGTTGTCGGTACCGCATTTCCTGTTCATGATGTCGGTGCTGGCCAATACCGACCTGGTCGCCATGCTGCCGTCGCGGCTGCTGCGCGGGTCGGCTGCGCTGCAGGTGGTCGAACCTCCTGTCGACGTCGCCGGGTATGACATGGCGATGCTATGGCATGAGCGCTCGCATCGGGATCCTGCGCACCAATGGCTACGCGAGCATCTTGCGGATTCTGTGTAGTTCCTCGCTGCCGGCGACTACAGCGTGCTTCCTGTTGTCCTACATTTCAATCAGTGTTTCTCAACCTACTCATTGTGATGGCGTTTGTGGATACTCCTGAATCGCAGGATGGTTTTTTTAACAATCTTCCAGCGATCCTCGCGGGGGATCATGCATCGTCATAAGGCGTCATGAAGCGCGAGGTACAGGGTTCGGCAGGGCGGAAAATATCTACCGGGACAAGCTCTTGGACACCAACAATAAAGAACCAATGGCGATTGACGCTGCGGATGCCAGTGCGCCGCGCGTCGCATTTGACCTGCAGTTGCGGCTTCTCGGCGCTTTGCTCGCCCTGTGCATCCTGACGTCGCTGGCGCTGTTGAGCGTGCTCGGTTTTGTCCAGTGGCGCACGCTGCACGAACAGGCCGCGTTGTCCGCCGCGCGCGCCACCGTGGTTGCCAAGGAGCATGCCGACAAGGTGTTTGAACTGAATGCGGCGCTCAAGGGGCGGGTCGAAGATGCGCTCGTCGGGATGAGTGAAGAGAGCATCCGCGCCGGTGAAAAGAATATCCATACGAAATTGCGCCGCATGATTGCCGGCTTGCCGCAAGTCATCGCCGTGGCCGTCGTCGACAAGAACGGCGACGTGCTGGCTCATAGCCGTGACTATCCGGCGCCGCCGATCTCGATTGCGGACCGCGATTATTTCATCGCGCTCAAAGAAGGCAAGCAAGAGTCGGTCTCGCCGATTGTGGTCGGACGGCGGACGATGCAACCGATGTTTACCGATGGCGTGGCGCGGCGATCCGAAGATGGAGAATTCCAGGGAATCATCCTGGTGTCGCTGGACCCCAATTATTTCCTGTCGTTCTACGAAGAAATGCTCCCTGGGGAAATGCATCAGTCCCTGTCGCTGGTGCGGCAGGATGGCGCAATCCTGGTGCGCTATCCGAAAATGCCGAAAGTGATGGCCGTCGTGCCGCCGTCCGCGCCATTCTTTCTCGGCATCGGGGCAGATCCGATCTCGGGCGCTCTGACGGGTGTCTCGCCGCTGGACGGCACCAAAAAAATCATCGCTTACCGGCGTGTCGCCAACCACGACCTCTATGTCGTTTCGGCAGGTTCGCTTTCCCACGTGTGGAATTCCTGGCTTTCCTATATGGCGCTGGCGGCGGGTTTGCTGCTGGTGCCGAGCGGCTTGCTGTGCGGAATCATCATTTTTTCCATCCGCAAGGTCAAGGATCAGCGCATTGCCTGGGCGCATTGGCGCCATGAGTTCACCTTGCGCCACAAGGCGGAATCCACGCTGCGCGAATCGCAGAAATTCGAAGCGCTCGGCAAACTGCTGGGCCGCGTGGCGCACGATTTCAACAATTGCCTGATGGTGGTCACGACCGGCATCCAGATCATCCGCCTCAAGCGCATCGCCGGCGTCGAGAAGCAGATCGACGCCATTGAACGCGCGGTCAACGGCGGCCAGCAACTGACGCGGCAATTGCTGGGCGTCAGCCGCCGTCAGCCGCTCAAGCCGGAAGTATTCCTGCTGCAGACGCGCATGTCCGAGTGGCAGACCTTGCTGCTCAATCCGATCGGCGCGGAGCGCTGCACCATCATCGTGGAGCCCGACACCTGGCCGGTCTGCGTCGATCCGATCGAATTGCAGCTGGCGCTGATCAACGTGCTCATGAATGCGCGCGACGCCAGTCCTTCAGAGGGCAAGATCACGCTGCAGATCGGCAACGTCCTCAAGCGCAATGACCAGCAGACGCATGATTATTTTGTCCGCCTGGCCGTCATCGATCACGGCGTCGGCATGTCGGAGAGTGCGCGCCGGCAGGCATTCGATCCGCTGTTTACGACCAAGGAAGCCGGCAAGGGAACCGGGCTGGGATTATCGCAGGTGCAGAATTTTTCACGCGCAGCCGGCGGCCATGTCGAACTGGAAAGCACGCTTGGCGTCGGCACCACGGTATCCATCTTCCTGCCGGCCGCCGAAGGAGCGTCGCAAACGCCGGAGCAAGCCGTGGCGCCTGCGGCGATGAAGCCGCTAAAGCTGCTGCTGGTCGAAGATAACCTGGACGTTGCCGACGGCATCATCACGCTGCTGCAGACGGCCGGACACACGGTCACGCACATGAAGAACGCGATGGATGCGGAGCAATTCCTGCTGGACAACCAGGTCGAGCTGGTGATCTCCGACATCCACATGCCGGGAGGCATCACCGGCATCGCGCTGGCGAAGAAGCTGAAACTGTCGCACCCGGCGCTGCCGGTGATCCTCATCAGCGGCTATGCCGAAGACCTGCAGTCGGCGATGAAGAGCGGCTTCAAGGTGGTGTCGAAGCCGTTCTCGCTGGAGAGCATCAATCGGCATTTGCAGATTGACGCCGATCAAAAGGGATGAGGAGCGCAGCACGGCGACGGCCGCCCCCGGAATGGCCTATCATGAGAGCTGATTCATAATACGGCCGGACAAACGCGAACCGGGAAAAACCAAGCATGAAGAATCTGCCGCCCACCGCCACCTTGCGCGCGTTTGAAGTCGCGACACGGCATGCGACTTTCACCTCCGCTTCCGAAGAGTTGCATGTCACCCAGAGCGCGGTCAGCCATCAGCTGAAGAGTCTTGAAGAGACATGGGGATTGCAGTTGTTCAAGCGGGGCAAGACCTTGAGCCTGACTCCCGCAGGTGCGGCGCTCGCCCCCATCGTCCGGGAATTCTTCATGAACCTGGAAGCGACGCTGGCCGATTTGCGGGTGCAGGAAGGCAAGGTCCGGCTCAAGGTCAGCACCACTTATTCCTTCGCGCTGAAATGGCTGCTGCCCAGGTTGCCGGGCTTGTCGCAGCAGCATCCGGAATTGCTGGTTTCGCTGGAAACAACCGACACTGCCATCAATTTCAGGCCGACCGAGCCCGATGTGGCGATTCGCTTCGGCACCGGGAATTATCCCGGGCTGTATTCGGAATTCCTGTTCAGGGAACAGATTTTTCCGGTTGCCAGTCCCGATCTCCTGCAGCGCCTCGGGACGCCGCGCAAGCCCGCCGATCTTTTGCGCTATCCGCTGTTGATGCGGGCCGGCGCGGATCTGGTGCCTAAGTGGGAGCATTGGTTCCAGCAAGTGGGCGTCAGCATGTCGACGCTCAAGGAAAACGTCCGCTTCGCGGATACCAACATGACGATCGAGGCGGCGTTGCTGGGGCAGGGCGTGGCGCTGGCGCGCAGCGGACATGTGGAACATGAACTGGCCGACGGCAGCCTGATCAGACTGTTCAAGCTGCCGTTCCCGTCTCCCATGGCCTACTACTTCGTCTGTCCGAAAGGCGTGGAATCCCAGCCCCATGTCGTCAGCTTCCGCGACTGGCTCCTGGCGGAGTCCGGCGCAGCCCTGCAAAGCTATTGATCGTTGGTCCATTGATCATGCATGAGAATTTACTCATGCCGCAATGAGGAGACTTCGCTTTAGTTTCCGCGCGTGCGTGCTTACCATGGCGCATGCCTTTTCACCTCGTCCTTCTGATCCTTTTTGCGGCGCTTCTGCATGCCGGCTGGAATGCGCTCCTGCGCGGCGGTGCCGACCGTCTCTGGTCAATGACGGTGATGTGCGTGGCGGTCGCGATCGCCAGCGCCGCAGTCGCCGTGTCAGCCGCACCGCCGGCCAGGGCGAGCTGGGTGTACGCGGTGCTTTCGGCACTGCTGCATGTCGGCTACAACCTGTTCCTCGTCAAGAGCTATCAGGCCGGGGACCTCGGGAAAACCTATCCGATTGCGCGCGGATCCTCTCCCATACTGGTGACCATCGGTGCGGCGCTGTTCGCCGGTGAACAGGTGGGCGCCGCGGCTTTGCTGGGCGTTGTCCTGGTGTCGGGCGGCATCGTTTCCCTGGCCTTCAAAGGACGCAAGCTTGCGGCGCCGAGCCTGCCGTATGCGCTGGGAACCGGATGTTTCATCGCCGCCTACAGCGTGGTGGACGGCATCGGCGTGCGCCTGTCCGGCGCCCCGATAGCCTATACGGCCTGGATGTGCGTGCTGTGGGGTTTCCTGATGCCGGCGGTGTATGCCGGCCGTCGCGGCGCAGCCAGCCTGTTTGCGATCCGGCCCGGATTCTTCACTGCTTTCGCGGGCGGGCTGGTGTCATTGCTGGCGTACGGAATTGTCATCTACGCCATGTCCGGCGCACCCATGGGCGCGGTCTCGGCATTGCGCGAAACCAGCGTGCTGTTCGCGGCATTGATCGGCTATTTCTTCCTGGGCGAAGCGTTGACCGTCCCGAAACTGCTTGCCTGCGCGGCGATTGCCGCCGGCACCATTCTTATCGGCTGACCGTCCGTCCTGCCGGTAGCACTCAACATCACTTCATGGAGGTTCGTACAATGAATACCGTCTCGCCCGCACCCGTCATTCTGATCACCGGCGGCAGCCGTGGCATGGGCGCCGCCACTGCGCGGCTGGCCGCAGCGCAAGGCTACGATGTGGCGATCAGCTATGTCCAGGACGAATCCGCAGCCCTGGCAGTGGTGTCGGACGTCGAAGCGGCCGGACGCCGGGCCTTGCCGGTGCGTGCCGACAGCGCCGATCCGGAGCAGGTCGCCCGGCTGTTCGCCGGCATCGACCGGGAATTCGGCCGTATCGATGTGCTGGTCAACAACGCGGCAATACTGCAGCGGCAGTCGAGGCTGGAAGACATCGGCTTCGAGCGGATGCAGCGCATCTTCGCCGTCAACGCGATCGGTCCCATGCTGTGCGCTCAGCAGGCGATCAGGCGCATGTCCTATCGCCACCAGGGGCGAGGCGGCGCGGTGATCAATATTTCATCGGCGTCGGCGCGGCTTGGCAGTCCTAACGAATATGTGGATTACGCCGCCTCCAAGGGCGCGCTGGAAACCTTCACCACGGGCCTGGCCAGGGAAGTCGCGCGGGAAGGGATACGCGTCAACTGCATCCGCCCCGGGCACATTTATACCGACATGCATGCCAGCGGCGGCGAGCCGGGACGGGTGGATCGCGTCAAGGATTCGATTCCGATGGGAAGAGGCGGCCAGCCGGAAGAAGTGGCGCGCGCGGTGCTGTGGCTGGCCAGCGCGGAGGCTTCCTTTACCACCGGCACTTTCCTTGATGTCACCGGGGGGAAATGAGGATGCGAGAAGACGCAGCGTAAACATTCGCGCAATCCCGGCCAGAGTCGCTGCTATAATGCGTTCCTTTTCCGGTCTCCTGCGCCGGAAACACCCAAGGCCTGAGTGGTGAAATTGGTAGACACAGCGGACTTAAAATCCGCCGCTTACCTGGAAAGGGGCGTACCGGTTCGATTCCGGTCTCAGGCACCAAAAGCTGTTTTCGGCAAGTCAGAATAAATCCGCAATCAAATCCAGAAGCTCGCCAGAAATTCGCCAGAAGTCTGTACGTCTTGCGCGCGTGTTGTTGTCCCGACGCTGTTCCTCCCCTTGGCCCTTGCAGTCACGCCGTGCCGCCACCGGCCATTTCCAGTCTGTAACATCCACGCAGGTAGTAAAATGTGGGTTACTCCAATTCAAATCGGTTGAGACCATGACACAAGCTGTATTGAAGACAGTTCAATGTATTTCGCCTTCCGGTTTGCATTCCATGGCGTACAAAGAGTGGGGCGATCCGCATAATCCGAATGTGCTGGTCTGCGTCCACGGCGTGACGCGAGTGAGCGACGACTTTGACGTGATGGCGCGGGACCTGTGCGACACCTATCGGGTGGTGTGTCCCGACGTGGTCGGCCGCGGCCGTTCCGGCCGCCTGGGCAATCCCCAGCACTATGCGATTCCGCAGTACGTCAGCGACATGGTCACGCTGCTGGCGCGGCTGGATGCCGAAAGCGTCGACTGGTTCGGCACCTCGATGGGCGGCCTGATCGGCATGGGACTTGCATCCTTGCCGGACAATCCGGTGCGCCGCCTGGTGCTCAACGATATCGGCCCGTCCATCAATGGTTCGGCGCTGGCGCGCATCGGTGAATATATCGGCCAGGACGTGCGTTTCGCCACGTTCGAGGAAGCCGCGTTATATATCAGGACGATCTCTGCGAGCTTCGGCCCGCATACCGATGAAGAGTGGCACAAGCTGGCAAGCGACGTTTTGCGCCAGGATGAAGAGGGCAAATGGAAGCGGCATTACGACTTGCGCCTGGCCGAGCCGTTCAAGGCCATGACGCCGGAAGCGGCCAGCGTCGGCGAAGCGATGCTATGGGCCGCTTACGATGCGATCCGCTGTCCGACGCTGCTGGTGCGCGGCGCGCAATCCGACCTGCTGCTGCCGGAGGTGGCGCAGGCCATGACACAACGCGGTCCCAAGGCCAAACTGGTGGAGCTGGAGGGAGTCGGCCACGCACCGACTTTCATGCACGCCCGGCAAATCCAGGTGGCCAAGGACTTTTTGCTCGGTTGAGCTGATTCGCAACCGGGCTCTTATTGATTGAAAGGAAGCATCATGACAGTTCAACGTCTGCACGTCGGCAAGCGTCTTTCCGAAGTCGCCATCCATAACGGCACCGTCTACCTGGCGGGCCAGATCGCCGAAGACACCACCCAGAACATCGAAGGCCAGACGCGCGAAGTGCTGGGCCATATCGACCGCCTGCTGGCTGAAGCCGGCAGCAGCAAGGAGCATATCCTGTCGTGCCAGATCTATATCGCCGACGTCAAGGATTTCGAAGGCATGAACGCCGTGTGGGATGCCTGGGTAGCCGCCGGCAACACGCCTCCGCGCGCTACCGTCGAAGCCAAGCTGGCGCGTCCGGAATTGCTGGTCGAAATCATCATCGTCGCCGCGCAAAAGTAATCTTTCAAGCAATCTCCAACGCGGTCTTCAACGCGCGGTCTTCAACGTTCTATCGTATTCGGGCAAAGGTTTCATGGTTTCTGTCGTCGCAGTTCAGCAGGAGGGCAATGCCTCCATCGTCGCCGGCCTGAGTCCGGAAGACAGCGCGCGCGTGCTGGAGGCGCTGGCCTTCGTCGAGCCGATCTATCGCGGCAAGTCGATTACCTCAGGGCAGGATGCGCTGGCATTCGTGCAGGGCGTGGCAGGGGTGCTGACGGCGCTGAACGTCGACGCCGAGACGCGCATCGCCGGGCTGCTGTTCGAACTGCATATCCTCGATCTCGACGTGGCGGCGACGATCGAAGAGCGCTACGGCAAGGATATCGCCGACCTGGTCGCCGGCGTGCGCCAGCTGATGCGTTTCCATGGTCTGACTTTCCAGCATCCGCAGGAAGTCTTGCGCGGCAAGAACGCGGCGCAGCAGGCTGCGGCGCAGATCGAGACCCTGCGCAAGATGCTGCTGGCCATGGCCACCGACATGCGCGTGGTGCTGGTGCGCCTGGCCTCGCGCGTGACGACCTTGCGCTATTTCGCCGAGAACAAGATGGAGAACGAGACCACCGCGCAATATGCGCGCGAGACCTTCGATCTCTATGCGCCGCTGGCCAATCGCCTCGGCATCTGGCAGCTCAAATGGGAGCTGGAGGATTTATCCTTCCGCTTCATCGAGCCGGTCACGTACAAGCGCATCGCCAAGATGCTGGAAGAGAAGCGCATCGAGCGCGCCGAGTTTGTCGCAACCGCCATCGAGCGCCTGCGCACCGAGCTGACTACCGCCGACATCAAGGCGGAAGTCTCGGGGCGGCCCAAGCACATCTACAGCATCTGGAACAAGATGCGCGGCAAGTCCATCGATTTCTCCGAGCTGTACGACGTGCGCGCCTTCCGTGTCATCGTCGACGATGTCAAGGATTGCTACACGGTGCTCGGCATCATCCACAACATCTGGGTGCCGATTCCCAAGGAATTCGACGATTACATTTCGCGCCCCAAGCAGAACGGCTATCAGTCGCTGCACACGGTGGTGGTGGCGGAAGACGGTCGTCCGCTGGAAGTGCAGATCCGCACGCGTGAAATGCATCATTTCGCCGAATACGGCGTGGCCGCGCACTGGCGCTACAAGGAAAGCGGCGGTTCCAATTTCGCCGCGCAGAAGTACGACGAAAAGATCGCCTGGCTGCGCCAGCTGCTGGCCTGGAAGAGCGAAGTTTCCGACGCCGTCGTGGAGCAGGAAGAAGTGCGCCGCGACTGGGTCGAGAAGCTCAAGTCGACCACGCTCGACGAGCGCATCTATGTCTTGACGCCGCAGGCGCGCGTGATCGAATTGCCGAGCGGCGCCACGCCGATCGATTTCGCCTATCACCTGCACAGCGATGTCGGCCATCGCTGCCGCGGTGCTCGCGTCGACGGCGTCATGGTGCCGCTCAATACGCCGCTCAAGAACGGCCAGACCGTCGATATCATCACCGTCAAGAGCGGCCCCGGCGTCGGTCCGTCGCGCGACTGGCTGAGCGCCGGTTATGCCGCCAGTTCGCGCACGCGCTCCAAGGTGCGCGCCTGGTTCAACGCCATCGAACAGCAAGAGACGCTGGCGCACGGCCGCACCGTGCTGGAAAAAACGCTGCAGCGCGAAGGCAAGACCGCCGTCAACCTGGAAGAACTGGCGCACAAGCTCGGCTTCGCCAAGGTCGACGATCTGTGCCTGTCGCTGGGCAAGGACGAATTCAGCCCGCGCCAGATCGAGCAGATGTTGCATGAAGGCGAGGAGGGCAAGGAGAGTCGCCAGACCGAGCCCGACGAAGCCTCCATCACCCGCAAGAGCCGCGCCTCCAGCGTGGTGCAGGGCGCCAAGTCCGGCGTGCTGGTGGTCGGCACCGAAGGCTTGATGACGCAGCTGGCGCGTTGCTGCAAGCCGGCGCCGCCGGACACCATCGTCGGCTTCGTCACGCGCGGCAAGGGCGTGTCGATCCATCGCCTGACATGCAAGAACTTCACCGAGATGAGCAGCAAGGCGCCCGAACGCGTCATCCAGACCGAATGGGGCGCATCCGGCAAGGACACGGTCTATCCGGTCGACATCTTCGTGCTGGCCGGTGACCGCCAGGGTTTGCTGCGCGATATTTCGGAAATCTTCCTGCGCGAAAAGATCAACGTCATCGGCGTCAGCACGCAAAGCATGAAGGGGCAGGCGCGCATGGGCTTCACCGCCGAGATCGGTTCGACTGCGCAATTACAGAAGGCGCTGGCCGTGATCCGCGAAGTGAAGGGTGTGCTGGAAGCCAGGCGGCAGTAGGCGTTGCGGCTGGTTGCCTGATTGCCGCAGAGTCGCCGGGGAAGATTTTTTTAAAAACTTTTCGCCGGGACTAGCCAAAAATAAAAAATGCCCCTATAATCTCGCTTCTTCACTAGGCGCGTAGCTCAGCTGGTTAGAGCACTACCTTGACATGGTAGGGGTCGTTGGTTCGAGTCCAATCGTGCCTACCAATATTCTTGATGTTGTCGAATATTGGTATCGAAGCAGGCGGCAAGGCTTCGTAAAAACAGCATCAAAAGCAAAATGAATAATGGAAGCGCAGTCCCGGCTTCCATTTTTGCTTTTCGTCTTCCGGATTTCTCTTCTTCTTCTTCTTCTTCTTCTTCTTCTTCTTCTTCCTCGTTCAGTTTCCCCGGCGCGAAAAAAAGCCACCGCAAGCGATGGCTCTCAGCGACAACTTCACAACTGTTTTTATTGATTATTCGTTTTCCCCGCAACGGGTTCGTCCGTGCCGGGCGACACTGGCACGTTCAATACGGCGTCGCGCTTGTCCAGCAGATGCTGGCGCAGGATCGCCGCCAGGCGTTTGCCGTCGCGCGCTTCCAGCGCCTTGACCATCTCGTCGTGATCGTGGGCAGCGCTGTCCCATTTTTCCGGGCGGAAGTTTGACTTGAAGCGCAGCGCCTGCAGGCGGCGGTTCAGGCCGAGATAGGTCTGGTGCAGCACCGAGTTGCGGGCGGCTTCGTTGATCTTGTTGTGGATGGCCTGGTTGCGGCTGTAATAGCCGGGCAGGTCGTTCTGCGCCTTGCAGGCCAGCATGGCGTAGTGCAGCGCCTTGATCTCGGCGACTTCCACCGGCGTGATGCGCTCGCATGCCAGTTCGCCGGACATGGCTTCCAGGCCGCTCATGAGTTCGAAGGTTTCCCAGATCTCGGTCTCTGTCATCTTCGACACCGACGCGCCGCGGTTGGGCGAGATTTCGATCAGGCCTTCGGCAGCCAACACCTTCAATGCTTCGCGCAAGGGCGTACGCGAAATGCCCAGCGTCTCGCACAGTTCGCGTTCGTTCAGTTTGGTGCCCGGCATCAGCACTGCTTCCACGATCAGATTGCGCAGATGCTCCACGACGGTGTCGTGCAGGCGCTGGCGCTCCAGTTTCGGCAGGGCGGCGGGGCTGCTTGGTTTCTCGGTCTGGTTTAGCTCAATGGTTGAATTTTGCATTCAAAATCCTTAATTTACTTCCTGACGCTATTTTAGCATCCATCGCTTCATTGCAAAAATACCAGCTTTCCGGTGTTGTATGGATGAAAAATATTGCCGCAAGACGCCTGCTTCTGATCTCAAGTAGTTATATATACACGGTTTTCCGCCAAAACCGCCGCCTCACTCGGTACTGGGAGTAAGGACTGCAATGACCAAATAATTCTTTACCTCTCCGAATCTCACTGATAAAGTATTTTGCATTCAAAATACAAAAATGAGTAAAAGACGAATTTCAAAGGAGAAATAAATGTTAAAACTCGACTTTCATCCAGCCGGCCGTCATTTCCTGCAAATTCCTGGTCCCAGCCCTGTGCCTGATCGCATCCTGCGCGCCATGAGCTTGCCCACCATCGACCATCGCGGCCCGGAATTCGGCGCGCTGGGCCGGCAGGTGCTGGATGGCATTAAGAAGATTTTCAAGACCGAGCAGCCGGTCATCATCTATCCGGCCTCCGGCACCGGCGCCTGGGAAGCTGCGCTGACCAACACCCTCAGCGCAGGCGACACCGTGCTGATGTACGAGACCGGCCACTTCGCCACGCTGTGGAAGAAGATGGCCGAAGCGCTCGGCCTGAAGCCTGAGTTCCTCGGCCTGCCCGGCATCGAGGGCTGGCGCCGCGGCGTGCAGGCCGACCTGATCGAAGAGCGCCTGCGCAAGGACAGCGGCCATCAGATCAAGGCCGTCTGCGTGGTGCATAACGAGACCTCGACCGGCGTGACCTCCGATATCGCTGCGGTGCGCCGCGCCATCGATGCCGCCGGCCATCCGGCGCTGCTGCTGGTGGATACGATTTCCGGCCTGGCGTCGGCGGATTATCGCCATGACGAGTGGGGCGTGGACGTGACCGTCTCTGGTTCGCAAAAGGGTCTGATGCTGCCGCCCGGCATCAGCTTCAATGCCGTGTCGAAAAAAGCGATTGAAGCCAGCAAGTCTTCCAGGTTGCCGAAGGCTTTCTGGGGCTGGAATGAAATCATCGAGATGAATGCCACCGGTTATTGGCCGTACACGCCCAACACCAATCTGCTGTACGGCTTGCATGAAGCGCTGGAGATGATCCTGGGCGAAGGCCTGGACAACGTCTTCGCGCGCCATGAGCGCCTGGCAGAAGCCTGCCGCCAGGCTGTCACGGCCTGGGGCCTGGAGATCCAGTGCGCCGATCCGGCCGTGTATTCGCCGGTGCTGACGGGCGTGATGACGCCGGCCGGTTTCGACGCGGATGCGATCCGCAAGGTGATTTACGAGAACTTCAACATGTCCCTCGGCACCGGCCTGGGCAAGATGAAGGGCGGCATGTTCCGCATCGGCCATCTGGGTGAAGCCAATGACCTGACGCTGATGGCGACGTTGGCCGGCTGCGAAATGGGACTGAAGCTGGCGGGCGTCAAGCTGGCCGGCAGCGGCGTGCAAGCCGCGATGGACAACCTGACCGCGAAGAAGAACAAGCCGGCGCTGAAGGTCGCCTGATCATGCGAATCCGCCCGACTTGGCAAATGAAAAAGCAATAACGGAGGAAAGAACGCCGGCGCAGACCTTATGCAAGGACTGCGCCGGCAATGTGGATCAATCACGAAGGACCGGCGCAGCAACAACCCGCAGAGGAATCGAAACCACAGGTTTCACGGCGCGCCGGGGTACCCATACTGGAGACAAAGCAATGAGACACCTGCGCTTGCGCGCGACTACGGTCGTGCTATTGATGTTATGCATGATGTACTTCATCACCTACCTTGATCGCGTCAACGTCAGCACCGCCGCGGCCGGTTTTGCCAAGGAATTCAACCTCTCGAAGACGGAAATCGGTCTGGTCTTTTCGGCCTTCGCCTATCCCTATCTGGTATTTCAGATTATCGGCGGCTGGGTCAGCGACAAGTTCGGTGCGCGCCGCACGCTGATCTGGTGCGGCTTGCTGTGGGCGCTGGCGACGGTGCTGACCGGTTTTGCGGGCGGCCTGATTTCGCTGCTGCTGGCGCGCCTGCTGCTCGGTCTCGGCGAAGGCGCCACTTTCCCGGCGGCGACCACGGCAATGTCGCGCTGGGTGGCAAAAGACAAGCGCGGTTTCGCCCAGGGCATCACCCATGCGTTCGCCCGCATCGGCAATGCGGTGGCGCCGGCAGCGGTGGTGTGGATCATGGCCGAACACGGCTGGCGCGAGTCGTTCTATATCTTCGGCGCGTTCAGCCTGGTGTGGGTGATCGTCTGGGCCTTCGTGTTCACGGAAGATCCGGTCAGGCATCCGCGCATTACGCCGGAAGAGCTGGCGATCCTGCCGCCCGGCAAAAAGAAGAGCCCGCAGATTCCATGGGGACCGCTGTTCAAGCGCATGATGCCGGTCACTATCGTCTACTTCTGCTACGGCTGGACCTTGTGGCTGTTCCTGAGCTGGATCCCGCAATACTTCCTGCACAGCTATGACCTCGACATCAAGAAATCGGCGCTGTTCGCATCCAGCGTGTTCTTCGCCGGCGTGGTGGGCGACACCTTGGGCGGCATCGTCAGCGACAAGATCCTGAGAAGCACCGGCAACCTCAAGCGCGCCCGCAGCTACATGGTGTCGGTGTGCATGCTGCTGACCTTGCTGTCGCTGTTGCCGCTGATGTTCACTCACAACCTGTATGTATCGATCATCAGCCTGAGCGCAGGTTTCTTCTTCGCTGAAATGACGATCGGGCCGATGTGGGCGATTCCGATGGATATCGCGCCGGAATATTCGGGCACCGCCAGCGGCATGATGAATACCGGTTCGGCACTGGCCGCGATCATTTCGCCCGTGCTGTCGGGCTACCTGATCGATAAAACCGGCAACTGGGAACTGCCTTTCCTCGGCAGCATGGTGCTGATGGGTTTTGGCGTGTTGCTGGCGTTCCGCATGCAGCCTGACAGCAAGTTCGAAAACACCACGCCGGATGCAGGCGGCCAGGCAATCAAGGCGCGCGCCTGATTGCATCGGCGTGCATCAATGCATCAATGCGGGAATGCCGTGCGGGCGAATCGAGCCGGCGGCATTCCCGCGCATCATTCCATCGAGGTAGCCATGACAACTTTACTCTTCGCAGCTGAAGAGCTCGGCCATCTGCTGAGCGACGCCTACGCACGGCAGGCGATGGCGATCGTGCCGCCGGAGCTGGCGCCGATTCATTTTGAATTGAGCTGAGCGAATTCAGCTGGATCTTATCTTCGTTTTTTGACAGGACTACTTCATGCTGGTCAAGCCCATCCATCTGATTCCGTCAAGCGGGCGGAACACTGCAGCCACTACGCCATTCGCCATGCAATTGCAGCGCGAGATGCGCGGCGAAGTCATGTTCGGCAAAGCCGATCGCGGTCGTTACGCAACCGATGCATCCATCTATCAGATCATGCCCCTGGGCGTGGTGGTGCCGCGCGATCAGGCTGACCTGAAGCTGGCGCTCGACATCGCGCGCCAGCATCGCATGCCGGTGCTGGCGCGGGGCGCGGGCACCAGCCAGTGCGGCCAGACCGTCGGCGAGGCGCTGGTCGTCGACAACAGCAAATATCTGAATCAGGTGATCGACTTCGATCCAGCCGCGCGCACGATCACGGTTGAACCGGGCATGGTGCTCGATCATCTCAATGCCTGGCTCAAGCCGCACGGGCTGTGGTTTCCGGTCGATGTGTCGACGGCGGCGCAATGCACGATAGGCGGCATGTCGGGTAACAACTCCTGCGGTTCGCGTTCGATCGAATACGGGAACATGGTGCACAACGTGCTGGCCATCGATGCGGTGCTGGCCGACGGCGCCGAAGGCCGTTTCGGCCGTCTGCCGGAGATGCCCGGCAGTGGCCGCATCGGCGACATCGTGCGCGGATTGCAAGCGATTGCGCAGCGCGAGCGCGGCGAAATCATCGAGCGCGTTCCCAAGGTCCTGCGCCGCGTCGCCGGCTATAACATCGACATCTTCGATTGCCAGAACCCGCGCGCCTACACCGACGACGGTGTCGCCAACCTGGCGCACATCCTGATCGGTTCGGAAGGCACGCTGGCTTATAGCCGCCAGATCACGCTGGCGCTGATGCCGCTGCCGGCGCACAAGGTGCTCGGGGTGGTCAACTTTCCGACTTTTTATCAGTCGATGGACATGACCCAGCACATCGTCAAGCTGGGGCCGACCGCCGTCGAGCTGGTCGACCGTACCATGATCGATCTGGCGATCAGCAATCCGGCCTTCAAGCCGGTGATCGAGAAAGCGCTGGTCGGCCGGCCGGAGGCGATCCTGCTGGTGGAGTTCGCCGGCGAGAATCTCGACCGGCAGCTGGATAAACTGAAGCTGTTGAGCGAGCTGATGGGCGACCTCGGCTTGCCCGGCTCGGTGGTCGATATGCCTGTCGCCAGCGAGCAGAAGGCGCTGTGGGATGTGCGCAAAGCCGGCCTCAACATCATGATGAGCATGAAGGGTGACGGCAAGCCGGTATCCTTCATCGAAGACTGCGCCGTGCCGCTGGAGCATCTTGCCGAGTACACGCGCCAGTTGACCGAAGTCTTCCACAAGTACGGCACCGAAGGCACCTGGTACGCGCACGCCAGCGTCGGCACCCTGCACGTGCGGCCGATTCTCGACATGCGGCGCGGCGGCGCCAAAGACATGCGCGAGATCGCCGAAGCCGCCGCCGTGCTGGTGCGCAAATACAAGGGCGCCTATTCGGGCGAACATGGCGACGGCTTGTGCCGCGGCGAATGGGTGGCGTGGCAGTACGGACCGAAACTCAACGCCGCCTTCAGCGAGATCAAGGACTTGTTCGACCCGGACAACCGCTTCAATCCGGACAAGATCGTGCGGCCGCCGAAGATGGACGAAGCGGTCAACTTCCGCTTTGCCCCCGGCTATCGCGAACTGCCTTACCGTCCCGCGCTGGACTGGTCGCAATGGAACGTCAAGCGCGATCCGCTGAGCGGCAAGGAAAGCGCTCCGGGCAGCGGCGGCGACCGCAGCGACGGCCTCGCCAAGCTGGTCGAGATGTGCAACAACAACGGCCACTGCCGCAAGTTCGACGCCGGCACCATGTGCCCGAGCTATCGCGTCACGCACGATGAAAAACACGTCACGCGCGGCCGCGCCAACACGTTGCGGCTGGCCTTGTCGGGCCAGCTCGGCAGCGAAGGGCTGGCCAGTCCCGAGGTCAGGGAAGTGCTGGACCTGTGCGTCTCCTGCAAGGGCTGCAAGCGCGATTGCCCGACCGGTGTCGACATGGCCAAGGTCAAGATCGAAGCGCGCTCTGCATGGGCGGCCAGGAACGGCACCAGTCTGCGCGACAAGCTGATCGCCTACATGCCGGCTTACGCATCTTATGCGGGCAGCGTCGGTGGCGCATTGGCGCTGGCGGAAAGGATTCCGGTGATTTCCGGCTGGGTGAAGGGCTTGCTGGGGCTGGCGCCGCAACGCTCGCTGCCGCGTTTCCGCAAATCGTTCCTGGGCAATGTGCGCAGTTCGCCGATGACGCAGACAGGCAAGGAAGTCCTGCTTTTCGTCGACACCTTCAACAACAATATGGAGCCGGAGAATGCCCGCGCGGCACAGCAGGTGCTGGAGGCTGCCGGTTACCGGGTGCATTTCAATACCTTGCCGGGCCAGCGTCCCCTGTGTTGCGGCCGCACGTATCTGGCCGCCGGGCTGGTCGATCAGGCCAAGGCCGAAGCGCGCCGCACGCTTGATGCGCTGATGCCCTACGTGCGCAAGGGCGTGGCCGTGGTCGGGCTGGAGCCGTCCTGCCTGCTGTCCTTGCGCGACGAGTTCCTCAATTACGGTTATGGCGAAGAGGCGAAGCAGCTGGCGCAGTCGGCTTTCCTGTTTGAAGAGTTCCTGGTGCAGGAACACAAGGCCGGCAAGCTGAAGCTCGATCTGAAGCCCTTGCCGTCCAACAAGATCGTGTTGCACGGGCATTGCCATCAAAAGGCCTTTGACGCCTTCCGTCCGGTGCCGATGGTGCTGCAATGGATTCCGCAAGCGGACGTGTCGGTGGTGGAGTCCTCGTGCTGCGGCATGGCCGGCAGCTTCGGCTACGAAGAGGAGCACTACGCGGCATCGATGGCGATGGCGGAGTTGTCCTTATTGCCGGCGGTGCGCAAGGCCGCGGCGGATGCGATCGTGGTGGCCGACGGCACCAGCTGCCGTCATCAGATCCACGACGGCGCGGGGAGGGAGGCTCTCCACGTCGCGCGCGTGCTGGCGGCGGCGCTGGACGCTTAGGACATTGGTTTTCCGCAGGCGCGTTGTTTATTTGCGCCTGCGGCTTTGACATAATCATTTTTTGTGCTATATTGTTTGCTGTTCCTCGGTTCACAACCGGGCGGCAGGCCGAAAATCAATAAAAAGTGTTCGGTCAGCTGGTGAAGGTTACTCCGCATTACTTCTTCATTTTTGGCCGGTTCCGGTCATGTCTGTAGCAGCAATTCATTTGTAAATCTTCCTCGATACACAAGTTTTAACAAGAGGCTTCCTTGCGCATGTTCAGTTTTCGGCGTTCGTGCCGATACCAGAGCAGATTCACCTTTCGTCGTCGCCACTTTCCAGATAGGACTGGGCGACGGGAATCTCCTCTTGTATCCGCATTGCGCGTGCACATCCGTACATTGCCGATTGTTTGATTGCCGTGTCGATACCAGAGCAGATTCACCTTTCGCGCCACCACTTTCCAGATAGGACTGGGTGGCGGGATTCTTCTCTTGTATCGGCATCCGGGCAAGCCGGTCGCGCATCTCCGTTTCATCGTACCGATACAAGAGCAGGTTCCTCTTGAGGCCACTTTCCAGATAGGACTGGGCTTCGGGAGGCTGTTCTTGTATCGGTATTTCCACGCATGGGTGCGGCATTGTTTGATTGTTGCTATAATCCTCGCCTGTTTCATGGTTGTTTTCCGCCATGTCTGTTCAGCACCACCCCAACATCTGTAAGAGCGAGAAAGGCAAACCGGTTATGACACCGCGAACTACCACCAAGGTCTCTACGCGACGCTAGTCGGGTTCTTTTTCGTCTTCTGAAAAAGCGCGGCTGGTCCGCGTTTTTTTTCGTCCTTATTTTCCGTATTCTTCCGCATTCTATAAATCAAGCTTCGGCAAAATATGCCGGGATGGAGTTCAAAATGGTTTCAGTACGTCTCCCCGATGGTTCGCAACGTCAATTCGATGCACCCGTCACCGTGGCGCAAGTCGCCGCCAACATCGGCGCCGGCCTGGCCAAAGCGGCGCTGGCCGGCAAGGTCGACGGCAAGCTGGTCGACACATCTTTCCTGATCGAAAAGGATTCCGATCTGGCCATCGTTACCGACAAGGATGCGGACGGCCTGGAGGTGATCCGTCACTCGACCGCCCACTTGTTGGCGTATGCGGTGAAAGAGCTGTTCCCCGACGCACAGGTGACCATCGGTCCGGTGATCGACAACGGCTTCTATTACGACTTCGCCTACAAGCGTCCGTTTACGCCGGAAGACCTGGCCGCGATCGAAAAGAAAATGGCCGAGCTGGCCAAGAAGGACGAGCCGGTCACCCGCAAGGTGTTGCCGCGCGACGAAGCGGTGGCCTACTTCAAATCCATCGGCGAGGCCTACAAGGCCGAGATCATCGAATCCATCCCGCAGGATCAGGATGTCTCGCTCTATACCGAAGGCGGCTTCACCGACTTGTGCCGCGGTCCGCACGTGCCGTCCACCGGCAAGCTGAAGGTCTTCAAGCTGATGAAGCTGGCCGGCGCCTACTGGCGCGGCGACTCCAACAACGAGATGCTGCAGCGTGTCTACGGCACTGCCTGGGCCAAGAAGGAAGATCAGGAAAGCTACCTGCACATGCTGGAAGAAGCCGAAAAGCGCGACCACCGCAAGCTGGGACGCGCGCTGGACTTCTTCCACTTCCAGGACGAAGCGCCGGGCCTGATTTTCTGGCATCCGAAGGGCTGGTCGATCTGGCAGCAGGTCGAGCAATACATGCGTCGCGTGTATCAGGACAGCGGCTACCAGGAAGTCAAGGCGCCGCAAATCCTCGACCGCTCGCTGTGGGAAAAGACCGGCCATTGGGAAAACTACCGTGAAAACATGTTCACGACCGAGTCGGAAAACCGCGCCTATGCATTGAAGCCGATGAATTGCCCGGGCCATATCCAGATCTACAATTCCGGCCTGCACAGCTATCGCGACCTGCCGCTGCGTTACGGCGAGTTCGGCCAATGCCACCGCAACGAGCCTTCCGGCGCGCTGCACGGCATGATGCGCGTGCGCGGCTTTACCCAGGATGACGGTCACATCTTCTGTACCGAAGACCAGATCCAGGACGAAGTCGCCGCCTTCAACAAGGTGGTGCGCGAGGTCTACGACAATTTCGGCTTTACCGACGTCGCCGTGAAGCTGGCGCTGCGTCCGGAAAAGCGCATCGGCGAAGAAGCGGTCTGGGACAAGGCGGAAAATGCTCTGCGTGAAGCGATCCGCGCTTCCGGCACCGAATGGGAAGAGTTGCCGGGCGAAGGCGCGTTCTACGGTCCGAAGATCGAATATCACCTGAAGGATTCGATCGGCCGTTCCTGGCAGTGCGGCACCATGCAGGTCGATTTCTCGATGCCGGCGCGCCTGGGAGCGGAATATGTCACGGAAGACAACGACCGCAAGGTCCCGGTCATGCTGCACCGTGCGATTGTCGGTTCGCTGGAGCGTTTCATCGCGATTCTGATCGAAAACCACGCCGGCGCCATGCCGTTGTGGCTTGCTCCCGAGCAAGTCGTGATCCTGAATATTTCCGATGCGCAAGCCGAATACGTCAAAAACGTTGCTCAAACGCTGAAAAAACAAGGGTTTAGAGTGGTGACCGATTTGCGTAACGAGAAGATTACCTATAAAATACGGCAGCATTCTTTACAGAAGCCGCCCTATATTCTGGTGGTCGGCGATAAAGAGCGCGATACAAATACAGTGGCCGTGCGTGCGCGGGGCAATGTCGATCTGGGTGTCATGCCTATCGACGTCTTGGTGGAACGCCTCAGAACCGAGGTGGAAACCAAAGCCTAAAGGAGCAAAGCTCCTTCCAGCGCAAGAGCACGGCTTAATTTATTGGACGTTAAAAGGAAACTGCAATAGCTACTGACAAGTCGCATCGCATCAACGGTGAAATTACTGCACCGGAATTGCGTTTATCCGGGGTCAATAACGAGCCGCTTGGCATCGTCAATTTGGCTGAAGCTTTCCGTCTGGCGGAAGAGGCTAATGTGGATCTGGTGGAAATCGCACCGACCGCACAACCCCCTGTCGCGCGCCTCATGGATTATGGCAAGTTCAAATATCAGGAGCAGAAGAAAGCTCATGAAGCCAAGCTGAAGCAGAAAGTCATCCAGGTCAAGGAAGTCAAATTCCGCCCTGGCACGGATGACGGCGATTACAACATCAAGGTGCGTAACCTGACCAAGTTCCTGGAAGAGGGTGACAAGACCAAGATCACGCTGCGTTTCCGCGGCCGTGAAATGGCTCACCAGGAAATCGGCATGCGCGTGTTGGAGCGCCTGAAGGTCGATCTGGAGCCGTTTGGCCAGGTCGAGCAGTTTCCGAAGATGGAAGGACGCCAGATGATCATGGTCCTGGCGCCTAAAAAGAAGAAGTAAGCAGAAACAAGTACGAAGAAGCAGCCATGCTTCTTCGCGCATCGCAGGACAAGTCATTGCGATGCGTATTCCGGTCCAGCAAGCGATAGCTGTAGCGAAGCCGAAGATTTTGTCGGGAGGCAGTCGTTTTGTTTCCCGCAAAAGCAGCAGTGAAAACTGCTGCCAATAAGTGAGAGCAGGCATCCAAGAGCAACGCATTGTTGCCACCTGCAATCATCAAAAAATGGAGCTGTCCGAAAAGGACAGATAGTGTCATGCCAAAAATGAAGACGAAAAGCAGCGCCAAAAAGCGCTTCCGCGTCCGTCCAGGCGGTACCGTTAAACGCGGTCAAGCGTTCAAACGTCACATCCTGACCAAAAAGACCACCAAGAACAAACGTCAATTGCGCGGCGCAGTGGGAGTCCACGAGACTAACCTGTCGTCGGTTCGCGCAATGCTGCCGTTCGCTTAACCTCACACTAAGGAGCTACTATGCCTAGAGTTAAACGTGGGGTAACAGCACGTGCCCGTCATAAAAAAGTCCTGGCGCAAGCCAAGGGTTACCGTGGTCGCCGCAGCACCGTCTATCGTATCGCCAAGCAAGCAGTCATGCGCGCCGGCCAATACGCATATCGTGACCGCCGCAACAAGAAGCGCGTTTTCCGTGCCCTGTGGATCGCCCGTATCAACGCTGCTGCTCGTGAGCATGGCGTGACATACAGCGTGTTCATGAACGGCCTGAAGCGTGCTTCGATCGAACTGGACCGCAAGGTTCTGGCCGATATGGCAGTGACTGACAAGCCAGCGTTCGCTGCGATTGTCAATCAGGTGAAGGCCAACATCGCTAAGTAATTGGCCGTGTTGATGCAGCCGTCGTCCGGTACCGGGCGGCGCTGCAAAAATCCTGCGGGGCAGAGGTGAAATACCTATGCCCCGTAGTCGTTTCAGGCAGTCCGTTTCAGATCGCACTCAGTTGCAATTTGAAGCAGCTGTTTTCATTCCGATTTCATTTTTTCGACTTCGTCGTCAAGGCCGAACGGCTTTTGGATTACTCAGATTTCCATCTGAATGGAGCGAGACTTACCGCATGAATCCCCTAGAACAACTCGTTGCACAGGCCCAGGCCGATTTCGCCGGCGCACCTGACGCCGCCGCCCTGGAAAACGCCAAAGCCAAGTATCTCGGCAAGACCGGACAGATTACCGAGCAGATGAAGGGCCTGGGCAAGCTGGCGCCGGAAGAGCGCAAAGTGCAGGGCGCCGTCATCAATGCCGCCAAGGAGCAGATCGAGAACGCGCTGACCGCGCGCCGTGACGCTCTCGCCAACGCGCAGATGCAGGAACGCCTGAACGCCGAAGCGATCGATGTCACCTTGCCGGGCCGCGGCCGTGGCAAGGGCGGCATTCATCCGGTGATGCGTTCGTGGGAACGGGTTGAAGAAATCTTCCGCTCGATCGGCTTCGACGTCGCCGACGGTCCGGAAATCGAAACCGACTGGACCAATTTCTCCGCCCTGAACAGCCCGGAAAACCACCCCGCGCGTTCGATGCAGGACACCTTCTACATCGAAGGCAACGACACCCAGGGCAAACCGCTGCTGCTGCGCACGCACACCAGTCCGATGCAGGTGCGTTATGCGCGCATGAACAAGCCGCCGATCAAGGTCATTGCGCCGGGCCGTACCTATCGCGTCGACAGCGATGCAACCCATTCGCCGATGTTCCACCAGGTCGAAGGCCTGTGGATCGCCGAAGATATCAGCTTCGCCGACCTCAAGGGCGTCTACCTCAATTTCGTCAAGGCCTTCTTCGAAACCGACGATCTGCAGGTGCGCTTCCGCCCCTCGTATTTCCCGTTCACCGAACCGTCGGCGGAAATCGACATCGCCTTCGGCAGCGGTCCGCTGAAGGGCCGCTGGCTTGAAGTGTCCGGCGCCGGCCAGGTGCATCCGAGCGTGGTGCGCAACATGGGTCTCGATCCCGAACAATACATCGGCTTCGCGTTCGGCTCCGGCCTGGAGCGCCTGACGATGCTGCGCTATGGCATCAACGACCTGCGCCTGTTCTACGAAGGCGATTTGCGTTTCTTGAAACAATTCAATTAACGCAATTCAACTAACGCGATTCAATTGAACAATGTGATGCAGGGCAGGTGCGAACGCATTCGCGCCGCTCTGCGAACTGTGTGGACTGTCCGGATTTCCGGATCATAGCTGAAGGTTGGAATCATGCAATTCTCTGAAAACTGGTTGCGCACCATGGTCAATCCGAAGATGACTTCGGATGAGTTGTCGCACATGCTGACGATGTCGGGCCTGGAAGTGGAAGAAGTCGAAGCGGTCGCGCCGCCGTTCTCCAACGTGGTCGTCGGCGAAGTGCTGGAAGTCGCCAAGCACCCCAACGCCGATCGCCTGAACGTCTGCCAGGTGGACGTCAAGACCGGCACCATCCTCAACATCGTCTGCGGCGCGCCGAACGTGCGCGTCGGCATGAAAGTGCCTTGCGCGATGGCCGGCGCCGTGCTGCCTCCGGGTGCCGACGGCAAGCCGTTCGAGATCAAGGTCGGCCAGCTGCGCGGCGTCGAGTCGCAAGGCATGCTGTGCTCCGCGCGCGAATTGAAGCTGTCGGAAGATCACGGCGGCTTGCTCGAGTTGCCGGACGATGCGCCGGTCGGCCAGAATTTCCGCGATTACTTCCTGCTTAACGACCTCAAGTTCACCATCAAGCTGACGCCGAACAAGGCCGATTGCCTGTCCGTGCTCGGCGTGGCGCGCGAAGTGTCGGCCCTGACCGATACGCCGCTGAAGCAACCGACGTTCCAGACCGTCGCCGTCAACCTCGACGAAAAACTGCCGGTCAAAATTTCTGCGCCGGACCTGTGCGGTCGTTTTGCCGGTCGCGTGATCCGTGGCCTGAACGCCAGGGCGGCGACCCCGCAATGGATGAAGCAGCGCCTTGAGCGCAGCGGCCAGCGTCCGATCTCCGCGCTGGTGGATATTTCCAACTACGTCATGCTGGAACTGGGCCGTCCGTCGCACGTGTTCGACCTGGACAAAATCCACGGCAGCCTTGACGTGCGCTGGGGCAAGAAGGGCGAGCAGATCAAGCTCCTCAACGGCAACACCGTTGAAGTCGACGAATGGGTCGGCGTGATCGCCGACGACAAGGAGCTCGAATCGCTGGCCGGCATCATGGGCGGCGACGCCACCTCGGTCTCGCTCGACACCACCAATATCTACCTGGAAGCCGCGTTCTGGTTCCCGCAAGCGATCCAGGGCCGTGCACGCCGCTATAACTTCTCGACCGATGCAGCGCATCGCTTCGAGCGCGGCGTCGACTTCGCCACCGTGGTCGAACATATCGAGCGCATCACCGCCTTGCTGGTCGAAATCTGCGGCATGCCCGACACCAAGGTCGCAGCGGTCGACGACCAGATCGTCAACCTCCCCAAACGCGAACCGGTCAAGGTGCGCACTGCGCGCGCCACCAAGGTGATCGGCGTGGCCATCACCGACGACATGATCGCCAATATCTTCACCCGCCTCGGCCTGCAATTCACGCAAGAGCCGGGCCTGTTTGCGGTCACGCCGCCGTCGTTCCGCTTCGACATCGAAATCGAAGAAGACCTGATCGAAGAAATCGCGCGCGTGTACGGCTTTGAAAACATCCCGGCCTTGCCGCCGGTGGCCGCCAGCGAAATGAAGATCGCGCCGGAAAACATCCGCTCGTTGTTCGCCATCCGTCATCTGCTGGCTGATCTCGATTATCAGGAAGTGGTCAATTTCAGCTTCGTCGACAGCGCATGGGAAGCCGACTTCGCCGGCAACCAGGCGCCGATCAAGCTGCTCAATCCGATTGCCAGCCAGATGAACGTGATGCGCTCCTCGCTGATCGCCAGCCTGGTCGCCAACGTGCGTTACAACATCAACCGCAAGGCCAACCGCGTGCGCGTGTTCGAAATCGGTGCGGTGTTCCATCGCGATGCGCAAGTCCAGGACGGTCCGCTGGAAGTGGCCGGCTATCGTCAACCGAAGCGCGTCGCCGGCCTGGCCTACGGCCCGGTGGCTGACGAGCAATGGGGCCAGGATGCACGTAATGTCGATTTCTTCGACGTCAAAGCGGATCTGGAAGCCTTGTTCGCGCCGCGCGCCTTGCGTTTTGCGCGTGTCGATCATCCGTCGCTGCATCCGGGACGCTCGGCCCAGGTCATGCTGGACGGCAAGGACATCGGCCTGATCGGTGAACTGCATCCGCGCCTGCAACAGAAATACGACCTGCCGCTGGCGCCGGTCGTGTTCGAAGTCGATGCGGCTGCGCTGCAGCAGCGTGATGTGCCCGCTTACGTGGAAATCTCCAAATTCCCGGCGGTCACGCGCGACCTCGCACTGGTCGTCAAACAAGCGGTTCAGGTCCAGGAATTGCGTGATATTTTCGCTGCTGAACAGCAGGACAACGCTGTCTGCCGAATCATCCAAGCCTTTGTTTTATTTGATGAATATCAAGGAAAGGGTCTGGAAAATGACGAAAAAAGTCTTGCTTTCCGATTCACCTTGCAAGATACTCAAAACACACTCCAGGACGACACAGTTGACGCTGCAATGGCCGCTATCGTAGCCGCTGCGACGGGTAAGCTTGCCGCCAGATTGCGTGCATAACAATTTATAAATCGGTAAGAGGCGACTCACCCGTCATGAACAACGTGAATTCAAGCGAATTTCAATCTGTGCTGGATGCCGACCTGCAACGCGCCGTACTCGAATCCGAGGTGCGCTCGCAGGCGGAAAAAAATCTCCCGACGCTGACCAAGGCAGAACTTGCCGAACTTTTGTTCGAGCAAGTTGGTCTCAACAAGCGCGAAGCGAAGGACATGGTTGAAACTTTCTTCGACGAAATTCGCAATGCGCTCGAACGCGGCGAAGCGGTCAAGCTCTCTGGATTCGGTAATTTCCAGTTGCGCGACAAGCCGCAGCGCCCCGGTCGCAATCCCAAGACGGGCGAAGAGATTCCGATTACTGCGCGTCGCGTCGTCACTTTCCACGCCAGCCAGAAGCTCAAGGAAATGGTCGAGGTATCGAGCGGCCAGCCTCTCGCCCTTGCTGTGTAACGTACCCATTCCATGAACGAACGCGTCAATAAACCTGCGGTGATCGTATTGCCGCCGATTCCCGCCAAACGCTATTTCACTATCGGTGAAGTCAGCGAACTGTGCGGCGTCAAGCCGCACGTACTGCGCTACTGGGAGCAGGAATTCACCCAGCTCAAGCCGGTCAAGCGGCGCGGCAATCGCCGCTATTACCAGCATCATGAAGTGCTGCTGATCCGCCGTATCCGCGAACTGCTGTACGAGCAAGGCTTCACCATCAGCGGCGCCCGCAACAAGCTCGACGGTCACTTGCATGAAGACCAGCAGGAGATCGCCGAAGACATCGAGATCTCGATGGGCGCCGAAGAAATCGAAGCCATGCGCGCCGAGCTCAGCGGCATCCTGCAATTGCTGAGTCCGCGCACCTGATCCGGTCCACGCCGCTGCGGCGATGATGCACGACAAGAAGCTGCCGGCAACGGCGGCTTTTTTTGCTTCTGGCGTATGGATGACATGACAAAAACGGAACGTGAGCAGAACATGAACCACGGCGTTCGTAACGGCGTCGCCTGGCGCGCCATGCAGGAAAGCGATTTGCCTGCTGTGACGGCGATTGCCGCAGAAGTGCATCCGGACTATCCGGAATCGCCTGCGGTGTTCGTCGAGCGGTTGCGCCTGTTTGCGGCGGGCTGCCTGATCGCCGCCGATGCGAACGGGACCGTGCTCGGTTACGCCATCGCCCATCCGGCCGTGCTGGGGCAGCCACCGGCGCTGGATTCCTTATTGGGGGAATTGCCGCCGCAGGCTGATTGCCTGTACCTGCACGACGTCGCATTGACCGAGGCGACGCGCCAGTCCGGTCTCGGCGGCGCGCTGGTCGGATACCTCAGGGAGTTGGCCTTCGCTCAGGGATTTGCCTGCGCCGCATTGATGGCGGTCAATAACTCGGCGGCGTACTGGCGGCGGCATAGTTTCATCTCGTTCGCACGCGTCGACGCGGCATTGGCGAAGAAGATCGCCAGCTACGGCAGCGATGCGCAATACCTGGTATCGGATACCGGCCGGCAATCCCGCTGAATTACAACCCCGCGCGCGCCAGCTCGGCCACGCGCTCCACGCGCCGCGTCGACACCAGGATGGAGCCGCCCGGATTGCGTTGCAGCGCTTGACGCAATACGTCCGCACCGTCGCTTCCCGGCTGCGCGCCTCCCGCCAGATATCCATACGTGAATTGCAATGCGCGCTGATGCTGCGCGAGGACGTCAGCCTGGCGTTTGTCCAGGCTGTCGCGCACCTGCACGACCGGCGCCAGCGACGGTGCGGCTTGCAGCATGGCGGCGATCATCGGCGCTTCGCCGGCGATGCCGAAGTGGCGGATCTTGCCGGCTTGCACCTGCGACTCCAGCCAGCGTTGCCATTCCTCGGCGGCGATCAGCGCCTGCACCGGCTCGTGCAGGAACAGCACGTCCAGCCAATCGCGGCGCAGGCGTCGCAAGCTGTCGTCGAGGCTCTTTTGCGCGCGTGCGACGCTCCAGTCGACCACCGGTTTGTTCAGGGTCGGCAAGGCCTTGCCGGCGACTTTGCGCAGCAGGATTTCGGGGATGCCGGGGCCGGCGCCGTTCGGTCCGTACAGACCGACCTTGCTGGCGATGGTGATGCGCTGCAATTCAGCCGCGGGCAATTCGCCGAGCGATTTTTCCGCCAGGCCGAAGCCGTAATACGGCGACGTGTCGAAGTGCGTGAAGCCGGCGTCGAGCGCCGCCCTCAGCAGCGCCTGCCGCTGCGGGCCCTTGAACAGGTGATGCAAGCTGGCGGTGCCGAACGACAGCCGGCTGACGTCCAGCGAAGTGCCGGGGATACGGATGGTTTGCATGCGCGGGGATCCGGGTTGGAATGAAAGGGGAGTGTGGGCGGCGTAGGGAGCACGCGTCGGCGTGGCGGCATCTGCCGCGACAGGTGCGCTCAGGCGCTGCGCAAGCCGATCCGCCAGCCTGGCCGCCAGCGCTACCGCGAGGAAGGTCGGATTGGCTTCGCCGGTGGTCGGGAAAACGCTGCTCGAAGCAATGTGCAGATTGGCGACGCCATGCACCTGGCAATGGCGATCCACCACGCCAAATTGCGGATCGTCATGCATGCGCGTGGTGCCGACCTGGTGGAAACCATCGGTGGCCTGTTCCAGGATATGGCCGATGCGCTGATCCGGCGAACGATGGTATTCGACCGTGCCTTTGCCGGCGGCGCGCAGTTGCCGGTCGAGGATTTCGTGCGCCTTGAGCGCCGATTCGGCATCGTCCCTGAGATAGCGGAAATCGATGGTCAGGCGCGGCATGCCGTGGGCGTCGCGCTCCTGGTTCAGCATCACGCGGCTGTCCGGATTGGGAATCTGCTCGGCGTGGTAGTTGAGCGCATAAGTACCGCCCTGATTGCGCAGCACGAAACCCGGCTTGCGCACCGCAGAGGCATAGCGCAGGCGCAGAATGGTCAGCACGTCGGCCGCGGCTTGCCAGGGACGGCGCAGTACGTTGAGCAGATGCGCGCCATAGCGATATGGTGGCGGTCCGACATGACGCAGGCGGATCGCTTCCGAAATCATGCGGCGGCCGATGGCTGGGATCGACAGCCCGAGGAACACCAGCGACAGCGTCGGATTGCGATGGCGCTCGTCGTGGAACGGCGGATTGTCCGCGAAGAACGAGGTGTTCAGCACGTGATGCCGGCGCTGCGCCTGTTCCGATATCGTGAAGCGGCGGCGTACGTATGCACCGGTGTCGTCGGCCGAAAAATCGAGGTCGGCGAAATCGCCCGGCTGCGTCAACGTCAGGCTGGCGATGCTGCCGAAGATGTGGCCCATGTAGTAGCGGCCGAGCGGCCCGCCGATGCCGCCGAACAGGGCCGGATGTCCCTGTTGCACCGACAGCAGCAGGCGTGTGGTTTCAAGCCCGCCGCCGGCCAGTACGTAGTGCCGCGCCTGCGGAACGATAGCGACATTCCGGTGACGCGCCTGCAGCGACTTGACCGAGCGCTCGTCGTCGTCGAAGGCGATGCCCGTGACGGTGGCGTCGAACAGGATGTTGATGTCAGGCGAGGCCAGCACGCGCGGGCCGAGCTTGCCCACCAGCTTCGGCTGGCGCGCCCAGCGCTCCAGTTGCGACAGTTCGACTTCACTCATTTCAGGCCAGTGCTGTGGAGGCTGGCGGAATTGCGCGGTGCCGCAGTCGAGGTAGTCGGCGGCCTTGCCGTACCACGGCAGCACCTCGTCCAGTGTGAATGGCCATCCCGAGTGCGGCACATACTTGCGCGCTTCGAAGTCGATCGCCTCGAACGGCACGCAGCGTCCGCCCCACAGCCAGGAACTGCCGCCCAGCGCGCGGTTCGACGCCAGTTCCATCGGCGCGTGAGCCTGCCGGTCGAGTACGGTGGCGTGCGACCATGCCTGCGTCGCCGGATTGTGCTCGGCGCCGCCGGACTCCAGCAGCAGCACCTGCAGGCCGTGCGTCGCTGCTTCCAGCGCCAGCGTGAGTCCGACCGGGCCGGCGCCGACTACGCAGAGATCGAAGGTCCGGTCGGCCGGCAGCGCTGTCAGTATCGGCATGGAAGCGAGAAACGCGGATTCATTGAGATGCTCATTTCTTGCCGAAGAAGTGGTGCTTCAGGCGCGCCATCTGCCATTGGCGCAGATAGCGCCGGAATTCGAGATTTTCATAGCGCGGCAGGCGGCGCAGGCCGGACCAGAAATAGCTGAAGATCATCAGCAAGCCGCCGATGATCACCGGCTTTTCGCGCATGCGGTTGATGCCGGTGGCGATCGCGTACAGCGGATGGTAGCCCATGTACCAATTGCCCCGGCCCCAGCGCAGACGGCCTTCGTAGATGTGCTTATCGGACGAACCCATGATGCGGTGGTGCCACAGCCAGGCCTTGGGATCGTAGTAGCAGAACGTCTTCCAGCCCTTCATCCACGCCGTATGGACGTCGATGCCATCCCACGACAGATGCTGGACGAAGCCGCCGATGTCTTCGAACGCGGTGCGCTTGTACAGCTTGAACTGGCCGGCCACCTGCTCGTCAATATGGCTTTCTTCGATGAACTGGCCGTCCTCGTGGCGATACACCTTGCCGGACACGGCCGCCAGCTTGGGATCCTCATCGAGCTTCTGGAACATGTGTTCCAGGTAGTGCGGGCCGAAGGACATGTCTCCATCGAGCTTGGCGATGTACTGGTAATCCTTGTGCCGGATGTGCTCGACGCCGAAATTGAAGGCGGCGATGACGCCGCCGCCCAGCTTGCGGAAGCCGCGGTTCTGGCGCGGCACGAGGCGGATGAAGGGATATTTTTCGGCGTATTCGCGCACGATGTCCGGGGTGGCGTCGGCCGAGCCGTCATCCACCAGGATCCATTCCAGCGGCCGGAACGTCTGCGCCACCATCGAGTCCATCGTCAGGCGCAGGTATTGCGACTCGTCGCGCACCGGCGAGATGATGACCAGCGGCACGACGCGCGGATCAGTCGCTGGAGGCGCTTCCACCGGCTCCAGGGGCTGTTTTTGAGCCTGCTTTTTGGCCTGTTGCTGAGCGTCCTGCATAAGGTCTTCCTTGTGCATATCTTGTCTCGTGTAAATAAATTTGTAGCCGGGCTCAGTCTTGCTTATGCTTGCGTATGCTGTCTGATACAGACACCCAAATCAAGAATTAATGAGTAAATTGATGTCAAATAGCGAGTATTCATCTCGTAATATTGCTAGAATGATATCAAAGTAATGATGTTATATAGTTAACTATTTTGAGTGGCGTGTGACTGCTGACACCTTGGGTTCCTGAATTCGAATCGCTTCTTCACCTCGCCGGAACGCATGACAAAACAAACCGCATTTCCGACGTCTTCTCTGTTCGGACTCGATATCTGCGCTGCGAGTTTCACCGGCGCCGCTGCACAATTGATGCAACTGGCCGGCCGCCGCGAGGGACCGCCGGCGATCGTGGTGACGCCCAACGTCGATCATGTGGTGCGGCTCGACGCCGATGCGCAGTTTCGCCGGCTGTATGTGCAAGCCGATTACATTTTTGCCGACGGCATGCCCTTGGTCTGGGCCAGCCGCCACAGCGCGACGCCGTTGCCCGAACGGGTGACCGGCTCCGATCTGTTCGTACAGCTTGCGCGCACGGCGGCAACGCAGCAATTGCCCGTCTTCGTGATCGGCGGCATGCCGGGTCAGGAAGCCATGCTGACCGACGCGTTCGAACGCGTGTATCCGGGTTTGCAAGTGGAGTTGTATTGCCCGTCCATGCAATTCGACCCCACCGGCACCGAAGGACTTGAAGCGCTGCGGCGCGTGAACGCGATGCGGCCCGGCATCGTGTTCGTGTGCCTCGGCATGCCCAAGCAGGAGCGTTGGGCATTCGCCCACAAGGACGACATGCAGGCCGGCGTCGTCATGTGCGTCGGCGCGGCGATGGAGTTTGCGCTCGGCTTCAAGTCGCGCGCGCCGCTCTGGATGCAGAAAATCGGCATGGAGTGGTTCTGGCGCCTGGCCTCGGAGCCGCGCCGCCTGTGGCGCCGCTACATCGTGCAGGGCTCGAAGTTCGCCGGACTGCTGCAGCGCGAGTGGGGGCAGCAAAAGCAGCAGCGTACAATCAATGACAACCAGAAGACAGGGAGCGGCCATTGAGCTTTTATTCCGACAAGCGCAACCACCACACTACCTTGCTCGGGTTGGCCATCGGCGCAGCCTATGCGTTGACGATCATCCTGACGCTGGAAATCTGCGTCGCGATTTATCAATGGGCGGACTTCGCCACCTTCAATTTCGTCGCCGTCGTCGCCGGCGTGACCGGTTTCATCGTCTTCAGCGACTTGCGCCGCTATGCCGTCGACAATGCCGCGCTCATGGTGCATCGCTTCGGCACCATCGTGAGGCTGTGGATCGGCACCTTCTTCGTGGTGGTGCTGGCGTTGTACCTGACCAAGACCGGCACCGAGTTTTCGCGGGTGGTGATGACGCTGTGGCTGGTCGTTACGCCATTCACGCTGACGCTGACCTCGCTGGGTTGCCGCTGGTGGGCCTTGCGCATGTACACCGCCAAGGGCGAACGCCGTACGGCGATCTTTGTCGGCTTCAGCGAGGATGCGCAGCGCCTGGCGGAGTCGTTCCAGACCTCAAAAATGCTGGGCATCACGCCGATGGGATTCTTCGACAATCGCCAAGGTACGCAGCGTGTCGGATCCGAGCTGCCTCGCCTGGGCAGCCTGATGGAAGCGATCGAATGGATCGAGCGCAATCCGGTGGACGTCGTGTTCGTCGGCCTGGTGCATGCGCGCACCAGCGACATCGCACCGGTGGTGGATGCACTGCATGATTCGGTGGCGTCGGTGTATTTCGTGCCGGATTCCAAACTGTTCGGGCTGGGTCATATGCAATACGCCGAGATGGCAGGCACGCCGGTGCTGGTGGCCTATGAGACGCCATTCATCGGCATCACGCGCCTGCTCAAGCGCTTCGTCGACGTCATCATGTCGTTCCTGATCCTGCTGCTGCTGAGCCCGGCCCTGCTGGCCATCGCCATCGGGGTCAAGCTGTCGTCGCCGGGGCCGGTGGTGTTCCGCCAGATGCGCTACGGCGTCGGCGGGCAGAAGATTGTGGTGTCGAAATTCCGTTCCATGCGCAACGATCCCTTGCCACGAACCGGCGAAATCAAACAGGCGACGGTCGGCGATGCGCGCGTGACGCCGTTCGGACGTTTCCTGCGCAAGACCTCGCTCGATGAACTGCCGCAATTCTTCAATGTCCTGGAAGGCTCGATGAGCATCGTCGGACCGCGCCCGCATGCGGTCCAGCATAACGAGCTGTATCGCAAGCAGGTCAAGGGTTACATGCTGCGCCACAAGGTCAAGCCCGGCATCACCGGCTGGGCCCAGGTCAACGGCCTGCGCGGCGAGACCGACACGCTCGACAAGATGCAGCGCCGCATTGAATACGACCTGTACTACATCCGCAACTGGTCGCTCGGGCTCGACTTCAAAATCATTTTGCGCACGGTGCTGGTGGTCTTCAAAGACCGCAACGCCTACTAGAGCGGCGTCGCGCAAGCTGAATGAAAGCCTTATCCCGACACTTGCTTAGCGAGCTGGCCCCGGACATTGCCGGGCGTTTTGCCGACGGCGTCGCCATCCGCATCCATACGTCCTTCGAACAGGCCGAACAACGCTGGCGCGCCGCGCAGGATACGTGTGCGTGTTACGGCTTCCAGGCCTATGACTGGCTCGCGACCTGGCATAGAACGCTGGGCAAGCGGCAGGGCTGGGAAGTCCTGCTGGTCGAACTGACCGATGCCGATGATCGCACCCTGATGCTGCTGCCGCTGGGGCGGCGGCGCCAATACGGCCTGCGCGTTGCGGGCTTTTTGGGCGGCGAAGTGACCGACTACAACGCACCGCTGCTGCGCGCCGATGCCGATCTCTCGGCTTTTTCCATGTTGTGGCCGGTGATCATGCGGCTGCTCGGCGGCGTCGACGTGTTTCGCGCGCGCCGCATGCCGCAGCACGTCGAAGGCGTGGCCAATCCTGTGGCGGCGCTGGCGGGCATGCAGCACACCGAACAAGCCCACGTGGCGACGCTCACGGCCGGTTTCGAGGAATTCCAGAAACAGCGCAGCGCCAAGGTGTTCGCCGATACGCGCCGGCAATTGCGGCGGCTGGGCGAGCTCGGTACGGTGCAATTGCTGATCGATGCGTCGCCGCCGCAGCGCGCGCAAGTGGTGGAGGCCATGGCGCGCCAAAAGGCGCGGCGCTGGCATGAGACCGGCAGTCGCGACTTGTTCGCGGAGGAGGGCTATCTGGCCTTCTATCAGGATCTCGCCGCGCAGGGACTGGGCGGCGGCGCGGTGGTGGTGTCGGCGCTGTACGTCAATGAACATCTGGTCGCCACGCATTGGGGGATCCGCTACGGCAAGCGCTTCTACTGGCTGATGCCGGGGTATGAAGACGGCGAGTGGGGGCGTTATTCGGTGGGACGCGTTTTGCTCGACGCGGTGGTGCGCGATTGCATCGCCCAGGGCCTGGCGCTGTTCGATCTCACGGTCGGCGACGAAGCCTACAAACAGCAATGGGCCGACCACATCCTGCCGCTGTATGCCGGCCAGCAAGGCCACAGTCTGCGCGGCAAGCTGGCGGTAACGCTGGACCGGACCTACCGCCGCCTGCGCGAACGGGCGCGCGCCAACGAGACCTTGCGCAAGCTGGTCAGGCGTCTGCGGGGGCAGCGTACTGCAGCAGATAGTCGATAGCAGCATTCACCGGCAACACCTTGCAGCCGGCTGCCAGCGCCGCCGCGACCGCCTGTTCGAGCCGCTCGGGCGTGAAGCCGTAGCGGCTCGGCGGATCTTCCACATCATGCGTATTCACAATCAGCCAACCCTTGCGGCGCACCGTACGCTGCAGCAGCGTGTCGTAATTCTCGGCGTCGACGTGCACGTCGTAGAGGCGATGCGTTTTCAGCGCATTCAGGTCGGCGTAGTCTTCATGCGTACCGCCACCGGTAATGCGGCTGGAGCGGAAGCGCTTGCTGCAGATGCGTTTGGCGTTGTAGGCATAGGCGCCGAACGGATAGGCGAAATTCAGGGTGAGCGGATCAACGCCCAGTTCTGCCAGGAAGGCGGCATTGCGGTCCAGTTCCTGCTCCAGTTCCGCAGCGGTCAGCGTGTCGCAGCGGATGTGCGAGTAGCTGTGGCAGCCGAGTTCGTGGCCGGCAGCCAGCAAGGTGCGGAGCTGTTCGCGCGAGTGGCAGGGTTTGCCTTCCTCGAGCGCATCGGTGAGGCCGCCGGCGACGTAAAAGGTGCCGCGCGCACCGTGCCGCTCAAGCGCCTGGGCGCCGGCCACGCACGCTGATGCGGGTACGTCGTCGAAGGTGAAGCTGACCACGCCGACATCGGCGCGCAGCGGCAGTATTTCCTTGAACGCATGCTGCGCCAGTCGTCGACTGATGCGCAGGGCGAGTTTGGAAGCGGAATCGGGCATGGGATTTTTCCGGAATCTTTGCCCTAGTTCGCGACCACATGCGCGCCGAAACGGCGACGCCAGCGCAGGAAGGGCTTTTCGACAAAGTTATAGGACGCAACGGCCAGTGCAAATGATAGCAGCACTGCGGTCGCGGCGAACCAAGGGAAGGTTTGCCAGCCGATGCGTTGGGGGCCGAGGCTGCCCGGGCCCCAGCAGATCTCGGCGATCACGATGGCGATTGGATGGTAGAGGTAGAGCGAATACGACCAGTTGCCCACGCGCCGCGCCGGTTTGCTTTCCAGCAGGCGCGTCAGCGGCGCCAGCTTGTCGGTGAAACAGATCGCGGTCACCAGCGGCATCAGCGCCAGTCCTTGCAGCGAGTAGCGCAGCGTGTCGCGAAAGCCCGGATGGCGCAGCGTGAAGCACACCAGCAGCAACAGCAGACAAACTGCCTGGACCACGTGGCTGGACGAAAAGCGCCGCCAGTGTTTTTGCGTGTCGTTGGCGAGGATCAATGCCAGCCAGGCGCCATACAGGATGGAGTCGATGCGCGTGTCCGTGGCCATGTAGATGTAATCGCTGCTGCCGCCGCTGTGATGCACGATCACGCGCCATATCAACACCAGCGCCACGCTGGCCGCCAGCACCCAGGCAAACCGTCGCAGGCTCGCGGCGCCGGCCAGCAACGCCACGCAGACGAAGGGGAAGACCAGGTAATACTGTTCTTCCACCGCCAGCGACCACAGGATGCTGAACGGATCGAAGCCGTCGCGTCCCTGGCCGAAATGCACAAAGATGCCGTAGTAGTTGGCGTAATAGAACAGCGACGCGAAGACCTTGCCCCAGCTCATGATCCCACCGGCGAGGGTGAACACCAGCGCGCCCAAAGCCACCGCGACCAGCAACGCCGGATACAGGCGGAACAGCCGGCGTACATAGAAACGTCCGACCGCGATACTACCGTTCTGGGCGTGCTCGGCCAGCAGCAGGCGCGTGATCAGCGTGCCGCTGATGAAGAAGAATACCGTGACGCCGAAGCCGCCCGGAATACTGGTGCTGAAACCCATGTGCGCCACCAGCACCAGTAGCACCGCGCAGGCGCGCAGGCCGTCGAGTCCCGGAATGTAGTCGAACGAAGGTCGTGCACTGGCAAGCGCGCCGGCGGTCATCGCAGATCCTCGATTTGTTGGCGAGCGCGGTTGTAGCCCTGCTGGTTCTCGTACATGAACGGCCCGGTGATGTTGTCGAAGGTGTAGTTCAGGCTGACCTGCACCGTGCTGCGCCGGTAGTCGATATTGCCGCCCGATTTCGACGTGGTCTGCTCACGCATGGCGTCGACACGGAAGGCCAGCCGGCGCGTGATGTCGTAGTCGTAGCGGAAACCCAGGCGCAGCAGCTCGTCGTTGCCGCTGGTCGGGGTGCTGATCTGGCTGGTGGTGAAGCCGGCGGATTTCTGCGATTCCAGCGAGCTCAGCAGCGACACGCGTGTCTTCGGCGTGGCCTGCCAGACCACGCGGCCCTGTATGCCCTTGGTCACGACGTAGAGACGGCTGTCGGCCTCGTCATTGGCCTGGGGCCGGTCCCAGATGCGGCCGTAGAAGGTGGTCTTGGCGGAGTAGTGCCAGTCGATCCCGAGCTCGGCCGACACCAGCCGGCTGTCGCGGTTGGCCACAGTGTTGAAGTGGCGTGCAATGGTGCCGAGATGGCCGATGAATACCGTGTTCTCGGAAAAACGCCAGGCGGTGTCGGTAAATAGTTCCGTATCGGTATAGCCCGAGTCGAACTGCGCGACATCGAGGGCGGTGCGATTGGGGAAATTCACCTTGTTGCGCCGCATGCCGCCCGAGAAGGTCGACTTGGTGCCGGCGGTGTAGCGGATCGCGGCCTGGACCGCATTGCTGTTCATGTTGTACATCTCGACCCGGCCCGGAATCATGTAGCTCAGGGTTTGCTGGGTCCAGGTCAGCGGTACGTCGAAACGGTTGGTGACGCGGTAGGCGACTTCGACGTTGTCCTCGCGCAGATGCGGAAACTCCGGCTCCACATTGGAAATCCCGCGCGGCGGCGGATCAGTGGGGGCGCTGCGGCGTGCAATCTCGCCGCCGAAGTAGTTGTACAAACGATCGTCGGTTCGATGGCGAATGCGGCCGCGGAACAGGTCGCTGTATTCCCAGTTATAGATGCCCTCGAACTGCTTTTTATCTTTGTTCAGACTGTAGGGGCCGCCGGTATTGACCTGCTCATTGTAATTGCCGAAGCCGCTGCCGAAATGCATCTTGGACAGCGACGCCGTCAGTTGCAGGTTGGTGCGTTCGCTCGGCAAAGGTAGGAACAGCGCGCCGCGCAAGTCGGTCGACCAGGCCGAATCCGAGGTCTTGAGTTTGTTGTCGCTGTTGCTCGGAAACATGAACGGATTGTCGATGCGATACCAGCTCAGGCCGCTCTGCAATGCGTATTCGGCGGTGGCGTGAGCAGCCGGAGCGGCCAGCAGCATGCCGAGCGCGCCGGCAGTAGCGCAGGCCAGCCGGCGCATGGCGAAAATGGGCGGAAGCATGGCGTCACTCATCGGCCACCACCTCGTACCACGGGCTGGCCTGGGCGATATCGGCCTGGATATGAATCGTCGCCACGCCATTGCTCACCGCCGCGCGGCCGGCGTCCAGCGCGGCCAATCGCTTGCCGCTGCCATCCAGCGGATAGACCGCGATGCGGCGCGCCTGCGTGCGCAGGGTGATGCGCGCTTCGTTGCGCTCCATCCAGACCGGGCCTTCGACGTCGCGCGGGCCCGAGGGTTTGTCGTTCATGCCGGAGTCGCGTTCCAGCGTCCACCATTTGGGATCGTTCTTGTAATGCACCAATTCTTTCGGCCGCGACGGCATCGATCCCGGCTGGGTGCCGGTGACGGCGCTGGAGGCGGAAATCAGAATCTGCCGCGACGACGCCAGCGGACGGTTGTCGAGCGCCGTCAGCAACACGCCGGTAAAGCCGCGGTTCTTGCCAAGCAATTCCACCGAGGCATTGTCGTCGCCGACGCGGCGCTTCATCAGGAAGCCGAAGAAGCCGCGCGCCTGCGGGGTGCGCAACTGGATGGCGCGCTGCTGGGCGTCGAACTCGAATTCGCCGTTGGGCGCGCGCAGCGGCATCGCAGGCGGCGTTTGCGTCGCCAGTTTGGCGGCGCCGCTGAGATCCATGCCCAGGCGCGCCTGCGTGGCCAGTTCCGGCCTGACGCCGTAGCGTACCGACAGATGCGATTCGAAAGCGCCCGGTTCACGCACCGCCGCCACGGCGCGACGCGCATCGGCGCCGAACGGAATCGCTGTCAGGGTCGGCAGCGTCGCCACCAGGCCGTTGCGGTACAGCATGGCGCTCTGGCCTGTGGCGGCGTACTTGCCCCAGTCGCCTGCGAGTGTGAAGGCCGACGGCGTGTCGGCCCAGTTGTCGCCGTCCATGTAGTCGAAGAAGAACAATCCATCCCAGTCCTGCGCCGCCGCGAATGCGGCCATCAGCGGCTGGATTTCGCTGCTTTGCCTGTTCGGAAAAGGCTGGTTGTATTCGCTGACCACGAAGGGCTTGCGTATGTCCCGGCGCAGCGACAGCGCCAGCAGGCGGCCGAGTTCGCCGTCGCTGGCGGCGCTGTTGCGGATGCGCCAGTCGTTGCGGTCCCAGGCCGGGCCGGGGAAATCGGGATGGTCGATGTAAAAGTGCTCGTCGATGTAATCCATCTGCGCCTGCGAGTCGAAATTGAGCACGCCGCCATAACCCATCTGGGTGCCGGTCACCGGCACCAGCGCATCGGTTTCGGCTTGCACGACCTGGCGGATGCGGTTGAAATAGGCGCGGTCGGTATCGGCCAGGAACATCAGGAAGTCGCGGATGCGCAGCGCTTCGCCGGATGTGTTGGGTGTGCCGGGATCGCTTGGGCCGAGCACTTTTTCAGCGAGCGATTTGAGCTTGCCGTCGAGGCGGTCGCGCCATTGGCCGATCTGCGAAGCGTCGGTCGGCGTCAGCAACTGGATGACCGAGTTGCTGGAGACGCAGGTGTTCCACGTCGCGCAGGCCTTGGCGGTGGAGCCGTAGCGCCGGACCAGCCATTCCTGCCACTGCTTGCGCAGCTCGGCCTCATAGGCCTTGGGTACGGCCTCGCTCCATTCGCGGCGCTGCCAGGCGGCCAGCAGCGAGGATTCGTTGTTGATCTCGACCATCGCCAGCGCCGGATTGCCGCGCAGGCCGAGGCCGCGGATCAGCTGGCGCGCGTACTCTTCCTGCAAGGCCACCATGCGCGGGTAATACACGTGCAGCGGCGCACCCAGCGGCGTGGCTTCCGCCTTGCCGTCGAGCGGCGGGAGCTGGTCAACGGCAGGGCGGAAACGATAGCCGACGTGCAGATTCAGGTTGACGTAGATGCCTTGCTGCTTCAGCGCCGCAATGAAGTTGCGCAGGCGCGTTACGGCAGTCTGGTTGAAGGTCGGATACGGGCCGGGCGTGAGCAGGCTGCGCGGCGGGTTGTCCTGCACGCCCGGGCTGCTGTCCATGTGATGCAGGCGCACCGCGTTGATGCCGAGTTTGCGCAGGCGCTGGGCCAGCCGTAGTGCATCGGCGTCGGAAGGGAAATTGGTGGCGAAGCTGAGGTTGATGCCGTACAGCCGCACGCGCGTGTCGTCGGCGGTGTTGGGACGATTGTCGGCGCCGACGCGGTAGAAATGACCGTTGCGTACGAAGATGCGCGAGCCGGCATCGAGCGGCTGGTTCATGGCCGAGCGATCAGGGGCGCCGCCCAGCTTGTCTTCGTCGACGGCGAAGGTGAAATAAGGAATGCCGTTGTCGCCAGTAGTGAATGCCGCAGGCGGGGTTTGCGCCTGTACCGGCAGCATCGAAGCGGCAAGCGCTGCCGCCAGCGCGATGGTGTGCAGCGGCGTTAATGCGTTCATGGCGCTGCTCCCGTATTGACCTGCGCCAGCCGGGCAGTTTCGGCCTGTTCCATGCGATGCACGGTGAGGCGCGCCGAGATCGCCGTCGAGGAATAGATGAAGAAAATATTCTGAAACAGCACGCCGCGGAAGACTTCGCTTTCCGACAGATTGCTGATCAGAATCAGGATCAGCATGGCCCAGTGGATGGCCGCTTCTTCGCGATCGATGCGGGTCATCTTCACCAGATTGACGATGTGGAAAATGAAGACGCTGGCCATGATCGCCAGGCCGACGATGCCGAGCTCGTTGAGGATGTCGAGATAGCCGTTGTGGGCCTGCAGCGGGATCCAGTGCAAGGCGTTGATGATCATCTGCGACGGACTGCCTTCGCCCAGCCAGAAGGCGCCGTAGCCGATGCCAAAGACCGGATGCCGCTGCACTTCCAGCAGCACCAGGCGCCAGATGTCGGTGCGGCCGGTGAGGTCGGTGCTCTTGTTGAACAGGGCGCCGAAAGGGGCGAACAATTCATTCCATTCAGGCAGGCGGCCTTGCGCGACGTAGAACATGTGCAGGCATACCAGCGCCACTACGATCAGCGTCAGCGTCAGGCGGCGGCCGTCGAATTCTCCGGTGAGATAGCGCCGGCGCACCAGCAGGTAAATGCCCGTGCCCAGCGTCGCCACCAGGATCGCGGTACTGCTCTTGGCCATCACCAGCATGAACAGGCTGAACAGGATGCCGAAGTAGCAGATCGAACGCGGGAATGTGGTGCCCAGGCTTTCCTTGATCCACAGCACCACGCACAGGCCGGAGATGGCGCCGAGTGTATTTTTTTGCGTCAGGATGCCGCGCCAGGCGCCGCCCAGTTCATAGTCCACTCCGATGCGCGGCAGCACCAGCGACACCACGAAGGACGCCGCCATGAGCGCCATCAGCGTGCCCAGCATGGTGCGGATCAGCTGATGCTTGCCGCCAATCGGCGGCGAAATCGCGATGCCGACCAGCGTCAGGCCGATCAGCTGGATGCTGCGCTTGAGCGTGACCACCGGGTAGGGCGACCACACGATGGTGAGCAGGCAATACAGGATGATGGCGATGAGCATCGGATTCAGATGCAGCACATGGCGCAGGCTCCAGCCGCGATTGCGCCAGGCCAGCCAGGCGCCGATCAGGAACACCGAGCCGAATTCCATCTGGAAGATCAGCGAGCCCTCGGCATAGCTGCCCTGCGGATCGGTGTTGCCCCAGTTGAAGCCGGGTGGCAGCAGGGAGAACGTCATGCTCATGACGATCAGCAGCCGCACCACGAACGGGTCGATGTTGCCGAACGCCGATCCCGGACGGGGCAGCGGCGATGGCGGCGATGAGGTGGAGGATTCAGTTGCCGTATTCATGATAGCGATGGCCCGCGAGGGCGCTTAACTTGCCGCATTGCGCCAGCGTCGTGCGCAGCCAGCGGATGGCCGCAATGCGTGAAAAAGGGAGGGCCAGCAGTGTCACCCCTGCGGCGATCAGCAATTGGATGAGCGCACGCACGCCGAGCTGGGCCGCACGCAAGAAGCGCGGCAGGCCGCCGAGACGGGCGATCTCCGACAGTACATAGGTCTGCCCGAGCCGATAAGAGCGGCGCAGCAGCCAGTTGAGGTTGGCGCGCTGGGCCGGCACTTCTTCGCTGACGGTGGCTTCGTCGCACCAGATGAAGCGGGCACCGTGGGCCAGCATGTCGCGAAACAGCATGGTGTCTTCCGCACCGGTGCGGCCGAAGGCCGTGTCGAAGGGGCCCCCAACGGGAGCAGATACCGCCATCAGCTTGCTGCGTCGAATGAGTACGTTGCCGGTGCGCGCATCCTTGGTGGTGATAGCGGTGCCGGTGGCGAAGCGGCGACGGTTGAAGAAATCGCCGGTGCGGATCCAGTCCGGCGTATCGGGCAGGTAGCGCGGCAGCACCGGCGCAAACACGGCGTCGGCGTTGTATTGACGCTGGGCGCGCACCAGATGGCGGATCCAGTCGGCGTCGGGCGCTTCGTCATCGTCAATGAACAGCACCCATTCACCTTGCGCCGTATGGACCGCGGCGTTGCGGGCCTGGGCGATATTGGGCGTGGTTTCGTGGCGTGCATGCAGCGGCATGGGCAGGCGGCCTTGCCAGTCGCGCAGGACCGCCGCCGCCGAGCCGGCCGGATCGTTGTCGACCACCACGACTTCCACGCGCAGGCCGTCGCAGGCCTGCTCGGTCAGCGCCATGAGCAACTGGTCCAGCAGCGCAGGGCGGCGGAACGTGCAGATGCAGATGCTGATGTCGATGGGCGCCGTCATGGATGTGCGCTCTTGCTCTTACGCCGCAGCATGGGCAGAAACACGACCCAGATCAGCAGCAGGTCGAAGGCTTCCACGATGATCAGCGACAGGATCGCGCCCCAGGTGCCGTACAGCGGAATGAAGACGGCCGCCGAGATCAGCATGATCACCAGGCAAGCCACGCCGCTCAGCAGCAGCAGCTTGTATTGGTCGTTGCTGGTCAGCCAGGAGGAGCCGATCCAGCGCGCGGCGTTGATGGCGAAGTAGCCGCCCCAGGCCAGCACCATCGGTTCCAGCCCGTGATATTTGGCGCCCAGTACATGCGCCTGCAGCCACGGCAGCGCCAGCCACAGGACGATCACGTACAGTACGGTGAGTGCTTCGATGCCGGCCACCGATGCCCAGGCCAGGCGGTCGAGGTGCTTCCAGTCGCGGGCCGCGAACAGGCGGCTGACCATCGGCCGCGCTACCCGCGACCAGGCCAGCACCGAGAGCGAAATCGGCATTAGCAGCAGGCGCGAGGCGTTGAGGTCGGCCGAGGCGGCGACGCCCAGGACAGCGGCGGCGAGATAGAGATAGCTGTAGTTGGTGGCCCAGGCCACCAGCGCACCGGGCAACGCCCAGCGGCCGCGCTGCATGACTTCGGCAACGGCGGCGCGGAAAGCGGCCGGATCGTGTTGCGCGCGCGCATAGCCGTGATCGGTGCTGCGCCACATGCCGGCGATATTTGCCAGGCCCATCACCAGCAGGATGGCCGGCACTGTGAAGTAGCCGGCCAGCAGCAGCACGCCGACGCCCACCGCTACCGCCAGCGCATAGGCGACGTCGGTATGCAGCACACGTCGCGGCCGCGCTTCGATGAAGCTGATGCTGCGATGATATTCGCGCTGTGCGTTGGCGAACAGGTAGATGGCGAAGGCGATGCCGAGCAGGATAGGGTGGGCGTCGACCTTGGCGACCTTGGCGACGATGGCGCTGCCGACGCCGAACAGCAAGGCCAGGCCGATGCTGAGCTGCCACTGGAAGCGCAGCAACAGCGTCGACAGGCGAGCGCGTTGTTCCGGTGTTTTGCCGGGGGCGATGGTGGTCAGGGGGCCGGTGATCAGCGCTTCGATCACGGTGGAGGCAAAAATGCCCGCGACATACAGCTGCGAGTAAACGCCGTAGGATTCCTTGGTGGCCAGGCGGATCAATACCAGGCCGAGCGCAAAGTTCAGGCCGCTCAACAGGGCCTGGTCGATGAGCGAGGCCAGCGAGTGAGTCAGCAACTTTTTATTGCTGACGCCACCGCCTACTTCTGGAGCGGGCCGCTCAGCCATTTGCGTAGACGGCGCCATAGTTTTTTGCCTTTGCCCTCAAGCTGATCCAGTGCGTCCTGTTCGGCGAATTCGTTGTAGACCGTGCCGATGATCTGTGCGCCGGCTGTCTTCATCTGCGCCTGCGTCTGGCGCAGGTCGTCGAGGCGGGAGTGATGCTGGCGCGCCACCAGCAGGCACATCCCGACTTGCTGGGAGATGGTCTGGGCATCGGACGACGTCTGCGCCGCCGGCGTATCGACGATGAAGACGTCGAAGTCATCGGCCAGTTGCCGCATCAGATTGCTCAGCGCGGGCTGTAGCAGGATTTCGAGCGGATTCGGCGGTTTCGGTCCGGCGCTCAGAATGTGCAGGTGCGGAAAACCTTCGGCCAGGCCGCCGGCGGAAATGGCGGTGCGTCCGGCCAGCATGGTCGACAGGCCGGTTTTGTTTTCGAGACCGAACAGTTCGTGCTGTCTTGGAGAGCGCATGTCGGCGTCGATCAGCAGCGTACGCTTGCCCATCTGGGAAAACGCCAACGCCAGGCTCGCCGCCAGGTAGCTCTTGCCTTCGCCTTCGGCGGCGCTGACGATGGCCAGCGAAATCTTTTCCTGGTCGCTGAGGCGGATCGACAGTTCGGCGCGGATCTGGCGGATCGCTTCGGCTTCCAGTCCGAACGGCGCCAGCGCGATGTCGAGCGAGTCGTCGAGGCTCTCGGTGGGCACCAGCGCGGTGGCGTAGTTGAATTGTTCCGACAGTACCGCCTGCACGTTCTGCTCGGTCAGCAGACCCAGCTTCACGGCGGCTTCGCCGAAGCGGATGTTGGCGGAGTTCTGCAGCTCGACGACGCGCGTCACCTGGTCCGGCGTGAGCAGGCCGGCTTCGACGAAGCGGGCGCCCATCTTGTCGGCGGCGCCTGCGCTTGCTGGTGTAGAGTTTTCTGTTGCCATGGTCATGAGTGCCGGGGTCGGGGCCTAGCGAATTCCGATATGGCCGATTAACGGGAGATGGATGCCGCGCACCAGGTCGTCCTCGCAACGCACGCGGCGCTGGCCCAGTTCGTACAGCAAGGCAAGGCACAAACCAAGCGCCAGGCCCACCAGAATGCTGGCGGCGATGTTCTGCAGCAGCAGCGGCTTGGAGTGCGAACTCGGCACCTCGGCCACACGCAGCACGGTCAGGTCGAAGGTGTTGATGTTGCTGGCCATCAGGATTTCATCGTACTTCGCCAGCGCGGTGTTGTAGACACGCTCGACGCTGTCAAGCTGGCGCTGGTAAGAGGTAATGGTGTCGCGATGCTTTTTCTGCTCCAGCAGTTTGTCGCGCTGGGTGTCGACTTCCTTTCTGAGTGCTTGCTCCTGCATGGCCAGGCGGCGCGCATCGATTTGCTGGGCGTCGAGCGAGCTGCGTGCTTCGCGCGAAATACGGGCGGCGAGGTCGTCGCGTTCGCTGATCAGCGCCAGTGTCTTCGGATGGCGCGGACCGAGCACGTCCTGGATGTCGGCCAAACGCTTGTTGACGTCGCTGAGCTTGGATTTCAGGTCGTTGATGTTGGGGCGCTGAGCAACTTCAGGCAATTCGTCGATGCGCAGGCCGCCGCGCACCAGGCTGTCGGTAGCGTTCTTGCGCGCCAGAGCTTCCTGCTGCTGGTTCTGGACCGCAATGAGCGAGGTCATGAGGTCGCCGAGCTGGCGCGACTGCAAGTCGTTGCGCTCGTTCGGATCAAGGATGCCGACGTCCTGCTGGTACTTGGTCAGCTTTTCCTGAATGGAGTCGGCTTCCTTGCGCAGGTGTTCGAGCTGGGCGTTGTATTGCTCGCGGCGGGCGCGCGCCGAGGCCGAGGAAATCTGCTGGTTGAGATCGATGTAGGCGCGCACCACGGCGTTGGCCAGGTCGCGCGCCTGCTCCGGCGCGCCGGCGGCGTATTCGACTTCGATCACGCGGCTGGAACGGCGTGTCACTACCAGAGTGTGGTCGTTGATGCGCTTGACCAGCTGCGAATGTGCGCGCGCTTCGCCCTCGCGCTCGATCGATTCGCGATAGGCGGCGGTGCGTTCCAGGTCCAGCGCGTCGATGACTTTCTCGGCCACGGCCTGGCTCTTGATCATGTCGAGCTGGGTCTGCATGTAGCTCTCGTCCATCATCGGCGAGAACAGGCGGCCGTTGATCGGATCGTTGCCCTTATAGTCGAGGAACACGTCGGACGACGCCGTATAAGTCTTCGGCAGCAGCAGCGTGACGACGATGGTGACCGCCATGGTCGCCATCAGCGTTTTGAAAATGGTGCCGCGCCGCGCCGAGATCATCGACGCCAGCTGTTTGGAGGACAAGCCGGTTTCGGGAGCCTGCAGGTTCACGTTATAGCCTTGATGTTTGTTCAGAATAGACTTTCATTGACGTAGACGACATCGCCGGGCAAGACCGGGTCCGTCAATTTTGCCTTGATTTCCTGTACACCCTTTTCAGGCATTTCCCTATTGATATAGATCCGGCGTTGCGATGCGCGCTGCGTCATGCCGCCGCCCAGCGAAATCGCGCGCATGACGTTCATGTCCTGTTCCATCGGGTAGGACCCCGGGCGATTGACTTCGCCGTGGATGTAGAAGAGCTTCTTCTTGTTCACATAGACGACGTCGCCCGCGTTGAGCTCGACGTCGAGCGGAGTGCGTTCGGTGGCGCTGGTTTCGCCCAGCAGGATGGGAATGCGGACGTCGCTTTCGCTGGTGACGAGGGATTTGTCGTTTTTCCTGCGCAGCAGCGTCACGGTCTGGTCGGCCTGTGCGGTGAGTCCGCCGGCGGTGGCCAGCAATTCAAGCACGCTCATGTGGCCGGGAATCGGATAGCGGCCCGGACGGCTGACTTCGCCCAGCACCGACACCATTTGGCTGCGCAACTGGACCACTTCCACCGAGACTTCCGGATTCTTGAGGTATTGGCCCTTGCGCAGGCTGTCCGCGACCTTGGCCGAGATTTCACTGGTGGTCAGGCCGCTGACGTCGATGCCGCCGATCAATGGCAATGTCAGGATGCCTTTGTCGTTGACGCCGACTTCCGCCGACAGGTCGGGCTGGCCGAATACCGTTACGCGCAACACGTCGCCGGAACCCACGCGGGTATTCGTGACGGTAGAGGAGGGAAGCGCTAGTGTGGACAGGGTGCCTGGCGGCGCGGACATCAGCTCACCGGTCTTGGTCGGATCGGTAGGCACCTGCGCCAGAGCGGAAAAGCTCGTCAGGAGGGCAATGACGGTGACAATGAATAAAGCGAATCGGCGCAAACTTAACTCCCATGACTGATTACAAAACGATTGCTTGTGCGGCACGTCGCCGTGCCGGCAATAAAACGTGAATCAGGAGGCAAAGTTTTGTAAATATGACAACTTAAGTCGTGCATATTAATCGAAAACGGGCGGGTCTCAAAAAAATTCTAATAATGTCTACAAATCTTTGCAATTTGAGTCGTCGTTGCGGAAAATGTTTCCGCGAAGGAATTCTACCTGTTTTTATTTTTATTCTGGCCGGTGGATCCTTCCGATGCACGGAAGTTCTTTCAATTGCATCGATATGGCGTCGCAACTTCGGCTGTGCGACCAGTTAAGCATAGATATTGCGCGATATCAATTCAATGTTGCAGCTTTAAAACGAGTGGCGCGCACTGCACCGGCACTGCGCGGGCATTCATCGGCCGTCGCGCCGAAATCGGACTGCAGAAAACCGTTTTGCCGATTTCGTCTATCCTTGGCGGATTGTCTTCAGCCCCTTACGTCATGTCCGCTGCAACCACCATTTCTGCCGTTTCCGGCATATCTGCCGCTTCCTCCCTGCGCCTCAGCGTGCTCGACCAGGCCCCGGTTTCCGAGGGGATGAGCAGTGCGCAGGCGCTCCGGAATTCGCTCGATCTGGCCGTGCTGGCCGATCGTCTCGGCTATTACCGCTACTGGGTGGCCGAGCACCATGGCACCCAATCGCTGGCCTGCGCCAGCCCGGAAGTGCTGATCGGACCGATTGCGGCAGCCACTTCGCGTCTGCGGGTGGGTAGTGGCGGCGTGATGTTGCCGCATTACAGCCCGCTCAAGGTGGCCGAGTCCTTCAGCATGCTGAGCGGGCTGTATCCCGGCCGCATCGACCTTGGACTGGGCCGCGCGCCGGGCAGTGATTCGCTGACCGCGTCGGCATTGCAGCGCGACCGGCGCCAGCGCCCGCAGGACGATTTTCCCGAGCAATTGAATGAGCTGCTGGCCTACCTGTGGCAAGAGTTGCCGGAGGATCATCCGTTCGCGCGCTTGCCGGCCATGCCCGGCAGCCCGGAACTGGTGCAGCCGTGGATGCTGGGCTCCTCGCCGCAAAGCGGCATCTGGGCGGCTGAACTGGGTATGCCCTACATGTTTGCAGACTTCATCCAGGCGGCCGGTGAAACAGTGGCGGCGCGATACCGCCGCGATTTCGTGCCGTCGCCGCACTGGCCGGATGCACGCCAGGGGGTGGCGCTGCAGGTGATTTGCGCCGAGACCGATGAGGAAGCGAAGTTGCTGGCGACCAGCTACGGCATGCGCCTGATCCACATGCACAGCGGTCGCCGGCTGGACAAGATTCCGTCGGTCGGGACGGCGCTGCGCTTTTTTGAGGAACATGACCTGCCGCCGTCGACCTTGCCCTCGGGCCGGCGCGCCGTGATCGGTTCACCGGCGCGGGTGCGCGAGCAGATCGAGGCGCTGGCCCGGGCTTATGGCGCGGATGAAGTCATGCTCGTGAGCATCATTTACGATCATGAAGCGCGCAAGCGTTCGTATGAACTGATCGCCCGGGAGTTTGCGCTGGTTTGACGGTGAAGAGGCGTGCGCGCAAATGCATCCACTTTTATCAATCCAATAAATTCATTAAAAATCAATTGGATAGCGAGAACTCCTCAAGGTTATCCACAAAGTTACCCCCAATTTTTGTGAGTAACTTTTCCTCCTTGATCAGCGTCCCGACAACCATAGCCGCGTCATCTGTTCGGCGCTGTCCTTGAGCAGCCCGGCGGCATTGGCGATCGCGTTGTCGAGCGTGGTCGGTCCGAACGTGATGGAGAAGCAGCCGGAAAAGCTGCTCTGCAGCGGTGCCAGTGCAGCGCGGTCGATGCCTCCCGACAGCAGCGACGTCTGCACACCGGCCTGGCGTGCACGCTGGGCGGCGATGAACGGCGCCTTGCCGTGCAGCGTCTGGGCGTCGCTGCGGCCTTCGCCGGTGATCAGCCAGTCGGCGTCTTTCAATGCCGCATCGAGTCCGATATAGTCCGCCACGGTTTGCGCGCCGGACTGGAATTCGGCGCCGAGCATCAGCAAGGCATATCCCAATCCACCCGCCGCGCCGGCTCCCGGCGAGTTGGCCTCGCTGCGGCCGCTGGCTTGTTCGAACAGGGCGGCGAAGCGGCCGAGCAGGGCGTCGAGTGGTTTGATCTGATCGGGGGTCACGCCTTTTTGCGGACCGAAGACTGCGGTGGCGCCATGGTCGCCGCACAGCGGGTTGTCAACATCGGACATGGCGACGATGTGGATGTCTTTCAGGCGCGGATCGAGGCCGGCAACGTCAACGCGTGCGAGCCTGGCCAATTGCGACGGGACGGGCTCCACTTCCTTGCCGTCGGCGTCGTACAGTTTCAGGCCCAGCGCGACCAGCATGCCGATGCCGCCGTCGTTGGTGCTGCTGCCGCCCAGCGCGATCAGGAAGCGTCGTGCGCCGCTGTCCAGCAGCGCCAGCAGGGCATCGCCGATGCCGAGCGTGGAGCGGTTTTCGACGGCAATTGCGGTACCGACCGGATCGGTCAGGCCGACGATTTCTGCCGATTCGATGACGGCGCTGCCGTCGCTGAGGATACCGGCGGCGGCGTCGCGTGATGTCCCCGCCGCGCCGCGCACTTGCAGCCGGCGGACTTCGCCGCCGGCGTGCAGCAGCGCGTCGAGCGTGCCTTCTCCGCCGTCTGCGATAGGGCACAAGCGGACGATGGCGGCCGGTGCGGCGGCGCGCACGCCGGCGCCGATGGCTTCGGCAACTTCCTGCGCGCTCAGCGAGCCTTTGAAGGAATCAGGGGCAATGACGACAACGGGTGCGGAGGCGGTGGTCATGAAAGCTTTTTCTGTAGTCGGAGGTATGCAAGGCGGCTGCGGCGCAGGTTTGCGGGTCTCCGTGTTATATGGATTGGCCGTCCTGCCGGACGAACTGCGAAGATTATATAGAACTCATCTTTCACCTATTGATGAAATGAGTTCTTCGCAGGCGCGCATATTTCACTCAGGTACGCGAGGTAACAAAAGGTAATCGCGCTGGTGCAGCGCCGGTCGCCAGCGCATGATGCCAGTAGAATATTCTCGGCAGGAGGGCATCATGAAACGTTTGCTATGGATCATCCCGGCGCTGCTGATGCTGGGCGGTTGCGTGGCGGTTCCCTATGATCCCTATCCGTATTACGGCCAACCGGCACCGGTCTATGTCGTGCCGTCCGCATCGGTGTATTACGGGTACGGCTGGGGCGGTGGCTATCGCGGCGGTTGGGGTGGCGGGGGGCACTGGCGCCATTGAGGCGTTCCGGGCTTCCCCGGGTTTGCATTCTCCGATTCACGGCAGTAGCATGGCAGCTCATCGATCCGGACCGATGCGCCGCATCAGGTATGATGAGCGCTGAAAAACTGGACGCTATTCGTTGTTGCTGCATGGTATGGCGATTTTTACGACACATTCCCGAACCTCTCCCAAAACGCGCACCCGCAACAGAGCTATCGTCGGCGTCAGCCTGTCGGTTCTGATTCACGTGGTGCTGTTTTTTGTTTTGCGGCCCAGCCTGCAAAAAATCGAAACCCAGGCAAGTTCTTCCCATGAACCGCTTGAGGTGACGTTCGTCCAGAGTCCGCCCAAGCCGGTGGCCAAGCAACCTGATCCGCCACAGCCAAAAGCCAGGCCGGTCAAAAAGCCGACGCCGCAACCGAAGCAGGTGGCACGCGCCAAACCAAGCCCGGCCGCACCCTCGCGGCAAGCTCCGCCGGTTTCCGATTCGCCGACGGCCATCACCCAGGCGCCGCCGGAAATGGATATGTCCACCATGCTCAACGCCGCGCGCGAACGCCGCCGCTCCGCCGAAGATTCGGCCGCGCGCGAGAACGCTGCCGCACGCGCCGCAGAGCAGGGACCTTCGGCCAACGAGATCGCCCAGGCGAATATCGATTTCCAGGCGCGCAAGGCCAACGGCGCCACCAACGGCGTGTTTGAAATCGTCAGCAAGGGACCGCGCGTGGCGCAGTACGTATTCCGCGGCTGGACCACCGACGCGCGCCGCAGCAAGCGCCAGACCATCACGGTCGACGCCGGCCTCAACGGCGATGTCGAGAAGGCCATTATCGACAGCATGATTGCCCTGATCCGTCAGTACTATTCCGGCGATTTCAACTGGGATTCCCAGAGGCTGGGGCGGGTGGTGTCGCTGTCCGCCCGGCCGGCCGACACCGCCGGTTTGCAGGCATTCCTGTTGCGCGAATTCTTCAGCTGATCGCACCGCCTTGCAGAGGGGAAACCCTTTGCCCCCGCGTCTTTCCCCCTGCATCCGCCGCCGCCCCTGTACGCCCTGTGCAAGGGCGTTTTTCAGTACCTGACAAGATTACTCAAGTTTGATATACTTGACGTAAATATTCGGGAATTCAGGGAGTGGGACTGAAAACTGTTCTGGAGTCTAGATTTCATGCGATTAACTACCAAAGGCCGTTTTGCCGTGACAGCAATGATTGACCTGGCGTTGCGCCAGGGCAATGGCCCCGTCACGTTGTCCGCCATCAGCGAGAGGCAGGAAATTTCTTTATCATATCTCGAGCAGTTGTTCGGCAAATTGCGGCGTCACCAGATCGTCGAATCGGTGCGCGGACCGGGCGGCGGCTATAACCTGGCGCGCAAGGCGGCGGACGTATCGGTCGCCGACATCATCATCGCGGTCGATGAACCCCTGGATGCAACCCAGTGCGGCGGCAAGGAAAATTGCCACAGCGTGACCCATCCCGGCGGCAGTCGCTGCATGACGCACGACCTCTGGTCGACGCTCAATGAAAAGATGGTCGAATACCTTGACTCGGTCTCCCTGCAAGACTTGGTCAACCAGCAGCACAACAAAGAACAGAAGCAGCCGGAACACAGAACCCTCGGTACTGAACAAAGCGTGGTTGTCATGCACCGCCCTCACGCAGCGGTTTGATTGGAGCTAGAACAAATGAACGCACCTCTGGAAAAAAGCCTGTTGGACACCATTAAGGCGCCGCATTTTCCAATTTACCTGGATTATTCAGCGACTACGCCGGTCGACCCGCGCGTAGCGGACAAGATGATTCCGTACCTGCGCGAGCAGTTCGGCAATCCTGCGTCGCGCAGCCACATGTACGGCTGGACGGCGGAGAAGGCCGTGGAAGACGCACGCGAAGAAGTCGCCAAGCTGGTCAATGCGGATTCGCGCGAAATCATCTGGACTTCCGGCGCAACCGAGAGCAACAACCTGGCCATCAAGGGCGCCGCGCAGTTCTACAAGACCAAGGGCAAGCACATCATCACGGTCAAGACCGAGCACAAGGCCGTGCTGGACACCTTCCGTGAATTGGAGCGCCAGGGCTTTGAAGCGACTTACCTGCAACCGCAGGACAACGGCTTGGTGACTGTCGAGCAGATCGCCGCCGCCGTGCGTCCCGACACCATCCTGGTTTCGGTCATGCTGGTCAACAATGAAATCGGCGTGATCCAGCCGGTTCCTGAAATCGGTGAATTTTGCCGCTCCAAGGGCATCATTTTCCATTGCGACGCTGCGCAAGCGACGGGCAAGGTCGCGATCGACCTGGAAAGCTGGAAAGTCGATCTGATGAGCTTCTCGGCCCACAAGACTTACGGCCCCAAGGGCATCGGCGCGCTGTATGTCCGCCGCAAACCGCGCGTGCGTATCGAAGCGCAGATCCACGGCGGCGGTCATGAGCGCGGCCTGCGCTCGGGCACGCTGGCAACCCATCAGATCGTCGGCATGGGAGAAGCCTTCCGCATCGCCCGCGAAGAGATGGACACCGAACTGGCCCACATCCGCGCCATGCGCGATCGCTTGGCCAAGGGCCTGCAAGAGATCGAAGAAACTTACATCAACGGCGACATGGAACATCGTGTGCCGCACAACCTGAACGTCAGCTTCAACTACGTCGAAGGCGAATCGCTGATCATGGCGATCAAGGACATCGCGGTCTCGTCCGGCTCAGCTTGCACCTCGGCCAGCCTGGAGCCGTCGTACGTGCTGCGCGCGCTGGGCCGCAGCGACGAACTGGCGCACAGCTCGATTCGCTTCACCATCGGCCGCTTCACGACCGAAGAAGACATCGACTTCACCATCGACCTGATCAAGAGCAAGGTCGGCAAGCTGCGCGAACTGTCGCCGCTGTGGGATATGTACAAGGACGGGATCGACATCAGTACGATCCAATGGGCTGCACACTAATCGCAAAAATGAAAAACGCCCCCATATGTATGGCGAGGCGATCTCATCAAGGAGCATCAAATGTCTTACTCGGAAAAAGTACTCGATCACTACGAAAACCCACGTAACGTCGGCGCCTTCGAAAAGGGCGACGAGACCGTAGGCACAGGTATGGTCGGCGCGCCGGCTTGCGGCGACGTCATGAAGTTGCAGATCAAGGTCGGCGACGATGGCGTGATCCTGGACGCCAAGTTCAAAACTTACGGCTGCGGTTCGGCCATCGCCTCGTCTTCTCTGGTGACCGAATGGGTCAAGGGCAAGACGCTGGATCAGGCCCTGTCGATCAAGAACACTCAAATCGCGGAAGAACTGGCGTTGCCGCCGGTGAAGATCCACTGCTCGATCCTGGCAGAAGACGCCATCAAGGCGGCGGTGCAGGACTACAAGGCGAAACACGGCAGCGTTGAGCAAAAGGCTGCGGCCTGATTCAGGGCGCAAACGAGAAGCACGCGAAGGGCAAGCATCATGGCAATCACACTGACTGAAAAAGCTGCAAAACACATCAGCCGCTACATGGAGCGCCGCGGCAAAGGCTTGGGCCTGCGCCTTGGCGTGCGCACGACCGGTTGTTCCGGCCTGGCCTACAAGCTGGAATATGTGGACGAGGAAACACCGGAAGACCAGGTGTTCGAGTCGCGCGGCATTCGCGTTTTTGTCGATCCCAAGAGCTTGCCCTACATCGACGGCACCGAGCTCGACTTCGCCCGCGAAGGTCTCAACGAAGGCTTCAAGTTCCAGAATCCGAACATGAAGGATGAGTGCGGCTGCGGTGAAAGCTTCCGCATCTGATCTGAGTTGGTCGTTGCATCCCGAGACGCCGCACGATGCGGCGGCGTTTGCCGGAGATTCGGCGGGTCTGCGAATTGATGTGCAATGTAGTCTAGTGCTTAGCCAGAATAGTCGTAGCGATAGCCTCTGAAGCGTTGTTCTGCCAAGCCTGTTGAAGTCCGGACAGGCTTTTTATTTTTTACCCATCCGCTCTCCGTTTGCACAACGTATGCAAAATCATTTCGCGCTTTTCCAATTACCGCAACGCTTTGCCGTCGATCTGACAGCGTTGGAAAAGGCGTACCACGGTGTGCAGAACCAGGCCCATCCCGACAAGTTCGCCCACGCGACCGGCGCTGAAAAGCGCGTCGCCATGCAATGGGCCACGCGCGCCAACGAGGCCTACCAGACTCTCAAAAATCCGCTCAAGCGCGCCACGTATCTGTGCGAGCTCAACGGCGTCGATCTCGAAACCGAATCCAACACCGCCATGCCGGCCGCGTTCCTGATGCAGCAAATGGAATGGCGTGAAGAACTCGACGACGCGCGCGCAGGCAAGAACATCGATGCGCTGGAACAGCTCGACCGCGCCTTGCGTAGCGCCAGGAAAGACACCGTCGCCCACATTGAAACCTTGCTCGACGCCGATGATTTTGCCGGCGCCGCGCAGTCGGTGCGCCAATTGATGTTCCTGGAAAAATTCGGCGAAGAGATCGGCAATGCTTTCGCCTTGATCGAAGGTTGATGCGCCATGCCTGACGTATTCCTGTTCCTTGTCGCCGCGATGATGCTGACCCTGGCGCCGGGGCCCGACAATATTTACGTGCTCACGCGCGGTGTCGCCCAAGGCAAGAAGGCCGGATTCGTTGCCGCGCTGGGCTTTTCTTCCGGATTGTTTTTCCATACCTTGCTGGCGGTGCTTGGCTTCGCCGCCATCATCAAGGCGTACCCGGCCGCGTATCACGCCTTGCAGTATGCCGGCGCCGCTTATCTGGTGTATCTCGGCATCCGTACCTTGCGCTCCGCTGCATCGATGTCGCTGGAGGCGACGATGACGCCGGTCAGCCTGTCGCGCATTTACTGGCAAAGCGTGATCGCCAATATTCTCAATCCCAAGGTGACGCTATTTTTCATCGCCTTCCTGCCGCAATTCGTCAATGTGCAAGCGGGCCATGTGGCCTGGCAGATGCTGTTGCTGGCGGTGGTGTTCATCCTCCAGGCGCTGGCGATCTTCAGCGCGATTGCATTTTTCTCCGGCATCGTCGGCGCGTATTTCAAGCGTCAGGCGCGTGCCGCTCTCTATTTGAACAGGCTTGCCGGCTGTGCGTTTGTGGGTCTCGGTATCCGCATTGCTTTGCCGGAATAATTGCCGGAATTAATCGACTATGGCTCTTCTCCAAATCTCAGAACCGGGCATGTCCACCGCGCCGCACCAACATCGGCTGGCGGTCGGCATCGATCTCGGCACCACCAATTCGCTGGTCGCCACCGTGCGCAACAGCATCCCTGAAGTCCTCAGCGACGAAGAGGGACGCAGCCTGTTGCCGTCGGTAGTGCGCTATCTGCCCAACGGCAATGCCAACATCGGCTACAAGGCGCAAGCCGCGCAGACCACCGATCCGAAGAACACCATTGTCTCGGTCAAGCGCTTCATGGGCCGCGGCCTGAAGGACATCGCCTACGTCGAAAACCTGCCCTACGATTTCCAGGATGCGCCAGGCATGGTGCAACTGAAAACCGTGGCGGGTGTGAAGAGCCCGGTGGAGATTTCTGCGCAGATTCTGGCCACCTTGCGCCAGACCGCGGAAGACGCGCTCGGCGACGATCTGGTCGGCGCCGTGATCACCGTGCCTGCCTACTTCGATGACGCACAGCGCCAGGCCACCAAGGATGCGGCGCAGCTGGCCGGCCTGAACGTGCTGCGCCTGCTTAACGAGCCGACTGCAGCGGCAATCGCCTACGGCCTCGACAATGGTTCGGAAGGCATCTTCGCGGTCTACGATCTCGGCGGCGGCACCTTCGACATCTCGATTCTGAAATTGACCAAGGGCGTATTCGAAGTCCTCTCGACCGGCGGCGATTCGGCCCTGGGGGGCGACGATTTCGACCAGCGCCTGTTCTGCTGGATCTGCGAGCAATCGCAATTGGCGCCGTTGTCGGACGAAGACACGCGCATCCTGCTGGTCAAGGCACGCGAAGTGAAGGAATTGCTGTCTTCCAAGGCTTACACGCAGATCGACGCCGTGCTCAATTCCGGCGAAGAAGTGCATCTGTCGATCACCGCCGAAGAATTCGTGGCCCTGACCCAGCATCTGGTCGCCAAAACCATCACGCCCAGCCGCAAGGCGTTGCGCGATGCCGGCTTGTCCGTCGACGACGTCGATGGTGTTGTGCTGGTCGGCGGCGCCACGCGCATGCCCCACGTGCGCAAGGCGGTCGGCGAATTCTTCCAGACCACGCCGCTGGCCAACATCGATCCGGACAAAGTCGTGGCGCTGGGCGCCGCGGTGCAAGCCAACCTGCTGGCCGGCAACCGCGCCGCAGGCGACGACTGGCTGTTGCTCGATGTGATTCCGCTGTCGCTCGGCATCGAGACCATGGGCGGCCTGGCGGAAAAAGTCATTCCGCGCAATTCCACGATTCCCTGCGCGCGTGCGCAGGAGTTCACCACCTTCAAGGACGGCCAGACCGCCCTGGCGGTACACGTGGTGCAGGGCGAGCGCGAGCTGGTGACCGATTGCCGTTCGCTGGCGCGTTTCGAACTGCGCGGCATTCCGCCGATGGCGGCCGGCGCTGCGCGCATTCGCGTGACGTATCAGGTCGATGCCGACGGCTTGCTGTCGGTGTCGGCGCGTGAAATGACCTCGGGCGTGGAAGCGGCGATCACGGTCAAGCCTTCCTACGGCCTGGCTGACGATGACGTCGCACGCATGTTGCAGGATTCCTTCCAATCGGCCGACGAGGATATGAAGCGCCGCGCCCTGCGTGAAGAGCAGGTCGAAGCCGAACGCATCATCCTGGCGACGCAATCGGCGCTGGATGCCGACAGCGCATTGCTCAACGAGCAGGAGCGTCTCGACATTGCGGCACTGATCGGGATCGTGCGCGAGAAGGCGCAAAGTGATGATCACCTGGCGATCAAGGCCGCGGTGGAAGCGCTTGCGCACGGCACCGAAGAATTCGCAGCCCGCCGCATGGATCGCAGCGTCCACGCCGCGCTGGCAGGCAAGAAATTGGATGAAGTTTCGTAAAAGACAAAGTCATTAAAGGTAAATACCGTGCCACAAATCGTCATACTTCCACACCCCACCTTTTGCCCTGACGGCGCCGTCATCGATGCACCGGCCGGCAAGAGCCTGTGCGACGCCATGCTCGACAGCGACGTCGACATCGAACACGCGTGCGAGAAATCCTGCGCCTGTACCACTTGCCATGTGGTGATCCGGGAAGGCTTCGATACCCTGGACGATCCGACCGACAAGGAAGAGGATTTGCTCGACATGGCCTGGGGCCTCGAAGCGAATTCGCGCCTGTCTTGCCAGGTGGTGCTGGGCGACGATGACCTGGTCGTCGAAATTCCGAAGTACACCATCAACCACGCCAGCGAGAATCATTGATTCCGGCTGGTAGTGTGCGACCAATGCTAGCGAGGCAGCCATGAAATGGACCGACATTCAACATATCGCCGAAGAACTCAACGATAAATTCCCGGACATTGATCCCAAGACCATTCGTTTCACCGACCTGCATCGCTGGGTGATGGAGCTGGATGGTTTTGACGATGATGCCAATCGCTCGGGAGAAAAAATTCTCGAAGCGATTCAGGCGGCGTGGATCGAGGAAGCGGAATAATCCGGCGTCGGCGACGGCATGACAACAAAAAAAGGAGCGATTTCGCTCCTTTTTTGTTGTCCGTCCAATACCTGTTTACACACCCGCTTTTACACCTGCTTCTACACCAGAATGTTGGACACATGCTGCATGCCCATCGTGTATTGCGGGAAGATCTGCTGCAAGGCGCTGTCCGGAATGCGCATGTGTTTTTCCGCCAGCGTCGACATCACGGCGCGGAAGTCGGTGGTGATCGCCAGGTCCCGTCCCTCGTTGAGCTCGGTCTTGTTCAACCCCGGCCATTGGCCGTAAATCGTACGCCCGCGCACGTTGCCGCCCAGCAGCCACATGACGTTGCCGTGACCGTGGTCGGTGCCGCCGTTGCCGTTTTCGCGGAAGGTGCGGCCGAACTCCGAAATTACCACGATCACCGTATCGTTGAACGCCGGACCCAGCTCCTGCGCCAGCGTGGCCAGTCCGGTCGCCAGCGGCGCCAGACGTCCGGCCAGTTGCCCCGCGCCGTTGCCCTGGTTGGCATGCGTATCCCAACCGCCCACCGCAAGGAAGCCCAGGCGAATCTTGGGGTCGCCGCGCATCAGGCGACCCAGCCGTGACGCGTCGATGGCCATGCCGTTCGGCAGCGGTGCACCGTTGTTGGCCATGCGCTGCTCGTTGCTGCTCAGTTCCGCCATCAATTCCTTGCGCGCCGCGATGCCGTCGCGATAGGCCTTGCCGAGCGCATCGTCGCCGGCATACATGGCGCCGTATGTCTGACTGATTTTCGGCTGGTCAATCAGGGTGGGGCGTGCCGCGTCGCGGCCGGTCGGCATGTTGGCCACGACTTGCCGGCCGCTCAGGATGCGCGGGATAGATTCTCCCAGCGTCAGCGCCTGCACCGGCGATTCGGAAGGCGGCAGGCGGCCTTGCAGGCGATTCATCCAGCCGTCGCGGGTGTTGTGCTGGCCCGGCGTGCCGGTCTCCATGTAATCCTGCGCTTCGAAATGCGAACGTGAGCCATCGGGGGAGCCGGAGGCGTGGACGAAGGCCAACTGGCCATTGTCCCAATATGGCATCAGCGGCCGCAATGACGGATGCAGGCCGAAGTATCCGGTCAGGTCGATGGCTCCGTTGTTCTGGCCCGGACGTGCGACGGCGATACCGGGACGCGCCTGGTAATACTCCCTGTCGCCGTGCGGCACGACGACGTTGAGACCGTCGACGGCGCCGCGCAGGAACACCACCACCATGCGCGGCGTGCCGTCGCCGTCAGCGTGTGCACGCTGGCGAGGAACGCCGTAGGCCAATGGCGCGTTGCCGCTGGCATTGGCGGCGCCCGGTTTGCCGGCGGGCACCACCGCGCAGCCGGACAAGCCGACCGGCACCAGGATGGCGCCGCTGCCCGCCATGCCCATGTAGCGAATGAAGTCTCGACGTTTCATTGCGCCTCCTAGCGTCTCATGAAGGCAGGTCCGCCCAGAATCAGGCCGACTTGCAAGTTGGGCGGCGCCGCAGCGATTGCGGTCACGGCGTTCTGGTCCAGCAGCGGCGACAGTGTCTGGATCAGGCGTACCGGATCAACGGCTTCCGCGTTGGCGGCCGGTTGCGTATTTTCGGCGCGGGCGATCGGTGACTTGCCATTGCTGAGGCCATTGGCGAAATTGATCCGGCGCAGCAGCGCGTCGGGATTGAGCCAGGCCTCTTCGGAGAACTTGTAGCCCTCCGGCGTCAGCCAGCCGTACAACGGCATGCCGAACTGATTGAGGACACCGCTCACCGGCCTGGCGTTGACGACCGGCGTAGCAGTGGCGCGCAGGCTGGAAACGACGTATTGATACGGCGTCTTGAACTGGCTCTGGTAGTTGCGGCGCGACCAGAACTGCGGACTGTCGAACAGAGTGCGCAGCACGGTCTTGATGTCGCCGTCGCTGGCGAGGAAGCGTTGCGCCAGCTTGTCCACCAGCGCCGGATCGGCCTGGTCGGAGACGAAGTACTGCACCAGTTTGGTCGCAATGAAGCGCGCCGTGGCCGGATTGCGCGCCAGCATGTCGAGCGCCTGTTCGCCTTCCTGCTGGCCGGCGGGCGTGATCGTACGGCCGAGGAATTGTTTGGCGGCGCTGTCATGCCGTTGTGGATTGAAGGCGAAGCCCACCCTGTCGCCCCCCTGTTTCATGTCCGGCACGACGATAGTCCAGCCGCTCAGGATGCGCGCCAGCGAGATCACATCGGCCTGCGTGTAGCCGCCATCGACGCCGAGCGTGTGCAACTCCATCAGCTCGCGCGCGTAGTTCTCATTGAGACCCTTGAAGCGGCCTTTGGCCTGCGGCGTGTTGGCGCCGCTGCTGAGCCAGTTGTCGAGGTAATAGAGCATCGCCGGATGATGCGCGACCGCACCGAGCAACTGGCGGAAATTGCCGAGCGCATTGGGGCGAATCGCGTTCTTTTCATAGTCCGCGGCCCAGTAGCGCACCCATTCCTTGCCTTCGAAGATATTGAAATGGTTGAACCAGAATTCCGTCATCACCTCCTGCAGCTGGCGCGGGCTTTCGGTTGCAAGCCACAAGCGTGCGGCATGACTTTGCGGGGTGATTTCTTTTGCGGCGCGCTGGCGCGCGGCATTCTTTTCGTCGGCGCTGGCGGTGTTGGGTGGGAAGGAGGGCGGACCGTACGCGACGTAGAGTTGCGACGTGCTCATCTGGTATGTCGCCAGGCCATCGAGGCGGCTTTGCAGTTCGGCGGGAAGCGGAATGCGCTCCGGATTGAGCTGCTCGTCGATGTAGCGCTTGACGCCCATTTTTTCAACCGTGGCGACATCGCCCGGACGCGGGCCGTATGCCAGGCGATTGAGTACGTGCAGGGCCTGCTCCTGCGAATTCAGCGCCTGCGCAAACGCGCCGCCGCAAGCGCCGGCGAGGCTCAATGCCAGCAATCCGACCACACCATGTTTGCGAGAGAGTTGCATGACGCCGTATGCAGAAAAGGGAATGCTTAAAGTATCGCATCCTCACTGAACGTCGCTGTAATAAAGTGTAAAAACATCGCTTCTGCTGAAAGGCCGTCAGTAGCTCTTCAGCTTCCCGTCAGTTTTCCACGAGCTCGAAGCTGCCGCTGCTGCGCCATGTCGTGCGATCGGCAACCCGGCTGGCGGTGCCGGAAACCTTGGTGTCGATTTCCACCTGTACCGAAAAGCTGGAGCCCTTGACGGTACGTTCGTCCTGCACCGGCACGATACCTATGCCGGGAGAGAGAACGGCGGTCTCCGCCATGTTGTCCGGTTGCTGGCCGGTGACGCTGACGTTCCCGAGCTTGACGCGTTTGCCGTCCAGTTGCGCGAGCGACAGGTTCAACGCGAAGTTGCCGGCGTTGCCGAAGCGGTAGGCATTGCCGTCGCCTGCAGCGCCGCGGAAATATATCGTCATCAGCGCCGGCTGACGGCAATTGACCGAGAGTGTCATGGTTTGTTTCCCCAGCGCGAAGGCCGTGGGCGATACCTGGCGGCCGAGCAATTCGGCGCGCGTGACCTGGCCGTAGTCGATCACCGTATTGCTGATCTGCATCTGGCAATTATCGTTGGGCGCCGCCAGCGCATGCAGCGATGCCGAGGCAAGCAGCGCGGCAAGGACGGCGTGCATGCGCATGGAGCTGCGTCGGGTGAATTCACAATTGAGCATAGGTCGCTTTCTGTAGCTGTACTTGCAGAGTCGGGCCGCAACGCGCCTCCGCAGTTTCAAAGAACATATTGGGATCCGCCCTGGACGGCAATTCGAATTGCAATGAACATTGCTTGCCGTCCGGGAGCGAGACTTCGAGTTTGGAATTGGGTACGCCATTGATCAGGAAAATCTGACCGTCGTCGACCACCGTCGTGACGAACTGGCCCTCGGCATCCAGCACGAAAGCCCCCTTGGGCAGCGGATTGCCGTCGGCGCCCTTGGTGTTGAGCAGGATGCGCCGTACCTTGATGGTATCGAAGGTGACGAAGTTGACTGAGCCTCGTCCCGGCTCGACGAGCTTGTAGCCGTTCTTGATGTCGACATTGCGCGGCAGGCTCTTGGTGGCGATTTCAAGCCGGCTGCTGGCATATGGCGCCATCTGCGAAATCACCGCCTGTCCCCAGGGATCGGTCCACACCGGGCCGTAGGGCGTGCTGACACGGATGCCCGACTCATCGCCCACCGACAGGATGCCGAAGGTGTCCTGGATCGGATAGGGCGACAGTGTCAGACCGTGCTGATGCAGCACCATGCCGCCGCGCAGGCCGCCGTTCATGGCGGTCGCGCCCGATCCTGCGCGCGAGTAGCCGAGGTTGACCTGGGCATAGCGAGGCAGTATCGACGCCTGCGTCGAGAGATCGGTTTCCTGGCTCTGGGTGTTGCGCTCCGCGGAGACGGTGTAGTTGGCGTATTCGTTGATCGTCTCGTTGTAGGAGGCGCCATAGCGCTTGTAGCCGCTGCTGTTGTTCACGTAGGTGCGCACGTTGCGCTGTCCGAGCGGAATGCTCAGCGTCAGGTAGAAGGTGTTGACGGGCACTGTGTTGCTGCTGTTGCTGTCGGTATTGCCGTTGTTGCCGAGATTGTGTTCGACGTTGAAGGATATCGTGCCGAATGAAAATGTCTGCCCCCATGCGCCGGTCACGCGCTGGGTCGAGACGCCGCTGAATAGCGACGAGCGCGAGTAGGCGACATTGAATGTTCCCATCGTCGCATTGCTCCAGCTCAGCGATGCGGTGTACTGCCCGCGATAGCGATTGTGCTGCAGGTCGCCGGCATTGGCGGGCGTGTCGACGATGGTGTCGCCCAGGTCGCGATAGCCGAGCGTTTGCTGGGTTGCCGAAAAGCTGCCCGAGATCGAGGTCGACAGCAGGCTGCTGCTGGACAGGCTCACCTGCGTACCGTGCACCCCTTCGCCGGTCGCGTTGGACAGGCGTTGCTGCAGGCTGACGCTGGTACTGTTGAACACGCGCGTGTCCATGCCCCATGCGCCGGCCTGATATGAAGTTGCCGCCATGAGGCCGGCGTTGGCATTGCTGTCCTTGCCGATTTTCCAACCGCCGGAGCCGGTAACGATCCATGGCTGGCGCGCGGTGCTGCCGCCGAGACTGCGTTGGCGGCCGACGGCAAATGAATAGCCGCGCTGGCTGCCCAACGAACCGCTGTGCAACGACGCAGCCGGAACGATGAAACGCCGTTGCGCACCCGTCGCTTCCACCACGGTGACTTCCAGGTCGCTGCCTGAGTTTAGCAGCGGCAGATCGGACAAGGCGAACGGCCCGGCGGGAACAACGGTGGTGTAGATCAGCGCACCGGCCTGGCGCACTTCCACGCGCGCTTGCCATTGCGCGATGCCTTCCACCATGACGTTGTTGCGGTTAAGGCTCATCAGCGCACCTTCCGGAATGATCTGCGCCCCTGTGATGGAGCCGCCGGACACCGCCGAGTTGGCGATGTTGATCTGGCCGGTCTGCAAGATGGATCTGAAATCCATCAAGGTTTTCTGGGCGTAAGCGTAGACATGCTGGCGCTGTGATTTTCCGTCCTGCGCGGTGTAAACCTCCCGGCTGCGCACGATCCAGTCCTGAAAGTTGAATCCCAGCTCCGCATTACCCGACATGAAACGGCTGCCGCCGCCGGCAAACTTGCTGTTGACGCCGAGTATTTCGTAATTCAGCATCGCCGCGGTGCCGCCGCTGCTGTAGCCGGCAAAGTCGTCCTCGGTCGGTCGCAGAGCGTCGGTGGGGACCACCAGCGCCACTTCTTCCTTGCCGGGACGCAGTTCGACCTGGGTTTGCGGGAAGGCTTCCTTATAGTCGAAGCAGCCCGGGGCGCCGGTGGTGGTGGTGGTCGTGGTGGCCGGCGCCGCGGGCGCAGATGCCGGTTTCTCCACCTTTTTCAACTGCGGCGGCACGATCAGTCCTCCTTTGTCGAGCAGGCCGACCTCGAAGCACAGGTCGCCCTTGGTATTGAAACGCGCATCGGCGCGTCCACGCTTGCTGCCGTTGACGAACAGCGTCACAACCTGCACACCCGGACGGAAGCGGGCGGCCTCGCGAAAATAATCCGCGAGCTGCGGATCGATACCACGCTCCTTCAGCATGTTCAGATCGAATCCGCTGGCGTCGGCAGCATGCAAAGGCAAAGACGCAAGCCCTCCCGCCACGGCAGACAAGGCGATGAGACAATGCTTCAGGCGAGCGTCGGGCGGGTCGAGGAAAGCTCCATTTTTCCCGCTGATTTTATTATTCATTTTCCCTGATTGCGAGGGAGGAAAAGTGGGGCTTACCTGGTGACCGCCGCGTCGTAGCTGTCCACTGAGAATCCATATACGGTCGCGGGCGCCAGACGTACCGTGGTCGATGCTGCACCTGCGGCGGGCACCGCCACGCTGATGGTCTCGCCAGGCAGGAAATAGGTCTTGCCGAGATCAAGCTCGGTCTTGGCCGGCAATAGCGTCACTGTCTGCGCCAGGCGTACGACGTAGGCACTGTCGTTCTTGGCGACGAGGTTGCCGTTGCGCATAGACCAGGTCAGCAGTTTCCACGGTTCCCGGTTGGGCGCGAGGCCTTTGGGATGGATGATGACCGGCAGATTCTGGCGCACGTTCATCGTCACCTTGACGCCGCCGTCCTTGGACTGCTGCGGAATGCCTTCGAAAATGACGCGTTTGAACCGTTGCGTCTTGAGCGGCTCCTTGCTTTGCAGGATGAAGCGCACGAGCTGGGTTTCATCCGGCTCGACACGCGCAACGGGCGGCGTGACGACCAGCAGGTTTTCCTTGTCTTCCGGGAGGTTTTGAATCGAGGTGTACAGCAAGGTGGCATTGGCGTCGGTGTTCTTGACGTTCATGCTGGCTTCGCCATCGGCCTCGTTGATGATGACTACCGAGGTCTCGGGAAGCATGCCGCTGGCGTGCGCAGTGACGGGAACAAAGGCGTTGGAGAGAAAGCAGGCAACAGCAAGAAAAAGCAATTTCCTAGAATTGGCGCACATTTCATTTACCTCCGGTTGTTGTAGATATTGGTTTTTAACAGCTCCGATGCTAAGAGAAATTAATTCAAGAGTATTTGAGAATATTCTCAAAATTCAGGGTGTTTTAAAGCGTAGAACAGGGGTGAAAAAATGATGTAGAGACAACTCTTAAAGATAGGAGAGCTCCAGCGTCGCCGAGCCGTCCAGCAAGATTTCTTGTGACAGGGAAAGATGTTCAGGCTTGTTGATATAGGGTTGCACGGTCACGGTGCCGGAGATTGTGCGCAAGGACGACACGGTGTTGCTGCCCGGTGCTCCCCAGGCGAAGCGGCGATTCTTGGCGACATAGCCTGTCGTAGACGGTTGCCAGGTCGTACCGCTGTCGGTCGAATACAACAATTGGGTTTGCTGGTAGTCGCCGGTATAGGACGTCGGCTGAAACAGGATGGCGTAACCGCCGATGCTTTTGCCGGCGGCAGTGCCGAGGCCGAAGTTGAAACTGTCGTTGAGATTGCCGTCGCCCGAGCCAGCCGCGATGATACCGACAATGACCGAACTGGTGCGGTTGTCGATGGCCCTGACGCTCACCTTGGCGGCGGCATCGCAATTGATGCTGAACGACAGCGACTTCGCAGGCAGCGGCGTGACCGCGCCGGTTTTCAGCGAGCTGGCCGGGATGGTGCCGTAATCGGCAACACCGCCACCCGACAGCATCGGTGTGCAGGCGGCAGGCGTGATGACGCTCACCACCTGCATTTCCACCATGTTGGCGGCGTATGAGAGCATGGTTGCGGCCAGGCAGAATATGCCCAGGGCCATATTCGCTGCACCGGATCCGGTTGTGATTGTGATGTGCTTCACAGATGCGCTTCTTTCATGTCGGAAGATCGTCGGCATTGTTCATAAATACAAAAGTTCAAAAGTGGCAGAGCCATTCAAGGATGCATCTTCTTTTTCCTGCGTATTGTCGGCGCTGTCGATGACGGCCTGGATACTCAGTTTTACCTCGAAGGTCAGGGTGCCGCCGGGATGGATCTTGTGTTCGGCGTCCCAGGCGTAGAGCACGTTCTTGCGGATGGCGTTGTCGCTGCTCAGCATCCACTGCGTGGCGTTGATGCCGGTCGCGGACTCCAGCATGGCGGGAGGCGTCGCCTTCGGATGCGCAGGTTCGAACGACACGATATAGGCGCCGGCGTTTTGCCCGCTCTCCGCGCCCAATCCGAACAGATGCTTCTTGCTGCGGTTGCGCATCGCCACCGTCTGCATTTGCGGTATCGGCGCGCTCTCGCGATTGTCGATCAGGCGCAACGCAAGACGTGAAGGGAGGGCGCAGGAGACGGAGAGGCTGAAGATTTTCTTGGAGAGGATTTTTGCTGCGCCGCGCTCGGATGAAATCGGTCCGTAGTCCACCACGCCGGCATCGGAAAAAACGGGCAGGCAGGCGTCGGGAACAATCTTCCCTGTCACCCGCAATTCCGTTGCCCCGGCGACGGATGCAACGACAAGCAGGGAAGGAGCGACGCCATGCCGCAGCATCGTCGATACGACCTTCTTCATGCTATCCCCATGTGCCAGCTATTGTGATTTGATCAGGCAAGGATAGCGTCGGCACGGTGCTCCTCCAATCTAAATCTGGAAAACGGATGAAAAAACATCGCTGCTGTGGCGAACTCGTCGTTTTTCGACTAATCGCAGGCGATTAAGCGAGGTTGAATTGAGATCATTCTCATATACGGAGCGGGGCAAGATGATCAGAATCGCAACTGGTCAATCAAAGTCTATGCCGCAGTCGCGGTGCACATCTCGCTTGGGGTAAAGATGAAAACAGTCGCGGATCTTTCTGTTCTGGTAGTAGAAGACGAGCCATTGCAAAAAAAGTTTGCAGTCGAAAAATTGCGCGAGCTCGGTTGCGTCAATGTGATTGATGCCGCCGACGGCATGGAGGCGATGGCGCGTCTGTCCGAACGCCACATCGATCTGGTCTTTTGCGACATCGGCATGCCCAACATGGATGGCTCGCAGTTCGTGCTTGCACATGACCGCTCGGTGCAATCCGCCGGCAAGGAATTGCCGATGCTGGTGTGGATGAGCGTGCACGGGGAAGATGTACGTGAGTCGCATCTGCAACTGGCGTATTCCGCAGGCTTTCCCTTTGTCGAAGCGATTTCCAAGCCGCTTAGCGTGCCGGCGTTGCAGACTGTCCTGGCTGCGGCGCTGACGATGATGAACGCAATCAAGCCGTCTTCCGCCAAAAGCGGAAAAACAACGCCGGCGCCAGGCGACGGCGCCATCGGCGACGACGACATCCTGCGCGCCATCTGTGACACCAGCGAGTTCGAAGTGTGGTATCAGCCGCAGGTTTCGCTGGAAACCAGGGCCATCGTCGGCGCCGACGCCATGGTGCGCTGGAGCCATCCCAAATTCAGCTATCTCATGCCGGAACAGTTCATGACACTGATCGAACGGCAAGGGCTTGGTCTCATGCTGTTCTACCGCACCGTCAATCATGTGCTAAAAACACAACAGAAGCTGGCGCACATCGGCTGCAGCATTCCGATTTGCATCAAGGCTTCGGCATCGACACTGGAGACGCCGGAGATCGCGGACTATCTTTACGAGCGTTCGCAGCGTTATGGCATTGCTTCGCATCTCATCACCGTCGGCATTTCTGAAGAGGAGCCGTCGCAACATGCGCTGAAGCTGGCGGCGTCGCTCAATCGTTTGCGCCTGTGCGGATTCGGTTTGTCGATCGACGATTTCGGTTCGGGCATTTCGACCATGAAGCTATTGTCGCAAATGCCGTTCACGGAGATCCGCATCGATCGGCACTTCGTGCGCCAGTTCCTCCGCCAGCCGCAATGCCGTGTCATCGTGGAATCCATCATCGGCATCGCCAAGCGCCTGAAGCTTATCGTTACCGCAGAAGGCATCGAGAATGCGCGCCAAATGGAGATCCTCGCCGCCATGGGATGCGGACGCGGGCAGGGCTATATTGTTGTGCCGATGCGCCAGGAAGACTTCCTGAACAAGGTCGGAGCCAATCAATTGTTTAATAACGGCCTAATAAATGCCTGAGTTTTCTATTGAATTTTTGCTATCTTTGATACACTCGATCGTAATTCGGCTGGTCGGGAGTTCCACTTTTTGTCATCGTATCCAGGCGAAGCGCACATCGATTTCGATGTCTAGCGGTTTTCTGCGTGAATGACCGTCTGCGAAAGGACGCCATGATGACCTGGACTGCGACAAAGGCAATTCGTATTGCACTGCTCGACGATCATGCCGTGGTCCGGCATGGACTCGCGACGCGGTTGACTGAAGAATCTGATTTCGAGGTGGTCGGCGCCTATGCCGCCAGCAAGGACATGATGGCGGCCCTGCGCGCCTTGCCGGCCGATATCCTGTTGATCGATTATTCTCTCGGGGCCAACGACATCGACGGCCTCAATCTGATCCGGGCACTCAAGGTGCGTTTTCCCGACAGTAAAATCCTCGTCTCTTCCTCACATTACAATCCTGCTACGGTTGCGCTGGCGATGCGCGCCGGCGCACGTGGTTTCGTGGGCAAGGAGCAGGAATTGTCCGAACTGATCGCGGCAGTGCGTTCAGTGGCAGTGGGGCGCGTACACCTGAATCCGTTGATGGCGGCGGAAATCTCCTCCATGCTGTCCAGCAACGGCTCCGACGAAGAATCGGCGAACGGCGATTCGCTCACCGATAACGTCGAATTGTCGCCGCGCGAACGTGAAGTGCTGCGCTGTTGCCTGGAAGGGATGAGCGTCACCCAGATCGCGGAAAAATTCGCGCGCAGCGTCAAGACCATCAGCGGCCAGAAGCAGGCGGCCTTTCGCAAGCTGGGCGTGCGTAACGACAATGAGCTGTTTAAAATCCAGCATCAACTCCAAGACATATAAGGACGCATCATGAACACGACTGCTACCGCTCCTTTGCTGCAGATTCTTGTCGTCGACGATTCCGCGACCAGCCGCGTCGTCATCGAGAAGCAACTGAAGAAACTGGGCTGCGACGTAGCGACGGCGCAGGACGGCAACTCCGGACTTGCTGCAATGCAGGACGGTGAATTCGATCTGGTGCTGCTGGATTGCCAGATGCCGGACATGAGCGGGTATGACGTGGCGAAGATTTTCCGCCGGCGCGAACAGGAAGAAGAGCTGGTGCACACTCCCATCATCGCCATCTCGGCTGAGACCGATACCGCCCACATGCAGCTGTGTCTCGACAGCGGCATGGATGGAGTACTCGGCAAGCCCCTGCCGGTCGACGAACTGAAAAAAATGCTGTCGCTGTGGTGCGACGTCGACGTCTCGGCGGCAGCGCCGATGAATATCGATGACTTGCGCAGCGTGGATCTGAGGGCGTTGTTTCGGACGACGTCGCTTGAGGATTTTGCGGTTCTGCAGGCATCCGCGACAGAGGCCGATATGGCATCCGTCGGACGGCTGGCGCATCGCATGAAGGGAGCGGCACTCACGATGGCCGCCGCCGACATCGTCGCGACGCTGGAACGCATCGAAGCGATTGCGATGCATCGCCTTTCGGCACCCTCGGATCTGGCGGCTGAGGTCTCGATGCTCGGACGGCAATTGCAGTCAATCTGAATCTGATTTGTAGGAACAATCGGCCCGCACTAGCGGGCCGATTTTTTTTTGACGAAAACGGATGGCCTGCCGGTCAGGCCCGATTCGGTTCAGGCGCCGATCCACGGCAGACCGGCCTTGCACCATCCTTCGACTGTCTTGCGATGGCCCGCGCTGTCCTTGTTGCCTTCAAAACCTTCCAGGATGTCATAGCAGTGCGCATAGTTGTTTTCTGTCGCCAGTTTGGCGGCATGGCGGGAACGGACACCCGAGCGGCACAGGAACAGCAAGATCGTCTGCTTATCGGCAAGGGCGCCTAGCTGTTCCAGGAATTGCGGATTGGGCGTGTTCTCCGGGTAGAGATTCCATTGCACCGCCAGATGCTGTTCGGCCGGAATTACAACCTGGCCGACCCAGTCGCGTTCCGCCTTGGTGCGCACGTCGACCAGTTTGACGGCCGGATTTCCCTGCAGCAGGGCAAACGCCTCTTGCGGCGTGACTGCGCCCGCATAGGGAAACTGCCCGGCTTGGGCACGTTGAGTTGCGGTCGAGAGAATATCGCTGGAGCTTGTCATGAAGAGTCCTTAAAGAGTTGCCGGAAAGATACCTAACTTATTTCATTGACGCTATCACGTATAAAATTCGCACCAAAATAATGCATTAGTAATGGCGTGCATTTTATTGGTGCAAAAAAGTGTAATTGCACCATAATTGAACATTATTGAAATCGCCGTGCACTGCTCGGAAACGCCCACCAGCCAATAACTCCCTAAAATATGCCATAAGCATCAACGTGAGGCAGTTGGTGGCATGGAATCTGCTATCATTCCCGCCTGAGTTCTGGCGCACTATCTGTTGTATTTGCTGCACACATCAAGTCGCACGTAGTCGGCTCATCACCCAAATTGTACAAATTTATACTACTTCCTCGTTTTAGGAGATTCGCATGGCAAGGACGGCCGCAGAGGTTTTGAAGTTGGTGAAAGACAATGAAGTCAAGTTTGTTGATTTCCGTTTTGCCGACACCCGGGGTAAAGAGCAACACGTAACTGTTCCCGTTTCCCACTTCGACATCGACAAGTTCGAATCGGGTCACGCATTCGACGGTTCCTCGATCGCCGGCTGGAAGGGTATCGAAGCTTCGGACATGTTGCTGATTCCTGATCCAAATACTGCCAACATCGACCCGTTCATGGAAGAAACCACATTGTTCATGCAATGTGACGTGATCGAGCCATCCGATGGCAAGGGTTACGACCGTGACCCGCGTTCCATCGCCAAGCGCGCTGAAGCGTACCTGAAGTCCTCGGGCCTGGGCGACACAGCCTACTTCGGTCCAGAGCCAGAATTCTTCATCTTCGACGGCGTGCGTTGGGGTGCGGACATGTCCGGTTCCTTCGTCAAGATCGAATCCGAAGAAGCATCGTGGAGCTCCGGCGCCAAGCTCGAAGGCGGCAACACCGGCCACCGTCCTGTCGTCAAGGGCGGCTACTTCCCAGTGCCACCGGTCGACAGCTTCCAGGACATGCGTTCGGAAATGTCCCTGATCCTCGAATCCCTGGGCATCCCTGTTGAAGTGCACCACCACGAAGTGGCCGGCGCAGGTCAAAACGAACTGGGCACCAAGTTCTCGACCCTGGTTGAGCGCGCCGACTGGACACAAACACTGAAGTATGTGATCTGGAACGTTGCGCACACCTATGGCAAGACAGCGACCTTCATGCCTAAGCCGCTGGTCGGCGACAACGGCTCCGGCATGCACGTTCACCAATCGGTCTGGAAAGACGGCAAGAACCTGTTCGCAGGCGACGGCTATGCCGGTCTGTCCGAATTCGCGCTGTTCTACATCGGCGGCATCATCAAGCACGCCAAGGCGTTGAACGCGATCACCAACCCAGGCACCAACTCGTACAAGCGTCTGGTTCCAGGTTTCGAAGCACCGGTCAAGCTGGCTTACTCGGCACGCAACCGTTCCGCATCGATCCGCATTCCACACGTTGCGAATCCTAAGGGCCGCCGTATCGAAACACGTTTCCCTGATCCGCTGGCGAACCCGTACCTGTGCTTCTCGGCTCTGCTGATGGCAGGTCTGGACGGCGTGCAGAACAAGATCCATCCAGGCGAAGCCGCTTCGAAGGACCTGTACCACCTGCCGCCGGAAGAAGACAAGCTGATCCCGACAGTCTGTGCATCGCTGGAAGAAGCGCTGGACGCACTGAACAAGGACCGCGAGTTCCTGACACGCGGCGGCGTCTTCACCGACAGCATGATCGATGCCTACCTGGACCTGAAGGGCCAGGAAGTGCAGCGCTATCGCATGACGACACACCCAATCGAATTCGACATGTACTACTCGCTGTAATCGTCGATTTTGTATTGATAAAAAAGGGAAGCTTGCTTCCCTTTTTTTATGCGCGCGGCATTTTTTCATTTGTGTCGGGCGGACCCTGTTTGTTCGTCGGCGGGTCTTGTCTTACACTTGGTTCCATCGCATTTTTCAGGCTCGGGCCAATGAAATTTTCAGTACTTGCCGCACTGTCAGGCCTGGCCTGCGCCGCCTTCGTGGAAGCCGCCTCGGCGCAAGACGAGGTCTATGTCTGCGTCGACCGGAATGGCATCACCGAATACCGCAACACCGGCATCAGCAAGGAATGCCGCAAACTGGATATCCCGGCTGCAAGTGCGCCGGCGCCGGCCAGGCGTGCCGCTGCGGTCAGGCCGGCAGCATCGGCGGCAACTTCGGCAAGCGCTTTTCCCAAGGTCGACGGCCAGGCGCAGAAAGCGCGCGACAGCGATCGCAGGCAGATATTGCAGAATGAACTCAGGATGGAGGAGGGCAAGCTGGCAAGCCTGAAAACCGACTACAACAACGGCGAACCCGAGCGGCGCGGCGACGAGCGCAACTATGCGAAATACCAGGAGCGCGCTGCGAGCATGAAAGACGATATTGCCCGTGCGGAAAGCAACGTCGAGGCGCTCCGGCGCGAGTTGGCCAGACTGCGCTAGTCTGTCGATACGGCCTGCAAGCCGGGAAGTCAGTCCTATTGCAGCCTTGCCCAAATCTTGCTTAGCTGAGGGGAAGCTGACGAATCCGAGCCCGTGGCCACAAGCCGCGACGGCATACTTGATGCGGCATTAATTTATCGGAACGCATGAAAACAACTTTACCTTCACTCGACGGTCTCGACCTGCTGGCCTCGGCGGTCATCATTCTCGACGCCAATGGCGGCATCGTGTACGCCAACGCCGCTGCTGAAAACCTGCTGGAAAGTTCCTTCAAGGTCTTGTCCCAGCAAAAGCTCAGCGAGCTGTTCCTCAATGGCAAAGAGCTCGCCACCTTGTTCTATCAGGCGGTCGAACACCAGTTCGCCGACAAGCGCCTCGATCTCGTGCTGGAGCGCGTCGGCCGCGAGCCGCTGCAGGTCCACACTATCGTTACCGCGCTCGACAATGCCGATACGCCGGTACTGCTGGAGCTGCGGGAAAATGTCCAGCAACTCAAGCTCGACCGCGAAGAACGTCTGCTCGACCAGAGCCAGGCCAACAAGGAACTGATCCGCAACCTCGCGCATGAAATCAAGAACCCACTCGGCGGTATCCGCGGCGCGGCGCAGTTGCTGGAGCTGGAGTTGCCTGAACGTCACCTGAAAGAGCTGCGCGAATACACCCAGGTCATCATCAAGGAAGCCGACCGCCTGCAAACGCTGGTCGATCGCCTGCTGGCGCCGCACCGGCGACCGCACATCGTCGGCGACGTCAACATCCACGAAGTCTGCGAACGGGTTCGCAGCCTGATCCTGGCGGAGTTCCCCCACGGCCTGACCATCAAGCGCGACTACGACCTGTCGATTCCGGAATTCCGCGGCGACAAGGAGCAACTGATCCAGGCCTTGCTCAACATCGTCCACAACGCCGCGCAAGCGCTCGCCGAACGCATCCGTGCCGGCGACGGCGAACTGATTTTGCAGACCCGCGTAACGCGGCAAGTGACGCTGGCCAAGGTCCGATATCGGCTGGCACTAGACTTGCATATCATCGACAATGGCCCCGGCATTTCACCAGATATCCAGGACCGTATTTTTTACCCGCTGGTATCCGGTCGGGAAGGAGGTAGCGGTTTGGGACTGACGTTGGCGCAAACATTCGTTCAGCAGCACATGGGGGTGATCGAATGCGAAAGCCGGCCGGGATGTACGGATTTCAGAATATTGATTCCGCTTCCCTGATGGCAGTTCATCGGGAAAGCAGGAGTTGAGCAGGGCAATATGGGCGCATGCCTTTCAGGCTGTCCACACACGTTACCAAACGCAGGAAATGATAAGACTATGAAACCGATCTGGATTGTTGACGACGACGAATCGATACGCTGGGTATTGGAAAAAGCCCTCGCGCGAGAAAATCTCGCCACACAAAGTTTTTCCAGCGCACGCGACGCCATGCAAGCACTGGAGACAGGCACGCCGCAAGTATTGGTTTCCGATATCCGCATGCCCGGCGCATCCGGCCTGGAGCTGCTGCAGACCATCAAGGCCAAGCATCCCGGCATTCCGGTCATCATCATCACCGCCTTCTCCGATCTTGATTCGGCGGTCTCGGCATTCCAGGGCGGCGCCTTCGAGTACCTGGCCAAGCCCTTCGACGTCGACAAGGCGGTCGAGCTGATCCGTCGCGCATTGGAAGAGAGTCTGCGCGAAACCGACGTCGAGCAATCGTCGGCCAACGCGCCGGAGATCCTCGGCCAGGCACCGGCCATGCAAGATGTTTTCCGCGCCATCGGCCGCTTGTCGCAATCGAACGTGACCGTGCTGATCACCGGCGAGTCCGGCTCAGGCAAAGAACTGGTTGCGCGCGCCTTGCACAAGCACAGTCCGCGCGCCGCGCAGCCGTTCGTCGCATTGAACACTGCAGCGATCCCCAAGGACCTGCTCGAGTCCGAACTGTTCGGCCACGAACGCGGCGCCTTCACCGGCGCGCAGGCGATGCGCCGCGGCCGCTTCGAACAGGCCGAAGGGGGCACGCTGTTCCTTGATGAAATCGGCGACATGCCGCTCGACCTGCAGACGCGTTTGCTGCGCGTGCTGTCGGATGGTCATTTCTATCGCGTCGGCGGTCATCAATCGCTCAAGGCCAACGTGCGCGTCATTGCGGCGACCCATCAGAACCTCGAGCACCGCGTGCGCGAAGGCCTGTTCCGTGAAGACTTGTACCATCGTCTCAACGTCATCCGCCTGCGTCTGCCGAGCCTGCGCGAGCGCAGCGAAGACATCCCGATCCTGGCGCGCCATTTCCTCACCCAAAGCGCACGCCAGCTCGGCGTCGAAGCCAAGCGACTGTCGCCGCAGGCGATGCAGTTCCTGTCGCAACTGGAACTGCCCGGCAATGTACGCCAGCTGGAAAACCTGTGCAACTGGATCACCGTCATGGCGCCCGGGCAGACCGTGGAAGTGAAGGATTTGCCGCAGGACCTGATCGAAGAACGCAGCAGCAACTTCCAGCCGGCGCAGACGCACGCCGCGTCCTCAACCGCGCCGGCCGAAGCGCACAGCGGTGCCGGCGTGAGCGCGGGCTACGACGGCGATGCCGGTGCCGATCGCAGCTGGATCAGCCTGCTGGAAACCGAAGCGGCGCAGATGCTGGCGGAAGAGCGCCCGGAAGTCATGGACATCCTCGGCCGCCAGTTCGAAGCGACGCTGATCAAGATCGCGCTCAAGCATACCCATGGCCGCAAGAATGACGCCGCCGTGCGTCTGGGTATCGGCCGCAATACGATTACGCGCAAGATCCAGGAACTCGGCATCGGTGGCGCCGAAGACGATTGAGCGGAAGAGTGAACGAAGAGGGTTGAGGGGAAGAGGGAACAGAACAAGCTGCAGCGCGGGGGCGACATCTGCGCATGCGAGGCGGATCAGCAATCAAAAACATGAGGGCCGGTTTCAGTGATGAAACCGGCCCATTTTTTCATTCCATTCCGTCCTTCACGACTTCACGACGACCGGACAAAACGGTCATGCATGAAGCAATACGCTGCTCAGCGCACGCGCAGGACGTAGCGCGCCGCAGTCGATGCGATGAAGCTCAGCGCGGCGCCGAAGATCACGAAGAAGCTCACCGACAGCTTGTTGCCGGTGGCCTGGATCAGCCAGGTGATGATCAGGCCGGCGAAACCGCCGAACAGCATCACGGCGATGTTATAGCTGAGCGACATGCCGGTGCCGCGCGTCTGCACCGGGAACACATCGGCCAGCAATGCCGGCATCGAGGCGAAGTACATCGTCATCAGCACGCCGATCACGATCTGCAGCAACAGCAGGTTGACGAAGCTCGGCGCGCTCGTCAGGAACACGAACATCGGATACGTGAACACCACGAACGCCAGGCTGCTGCCGATCATGAACGGCGTGCGGCCGTACTTGTCGGACAGTTCGCCCACCAGTGGCGAGGCCACCATCATGATCAGGCCGGAGACGATCGTGGCCGCGTACGACGACCATGCCGGCATGCCGAGCTGCTTGATCGCATACGTCGGCATGTACAGCGCGAGGTAGACCGAAACGGTCGCCATGATCACGCTGCCCGTGCCGATCAGCAGACGCATTTTCTGGCCGGAGAAGGTGTCGCGCAGCGGTGTTTCGGTACGTTCAGCGGCGGCGAACTCGGGCGATTCATCGAGATGGCGGCGAATGTAGTAACCGGCAGGACCGATCAGCAGGCCGAACAGGAACGGCAGGCGCCAGCCCCAGGAATACAGCTGTTCAGGCGTCAGCAAACCGTTCAGCCCGGCGCCGAAGACCGCCGCCATCAGCAGGCTCAGACCCTGGCTGGCGACTTGCCAGCTCGAGAAGAAGCCGCGGCGATGCGGCGCGTGTTCCACCAGGAATGCCGTCGAACTGCCGAACTCGCCGCCGGCCGAGAAGCCCTGGATCAGGCGCGCCAGCACGATGCCGGCAGGCGCCCACAAACCGATGCTGGAATAGGTCGGCATGAACGCGATCATCGCGGTGCCGATGGTCATCAGCACGATCGACAGCGACAGTGCCGCCTTGCGGCCGACGCGATCGGAATACGCGCCGAGTACGACCGCACCGAGCGGCCGCATGAAGAACGACACGCCGAAGGTGGCGAAGGTCACCAGCAAAGAGACGGTCTCGTTCTCGGTGGGAAAAAACAGTTTGGCGATGATCACGGCGAAGGCGCCATAGATCAGTACGTCGAACCACTCCAACGCGTTGCCGATCGATGATGAAATGACTGCGCGCCAGGTTTGTGGGTGTAATTTAACTGCTGCGGCGTCGCTCGTATTTGCTGAACTGATGGCGTTCATGTGCCTCCCCGGATAAAGTGATTGAGATGATGCGGCTGTGGCTATGGCAATGCGTCGCACGGCAAGCCATTCAGCGCCATGTTGTTTGCACATGAACAATGCGTAAACAGTATGTCGTTGAGAGGTGCGATCGGGCGAGAATACGTGCATGCGCGCGCGACTGTCAATGAAGTTTCGCGCTGGAAGGGAAGTGTTTTTCGGAGCGGATCCGGCACGATTCCCACTCTTCGGGAATCGTGCCGGATCCGCTTCACAGGTGAATCAGAATCGGTGAGACGCAAAGGCCGACGTCACTGCTCGGGGCCGGCGCCGGTGCTTCCGTGTTTCTCGCCAAGACGGCGCCACAGCGTCGTGCGGCTGATGCCAAGATAGCTCGCCGCAGCGGCCCGGTTGCCGTTGAATCGCGCCAGCACATCCTGCAATGATTCTTCGCTGCCGGCATGTCCCGCGGACAGGGTGGGCGCCAAGGGCGCCGTTGTTGTCGATACGTTATCGCGCAGGATTTCCGGCGCGATGCGCGCGATCAGGTTCGGCGTCAGCGCCTGCAGCGGTTCGGCCGCCAGGAACAGCGCCAGACGCTCCATCATGTTACGCAGCTCGCGCACATTGCCGGGCCAGCGGTAGCGCGCCAGTAGCGGTGCGCAGCGCAATATTTCCGCGTGCAGGTTGGCGTGCGGACGGATGTCCATTGCGGCCAGCGCGTTCTTCAGGCACCACTCGGCCAGCGGCGCGAGATCGTCCGGTCGCTCGCGCAGCGGCGGCAGCGTCATGCGCAAGACGCTCAGGCGATAGAACAGGTCGGCGCGGAAACGGCCTTCGCGCACGCGCGCATCAAGATCGCAATGCGTGGCGCTGATGATGCGCACATTGACCGGTATCGGTCGCGTGCCGCCCACGCGGACGACTTCACGTTCTTCCAGCACGCGCAACAGGCGCGTTTGCAGCGGCAACGGCATCTCGCCGATTTCGTCGAGCAGGAGCGTGCCGCGATGCGCGGCTTCAAACAGTCCGGCGTGACCGCCGCGGCGCGAGCCGGTGAAGGCGCCTTCTTCGTAGCCGAACAATTCGGACTCCAGCAATGACTCCGCCAGCGCGCCGCAGTTGACGGCGACGAACGGATGATGAGCCTGGACCTTGCCCTGCATTTGCGGATGCGCCCGATGGATGGCTTGCGCGGCGAGCTCCTTGCCGGTGCCGGTTTCACCCTGGATCAACACCGTCGCCGGCGATTTGGCGAACAGCGTGACTGACTGCCGGACGCTTTCCATCGCCGCCGAATCGCCGCGCAGGTCGTTGATGTGATGTTTGGCGCGCAGCGTGTCGGCCACCGGAAAGCTGCGGCCGCGCGTCGACTCCAACTGCGTCAGCCGCGCCAGTTCCAGCGCGTCGTCGAAGGCCTGGCGGATGGACGCGGCGGAGTACACGAAGATGCCGGCCAGTCCCGCTTCCTCGGCGAGGTCGGTAATCAGGCCGGCGCCGACGATGGCCTTGATGCCGGCTGCTTTGAGTTCGCTGATCTGCGAGCGTGCGTCTTCTTCGGTGGCGTAAGTGCGCTGGGCGATGTTGAGGCCGAAGGTGCTCTGGAACTCGCTGAGCGCCGGCATGGTTTCCTGATAGGTGATCAGGCCGATGTCGGGCGTGATCTTGCGTGCGCGCGCCAGCGCCTGCATCACGTCGAAGCCGCTGGCCTTGGCGATGATGACGGGCACCGACAGGCGGCTCTTCAGGTAGGCGCCGTTGGAGCCTGCTGCAATCACCGCATCGCAGCGCTCAGTGGCGAGGCGCTCGCGGATATGCCGCACGGCATCCTCGAAGCCCAGCGGGATCGGCTCGATCTCGGCCTGGTCGTCGAACTCAAGCGTGATGTCGCGGAACAGTTCGAACAGGCGCGATACCGAGACGGTCCAGATGACCGGCTTGTCGCCCTGATCGCGGTGCTGAGGGGAATGGCGTTTCATGTTTCGTGTTTCATTCATGCGTTTCAAGTGTTTCAAATGTAACACATCAATGTAAGGGACGTGAGGCTTCGAAATGGCTGTTGTCGAGGAGGAAATACCCGTAACTCATTGATTTCACAATGGCTTGTCCTGAAACATCGATTTCTCCTGCGATGCAACATCCGGCATCGGCCGGCATGGCACGCGCATTGCAATAAACAGGAGCATCCGTATCGCTGAAACACGTACCGACCACGTATCGATCACGTACCGACACACGCAGACACACGCCACTTCAAGGACTTCGCATGACCAACATTTCCCAAACCACCAAACAAATCCTGCGCGACAAGGTCAACGCACGCAAGGGCCTGCTGGTCCCCGGCGCATTCAATGCGCTGTCGGCGCGCGTGATTGCCGATCTCGGCTTCGAAGCGCTCTATATCACCGGCGCCGGCGTGACCAACATGTACTTCGGCATGCCGGACCAGGGCTTCATCGGCCTCAATGAACTGGCCGACCATACCGCACGCATTCGCGACGCGGTGGAGATTCCGCTGATCGTCGATGCCGACACCGGCTTCGGCAACGCCCTCAACGTGCGCCACACCATCCGCACACTGGAACGCGCCGGCGCCGACGCGGTGCAACTGGAAGACCAGGTATCGCCAAAACGTTGCGGCCACTTCAGCGGCAAGGAAGTCATCTCCTGTGCTGAAATGGTCGGCAAGATCCACGCCGCCGTCGATGCGCGCAGCAACGACGGCATGCTGATCATGGCGCGCACCGATGCGCGCAGCGTCCATGGCTTTGAAGATGCGCTGGAACGCGCGGCCCGCTACAGCGAAGCAGGCGCCGACATTCTGTTCGTGGAAGCGACCGAGACCGCAGATGAAATCCGCCGCCTGCCGCAAGCGCTCGACAAGCCGCAACTGGTCAATCTGGTGATCGGCGGCAAGACGCCGATCTTCAACGCCGACGAGTTGGGCGATCTGGGCTACGGCATCGTGCTGTACGCCAACGCCGCGCTGCAAGGCGCCGTGGCCGGCATGCAAAAGGCGTTGACCGTGCTGCGCGACAATCATCGCCTCGACGAAGACCCGAATTTCGTGACGCCGTTCGCCGAACGCCAGCGCCTGGTCAACAAGCCGATGTTCGATCTGCTGGAAAAGAAATACGCGGAAAAATAACCCGGCTCCAGTAGCAGCCGATTCAGTACACCCATTCATACCTCAATACATCAGTCAGGAGATACGCATGAGCGAAACACAAGCACCGGCAGCAGGTTTCAAACCGAAGAAATCCGTCGCCCTGTCCGGGGTGACCGCCGGCAACACCGCGCTGTGCACCGTCGGCAAGACCGGCAATGACTTGCACTATCGCGGTTATGACATCCTCGATGTCGCCGACAGCTGCGAATTCGAAGAAATCGCCCATCTGCTGGTGCACGGCAAGTTGCCGACTGCTGCCGAACTGAAGGCCTACAAGGCCAAGCTGAAAGCGTTGCGCGGCCTGCCGGCCAACGTCAAGGCGGCGCTGGAGTGGCTGCCTGCGGCATCGCATCCGATGGACGTGATGCGTACCGGCGTGTCGGCATTGGGCTGTGTGCTGCCGGAGAAGGACGACCACAATACGCCGGGCGCACGCGATATCGCCGACCGCCTGATGGCGTCGCTCGGTTCGATGCTGCTGTATTGGTATCACTACAGCCAGAACGGCAAGCGCATCGAAGTCGAAACCGACGATGAATCCATCGGCGGCCACTTCCTGCATCTGCTGCACGGTGAAAAACCGTCCGAGCTGTGGGAAAAGGCGATGCACACTTCGCTGATCCTGTACGCCGAACATGAATTCAATGCCTCGACATTCGCCAGCCGCGTCATCGCCGGCACCGGCTCCGACATGTACTCGGCCATCACCGGCGGCATCGGTGCGTTGCGCGGCCCCAAGCACGGCGGCGCCAATGAAGTGGCCTTCGAAATCCAGAAGCGCTACGACAATCCCGACGAAGCGGAAGCCGACATCAAGCGCCGCGTCGAGAACAAGGAAGTCGTGATCGGCTTCGGCCATCCGGTCTACACCATCTCCGATCCGCGCAACAAGGTCATCAAGGAAGTCGCGCGCAAGCTGTCCAAGGATGCCGGTTCGGTCAAGATGTTCGACATCGCCGAGCGCCTCGAAACGGTCATGTGGGACATCAAGAAGATGTTCCCGAATCTCGACTGGTTCTCGGCCGTGTCCTATCACATGATGGGCGTGCCGACCGCAATGTTTACGCCGCTGTTCGTGATCGCACGCACGTCCGGCTGGGCCGCGCATATCATCGAGCAGCGCATCGACAACAAGATCATCCGTCCGTCGGCGAACTATGTCGGTCCGGAAGATCTGAAGTTCGTGCCGATCGGCAAGCGCAAATAGTTGCGCAGTAGCTGAGCAGTAGTTGTGCACCTATCGCGCAACAAGTACGCAAGCAAGCTTCACACATGCAGCACCGCAGCCTGCCACCCCTGATTCGGCAGGCTGCCGCTTTTACCAATTCCTCTTACCAATGTTTTTCTCGGGATCGAGCCATGAATACCGCACACCGCAAACCTCTCCCTGGCACCAAGCTGGATTACTTCGACGCGCGCGGCGCAGTGGAGGCAATCAAGCCGGGCGCCTGGAACACGCTGCCCTATACCTCGCGCGTGCACGCCGAGAACCTGGTTCGCCGCTGCGATCCGGCCATCCTCAATGATTACCTGAAGCAGATCATCGAATGTAAGCGCGAACTGGATTTTCCCTGGTTCCCGGCGCGCGTGGTCTGCCACGACATCCTCGGCCAGACTGCGCTGGTCGACCTGGCCGGCCTGCGCGACGCCATCGCCGACCAGGGCGGCGATCCGGCCAAGGTCAATCCTGTGGTGCCGGTGCAGCTGATCGTCGACCATTCGCTGGCGGTGGAGTGCGGCGGCTTCGATCCGCAGGCGTTTGAAAAGAATCGCGCCATCGAAGATCGCCGCAACGAAGACCGCTTCCACTTCATCAACTGGACCAAGCGCGCGTTCAAGAACATCAACGTGATCCAGCCCGGCAACGGCATCATGCACCAGATCAATCTGGAAAAAATGTCGCCCGTCATTCATGACGACAACGGCGTGGCCTATCCGGACACCTGCGTCGGCACTGACAGCCACACGCCGCACGTCGACGCGCTGGGCGTGATCGCCGTCGGCGTCGGCGGCCTCGAAGCCGAGAACGTCATGCTGGGCCGCGCATCGTGGATGCGCCTGCCGGAAATCATCGGCGTCGAACTGTCCGGCAAGCCGCAGCCGGGCATCACCGCGACCGACGTGGTGTTGTCGCTGACCGAATTCCTGCGCAAGGAAAAAGTGGTGGGCGCCTATTTGGAATTCCGCGGCGAGGGCGCCGCTGCATTGACGCTGGGCGACCGCGCCACGATTTCCAACATGGCGCCGGAATACGGCGCGACTGCGGCGATGTTCTTCATCGACCAGCAAACCATCGATTACCTCAAACTCACCGGCCGTGAAGATGAACAGGTCAGGCTGGTCGAGACCTACGCCAAGGAAGCCGGGTTGTGGGCCGACAGCCTGGCCTCGGCCCAATACGAGCGCACGCTGAAGTTCGACCTGTCGACCGTGGTGCGCACGCTGGCAGGTCCGTCCAATCCGCACCGCCGCTTGCCGGTGTCGGCACTGGCCGAGCGCGGCATCGCCGTCGATCTCGACAAGGCGCAGGCGCAGGAAGCCGAGGGTTTGATGCCGGACGGCGCCGTGATCATCGCTGCCATCACCAGCTGCACCAACACCAGCAACCCGCGCAACGTGATCGCCGCCGGCCTGCTGGCGCGCAACGCCAACAAGCTCGGCCTGACGCGCAAGCCGTGGGTGAAGTCGTCGCTGGCGCCGGGCTCCAAGACCGTGGAACTGTATCTCGACGAAGCGGGCCTGAGCACCGAACTGCAAAAGCTCGGCTTCGGCATTGTCGCCTTCGCCTGCACCACCTGCAACGGCATGTCGGGTGCGCTCGATCCGGTGATCCAGAAAGAGATCATCGAGCGCGATCTGTACGCCACCGCAGTCCTGTCGGGCAACCGCAACTTCGACGGCCGCATCCATCCTTACGCCAAGCAAGCCTTCCTGGCCTCGCCGCCGCTGGTGGTGGCGTACGCCATTGCCGGCACCATCCGCTTCGATATCGAAAAGGACGTGCTGACGGTGGTCGACGGCAAGGAAATCCGTTTGAAGGACATCTGGCCGAGCGACGAGGAGATCGACGCCGTGGTCAAGTCCTCGGTCAAGCCCGCGCAATTCCGCAACGTCTACACGCCGATGTTCGCCGTGCAGGCGGACAAGGGCGAAGCGGCCGCGCCACTGTACGACTGGCGCCCCATGAGCACCTACATCCGCCGTCCGCCGTACTGGGAAGGCGCACTCGCCGGCGAACGCACGATGACCGGCATGCGCGCGCTGGCGGTGCTGCCCGACAACATCACCACCGACCACCTGTCGCCGTCCAATGCCATCCTGGCCGATTCTGCTGCCGGGGAATATCTTGCCAAGATGGGCTTGCCGGAAGAAGACTTCAATTCCTACGCTACGCATCGCGGCGACCATCTCACCGCGCTGCGCGCCACCTTTGCGAATCCGCAGCTGGTCAATGAAATGGCGATCGTCGACGGCGAAGTCAAGAAGGGTTCGCTGACGCGCGTGGAGCCGGAAGGCAAAGTCATGCGCATGTGGGAAGCGATCGAAACCTACCTCAACCGCAAGCAGCCGCTGATCATTGTTGCCGGCGCCGATTATGGCCAGGGCTCGTCGCGTGACTGGGCGGCCAAGGGCGTGCGCCTGGCGGGCGTGGAAGTGATCGCGGCCGAAGGCTTCGAACGCATCCATCGCACCAACCTGATCGGCATGGGCGTGTTGCCGCTGGAATTCAAACCGGGCACGACTCGAAAGACGCTGGGCATCGATGGCACCGAAACCTTCGACGTGATCGGCAAGCGTACTCCGCGCGCCGACCTGACGCTGGTCATCATCCGCAAGAACGGCGAGCGGGTTGAAGTGCCGATGACTTGCCGTCTCGACACCGGAGAAGAAGTCTCGATCTATGAAGCCGGCGGCGTGCTGCAGCGTTTTGCGCAAGACTTCCTGGCGTCGACGGTCAAGGCCGCGTAGTTCATCGATTGTTCGAACCATATTCACGCCATCTGGAAAGAAGCATATGACCCACGTACCTCAAATCAAGATTCCCGCCACGTACATGCGCGGCGGCACCAGCAAGGGTGTGTTCTTTCGCCTGCAGGATTTGCCGGCTGCGGCGCAGGCGCCGGGTCCAGCCCGCGACGCCTTGCTGATGCGCGTGATCGGCAGTCCCGACCCGTACGGCAAGCAGATCGACGGCATGGGCGGCGCCACCTCGAGCACCAGCAAGACCGTGATTCTGTCCAAGTCCACCCGGGCAGAGCATGACGTCGATTACTTGTTCGGCCAGGTGTCCATCGACACATCGTTCGTCGACTGGAGCGGCAACTGCGGCAACCTGTCGGCGGCGGTCGGTCCGTTTGCCATCAGCAACGGCCTGGTCAATCCCGATCGGATTCCGCTCAACGGCGTCTGCATCGTGCGCATCTGGCAGGCCAATATCGGCAAGACCATCGTCGCGCACGTGCCGATCACCGACGGCCAGGTGCAGGAGACCGGCGACTTCGAGCTCGACGGCGTGACTTTCCCGGCGGCCGAAGTGCAGCTCGAATTCATGGATCCTGCCGCAGAAGAAGAGGGTGCCGGCGGCGCCATGTTCCCGACCGGGAATCTGGTTGATGATCTGGAAGTGCCGGGGATCGGTACCTTCAAGGCGACCATGATCAATGCCGGCATTCCGGCGATTTTTCTTAACGCGGAAGACATCGGCTATACCGGCGCCGAATTGCAGGACGCCATCAACAGCGATCCGCAAGCATTGGCCCGGTTCGAAACCATCCGCGCGCACGGCGCCGTGCGCATGGGCCTGATCAAGCATGTTGACGAAGCCGTCAAGCGCCAGCACACGCCCAAGGTCGCATTCGTCGCCAAGCCGCGTGACTATGTTGCTTCCAGCGGCAAAAAGGTTGCCGCCGCCGACGTCGACCTGCTGGTGCGCGCCATGTCCATGGGCAAGCTGCACCACGCCATGATGGGGACGGCGGCAGTCGCCATCGGCGTCGCAGCGGCGATTCCCGGCACGCTGGCGAATCTTGCCGCCGGCGGCGGCGACCGCACGGCGGTGCGCTTCGGCCATCCGTCGGGTACGTTGCGCGTCGGCGCACAGGCGCAACAGGCCAACGGCGAATGGAGCGTGACCAAGGCCATCATGAGCCGCAGCGCGCGGGTGCTGATGGAAGGGACGGTGCGCGTGCCGGGAGACGCGTTCTGACGAGATCGATCAGGGGCGACGCCGGATGCTGCGCTGCGGCGCGACAAAACCGGAGTTGCGGAACGAAAGTTGGTAAGATGCCGTCCACACTCTTTTTCACCCCGGCATTGGACTAAACATGACTTTCTTGCAACGTGCTTCCGTACTGACCCTGACCATCCTGCTGGCTGCCTGCGCTGAAACAGTGCCGCTGACCGAAACCAAGCCGGTGCCTGCACCGCTGCAACCCGTGGCCGCCGCAGTCAATCCGGCCTGGGCCGGCCGCCTGGCGACCGGCAGCTTCTCCTGCGAGATGGGCAACAAGGTGGAAGTCAAGCTCGACGGCAACAATAACGTGAGCCTGGTGTGGAAGGGCAGCACCTACAAGATGATGCCCATATCGACCTCGACCGGCGCCTTGCGTTTCGAAGACAAGGGCGATGGCCTGGTCTGGATCCAGATCCCGTCGAAGTCGATGCTGCTGAATTCGAAGATCGGCCAGCAACTCGCGAACGATTGCAAGAATCGATAACACCTTGTTTTCGGCAAGCGAAAAAAGGATGCGTCGATGCATCCTTTTTTTCGTCCGGCTGTTTTTTTTTGCTACCGTTTTTTAAAAAAAGAAGGCCGCATTAAGCTGCACGTAAGCATGTTCTGCGACAGTAAACGTCAACCACAACAAGCAAGAAGATGCCGCGCAAAGACGCGGCACACAGCTCGCAGCGACCCTCCGGCAAGGTCGATGCGCATCCGATCGCCATGAGGAGACATCATGAGTTTCGCATCGTTTTACCAGCAGTCCATCGACGACCCGGATACCTTCTGGGCCAATGAAGCCAGGCGTATCGACTGGCATGCACCCTTCACCAAGACACTCGACTACACGCGCCCGCCGTTCGCACGCTGGTTCATCGGCGGCGAGACCAATCTGTGTCACAACGCGGTTGATCGCCATCTGGCGCAACGCGCCGACCAGGCCGCGCTGATTGCGGTATCGACCGAAACCAACACCGAAAAAACCTATACCTTCCGCGAGCTGCACCGTGAAGTCAGCGCGATGGCGGCGATCATGCTGTCGCTCGGCGTCAAACGCGGCGACCGCGTGCTGATTTACATGCCGATGATTGCCGAGGCAGTGTTCGCGATGCTGGCGTGTGCGCGTATCGGCGCGGTGCATTCCGTGGTGTTCGGCGGCTTCGCCTCGAACAGTCTGGCGACGCGCATCGACGATGCGCAGCCGACGCTGATCGTATCCGCCGATGCGGGTTCACGCGGCGGCCGGGTGGTGGCGTACAAGGGCTTGCTGGATGAAGCGATCCGGCTGGCGCAACACAAGCCGGCGCACGTCTTGCTGACCGACCGGGGACTGGCCGAAATGCCGCGCACCGCCGGACGCGATGTCGACTATACCGGCCTGCGCGCGCAATATCTTGACACCGAGGTGCCGGTCACCTGGCTGGAATCGAACGAGCCGTCCTACATCCTCTACACCTCCGGCACCACTGGCAAGCCCAAGGGCGTGCAGCGCGATGTCGGAGGCTATGCGGTGGCGCTGGCGGCGTCGATGCCCTACGTGTTCTGCGGCAATCCCGGGGAGACTTATTTCTGCACCTCCGACATCGGCTGGGTGGTCGGCCATTCCTACATCGTCTACGGCCCGCTGATGGCCGGCATGGCGACCATCCTGTACGAAGGCCTGCCGGTGCTGGCGGGCGACAAGCCGGACGGCGGCATCTGGTGGAGCCTGGTGGAGAAGTACAAGGTCACCCGCATGTTTTCGTCGCCGACCGCCATCCGCGTGCTCAAGAAGCAGCCGGCCGAATGCATGACGCGTCACGATCTGTCGTCGCTCAAAAGTCTCTATCTGGCCGGCGAACCGCTGGACGAGACGACGTCAAAATGGATTTCGGAAGCGCTCGGCGTGCCGGTGATCGACAACTACTGGCAAACCGAGAGCGGCTGGCCCATCCTGTCTGTCGCCAAGGGCGTCGACGACAAGCCGACCCGGCTAGGCAGCCCGGGCGTGCCGCTGTACGGCTACAAGATGCACATCATGAACGAATCCACCGGCGCGCTGTGCGGCGCCAACGAAAAGGGCGTCGTGGTGATCGAAGGGCCGCTGCCGCCGGGATGCATGCAGACCGTGTATCGCGACGACGAACGCTTCGTCAATACCTACTGGTCCAACTTCAAGACCCAGGTGTACTCCACCTTCGACTGGGGCATCCGTGATGAAGACGGCTACTACTTCATCCTCGGCCGCACCGACGACGTCATCAATGTTGCCGGCCATCGCCTCGGTACGCGCGAGATCGAAGAGAGCATTTCCAGCCATGCCAACGTGTCCGAGGTGGCCGTGGTCGGCGTCGAAGATAAGCTCAAGGGCCAGGTGGCGATCGCCTTCGTAATTCCCAAACGGGCCGATGCCGTCGCTACGGCGGAAGCGCGCCAGGCGCTCGAAGCGGAAATCATGCGCGTGGTCGACAAGCAGATCGGCGCCGTCGGCCGGCCATCGCGCGTGCATTTCATCAGCCTGCTGCCGAAGACGCGTTCGGGCAAGCTGCTGCGCCGATCCATCCAGGCAATCTGCGAGGGCCGCGATCCCGGCGACCTGACAACCATCGAAGATCCCAACTCGCTGGAACAGATCAAAGCGGCCTTGCAAACATAGAAATACGCCGGAAGCGGTAGCGACGACGTCCGGGCCATGCGCCGGACGCCGTCATTTTGGGTACACTACGTGTTACCGCATTTTCTTCCCGCTTTCATGACCACCTCTATACGTCCGGCCACAACGGCCGATGCCGCCGCCATTTGCGAGATCTATAATCACTACGTTCTGACGACGACCATCAGCTTTGAACTGGAAGCCGTTTCCGTCGAGGAAATGGCGCAGCGCATCGTCGAGGTCTCAGCCTTGTTCCCGTGGCTGGTGTACGAAGAAGACGGCCGCATCCTTGGCTATGCCTACGCAACCAAATGGAAGGCGCGCAAGGCCTACCAACAGTCCGTCGAAAGTTCGGTCTACATGGCCAGGGACAGCGGCGGCAGGGGTGTCGGCACGCAGCTGTACCAAGCCTTGTTCGCTGGGCTGAAGGCGCGCGGCGTACACGCCGTCATGGGCGGCATCGCCCAGCCGAATCCCGGCAGCGTGGCCTTGCACGAGAAGATGGGCTTCGTCAAAGTTGCCCATTTCGCACAGGTTGGAAGGAAATTCGATCAATGGATTGACGTCGCCTACTGGCAGTTGATTCTTTAGAACTCATTTCATCAATAGGTGTGAGATGCGTTCTTCCCAGAAAGGGCGCTGGCAAGGCGTGCGACGCGTCGCGTGGCGGTGCCACGCGCAAGGAGCGCAACGCGGCCAGCGCCCTTTCTGGGAAGAACCCGAAGGGAGCGGCCTGTTTGGGCGATCTGCTGCGTTACGAATCGGGATCAAGACACCCAGTCTTGACCCCGATTCGCGCCTTGCATCTCATCCCAAACAGGACTCGCTCGCACTCACACCTATTGATGAAATGAGTTCTTAGGAGCAAACATGGCCAGATCGACCAGAGCAACCGGCGCCATCGAGCGCCTCAACACGCGCGCAGGGACGAAGCAGTATTCCATGGGCCGCACCTCGGCAGAACTGTTTTACCTGCTCCAGCGTACGCCCGAGAATCCAGCGGAAAAACTGTGCGATCCGTTGCCGCTGGACGAGTTCGTCGCTTTCGTCAATGCCTACGGGCCGCAAAAGCCGAAACGCGTCAGCAAGCTCGATGTCGCCTTCGAGAAGCAGCTCGCGAAGAAGCGCGAAGAGTAAATCGCCGTGGCCCCGTCCCACCCTCGCCCCCGCCAGCAAAAGCGCAAGGACTGGATACTGCGGTCGCAGTCGTCCGGCATGGAGCGCATCGAGGCATTTTTCCACGGACGCGGCTACGCCATGCATCGCCACGATACGTATGCCATCGGCATCACCATGGGCGGCGTGCAGTCATTCCAGTACAAGAAGTCGATGCGCCACAGCCTGCCCGGCAACACCATGGCGCTGTACCCCGATGAGCCGCATGACGGCCAGGCCGGCAGCGAAGCGGGCTTTCGCTATCGCATGCTGTATATCGAGCCCTCGCTGTTGCAGGATGCGCTCGGCGGCGTTGCGCTGCCGTTCATTGAAGGCGGCATCTCGACCGATCCACGCCTGTTCGGCGTCGTGCGCAACCTGTTGCTGCATATGGATGACGAGGTGGAGCCATTGCAGCAAGACGACGGCATCTTCGAGCTTGCCCGCGCGATGGATGCAGTATCCGGCAAGCGGCCGCGGCGCCATGCCGCCGACTTCGGTGCAGCTCAGCTGGCGCGTGAATACATCCACGGCGCGCTCGACCGCACCCTGACGCTCGACGAACTGGCGCAGGCCTGCGGCCGGGATCGCTGGAGCCTGACACGGGATTTCCGCAGTTTCTTCGGCACCAGTCCCTATCGCTACCTCAGCATGCGCCGGCTCGACATGGCGCGGCGCCTGATGGCGCAAGGTCTGCCGCTGGCGGATGCCGCAGCCATGTCCGGCTTTGCCGACCAGAGCCACATGACGCGTTTGTTCACCAAGACTTACGGCATTGCACCGGCGCACTGGTTGCGCATCATGCGGCGCGAAGCCTGATTTCGCCAGGGTGCGAACACGCCTTAGTTGCACGATCGTTCAAGACCGCGGCGCCCGGCCGGCGTAGGCTTGCCTTCTTGTTCACCCAGGGAGCCAGCATGCCAGCCGCCATCAACCCGCGCGAATACCGCCCCATCAATTTCACCGACAAGCTTTCGCTGTTCAGCGAGCACTGGTCGCAACGCGTCATTGCCGAAATGAACGACTACCAGTTCAAGCTGGCCAAGGTAAAGGGCGAGTTCATCTGGCACGACCACGCCGACACCGACGAAGTCTTCATCGTGCTCGACGGCGCGCTGCGCATCGACTTTCGCGACGGCGCAGTGCATCTCAAGGCCGGCGAGATGTTCGTGATCCCCAAGGGCGTCGAGCACAAGCCGTATGCGGAAGAAGAAGCCAGCATCCTGCTGGTCGAACCGCGCGGCGTGGTCAATACCGGGGCCGAGGAAAGCGATCGTACGCGCGCCAACGACGTGTGGATCTGAGTTTGTAACGCACGTGAAAAAGCCCGCTGGCTTCAGCGGGCTTTTTCACGTGCGTGGCGCAAGTTCAGTCGAGCGTGGCCACCACCGGCGCATGGTCCGAAGGCTGTTCCCACTTGCGCGGTACCTTGTCGATCACGCACGCCGTGCACTGCGCCGCCAGCGGCGCGGTCAGCAGGATATGGTCGATGCGCAGGCCCTTGTTCAATCGGAACCCCATCTGGCGATAGTCCCACCAGCTGTAGAGCTTTTCTGGTTGCTCGAACTTGCGGAAGGCATCGGTGAAGCCCATCTTTTCGAGATGGAAGAACGCCGCGCGCTCCGGTTCCGACACCAGGTTCTGGCCGACCCAGGCAGCCGGGTCGTGGACGTCGCGATCTTCCGGCGCGATGTTGTAGTCGCCCAGCAGGGCCAGCCGGGGATGCAGCAATTGTTCTTGCGCCAGCCACTCGTGCAGCGCGGCCAGCCATTTCAGCTTGTACTGGTATTTCTCCGAATCCGGCGCCTGGCCGTTGGGAATATAGGCGCAGACGTAACGCACGCCTTCGATGGTCGCCGCAATGATGCGTTGCTGTTCATCTTCGAACAGCGGATTGTTCTTGACCACGTCGGTGATCGGATGGCGCGACAGGATAGCCACCCCGTTGTAGGTCTTCTGTCCGCTGAACACCACTTCGTAACCGGCGGCGTTGATTTCGGCCTGCGGGAACTTGTCGTCGGTGAGCTTGGTTTCCTGCAGGCACAGCACGTCGACCGGATTGTCGCCCAGCCATTGCAATACCTGGGGCAGGCGGACTTTCAGGGAGTTGACGTTCCAGGTGGCGATTTTTTTCATTGGAGCAGTGGCCTTTTTGCTTGGCGCTTCCGGCAAGTCCGGCAGCATGCGGAGAAATAAGAAGTCGAATATTACAGGAACTCGTTTGAACCCATTTCACAAAATCCCGTGAGGGCCGTTCTTGCCGTGCTTGCTCAAATGGCGTGCTCTCCAAGTCCGTCAATGAAATGCTTTTGCTCCGGCGGCGTAAATATTCTGGAGTGCGTTTCGTGAATTTTGATAAATACGGTCAATCTGCGTCTGCGCCGGCGAAGTGTTGTCATCGCACAAAAATGTAACAAGTCTGACATGTTGTCTGAATAGCATCCATCTCGTCGCGCCGGCCGATGTAATCGGCCCGCCGGCATCCGATGCAATTCCCCGTCCACTTGCTATCTCCTGGTGCTACATGACAAAAGAAATTGCCGTACCGGCGCTCATGCTGAGCGTTTTCCTTCTTGCCGGCGCGTCTTCCGCGCAGGGCGCTTCTCCAGGCGCCGTCACCCTATACGGCGTTATCGACATCGGCATGGAGTATCTCAACAATGCCGGACGCAGCGGCGGAGGTTTGCTGCGGATGCATTCGGGTGGCACGAGCACGTCCAATATCGGTTTCAAGGGGAGCGAAGATCTGGGTGGGGGAATGCAGAGTTTTTTTCAACTGGAAAGCGGTTTCCAGGCCGATACCGGCGAACGGTCGGATCCGCACAGTTTCTTCAACCGGCAGGCGAATGTCGGCTTGTCGGGAGCGTATGGCAAGGTATTGGCGGGACGAAGCGAAAGCACGACCGGCGATTTTTCCGTCAACGATCCCATCATGGGCAACAACTATTCGTGGTCTGGGGCGAGCACGCACATGCGCGGCGATCGCAGGGACGGAACCCTGGGTCGCATCTCCAACCTGGTGAAATACGAAGGCAGCTTCGGCTCTTATCGCATTGGCGGCAGCTACGGTCTGGGCGAGGCCGCAGGCAGCCACACCAGCGATGCCCGCTATTCGGCGGGACTGCAGTACCTGGGCAGCAGCGTGACGGGCGTGCTGACGTTTGACCGGGAGAACAGTAATCGCATCTTTCCGGGCTATGACCGCGCTTCGAATATCCAGGTGTCGGGCTCTTACGCACAACCGCTCGTCAAATTCTTCGCGGGCTATCGACGGCATGCCAAGCATGCCGCCACGGCGAGCAAGGACTTGCGCAGCGACTTTGTCTGGATCGGCGCCAGCTATCCGCTATCGCAGGCGACAACCGTGAGCGCGGCGATTTATCACGTGGACCTGCGCAACGATCCCCGCGGCAACAACGGCAATCCGACCATGTATGCGGGACGCATCCGATATGCCATGTCCGCGCGCACGTCGCTCTATCTCGTCGGCGCGTACGCCGTCGTCAAGAACAGCCAGCCGGTCGCCGTGTCTCACTCCGCGAGAACCCACGCGGAAAACGGTGTGCAGGTGGGGATCAACATGGGCGTGACCCATCGGTTTTGATGTCCGCTATCCGCTTGACGCCGGCGTCAACGCCAGGCGGAGTCTTCCCGCGCCGGTTATTTGAAGTGATAGTTGATCGCCACTAGCCCCATGTTCTCGGTGCTGTGGTTGACGATCGGGCTGTTGGCGATGCCGTTGCCCAGCCATTTGCGGCGGAAGGTGACGTTGGCGACCCAGTTCTCGGCCACCGGCATTTCGATGGTCAGGCCCAGCATCGGGGTGGTCGAGGCGCCGGCATGGTATTCCCGGAAACCGCTGGCGCTCGATTCGGCGGCGGTGACGCCGTAGAAGTAGTCATTATACGAACCGCTGCGGCGCTCGATGCCGATCTGCGGGTAGAAGCTGGCGCGGCCGAGGTCGAACTGCGCTGCGTAGACGGCTTCCAGCAGCGTACCGTGCGATTTGTTGACGTCGTAGAAGGCGTTCAGGAAGAACGCACCGAAACGCGTTTCCTGCAAGGTGCCAATGCCGATCGGCACGGAGTTGGAGCGGCGATTCAGACCGCGCTCGGCGTCCATCTGGTCAAAGTTGACGCGCGCCGCCAGTTCCAGATAGCCGGCGCCCAACTTCACGGTCTTGACGCCGAAGGTATCCAGGCGTGCGAAGAAGCGGCCGTAGTCGAAATAAGCGTATGGCAGCACTTGGGTGACGTCGCTCTTTCCGAGGATGTTGCGCTCGAGGCGGAATACGCCAGGACCGATGTCGCCGCGCAGGTGGTCGGGGAAATCGGCTTCGGCTGTTTGCTGGGCCGCGGCGTGGCCGGCGAACGACAGGAGCAGGGCGCACAGCAGGGGTTTGTTCATGTTGGCTTTCGATGAGTGGTATGTGGGCTGAATACGGGTGAAACAGGAGGCAGCGGCAAGCCCGCCGGCATCGTTAAAGTGGCATCTTGCACGAATAGTGGTCCCGGCATCAAGCCCGGGCTTTTCTTTTGACGAAGGCGTTCTCCGGCTTGAGCGGTTTGCCTTCGCAGGTGTGCAAGGCAATTTTCGGGATCGGCTTGCCGCTGTCGCGGTCGACCATCGGCGCGATGGATTCGCCCTTTTTGAACAGATGGCCTTCGCCCCACTGACGCAGGCCCAGCACCACCGTGAACAATTCCTTGCCCTTGGCGGTGAGGATGTATTCCTGATAGGCGCTGCCGTCGGAGGCCGGGGCGACGTCGAGGATGCCGGCGTCGACCAGGTCGCGCAGCCGCGCCGACAGGATGTTCTTGGCCACGCCCAGGCTCTTCTGGAACTCGCCGAAGCGCCGCATGCCGTCGAAGGCGTCGCGAATGATCAGCAACGCCCAGCGGTCGCCGACCACGTCAATGGACCGCGCTACCGGGCAGGGATCGCTCATGAGACTTTTCCGCTTGGCCATCGTTATTGCCGCTTCCTCGTGCATGTCTGATGGTTGCATTTTAAAACTCGCTCGCCTACACTTCAACTGGTTTTAATTTGAAACCACATGTTCAGGATGAAAAGGAGCGGGGCGATGAGGCAAGGCGAGGGCGGGGCAGGGGCCTGCGGGTTGGAAGAAATGTGTGCGGAGCGCGTGTCGGCCGTGATGCCGCGCGCCATGGTGCTGTTGTTCGCGATAGCGTGCGGTGTCAGCGTCGCCAACGTCTACTACGCTCAACCCTTGCTGGACGCGCTGGCGGCGGAGTTCGGCTTCAGCCAGGCGGCGGTCGGTGTGGTGGTCACCGCAACCCAGGTCGGTTCTGCGCTGGCGCTGGTGCTGGTGGTGCCGCTGGGGGATTTGCTGGACCGGCGTCGCCTGACGCTGGCGCAGTTGCTGCTGTTGTTCGTCGCGCTGGTCGGGGTCGGGCTGGCGTCCTCGCCTGCCTGGCTGTTGCTCGGCATGCTGGCGGTGGGCATGCTCGGCACGGCCATGACGCAGGGGCTGATTTCCTATGCAGCGGCGCTGGCGGCGCCGCACGAACGCGGTCGCGTGGTCGGCACGGCCCAGGCGGGCGTGGTGATCGGCCTGTTGCTGGCGCGTACCCTGGCCGGACTGATCGCCGACATCGCCGGCTGGCGAATGGTGTACGCCGTGTCGGCCGTGCTGGCGCTGCTGATGTTGGCGCTGTTGCATGGCCGGCTGCCGCGGCGTCCTGCCGAAGCCGCGACAGCCGCGGCAGCCGGCCATGTGCGTTTGTCGTACGGACAACTGCTGGCGTCGATGGCGACGCTGATGTTGCATGACCGCGTGCTGCAAATTCGTGGCGTGATTGCGATGCTGATGTTCGCCGTGCTGAACATTTTCTGGAGCGCGCTGGTGCTGCCTCTGCGTGCGCCGCCGTATTCGTTGTCGCATGCGGCGATCGGTGCCTTCGGCCTGATCGGCGTGGTCGGCACGCTGGGCGCTGCCAAGGCCGGCAGCTGGGCTGACCGCGGGCGCGGGCAGTGGACCAGCGGCGTGGCGCTGGTGTTGCTGGCCGCGGCCTGGCTGCCGTTGTCGCTGCTGTCGTGGCGCCTGTGGTCGCTGGCGGCGGGAGTGCTGTTGCTGGACCTGGCGGCGCAGGCGATCCACGTCACCAACCAGAGCATGATCTTCCGCGCGAACGCGACGGCGCATAGCCGGCTGGTGGCTTGCTACATGATTTTTTATGCGGTCGGCAGCGGCGCCGGCGCGGTGTTGTCGACTTCGGCGTTCGCTGCGTGGGGATGGGGCGGCGTCTGTGTATTGGGTTCCGGCGTCAGCGTGCTCGGCTTGCTGTTCTGGGGCTGGAGCCTGCGGCACATGCCGCGCGCCGCAGGAGAAATCAGATCCGTTCGCTTGCCAGCACGATGACGCGCCCCAGCAGGACGCAGTCGGGGTGGTCGAATTCGAGACGGGGATAGTGTTTGCCGGCGTTGTTGTCGGAGGTCATGAACCAGCGCCCGAGGTCCAGCGCGAGGCGTTTGATGATGGCTTCGCCACGGTAGTTGATCAGATACACCGCGCCGTCCTGCAGTGCGGTGTCGCCGGCGTTGACCACCACCACGTCGCCCTCATGCAGTCGGGGCGCCATGCCGGCGCCGGTCACCGCGACGGCGAACAATTTGTCGGCATGCAGGCCGTGCGTGCTGAACCAGCTTTTCGGGAATTTCCACGAGCATAGCGTCGGCGCGATCTCATGCAGGGACGTCTGTGCCGAGCCGGCGGTCAGCTCGAGCAGGACCTGGCGGACGGTGACGGCGTCGTCTGCGTCCGTTTTCGGCGTTCGGAGTACGTCATAGGGTGTCGCCATCTCGCCTACTGCGAACTGGTCGAAATAGAGCGGGCCGAGGCGCAGGCGCTCTTCCAGCGCGCGGGCGGCCTTCTCGCCGAAGCCCTGGCCGTGCCGGTAACTCGACGAGAGCAATTGCGCCAGGCGCGATTCGCTCATGCCCGTGGCGTCGCAAACCTGTTGGCGGTCGCCGTCGTAGCGATCTGCGATCAACGCAAGCAAGCGTTTCCGTCGATGTTCATGCATGTTCATGCCCGCATTTGAACGCAAATTTAGCATTTGGTAAATTAGCTTTTGCTTGACTTGTATGTAGCAGATGCTAAATTGTCGTTATGACATTGATCGACTATCTCAATTCCGTTCCGATGGACAGGCGCGCCGCGCTTGCGGCGTACTGCGAGACCTCGTTCGACTACCTGCGCCAGATCGGTTATGGCAATCGTCCGTGCTCGCCGCTGATTGCGGTCTGCCTGGAACGCGCGTCACAGGGATTGATTACCCGCAAAGACCTGTTTCCCAACGACTGGGCCAGGCTGTGGCCGGAGCTGGACGACAAACAAGACTGATCTTCCGACCTATGCCACCGTTCAAGACATCGCTGTGCCGGATACCCGGCGGTTTTCTCTCGTTGCCGGATTTATCTGCGGCGCACGCCCAGGCGGCAAGCCTCGTGCAGTTTTCACTGATGGCGCTGCTGTTCGCCGTGCTGCCCGCGATGTTGTATTGGCAGCATCGCCGGCGCCGCTGGTGGACGATGGGCGCCGGGCTGACCGTGTTCATCCTGGCGCTCGATCACCTTATGCTGAAGGACCGCGGCAGCATGTGGCAGACCCTGGCCGCGACAGGCATCCTGTGGGGGCCGTCGTATCTTGCGCTGACGGTGCTGTGGGCCTCCCTGCGCGGGATGGGACGGGCCGTGAGCGGTGACGGCAGGGCAGCGGCGTTGTCCTGGTCCGACTGCGTCGTGATAGCGCTGCTGGCAATCATGGCGCACCTGTTGTTCTTCATCGCCGCGACGATTGCAGACGTCGCCGGCGCGGCGCTGCTCGGCGTCGTCGGTGATTTCGTCAATTGTCTGTACCAGCTGGCCCGCCCGGTCGATTTCCGGACCCATGGCGATCAGCTGAACATGCTGTTGGCGGCCTTGCCCACGCTGGTGCTGGCGACGTTGTTGCAAGCCTGGCTGCGCCGGCGCCGTGCCGTCATCCAGGGGACGCGGCCGCGATAAGCGACCGTTCATGATGCGCCAATAAAAAAGCCGCCACCCTGGGGGGATGACGGCTTCGGCTTCATCGCAGAGCGTGAAAAACTACGCGCGCGCTTTTTGCGACTTCTTCGCTTCATTCAGCAGGAAGGTCGTCAGCAGGGGAACAGGACGGCCGCTGGCGCCCTTGGTCGCGCCGCCGCGCCATGCAGTGCCGGCGATGTCCAGATGCGCCCAGGTGTATTTCTTGGTGAAGCGCTCGAGGAAGCACGCCGCGGTCACGCTGCCGGCCGGCTGGCCGCCGATGTTGGCGATGTCGGCGAAGTTCGATTTGAGCTGTTCCTGATAGACGTCCTGCACCGGCATGCGCCATGCAGTGTCGCCGCTGGTCTTGCCGGCTGCCAGCAGATCGGCGGCGAGCTGGTCGTGGGCGTCGTCTTCACGCGTGAACAGGCCGGTGTTGTGATGGCCCAGCGCCACCACGCAAGCGCCGGTCAGCGTCGCGATATCGACGACGGCGGCGGGCTTGAAGCGCTCGACATACGTCAGCGCGTCGCACAGGATCAGGCGGCCTTCGGCATCGGTGTTGAGCACTTCGATGGTCTGGCCCGACATCGAGGTGACGATATCGCCCGGCTTGGTGGCGCGGCCCGACGGCATGTTTTCGCAAGTCGGGATGACGCCGATGACGTTGAGCTTCAATTGCAGCTCGGCGATGGCGCGGAAAGTGCCCAGCACCGAGGCGGCGCCGCACATGTCGTATTTCATTTCATCCATGCCGGCGCCCGGCTTGAGCGAGATGCCGCCGGTGTCGAAGGTGATGCCCTTGCCGACCAGAACAATGGGCGCATCCTTGGATTTGCCGCCGAGATGCTTGAGGACGATGAATTTCGGGGGCTCGTCGCTGCCGTTGGTGACCGACAGGAAGCTGCCCATCTTGAGCGCTTCGAGTTGTTTGCGGTCCAGGACTTCGACGCCGAGCTTGTATTCCTTGGCCAGTTTCTTGGCGCTGTTGGCGAGATAGGTCGGCGTGCAGATGTTGCCCGGCAGGTTGGCCAGGTCCTTGCTCAGTTCCATGCCGTTGGCGAGTGCAACCGCTTCGGCCAGGCCGGTCTTGGCGGTAGCAGTGGCGGCGGTGGAGACCGCTACGGCGATCTTCTTCACGCCGGTCGGCGCGGGATCTTTTTTGCTCTTCAGGACGTCAGAGCGGTAATTGTTGTCGCGTGCAGCCAGTACCAGCGCGCGGATGGCCCAGGCCGCATCGCGGCCCTTGATTTTGTCCAGCGGCAGCGCCACCAGCGCATCGGCGGCGCCCACGGTCGCCAGCGCGCGCACGGCGCCTTGTGTTGCGGAGGAGAAACTCTTGTCGATGATCTCTTCATCGGCGCCGAGGCCGATCAGCAGCACGCGTTCGGCGGCGACTCCGGCCACGCCGCGCAGCAGCAGGGTGGAACCGGGTTTGCCGGTGATGTCGCCGGATTTCAGTGCGTCGCTGATCGCGCCCGATTTGTCCAGGGCTTGCGCAGCTTGCGTCAGTTTGCGGTTTTCAAAGACGCCCACGACCAGCACGCCGGTTTTTGCGGCGGTGACAGAGGTTTTTGCGTCCAATGTTTTTATGCTAAAGTCCATCGCTTGTCCTTAGTTTGCTAGTTTCTGTTTGCTTCAATTTACCTCTGCGATTTTACCTCTGTTTATAAGCCCCGAATGATTTTTGAGCGCGCTCTTCGACGCGAATTGATGAGCACCGCAGGCGCAGTGTTCACAACGCTATTTACGATCACCCTGACCGTGATGCTGATCAAGATCCTCGGTCAGGCGGCCGGCGGGCAGGTGAGCTCGCAGGATGTGCTCGCGCTGATCGGCTTCCAGGCGCTGAACTACATGCCGGTGATCCTGATCCTGACCGGCTTCATTTCCGTGCTGCTGGTGGTCACGCGCAGCTACCAGGATTCCGAAATGGTGGTGTGGTTCGCCTCGGGCCTGAGTCTGACGCGCTGGATCAGGCCGGTGTTGAACTTCGGCTGGCCGATCATCCTGCTGACCGCGGTGCTGAGCTTCATCGCCACGCCTTGGGCCAACCAGCAAAGCGCGCAATTCCGCGAACGCTTTGAAAAACGCGAAGACATCGCGCGCGTATCGCCCGGCAAGTTCCAGGAATCCGCCACCGCCAACCGCATCTTCTTCGTCGAAGGTATTTCCGGCGACGCCAACAAGGTCAAGAATGTCTTCGTCAATACTTTCCGCGATGGCAAGAACAGCATCGTGGTCGCCAAGGAAGGCGAAATGGACGTCGACAAGGACGGTGAGAAATTCGTCGTCATGAGCAAGGGCCGCCGCTATGACGGCATGCCGACTCAGCCTGATTTCCAGATGGTCGAATTCGAACGCTACGGCTTGCTGGTCGGTGGCCAGTCGCAAGCCGCTGCCGGCGACAAGTCGGCGCGCGCGCTGCAAACCTGGGAGTTGCTGGCGCAGGACACCCAGTTCACACGCGGTGAGCTGCTGTGGCGCATGGCCTTGCCGCTGATGGCGTCGACCCTGATGCTGCTGGCGATTCCGCTGTCCTTCGTCAATCCGCGCGTGGGCCGCTCGATGGGACTGCTGGTCGCGCTGCTGCTGTTCGTCGTGTACAGCAATACCGTCAGCGTGATGCAATCATCCGTGATCCAGAATCGCACCTCATTCCTGCTGGCCTGGTGGCCGGTGCATCTGGTGGTGGCCCTACTGGTGATCGGCCTGTTCTTCCTGCGGCTGAAGGTCAACAGCCGCTATCACCCCGCAGTCATCTGGTCTCGCCTGCGGCGTGCGCTTTTCTTGAAACGGCAAGCCTGATGAGAGTCCTGCAACGTTACATTACTACCGAGATCGTCCGTTCGGTTGCGTTCGCGCTGGCGGCCTTTCTTGCGCTGTTCGCATTTTTTGAAATGATGGGCCAGCTGGAGGCGGTCGGCCGCAACGGCTATCAATTGCAGAACGCCGTGCTCTACGTGATCATGGGTTTGCCCGGCAACGTGTATGAACTGATGCCGATCGCGGTGCTGATCGGCACCATTTATGCACTGGCGCAGTTTGCCGCAAGTTCCGAATTCACCATCATGCGCGTGTCCAGCATGTCGACTCGCATGACCGCCAAGGCACTGGCCAAGATCGGGCTCGGCTTTGCCATTGTCACCATCCTGTTCGGCGAACTGGTGGCGCCCAAGGCCACCGAGCTGGGCGAGAAGATCAAATTGCAGGCGCAGGGCGCGTCGCTGTCGCAGCAGTTCCGTTCCGGCCTGTGGGCCAAGGACGTGATCAAGAGCGACGGCCTGGTGGGCGACGTCATCGGCACGCGTTTCCTCAACATCCAGCGCATCCAGACCGACGGCCGTCTGGAGGGCGTGAAGATCTATGAGCTGGACAAGGATTTCCGTCTGTCCGATCTGATCGTCGCGGCGAGCGGCAGCTACCAAGGCAACCACACGTGGCAACTGGCAGACGTACAAAAGACCACGTTCATCATTGACGAGAAGGTCAGCGCGATCACCGCACCGATTGCCACCGAAAAGATCAAGACCGTCAATTTCGTCTCCGAAGTCACGCCGGAAATCCTGTCGGTGCTGTTCGCCGATCCGGATCGCATGTCGGCCTACGATTTGCGCGCCTACACCAAGCATCTGCAAGCCAACAACCAGCGCACCGAGCGCTATGAAATCGCGTTCTGGAAAAAGATCGTTTATCCCTTGTCGATCTTCGTGATGATGGGGTTGGCGCTGCCGTTCGCCTACCTGCATTTCCGTGCCGGCGGCGTCAGCCTGAAAATCTTTACCGGCATCATGATCGGCGTGAGCTTCCAGCTGATCAACAATTTGTTTTCTCACCTGGGCCTGCTCAACACCTGGCCGGCGCCGGTCACTGCAGCGCTGCCGAGTACGCTGTTCATGCTGATGGCGATCGTCGCCCTGCGCTGGGTCGAACGGCGCTGATCATGACGAAAAAATCGCTGATCCTGTTTGCGCACGGCGCGCGCGACCCCAACTGGGCCGAACCGTTCAGGCGCTTGCGCGCACTGACGCAGGCAGGCTTGCCGGACGTGGCGGTGGAACTGGCGTTCCTGGAGCTGATGACGCCGGACTTGCCGCAACTAGCGGCGCAGCAGATCGCCGACGGCGCGCAGCAGGTCACGATCGTGCCGGTATTTCTGGGACAGGGCGGACATGTCCGGCGCGATTTGCCGGTATTGATCGAACAGTTGCGCCGGGATCATCCCGGCGTGGCGTTTCAGGTCGCAGCGGCAGCCGGGGAAGACGACGGCGTGCTGCAGGCGCTGGCGCATTACTGCGTCAGCAGCTCGGGCAGATAGCGCACTTCAAAACAAGCGCCCGCCGTTCGGCGTAGCCCGATCCGGCGCGAACAGCACCACCTCTCCCTGCGCATCGGGGAATCCCAGCGTCAATACTTCCGACATGAATTTGCCGATCTGGCGCGGCGGGAAGTTGACCACTGCCGCCACTTGTTTCCCCATCAGTTCATCGAGCCGGTAGAGCGCCGTGATCTGCGCGCTGCTCTGCTTTACGCCGATGGTCGGACCGAAGTCGATTTTCAGTTTGTAGGCAGGTTTGCGGGCTTCCGGGAAGGCTTCCGCGGAGAGGATCGTGCCGATGCGGATATCCACCTTGAGGAAGTCGTCGAACGTGATCGCCGCCGCGGCCGGGGCGCTGGGGTCGTGTAACAGGTGCATGAAGTGTGCCCGGAAAAATCAGAGAAGAATCAGCGAAAAATGCGCGAGGAGGCAATCAGCCGCGGCCCGCCAGCGCCTCGCCGATCATCACCAGCACCGGGCCGCTGCACTGGGTCAGGCCCTGTTCCAGCGTGCCGAGTTCGAGATCGAGGATGCGTTCGTTGTCGCGGCTGCAATTTTCCACCACGACCACCGGTGTTGTGCGGGCATAGCCGAGCGACAACAAGCGCTGCGCCGTCACAGTGGCTTCGCGGCCGCCCATGTACTGCACCAGCGTGTCGCCGTTGGGCATGATGAATTCGCTGGGCTCGTCAGGGGCAGTGCTGGAGGTAAACAGCGAGACGCTGCGCGCGACGCCGCGCTTGGTCAGTGGCCGCTGCGCCGACGATGCCGCCGCCAGCGCGGCAGTGATGCCGGGGACGATTTCGTAGGAAATGCCGTGGCTGTCGAGCGCGCGCAATTCTTCGTCGGCGCGGCCGAACAGCATCGGGTCGCCGCCTTTGAGGCGCACCACCAGACGATATTGGTGCGCGCATTCGATCAGGCGTTCATTGATGACTTGCTGGGCGGTGGAGCGTTGGCCACTGCGTTTGCCGACCGAAATCTTGACGGCCTGCGGGCACAGCCCCAGCATTTCTTCAGTGACCAGCGCGTCGTGCAGGACGACGTCGGCTTGCGCCAGCAGGCGCGCACCGCGCACGGTAATCAGGTCGGCCGCGCCGGGACCGGCGCCGATCAGGTAGACCTTGCCTGTCGGCGTGGCGGAAGCGGCGGGCGTTGGCGAATTGGCTGGGCTCATACGAAGAAATGAAATGGATCGCAGCCCGGCTGTTGCCGGCTGCCGCGCGTTTCAACCCGTTGAGGCGGGTGAAACGGCACAGCAGCGATTATCAGGCATCCAGGCGGATCATGCCAGCGGCAACGGTCTGGTGCGTGACTTCATCGATCAGGATGAAGGCACCGGTAGCGCGGATCGCATCGTAGCTGTCGGCGGCGATGGCTTGCTGGACATTGATCGACACGCGGGCGATGTCGTTGAGCTTGAGCGACTCGGCCGGATGGCGTTGCTGCGTGTTGATGTCGAGCAAGGTGTCGATCTTCGCCACGCGCGCCGCCACTTGCTTGGTGGTGTGCTTGAGCCAGTATTTGCGGCGCGGATCGAGCGCATCTTCGGACAGCCAGCACAGGTCGGCGCTGACGGTCTTGAGCTGCGTCGGCGCCTGCTCTGCGGAGGCCAGCATGTCGCCGCGCGAAATGTCCAGATATTCGTCCAGCAAGATCGTCACCGACTGGCCGGCCGAGGCCGAGGCCAGCGAACCGTCCAGCGTCAGGATGTCCTTGACGGTCGCAGTCTGGCCGCTCGGCTGCACCAGCAGCTTGTCGCCCTTGCTCACCTTGCCGGCTTCGATGCGGCCCATGTAGCCGCGGAAGTCATTGGCTTCGTGGCCGTTGTGGCGCGCCACCAGTTGCACCGGAAAGCGGAATGGCTCTGCGTGCGCGTCTTCGTACACCGACAGCGACTCCAGCAGCGCGATCAGCGTCGGGCCCTTGTACCACGACAGCTTGTCGCTGGCGGTCACGACGTTGTCGCCTGCCAACGCCGACAGCGGGATCGGACGCACGTCCTTGAGCCCCAGTTGCGCAGCGAATTCACGATACGCGCCGACGATGCGGTCGTACACGGTCTGGTCATAATCGACCAGATCCATCTTGTTGACTGCAACGACGACGTGCTGGATTTGCAGCAGGTGGGCGATGGTCGAATGGCGCTTGGTCTGGGTAAGGAGCTCGACGCTGCCGTCGTCACCAAGTTTGACCTTGGACACGTCGATCAGGATGATCACGGCGTCCGCCGTCGACGCGCCGGTCACCATGTTGCGCGTGTACTGCTCGTGGCCCGGCGTATCGGCGATGATGAACTTGCGCTTGGGCGTGGCGAAATAGCGATACGCCACGTCGATGGTGATGCCTTGCTCGCGCTCGGCTTCGAGGCCGTCGGTGAGCAAGGACAAATCGATGGTGTCGCCCACGGTGCGCTTGTGCTTGGCGCGCGACATGGCGTCGAGCTGGTCGGCGAAGATGCCCTTGCTGTCGAACAGCAGGCGGCCGATCAGCGTGCTCTTGCCGTCATCGACCGAGCCGGCGGTAATGAAGCGCAGCAGGCCGCGTTCGTGCGCGTTGGCGTCGGAATTCGTGTTCAGGTTTTTTTCGGCAACAGCGGCATTCATCAGAAATATCCTTCTTTTTTACGTTTTTCCATCGACGCTTCGGAGGTCTGGTCGTCCATGCGCGTCGCGCCGCGTTCGGTGATCTGGGTGACGGCGGTTTCGGCGATGATGGCTTCGACGGAAGCGGCATCGGAGGCCACGGGGCAGGTGCATGAAATGTCGCCCACGGTGCGGAAGCGCACCACGCGGCTCTCGACGGTTTCTCCTTCCCGCGCCGGGGTGAGGTCGGTCAGCGGCACCAGCAGGCCGTTGCGCGGAATCACTTGGCGCTCGTGCGCAAAATAGATCGGCGGCAGCGCCAGTTTTTCGCGGGCGATGTATTGCCAGACGTCGAGTTCGGTCCAGTTCGAGATCGGGAACACGCGCATGTTTTCGCCGGGATGCACGCGGGTGTTGTACAGGTCCCAGAGCTCGGGACGTTGCGCCTTCGGATTCCATTGGCCGAACTCGTCGCGGAAGGAAAAGATGCGTTCCTTGGCGCGCGCCTTTTCTTCGTCGCGACGGGCGCCGCCGATACAGGCGTCGAACTTGAATTCGGCGATCGTTTCCAGCAGCGTCACGGCTTGCGCCGCATTGCGCGAATCGGTCAGCGGATTGCGCAGGCGCACGGTGCCGCGCTTGATCGAGTCTTCCACCGAACGCACCACCAGCTTTTCGCCGAGTTCGGCGGCGCGCTGGTCGCGGAAGGAAATGACTTCCGGGAAGTTGTGGCCGGTATCGATATGCACCAGCGGGAACGGGAACTTGCCCGGACGGAACGCCTTCTCGGCGATGCGCAGCAGCACCACGGAGTCCTTGCCGCCGGAAAACAGCAGGGCAGGGTTGCTGCACTCGGCTGCGACTTCGCGCATGATGTGGATGGCTTCGGATTCCAGCCAGTCGAGATGACGGCTGCTGGCGTTGTCCAGGAAGAGTTGTTCAACTGCTGTGTTCATACAATGACCTTCGGTTCAAGTCGGATGCAAATCGGATATCGGATATCGGATATAGGGTACGGCGATGGCGGCAATGGCCGCGCATCGGCATGTCGTTTGTCGTGAAAAAATCAGGCCGGCGCGGTCTGCGATTTGATGCGGATCAGCTTGCCGTCCACCACATGCAGGCCGCACTCCTTGGAGTCGGGGTTTTCCCACCACCAGCGGCCGGCGCGGACGTCTTCGCCCGGGTCGATGGCGCGGGTACAGGGCTCGCAGCCGATCGAGGGATAGCCCTGATCGTGCAGCGGGTTGTACGGCACCTGGTTGTCGCGGATGTATTGCCAGACGTCTTCTTCCGACCAGTCGGCCAGCGGGTTGAACTTGGCCATGCCGTGCGCCGGATCGTCTTCCTGCACGTCGAGCGCGGCGCGGGTGACCGACTGCGCACGGCGTTGGCCGGTGATCCAGGATTTGTTGCCGGCGAGCGCGCGGTTGAGCGGCTCGATCTTGCGGATGCGGCAGCATTCCTTGCGCATCTCGACGCTGTCGTAGAAGGCATTGAGACCGTTCTGCGCAACGTATTGTTCAACCGCCGCAGGTTCCGGACGATACGGCGTAACGTCGTAGCCGTAGGTCTCCCTGATGCGGTCGAGCATGCCCAGCGTCTCTTTGTGCAGGCGGCCGGTTTCCAGCGTGAAGATGCCGATTTTTTCCTGCAGCTTGCCGCGCAGGATGAGGTCGGTCAGCACCATGTCCTCCGCGGCCATGCTGGAAGCGAACACGGCCGGCGCGTAGTCGGCGGCGATCTTTTCCAGCGTGGCGCGGGTAGCTTCGATGAGCGCTTGCAAAGCTTGTTCGGACATGGCGTTACTTCCTTTTTCCTTGATCCCGGTGATTCTTAATCGCGGGTGGCGACCGTCTCGCGTTTGGCGCGACGGAACAGCGGATTCTTTTCATCCCACGAGGTCTGGTACTTTTCCGAAAAGTCGGTCAGGCCCTTCAACGCATCGTGGATGTCCTTGTCGGCGCGTACGGCGAAGGCGTTGAAACCGACGCGCTGCATGTAGAACAACTGGTCGCGCAGGACGTCGCCGATGGCGCGCAATTCGCCGGTGTAGCCGAGGCGGGCGCGCAGGTTGTAGGCGATCGAATAGCCGCGGCCGTCGGCGAACTTGGGGAAGTCCACGGCGACGACCTTGAACGGAGCAAGGTCGTCTTTGAGCGCTTCCGGACGCTCGTCGCTGGCGAACCAGACGCCGAGTTCCTGGTGGCCTTGCAGTGTGGCGCGTTGCGCCTGCCACACTTTCAGCGGCACGATGATCTTGCCTTCCGGGATGGCCACGCCTTCCGGCGTCTCGCCTTCGTTCAGGCGCAGTACGGTCCAGTCATCGCTGATGACGACTTTGTCTTTGATGATGTGAGTGGAATTAGGCACAGACGTCTTCTCCAGTGACTTGACCAGCTTTGATCGGGGTTGCATAGACGAAGTCCTTGAACGGCGTGACGCCGACGCGGCGTACCGTGTCGATGAAGCGCTCGTCTTCGATGCGTTGTTTGACATAGACCTGCAGCAGGCGGTCGATCACGGTCGGCATCTGGTGCGCCGAGAACGACGGGCCGATGATCTTGCCGATGCTCGAAGTGTTGCCTTGCGCGCCGCCCAGCGACACCTGGTACCACTCGGCGCCGTCCTTGTCGACTCCCAGGATGCCGATGTTGCCGACATGGTGGTGGCCGCAGGCGTTGATGCAACCCGAGATGTTCAGTTCGATGTCGCCGATGTCGTGCTGGAAGTCAATGTTGTCGAAACGTTCTGCGATCGCCTGCGCAATCGGGATCGACTTGGCGTTGGCCAGCGAGCAGAAGTCGCCGCCGGGGCAGCAGATGATGTCGGTCAGCAGGCCGATGTTCGGCGTTGCCAGTCCGTGTGCCTTGGCTTCTTTCCACAGTGCGTACAGTTCGCTTTTCTTGACGTCGGCCAGCACCAGGTTCTGCTCGTGCGTGACGCGCAGTTCCGAGAAGCTGTAGCGGTCGGCCAGGTCGGCGACGAAGTCGAGCTGGTCGGCGGTGATGTCGCCCGGCGGCACGCCGGTCTTCTTCAGCGACAGGATCGCGGCCGCATAGCCGGGTACCTTGTGTTCCTTGACGTTACGCTTGATCCAGTTGGCGAAGCCCTTGTCTTCTGCCTTCAGGCGCTCGTATTCGGCATCGGTGGCGGGCAGAGTTTCATACGCGGGCTCGGTGAAATAGTTCGCCACGCGTTGCAGTTCTTCTTCGGTCAGCGTCGACGGGCCGTCCTTGATGTCTTGCCATTCGGCTTCGACCTGGCGCGCGAATTCTTCAGGGCCGATGGCCTTGACCAGGATCTTGATGCGCGCCTTGTAGATGTTGTCGCGGCGGCCGTACTGGTTGTATACGCGCAGGATCGCTTCCAGGTAGGACATCGCGTGCTTCCATGGCAGGAAGTCGCGGATCTGGCTGCCGAGGATGGGCGTGCGGCCCATGCCGCCGCCGACCAGTACACGGAAACCGACTTCGCCGGCCTCGTTCTTGATCACGTGCAGACCGATGTCATGCACGGCGGTCGCGGCACGGTCCTGCTCGGAACCGCTGATGGCGATCTTGAATTTGCGCGGCAGGTAGGCGAACTCGGGATGGAAGGTGCTCCACTCGCGGATCAGTTCGGCGTAAGGACGCGGGTCGACGATCTCGTCGGCGGCGACGCCGGCCAGTTCGTCCGAGGTGGTGTTGCGGATGCAGTTGCCGGAAGTCTGGATGGCGTGCATTTCGACCGTAGCGAGCTCGGCAAGGATGTCCGGGGACTCTTCCAGCTTGATCCAGTTGAACTGGATGTTCTGGCGTGTGGTGAAGTGACCGTAGCCGCGATCGTACTTGCGCGCGATGTGGGCGAACATGCGGACCTGGCGCGATGCCAGCAGACCGTAGGGAACCGCGATGCGCAGCATGTAGGCATGGCGCTGCAGGTACAGGCCGTTTTGCAGGCGCAGGATGCGGAATTCGTCCTCGACCAGTTCATCGGAGAGGCGGCGGCGGACCTGGTCGCGGTACTGGGCAACTCGCTCTTTGACGATCAGGTGATCGTATTGGTCATAACGGTACATCTTGTCATCCCTGTTAACGTCTTGCAGAAGTCTTTCTTGGAGACTTCATGTGATAAAAAAAACAGCCTACCAAATCAGCTTCAAGGCAACGCTCGTCAGCGTAATCGCCAGCAGGCCACGCAAAAATTTCTCCGGCACCGCACGCGCGGCGAAGGAGCCGATGGTGATACCGGGCACCGAACCCAGCAGCAGCGCGCCGAGCAGGCTCCAGTCGATCGAACCCAGCCACCAGTGACCGAACGCCGCAATCGCCGTCAACGGCACCGCGTAAGCGATGTCGGTGCCGGCAACTTCCGCCGGCGACAGCCGCGGGTACAACAGCACCAGCAGGGTGGCGCCGACCGCACCGGCGCCGATCGAGGAGATCGTCACCAGCGTGCCGAGCACGGCGCCTGCCAGGATCGTCGCCCGCGACAGATCCAGGCCTTGCAACTGGCGTTCGGGATGGGCATTCAGCCAAGTCTGAAGTTTACTCTTAAACAGCAATGCGATCACCGTGAGGAAAACGGAGATAGCGATGGAATAGCGGATGACGAGGCTGATGCCGTCGCTGACCGCGCCGAAATGTTTCAGCAGCAGGGTGGTGATGACGGCTGCAGGCAAAGCGCCATAGGACAGGCGGCGCACGATGTCCCAGCGCACGGTGCCCTTGAAGCGATGCGCGAACGTGCCGGCCGTCTTCGTCGCCGAAGCAAAGGCCAGGTCGGTGCCGACCGCCACGCTGGGGTGGATGCCGAACAGCAGCGTCAGTAAGGGAGTCATCAGCGAGCCGCCGCCGACGCCGGTCAATCCGACCAGTACACCGACAGCAAATCCGCTGACTACATAAGAAACAGTCATAACACCTCGTCTATAACAGGTCGAATCGTAATAAACTTAGGCTTCAAACCAAACTACATACTATTTATTTGCTTATATGCACATTCGGCATATACAAATTCATTTGCTGAGCATATCGAAGGACAGGCCATGAATCTGCATCAGTTCCGCTTTGTCAGGGAAGCGGTCAGGCAAAACTACAATCTGACCGAAGCCGCCAAGGCGCTGTTTACGTCTCAACCCGGCGTATCGAAAGCGATTATCGAACTCGAAGAAGAACTCGGCGTCGACATCTTCACCCGCCACGGCAAGCGCATCCGCGGCCTGACCGAGCCGGGCCGCGCGGTGTTGCGCTCGGTCGAGCTGATCATGCAGGAAGTCGACGGCCTGAAGCGGATCGGCAAGGAATTCGCCGCCCACGACAGCGGCAGCTTCACGATCGCCACCACGCATACCCAGGCGCGCTATTCGCTGCCGAAGGTGGTGCAAGCCTTTACGCAGAGATATCCCAAGGTCAGGTTGTCATTGCTGCAAGGCAATCCCAAGCAGATTACCGAAATGGTGCGCAACGACCAGGCCGACATCGCGATCGCCACTGAGGCGCTGGCCTCAGGCGAGGGACTTGTCTCTTTGCCATGTTATCAGTGGGAACACGTGGTAGTAGTGCCGCCCGACCATCCCTTGCTCAAGTCCAGGAATCTGTCGCTGGAAGAAATCGCCGGCTATCCGCTGATCACTTACGACGCCGCCTTCAGCGGCCGCAGCAAGATTGACCACGCCTTCACGCTGCGCGACCTGAAACCGGACATCGTGCTCGAAGCCATCGACGCCGACGTCATCAAGACCTATGTCGAGCTGGGCATGGGCGTGGGCATCATCGCCGGCATGGCTTTCGACGCCGATCGCGATCGCGGGCTGCGCTCCCTGCCGGCCGGTCACCTGTTCGGCACCAACGTCTCGCGCGTGGCGCTCAAGCAGGGCGCTTATCTGCGCAGCTATGTCTACACCTTCATCGAATTGCTGGCGCCGACGCTCAACCGCAAGTTGATCGGCCAGGTCATGGAAGGCGAGAAGGACATGTACGAACTGTAAGTTGCCTGCGGGCAGCGGTATAACTGATTGGAACTGAAGCGATGATGTCGATGCTTGCCGGCCTGCATGGCCATACTCTGCGCCGGGCGCGCCGGCTGTGGCTGCAATACGGGATTCTTTGGCTGGGTGCCGTGCTGGTCGGCCTGGTGGCGGTGATGTACGCGTGGCTGATCGATTTCGGGTTCGAGATGTTCAGCGCGATGCGGCGCGGTCACGCCTGGTTGCCGCTGATCCTGACGCCGGCCATGAGCGCCTTGTGCGTGTGGCTGACGCGCCGCTTCTTTCCGGGCGCCGAGGGCAGCGGGATTCCGCAGGTGATCGCGTCGCTGGCCGAAGAAGACGAGCGCGGAGAGTTGCGTGTCAAGCGCGCCTCCGCATTGCTGACGCTGAAGATCCTGGCCGGCAAGATCGGCATTTCTTTCCTCGGCATCCTGGGCGGCTTCACCATCGGTCGCGAAGGACCGACGGTGCATGTAGGCGCCGCGCTGATGTACAACATGCGGCGCTTCTACCCGCGTCCCAGCGCCATCCTGGAACGGCGCCTGATCCTGGCCGGCGCAGCAGCCGGCTTGTCGGCCGCCTTCAATACGCCGCTGGCCGGCATCGTCTTTGCGATTGAAGAACTGTCGCGCAGCTTCGAGCAGCGCGCCAGCGGCATCGTCATCACCACCATCATCTTTGCCGGCATCGTCGCGCTCGGCCTGAACGGCAACTACACATACTTCGGCACCATTAATGCCGGCAATGACAGCGCGCGTGAATTGATCGTCGCGGTCATCGTCAGCGGCATCCTGATGGGTGTGGCCGGGGGTGTCTTTTGCTGGCTGCTGCTCAATACCCACAAGTGGATTCCGGCGCCGCTGCGCGTCTTGCGGGCCGAGCGCCCGGTGGTGTTCGGTGCGGTGTGCGGTCTGATCGTGGCGGTCATCGGCTTGTGCGCCGGCGGCATGACCTTCGGCAGCGGCTATGCGGAAGCCAAGGGCTTGCTGACCGGCCAGGCGCAATTGTCGGCGTGGTATCCGCTGGCCAAGATGGCCTCGATGGTGGGCTCTTACCTGCCGGGGATTCCGGGCGGCATCTTCGCGCCGTCGCTGTCGATCGGCGCCGGCTTCGGCAATCTGCTGCACATGGTGTTCGAGCACACCTCGCTGTCGATGCTGATCGCCCTGGCGATGGTCGGCTACCTGGCCGCAGTAACGCAATCGCCGATCACCGCCTTCGTGATCGTCATGGAAATGATCAACGGCCACGCGCTGGTGATTTCATTGATGGCGACGGCTTTGCTGGCGAGTCGCGTTTCGCGCTTCTTTGCGCCGCCCCTGTATGAGGCGCTGTCGGAGCGCTATGCGCATCCCGTCACGAAGTGATGGGATGAATTTGCTGAGGCCATAAAAAAAGCTGAGACCGCGAACGGGCTCAGCTTTTTTGCAGGTCTTGCAGCGGATTGCTTAGACTTGCGCGACAGCCTTCGCAGCGGCGCGGCAGCCTTCCAGCAGGAAGGACAGGCCGACCACCAGCACCAGTTCACCCTCCGCAGAGCGTGCAGTACCAGTAATGCCGTTGGTCTGGATGGCGGTCAACGGTTTGATCACCAGGTCGGCAGTGCCTTCCACGGCTTCGACGCCGAGGATGTACGGATGCGGTACGGCCATCACGATACCGACACGTTCATTGCCCGGTTCATAGCCGAGCACGCCGGCCAGCGAATGCACCGGCAACGGACGGCCCTGGTCGCGCAACACCGGCGCTCCGCCGACTTCATCGAACTCGTCCGGCAGTTCCACCACGCGTTCCACTACTGCCATCGGCAAGGCCAGCGCAGCGCCGGCGGTACGTACCAGCATGGTCGGGATGATCGACAGTTCGATCGGCAGACGGATCGAGAAGCGCGTGCCGACGCCCAGCGTCGAGTCGATACGGATGGTACCGCGATGCTTTTCCACCGCCGTCTTCACCACGTCCATGCCGACGCCGCGGCCGGATACGCTTGATGCCACTTCCTTGGTCGAGAAGCCCGGGAGGAACACCAGTTGCAGCGCTTCGTCGTGACTTTGCGCTTCGTGTTCGCCGATGAGGCCTTTGCCGATCGCCTTCTTGCGCAGGAAATCGGGATCCATGCCCTTGCCGTCGTCGAAAATTTCAATCATGACGCTGCTGGCTTCCTGCCATGCCTTGAGCGAAATGGTCGCCTTGTTGGGCTTGCCGGCAGCGCCGCGATCGGTTTCGATACCGTGGTCGAGCGAGTTGCGCAGCATGTGCACGAGCGGGTCGTACAGGCTGTCCACCACCACGCGGTCGACTTCGGTTTCGGCGCCGGAAATCGCCAGGTCAACGTCCTTGCCCAGATCCTTGGCAAGTTCGCGCACCAGGCGCGGGAATTTCTGGAACAGGCGTCCGACCGGCTGCATGCGCGTCGACAGTGTCGCGCGTTGCAGCTCGCTGGAGTAGCGCGAAGCGCGTCCCAGCGTTTCGGCCAAGGTCGACATCAGCGCAGCGGCAGTGCCTTCGAACTTGAACTGTTGCAGTTTTTCCAGCAACACGGCGGCCTGATTGGCTGCCTGCACCGATTCGCCGGCCACTTCGAGCAGCGCGTCGAGCTTGCCGGCATCGATACGGATGCTTTCTTCCTTGGCGTTGCCGGGTTGGTTGTCGGTGGCGCGGCGTGCTGGTACGGGAGCGGCCGCCGGCTTCGGTGTCGCCGAAGGCAGCGATTTCGGATGGCCGGAGCTGCTTTCCGCTTCCGCGGGTGCATCTTCGATGGCTGCGGCAGCAGCTGGCGCAACTTCGCCGGTGCCGCCCGAAACGGCCTGGTACAAGGCGTTCCAGTCGAGCGAGCCGTCCGGACCGAGCACGCTGGCGCCGCCGTTGGCCGAAGGCGTCGAGACGGCAGCCGGCGCAGCGGCAGGGGCGGCGGCACTGGGAGCAGGAGCTGCAGCGGCAGCCGGCGCCCCCGCATTGCCTTCAATGGCTTGCGTCAGAATGTCTTCAAGGTCCTGCGGCATTGACGCCAGGCTGGCCGGGTCGGCGCCGTTGGACAGCTCGTTGAGCTGGTCGGCGACGAAGCCGCTGGCTTGCAGCGCCGCTTCGATCGCCAGCGGCGTGACCGGCGCCTTGCCGGTGCGCAGCGCGTCGAACAGGTTTTCAGTCAGGTGGCAGGCCGATACCATGGCCGGCAAATTGACGAAACCCGCACCACCCTTAATGGTGTGGAAGGCGCGGAAAACCGCGTTCAGAATTTCCAGGTCGTCAGGATGTCGTTCAAGAGTCAGCAGATGCTCTTCAACGCTAGTCGCGAGGTCCAAGGCCTCGACGACAAAATCCTTGAGCATTTCATCATCCATTAGAACCCCAGATTAGCGAGTAAGTCATCCACATCATTCTGCGCCATGGCCGAGCCCGGGGCAGAAGGTCCGTTCAACAACTCAACCGGCTTGTCGGCCTGGATCGCCGCCTTGACTTCCGGCGGCGCGTTGTCGCGCAGCAGCTGCGCGAGTTCACGTTCCGCGATGGCGGTGATGCCGACGATCTTCTTGATCAGCTGGCCGGTGATGTCCTGGAAGTCCTGCGCCATCATGATTTCGAGCATGCGGGCCTTTTCGACCTCGGTGGCTTCGATGACGGCGGAAGAGAATTTCTTGGAATCGTTGGCCAGATTCTTGAATTCGTCGATGGTCATCTGGCCGGCGAACAGGCGCGCCCAGCGGTCATCGATGTCTTTGGCCTTGCTGGCGAGGGCGTCCTGGGCTGGCATGCCGGCGTCGATCGAATTGAGCACCTTGTTGGCGGCTTGTTCGGTCAGCGTGGCAACGTGCTCCAGGCGACCCTGGGCATCGCCGATCTGCGAAGCGACGTCCGACAGCGAACGGTCGTAGCCGAGTTCGCGCATGGAATCGTGCAACAGGCGAACGATGCCGCCCAAACGTTCGTACATGGGCTTGTCGGACTGGTCTTCGGGCGGAGCTGCTGGGTCCTCGGCGGCGGCCGCCGGCGCGGCTGCCGCGACCGAAGCCGGCAGAGTTTGCGCCGAAATCTCATCGAATAGTGCCTCTAAATCAACGTCGTCACTCATGATCTTGGTATCTCCATACAAATTTGATGCGTTATTTGCTTCCGCCGCAAGGCAGGTAATCTGTCACAACTGAATTACATGGTTCGACGAGATGGCTCGGTGATAGGAAGCTCCTGTTGCTGTAAATGCGCGGCAGCGGCCGCCGGATATTCATTGCATATCGGCAACAAATAAAAAATCTGTAGAGAGTTTGCCCCTGTTTTTGCCTGATCCCCGGGAAGCGGTCCCGGCGGGGACGGACTTCCGCTATTTGTTGAATTGATTATAAGCCCCTGTCAAGCGGCTCCATCGGCTAAAAAGCGATGAAAATTCCCCATTTAAATGGCGTTATGGCGACGCTGTTGATCTTCGGGCAATCATAATGCAAGCCCGCTTCGTTTGTCACGGATGATTGCCGCCTGTGGCATTGGCGCATACAATTGCGCCGTTTTGGTGCTCGCCGGCATGTTCATGCCGGTAGTTAAACGGGAAGCACGGCGCGGTGGCCTGGGAAACCGGATCGCCGCCAACGTGCGCTGCCCCCGCAACGGTAAGCAAGCGCCGTTCCTTATCGGGAACGGCAACCTGCCGACTTCGCCACTGTGATCGCCGCATATCTTGTTTGCGGTACGGCACGGGAAGGCGCGGCGGGCCAGGCTTGCAGCCCGGATACCGGCCATGACAGGGGAAGGCCCGGCCTTCCATTTCAATCCGGCTTGCGGGGAGGCAGGCCGGAGATCATTGCTACTACGACATCATGACATTCACAGTTCCAACCCGCCGCGCCGCAATCGCCTGCGCGGCATTCTCGCTCGCGAATTCGCTTGCCTGCTCCGTGGCGCAGGCCGCCGATGACCAGAACCTCGCTGCGCTGCTCGTCACGGCCTCGCGCTTTCCGAACGACCCGGCGTTTCCGCCCGTGGGCGCGACCGTGATCGGCGCCGAGGATATCCGCAATGCCGGCATCGACAACGTCAACGAAGCGATTCGCAAACTGGGTGGGGTGTATGGCCGCCAGAGCCTGGCGGGGCCGGGGGACTTCGCGCTCGACATGCGCGGCTTCGGCAGCAACGGCGACCAGAACATGGTGATCCTGATCGACGGCGTGCGCCTGTCGGAAAACGAATTGTCGACCGCCTTGCTGTCGTCGGTGCCGATCGATTCGGTCGAGCGCATCGAGATCGTGCGTGGCGGCAGCAGCGTCCTGTACGGCGACGGCGCCACCGGCGGCACGATTCAGATCATCACCAAGCGCCCGGCTGCGGATGCGATCCACGGCAGCGTGGTCGGCGAAGCCGGCAGCTATGGTTTGCGCAGCGGTCGCGCCAGCGTCGCCAAGGGCTGGGACGGTTTCGCATTGAACGCTGCGTACAGCAAGCAGCATGCGGACAATTATCGCGACAACAATGCTTCCAATCAGGAGAATTTCAGCGGTACGGCGCAATGGTTTTCCAACGAAGGCCGCTTCGGCCTGCGCGTGGATCTGGCGCGCGCCGACTATGGCCTGGCCGGTTCGCTGAGCATGGCGCAATTCCTGGCCAATCCGCGCCAGACCAGCAGCCCGAAGGACTACGGCGCCTATGACAGCGACCGCATCACCGCCTTCTTCGAGCGACGGTTCGGCGCGCTGGAAGCGGCGGCGGAGTTGTCGCATCGCGAAAAGATTTCCCGCGCCAGCTATGGCGGCGGCGCGGTCAGCGAAGTACATAGCCGCACTACGCAATTTTCTCCGCGCCTGCGCCACATCGCTGAAGTCGGCGCGTTGAAGAACGAGCTGGTGGCCGGCGTCGATTTTTCCGAATGGCAGATCGGCAACGTCGACGGCAGCGGCGATGCCGCACAGACTGCGCGCGCGGCATACGTGCGCGATGAACTGCAGATCGCTCGTAATACCCGTATCGCGGTGGGCGTGCGTCATGAAACGATCGACAAGCGCAGCACCGCCAACGCCTACGACAAGGCGCAGGGCGTCAACGCCTGGGATGTGCAGGCGAGCCATGCCGTGATCCCGTCGCTGCGCCTGTTCGGCAAAACCGGCCAAAGCTATCGGCTGCCGACTGCTGACGAAAACCGTAGCATCGTGCTGGCGGCCGGGCAGATCCTCAAGCCGCAGACCTCGCATGACCTCGAGTTCGGCGCGACCTGGGGCGGCGCCGACAACAACGCCACGCTGAGGTGGTTCCGCCATCGCATCAAGGATGAGTTGTTCTACGATCCCACCGTCGGCGCGTTCGGCGCCAACGTCAATCTCGATCCGACCAAACGGCAGGGCGTCGAACTGGAGGCCGCCGCGCGCCTGAACGCCGACTTCAGCCTCAAGGGGAATTTCCAGCATATCGCCGCGACCTTCACGGGCGGTCCGAACGCCGGCAAGGAAATGGTGCTGGTGCCGAAGAATACGGCCTCCGCTCGCCTGAACTGGCAGTCCGGAAATCAGACCGTCAACCTCGGCGTGCTGTGGGCCGACGCGCAGCGCTACGGCGGCGACTTCAGCAACACCTGCAATGCACGCATGCCGTCGTACACCACGGTCGACGCGCGCTATGCCGTGCGGGTGAGCGCATGGGAGCTGGCGCTGACCGGCAGCAACCTGGGCGACCGGCGTTACTTCTCGCAAGCTTTCGGCTGCGCCTCGGGCATCTATCCCGAAAGCGGCCGTGCAGTAAAATTCACCGCTCGTTACGACTTTTAAATTCATCACAAGGACTTCATGCGCAGAGCGATCCTGCTGCTTTCCTGCCTCGCCGCATTGGCCGCGCTGGCGCTCGTGCTGGCGGGGCTGTGCGGCAGCACCGGCTGTCTGCGCCTGAGCGGCGCCTCCGCCAACTCCGCCGACATCGCGATGCTCCTGCAGTTGCGCGTGCCGCGCGCGCTGACGGCGTTCACCGTCGGCGCCTTGCTGGCGATGGCGGGCGCGCTGATGCAGGTGCTGCTGCGCAATCCACTTGCCGAACCTTATGTGCTGGGCGTCTCCGGCGGATCCGCTGCGGGCGCCTTGCTGGCGATGTTGCTGGCCGCGTCGATCGGTTTGCAACGCCAGAATGTCGCCGCCGTCGGCGCCGTATTGGGCGCGGGCCTGGCGGTGCTGCTGCTGTTCGGTCTGGTCGGAAAATCGCTGCGGCGTCTGCCGCTGTCGCCGATGGCGGCCGGACATCGTTTGCTGCTGACCGGCATCATGCTCGCGGCCGGTTTCGGCGCCGTGATTACGCTGGTGCTGACGCTGGCGGGAGATACGCAATTGCGCGGCATGGTGTTCTGGCTCATGGGCGATCTCGAAGACAGCCGTTTCCTGCCGCTGGCCGCCGCCATCGCGGGCGCAGTCTTGCTGTGGTCGATATGGAATGCACCGCGCCTTAACCTGCTCGCACGAGGTGAAAGTTTTGCGCAGCTGCTCGGCGTGCCGGTGGTGCGTCTGCGCGTGGCGACCTTGTGCGCGGCGTCGCTGGCGACCGCTGCGGCGGTGACGCTGGCCGGCACCATCGGCTTCGTCGGCCTGGTGGTGCCGCACGGTTTGCGCCTGCTCGCGGGCAATGACCAGCGCGTGTTGCTGCCGGCTGCGGCGCTGGCCGGAGGCGCAGGTTTGACGCTGGCCGATCTGGCAGCGCGCACCATCGTCGCGCCGACGCAATTGCCGGTCGGCGTCATCACGGCGCTGATCGGCGTGCCGCTGTTTTTGTGGCTGCTGGCGCGGAGTCGCGCATGACGGCGGGCCTGCTGCTGCAAGTGGAAGGGCTGACGCTGCGCGTCGGCGACGCCACCTTGCTGAAGAACTTCGACTGGAAAGTGCACGCAGGGGAATTCTGGTGCGTACTCGGTAAAAACGGCATCGGAAAAAGCACCTTGCTGCATGCCATCGCCGGTCTGCTGCCGCCGGCGTCCGGGCGCATCGGTTCTCCCGTGGGCGAGGTCAGGCGGACAACGCCGCAGCAGCTGGCCTTGTGGCGTGGACTGCAGGCACAGCAGCAGTTCGATGCATTCTCCTGCAGCGTGCTGGACAGCGTGATGGCGGGTTTGCATCCGTATCGTCCGGGCTGGGGCTGGCCGGATGCGGCCGACCGGCGCGCCGCGCTGCATGTGCTGGAACGTCTGGACATGGCGTCTTACGCGGATGCCGACGTGATGCGTTTGTCGGGCGGCGAGCGCCAGCGTGTGGCGATGGCCACGCTGATGCTGCAGGCGCCGCAACTCTATCTGCTGGACGAGCCCGCCTCGCATCAGGATGTCGCCGCGCAGCTATTGGTGATGCGCACGCTGAAAGAATTGGCGGACGATGACCACGCGGTCGTCGCCACCATGCACGACATCAATCTGGCGGCGCGCTTTGCGTCGCACGTGCTGCTGATCGCAGAGGGAAAAGTCTGGCAGGGCCGGGCCGCGGATATCCTGCGTCCGGATCTGCTGGAAGCGGCCTACGGTTGCCGTTTCGAGGCGGTGGATTCTGCCGGCGGAAGATGGCTGATGCCGGCCTGAGTTTTAACAGGCCCTAGCGGCGCGAGCGCACCGTGTCGAGGATCTTGCAGACCTCTTCGGTCGCGTCGAGCACGCGTGGCCCCGGACGGTTGAGCCAGTCGGCGTTGACCGTGAACAGGTTGCCGGCGGCCACCGCCTTCATCTTGCTGAACTGGCGCCATTCGTCGAGCGGGTGATCCCTGGCGTCGTCGGGGGTGAGGATGGCTTCGGGATTGGCGGCGATCACCGACTCCAGGCTGACGTGCGGCGCCAGCTGCGGCAAGTCGCCGAAGATGTTGTTGCCGCCGCAGGTGCGTAGCACCGTCGATACCATGTGCTTGCCGTTGAGCGTCATCAGCGGGCGTCCCCAGATCTGATAGAACACGTTGACCGGCTTGCGGTCGCGATAGTTGCGGCTCAGCGCCTGCCAGCGCGCGCGGAAATCTGCGGCGGCTTTTTTTCCTTCCGCCTCGGTGCCGCTGAGCGCGCCCAACCGTTCCAGCGACGTCGCAATCGTCGCGTAGTCGGCCGGTTGGCTTTCAAACACGGGCAAACCGAATGAACGCAGTTGCTGCAATTGCGAGGCCGAATTGCCGCTGCGCCAGGCCAGCACCAGATCGGGTTTGAGGGTGAGGATTTTTTCGATGTCGACCGCGCCGATGCGGCCGACCGAGGTCACTTGCGACGCGGCCGGAGGATAGTTGCTGTAATTGCTGACGCCGATGACATACGGTCCAGCGCCGGCGGCATAGAGCAATTCGGTGGTGTGAGGCGACAAGCTGACGATGCGGCGCGCCGGTTTTTCCAGGCGGATGTCGTTGCCGAAATCGTCGGTGACGGTAATGTTTGCGGCGGCGTTGCCCGCATAAAGCAAAGCAAGCGCCGCCGGCAGAGCGGAACGCAGCGACGTCAGCCGATGGCGCATCAGACTTCGAGATTGTCGATCAGGCGCGTCTTGCCGAGCTTGGCGGCGGCGACCACGACCAGTTGTTCGCCTTGCGCCAGATCGCCGGCAGACGGCGGTTGCAGGTCGTTGCGTTTGCGGATCGACACGTAATCGGGTTGCCAGCCGCGCTGCGCCAGCGCATCCATGGCCTTGCGCTCGAGCTTGAAGACGTCGGGATGGCCGCCACGCACTTCGTCGGCGACCTGGTTGAGCACCTTGTACAGTTCGGGCGCTTCGGCGCGCTCGTCGGAGGACAGGTAGCCGTTGCGCGAGGACAGCGCCAGGCCGTCGTCGGCGCGCCAGGTTTCGGCAGCGATGATTTCGGTCGGCAGCGCGAACTGGCGCGCCATGTTGCGCACGATCATGAGCTGCTGGTAATCCTTCTTGCCGAACACTGCTACGCGCGGTTGCACGCACGAGAACAGCTTGAGCACGACGGTCGTTACGCCGGTGAAAAAGCCGGGACGGAATTCGCCTTCGAGGATATTGCCGAGGTCATCCGGCGGCTGCACGCGGTATTCCTGCGGTTCGGGATAGAGATCTCTTTCGGTCGGTGCGAACAGGACGTAGACACCTTCTTTTTCCAGTTTTTCGACGTCGGCCTGGAAGGTGCGCGGATACTTGTCGAAGTCTTCGTTCGGTCCGAACTGCAGGCGATTGACGAAAATCGACGCCACCACCGGATCGCCGTGGGTGCGGGCCAGGCGCATCAGCGACAAGTGGCCTTCGTGCAGGTTGCCCATGGTCGGGACGAAGGCGGTGCGCAATTGGCCGCGCAGCTGGTCGCGCAGTTCTTCGATGGACGAGATGATTTTCATGGCGTTATGTCGTGGATGGGGTACGGAAGCGGGCTGCGCTGTACTGGAACGGCCGGGCTGACGAATCAGCTCGGCGAGTACGACAGCCGCACGTAAATCGGCGCGAAGGCTTCGGCCTGGGTGATTTCGATCAGGGTTTCCTTGGCCAGCTCGAGCAGGGCGATGAAGTTCACCACCACCACCGGCACGCCGCGCGCCGGATCGAACAGTTCGGCGAACTCGACGAAGCGCGCCGAGCGCAGGCGGCGCAGGATGCCGGTCATGTGCTCGCGCACCGACAGTTCTTCGCGGCTGATGTGGTGATGCGCGGTCAGCTTGGCGCGGCGCATGATGTCGGTCCACACGGCTTGCAGGTCGTCGAGATTGACTTCGGGCCAGCGCGTGACCACGGTTTGCTCCACGTAGACCTGGGTGCGGACGTAGTCGCGGCCGACTTGCGGCAGCGAATCGAGTTCTTGCGCGGCCAGCTTCATCTGTTCGTACTCGAGCAGGCGGCGCACCAGCTCAGCACGCGGATCCTCGGCTTCTTCGCCGGAGTCGGCCTTCTTGACCGGCAGCAGCATGCGCGATTTGATCTCGATCAGCATCGCCGCCATCAGCAGGTATTCTGCGGCCAGCTCAAGGTTGTGTTTGCGGATCTGCTCGACGTATTCCAGATACTGCAGGGTGACCTGCGCCATCGGGATGTCGAGGATGTTGAAGTTCTGTTTGCGGATCAGGTACAGCAGCAGATCCAGCGGTCCCTGGAACGCTTCCAGGAAAATCTCCAGCGCGTCCGGCGGAATGTACAGATCGTTGGGCAGCTTGAACAGCGGCTCGCCGTACAGCTTGGCGAACGCAACGCCATCGACCACGTTGGGGGTCGAGTCCGGCTGGCCTTCCAGCGTCAGTTCGGCAGCGTCGGAGGATGGAGTCCCGGCGTTTTCGATCATGCTGACTGATTAATGGTTTTGGTAAACGTAAGGCTGTTGCTTGACGCGGGATTCGGTCTCGCGCGCGGTCTTGTCCAGATCCAGCGGCGTCTTGTCCCACAGCAAGGCACGGCCGGCGCGTTGCTGTTCTTCGAGGTCGGGATTCTTTTCCTTGAGTTCGGCGATGAACTTGGTGGCTTCCGACTCGTACGAGGTGAAAAGTTTGCTGAAGAACATGATTTATCCCGGGATTTCTTGTTAACTGGCTAATAACCGCTATTCTACCCTGTCTTGAAGCACGAACATCAAACATGACCATGATCAAAAACAAGTTGCTGGCCCGGCTGCTGGCCGTCTGCGCGACAGTGCTTGCGCTCGGTTGCGACCGCAACGGCAATCCGGTGGAGGAATTCGGTTTGGACAAGTTGAACAAAGGCGTATCGACCGAGGCCGACGTGCGCGGCGTGATGGGGCAGCCGGACAGCGTACGCGAGGAGAGCGACGGCGGCCGCACGCTGGAATATCCGAAGGGGCCGCAAGGCGTGCGGACCTGGATGTTCCGCATCGGCGCCGACGGAAAATTGTCGGATTATCAACAAGTGTTGACGGCAGAAAACTTCGACAAGGTGCAAAAGGGCATGAGCCGCGAAGAGGTGCGCAACATGCTCGGCCGCCCGCGCACCGTGGTGCCGTTCCCGCGCAAGAAGGAAGAAGTGTGGGACTGGAAATACCTGCACGTCCATGAAGAACGGCTGTTCAACGTGCATTTTGACATGGAGACCGGCAAGGTCGTGCGCATGTCGATTTCGGAGATTTCCGGGCACTGACCGGTGGTCGCTACCGGTCAGCGGGTTTGATCAGGGCGGATGCGAGTAGTCGCCGAACTCCTGGCGCTCCTGCACCACCACCGGATCGTCCCCGATGTCCATGCGGCTGCGGCGCAGCATGCCGGCTTCGTCCAGCACCGGATACGCGGTCGAGCAGAACAGCGAATGCATGCGGCGCATGTCGCTGATCAGGTCCAGGTGCAGGGAACTGGTTTCGATGCTTTGCTGGGTTTCGCCGGCCAGGCGGGTGAGGTGGGTCTTTGAGTAGGCCCGTTCGAGATCGCGGAAGGCTTCCTTCTCGGCCAGCAGTTTTTGCGCGCTCTTGAGGTCGCCGTCGAGGAAAACCGACAGGCCCAGTTGCAGGCTCGCCACCAGGCGCGCGTGCATTTCGCAGACCTCGTTCATGCCGGCCGCGGAGAAGCTGCGCTGCAGCGCAATCTTCTTGCTTTCGATGCCCTTGACGATGCGTTCGATGATGTCGCCGGCCTGTTCCAGGTTGATGGTCAGCGTGACGATATTGGTCCAGCGGCGCACTTCCTTCTCATTAAGCTCTTCGCGTGAGACGCGAGCGAGGTACATTTTCACCGCCGTGTACAACTTGTCGACGTCGTCGTCGAGCTTGCGGATCTGCTGCGCACGTTGCTGGTTGTTGTCGCGGATGACCGGCAACAGGCTCAGCAGCATCTTCTCGATCAGGTCGCCGATGCGCAGCACTTCACGCGAGGCATTGGCCAAGGCCAGCGAGGGGGTGTCGATGGCCGCGAGGTCAAGATGGCGCGCGACGGCGGCGTCTTCCTCGTCCTTCTGCGACTCGGGCAACAGTCGCACGCACAGGCGCGACATCGGTTCCACCAGCGGCAGCAGCAGGCCGCAGCGCACCGTGTTGTACAGCACGTGGAAGGCCACCACGCTCAGGCGCAGATCCTTGCCCAGCAGGGCGATCCACAACTCGATGTAATGGATGAAGGGCAGCACCACGATCGCGCCCGACAGGCGGAACAGCATGCTGCCCAGCGCTACCCGCCGGCCCGCGACGTTCTGGCTGGCCGCAGTCAGCAGCGCCAGGATGCCGCTGCCGAGATTGGCGCCGATCACGAGGCACAGCGCGACTTTCAGCGAAATGATGCCGGAGGTCGCCAGCGTCGCCGCCAGCAGCACGGCGGCCAGGCTGGAGTAGGTCAGCATCGCGAACACTGCGCCGATCAGCGCGTCGAGGATGATGTCGCCGGTCAGTGTGGAAAACAGCACCTTGATGCCGGCGCCCTGGATCATCGGCCGCGTCGCCGCCGTGATCATTTCCAGCGCCAGCAGGATCAGGCCGAGGCCGATCACGGCGCGGGCCAGTCGGCCGGTCGAGGTGTGACGGCGCGAGAGATAGACCACCACGCCGCCGAAAATCAGCAGCGGCGAAATCCACGACAGGTCGAAACTCAGCACGCCCGTCATCAGCGCGGTGCCGACGTCGGCGCCGAGCATGATGGTCAGCGCCGGCGTCAGTCCGACCAGGCCCTGGGCGACGAAGGAGCAGACGATGACGGCGGTGGCGTTGCTGCTCTGGACCAGGCTGGTGACGCCGACACCGGCCAGGAAGGCCAGGCTGCGGCGCTTGATGCTGGTGCTCAGGATGCGGCGCAGCTGCGCGCCGTAGACGCGCAGCACGTCGGTGCGCACGATGTGGGTGCCCCATACCAGCAGGGCCAATGCGGAAAGCAGGTTGAGAAGGGTGGTCATGGCTCCAGCAGGTGTTGCGTCAGTTCGGCAAATCCGGCGCCGCTGGCCCGGTGCGTGATGAAACGAGGCGGATGCGGCAGGCGATCGGCAAAATCGAGCACGTTGGCCACACCCACCGACAGCGGGAAATAGGCGAACATCGGCGCATCGTTGGGCGAGTCGCCGGCGAACACGCAACGATGGCGTTCGGCTTCGTCGTCCAGATCGATGTCGTAGCGCTCCTGCATCATCAGGCGCGCCATGCTGAGTTTGTCGTAGTCGCCGAACCAGCCGTTGACGTGAATCGAGCTGATTTTGGCGGTCATGCCTGCTTCTTCCATAATCCTTACGATGCAATCGATTACATCAAGTTCCAATGATGGCACGTCTTCGCAGAAATCGATGGCCAGATCGTACTGGCGGCAGAACTGATCCGAGGCGACCGCGCAGCCCGGGACTTCGCGCAGGATTTTTTCGCGCACCGCAGCCAGGCGGGCGGTGTTTTCACGGCGGATATCTTCTTCCAGCAGATGGCGCGTGTGCAGTTTGCCGCTGGCGCCGTCACGCCACATGTAGAGCGCGCCGTTTTCTCCGATGACGCCGTCGACCGGCCACATGCGCGCGATATGGTCGCACCAGCCGGCCGGACGTCCGGTCACGGGAATGACGCGCAAGCCGCTGCGCTGCAGCGATTCCAGCGCCTCATAGGCTTGAGCGCTGAGCTTGCCACCGGTGGTGAGGGTGTCGTCGATGTCGGTAAAGACGGTCGTGACTTGCCTGGCTTGTTCGCGTGGAAGCTGGTTCAGCGGCTTCATGTCAGCTCCGGCGCGGGCAGCGTTCGTTGAACCACGCGGCAAACTCGGCGCGCTGCTCTTGGCTCATGTGCAGGCCGCACTTGGTGCGGCGCCACAGGATGTCGTCCGGCTGGTAAGCCCATTCGTTCGTGATCAGGTAATCGACCTCGCGCTGCACCAGGCCGCCGCCGAAGTCGCGGCCCAGTTCGTCCGGCGTCTGCGCTTCCTTGAGGATGACGTGGGCGATGCGGCCGTGGCGACCGAACAGGCGCGTCAGGAAGTGGGCATCGAGCCCGGCGTATTTCTTTTTCAGGTAATCCAGTTCCTGGGCGCGGTCGGCGCGCTTGAACTTGCCGCCGGGCAGGGCTTCGTCCTTGCTCCATGAGCCGCGGCGGGTCCTGGTCCAGGGCGCCAGTTTTTCCAGTACCGATTCGGCCAGGCGGCGATAGGTGGTGATCTTGCCGCCGTAGACCGACACGCACGGAACGTTGTCGGCGTCATGCAGCATCAGCGTGTAGTCGCGCGTGACCGCCGACGGATTGTCGGACTCGTCGTCGAACAGCGGGCGCACGCCGGCGTAGCGCCAGACGATGTCGGCGTCGCTGATGGGCTTGGCGAGATACTGATTGACCGCGCGCAGCAGGTAGGCTTCTTCGTCGGTGCTGATCGTGGCGCCGTTGTCCATGTTCTCCTGCGGCACGTCGGTGGTGCCGATCAGCGTGAACTTGTCTTCGTAGGGAATCATGAAGACGATGCGCTTGTCGTCGTTTTGCAGGATGTAGGCGTGCTCGCCGGCAAACAGGCGCGGCACCACGATGTGGCTGCCGCGCACCAGCTTGACGGCGGCATGCACTTTGCCTTGCCGGGCCGGGTTGAGCAGCTGGTCTATCTTCGCCACCCACGGTCCGGCGGTGTTGACGACCGCACGCGCGGTGAGCTGCTCGCGTGTTCCGGTGACGGTGTTTTCGACTTCACATTGCCACAGGCCGTTGCTGCGCCTGGCGTCGACCAGGCGCGTGCGCGCGAAGATGTCGGCACCGTGTTCCTGGGCGCTCAGCAGGTTCAGGATCACCAGGCGGGCGTCATCGACCCAGGCGTCGGAATAGGCGAAGCCGCGCGTGATATCCATGCGCAGACCACTCGGCGCATTCATCTGATCGAGCTTGATGCCTGCCGAATGCGGCAGCGTGATGCGGCCGCCGATATGGTCGTACATCCACAAGCCGAGGCGGATCATCCAGCGTGGGCGCAGGCCCTTGACGTGCGGCATGACGAAGCGCAGCGGCCAGGCGATGTGCGGTGCGATGTTGAGCAGATGTTCGCGCTCGGCCAGCGCTTCGGCGACCAGGCGAAATTCATAGTATTCGAGATAGCGCAGCCCGCCGTGGATCAGCTTGGTGCTGGCCGACGAGGTCGCGCCGGCGAAATCGTTTTGCTCGCACAGGGCGACCTTGAGACCGCGTCCGGCGGCATCGCGCGCCACGCCGGCGCCGTTGATGCCGCCGCCGATGATCAGGAGATCGTAGGTTTCCGAAGTGGTCGCTGTACTCATTACGTTGCTCATTGCTTTGATTTCTTGCGGTTGGTCTTGTTGTTTGCGGTCTTGCCGGCGGGCGCTTCCGTTGCCGCCTCGCCTTCGTTTTCGTCCAGCTGTTGCACCAGCAGCCGGGCGGTGGGTTCGTCGATCACCAGTTCATTGATGAAGCCGCCCAGTAACGCTGCGCGCAGGCCGGGAATCTTGCCCTTGCCGGACACCACGCAGATCGAATGCGCGGCGCGCTGGAAGCGGTCGAGATCCGGACCGCTGCTGCGCGCATTGAGCGCGACGTCGCGCCAGCTGCCGTCATCGCGGAAGAACACGGTGGCGATGTCGCCGATCACGTCGTCGCGGCGGATGTCTTGCTGGTCCTGCTTGTCGAGGTAGCCGCCGGTGTGGATGTGGCTGCCGGTTTCGGCAGCGCCGATGCTGAACAGCAGGATCGACGCGTCGTTCTGCAGCGTGCGGATGGCCTTGATGCTGCGTTCGCGCCACAGCGCGGTGCGCGTGTCGGCATAGTCGAAGAACGCCGGCACCGGGAAGCTGTGGGCGCGGCCGCCATAGTTCTGGGCGAAGCGCGACACCAGCGATTCGCCGAAGGTGTTGACGATGTTGGCGCCGGCGCCGGAACCGTTGAGCTGCACCACGTCGACGTCGTGTACGGCCTTCGGACTCAGGTTGTCGGCGATGGCGGCGACGGTGTTGCCCCAGGCCAGGCCGATGACGGTGGACGGCTGCATCAGCGTATTCAGGTAGGCGGCGGTGTGCGCGGCGACGCGCTGCATGCTTTCGCGCTCGGTGGCGGCGGCCGGCACCGGCACTACCTGGATCGAGCGCAGCGGATGGTGTTTGGTGATGGCAGCTTCGAGATTGCCAGAGAGTTCCTGCGGATCGTGCACGCGGATCTCGACCAGGCCGTTTTCCATGGCGTAGGACAGCAGACGCGACACGGTCGCGCGCGAAGTGCCGATCTCTTCCGCGATGGCAGCCGTCGTCATGTTCTGGAAGTAGTACAGGCGTGCGACGCGCACGGCCGAATAAGCGATGTCCTGACGTTCCCCGGTAGCCATTTTTATGTTTGAACAGATGCTCAGTAGTATTGAACGTTTGTACAATAATCGAATTGATTCGATAAATCAAGTCCGGCGCCTGACGCCGTGCAGCATCGGCGTGCCGGTGCAAGCCGACGTGATGACGAGTGGAAACAGGGACGGGGAAGAAAAAGAAAAGCCGTCGCAGGCGACGGCTCTGAATGCGGAGAAGGTTTCTTAGTTGCGCAGCCAGCGACGCATCACGATGGGTGCAGGCTCCATCGGGTTGGCGCGGGTGTATTCCAGCTCGGGGGCGATTTCAAAGCCGAAGGCGGCGTAGACGTCGAGCAGTTGCTCCTGGTCGCTGCGGACCGCCAGGCGCAGCTCGCCGATGTCGGCGGCGAGGGCGCGATGAATCAGCGCTTCCATCAGATGCTGCGACAGCCGTTCGCCGCGATAGCCGGGCAGGATGCCCATGCGCAGGATTTCCCAGACGCCGAGTTCAGTGTCCAGCGGCAGCCAGCGCACCGAACCGGCCGGCACATCGTCGCGCAGCAGCACGAAACCGCCGCCGCGTTGCAGGTCTTCAGCAACGCGCTTGGGTTCTTCACGATGGCCGCTCGAGCTGGGCGCAACCTTGTTGGCCCAGCTGGCGCGCGTGAGTTCGGCGATCAGCTCCGCGTCGTCGACGGTGGCTTCGCGGATCAGAAGGTCGGTGTCTGCCATGAGCTTGTCCGTGTGACGCCGGATCAACGAACCCGCATGCCCGGCTCGGCGCCCGGCCACGGATTGAGCACATAGATGCCAGGCTTGGCTTTTTCATCCTTGGCCGAAGCGGCCAGCACCATGCCTTCGGAAATGCCGAACTTCATCTTGCGCGGCGCCAGGTTGGCGACCATCACGGTCAGCTTGCCGACCAGCTCTTCCGGCTTGTAGGCCGAAGCGATGCCGGAGAACACATTGCGCGTCTTGCCTTCGCCGGCGTCCAGCGTCAGCCGCAGCAGCTTGGTCGAGCCTTCGACGGCTTCGCAATTCACAATTTTGGCAATGCGCAAATCAATCTTGGCGAAATCGTCGATGCTGATTTCGGGCGCGAGTTCTTCGATGCCGGCGTCAGCGGTTTCGGCAGGTGCAGCAGCAACTTCCGGCGCATCGAACAGCGCATCCAGCATCTTGGGATCGACGCGTTGCATCAGGTGGGCGTAGGCGTTGATCACGTGGCCATCGGGCAGCGCGGTCTGGACGTCAGCCCAGGCGAACGGCGCGACATTGAGGAAGCCCTCGACCTGCGCGGCCAGTTGCGGCAGCACCGGTTTCAGGTAGACGGTCAGGATGCGGAAGGCCTCCAGCAGGCGGCTGCAGACTTCATGCAATTGCGCATCCTTGGCGGTGTCCTTGGCCAGTTCCCATGGCTTGTTGGCGTCAACGTAGGCGTTGATGACGTCGGCTTGCTCCATGATCGCGCGCAGGGCTTTGCCGTATTCGCGTTGCTCGTAGAGCGCCAGGATGTCCGGCGCGATGCCGCGCAGCTTCGCCAGGAAAGCGTCGTCGGCAGTCGCCCACGCGGTGGACAGCTTGCCGTCGAAACGCTTGGCGATGAAGCCGGCCGCGCGGCTGGCGATGTTGACGTATTTGCCGATCAGGTCGGCGTTGACGCGTGCCACAAAGTCGTCCGGGTTGAAGTCGACGTCTTCCACCTTGGCGTTGAGCTTGGCGGCGATGTAGTAGCGCAGCCATTCCGGGTTCATGCCGATGTCGAGGTAGCGCAGCGGCGAGATGCCGGTGCCGCGCGACTTCGACATTTTTTCGCCACTGACGGTGATGAAGCCGTGCGCGAATACGTTGGTCGGCGTCTTGCGGCCGGCGAACTTGAGCATGGCGGGCCAGAACAGCGTGTGGAAGTAGGTGATGTCCTTGCCGATGAAATGGTACTGCTCGGTCTTGTCGTCGGCCATGAAGGCGTCGAAATCGCGACCGGTCTTCTCGAAGTAATTTTTCAGCGAAGCCAGGTAACCGATCGGCGCATCCAGCCAGACATAGAAGTACTTGCCCGGCGCATCGGGAATTTCGATGCCGAAGTAAGGCGCGTCGCGGCTGATGTCCCAGTCGCCCAGGCCGGTGTTTTCTTCATCCTTGCCGTCCAGCCATTCACGGCACTTGTTGGCGACTTCCGGCTGCAGGCGGTTATTGTCCAGGGCCCATTCACGCAGGAAGGCCACGCACTTCGGATCCGACAGCTTGAAGAAGAAGTGCTCCGACGATTTCATTACCGGCGTCGCGCCCGACAGCGTCGAGTACGGATTCTTGAGGTCGGTCGGCGCATAGACGGCGCTGCAGTTTTCACAGGAGTCGCCGTACTGGTCCTTGGTGCCGCACTTCGGGCATTCGCCCTTGATGTAGCGGTCCGGCAGGAACATGTTCTTGACCGGGTCGAAGAACTGGTCGATGGTCTTGGTCGTGATCAGTTTGGCATCGTCGCGCAGGGCGCGGTAGATGTCTTGCGACAGCTGGTGGTTTTCCTTGCTGTCGGTCGAGCTCCAGTTGTCGAAGGCGATGTGGAAGCCGTCCAGGTATTGCTTGCGTCCGGCCGAGATGTCGGCGACGAACTGCTGCGGCGTCACGCCGGCTTTTTCAGCCGCGATCATGATCGGCGCACCGTGGGCATCGTCGGCGCCGACGAAATGGACTTCATGGCCCTGCATTCGTTGGAACCGGACCCAGATATCGGCCTGGATGTATTCCATGATGTGGCCGATGTGGAACGCGCCGTTGGCGTAGGGAAGGGCGGTGGTAACGAAAAGTTGGCGTGACGATGAAGTGCTCATTGGCAATGCTTGCTTTGGGTGGGTGATCGGAAAGAGGGCCATTTTAGCAGCCGCGAGGCTTTTGGCGCAGGGGTGATGGACAAACAAGGCGCAAGCCGCAGTCATCGGAACGCCGATTTGATGTCTGGAAGGCAATTTTTTGCCGATGATGCTTTGTCGATCCGCCTGTGGCGGCGGCCCGATTGGTTTAGACTTGCGCATGTCTATCAAGGAGAGGTAATGAGCATCACCGCAGAAGTCGTCAAAGCAGCGCTGTCCCAGGTTATCGACCCCAATACCGGCAAGGATCTGGTGGCGGGCAAGTCGGTCAGGAACATTCAGATCACCGGCGCCGATGTCGCCGTCGACGTCGAACTGGGCTATCCGGCCAACAGCCAGATCGAACCCATCCGCAGCGCCGCCGAGGCCGCCGTGCGCAGCGTGGCCGGCGTCGGCACGGTCAAGGCCAACGTCTATTTCAAGATCGTCGCGCATGCGGTGCAGCGCGGCATCAAGCTTAAATCCAACGTCAAGAACATCATCGCCGTGGCTTCGGGCAAGGGCGGTGTCGGCAAATCCACCACCGCCGCCAACCTGGCGCTGGCGCTGGCCGCCGAAGGTGCGCGGGTGGGCATCCTCGACGCCGACATCTACGGCCCGTCGCAGCCGATGATGCTGGGCATCGACGCCAAACCGGAAACCAAGGACGGCAAGACCATGGAGCCGCTGGAAAACCATGGCCTGCAAGTCTCCTCGATCGGCTTCATGATCGATCCGGACGAGCCGATGGTGTGGCGCGGCCCGATCGTCACGCAAGCCTTGCAGCAATTGCTGGACCAGACCAACTGGCGCGATCTTGATTATCTGATCGTCGACATGCCGCCGGGCACCGGCGACGTACAGCTGACGCTGTCGCAAAAGGTGCCGGTCACCGGTGCGGTGATCGTCACGACGCCGCAGGACATCGCCTTGCTGGATGCGCGCAAGGGCCTGAAGATGTTCGAGAAGGTGGGTATCCCCATCCTCGGCATCGTCGAGAACATGAGCACGCACATCTGCTCCAACTGCGGCCACGCTGAAGCGATCTTCGGCAGCGGCGGCGGCGAGAAGATGTGCGCCGACTTCGGCGTCGACTTCCTCGGCGCCTTGCCGCTGACGATGGAGATTCGCGAGCAGACCGATTCCGGCCGTCCGACGGTGGTGGCCGAGCCGAACGGCGTGGTGGCGGAGATTTACAAGAGCATCGCGCGCAAGGTTGCCGTCAAAGTGGCGGAAAAAGCCAAGGACATGACCAGCAAGTTTCCGAGCATCGTGATCCAGAACGATTGACCGGCTGATGCCGGCGGCGCCATGGGGGGAATCCGATTAACGAACGTAGCCAGGAGAACTGCAATGACATCCCTGATATCTGTGACATCCCGACCATCCCGACAGTCTCGACCATCCCGATTCATCAAGACCCTGCTTGCCGCATCCGTCCTGCTCGCCGCAACGGCGCAGGCGGCCGAGCCGTCGGTGTCGTTCACGGCGCCGATGGATGGTGCGGTCGTCACCAGTCCGTTCGACGCCAAGTTCGCCGTCACCGGCATGGAAGTCAAGCCGGCCGGCGAGATGGCGCCCAACACCGGCCATCATCACTTGCTGATCAATACCGGTCCGATCGCCAAGGGCGCGCCGATTCCGATGGACGACACTCACCTGCATTACGGCAAGGGCCAGACCGAAGCCAAGGTGACGCTGCCGCCCGGCAAGTACAAGCTGACCATGCAGTTCGCCGACGGCGCGCACCAGTCCTATGGTCCGGCCATGAGCAAGACCATCAACATCACCGTGAAGTAAAACCGGGGCGCCGCCCGCCGTCTGCCGCCGCTGCGTTCCATCGCGGCGGCCGACGCGGTAAAATGGCGTCTTTCCGATCAGACTGACAACGGCTTTGGCGTTCCAAGGCCGTTTTTATTTATCATGACATCCACAGCACCTACTACTCCCGTTCGCACCCGTTTTGCGCCCAGCCCGACTGGCTATCTTCACCTGGGCGGCGCACGTACGGCCTTGTTTTCGTGGGCCTATGCGCGCCGTTTTGGCGGCACCTTCATCCTGCGCATCGAAGACACCGACCTGGAGCGTTCCACCCCGGAAGCGGTGCAGGCCATCATCGACGGCATGCAGTGGCTGGGACTGAGCCATGACGAAGGTCCGTTCTATCAGATGAAGCGCATGGCCCGCTACCGCGAAGTGGTGGCGGAAATGCTGTTGCAGGGCACCGCCTATCATTGCTACTCCTCGCCGGAAGAAGTTGAAGCGATGCGCGAGCGTCAACGCGCCGCCGGTGAAAAGCCGCGTTACGACGGTACCTGGCGTCCGGAGCGCGGCAAGACCTTGCCGGCGATTCCGGAGGGGCGCAAGCCGGTAGTGCGTTTCCGCAATCCGCTCGACGGCGACGTCACTTGGGACGACGTGGTCAAGGGGCCTATCACGATTTCCAACCGCGAGCTGGATGACCTGGTGATCGCACGTCCGGACGGCACCCCGACCTACAACTTCTGCGTGGTGGTGGACGACTGGGACATGAAGATCACCCATGTGATCCGCGGCGACGACCATGTCAACAACACACCGCGCCAGATCAACATCCTCAAGGCGCTGGGCGGCACGCTGCCGCAATATGGCCACGTGCCGATGATCCTCGGCGCGGACGGCGAGAAGCTGTCCAAACGCCACGGTGCGGTCAGCGTGATGGATTATCCGGCGCAAGGTTTCTTGCCGGAAGCGATGCTGAATTACCTCGCGCGCCTGGGCTGGAGCCACGGCGACGAAGAGATTTTCTCGATGGAACAATTCTGCGGCTGGTTCGACCTCGACCACTTGTCGAAGTCGCCCGCGCAATTCAATCCGGAAAAACTGGCCTGGCTCAATAACCACTACATCAAGCTGGCCGACAACGAACGCCTGGCCGCGCTGGCGCGTCCGCTGCTGGAAAAAGAGGGGGCGCAATTCGACGGCGCGCCGCCGCTGGCGCAGACCATAGCACTGCTCAAGGAGCGCGCCAACACCGTTAATGAACTGGCGACCGCGGTGCAGATGTTCTACCGTCAGCCGGCTCCTGATGCAGCGCTGGTGGCGCAGCACATCACCGACGCGATCAAGCCGGCGCTGCAGGATTTCGCCGCACGCTGCGCCACGGTGGAATGGAACAAGGCCGCGCTGGGCGCCATGATCAAGGAAGTGCTGGCCGCCCACACGCTCAAGATGCCGCTGCTGGCGATGCCGTTGCGCCTGATCGTCGCAGGTCAGTTGCAGACCCCGGCGATCGACGCGGTGCTGGAATTGTTCGGGCGTGACGTTGTGTTGGCGCGCTTGCAAAACTATTTGTCATAAAAAGAGGGTCTTTTCTAAAAACCCGCTTGCTATTTACCCATGGGTATTGCATAATCTCGCTTCTTCGCAAGGGGGTATAGCTCAGCTGGGAGAGCGCTTGCATGGCATGCAAGAGGTCAGCGGTTCGATCCCGCTTACCTCCACCAGCGAACAAGCAGTAAGATGCAGGTAACAAACTGTGATGCCACACAGTCGTAGTACGGTAACAGCTGCGGGACATGATGTATGCGATGTCCCCATCGTCTAGAGGCCTAGGACATCACCCTTTCACGGTGAGTACGGGGGTTCGAATCCCCCTGGGGACGCCAGCTTTTGCAATGTGCTATTTGAACGGTTACTGCAGTACAGGACTTTGTCCCCATCGTCTAGAGGCCTAGGACATCACCCTTTCACGGTGAGTACGGGGGTTCGAATCCCCCTGGGGACGCCAAAACAAAAATGCCCGCTGATGCGGGCATTTTTATTTTGACGTCCCCAAGTGATGTGCCTGCGCACATCACTTGGGGGATTCGAAGGGTTTCGCTTGCAAGCGAAACCGCGGCCTGCCGAAGGTAGGCGAATCCCCGGACGCGCAGCGTTCGTTAGCCGGCTTCGAAGTTAACGCCGTAAAAAATAATCCCAAGAACAAAAAGCAATGTTTCGGCAAAGCCGAAACGCGCACGCCCGCAAAGCGGGCGAAACCCGCCGCAAATCCCGCCGCACTCACCTCCGCCTTTGTCCTCCCAAAGACAACCAATCTCCTCATTTCCGGCTAATCTCCTCCCGCACATCCCCTTGACCGCATTTTTCTTTTACCATCAGCCATCAAGTAATCAATAGAAGACAAAGGAGCACACCATGAGCCAAGCCGCCGATCTCGCCATCGACGCGCGCGGGGTAGCCACCATCACCCTGAACCGCCCCGAAGTCCACAACGCCTTCGACGACCTGTTGATCGCCCATCTGATCGACTTGATCGCGCAAGCGCGCGACAACCCGCAAGTCAAGGTGCTGGTGCTGGCCTCGACCGGCAAATCCTTTTCCGCCGGCGCCGATCTCGGCTGGATGCGCCGCATGGCCGACGCCACGCGCGAGGACAACATCAAGGACGCGCACCAGCTCGCCGCGCTGATGGAAAACCTCAACAATTTCCCATGCCCGACCGTGGCGCGTATCCAGGGCACGGTGATGGGCGGAGGCGTCGGCCTGGTGGCCTGTTGCGACGTCGCTATCGCCAGCGACCAGGCGTTTTTCGCGCTGTCGGAAGTCAAGCTCGGCCTGGCGCCTGCGGTCATCAGTCCGTACGTGATCGCCAAGATCGGCACGTCGCAGGCGCGCCGCTACTTCGTTACCGCCGAGCGCTTCACGGCCATCCGCGCCGCCGCCATCGACCTGGTGCATGAAGTGGTGCCGGCGGCGGAGCTGGAGGCAAAGACCGAACAAATCATCGCCACCTTGCTGGCCAACGGCCCGCAGGCCATGCGGCGAGCCAAGGAGCTGGCGCAGGTCGCCAATCCCTTGCCCGCCACGCCGGCGCTGCGCGACTACACCATCGGCGTGATCGCCGATCTGCGCGCGTCGGATGAGGGCAAGGAGGGCCTGCGCGCCTTCCTCGAAAAGGAATCGCCGGCCTGGATCGCCAGGCGTTGAGCAGCAAATGACGTAAAAAAGCCGCAGCCCATCACAGGCTGCGGCTTTTTTTCGGGCTAAGCAAAAGACTACAGCTTGATCTCCGTGCCCAGCACCTTGAGGAACTGCGCCAGCCACTCCGGATGCCCCGGCCATGCCGGCGAGGTGACGAAGTTGCCGTCGGTGACGGCGCTGTCGACGGCGATCTCGGCATAGTGGCCGCCGGCCAGTTTGACTTCCGGCGCGCAGGCCGGATAAGCCGAAATCTTCTTGCCCTCGATCACGCCCGCCGCCGCCAACAACTGCGCGCCGTGGCAGACCGCCGCGATCGGCTTCTTCGCTTCGGCGAAATGGCGCACGATGGCGATCACCTTGGCGTCCAGGCGCAGGTATTCCGGCGCGCGGCCGCCGGCAATGACAACGGCGTCGTATTTGGCCGGATCGACGTCGTCGAAGCTGGCATTGAGCGCGAACTGGTGGCCCGGCTTTTCGGTATAGGTCTGGTCGCCTTCAAAATCGTGGATGGCAGTCTTGATCTTGTCGCCGGCCTTCTTGCCGGGGCAGACGGCGTGCACCGTGTGACCGACCATTTGCAGCGCCTGGAAGGGCACCATGGTCTCGTAATCTTCGGCAAAGTCGCCGGTCAACAATAAAATCTTCTTTGCTGCCATGCTGATCTCCTGATGTGCGAGCCGGGAGGCTCTGGTGGGATTGCTGAAACACATACAATGCGCGCTGGTTGCGCGTTCTCATTTGATCCACGTCATCTGACGCGACTTCCCCATCAAAAATTCCTTGTTCGGCTCCATACAGTCGCGCAGGTAGCTCCATAAGGCCGACACCCGCGCCACGTGCCGCTGTTCACTGGCGGCCACCAGCCAGAACGAGCGCTTGATTTCGACTTCATCGGGCAGCACCGGCACCAGGTCGTCCGACTGCTGGGCCAGGAAGCAGGGCAGGATCGCCAGCGCCTGGCCGCTGCGTGCCGCCGTGTATTGCGCGATCACGCTGGTGCTGCGGAAGGCGCGAAAAGCCTCGGGCGCGATGTTCTCCTTGTAGCGCAGTTCTTCGCTGAACACCAGATCGTCAATATAGCCGATGAAGGCATGCGACTCGAGATCGTCCACGCTGCGCACGGGCGGATGGCCGTCGAGATAGGCCGGTGTGGCGTACAGCTTCAGGGCATAGTCCGCCAGTTTCGTGACAACGTAATTACCGCTGACCGGCCGCTCGATGGTCACGCTGATGTCGGCCTCGCGCTTGGACAGATTGACGAATCGCGGCATCGGCAGCATGTCCACCGAGATGTGCGGATTGCGCGCGCAGAAATGCGCGATGTGCGGCGCCAATACGAAGGTGCCGAAGCCCTCCGTCGCGCCCAGGCGCACCTGGCCCGACAGCAGCCTGTTATGGCCGCCCAGTTCTTCGGCGGCGGCGTAGACGGTGCTTTCTATCTTCTCCGCGTATTCCACCAGCCGGTAGCCGTCGGCGGTCAGGCTGTAGCCGTGATTGTTGCGGTCGAACAGCTGACTGCCGACCTGATCTTCGAAGCGCTTGATGCGCCGCGATACGGTCGAATGATCGATGCCGAGTTTCTTGGCGGCATCGACCAATCCCTGGCTGCGCGTAAGCTCGAGAAATACCCGCAGGTTGTCCCAATCCAGCATCTTGTCTCCATTGTGCATTTTTGTCATGTCTTTGCAATTATGCAAAAGGCTTTTGAATTATTGGTTATTGTAACGATATTAACGCACATGCAAAATGAACCTCGAAATCGCCACAGAGCAATTTCATAAAAATATATAAACGAGGAGACTCCATGCAAAAGAATATCCGCGCCGGCCTGGCCGTCGCAGCGCTTTCCCTGACCTGTATTTCCGGCGCCGTCCAGGCGCAAAACTCCGACACCGTCAAAATCGGCATCCTGACCGACATGTCCGGTCCGTACTCCGCCATGGGCGGCCAGGGTTCGGTGGTCGCAGCCAGGCTGGCGATCGAGGATTGCCTCAAGGCCGAATGCAAGGGCATGAAGATCGAAGTGCTGTCAGCCGACAACCAGAACAAGCCCGACGTCGGCGTGACGCGCGCACGTGAATGGCTGGACCGCGACAAGGTCGAGGCAATCGCCGACCTGACCAATTCGTCGGTGGCGCTGGCTGTGCAGAAGCTGATCAAGGAAAAGGGCGGCATCGCCATGTATAGCGGCCCGGCCACCGGCGCGCTGACCACTGCCGAATGCGCGTCCAATGGTTTCCACTGGATGTTCGACACCTATTCGCAAGCGGCCGGTGCGGCTGCTGCGCTGACCAAGCTGGGCAACAAGTCCTGGTATTTCGTCACGGTTGACTACGCCTTCGGCCACTCGCTGGAGAAGGACGCCTCCGACGTCGTCAAGGCCAACGGCGGCACCGTGCTGGGTTCGGTCCGTCATCCGCTGAACGCTTCCGACTTCTCGTCCTTCCTGCTGCAGGCGCAGGCTTCCAAGGCCCAGGTGATCGGCCTGGCTGACGGCGGCACCGACGTCGTCAACGCGATCAAGCAGGCGCGTTCGTTCGCCGTGGGCGGCAAGGATCAACGCCTGGTGGCGCTGCTGGTGTTCCTGTCCGATGTCCATGCACTCGGTCTCGATGCCGCCCAGGGCCTGGTCTACACCGACGGCTTCTACTGGGATTACGACGAACAGACGCGTGGTTTCTCCAAGCGTTTTGAAGCGCAGTTCAAGAACAACAAGCCGACCATGGTGCAGGCCGGCGTGTATTCCAGCGTGTACCACTTCCTGAAGGCGCGCGCCGCCGCCAAGACCGCCGACTGGAAAGTCGTCTCGCAAAAAATGCGCGAGATTCCGATCAGCGACGTCGTCATGCGCAATGCCTCGATCCGTCCTGATGGCCGCGTGATCCACGACATGTACCTGTACCAGGTCAAGTCGCCGGCTGAATCGAAGGCGCCCTGGGATTACCTGAAATTGCTGTCGACCATTCCTGCGCAACAAGCCTTCCGTCCGATGGACGCGGCTTGCCCGCTGGTCAAATAAGTTTTTCCGGGAGTCGTGTTTTACCTGCCAACCATCTCCGACGCGGGTTTGACACGATTGCCGGTTCCTTCTACATCACTATGGAAAATGCATCATGAGCCAAGCCAACATTCCTAACGTTCCCCTCTACATCAACGGCGAACACGTCCAGTCGACTTCGAAAGAATGGCGCGACGTGCTCAATCCGGCCACGCAGGAAGTCGTCGCGCGCGTGCCGTTCGCAACCAAGGAGGAAGTCGATCGTGCCGTCGCCAACGCCAAGGAGGCGTTCAAGACCTGGCGCAATACTTCGCTGGCGCAACGCATGCGCATCATGCTCAAGTTCCAGCAACTGCTGCGCGACAATATCGCGCCGCTGGCCGAACTGATCACGCGTGAGCACGGCAAGACTCTGCCGGACGCCGAAGGCGAAGTCATGCGCGGCCTCGAAGTGGTGGAGCACGCCTGTTCGATCACTTCGCTGCAACTGGGCGAGCTGGCCGAGAACGTGGCCGGCGGCGTCGACGTCTACACCATTCACCAGCCGATCGGCGTGGGCGCCGGCATCACCGCGTTCAACTTCCCGGTCATGCTGCCTTGCTTCATGTTCCCGATCGCGGTCGCCTGCGGCAACACCTTCGTGCTCAAGCCGTCCGAACAGGATCCGACCTCGTCGCTGTTCCTGGTCGAACTGGCCAACAAGGCCGGCCTGCCGCCGGGCGTGCTGAACGTGGTGCATGGCGGTCCTGACGTCGCCAACATGATCTGCGATCATCCCGATATCAAGGCCGTGTCCTTCATCGGTTCGACCAATGTCGGCACCCACGTCTACCGCCGCGCCAGCGAAGCCGGCAAGCGCGCACAGTGCATGATGGGCGCCAAGAACCACTGCATCGTGCTGCCTGACGCACCGAAGGATCAAGCCATCAACAACTTGCTGGGTGCAGCATTCGGCGCGGCCGGCCAGCGTTGCATGGCGAACTCGGTGGTGGTTCTGGTCGGCAAGACCAAGGAATGGATCCCGGAAATCGTCGAGCGCTCCAAGGCGATGAAAGTCGGTCCGGGCAGCGATCGCAAGGCCGATGTCGGCCCGCTGGTTTCCAAGGCCGCCAAGGAACGTGTCGAGCGCCTGATCGGCGTCGGCGTGGAGCAGGGCGCCAAGCTGCTGCTCGACGGCCGCAACTGCAAGGTGCCCGGCAACGAGTCCGGCAACTTCGTCGGCCCGACCGTGTTCACCGGCGTCAAGGCCGGCATGGACATCTACGAACAGGAGATCTTCGGACCGGCGATGTGCATCGTCGAAGTCGACACCCTGGACGACGCCATCGCTTTCATCAACGCCAATCCGAACGGCAACGGCACCTCGATCTTCACCTCGTCCGGTTGGGCGGCACGCAAGTTCCAGAACGAAATCGACGTCGGCCAGGTCGGCATCAACGTGCCGATCCCGGTGCCTGTGGCGTATTTCAGCTTTACCGGTTCGCGCGCTTCCAAGCTCGGCGATCTCGGCCCGAACGGCAAGCAGGCGGTACTGTTCTGGACGCAGACCAAGACCGTGACCGCGCGCTGGTATGCGCCGGATGAAGAGGCCGGCCAGGTCAACACGACCATCTCGCTGAAGTAAGCATCCGCCATTGAACAAGCAGAGGAGAACAACATGAGCGCCGATATCGTTTTCATTGGCCTGGGCAACATGGGCTTGCCCATGGCGCAGAACCTGGTCAAGGCGGGCTATGCGGTCAGCGGGCATGACCTGGTCAAGGCCAGCGTCGACAAGCTGGTCGAGTCCGGCGGCGTCACGGAAGCCGATGCCATGGCCGCCGTGACCAAGGCCAAGGTCGTTATCACCATGCTGCCGGCCAGCAAGCACGTCGAGTCGATCTACCTCGGTGACAAGGGCATCCTGGCTAACATCAGGCCCGGCACCCTGCTGATCGACTGCTCGACCATCGCTCCGGAAAGCGCCCGCAAGGTCGCCGCCGCCGCGCTGGAAAAAGGCTACACCATGCTGGACGCCCCGGTCTCCGGCGGCACCGGCGGCGCCACTGCCGGAACGCTGACCTTCATGGTCGGCGGCACCGACGACGGTTTCGCTCTCGCCCGGCCCTATCTCGAAAAGATGGGCAAGGCGATCTACCACGCCGGCGCCAGCGGCAGCGGCCAGACCGTCAAGGTGTGCAACAACATGCTGCTGGGCATCCTGATGATTGGCACCTCCGAAGCGATCCGCCTCGGCATCGCCAACGGCATGGACCCCAAGGTCTTGTCGGAAGTGATGTCCAAGAGCTCGGGCCGCAACTGGACGCTGGAAGTCTACAATCCTTGCCCCGGCGTGATGGAAAATGCGCCGGCATCGAAAGGCTACGCCGGCGGCTTCGGCGTCGACCTGATGCTCAAGGACCTGGGCCTGGCCGTCGAGAACGCGCTGGCTACCGGCAGCAGCGTGCCGATGGGCGCCTTGGCGCGCAATCTGTACGACATCCACAGCAAGTCGGGATCGGGCGGACTGGATTTTTCCAGCGTGTTCAACATGCTGGCGAAAGCGAAGTAGCGGATGTGAAGGGAAAGTTGTGGCGGGGGAACGGCACAACTTGCAGTCTCCAATTCAGCGCGGATTTATCCGCGCTTTTTTTATGGACGCATGGCAGGCAGCCGCGCGACCGATTCATTTTCTCCAGATTCATCTTCTCGCTTTGCGCCGGAAACAAAAACGGCGCCGTTGTATGAACCGGCGCCGTTTCCGCAGGAAGCAATCGCGGATTACTTCTTCACTTCATCCTCGATATGCGCCTTCACGATGCCGGCGAAATCGCTGTCCGCAGTGAAACCCAGCGCCTTGGCGCGCTTGGCTTCGAAGCTGCCGGGCCAGGAATTGACGATGCGCTTGATGGTTTCGTCTTCCTTCCATTCGATCAGCTTGACGACGTCGGCGCCGGCAACCTGTTCCAGCGCATCGACCATCTGGCGCACCGAGACCGACAGGCCATCGATGCTGAGGAAGCGCGCCAGGCCGAGATCGGCTCCATTGATTTCGTGACCGTGGATCAGGTTGTCGATGGCCTTGCGCGGCGACATCAGCCACATGCGCGTCTCGGGCGCGACCGGACAGACCGAAGGCTGGCCGTTGAGCGGTTCGCGGATGATGCCGCTGGCGAAGCTCGACGCGGCCTTGTTGGGCGCGCCGGGACGCACTGAAATGGTCGGCATGCGCAGCGCGCGGCCGTCGATGAAACCCTTGCGGCTGTAGTCGTTGACCAGCAATTCGCCCATCACCTTTTGTGCGCCGTAAGAACTTTGCGGCATCAGCAGCGCGTTGTCGGGAACTTGCGCCGGCAGGTCGCCGCCGAACACCGCCACCGAGCTGGTGAACACCACGCGCGGCTTGGTGCCGAGCGCACGGGCGCGTTCCAGGATGAGGCGGGTGGCGTCGAAGTTGATCTTCATGCCGAGTTCGAAATCGGCTTCGGCCTGGCCGCTGACAATGGCCGCCAGATGGAAGATCGATTGCGTGTCCCTGGTGATGGCGCGTTCGATCACCGCAGCGTCGGCGATGTCGCCGACCACCGCTTCAATGCGCGCATCGTCGAAGCCTTGCGCGGCCACGACGTCGAGCAGGGTGATGCGGCTGATGGTTTGCTGCTTGCCGTCGCTGCCGGTCAGCTGACCGCGCTTGAGCAATTGACGCGCCAGGCGACTGCCCAGGAAACCGGCGCCGCCGGTGATGACAATATGCATGTGTTCTCCTTTGACCTGCTCGTGCCCCTCGCTGCGGGCTATGAACAGATTGCTGTTTGATTGGGTGAAACTGTAAAGTTGTCATACAACTTTGCGATCAGTGTAAGAAGAAAGCGGTATCATGTCAATCAACATGAAAAATACTCAGCTTTCCAAAACTGTTTCCCGCACCGCACCGTCCGGCGCACCCGATTCCGCCAAGGGGACGCTGGCCGATCGCGTGACCGGCGCGCTGGTCGAGCAGATCCGCCAGGGCGATTTCGCACCGGGCGCGCGCATGCCTTCCGAGAATGAACTGACCGAACGTTTCCAGGTCAGCCGCACCGTCATCCGTGAAGCGATTTCGCGGCTCAAGTCGGAGGGCCTGGTCGGGTCGCGGCGCGGCAGCGGCACCGTGGTGCTGGAGCCGAACAACGCCACCCCGTTCCGGCTCGATATCGATGTGCACGACTCGATCCAGGCAGTGTTGCGCGTGATCGAATTGCGCCGCGGCGTCGAGGGCGAGATGGCGGCGCTGGCGGCACAGCGCCGCACCAAGGCGCAGAACCAACGCATCCGGCAGGCATTGAAGGATATCGACAAGGCGGTACTGGCGGGGCGCGACGGCGTGCCGGAAGACTTCGCTTTCCATGCGGCGATTTCCGAGGCGGCGCACAATCCGCTATACACCTCGCTGTTGCAGTTCCTGAGCCAGTTCCTGCAGGCGGCGATCCGGGTCGCGCGCATCAACGAGGCGCGCCGGGAGGATTTCGGCCAGCAGGTGCGCAACGAGCATGCCGTGATTGCGCAGGCGATCGACGACGGCGACGCCGATGCTGCGCGTGCGGCGGCCTTGCGTCACATGGAGAATTCGGCGCAGCGCATCCAGGCCGCCGATACGGCATTTTGGGCCAGCGAAGGCGGCAAGGCGGCGCGTCGCCTGGCGGAGGCCAAAGGCTTGGAGTAGACGGGAGAGGGGGACGTGGAAGTGAACCGCGCGGGGAATCGCGAGGACGAAAAAAACGCTGCGAAATTCGCAGCGTTTTTTATTGCAGCAAGTCAGGCAAGTGAAGCCTGCCGATGTATCTGACGTTGATCAGTTACGGACGACTTTCTTGTATTCGTTGGTGCGTGTATCGATTTCGATCTGGTCGTCCTGGCTGACGAACAGCGGAACCATCACGACGATCTGATTCGCTTCGATCGCGTTTTCGATCTTGGCTTCCTTCAGGACGTTGCCCGAAGTGTTGCCCTTGACGGCCGGTTCCGAGTACACAACCTGGCGAACGATGGTGGTCGGCAGTTCGACCGAAATTGCCTTGCCGTCGTAGAAGACCGCTTCGCATTCCATGCCGTCCTTCAGGTAGCCCAGGGCGTCGCCCAGGTTTTCGCCTTCGATTTCGAACTGGTTGTATTCGGAGTCCATGAACACGTACAGCGGATCGGCGAAGTAGGAATAAGTCACTGCCTTCTTGTCCAGCACGACCACGTCGAACTTGTCGTCGCCGCGGAAAACGTTTTCCTGCGGGCTGTTGGTCAGCAGGTTCTTCATCTTCCACTTGTAAGTGAAGCCGGTGCGGCTCGAACCGTTGACGTCGGAGCGCAGGACGATCATTGGCTTGCTGTCAACCATAATGATGTTGCCGACGCGAATTTCTTTTGCAAATTTCATAGCGAATATACGTAAAAAGTAGGTTGCGTAAAAATCTTCTGTAGCCTACTGGCAAAAAACACCGCAAGCCCACGTACGATTAGATTGTTGATGCATTGATGCGTAAAAATTAGCCCTATATTTTAACCTATATTTGCGTCGCTTCAGGCTCGTGGCGGAACTGTTTCTGCAAACTTCAGCAAATTCGTCGCCAAATCGCCGTTTTCCAGCAACGTCTGCTCCCATTTCGTGGACAGCCTGGCAATGTCGGGCAGCTCTGCCTCCATATCACGCCATAGCGCGGCAAGGTCGACCGCATCGACAACGTCGCCATCGCCGGCGGCGCCGTTCCAGGCCAGCGTCAGCGCCGTCAGGCTCGCAGTTGCCGCCAGGCAGGTGTTCAGGAAAGCCTTCAACTTGACGTGGTGCAGGTTCTCGTCTTGCGGGTAGATATGCCAGATGAACGGTTTGGCCGCCCATTGCGCGCGGACGAAGGAGTCTTCGCCGCGCACGAAATTGACGTCGCAGGCCCATAGCAGTTTGTCGTAATCGGGCTGCGGCACGAAGGGGATGACGCGCACGGTCAGGCTGCCGCGCGTGGCATGGGCGCCCGCCGTCGATTGCCGGCCGAGAAAATCCGTCACCGCATCGCCGCCGACGCCTTCCGGCACCAGGCAGACGACGGCGCGTTCGCCGGCTTGCCACGCCGCGAACAGCGCGGCGATCGGCGCTTGCGGATAGCAGAAGAGCGATACCTTGAGCGCGTCCATCCCGGTTTCGGTCACGCCGAATTGCGCCAGGAAATCGGCGGCGGCGCGCGGATCGGCCTGGAAGGCCTCGCGCCGCGCAATCAGGCCGGCTTCGACTTGCAGGCCGCCGGTGCGTTTGTTGAATCCCGGAAAGAAGAAATACTTCGTCAACGGCAATTGCGGATGCGGCGAAGGCAGCATGTGGCAGCCTTCCACCCAGGTTTCCGCCGTCAGGCCTTCCAGATTCAGCCACACCGGATGTGGAGTGCATTCGGACATTGCCTTGATATAGCCGGGCGGGATGTCGCAGGCGAAGAATTCAACGACGATGTCGGCCACGTCGCCGGCGGCAAAGACGCCGTTCTGATCGCGCCAGTGCCTGACGATGACGCCCTGAATTTCCTGCGTCTCGCAGTCGGTCGCGACTTCAGGGCAGATCCTGCGGAAGCTCTTCAGGTCGTCGACCCATAAAGTGAGAGCGACGCCGTGTTCCTTTTGCAATTGCCGCGCCAGCCGCCAGCAGATGCCGATATCGCCGTAGTTATCGACCACCTTGCAGAACAGGGCGAGCGAGATGGAGGATTTTGTCGAATGCATTTTTCGGAGGGGGCGGGATGATGGATGGCAAGAAGAAGCGGTATGCAATAAGCGGCATTTTTGCCGCCGCACTCATGCTGGTCCGCATGATACAGGGGATTGGCGGCAGCGAGTGATGGCCTGTTCACGCCGTCGCGTACCGGGACGCCGAGCTCATGATGCGAGGAACCCGCCATCTGCCGCCAGCACATGACCGACCACGTACGATGCCGCGCCGGACAGCAGCCAGAGCACGGCTTCGGCGACTTCCTCCGGTTGCCCCATGCGTTTGAGGGGCAGGCCTGCGGCCACCGCGGACATGTCGGCGATGCCCGATGCGAGCATCATGTCGGTCACCACTCTGCCCGGAGCAATCGCGTTGATGCGAATGCCGTGGGAGGCGTATTCCATGGCGGCCGACCGCATCAGTGAAATCGCGGCGGCCTTGGAGGCGGAGTAGAGCGCAAGCCCGGGATTGGGATTGCGCACGCCGCTGACGGACGTGTTGATGACGATGCTGCCCTTGCCGCGCGCCAGCATGGGCGGCAACTGATATTTCAGGCACAGGAACACGGCGCGGACATTGGCATCGAAGATGGCGTCGTAAACACCGGACTCCTGTGCGTGCAGGGAGGCCCGTCGTTCCTGGCGCCCGGCATTGTTGAATGCCGCATCCAGACGTCCGAATTGCGCCAGTACGGTGTCGATCAGGCGTTGAACCTCGCTTTCCTGCGTGACATCGGTTTGCACATAAAGGCTTTGCGCGCCGGCGGCGCGGCATTCGGCGGCGACGGCTTCTCCCTCCGGGCGACGCCGTCCGGCAATCACGACCGCAGCCGCACCCGCACTCGCCATGCGAATCGCTGCAGCGCGACCGATGCCGCTGCCGCCTCCGGTCACCAATGCGACTTGTCCGGCCATGTTGGAGGGGCTGGCGTGGCATTCCTTTTTCGGCATTGTTTCCATGGCGTTTTCTCCTGAGGGAAGCAAGTCAATCATGATGATTCATCTCGGCATATAGTTGTATAATACAACTATATGAAAAGAGGGACGGAAAATATGCAAAAAGCAGGCTCTTCACCGGATTTTTATTTTGTCGACGGCATCCGCACCGCTTCGCGCCGGATGGTGCGCGAGCTGGGCTTCATGAAATCCACGCTGGCGGCGACCGATTATCCGCCGTCCGCCGTGCACGCCATCATCGAGATCGGTTCGCGCAAATCGATGAGCGCCGCGCAGCTTGCCGAATTCCTCGATCTTGAAAAATCCAGCGTCAGCCGTATGGTGCGCAAGCTGATCGAGGCCGGGGAATTGCAGGAGCAGGCCAGCGACAGCGACGGCCGTGTCAAATGGCTGGCGCTGACACCGCAAGGCCGGCGCACACTGGCTGCCGTCCAAGCGTTCGGCCGCAAGCAGGTTGTCGGTGCGCTCGAACAATTGAGCGCAAATCAGCAGGACGCCGTGGCGCAAGGACTGGGTATCTATGCGCAGGCGCTGGAGGCGCGCCGCTCCGGCAAGGCAATGGAGCAGGCCGGCGAGATTCGCATCGTCGCCGGTTATCAGGCGGGCGTGATCGGCCGCATTGTCCAGATGCACGCCCTGTTCTATGCGCGCAGCGTCGGCTTCGGCAGCTTTTTCGAGAGCAAGGTGGCTGCCGGCATGGCGGAGTTCGTGCCGCGCCTGGATCATCCTCGCAATGGTTTGTGGCTGGCCGTGCAGGGGCAGCGCATCGTCGGATCGGTGGCCATCGACGGCCAGGACTTGGGCGACAACAAGGCGCACCTGCGCTGGTTCATCGTCGACGACGGCCTGCGCGGTGCGGGCGTAGGGCGCCGTTTGATGGATGCAGCGATGGCATTTTGCGATGCGCAGGGATTTGCCTCGGTACAGCTGTGGACTTTCCAGGGACTCGATGCGGCGCGCCGTCTGTATGAGGGCTGCGGATTCCAGCTCAAGGAAGAATGGCCGGGCGCGCAGTGGGGCAAGGAGATGGTGGAGCAGCGTTTCGAGCGCTTGGTCGCGCCGCCGGGCGACTGACTTGCCGATCGGCAAGTTTGTTGTATTTTTAAATCAATGCGGGTTTTTATTTAAATTGCTTGCAATTTAATTTTTGACTATGTATTATTCACTCCATGGCAAACGCAAACACATCGAAGAACGCAGCAGCAATTGATCAGGCCCTGATGCTTGAAAATCAATTGTGCTTCGCCATGTACTCGGCGTCGTTGGCGATGACCAAGGTCTACAAGAAGATTTTGAAAGACCTCGACATCACTTATCCGCAATATCTGGTGATGCTGGTGTTGTGGGAAAAGGACGAAGTCACCGTGTCGGATCTGGGCGGCAAGCTGTTCCTCGATTCGGGTACGCTGACACCGTTGCTCAAGCGCATGGAAGCGATGGGTTTGCTGCACCGCGCCCGCGACACCGAAGACGAGCGTCGCGTCGTGGTCCGGCTCAGCCAGGATGGACGCGCCCTGCGCAAGCGGGCAACGGCGGTGCCGGAACGGCTGATGTGCGCCTTGCCGCCGCTGGAACAAGTCGCCAGCCTGCGTGAGCAACTGAAAGACTTGCGCAAGGGCTTGCTGGAAGACGCTGAAGATTCCTGATTGTCGTTGCGTGATTTTGGTATTTGCAGGAGCGGTCGTATTACGTTTTACTCGTTTATTATTTATATTGTTAGCAATTTTATTGTTTAAAATTTAAATTCCTTGCAGTTTGCATGGTTTGGGATTTAAATGAATTCTTGCCCTGACTTATTTATTGATCCATTACTGATTCATTACTGATCTGATAACCCGATGCTCCCCCCGCATCTTCTTCTGAAACCACCGAAAGGAAACAAAATGAAAATCGAAAAAGCACTCTACCAAGCGACTGCAACTGCAACCGGCGGCCGTGAAGGCTCGGCCAAGTCGTCCGACGGCGTCCTGGACATCAAGCTGACCACGCCAAAAGAACTGGGTGGCGCAGGCGGCAACGGCACCAACCCTGAACAGCTGTTCGCTGCCGGGTATTCAGCCTGTTTCCTCGGTGCGATCAAGTTCGTCGGCGGCCAGGAAAAGATCGCCATTCCTGCTGACACCAGCATCACCGGCACCGTCGGCATCGGCACCATCCCAGGCGGCTTCGGCATCGAAGTGGCGCTGAACATTTCCCTGCCGGGCCTGGACCGCGCGGTTGCGCAATCGGTGATCGACAAGGCGCATCAAGTCTGCCCATACTCGAACGCCACACGCGGCAACATCAACGTGACGCTGACACTGGTTTAAGAACTGAAACAGGTCGCCGGCCGCGATGTGCGACCGACGATGTAAAAAAGCCCCGCCGATCAAACGGCGGGGCTTTTTGTTTTTGCAGGACAAGCGGCGTTCAGCTACGCAAGCTGTTCAGCATCGCCGGCACGATGCACCGGTGAAACGGCATGATCGCGCCGAGATAGGCGCGGCCCAGCAACTGGTTGGTGCGCACCACGGTGGTCAGCGTCAGCTGCGCCGGTGAAGTCGGCGTGGCCGCATCGCGCCGCACCCAGACGCGGAAATCCAGGTGCTTGTCGTCGAAGCCGAGCTGCACCAGATCATCGCTCTGGCTGATCATCGGAAACCCTCCTACGGCACGGCGTACCCCGTCGTCGATCTGCATGTCGGCGGCCCGGAGGCCGAACATCGCCACCGCGCGATTGCGGATCGACAGCAGCAGCGAGATCCAGGACGGTTTGCGGCGGAACATCAGCTCCGCCAGTTGAGCGGCCGACTGGCGCGCTTGTTCATCGCTGAGGGCAATGCTGAACGCATCGGAAAAATCCGCGCCGGGCAAGTCCTGCAGCAGAGCGGCGTCGGTATCGACGAGATGGGCGGAAGGTGTTTTCATCGCGGCCTCAAGGTTTGGACGGGCGTTTTTTTGCCAGCTCGGCCTGGGCGCTGGCGGCGACAAAGCGTTCGCGGGTCTCATCTTCCTTGCGGCGGCCGAAGGCGTAGTTGGCTTCCAGCCACATGACGTTGATGATGCCGAAGGCCAGCGCCAGGCCGACCCCGAGTATCCAGGCGAAATACCACATGATGTTCTCCTTCTCGACTATTCAATGGTTAGTAAGCGGTGGTTAGTAAGCCGTATGTTCATTGTCGGCGATGTGCTTGAGCGTCACCTTGCCGCGCATCACGCGATACACCCAGGCGGTGTACATCATGATCAGCGGCACGAAGAACAGCACCAGCCAGAACATGATGCCCAGCGTCTTGTGACTCGACACCGAATCCCAGATGGTCAGGCTGCTGCGCGGGTCCAGCGACGACGGCATGATGAACGGAAACATTGCCGTGGCTGCGGTCAGGATGATGCCGGCTACGGCGATGCCGCTGCTGATGAACGCCAGTCGCGCCTTGCGCCACGCGCCGAAGACCAGCACCAGCAGCAGTCCGGCGATGGCGGTGATCGGGATCGCCTTGGTTTCGGGCCACCGCGCATAGTTGTCCATCCACGCGCCGGAGACGATCTCGACCGTCTTCGCCAGCGGCATGAAGGCGCTGTTGGCGCTCGGCATGTCGGTGATGCTGTAGCCGTCAATGCCGTGCGCCACCCAGAAACCGGCCGCCACGAACAAGGCGAGGGTGGCGAGTGCACCCCACAGTGCAATCTTGCGCGCACGCGCCGCGATCACCGCTTCGGTCTTCACCATGATGAAGGTGGCGCCGTGGGTCAGCAGCATCGCCACGCTCAGCACGCCGGACAGCAGGCCGAAGGGATTGAGCAGTTCGAAGAAGCTGCCGGTGTATTCCACGCGCATGGTCTCGTCGTAGTGGAACGGCACGCCTAGCAACAGGTTGCCGAAGGCCACGCCGCAGATCAGCGGCGGCACGATGCCGCCCACGAACAGGCCCCAGTCCCAGGCATTGCGCCAGCGCGGATCGGCCACCTTGCTGCGATAGTCGAAGCCGACCGGACGGAAGAACAGCGAAAACAGCAACACCATCAGCGCGATGTAAAAGCCCGAGAAGGCCGTCGCGTAGACCAGCGGCCAGGCCGCGAAGGTGGCGCCGCCGGCGGTGATGAACCAGGTCTGGTTGCCTTCCCAGGTCGGGCCGATGGAATTGATCAGCACGCGGCGTTCGGCGTCGGTCTTGCCGACGAAGGGCAGCATCATGCCCACGCCGAAGTCGAAGCCGTCGGTCAGCGCGAAGCCGATGATGAGCACGCCGACGAAGGCCCACCAGATGATTTTTAAGGTTTCGTAATCGAAGATCATGAGGATTTCCTTGTGTACTTCTTCGTGAATGTGGTGAGTTGCGTGAGTTTCTGCCCGAGCGCCGGCACAAGTTTCTGCACGGACGTCAGCGCGCCGGTTTCGGCAGCGGCGGCTTCGCAGCAACAGCCGGTTTCTTTTCCTTCTCCAGCAGCTCCCAGTGGTATTTGCCGGTGTGCAGGCTGCTTGGCCCGCGCTTGGCGTACTTGACCATGAGCATCATTTCCACGACCAGCAGGAAGGTATAGAACAGGATAAATCCGGCCAGGCTGAAATACAGGCTCGACGCTTGCAGGGTCGAGGCCGACAGATGCGTCGGCAGGATGCCGGCAATGGTCCAGGGCTGGCGGCCGTATTCGGCCACGATCCAGCCCAGTTCGGCGGCGATCCACGGCAATGGGATGCTAAACACGGCCAGCCGCAGCAGCCAGCGTTGCGGCGCCAGTTGCTTGCGCACCAGGAAGTAGAACGCCGCCGAGAAGATGAACAGGAACAGCATGCCCAGCGCCACCATGCCGCGGAACGACCAGAACAGCGGCGCTACGTTCGGGATGGTGTCGTCGACCGCATTGGCGATCTGCTGCGGCGTGGCGTCGATCACGTTGGGCGTGTACTTCTTGAGCAGCAGGCCATAGCCGAGGTCATGCTTGAGCTTGTCGAACTCGGCGCGCGCCTCGGGCGACTTGTCGCCGGATTTCAGTCGCGTCAGCGCGGCATAGGCCAGCATGCCGTTGCGGATGCGCACTTCGTGTTCCTTCTTCAGATCCTTGATGCCGATCACCGGCGTATCGACCGAGCGCGTGGCGATCAGGCCGAGGACGTAAGGCACCTTGAACGCATAGTCGGTGCGCTCGCCCTTGTTGTCGGGCAGGCCGAAGATGGTGATGCCGGCCGGCGCAGGGTGGGTTTCCCATTCGGCTTCGATGGCGGCAAGCTTGACCTTGTTGACTTCGCCGGCGGTGTAGCCGGATTCGTCGCCGAGCACGATCACCGACAGCGTCGAGGCCAGGCCGAAGCCGGCGGCGACCGCAAACGAGCGCAGCGCGAATGCGGTATCGCGGCCCTTGAGCAGATACCAGGCGGATACACCCAGCACGAACATTGACGCCGTGACATAGCCGGCCGCGACGGTGTGCACGAACTTCACCTGCGCCACCGGATTGAAGATCACGTCGGTCATGCTGACCAGTTCCATGCGCATGGTTTCGAAATTGAATTCCGCGCCGACCGGATTGTTCATCCAGCCGTTGGCGATCAGGATCCACAACGCCGACAGGCTCGATCCCAACGCCACCAGGAAGGTCACCATCAGATGCTTGACGCGCGACAGTCGATCCCAGCCGAAGAAGAACAGGCCGACGAAGGTCGACTCGAGGAAGAACGCCGCCATGCCTTCGATCGCCAGCGGGGTGCCGAAGATGTCGCCGACGTAGTGCGAGTAGTACGACCAGTTGGTGCCGAACTGGAATTCGAGCGTGATGCCGGTGGCCACGCCCATGGCGAAGTTGATGCCGAACAGCTTGCCCCAGAAACGCGTCATGTCCTTGTAGATGGGGCTGCCGGTCATGACGTAGACGGATTCCATGATGACCAGGATCCAGGACAGGCCGAGCGTCAGGGGAACGAACAGGAAGTGATACAGCGCCGTGATGGCGAACTGAAGGCGCGACAGACTGACGACTTCGTCAATGGGAAGCATGGGGGACCTCGGTGGTGGAAGTGGAGACGGTGGGGACGGCAGGTGTGGAAACGGATTCAGGTGCCGGCGCCAGCAGATGCTGTTCCACCTGGGCGGTGGGCATGCGCATCTTCCTGGCCTGCGGTTCGGAGAAAAAGGTTTTCGCCAGCAGCGTCAGGAGCGCGATCTTGACCACCAGGATCAAGGCGATCTCGGCGCCGAGCGGAAGTTTGGTCAGGCGCGGCAGGTGCCAGAGGCTATGCGTGCGCAGCAACCATGAAGGTCTGGACATGGATCACTCCTTCGCCTTGGCGGCAGAGGCAGCCGCCGCCTTCTCTTCCTTGTCGGCCTTGTCGTTCTTGTCGGCCTTCTCGCCGCCGAAGCGGAACTTGTCCTTCACGTCGAGCAGCTTCTTGATCTTCGAGCCCATCTTCATGAGCGAGGACAAGGTTTCCGGCGACAGCCGCTGCACGTCGTCGAACCAGGAACTGGACAGCTCGATCAGGTCATACATTTCGCGCATGCGTTTTTGCGCGTGCTTGTCGTCGGCGCTGGCCGGCGTTTCGAGCAGGGCGTCGCGCAGCATCGACAGTGTCGGTTCGATCTCGCGGCGGCGGCGTTCTTCCAGCAAGGCCTTGAAAATGTCCCAGATGTCTTTCGGCGGTTCGAAATATTCACGGCGGTCGCCGGGCTGGTGCAGCAACTTGACCAGCCGCCACGACTGCAGCTCCTTGAGTCCCATGCTGACGTTGGAGCGGGAAAAACTCAGGTAATCGGCGATTTCATCGGCGTTAAGCGGGCGCGCCTGCACGTACAGCAGGGCGTAGATCTGGCCCACGGTGCGGTTGATGCCCCAGCGGCTGCCCATTTCGCCGAAATGGAGGATGAAACGCTGCATCAGGGGGCTGAGGGTGTTGGGTTCCATGGAGAATTCCTGGGAGTTCGGCATTGTGGATTGTTTTGAATTTTCAGTAATTACTGAAATATACGGCATTTCAGGAATATGAACAATCGCTGCGTTGCCGCATAACGACGCTGCCGGACCGGAAAAACCATCGGCAGCCGCGAAAACGGCGAAAAGACCCTTTTCCGGGAATCAACCGGCATCGCCGCGATCCGACTCCTTATTTGCCCGGAACCAAGCCATGTCCCACACCTTCATTCGCAAGCTTCCCGATGAGACCCGTCTGCAACAAGCCTGGCAGCTCAGCAAAGGCGCAGTGACGGCCTGGCTGGACGACTTCGCGCCGAGCATGGGAGCCGCAATTGCCTACTACACGATCTTTTCGCTGGCGCCGATGCTGGTAATCGCGATTGCAGTGGCGGGGATGGTGTTCGGCCACGACGCAGCACAAGGCGAAATCGTCGGGCAGATCCAGGGCGTGGTCGGTGTGGAGGGAGCGATGGCGGTGCAGGGCTTGCTGAAATCGGTGAGTGAACCGCGCGACGGCATCATCGCCGCCGGCCTCGGCATTGTCACGCTGGTGATCGGGGCCACCGCCGTGTTCGCCGAGTTGCAGAGCGCACTTGACCGCATCTGGCACATTCCGGCGGCGCCGCGCGACAGCGGCATCTGGCTGCTGATCCGCAAGCGGCTGCTGTCGTTCGGACTGATACTCGGCCTCGGCTTCATGCTGATCATTTCGCTGGTGGCCAGCGCGGGACTGGCGGCGCTGGGGAAATGGTGGGGCAGCTGGTTCACCGGTTGGGAAATCCTGTTGCAGGCGCTGAACTTCGCGATTTCGTTCGCGGTGTTTACGGGCTTGTTCTCGGTGATCTACAAATACCTGCCAAGCGTGCGGCTGGCCTGGCACGACGTACGCGCCGGCGCGGTGGCGACAACCATACTGTTCATCATCGGCAAGTACCTGATCGGCCTGTACCTGGGCCGCGCCGGCATGACCTCGGGATTCGGCGCGGCCGGGTCGTTCGCCTTGCTGCTGGCGTGGATCTATTATTCGGCGCAGATATTCCTGCTTGGCGCGGAATTCACCTGGGTCTACGCCAACCGGTATGGCTCGCGCGCCCCATTGCACCCGGAGACCTGAACCGGGCGCAGTTTCCTGGCGGCGTCAGCCGGTCAGCGTGCTCGCGTCGCGCCCCAGCAGCTGGCGATTGCCACGCTGCGAAGACGCCAGCGCGGCAAAACTGCGCGCACACATCAGGCTTTCATACAGGTCGACAGCGGGGGTGATGGTGTCGGCCGTGGCCATGCCGCTGGCTTCTTGCGCTTCGACCAGCACGCGCGTGAGCAGAGCGGCGTCGGCAAGTGCGGAGTTGGCGCCCAAGCCGCCGGCCGGGCTCATGGCGTGAATGGCGTCGCCCAGCGCGGTCACCCGCGACGCCTTCCACAGGCGCGGCACGCTCGCGGTGCGGATCGGCACCAGCGTGCGGGCGGCCGGATCGCAGGATTCGTACACCAGCTTCAGCGCCGGCGACCAGTCGGCGGTGACGGTGCCGATGATTTGCGTCAGTTCGGCCGCACTGAAGCGCAGCACCGCATCCGGATCGCGCGACAAGCCGAAGCGTTCGCGCGCACCGACCAGCGCCCAGTACAGATAGTCATCCGGCTGCGGCAGGTCGGCGTCGAAACCGCCGCCACTGCCGTTCGCCTCGAAGCGCATGGCGTCGATCACGCCCGCCAGTCCCTTTTCGAAAATGACGCTGGTGCCGGCTTGCAGCCGGTGCGCCAGCGTTGCGCGCAAGGTCGCTGTCAGCGGCGTCTTGCCGTACAGGCAGACGTCGCCGGTGTCCTGCGGCCGCATTGCCGGGAAGCGCTGTGCCGCCACCGCCGAGTGGACCCCGTCGGCAGCCACCAGGACGTCGCCCACGGCACTGCGGCCGTTGACGAAATGCGCAGTCACCCGGCCATCCGGCATCTCTTCGTATTGCAGGAATTGCGCGCCGAAATGCACTTCGCGTCGCAGGTCCTGCAGCAACACCCGGCGCATGGTCTGGCGATCGGCAAGGCTATCCGGCGCGCCGTCCGCAGCGCCCTTGCGCCAACTGCTGACCCACTTTCCGGCCAGCGGCTCCAGTTGTCCATTGATGGTGTCGACGCTTGTTGCGGCCCGTGCGCAAGTGGCGTCGAACAGCTGGTAGCGGGCCGGCGGCAGGCAGGCTTGCAGGGCGTCGCGGCCGCCCTGGTCGATGCGGATGCGATAACCCTGGGTGCGGCTGAACGGCGACGCGTCCTTTTCGTAGACGGTGACCGCGATGCTATGCTTTTTGAGGCCTTGGGCCAGGCACAGGCCGCCCAGGCCGGCGCCGATGACGATTACGTGCAGAGGTGGAGTGGTGGATGGTTTCACGTTGTTCTTTCGCTCTGGGAATACACATGGAAAGGCGGCGGGATTGCGTTGCAGCCCTGTCGTGAAGCCCAGTATTGAACAAAAGCGGGAAAGCGTGATAACGTTGTTTGGACAGAATATACTGAAATCCGGCCATGACAAAAGAACTCTATGCGCAATTCGCCGACGTCAGCGACCGCGCCGACGGACCACCGCTGATCGCGATCTGGGGTGATGACCTGCGCGCCGACGATTTCCAGCGGCTCAAGATCGGCACGCGCGAATACGACTGGCATACCCATCTGCGCGGCCAGCTTTTTTGCATAGAAAGCGGACTGGTGCATGCCCGCACCAAACACGGGTCGTGGCTGTTGCCGCCGCAGCGCGCCGGCTGGATTCCGCCGAGAGAGTTGCATCAGGCCGACATCATGGGCGTCATGAGCGGCTGGAGCATCCTGATCTCACCCGAGGCCTGCCGCGGCCTGCCCGACAAGCCCTGCGTGATCGGCGTCTCCGACCTGATGCGTGCGCTGGTGCGGCGCGCGGTGACGTGGAGCATGCAGGACGAATTGTCGCCGGCGCAACGGCGCGTGATGAACGTGCTGCTCGACGAGGTGCGGCAAGCGCCGCACGAGCCGCTGCATCTGCCGTTGCCGACGGATCGCCGTTTGCTGCGGATCGTCTCGGCCATCATGCAGGAGCCGGCCGACAATCGCACGCTCGAGCAATGGGCCGAATGGGCCGGTCTGTCGCCGCGCACGATGAGCCGGCTGTTTCGTCTCGAGGTCGGCTGCAGCTTTGCCCAATGGCGCCAGCAGGCATTGCTCACGCATGCGCTGGAACGGCTGGCGCGCGGCGAACAGGTGGCCGCTGTCGCGGATGCGCTGGGCTATGCCTCGCCGAGCAATTTCATCGCCATGTTCCGACGCTGTTTCGGCGAATCTCCCGGGCGTTACTTCAACGCCTAGCCGGGGCATTGGCATGCCGTCGCGTGTTAACATCGCGGCCATGAACAATAACGACGCCATCGCCCAGGCTTACCTGTTTTTCCAGCACGGCCAGCTGGAGGCTGCCCACGCCATCCTGCAGCCGCTGGCGCAGCAGGTCGACGCCGATTTCAATTTGCTGCACTTGGCCGGCGCCGTAGCCGCGGGACTACAGCTGCACGCGCAGGCGATCGGGCTGTACCGCCGCGCATTGGCGTTGACGCCCGGCGAACTCGCGGTGAGTTACAAGCTCGGCCGCGTGCTGTACGAAGCCGGTCTGCACCAGGAGGCGCTCAGCCTTTATCTGCAACTGATCGCCGCCGGGGTGCAGCATGCCGACATCTTCCACGCCGCAGCCTTGCTGCTGCAGCAGTTCAACCGTCACGAAGAAGCGCTGCAAACGCTTGAACATCTCTTCCGACTGGCCCCGCAGAACGCCGACGCCTGGCACCTCCACGCCATCTCGCTGGGACGTTTGCAACGGCCGGGCGAGGCCTTGCAGAGCATGCAGAAGGCGGTTGCGCTGGCGCCCGCACAGACTGTGTATCGCTTCGATCTGGCGTTGCTGCAACACGAACTTCATCTCAACGAAGAGGCGCTGGCCAGCGTCGACCAGGTGCTGGCGCAGGAGCCGGACTTCGGTGATGGCTGGGTGTGCCGCGCCGCATCTCTGGGACGCCTGCGTCGCTATGAGGAATCGATCGCCGCCGCCCGGAAGGCCCTGAGCCTGCGCGCCGGTTATGCCGACGCCAGTGTCAACCTGGCGCTGACCTTGCTGGCGCTGGGACGTTTCGACGAGGCGTGGCCCTTGTACGAGGCGCGCTGGCAGGGCGAACTCGCCGATCCGCAGCGGCATGGCGACGTTGCACGCTGGCCCGGTGCGCATGCCGCCGCCGGCAAGACCGTGTTGCTGTGGGCGGAGCAGGGCCTGGGGGACACGATTCAATTTTCGCGTTACGCGCAACAGGTCGCGGCATCCGGCGCAAACGTCGTGCTCGAAGTGCACGCCGCGCTGAAAACGCTGTTGCAAGCGCTGGAGACCGACCCGGACTCCGGCGAGCCCACACGCATCATCGTGAAAGCCATCGGTGAAGCCTTGCCGGCAGCCGATTACCAGCTGCCGTTGATGAGCCTGCCGCTGATGTTCGGCACGCGTCCGGATACGATCCCGTCGCCGCAAGCGTATCTGCGCGCGGGAGCGCACGCGCAGCAGCGTTGGGCGCAATTGCTTGAGCAGGGCAGGGAAGGCGGCCGGCCGCTGCGCGTCGGCATAGTTTGCTCGGGCAATGCCGGCAATCACAACGACCGCCGCCGCTCGATTCCCTTGCAGGCGTTTGCGCCGTTGCTGGATATGGCCAATGCTGAATTCTTCCTGCTGCAACCGGAACTGCGCCGGCGCGATGCCGACTGGCTGGAGACCGCGCCGGCGCTGCAATGGCCGGGCCGTGAATTGCAGGACTTCGATGACACCGCCGCGCTGATCGCCAACCTGGATCTGGTGATCGGCGTCGATACCGCCGCCGTGCATCTGGCCGGCGCGCTTGGTGTACCGGTGTGGATATTGTTGTCGTACGCCGCCGACTGGCGCTGGTTGCTGGAGCGCGACGACAGTCCCTGGTATGCCTCGGCGCGCCTGTTCCGGCAGACCACGGCAGGCAATTGGGATGCGGTGATGGTGCGCGTTCGCGCGGAGCTGTCGGCGCTGAAGCAAGCCGCCGGCTGATCGGCCCGAGGTGTCTCTCACCCCCGCGTGGGGAAGAACAGGCTGAAGGCGATCCAGCCGTCGGCGGAGCAAGCCACGGCGGCTGTGCCGCCATGCACGGTCATGATGGCCTTGACGATCGCCAGGCCGAGCCCGTTGGATTCGGTGAATTCACTGCGTGACTTGTCGCCGCGATAGAAGCGGTCGAACATGCGTTCCATTTGTTGCCGCGTCATCGGCGCGCCGCGGTTGGCGACGTCAATGGCGACACCACCGGCAACCGGTCGCGCGCCGATCCTGATGGCGGTGCCGACGTCGCCGTAGCGCACCGCGTTGACCACGAGGTTGCTGACCGCGCGCCGCCCCATCACCAGGTTGGCGCTGCAGGCCAGACCCGGTGCGACATCGACCTCGAACTGCATGTCGCGTTCGGCTGCCACGCCTTCGAAATAATCGGCGATCTTTTGCAGCTCTTCCGACAATTCAATCGCACTGCGATCAACCATCAGTTCGGCATGGTCGGTCTGCGCCAGGAACAGGATGTTCTCGATGATGCGCGACAGGCGCGTCAATTCCTCCAGGTTCGATTCCAGCAGTTGCTCATACTCTTCTACGCTGCGGCGTTGACCCAGCGTCACTTGCGTCTGCCCCATCAGGATGTTGACCGGCGTGCGGATCTCATGCGCCAGGTCGGCGGAAAATTGCGACAGATGTTCGTAGCCGTTTTCGAGGCGATCGAGCATGGCGTTGAGCGCACCGGCGAGCTGGCGCAATTCGGCCGGCGCATCTTCTTCCCGCAGCCGGGTACTGAGATTGGACGGGGTGATTTCGGCGGCGCGGCGGCTCATGCGCGTAAGCGGCCTCAGGTCGCGCCGCAGCACGGCGAAACCGAGCACAGACGTCAGCAGCACCGCCAGCGCCACGGCGGCCACCACGCGCCATAGATACACCGTCATCATGCGCGACTCTTGCGTCATGACATAGGCGGCGACAATCTCGACGGTGTCGTTATGGTTGCCGACGTCAGCCAGCGCGGAGACCCAGCGCACCCGCACGCCGTCGGCGCGCATGCCGTCATGCAGCGAGGCGATGCCCAGCGGCATGCCGATGGCGACCGGCGTCATCTCCGGCGGCGTCAGCTTGTCGGGATTCATGTTGATGAACGGCGCCTCGCCCTGGCGGCGGAAGATGCGCACATCCTGCTCGTTGCCGAGCATGCTTTCGAACAGGGCGGGACGCTGCTCCATCTGCTCGACGTTGTAGAGGTCGTGCAGCAGGTTGCGGAAATGTTCGACGCGGCCGATCAGCGTGTAGTCGGCGCGCACTTCCAGCGACTGGCGCGCGGAGTTGTAGAGATACATGCCCAGCCCCGTCACCACCAGGAAGGCGATCAGCGCAAACAGCGCGCTGACACGGAACGCCAGTGTCCAGGAGCGCCATGGCCTCATGCTGCGTCCTTCATGGCGTTTCGGAAAACATGTAGCCGATGCTGCGCACGGTGTGGATCAGTTTCTTTTCGAACGGCGCGTCTATCTTGGCGCGCAGGCGCTTGACCGCAACGTCGACGACGTTGGTGTCGCTGTCGAAATTCATGTCCCACACCTGCGAGGCGATCACCGAGCGCGACAAGGCTTCGCCCTGGCGTTTGATCAGCAGATGCAGCAGCAGGAATTCCTTGTTGGTCAGCACGATATTGACGCCTTGCCGGGTGACCTTGTGGCGTACGTGATCGAGCTGCAGATCGGCGACCTGGTACACCTCGGCGTCGCGCGTGACGCCGCGGCGCAGCAGCGTGCGGATGCGCAACACCAGCTCGGTGAATGAAAACGGCTTGACCAGGTAGTCGTCGGCGCCCAGTTGCAGCCCGCGGATGCGGTCGTCGACATGGTCGCGCGCCGTCAGGAAAATCACCGGCAGGTCGCGTTTGGCGCGCAGCGCGCTCATCACCTGCCAGCCGTCGGTGCCGGGCAGCATGACGTCGAGCACCACCAGGTCGTAGTTCTGTTCCATCGCCATATGCAGGCCGTCGGTGCCGGTGCGTGCGAGATCGACCGTATAGCCGGACTCGCGCAATCCCTTCTTGAGGTAGTCGCCGGTTTTCGGATCGTCTTCGATGACAAGGATGGCCATGCTGGGCTTGTGGGGTTCAGAGGTTGTCAGACTGGTTGTAGGGCAGATGTGGCTGCATTCTAGCAATTCGGGGCGGGCGCACGATGACAAATTTGTCATCAAATTGCCATCTTGATGACACTGCCCCTGCCATAGGATGATGGTGCAAAAGAAGCGCCCGCGCCATGCGTTTTCATGCTTCCGGGCAATAAGCCGCATCCATCCATTATTTCAGGAAACCGCCATGCTGATCAAAATCCGTCCAGACCAGATCGATATTCCGCTCGCTTCGGAGATCACGCCGCAAGAGGTCTACGCCTCGCGCCGCGCCTTCATGGGCAAGGTGGCGGCGGGTGCGATCGCCGGCAGCGGCCTGCTCGGCGCCGGCAGCGCATTTGCCCAGTCGGCCACGGCGCGCAAGTTGCCGGCCAAGCTCAACAGCGCCTATGCCGTGATGGACAAGCCGACCGCCTACCAGGATGCGACGACGTACAACAATTATTACGAATTCGGCACCGACAAGGCGGATCCTGCACGCACCGCCGGCACGCTCAAGACCGCTCCCTGGACCGTCAGCATCGAAGGTGAGGTGAAGAAGCCGTTCACGCTCGATCTCGACGCGCTCATGAAGCTGGCGCCGCTGGAAGAACGCATCTACCGCCTGCGCTGCGTCGAAGGCTGGTCGATGGTGATTCCATGGATCGGCTATTCGCTGTCGGCGCTGATCAAGAAGGCCGAGCCCACCGGCAACGCTAAATACATCGAGTTCGTCACGCTGGCTGACAAGAAGCAGATGCCCGGCTTGTCCGATCCCATCCTGCAATGGCCGTATACCGAAGGCCTGCGTATGGACGAGGCCAATCATCCGCTGACCTTGCTGACCATGGGCATGTACGGCGAAGTGCTGCCGAACCAGAACGGCGCGCCGGTGCGCGTCATCGTGCCGTGGAAGTACGGTTTCAAATCGGCCAAGTCCATCGTCAGGATCCGCTTCGTCAAGGATCAGCCGAAGACCGCCTGGAACATGTACGCCGCGCAGGAATACGGCTTCTATTCCAACGTCAATCCCAACGTCGATCATCCGCGCTGGTCGCAGGCCAGCGAGCGCCGTATCGGCGAAGACGGCTTCTTCGCACGCAAGCGCAAGACGCTGATGTTCAACGGCTACAACGATGTCGCGGGCTTGTACACCGGCATGGATCTCAAGAAATATTTCTGACGCCGGAGCCGACATGCCATCCCTGAAAAATCTTACGCAGCGCCAGGTGCAGCACCTGCGCAACCTGCTGTTCGTGCTGGCGCTGCTGCCGCTGGCGCGGCTGGTGGCGTTCGGCTTCCTCGACCGGCTGGGCGCCAACCCGATCGAATTCATCACCCGTAATACCGGCGACTGGGCCTTGTATTTCCTGTGCATCACGCTGGCGGTGACGCCGCTGCGCAAGCTGACGAAGTGGAACTGGCTGGTGCGCCTGCGTCGCATGCTGGGGTTGTATGCATTTTTCTATGTCGCGTTGCATTTCACGATTTTCTTCTGGCTCGATCATTTCTTCGACGTACGGGAGATGTGGGCCGACATCGTCAAGCGGCCGTTCATCACGGTCGGCGTGCTGGCCTTCGTACTGCTGATTCCACTGGCCGTCACCAGCACCAACGCCATGGTGCGCAGGTTGGGCGGCAAGCGCTGGCAATGGCTGCACCGGCTCACCTATGTGATCGTGCCGCTGGGCGTGCTGCATTTCTGGTGGGTCAAGGCGGGCAAGAATCTGCTGGCGCAACCGATCCTGTTTTCGATGATCGTGGCGCTGCTGTTGCTGACGCGCGTGCTGTCGGAAAAAAACCTCCAGCGACTGGCGCAACTGTGGTCGCGGCGCGGCGCCGGCAATACAGGAACTGCTTTGATGAAAGAAGGTAAATGATGAAAAACACTTTGCACAAATACGGTTTGCCGCTTCTGTTTGCCGCTTCGGCAATCACGATGTCTGCATTGCCTGCCTCGCCCGCTTTTGCTGCGGAATCGGCATTCAGGATTCCACCGCCGAAAAGCGCGCCCGCCAGCAATGCCGCCACCGAAACAGTGGTTCTCGCCGGCGGTTGTTTCTGGGGCGTGCAGGCAGTGTTCCAGCACACTCTCGGCGTGACCAGCGCGGTGTCCGGCTATGCCGGCGGCAACAAGGAAACTGCGCGCTACGAGATGGTCGGCAGCGGTTCTACCGGCCATGCCGAATCGGTCAAGGTGACCTTCGATCCGCGCAAGGTTTCTTACGGCAAGATCCTGCAAATCTATTTCTCGGTTGTGCACGACCCGACCCAGCTCAATCGTCAGGGGCCGGACAGCGGCACGCAATATCGTTCGGCCATCTTCTACCAGAGCGATGAGCAGAAGCGCATCGCCGCCGACTACATCGCCCAGCTTGATGCGGCCAAGGTCTACCCGGCGCGCATCGTCACGCAATTGACGCCGTTGGCGCCGGCGGCGTTTTATGCGGCCGAAGACTACCATCAGGATTTTGCGACGCTGCATCCGACGCAAGGCTATATCGCGCGTTTCGATCTGCCAAAGATCGAGAATTTCAAACAGCTGTTTCCCTCCGACTATCGCGCCGCGCCGGTCACCGTCTTCAAGAAATAATTTGTCCGACGTGCTTCCTTCCACGCGGAGGGAAGCATGACAAATTTGTCACCGCTTTGTCATCCGTTTAACCCTTTGCGCCTCCTACACTGAGCGTCAATCCTGTGCACCGTTCACCGGTGCGATGGATCGTCCACGATCAGAAATACAAGGGAGGTTTGCATGGAACAAACAATGAGATTCATGGCCGGGCAGCGCCACGTCGCTGCTGCAATGGCAGTCGCCGGCTCGGTGCTGGCAGCGACGATTTTCCTGTGCAGCAGCGGTAATGTGCTGGCCCAGGATATGCAGAATAGCCAGCATATGCAGCACCATCACGCCACTGAAACCGCCGCCGCGCACGGCATGGCGCCGCCGGCCTTCATCGCCAGCACCGCAAAGCCGTTTGCAGGATTGATGGACGACGCCATGGCGGTGATGGACTACGGCATGGCGCAGGCGCCGATGAACGGCAAACCGGCACACGATTTCATCACGATGATGATGCCGCATCACCAGGGCGCGATCGACATGGCGAAGGCCGTGCTGCTGTACTCCGATGATCCGGAAATCCGCAATCTGGCGCTGGGCATCATCACCGAACAGCAGAATGAAATCAAGGTCATGCAAGCCTGGTTGCAGCGTCATGGCGGCGCCGGCGGCCAATAGTTTTAACCAATCACAATCCAACTCAGGGACACCACCAACATGAAAAAATCCGCATTGGCGCTCGGCGCTGTCGCAGCCTTGTTCGCACACGCCGCCTCGGCTTTGCCGTCGGCCGACGATCGCGTCTACACCGCCGACCAGAACAACAATACCGTCAGCGTCATCAATCCCGCCACCAACACGCTGGTCGGTCAGATCCGCCTCGGCAATCCGCGTCCGGACGTGCTGTCGCCGCTGTACAAGGGGCAGATCAACGTGCACGGCATGGGATTTTCACCCGACCACAAGACGCTGCTGGTGGTCTCCAACGGTTCCAACTCGGTGACCTTCATCGACACGGCAACCAACAAGGTCAAGGGTACGACTTACGTCGGTCGCTCGCCGCATGAAGGTTTCTTCAGCGCCGACGGCAAGGAAGTCTGGGTGGTGGTGCGCGGCGAGGATTACATCTCGGTAATCGATCCGGTCAGCTTCAAGGAGACCGGTCGCATCCAGACCGGCGTCGGTCCCGGCATGGTGCAGTTCATGCCGGACAACAAGCTGGCGTTTGCGGTGTCGAGCTTCACGCCGCAAGTCGACGTGATCGACGTACAGTCGCACAAGGTGGTGAAGAAAATCGACGTCGTCAGTCCGTTTTCACCGTTCCTGCAATTCACCCCGGACTACAAGGAAGTCTGGATGACGCACAAGGACGTCGGCAAGGTCACGCGCATCGATACCCGCACGCAGCAAGTCGTCGGCGTGATCGACACCGGCTTCATCACCAACCATCTGTCGTTTGCCAGGGTCGGCGGCAAGGTGCTGGCGTATGTCACCGTCGGCGGTGAAAACGTCGTCAAGGTCTACACCACCGACAAGGACGCGAAGCTCATTGCGACCATCGCCACCGGCGCCTTGCCGCATGGGATATGGACTGCGGATGACAGCAGCCGCATCTATGTCGGACTCGAGAACGGGGATGGCGTCGAGGTCATCGACACGGCTTCCAACAAGGTGATTGCGCATATCGGCGGCGGTCAGGCGCCGCAGGCGCTGGTGTATCTGTCGCATGTCGCCGGTGCGGACGGCGGCGCCGCCAATCTGGTTGCGCGCGTGAACAGCGATCCGCTCAACATCCGCCTGCAAGCGGCGGCCAGCGGTCCCGCCGAGGCGCGCGGCTTTGTGGTGTCGCGCAATCTCGGCGTGGTCGACGCGCTGGAAGTGTCGTTGTTCAAGCTCAAGCCGCAGACCGCTTACAGCGTCTATCTCGATGGCCAGGCAGCGCCGGTTGCGCGTTTCGTCACCGATGCCAAGGGCATGTCGAATGGCACGGCCATCGGACCGTTGCGAGAGCTGGCGGCGCCCGGCGTTTCATCGGTTGAGGCTGCAGCGCGCATTGTCGTGATGGAAGGCAATGCGGCGGCAGATGTGTCGAAGGCGGTGCTGGTGCAGGCGAAGTGATTCAGTCCAGCGTGACCGGAGCAGCAGGGAACAGATAGCGGCGTTGCATGAGCGGCGGAATGTCGGCGGCGGGGACGGGATGCGAGATGTAGTAACCCTGTACCTCGTCGCAGTGCAAGGCCTGCAGCAGGTGCAGTTGCGCTTCGGTTTCCACGCCTTCGGCGACCACCGTCATGCGCAGGGCGTGCGCCATCGACACCATGGCGTTGAAGAGTACTTCGCTTTCGGCCCGCACGCCTAGTTCGGCGGTGAAGGCCTTGTCCACTTTCAGCACGTCCAGGTCGAGGCGCTGCAGCTGCGACAGCGATGAATAGCCGGTGCCGAAATCGTCCACCAGCAACTTGATGCCGAGCTTGCGGAACGACGCCAGTTCTTCGGCGACCTCGATGGCGTCGGCCATCATGCAGGATTCGGTCAGTTCCAGTTCCAGCTGGGCTGGGGTGATCGCGTATTCAGCCAGCGCGGAGGCAATGATGTCGTTGAGATTGCCCTGGTTGAGCTGGCGCGAGGAGACGTTGACCGACATCGGCAGCAGCGGCAGGCCGGCGATACGCCATTGCGCCAGTTGCGCGCAGGCCTTGCGGATGATCAGTTCACCCAGTTGCAGGATCAGGCCGGTTTCTTCCGCCACGGGGATGAACTCGAGCGGCGAGACGATACCGCGCACCGGATGCCTCCAGCGCGCCAGTGCTTCCATGCTGCAGAATTCACCGCTGACCGCATTCACGCGCGGCTGGAAATACAGCACGAACTCGTCACGCTCGATCGCCAGGCGCAAGGCATTTTCATTTTCTATCTTGATCTGCAGCCGCTCGGACAATTGCGGCTGGTAGAAGCGGAAGCGTTTCTTGCCCTCCGATTTGGCGGCGTGCATGGCGGTGTCGGCATGTTTGAGCAGCGCGTCGACACTGCTGCCGTCGCGCGGGAAGATGCTGATCCCGATCGACAGGTTGACCTGCAGGATGTTCTGGTTGGACAGCATCAGCGGGCGTGAAAACGCCTGCAGGATGCGATCCGCCAGCTGGGCCGCGTCATCGATGCTGCCACCTTGCTGAATCACCGTGAACGAATCGCCGCCGAAGCGCACCACTTCATGCGGCGCGGGGACCAGCTCGCGCAGCCGCTGTGTGACCGCTTGCAACAGCAGGTCGCCGCTGGAGTGGCCGAGCGTGTCGTTGACGTTCTTGAAGTCGTCGAGGTCGGCGAACAGCACGGCGAAACCGCGGCCGTCGCCGGCGGCGTCGTGCAACAGCCGGTTCAGGTAGCGCAACACCCAATGACGGTTGGGCAGGCCTGTCAATTCATCGGTGTTGATCTGGTCCAGCAGGGCCAGTTCATGCGTCTTGCTTTCGCTGATGTCGCGCACCGTGATGGCCAGTCCGAAACGCGTGCGCACCATGCGCCGATGCAGCCATGAGGCGCCGAGCGGGCTTTCCGGCGGGGTCTCGAATTCGTCTTCGTATTCGCCGTTTTCCATGGCGCTGCGGAAGGTCCGCATCAGCGTCGCAAAATACTCGGGCGAATAGAACCGCGACATGTGGCTGCCGATGAGTTCGGACTTGTTGATGCCGAAGATGGCAGCGCCGCGTTCGTTGCAGTCGAGCACCTGGAAGTCGACGATCTCGCCGTCCTTGCCGCGTAGCGCCAGCCACATGTAAAAACCATCGGCGCCGCCTTCGGTGACGATGCCGTAGGCTTCACGGGCCTTTTCGGTTTCGTGCTTGCGGATCGCCAGCCGCATCGAGAACAGCATGCCGACCACTGCGCAGATCGCCAGGAACGCCGAACAGGCGCTGGCGATGAACATGTAGTCGGAGGCGCGCTCGCGGAACGCGGCATAGACGTCGCGCGTCGACACGCCCACCGCCGCCACCAGCGGATAACCGCGCACCGCATGCCATGCCACGATACGCTCCTCGCCATCGTCGAAGGTGGAGCCGGGCATGACCATGGCGCCGCTGGCGCCGGCCAGCGGCGGCCGCGATTTGAAGGCGGTTTCCTGCGTCTGCAGCGCATCCATTGTGCGCGACAGCAGCGGCGTGCCATCCGGCTGGAACAGCGCGATGAAGTCCTTCTTGCCGAGCGCCGATTCATCTTGCGACGGCGCCAGGAAGGCAGGTTCCACTGCGACCATGACGATGCCGTTGAAGTTGCCCACTGCGTCGTCGAGGCGGCGCGAAAAGCGGATCAGCATGCGTTGCGAGCGTATGCCGATCGCCGGATTGCTGATCAGCAGTCCGCTGTGGGCGTGATTCTTATGGGTCAGGAAGTAATCGCGATTGGCGACGTTTGTCAGCTTTTGCAGCGACAGCGAGCTGGTCAGGAGTTTGCCGTCGCGATCCGAGATGGTGACATACAGCAGCGAGGAGGTCGGATAGAGACCTTGCTGCTGCTGGTCTTCCACGCTCAGGTGGCCGTCGGTGTAAGTCCAGTAGTACTTGAGGTGCAGGGTGATCTGGTCGACCTGGCTGACGGCGCGGGCCAGTTGCTCGGCATACGACTTCGACTGGACGCCCGCTTCCTGCAGGGCGTTCTTGCCGATTTCCGCTTCGCGGTCATTGAGGCGCGCCAGCAGCAGCGACCACATGACGATTGCCAGGATGAGGCACCCAATGGGCCAGGCCAGAATGCTGAGGACTTTGGGCAGGCGCTTCTTCACTGTCGTTGGCTTATAAGAGGATTCTTGATGTGTTGTGCATGAATCGGTGGCTGCACTTTCCGTGACCGGTGATGCGGGCGTTTTCTTCAGGTCCCTTTTTCTTGTTTTTCGTTCGAGCAGATACAAAAACAGATGAGGCGGACTCGCTCAAATTAATTTTATTTTTGCCAATGATTATATAGAAACGTTTGCCTGTTCATACGATTCGGGTGCGTCTTTGAGGATACTTTTTTTCAGGCGTCCGGCCGGATGTGTTGTCCGCCATGTGGGCAGCCGGCGAATCAGATGCCTGCTCGCATTGCACGGCATTGCCGTCCTGGCTGCGAGGTGGCGACACGTCGTCCGGAGGAGGGCGCGCGGGGCGGTGCGATCAAGTGGAATTACAACGCCGGGAGTTTGCGTCTGCAGTTCCAGATCCGCACGCCAAGCGCGCACCAGACCAGGAAGAGAACCATGTTGGCCGGCACCCAGACCAGCTGCAGCCAGATGTAGTAACGCATGGCGTCGTTCCAGTGGCCGGGATTCTGCATCTCGGCCATGTCCATCCACGGCGCCGCGCTCAGGGAAGCATATTGAGTCCATCCCAGTACGACTGCCATGGGCAACAGCAGGAAACTCCAGAACGACACGGTGCGATGCACCTGGACGTCGGCGTGGGCGATATGCGGTATCTCGTCGTGCTGACTGCTGCACGGAATGTCATGGCCCGAACGCTGCGGCGCATTCATGCGGCCGGGTTGGCGACAGCTGATGTTCCGGTTGCTCGTGTTATTTCCTGCATTTGCCACATCGTTCTGCATAGTGCCCCCGCATCTGCAAACTGACTTGATTGAATTTATTCGGTTTCTTATTTCATTCTCGGCATGGCGCCCGCGTCTTCATTCAGACAGGCGAAGCAGCAGGTGCGAACAGTCGCGGCGCCGTTCGGGTGACAGGCGCGGCAGAAGAGCAAGGACAGACCGGGAAATGGAAAGCCGACCGCCGGGCCGTGGCGTCGCTGCGCAGGCAAGCGGTCGTGTCTCTGGCCGACCGGAGGTCGCCAAATTGTGACAGGGCATTTACGGTTCTCGCTGAGGTTGAGCGCATTCCAACCGAGGTGGATGCGTTGTTGTGCAATAGAAAAACAAGACGATACGTTTCGTCTCTAATTCTAGGTGCAAAATTCCTACGGCGCAACAAATCTTGCGAGAATGTTGTTAAATTAATTCGATATTGGTTTTGGCGGGGGTGATGCCGTCGAGCACCAAGGCGACGTGCAGGTCAACATGGCGCTCGTCGATGCCGGCGTGGCGCATGAGCATGCGCTGGATGATCGGACCGTACAGCAGGTCGAAGATGACATCAAAGTCGAGGTCAGGCTTGAATTCGCCGTTCTGGATGCCGCGCAACAGGACTTGTTTGGCGGCGTTGCGGCGCGGATCGAGGAAGTTGTCGTTGAACAGGCGCATGGTCTCGGCGTCGAATTGCGACAGGCCGATCATTTCGCACACCACGCGGCCGGTCTTGCCGCGATACAGCTTGGCCAGCTTGCGGATCTGATTCTCGATGTCGTGGCGGGCCGATTCGGTTTCCGGGAAGGCGACATTCGGACCGACTTCACGCAGCAATGCTTCCATGGCCAGCGAACTCTTGTTCGGCCACCAGCGATAGATCGTCGCTTTACCCACACCTGCGCGCGCAGCCACGCCTTCAAGCGAGAGCTTGTCGAAGCCGATCTCATCCAGCAGGACGCAGGTGGCGTCCAGGATGGCATCGTGCGTGGCCGGGTTGCGGCGCCTGCCCGTAGCGGGGTCAGGCATGTAGGTGAGAGAAATGATCGCGCTCCAGTGATGGGGAATACAGTCTGTCCACAGCCTTTATCGGTCGTCTGCGTGACAACTTGAGAAAGAAACCTCGATTCCCGCGATTTTCGACAACATTTTTTTACATCCGCGATCGAATGAGCGAGGCTTCAGCGGCGCAGCAGCAGATTCTTGCCGGTGTTGTTGATGACCAGCAACAGGCCCATCAGAACCAGAAAACCGGCGAACAGGCCGGTGGCGTTGAGCAGCACGTGCGGATAGCCGAGGTCGCGCACGTTGATGAAGGGATAGGGATAGAAGCCGGAACTGCCGCCGCGCCACAGCGTGATGCTCAGGTAGCCGAGCGGGTAGACCAGCCACAGCAGGCATTTCTTCAGACTGGGCTGAAAGCGCGGCACGAAAAAAATCCAGTACACCAGCGCCAGCAGCGGCGTCACGGTATGCAGGCTTTCATTGACCAGCGCGCGGAAACCGGTCGGCTGCCACAGCTGGCGTAGCAGGAGGTTGTAGGCAATGCCGACGAAGATCATGTATGCCACCACCGCCGTAATGACCTGCGGCTTGCGGAAGAAGCGGCTGACCTGATTGACGCCGGGCAGGGCCAGCGCGGAAAAGCTCACCGCACTCAGCAGGATGGTCAGGTTGGTGAGATAACTCGTCAGACGCTCGACGCCATCCATGACCGTCAAGCCGCGATCGAGCAGGCGGTCGATGGTGATGTCGGTCTGGGCGCTCAGCGCAAACCAGCTGATCACGGCGATCAGCAGGGCGAGCATGCAGGAAAGGGTGTTCGGTTGCCGGTCGGGAAAGATCTCGGCGGACAAGGTCGGTTCGTTCTTGGGTGTGGACATCGGCGGTTCGTCGGGCTGGTGTTGATAAGGAGGCTGTCAATCCAGTGAGGCAATGCCGACGCTGCCAACGCAGACGTTCAGAAATCCTTCACGGGGACCTGGATATTGACCGCCGCAACGAAAGCATTGTTCCTGGCTGTTGCGTCAGTCTGTTGTTCCGCTAATTCCGCAGCTTCGATGAAGATGAAATCCTCGTTGCTTTCCGGTACCAGGTTCATCGCCTGCAACAACTGGAAAAACAGCGCTGCCGCGATGGGCAGTGCAATGGCGCCAATGATAATCCACATGATTCCCTCTCTGTTTAGCACGATAGTGCGAAATTTAAATAAAAGCGAACATACGCTCTGTATGCGGCGCGGCCTGGGCCGGTTCAGCCGTGGTAATTGAAACTGCGGTAAGTCGAAATCAGCCGGTCATAGGCTGTCTGCACCCGCTCCAGCGCCTGCGGATCGCGCAGGAACCGCGCATCGTGCATCAGTCCGACCATCAGGCAATACAGCTCGAATACCAGTTGCTGCGGATCGGTGTCCGGCCGCAACTGGCCTTCTTCCAGCGCCTGCTCGATGGTCCGGTGCAGCATGCCGCGCCACTGCAGGATGTTCTTCTTGATGCGGTCGCGCATCGGGCTGTCGACCACGTCGTCGTACTCGAAGGCGCCGGCGATGTAGAGGCAGCTGACGTCGTTGTTGGTGCGCTGCAGCCAGTTGCGGATCATCTTGTTCAAGCGCGGGAGACCGCGCGGCAGCGCCATCGCGGGCTTGAAAATCTCTTCCACGAAACGCCGGTCGAACTCGTCCAGCACCGCCTGCTGCAAAGCCTCGCGCGAGCCGACGCGCGAAAACACGCCGCTCTTGCTGATGTTGAGCCGTTTGGCGACTTCGCCCAGCGAAAGCGACTCGAGTCCTTCGTTTGCGGCCATGTCGAGGGCGGTGTCGACGATGGCGGCCAGGGTCAGCTCGCTTTTGGCTGTACGGGTAATGACGGTATCCATGCCTGTTAATTTAGCACACTAGTGCGAAATGTAAACGGCTTTTTGGCGTGATCGTAGAAGTACCGTAGGTAGGTCGCGTCAATAGCCATGAAACAATGCTACTAGGAAACTTCTTGCGAATTCAGTCCGGCAACAATGCCCGCAAGGCGGCTGAAGTCTCCGCATTGGCCGGGAAGAAGCACTCCAGCGCCAGCTCCGACAAGGTGATGTCGACCGGCGTGCCGAAGATAGTGGTGGTGCTGAAGAAAGACAGCGTGCCTTGCTCCGTCGCGAGCTGGAACGGCACCGCCACGGCGGCGTAAGGCGAGGCCGGATGTTCATCGGCGCCGGCTTTGGCCTCGGAGGGCTCCGGGTAGTCCTGCAATTCCTTCATCAGGTCGATCAGCACCGGATCGGCGCTCAAGGCGATCTGCTGGCGCAGGCGATCCGACAGGTGGCGACGCCATTCGGGCAGGTTGACGATGCGCGGCGCCAGTCCTTGCGGATGCAGGCTCAGGCGCATGACGTTGACGGGTGCTGCCAGCAGTTCCGGCGCCACGCCGGCCAGCAGCAGCGGAATGACGCGGTTGGCGGAGACCAGGTTCCAGTGGCGGTCGATCGCCAGCGCGGGAAACGGTTCGTGGCCGGTCAGGATCTGGTCGACCGCCGCTCGCGCCGCCTGTAGCGCCGGATCGTCCAGCGCACGTTCCGGGAACAACGGTGCGAAGCCGCCCGCCATCAGCAAGGTATTGCGTTCGCGCAGCGGGATATCAAGCCGCTCGGCCAGCCGCAGCAGCATCTCCCGGCTCGGTTGCGAGCGGCCGGTCTCGAGGAAGCTCAGATGGCGCGTCGAGATGTCGGCTTCGCAAGCCAGGTCGAGCTGGCTCATGCGGCGTCGCAGGCGCCATTCGCGCAGCAGGTCGCTGGCGCTGCGTGCGGCGGCACGAGATGGCGTGGGGGCGAGGGATGGTGTCGTGATCATGGGGCGATCATAGCCCATCGTCCGTCTTTCTCACATTACCTCCGAGGTAATTGCCGGTGCGACGAAGCGTGCGCAAAGATGTGCCTGACGTTGCGCCGGACGCTGAAGGATGCGCCGGGCGGCGATCAGCTGATTTCCACTTTACTCACCATATTCACCACATGGAGCCGGACATGACAAACCTGAACAACGAACAGACGAGCAAGCTGGTCGACCTCTACATCGCGGTCTGGAACGAGCCCGACGCCGCGCGCCGCGCCGGCCTGATCGACGAACTCTGGACCGCTGATGCCAGCTACCGCGATCCGCTCATGCAAGGCGAGGGCCACGCGGCCATCTCGCAACTGGTCGCGGCGGTGCATGAGCGCTTCCCGGGCTTTCGTTTCAGCCGCATCGGCGCGGCCGACTCTCATGGCGATCATCTGCGTTTTTCGTGGGCGCTGGGACTGGATGGCGAGGAAGCCATGATCAAGGGCACCGATTACGCTGTGCTGGAGGGGGGACGCTTGCGCAGCATGACCGGCTTCCTCGATCAGGTGCCGGCCTGAGTTTTCGCGGCGGCCGGCGGCTTATTGCGCGTTGAGGATGCGCTCGACCCGTTCGGCGCTGGCCGGGTGGCTCGACAGGTAGGGCGGCACGCCGCCGCCGGCAGCTTCCTTCTCCCCCAGCTTCTCGAACACGTACGCCAATTTCTTGCGGCTGATGCCATTTGCCTTGAACAGCTCCACGGCATAGTCGTCGGCTTCGCGCTCGACGTCGCGCGAATATTTCATGTCCAGCAGCACCGTCGGGACGTTGGCGATCACCGCCGAGACGTCGCCAAACAGCGCCGTCGCAGCCGCGCCGATCGCCGAACTCTGGATCAGGCGGCGCATCAGGTGGCGCCGGTGTACGTGGCCCAGTTCATGTGCGAGCACGCCCATGACGGCATCGTCGTCGTCCAGCAGCGTGACGATCTCGTCGGTCAGCACGATCTGACCCGACGGCAGCGCGAGCGCATTCGGCCCGATGCGGCTCTTGCGGAACACGATCTCGTAGTGCGGCACCCCTTCGACCTCCGCCGTCAGCGCACGAAAGCGCGTCGTGATGGCGGTGCGCCTTGCGGCCGGCAACTGCGTCGGCAGCAGGACATGATCATCGAGGAAATCCAGTGCGCCGTCGCCGATGCGCTGCTCGACGCTGATGGGCAACGAGCGGGCGACGACCTCCGCCGCCAGCGGCAACAGATACAGGTAACCCAGCACCAGCACCGCCACCAGCGTGGCCGCGGCTGCCAGCGTGGCGCGCCAGTTCTGCTGCATCCGCACCACCAGCGAATCGCGGTGCGCCGTGGCGTGCAGCAGGCTGGTGAAGGCGGCGTTGTCCTGGATTTCAAGATAAGCGCCATCGGGATAGGTCACCTTGCGCGCAGCCCGGTTGAGCCGCTCGGAGACACGCAGCTGGTTGATCGGACACACCCGCTCGGCCTCGCCGCTGATGGTGGCGAGGCCGTCGGCCACGTCCAGCGTGACCGTATGGCGACGCGAGGTCTTGCCGTCGAAATAGAACGCTGCAACCTGCATCGCGGCGCTCAAAGCGACAGATCGAAGTCGAGCAGGTCGCTCATGCCCTCGCCAGCGGCGGAACCTTGCGCCGCATGGTCGGCAATGAACTCGTCGAGATTGCCGGCGGCATGCAGGCTCATCGATTCGATCTTGTAGCGCAGCGCGCGGATCTGCGCGAACGGCGTGAACAATCCCAGCGTCACGACGATGCCGATGATGTTGGTGAAGGCGATGAACATCATGCGCGGCCAGCGCATCGCGCTGCGGAAGTGGTGTTCGCCGAGCCGGGTGTGGTTCCAGATCAGATTCTGCAGTAGCGTCAGGAACAGCGGATACATCAGGAACGTCCACGCATACAGCGCAAAGAACAGCAGCATGAACGAGAACACGCTGTGCGCGCCGAACTGCCGGCCTGCCGCGATCAGCGCGGTGCCGCCCAGCGCCACCACGATCGCAATGAAGCCCGCCAGGTAAATCCCGAAGCCGACCAGGTAAGTCTTGTAAAAACTGCCGACCGAGCCGTCAAACGAAAAATGGCTGGCGCCGAAGCGCGATTCATTGTGCTGGAAGCGCTTAATGCGCTGGTGCGTGAAGGGCGTCAGCAGGTACAGCGTCAGCAGGGTCAACAGCGGCAGCAGCAGATACACCTTGTAAGCGCCGCCGGCATTGCCGCGAAAACCGAAACGGATGCCGCGATAACTGGAGTTGTACAGCTTGAATTGCAGGCTGCGCCAGATCAGCCACGGCACCGCCAACGCAAACACCAGCAACGCAATCATGCCCAGCAGCGGATTGTAGTTGAACGCGAACTGGTAGCCGAACAGCAGCACCACCGCCACGATGCGGCCCTTGAGGATGGCGATGGGATTGCCGTGGTACTCGAAGCTGGTGCCGGCCACCGTCGTGTTGTCATAAAAATAACGCAAGCGGCGGACCTTGGCCCACGCCGAGTAAATGCCGAAGGTGACCACTGACAGCAGCAGATTGACTATCCATATGCGGAAATATTCGGAGCCGCGTCCGCTGAACGAAAACGCCTCCACCGACGGCCCGGTGTGTGCCGGTAACAGCGATGCGAAACTGACCGGTGGAGTGGGCTCAGGCTGTCCCGGCGGATCGAAAGTGTCGCTCATGTTTACCCCGTTCGTTGTTATGGAAGGCGCCGCAAGACGTCGGCAATGATCCCGGCGCGTCCTTGAGTGCGGCAAAGAATCTCTTGCGGCATGCAAAAAGTCAAGCCGTCGGAGGACCGATGCCGGCGACACCGGCGAAGTCAGCGAGGGCGAGATAAAGAAGGGGGCGAGAAAGGAAGAGAGAAAGAGAGCGCGAAAGAGAGGGCGGAGTCAAAATGGAAAAAGAAAAAAGCAGCCGCAAAAAAATGTAACCGCCGTTCATCCGTCGACGAAAAAAAAGATGGTGTCGCCGATTGGCGACACCATCGTCCTCGCCAAAAAAATATCGCCTCCGCAGAGTGAAAACGCGCATAAAAAATGATGATGCGCGCAGTGATATTTGCGTGTCGCGAAAATTTTATACGGATTAAAAATCGACGAGGGGAATTCAACTGCGCGAATGTTCTGCAATCTCATTTCACTGTTACAAAATTCTCGTGAACTTTCTATTTCTTGATGTGCCGAATCGCCTGAGATCGCTGCACCACTCGTGTCGAGAAAACGCAAACGGCATCAGCATTACAGCGATCTCACCCTCCGCGGAGGACAGCGTTCATCATCGCGTAGAACAGTGCGCCACCATATGAAGATCATGTCCCCGATTTGTTTTATCAGTGCCACGTCTTGCACCGCACATTTATCTTCAGGAGATTCCATGCTTCGCTCAGAAACCCTCTTTGGCAAACGAGAAACCAATTCGCCAAATTCCCCTTTCAGCGCCAACAACAACTTGACGCAACCGGGCGTATCCAATGTGTCCAAGACGGCTAATCCGACTTCCGCTTCTGCTTCCGGATCGCAGCCGAACAACAACTCCGGCTCCAACGAAATGGGCAGCAAGCTGATCGTCGGTCCGAACATCAAACTCAAGGGCGTGGAAATCAACGACTGCGATACGCTCGTGGTCGAAGGCCGCGTCGAAGCGACCATGGATTCGCGCGTGATCCAGATCGCCGAGAAGGGCGCCTTCAAGGGCTCTGCTGAAATCGACCTCGCCGAAATTCGCGGCGACTTCGACGGCGACCTCACGGTTCGCCAGAAACTGGTGATCTATTCCAGCGGCCGCGTCTCGGGCAAGATCCGCTACGGCAAACTGGTGATCGAAGAAGGCGGCCAGCTCAGCGGCGACGTGCAGGTGGGCGGCAGCGCCGAGCAGCGCGAATTGCTCCAGGCCAAAACGGCTTAAGCCGCTGAGCAACTTCACATAGTCGCCTTCACCGGCGACCGACAGCTGCTTGCCGCAGGCGCGGCGGCGGCATGTCCGTGCGCGACCGGACTGATCAGGTCGTGACGGGCAATGCGAGGCTTTTCCGGTATGGCCGGGAAGGGTTGTTGACCTTGTTCGCCCGTTTTTAACGGTTTTTACGGGTTTTTCGTGCCATCCAGACCCCTGATCCGGGTTTGGAGCTTTGTGCGCGTGCGCCGGGCATGCGACAATAGCGGTTTTTCGCCGTTCGGCTGCATTCTTGAAGCTTCTTCGGGACTGGCGGCTGGCGACAGTGCCATCAAGATCGACTATGACTCACCCGGAATACATCCTCACCATCTCCTGTCTCGACCAGCGCGGCATCGTCCATCGCGTGTCGGGCTTCCTTGCCGATCACGGTTGCAACATCATCGACTCCGCCCAGTTCGGCGACGCCCAATCGAAATTGTTCTTCATGCGCGTGCATTTCGCCTCGGAAGACACGGCGATCAGCGACGAAGTGCTGCGCGCCGATTTTGCGCTGCTCGGCGCTTCGCTCAACATGGACTGGCAGCTGCACGACGCCGCCCAGAAGCCGCGCGTGTTGCTGATGGTGTCGAAGATCGGCCATTGCCTCAACGACCTGCTGTTCCGCTACAAGAGCGGCCTGTTGCCGGTGGAAATCCCGGCCATCGTGTCCAATCACACCGATTTCTACCAACTGGCGGCAAGCTACAACATTCCCTTCCATCATCTGCCATTGGCAGCCGGTGCATCCGAAGAGGCCAAGCTGGCGCAGGAAGCGCGCATCCTGGAAATCGTCGAACACAACCAGATCGACCTGGTGGTGCTGGCGCGCTACATGCAGATCCTGTCACCATCGATGTGCGCCGCGCTCAAGGGCCGCGCCATCAATATCCACCATTCCTTCCTGCCCAGCTTCAAGGGCGCCAAGCCGTATTACCAGGCGCATGACCGCGGCGTGAAGCTGATCGGCGCCACCGCGCATTTCGTCACCAGCGATCTCGACGAAGGTCCGATCATCGAACAGGGCGTCGAGCGCGTGGACCACTCCATGGGGCCTGAAACGCTGACGGCCATCGGGCGCGACATCGAGTCCGTCGTGCTGGCGCGCGCCGTCAAATGGTTCACGGAACACCGCATCCTGCTGAACGGCCACAAGACGGTGATCTTCAACTGATCCGATCTTTTTGGTCTCCCTGACGAAAACGCCGGTGCAGAGTTTCTGCACCGGCGTTTTTCATTCTGCGCGCAGCGGGACGAAGGTCGCCGCGAGTGGCAATGCGCGGGCGATTCGGCGATAATGCGCGGGAAGCAAGAATCTAGCGGTTTTTTGATGATTTTGCGATATTAGTTTCGCATTGGTTTCACATTCTGTGCCGCATCATCTTCCACACCGTCTTCCATCCTATTGAGAGAGCCCCGTCAGCATGAAAAATTGGACGATCAAACAGCGAATCCTCGGCAGCTTTGCGGTCATCCTGATCCTGATGGTGATCATGGCCGGCATCGCCTACACCAGGCTGGCCAAGATCGATGACGAGGCCACCAGCCTGCGCCAGGACTCAACGCCTGGGCTGTATTACAGCACCATGATCAACGCCGCCTGGTATGAAAACCTGCTGCTGGGTCAGCAAATCTCGCAGGTCGACGGCACTGACGCAACGCGCCAGTCCGACATCGAGCTGCTGCGCGCCAATGCAGAGCGCCTCAACCATCTGCAGGAAGAATACGAAAAAACCATCTTCAGCGCGCGCGACCGCGCCTTGTTCGACCAGTTCAAGCAGGCCCGCATGGCATACCGTCAGATCCAGCAGGACATCCTGCGCATGGATTTGTCCAGTCCCAACCCGGCCGTCTACAAGATCGTCTCCGACCAGTTGCGGCCTGCCTGGCGCACCGGCTACGCATTGACGCAGAAGATGGTGGAAGTCAACAAGGCGATCTCCAACGATTCGGCGCAACGCATCACCGATGCCGTGACCCAGGCCAAGACCAGCATGCTCATCGCGGTCATCGCCGCGCTGGCGGCGGCGCTGGTGTGCGGTTACTTCCTGCTGCGCGCGATTACCAGTCCGATGCAGCGCCTGATGGGCATCCTCGACGTCATGCGCGCCGGTGATTTTTCGCAACGCCTGTATTTCGAGCGCCGGGATGAGTTCTCGCATCTGGCGGCAGGCTTCAACCGCATGACCGACGAGTTGACTGCACTGGTCGGCCAGGCGCAGAAATCCTCGACGCAGGTATCGACCTCGGTGACCGAGATCGCCGCGACGTCGCGCCAGCAGCAAGCCACCGCCTCCGAGACCGCTGCCACCACCACGGAAATCGGCGTCACCTCGCGCGAGATCTTTGCGACCGCGCGCGACCTGGTACGCACCATGAACGAAGTTTCGCTGGTGTCGGAACAGGCGGCTACGCTGGCCGGCAGCGGCCAGAGCGGCCTGACGCGCATGGAAGACACCATGCAGGACGTCATGGAAGCAGCCGGCTCGGTCAGCGGCAAGCTGGCCATCCTCAACGAGAAGGCCGGCAACATCAATCAGGTCGTCACCACCATCACCAAAGTCGCCGACCAGACCAACCTGCTGTCGCTGAACGCCGCGATCGAGGCTGAGAAAGCCGGCGAGTACGGCCGCGGCTTCTCGGTCGTGGCGACGGAAATCCGCCGCCTGGCCGACCAGACCGCGGTCGCCACTTACGACATCGAACTGATGGTCAAGGAAATCCAGTCGGCGGTCGCCGCCGGCGTCATGGGCATGGACAAGTTTTCCGACCAAGTGCGTCGCGGCATGGCCGAAGTGCAGCAGGTCGGTACCCAGCTGTCGCAGATCATCGCCCAGGTGCAGGCGCTGGCGCCGCGCTTCCAGGTGGTCAACGAAGGCATGCAGACGCAGGCCAACAGCGCCGAGCAGATCAACCAGGCGCTGCTGCAACTGAGCGAAGCCGCCCAGCAGACCGTCGAGTCGCTGCAGCAGTCCAGCCAGGCCATCGACGAGCTGAACCTGGTGTCGAACGGCCTGCGCAACGGCGTCTCGCGTTTCAAGGTATCGGCCTGAGCGGCCGGCCATGCTGTTCCTGATTTTTCAGATCGGCAATGAGCGTTATGCGCTCGATGCCGCCGAGGTGGCGGTAGTGCTGCCGCCGGCGCCTTGCAAGCAGGTGCCCGAAGCGCCGCCGTGGGTGCGCGGCATCTTCAGCCACCAGGGGCGCAACGTGCCGGTGCTGGACGTCAGCATGCTGGCGCTCGGCACGCCTGCCGCCGCACGCCTGAGTACGCGCATGGTGCTGGTTCACTACAGGCCGGAAGGGCGACGGAACACATCAGGGGAGCCGCAATTGCTCGGACTGGTGGTCGAACGCGCCACCGACACGCTGCGCTGCGAGGCCGCCGACTTTACCGGCTCCGGCCTGGCGCACGACAATGCGCGTTACCTCGGTCCGGTCATGCGTCACGGCGACGGCCTGATCCAGTGGGTCAGGGTGGCCGACATGCTCGACGCCGAGGTGCAGGCGCTGCTGTTTCCCGAGGAGAGTCCGGCATGAACGCCAACGCATCCCCGAGTTTGCATGCTCACCATGCGGCCATCGAGCCGATCGCCGCCATGCTCAAGCAGCACATGGGGCTGGACATCGCCTCGGTCGGCAGCACCCTGATCGAGCGCGGCGTGCGCGAGCGCATGAACGTGCTGGGCCAGGCCGACATGACCGGCTATCTGCACATCCTGCAATCCGGTGTGGGCGAATTGCAGGAACTCATCGAACTCGTGGTGGTGCCGGAGACCTGGTTCTTCCGCGATCGCGAAGCAATCCTCGCCGTGGCGCGGTTGGCCCGCGACAAGATCATCCGTTCGCCCAACGCCATCGTGCGCATTCTGAGCCTGCCGTGTTCCACCGGTGAAGAACCGTATTCCATCGCGATGGCGCTGCTCGACGCCGGTGTGCCGCCTGCACAGTTCCGCATCGACGGCATCGATATCTGCCATCGTTCCCTGGCCGCAGCGCAGCGCGCCATCTACGGCCGCAATTCCTTCCGCGGCAAGCAGCTTGCGTATCGCGAACGCTATTTCAGCGACGGTCATGAAGGCGCCGGCCAACCCGACTGGGCGCTTGCCGGGGACGTGCGGCAACAGGTCGCTTTCCGTTTCGGCAATATGCTGGCGGACGACTTCATGCGCAACGAAGCGCCTTACGATTTCATCTTTTGCCGCAACGTGCTGATCTATTTCGACCGCGACGTACAGATGCAGGCGGTGCAGGTGCTGGAGCGCCTGCTTGAGCACGACGGTTGCATTTTCGTCGGACCGGCAGAGGCCGGATTGCTGCTCAAGCCGCATGTCGAATCGATAGGTATTCCGCTCAGTTTCGGCTTCCGCCGCAAGAAAGCCGTGGAACGCATCGACCTGCCGCCGCCGAAGCTGGCGGCGCCGGCGGCTCGGATTGCCACTCCTGAACCCGCGCCGCCGCTGCGCGTCCGGGCTGTGCCGCCTCGTCAACCGGTCCCCGCTGCAGCGCCGTCTGCCGCCGTCCCCGATGACTTGCTCGCGCAGGCGCGCGCCTGCGCCGACCGCGGCGAACTGGCGCAAGCCGAGGCGCTGTGCGAACAGCAATTGCGCAGCGTCGGCCCCAACGCCGACGCTTATCATTTGCAGGGCCTGATCAGCGATGCGCGCCAGGATACCGGCGCCGCGCAGCAGTTGTACCGCAAGGCGACCTACCTGCAGCCCGATCATCGGGAAGCATTGCTGCACCTGGCCGCCTTGCTGGCGGCGCAGGGTGACGCCGTCGGCGCGCAGCGTTTGCAGGAACGCGCCAAACGCACCGAAGGTGCGCAACTGAAGCAGGCCGGCGAGGAGCGCTCGCATGTCTGATTTCGCTTCCTCGCCGTTCGCCGTGGAAATCGCCGTCGACGATTGCTGGAACCGCATCGGCGTACGCGGCGACAACAGCTGCGTCAAACTCAAGGAATACTTCCGCTGCCTCAATTGCCCGACCTTCGCGTCGGCTGCCTCGGCGCTGCTCGACCGGCCGGTGTTCGGCGGCGACGACGGCGCCAACTTGTTTTCCCCGGCAGGCGAGGATGAGGGTGAAGGTAAAGGGGGGAGGGAGGCACGCGGTCGCGGCGACGCCACGGCGTCGATGCTGGCGTTTCGCGTCGGCGCCGAGTGGCTGGCGTTTCCGACCGCCGCCGTGGTTGAAGTGATCGAGGCGCGCGCCGTCCACAGCTTGCCGAGCCAGGCCAACCCTGCCGTGCTCGGGCTGACCAATATCCGCGGCGCGCTGAAGATCTGCGTATCGTTGGCGCGCATGCTCGGCATGGCCGACGCGCCGTCGGCCCGGACTGCACAACGCCTGCTGGTGGTGGAGCACGAGCAGCAGGTGCTGGTGTTCCCGGTCGATGAAGTCGCCGGCGTCTACGGCTATGCCGCCAATGCCGTGCAGCCGCCGCCGTCGACCATGACGCATGCGGGAATGACCTATACGCAATCGCTGATCGCCTGGCGTGATCGGCAACTCGGACTGCTCGACTGCGGTTTGCTGTTTTATGCCTTGAATCGGAGCCTGACATGAGTTCGACCGATCTGCGGCAGATGACCATGCTGGAGTTGTTCCGGCATGAAGTGGAAAGCCAGGTGCAGGTGCTCAACGCCGGCTTGCTCGAACTTGAGCGCCATGCCGGCGACGTCGATCCCGAGCAGTTGGCCGAGCCGCTGGAAGCCTGCATGCGCGCCGCCCATTCGCTCAAGGGCGCGGCGCGCATCATCACGCTCAATGCCGGTGTCAATGTCGCGCACGTGATGGAAGATTGTTTCGTACTGGCGCAACAGGGCAGGCTGAGCTTGCGGCGACGCCAGATCGACGCCTTGTTCAAGGGCGTCGACTTGCTGACCCGGATCGCCAATGCGCCGGGCGACGATGAAACCTGGGGCGACAAGGAAGGCAAGCCCGAGATCGATGCCTTCATGCTCGCGCTCAGTGTGGCGATGACCGATAGCAGCGATGATGAGGACGAGGCGCCAGTCATTGCGGCCGTGCCGGACGCCAACGCCGCGGCGCCGGTAATGCAGGCCGAAACGCGCGACGCCGCCTATGTGGGCACCGGCGCCGGCGCCGGCCGTTCGGTGCGCGTCTCCGCCGACAATCTCGACCGTCTGCTCAGCCTGAGCGGCGAGTCGCTGGTGGAATCGCGCCGCCTCAAACCGTTTGCCGCATCGATGCTGCGCGTCAAGCGCCTGCAGCGCGAAGCCGCGCAGGCGCTTGACATGCTGCAGCAAAAGATGAGCGCCGGCGGCGACGCCGCGCAAGTTGCGCTCAATGAAGTGCGTGCCCTGATGCTGCAAGCGCAGCACATGGTCGGCGATCAGCTGGCCGAGCTCGAGATGTTCGATCGCCATTCCGTCAATCTGTCCCAACGGCTCTACGAAGAAGCGCTGGCCTGCCGCATGCGGCCGTTCTCCGACGGCGCCGGCGCAGGATCGGGCAACTATGCGCGGATGGTGCGCGATATCGGCCACACGCTGGGCAAGTCGGTGCGGCTGGACATCGTCGGCAGCGCTACCCAGATCGACCGCGACATTCTGGAAAAACTCGACGCCCCGATCGGTCATCTGCTGCGCAACGCCGCCGACCACGGCATCGAGTCGCCGCAACAGCGCCTGCGGGCAGGCAAACCGGAGCAGGGCCGCATTACGCTGGAGGCGCGCCATAGCGCCGGTATGCTGCAGGTCAACGTCAGCGACGACGGCGCCGGTATAGACATGGAGCGGCTGAAAAAAGCCATCGTCGCGCGCAAGCTGTCGACCGACGATATCGTCGCGCGCCTGAGTGAAAGCGAGTTGCTGGAATTCCTGTTGCTGCCCGGCTTCAGCCTGCGCGATACGGTCACGGATATTTCCGGTCGCGGCGTCGGTCTCGACGTCGTGGCCGACATGCTCAAGCAAGTGCGCGGGACGGTGCGCATCACCAGCACCATCGGTCAGGGCACGCGCTTCCAGTTGCAGTTGCCGCTGACGCTGTCGGTGATCCGCAGCCTGCTGGTGAGCATCGATGGCGAGCCGTATGCGTTCCCGCTGGCTTACGTCAACCGCACGCTCGAGTTGCAGCGCGATGAACTGGACGTGCTCGAGGGCTACCAGCATTTCAGTTTCGAAGGCCGTCAGATAGGTCTCGTCAGCGCGCACCAGATCTTGCAGAAAGGCGATTTGCGCGCCAGGGGCGAGTCGGTCATGGTGGTGGTCATCGGCGACAACGAGCATGCCTACGGCGTGGCGGTGGATCGCTTCCTCGGCGAGCGCATGCTGGTGGTGCAGGCGCTCGATGCACGCCTGGGCAAGATCCCCAACGTGCAAGCCGGCGCATTGATGGAAGACGGCGCTCCGGTGCTGATCCTGGACGTGGCCGACATGCTGCGCTCGGTCGAGAAGCTCAGCGTTGCCGGCCAGCTCGAGAACGTCGGCCAGGCAAGCGCCGATGACGCAGGTATGGTGCGCAAGAGGGTATTGGTGGTGGACGATTCTCTGACGGTGCGCGAACTCGAGCGCAAGTTGCTGAGCAACCGCGGCTACCAGGTCACTGTTGCGGTCGACGGCATGGACGGCTGGAACGCGGTGCGTACCGAACAATTCGACTTGGTCATCACCGACATCGACATGCCGCGCATGGACGGCATCGAACTGGTCACGCTGATCCGGCAGGCTCCGCACCTGCGCAACCTGCCGGTGATGATCGTATCGTACAAGGATCGCGAAGAAGATCGCCAGCGCGGCCTGGAAGCCGGCGCCGACCACTATTTCACCAAGAGCAGCTTCCATGATGAGACGCTGCTGCAGGCGGTGGTCGACCTGATCGGAGCAGCCTGATGAAGATCGCCATCGTCAACGACGTTCCCATGGTGGTCGAGATCCTGCGCCGTGTGCTGGCGGAGTGGCCCGAACACCAGTTGCTGTGGGTGGCGCAGGACGGCGCGCAGGCGGTGGAACTGTGCGCCTGGCAATTGCCCGACCTCATTCTGATGGACATCGTCATGCCGGGCATGGATGGCGTCGAGGCGACGCGCCGCATCATGCAGCAGACGCCATGCCCGATCCTGGTCGTCACTGCCGATATCGGCGCCTGCGCCGACAAGGTGTATCAGGCGCTGGGCCATGGTGCGCTCGATGCCGTCGATACGCCGGCGCTGTCGGGCAGCGACTGGCGCCAGGGGTCTGCCGTGCTGATGGAAAAGATAACGCGCATCGGCCGGATGGAACGCAAGTCGGCGCCGCCGTCGCGGGCGCATGCGTCGGCGCCGGTCGCGGTGAAGAAAATCCCGACTGTCGTCACGGTTCCCGACAAGCTGGTCGCGATAGGCGCATCGGCAGGCGGACCGGGTGCGCTGGCGGTGATCCTGCGTGCGCTGCCGGAAAGCTTCCCGGCAGCCATCGTGATCGTGCAGCATATCGATCCCGCTTTCGCCGTCGGCATGGCGGGCTGGTTGCAGCAGCAAAGCGGGCTGACGGTGAAGGTGGCGCAGGAAGGTGACCGGCCGCAACGCGGCACGGTGCTGATGGCCGGCACCAACCAGCACTTGCTGTTCAGGAATCGCGACAGTCTCGGTTATGTACCGGAGTCGCCGGAGGATGTCTATCATCCTTCGATCGACGTGTTTTTCAACAGTGTGGTGCGGCAGTGGCGCGGCCAGGCAGTGGGAGTGCTGCTGACCGGCATGGGGCGCGATGGCGCCGCCGGTCTCAAGGCCATTCGCGACGCCGGCTGGCACACGATCGCGCAGGACCGTGAAAGCAGTTCCGTCTACGGGATGCCGAAGGCGGCTGCGGCGCTGGATGCCGCCACCGAAATTTTACCTATAGCGGACATCGCCAAGGCGCTGGTCAGTCAATTTACATGATGCAAAGGAACGACAAGATGGGGTCCCCGACTCTCACCGGCAGCGACAGCAAGGACAGCAACGACAGCGACCTCGGCATACACCTGCCGCCGGCCGACTACAAGATCATGGTATTGCTGGTCGATGACCAGGCCATGGTCGGCGAAGCGATCCGGCGCGCGTTGTTGACCGAACCCGACATCGATTTCCATTTCTGCGCGCGCGCCGAAGACGCCGTGGACATCGCCGAAAAGACCCAGCCGACCGTGATCCTGCAAGACCTGGTGATGCCCGGCGTCGACGGCCTCACGCTGGTCAAACAGTACCGCAGCAATCCGCTGACGATGGATATTCCCATCATCGTGCTGTCGAGCAAGGAAGACGCGCTGGTCAAGCGCGACGCCTTCGCCACCGGCGTCAACGACTACATGGTGAAGCTGCCGGACACGATCGAACTGATCGCGCGGATTCGCTACCACTCGCGCTCGTACAACAACCAGGTGCAGCGCGACGCCGCCTATCGCGCCTTGCGCGAGAGCCAGCAGCAGCTGCAGAAAAGCAATTTCGAACTGCAGCGCCTGACCAACACCGACGGCCTGACCAGCATAGCCAACCGGCGCTATTTCGACGACTACCTGAATGCGGAATGGAAGCGCGCCAAGCGCGTGCAGCAAGAGATTTCGCTGCTGCTGATCGACGTCGACAACTTCAAGCTGTACAACGACAACTACGGCCACGTCGCCGGTGACCAGGTGCTCAAGAACGTGGCGCGCGCGATGGAAGCCAGCGCGGTGCGCTCGTCCGACCTCAGTGCGCGCTACGGCGGCGAAGAGTTCGCCGTCATCTTGCCGGGCACCGATGCCGACGGCGCGCGCGCTGCCGGCGAAAAGTTGCGCGAGATGGTGGAGTCGCTGCATATCGGCCATGCGCATTCGGTCACCAGCGAATGGGTGACCGTCAGCATCGGCACGGCGACCGTGATTCCGAAGGAAGATCAGATCCAGAGCGATCTGATCCGCCTGGCCGACAAGCGCCTCTACAAGGCCAAGCAAAGCGGGAAGAACCGCGTGATGTCGCAGGACGACTGAACGTCCCGCGCTATCGCGTCAGATGATTACGACGGATACTGCTCGCGCATCACGCGCTTGTTGAGTTTGCCGACGCTGGTGCGCGCCAGTTCCTTGACGAACTCGATGCGGTCCGGCACGCCGTACTTTGAAATCACGCCGTCGTCGGCTGCCGCCAGCACCAGCTTGCGGATGTCGTCGGCGCTGATGCCTTCGTGGCCGGCCTTCAGCACCACCAGCGCCACCGGGCGTTCGCCCCATTTCGCATCCTTCACGCCGATCACCGCGATCTCCGCCACGGCGGGATGGCGCGCGATGATTTCTTCGATCTCCAGTGAGGACACCCATTCGCCGCCGGTCTTGATCACGTCCTTGATGCGGTCGGTCACCTGCAGGTAGCCGCGCGCATCGATGTTGCCGATGTCCTGGGTGTGCAGCCAGCCGCCTTCCCACAGACCTTGCGACGCCTCCGGATTATGCAGGTAGCCTTGTGTGAGCCAAGGCGCGCGCACCACCACTTCGCCGGTGCTCTTGCCGTCGTGCGGGCAATCGTTCATGTCGGCATCGACCGTGCGCAGGGCCACCAGGGGCAAGGGGCGACCGGTTTTCACGCGGGTGGCGACATCCTGTTCCGTGCCGAGTTCGGCGGTGGGTACGTGGGCAAGCGAGAGGATGGGGCAGGTCTCCGACATGCCGTAGCCGGTGAAGACATCGATACCGCGTTCCCGCGCCGTCTGCGCCAGCGCGCTGGTCATGGCGGAGCCGCCGATGATCATTTTCCAGTTCGACAAGTCGACGTCTTTTGCCGCCGGCGCACTCAGCACCATGTGCAGGATGGTCGGTACGCAATGCGAGAAGGTGACTTTCTCCGTATCGATCAGTCTGAGAATGGTGTCGGGCACGTAGCGGCCCGGGTAAACCTGCTTGAGCCCGGCCATCGTGGCGACATAAGGCAGACCCCAGGCGTGTACGTGGAACATCGGCGTGAGCGGCATGTAGACGTCGTCGCGATGCAGGCGGCCTTGCTGAGGCGCCAGCGCCAGGCCGGCGGTGACCGCCAGCGTGTGCAGCACCAGCTGGCGGTGGCTGAAGTAGACGCCCTTGGGCAGGCCGGTGGTGCCGGTGGTGTAGAAGGTGGTGGCGCGCGCGTTCTCATCGAAGTCGCGGAATTCGCAAACCGGCGACGCTTGCGCCAGCAGTTCTTCGTATTCGCCCGCGAAACCTGGACCGCGCGGCGCCGGCGTACCGTCGTCGCCGATCAGCACGCAACGCGTGAGCGTAGTCAGCTCGCCGCGGATCTGCTTGAGCACCGGAAGGAAATCCGAATTCACCAGCAGTACATCGGCCTGTGCGTGGTTCAGCGTGTAGGCAATCTGCTCGGGCGACAGGCGTACGTTGACGGTCTGCAGCACGCAGCCGAGCATCGGCACGGCGAAGAAGCACTCGAGATAGCGATGGCTGTCCCAGTCCATTACGGCGACGGTGTTGCCGGGTTGCAGGCCGAGCTCGCGCAGCATGTTGCCCAGGCGCTGGATGCGCACGTTGAGGTCGGCGTAAGTGTGGCGGCGCTGATTGTCGATGCCGTAGACAATCTCCTGGGCGGGCGCGGTCGCCATGGAGGAATGCAGCAATTGCTTGATCAGCAGCGGATAGCCGTAGGCCTCGGGCGTGCGGTCGATGATGTGGGCGCTCATGCGGTCTCCAGTTGTTGTTATGGCGGTAAGCGAGGCGGCACGCGCAGAATGCAAGGTGCGCGCGGCGTGCTTATTCCGGAACGACGATGATAGCCCGATTTGCTGTCGCGAGCCTTACCGGCGCAGATCGTTGCCGGCGATGCCTAGGAGGGCGAACGCGCGGTGGGCGTGGCTGGACGAGGTCCGGTGTAAGCCGCGCGCGGGCGGATCAGTTCGCCGCTCGCGCGCTGCTCCAGCGCCTGTGCGATCCAGCCCATGCCGCGCCCGAGCGCGAACAGGCCGAACGCTGCGCCCACCGGCAATTGCAGATGGCGTCGCAGCGCCACCAGGGCGAAGTCCACCGACGCATGCTGGCCGATCAGGCCGTGGCTGGCGGTGATGATCTCGCGCCATGCCGGACGATGCGGCAACACTTCCGCCAGCAGCGCATTGGCGCGCACGTCGCCGTCGGGATACAGATGGTGGCCGAAGCCGGGCAGGTCATCGCCGCGCGCCAGGCGTCGTTGCAGTGCGGCGGGAAGATCTGCTTTTCGAGTGTCTCCGATTTCATCCAGCAAGGCTTCCACGCGCGCCGTGGCGCCGCCGTGTTTGCCGCCGGTCAGCGCCGCCAGTCCGGCGATGACCGAGGCGCGCAGGCTGGTGCCGGTGGACGCCACGCAGCGCGCGGTGAAACTCGACGCGTTCAGTTCGTGGTCTGCGCACAGCACCAGCGCCATGCGCACCAATGCGGCGCCGTGCGCGTCGAGCTTCCACGCTTTGGCGCATTGCTCGTGGAGCGGGGCTGGGGATGGTCGCGTGCCGAGCAGGCTGGCGGCAAGCAGACGCATCAGCGCGCCGCTGCCTTCGGCGGTGCGCTCGGGCGAGGTTTGCCATTGCGCGGTGGCGGCGTCGTCGCTGGCGATCGTGAACAGCGGCAGCAGCGATTCTTCCGCGCGGCGTCCGGAGAAATGCCTGAGCATGCCGGCGTAGGCGGGATGCGCCGCCACGACTGTCACTTCGCCGACGCCGAAAGCCTGCCGCACCTCGCAGTTCCACAGCAACGCGGCGACGTCTTCCACGGACTGCGATTGGGCCAGGGCGACGGCGTCGCGGCCACGATAGTAAAGCCGGCCGTCTTCGATCAATGTGATGGCGGACTCCAGCACCGGCAGGCCCCAATTGAGCGTCGCCTTGGCGACTTCCTTCGGCTTGCGTCCGCGCGTGCGCTGGGTCGCCAGGCGCGTGACTTCTTCTTCCAGATAACGGCTTTCACGCGCAGAACCGTCCGACTGGGCGCTGAGCAGGCCGCGGCTGACATAGGCGTACAAGGTCTGGCGCGAGACGCCGAGCGCGGCGGCGGCTTCGGCGGAGCTGAGGTAGGTGGGCATAGAGGATCCGAAGGCAGTTTATGTTGATTATATTAATCAATATTGACAATTAAAACGAGCGGAATATGCTGCAAGCATCTTCACCAATCTTTCGATGAAAGGTCATGATGTCTGCTGAATCACACCCAAGCACGCAGGCTTTCCTGCGCGAGATCTGGCTGGCCGCGCGGGGCGAGTCCGCTTTCCTCGAACAAGTCCGCCTGAGCGGCGAGGGTAGTCTGCCGTCGGTCTTCGCGGTGACCGACCTGGCTGCTGGCGCTATCGGCGCGGCCGGCCTGGCGGTTGCGGAACTGGTGCAGGCGGCCGGCGGCGCTGCACAGGAAGTGGCGGCCGACCGCCGGCTGGCGTCGTTCTGGTTCGGTACGTCGCTGCGGCCGCAAGGCTGGGAAGCGCCGCCCTTGTGGGACGCGGTGGCCGGTGACTACCAGGCGGCGGATGGCTGGATACGCTTGCACACCAACGCGCCGCATCATCGCGCGGCGGCGTTGGCGGTGTTGGAGGTGCCGGTCGACAGGGCCGCCGTCGCCCAGGCCGTGGCGCGATGGAAAACGGAGGAGCTGGAGGCCGCCGTTGTCACGCACGGCGGTTGCGCCGCCAGGATGCGCACGATGGAGGAATGGCGGGTTCATCCGCAAGGCGCTGCCGTGAATGGCGAACCGTTGTTGCATATCGCCGATGCGCCGGCGGGCGCGAAGCCCGGCTGGCCGGTCAATCCGCAACGCCCCTTGCAGGGCATTCGCGTGCTCGACCTGACGCGCGTGCTGGCGGGGCCGACCGCGACGCGCTTCATGGCCGGCTTCGGCGCCGACGTGCTGCGCCTCGATCCGCCCGGCTGGGACGAGCCGGGCGTGGTGCCGGATCTGGTGCCGGGCAAGCGCTGCGCGCGGCTCGACCTGCGCACTTCGCAGGGGCAGGAAATCTTTACGCAATTGCTGGCGCAGGCGGATGTGATGGTGCACGGCTATCGCTCCGACGCGCTGGCCGGCCTCGGCTTCGACGCGGCAAGCCGTCGCCGCATCAATCCCGCACTGGTCGACGTCAGTCTCGATGCCTATGGCTGGAGCGGCCCGTGGAAGGCGCGGCGCGGTTTCGACAGCCTGGTGCAGATGAGCAGCGGCATTGCCGAAGCGGGCATGCGCCGGCTCGGACGGGACAAGCCGACGCCGCTGCCGGTGCAGGCGCTGGATCATGCGACCGGCTACCTGATGGCGACGGCTGCGATCCGTGGATTGACGCAGCGCCTGAAGACCGGCAAGGGAAGCGAGGTGCGCACGTCGCTGGCGCGCATGGCGCAGTTGCTGGTGACGGGGTCCGGCAATCAGGCCGATGCCGCGCTTGCGGCGGAAAACGCCGGCGATCTGGCGCCTGCAATCGAGCAGACATTCTGGGGGCCGGCGCAACGCGTAAGCGGTGCGGTGACGGTGGGTGAAACGATGATGGCCTGGGACCGGCCGGCTGCACCGCTGGGTTCGGCGCAGCCGGCGTGGTGAATATCTTTACAGCGAACGGACCAGCCGCAAGCCGTTGAACACCACGATCAAGCTTGCTCCCATGTCGGCGAACACCGCCATCCACAGCGAGCTCTCGCCGGCCAGCGCGAGCGCCAGGAACACGGCCTTGATGCCGAGCGCGATCGTGATGTTTTGCATCAGCACGCGATGGGTCTTCTTGCTCAGGCGGATGAAGTCGGGAATTTTGCGCAGGTCGTCGTCCATCAGCGCGACATCGGCGGTTTCCAGCGCCGTGTCGGTGCCGGCCGCACCCATGGCGAAACCGATCTGCGCACGCGCCAGCGCCGGCGCATCGTTGATGCCGTCGCCGACCATGCCGACGTAGCCGCGCCGGGCAATCAGCTCGCCGATTGCCGCCAGCTTGTCTTCCGGCAGCTGATCGCCGCGTGCATCGTCAAGCTGCACGATGTCGGCGATGGCACGGGCGGTGTGCGCGTTGTCGCCGGTCAGCATGGTGACGCCGACGCCGAGCTGCTTCAATTGGGCGATGGCGTCGCGACTGCTGTCGCGCACCGTGTCGGCGACCGCCAGCAGCAACTGGGCCTTGCCGTCGCGGCACAGGATGGTGGTGGTCTTGCCTTGTTTTTCCAAGGCCAGCAAGCGTTCTTCCAGGGCCGGACTGCACATGTCGAGTTCGTGCACCAGCCGATGATTGCCGAGGTAAAACGCGCTGGCGCCGATGCTGCCTTGCACGCCGCGTCCGGTCAGCGCTGCGAAATCGGCGACGTCTTCTGCGATCGCGCCGGCTTGCCGGGTTTTCCAGTGCGCTGCAATCGCCGCCGAGACCGGATGGTCGGAACGCAAGGCGAGGCTGGCGGCCTGCGTGAGCAGGCTTGCCTCGTCGCCGCCGGACAGCAGCTGCACGTCGGTGACAACCGGCTTGCCGTGCGTAATGGTGCCGGTCTTGTCGAGCGCCAGCGCCTTGAGCCGGCGGCCTTGTTCCAGATACACCCCGCCCTTGATCAGGATGCCGTGGCGCGCTGCTGCAGCCAATCCGCTGACGATGGTCACCGGCGTGGAAATCACCAGCGCGCAAGGGCAGGCGATCACCAGCAGCACCAGCGCCTTGTAGAGCCACGGATAGAAGGGCACGTTAAAGAGCAGCGGCGGCAACACCGCTACCAGCACGGCTACCGCCACCACGGCAGGGATGTAATAGCGCGCGAACTGATCGACGAAGCGCTGCGTCGGCGCACGCTGGCCTTGCGCCTGCTGCACGCTTTTGACGATGCGCGACAGCGTCGATTCGCTTTGCACGGCTGTGACGCGATAATCGAACGCGGTCTGGCCGTTGATGGTCCCGGCGAACACCTGGTCGCCGGTCTGTTTGGCGACCGGCATGCTTTCGCCGGTGATGGGCGCCTGGTTGATGGCGGGCTGGCCGGCGGTGACGACGCCGTCGAGCGGGACGCGCTCGCCGGGTTTGACGCGCACCTCGGCATTCAACGCCACTTGTTTTGCGGCGACCCCGATCCAGGCGCCGTCCTGCAATACCGTGGCCTGATCCGGCGTCATGGCCATCAAGCCGGCGATGGCATTGCGGGCGCGATCCAGTGACAGCGATTCGATCATTTCGGCCAGCGTGAACAACACGATGACCACGGCAGCCTCCGGCCATTGGCCGATGATGGCGGCGCCGATCACCGCCAGCGACATGAGGAAGTTCATGTTCAGCGACAAGTGGCGCAACGCGATCCAACCCTTCCTGAGCGTGTCGAGTCCGCCGACCGCAATCGCCAACAGCGCCAGCGCGATCACCGTCAGCGAACCGTCGTCGCCGCTGGTCCATGCCACGACCTCTGCGGCCAGCGCAGCCACGCCGGCAATGCCCACCATCAGCCATTTGCGTGCGGGAATCGCGTAGGACGCACTGTGATCGTCATCACCGCCGGCCTCGGCATCGAGCGTGTCGCTCTTCACCTTGGGCAGCATGTCGAGCGCGGCCAGCGTCTTCACGATTGGCTCGACCGAGGGCAGGCGATGCTGCACGGTCAGCTCGCGCTGGATCAGGTTGAACTGCATGGCGGCGATGCCGTCCATGTTGGCGAGGCGTTCGCGGATCAGCTTTTCTTCGGTGGGGCAATCCATTTTCTGGATGAAGAACACGGCCTCTTCGGCATCGGCCAGACCGGCCGGCCTGGTGTTGTCGGTGGAGGAGTCGGCGTGCTCATGTTTATGGTCGTGTGTGTGCCCATGTCCATGAGTGTGTTCGTGGATGTTGGTGACTTTCTTGCCATGATTGTGTTTACAGCAATTCGACATGCGTGCTCCTGACAAGCGGAATATGAGGGCTTGCTGTATATTAAAAACCCTGAACCAGCTACAAGGTCAAGCCTTTTATAACCTTGCTTGCAGGCTGGTTATCCGGAGGGAAGCATGGATGCATTGAAGATAGGTGAACTGGCGGCGCGCACCGATTGCCCGGTTGAAACCATCCGCTACTACGAGCGCGAGGCCTTGCTGCCCGCGCCTACGCGCTCGCAGGGCAATTACCGCCTGTACGGCGACGCCCACGTTGAACGGCTGCAATTCATCCGCCATTGCCGTTCGCTCGACATGACGCTCGATGAGGTGCGCAGCCTGTTGCAATTCCGCGATGCGCCGGAGGAGAACTGCGGCGAAGTCAACGCCTTGCTCGACAAGCACATCGGTCACGTGGCCCAGCGCATCGCCGAGCTCAAGAAGCTGCAGGTGCACCTGAAAAGCCTGCGCGCGCAATGCGACACCGCGCAGGCGACCCGGGACTGCGGCATCCTGCAGGGGCTGGCCAACATGGGCGACGACAGCAAACCGGTCAATCTCGGCAGCCACGGCAGCGGCTGTCATTAGGCGTTGTTTCCAGAATTTTTGCGATGAACGCAGGTAGTCGATTCGGTTCCAATGAGATTCCTCCGCGGCATGTCGCCGCCGGAGTGATGCTTATGGAGAAGAAAGGCGTTCATGACGGAATTTCACGTGGTCAGTTTTGTCGGCACCGCCGATGCAATGCGTATTGCCTTTCCGGACGCGCACGTGTTTTGCGCGTGGGACGATTACAGCGTGGGGCCGCTGGACGACGGTCATGGAAGAGCCGATTTCTGGCGCCGCATGGCGCAAGGATACAGCCGGGAATGCATGGCGGAGTCGACGGACTGTTTTGCTCCGTGGCATGAGATGAAGTCGGTTCTGGCCGGCGCGGATTGTTCCAGGATCTTCATCTGGCATAGCGGAAGCGGATCGGAACAGGTATTCCTCCGAATGGCCTGTTCTTGGCTGGGAGAGCTCGACCACGCCCTGCTGGCGGTCCGGACGCCGGCCTGCGGCGGAGTTCATTCGACCGCTGCATGGCCACCGGGGCAGTTGAGAAAATTCATCGCGAATGCCGTGCCGGTGTCGCGGTTGCAGCGAGAAGAGTATGCGCGGGAATTCGCCGCCATCTCCGCCCAGCCGGAGATGTTGCGCGAGTGCGACGAGAGCGGCCATTTGCATTGTCGACCCATGAACGTGCATGACGATCTCTTGCTGGCCTGCTGTTCCGGGCAATGGCAACGCGCCGTGGCGGTCGTGGGTGAAGCGATGGGACGTGTCGACCAGCGGAACGCACAAGGGGATGTTTTCTGGAGTTCTCGTTTGCAATATCTGGTGGATTCCGGCCGGATTGAAGCCGACGGCGAGCGCGTCGCCCTGGGTGCATATCGGGTCCGCTTGCGGTGAACGGTGATTTTCCGCAAACAGATTGAGTCGGAACCAATGTCGTCTGCGGTTTTCCAACTTCGTCATTGAGACATCCATAAGGAAGCAGTCATGAAAAAATCCACCCGCGCGCTCGCCTGTTGGGCATTGGTCACCATCGCGGCAACATCAGCAATTCCCGTATTCGCCCAATATACCGGCCCCTCGCACAAACCGGCGATACAGACCGTCGCCAGCGCCGCCAAGTCCGCAGATGACACGCCTGTGGTGCTGGTGGGCACCATCATCGCCAAGCTTCGCGACGAGCATTACACCTTCCAGGACGGCAGCGGCAAGATCGAGATCGAAATCGACGACAAGCATTTCCCGTCCACGCCGATCAATGAAACCACCAAGGTCCGCATCCACGGCAAGGTCGACAAGCATTTCGGCAAGGATGCGACGATCGACGTCAAGAAAGTGGAGCCGTTCTAAGAATTTTTTCCCAGGATACGATCCAGCGCCCAGCTGGTGCGCGCTGCCGTCCGTCCCGTCGACGGATGCGTGGTACTTCCGCGCAGATGCGCTTGCATGTTGCGCACGTGATGCAGCTGGATGTTGTCCGGATTTGCGATGGCAACTTCTTCGACGCCGGCGGCGGTGGTCAGCTGCAGCGGGGCCTCTTCAAACACCGGGAAGGTGATCTTGCCGAGGCTGCCGGTGATCTCCACCTTGTCGCAGCGCTCGAAGCTGCCGAAGTTCCAGCTACCGCTGCCCGTGACGCCGGAGGCATGTAGCCAGGCGCCGCTGACCGTGTCGGCGGCCGAATACAGTTCCTGCTGATTGGCGCTGCATCCCGAAGCTTGCATCACCTCGCCCAGCAAATACGCAAACAGGTCGATGCCGTGACTGGCGAGATCGTCGAAGTAACCGCCCGCCGCGATGGCCGCATCGGTGCGCCAGTTATAGGCGCGGCTCAGGTCGAGCGGCGAGGGTGTGCGGCTGAATTGCCAGCCGACATGGCGCGGTGAGCCGATGCGACCTTCGTCCAGCCAGCGTTTGACCTGGGCGAAGCGCGGCAACGACCGCCGGTAATAGGCGACGAACAAGGGCAGGCCACGGCTTTCAAAAGCCGTGTAGATGGCTTCGCATTCGGCGAATGTCGGCGCCATCGGTTTTTCGATGCAGCAGGGCTTGTTCGCTGCAGCCACTTTCAAGGCGTAGAGCAGGTGCGTGTCAGGCGGCGTCGCGATGTAGACGGCATCGACGTCCGGATCGGCGATCAGCGCGTCGGCATCGTCGTAGTATCGCGCAACTCCATGCCGGCGCGCATAGTCGGCAGCCTTGGCGGCGTCGCGGCGCATCACGGCATGCAGCGCGAAGCCGGGAGTTTGCTGATAGGCCGGACCGCTCTTGCGTTCGGTGACGGCGCCGCAGCCGATGATGCCCCAGCGAATGGTGTCGGGAAGCGTGCTTGTCATGGGCTTGGTCAGATGGTCAATGTGTCCCGGACGGAAGCTCGGCGCTCAGGGCATCGAGGATCGGACAATCGGGCCGGTTGTCGCCGTGGCAATCGTGGGCGAGTTGCTGCAAGGTCGATTTCATCGCCTGCAGTTCACGTATTTTGACATCGAGCTCGGCAATGTGATCATTCGCCAACTGCTTGACCTTGCGGCTCGGGCGCGATTGGTCCAGCCACAATCCCATCAGGTCGCCGATCTGCTTCATCGAAAAACCGAGCACGCGGCCTTGCCGGATGAAGCGCAGCAGGTGCACGTCGCGTTCGCCGTAGATGCGATAGCCGGCGTCGGTGCGAGCCGCTTTGGGCACCAGACCGATATCCTCGTAGTGGCGGATCATTTTGGCGGACACGCCGGAAGCCTGTGCGGCTTCGCCGATGTTCATGGTCATGTCTGTGCTCCCTGGGATTGCCGGGACTCCTTTGGTTTCCAACGCTTGAGCAGCAGTGCATTGCTGACCACGCTCACGCTCGATATCGCCATCGCCGCGCCGGCGATCATCGGATTCAGCAATCCGAACGCCGCCAGCGGAATGCCGACGATGTTGTAGATGAACGCCCAGAACAGGTTCTGGCGGATCTTGCCATAAGTGCGCCGCGAGATGTCGATGGCATCCGCCACCAGCGATGGATCGCCGCGCATGAGCGTGATGCCGGCGGCCTGCATGGCGACGTCGGTGCCGGTCGACATGGCGATGCCGACATCGGCTGCGGCCAGTGCCGGTGCGTCGTTGATGCCGTCGCCGACCATCGCCACCAGTGCGCCGTCCTTGCGCAATTCGCCGATCGCCTGCGCCTTGTCGGCCGGCAGGATGTTGGCGCGGAAATCGTCGAGTCGCAGTTGCTGCGCCACGTGCGCGGCGGCGCCATAGTTGTCGCCGCTGAGCATGACGGTGCGTACGCCCAGTGCATGCAGGCTGTTGACGGCTTGCTGCGCGCTGTTCTTGAGCGTGTCGCCGAAGGCCAGCAGGCCGAGCAGGGCGACCTGGCCGCCGTCGGCTTCGCTTTGCGCCAGCCAGGAGATGGTGCGGCCTTGCTGCTCCAATGTTTTTGCAATGCCGGCCAGTGCCGCGTGCTGATCGGGCGTTGCGCCGAGTTCCTGCATCCAGCGCGCGCTGCCGAGATAGCTCAGGCGATTGCCGATCAGCGCCTGCGTGCCGCGTCCGGGGACTGCCTTGCTGTCGTCGGCTGCGGCCGGGGTGAGATGTCTCTGTGCAGCGGCGGCCATTACCGCATGCGCCAGCGGATGCTCGCTGTTGCGCTGTAACGCGGCGGCGAGAGCGAGAAGCCGGTCGGCATCGTTGTCGAGCGCATGCACGGCCGCCAGCAGCGGCTTTCCTTCGGTCAGCGTGCCGGTCTTGTCGAAGGCGACCACGCCGATGCGATGGGCGATTTCCAGCGCTTCCGCATCCTTGATCAGGATGCCGTAACGCGCCGCGATGCCGGTGCCGGCCATGATTGCAGTCGGCGTCGCGAGACCGAGCGCGCAGGGGCAGGCGATCACCAGCACGGCGACGGCATTGAGCAGCGCCTGTTCCCAGTCGCCGGCGATCAGGCCCCAACCCAGCAGCGTCAGCAAGGCCAGAACCAGCACCACCGGCACGAACACCGCGCTGACCTGATCGACCAGGCGCTGGATGGGGGCTTTCGCGGCCTGGGCGTGTTCCACCATGCGGATGATGCGGGCCAGCACGGTTTCCGCGCCGATGGCAGTGGTTTCGATCAGCAGCAAGCCGTCGCCGTTGATGGCGCCGCCGGTGACGTGATCGCCGCCGTGTTTTTCCATCGGCAGGCTTTCGCCGGTGAGCATGGATTCGTCCAGATGGCTGGCCCCCTCGCGCACCACGCCGTCGACCGCGACGCGTTCGCCGGGACGCACCACAACCAGGTCGCCGAGCCGGATGGCCGATAAGGCGACTTCGCTGTCGACGCCATCGCGCCGCACCGTCGCCTTGTCCGGACGCAGCGCATTGAGCGCGCGGATGGCGTCGGCGGTCTGGCGCTTGGCGCGGGTTTCCAGCCATTTTCCGAGCAGCACCAAGGTAATCACCGCAGCCGAGGCTTCAAAGTAAAAGTGCGCCGCGCCGTGTCCGGAGTGGCCGCCTTGCCATTGACTGAACAGTTGATAGAGCGACAGGCCATAGGCGGCGCTGGTGCCGAGCGCGACCAGCAAATCCATGTTGCCGGTGTATGCCTTCACGGCGCGCCAGCCGGCGCGATAGAAGCGCGCGCCGAGCCAGAACTGCACCGGCGTCGCCAACAGCAATTGCCAGATGCCGGGCAATTGCCATTCGATACCGAACGGCATCAGCAGCATCGGCAGAACCAGCGGTGCGGTAAGGAGGGCGCCGACCGCCACCGGCCACCACGATGGCGCCGCAGCAGGTTTTTGCCCGCTTGCTTGCGCCGTAGCGGGCAGGCTGGCGGAGTAGCCGGCGCGCTCGACGGCGGCGATCAGCGTGTCGACGGCGACTTCGCTGGTGGTGGTCAATGTGGCTTTTTCAGTGGCGAGATTGACGGAGACGGCGCTGACGCCGCTCACTTTGGAAAGTGCTTTCTCAACGCGGCCGACGCAGGAGGCGCACGTCATGCCGGCGATGTCGAGCGTCACCTCCTGTTGCCTGACATCGTAGCCGGCCTTGTTGACGGCGGCGATCAGCTGGTCGGCGTGCACATCCGGGCCGGCCTGTATGGTCGCCCGTTCGGTGGCAAGATTGACGCTGACGTCCTGCACGGCGGGAACCGCACGCAAGGCTTTTTCGACGCGGCCGACGCAGGAAGCGCAGGTCATGCCTTCGACGGCAAGCGTCAGTTCCTGCAGCTTGGGGGACAGTGTGGCGGAGTTCATGGATGGCTCATCAAGGGATTGATCACAGGGTCAGCATGATCCTTCCCATCATGGTAAGGTCAAGACCTATTTTGACACGATTTACGAAATATCAACGGATGAGGCGCTTGACCTTCACCATGTGGGAAGGTTTAAGCTGGTCTCTTTCCATCATGTAAGAAGGAGCAATACCATGCTGACATTCAACGTCCAGGACATGACCTGCAACCACTGCGCCAGCGCCATCACGCGCGCCGTCAAGGACGTCGACGCCAACGCCAGGGTCGAGGTCCAGGTCGCCGAGAAGCGCGTCAACATCGACAGCAGCGTCGCGGCAGCCGAGTTTGAAGAGGCAATCAAGGATGCCGGCTATACGCCGGTTGCGGCTTGAGATTCAGTTTGAATTCCAGCTTGAATTCCAGCCGGAATGCGGCCGAATGAGCCCGGCTACTTGCTGAGCAGGCGCATTGCCCGTTCCAGGCCTTCAATGGTCAGCGGAAACATGCGCTGGCTCATCAGTTGCTGGATGATCGAGATCGATTGGCGGTATTGCCACAGGCCTTCCGGTTCCGGATTGAGCCAGGCGAAGTTGGCGAAGGTGCTGGTGAAGCGCTGCAGCCAGACGGCGCCGGCCTCGGGATTGTTGTATTCCACCGAGCCGCCCGGCTGGACGATTTCGTAGGGGCTCATGGTGGCGTCGCCGACGAAGATCAGCTTGGTGTCGGGCGAATATTTGTGCAGCAGGTCCCAGGTCGGGAAGCGCTCGGCATGGCGCCGGCGGTTGTTCTTCCACACGTAGTCGTAGACGCAGTTGTGGAAGTAGAAGAACTCCATGTTCTTGAATTCCGTCTTGGCGGCGGAAAATAATTCTTCGGTGCGCGTGATGTGGTCGTCCATCGAACCACCGACGTCGAACAGCATCATCACCTTGATGTTGTTGCGCCGTTCCGGCTGCATCCGGATGTCCAGGTAACCGGCGTTATTGGCGGTGGCGCGGATGGTGTCGTCCAGCGCCAGTTCTTCATCGGCGCCGTCGCGGGCAAACTTGCGCAGACGGCGCAGCGCCACCTTGATATTGCGCGTGCCGAGTTCGCGCTCGCTGTCGTAATCCTTGTACGTCCGTTCGTCCCACACCTTGACCGCGCTGCGGTTCTTGCTCTCGCCGCCGATGCGGATGCCTTCCGGGTTGTAGCCGCTGTTGCCAAAGGGCGAGCTGCCGCCGGTACCGATCCACTTGTTGCCGCCTTCGTGGCGCTCATGCTGTTCCTTGAGCAACTCCTTGAGGCGGTCCATCAGCTTGTCGTAGCCGAACTTCTCCAGCGCCGCTTTCTGCTCCGGCGTGAGTTCGCGCTGCATGCGCTTCATCAGCCAGTCGAGCGGGATTTCGGGATTCTTTTCAAAGATCGTTTCGATGCCCTTGAAATAACTGCCGAAGGCCTTGTCGAACTTGTCGTAGTTGGCTTCATCCTTGACCAGCGTGATGCGCGCGAGATAGTAGAAGTCGTCGATGTTGGGCGAGATGACATCCTTTTGCATGGCCTCGAGCAGGATCAGGAACTCCTTGATGGAGACCGGGACCCGTGCATCCTTGAGCGTGAAAAAGAAGTCGATCAGCATAAAGCGTTCATCCGGTAATGCCTCAGTGTCCGAGCTTGAATTGCAGATGGCGCTTGATGGCCGGCCATTCGGATTCGATGATGGAATAGACCACCGTATCGCGCAGCGAGCCGTCCGGCATGCGCTGGTGATTGCGCAGGATGCCGTCCTGTTTGGCGCCCAGGCGCAGGATCGCCGCGCGCGATTGCTGGTTCATCCAGTGGGTGCGGAATTCGACGGCGATGCAGTGCAGGGTCTCGAAGGCGTGCGTCAGCAGCATCAGCTTGCATTCGGTGTTGATGCCGGTGCGCTGGGCGCTGGCGGCGGTCCAGGTCGAGCCGATTTCGACGCGGCGATGGACCGCGTCGGCGTTCATGTAGGTCGTCATGCCGCACAGCGAGCCGGTGTCGTGGCGGCGCGTGACGAAGGGCAGCATCGTGCCTTGCTCCTGCAGGCGCAGTCGGCGTTCGATCTCGGCGCGCATGTTTTCCGGCTTGGGAATGGCGGTGTACCAGAGCTTCCACAGCTTGCCGTCGGAGGCCGCTGCGATCAGCGCATCGTGGTGGTCGAGCGACAGCGGCTCGAGTGTGGCGTAGTGGCCTTTGAGCGTGATCGGATGCAGGAATTGCATGGCGGACTCCTTGCGTGGGCAGGCGAGGTTGATCGGGCTATCGATTGTTGCGCGACATGAACACCAGGCGTTCGAACAGATGCACGTCTTGTTCATTCTTGAGCAACGCGCCGTGCAGCGGCGGGATGGCGGCCTTGCCGTCCTTGCTGTGCAGCGTCTCGGCCGGGATGTCCTCGGCCAGCAGCAGCTTGAGCCAGTCGATCAGTTCCGAGGTCGACGGCTTTTTCTTCAGGCCGGCGATGTCGCGCACTTCATAAAAGGTCTGCAGCGCCTGCGCCAGCAGATCGCGCTTGAGGTGCGGGAAATGCACGTCGACGATCTGCTGCATGGTGTCCTTGTCGGGGAACTTGATGTAGTGGAAGAAGCAGCGGCGCAAAAAGGCGTCCGGCAATTCCTTCTCGTTGTTCGAGGTGATGATCACCAGCGGGCGATGCTTCGCGCGCACCATTTCGCGGGTTTCGTACACATAGAATTCCATGCGGTCGAGTTCGCGCAGCAAGTCATTGGGGAACTCGATATCGGCCTTGTCGATTTCGTCGATCAGCAGCACTTGCGGCTCGTCGGCGCTGAAGGCCTGCCACAGCACACCCTTGACGATGTAGTTGTGGATGTCCTTGACGCGCTCATCGCCGAGCTGGGAGTCGCGCAGCCGCGACACCGCGTCGTATTCATACAGGCCTTGCTGCGCCTTGGTGGTGGATTTGATGTGCCATTGCAGCAATGGCCGGTTCAGCGCCGCCGCGACTTCTTCTGCCAGCATGGTCTTGCCGGTGCCGGGCTCGCCTTTGATCAGCAGCGGGCGTTGCAGCGTCAGCGCGGCGTTCACCGCGAGTTTCAGGTCGTCGGTGGCGACGTAACTGGAGGAACCTTCGAAGCGTGTTTCTTGTCGCATGGCGGGGGTGTCATCAGGACGAAAATAAATCCGAGTATAAGGTAAAAAGGCCGGGCTTCCCGTGCGTCGGGCGGCGCAGACGGTTCGCTTTGCTTGAAAGCCGGCTTTTCGTCCCCATATACCGAGGTCAGAGGAATTTGCTGCAGCGCCGAGGTTGCGGCAGGCCCTTTTCCTCATGAAAACAGAGTGAGGCATGAAGTTTCTTTTTCTTAAGATGCGCGTGATCTGGCGGCGTTTCCGCCACGGTCTGCAGGCGCGTTACGAACACCATGGCGAACACGGACCGCAGCTGGAAGTGCTGATGCGCCGCGCCGACCCCGATTCCGCCTGGCACGACCGCGCCAACTGGATGATCGACGTCGCCGAATGGGTGCGCCATCAACCCAAGGTTTCCCTGCTCGACGCCGAGGGCTGGCGCCGGGTCAAGCACCAGCGCGTGCGCGCCATGCTGGACTGGCTCGATGCGCATCGGGACATCCGCCGCCAGGTCCAGAGCTGCCTGCAAAAGACGCTGCGCGAGGCGAGCGGGCCGGAACTGTTTTCGGTCACGGGCCTGCCGCACGAACCGGCCTTTTTCACGGAGCTGACCGAACGCGCTTTCAAGATGGTGTTGCCGCGGCATTTGTCCCCAAGCGAACTGCCGACCCTGTTCGCCGCCATGTTCCCCGATCCGGACGACGCCGAATGGCTGCTCGAACTGGATCAGGCGTTGCAGGAGCGGCTGTGGAAGCTGGCTGCCGACGATGGCATTTCGCATACCTATTGGCAGCAGATCGAAGAGGCGCTGACCTATCTCACCACGGTCGTGGTGGCTGACGGCATCAGCCCGGCGTTCCGCCAGCGGCTGGAACCGAAGATGCCGCTGCAGGCCACGCCCTTCATGGCCTTGCGGCGCGAGATGGAAGCCTATCTGCGCGCCGGCCCGCACGACGAAGGGGCCTTGCGCAGCGCGCGCATGCTGATCGCCGTATGCCAGGCCCAGACCGATCGCATTTATGCGCATCTGGATGAATACGGTGTCTCGGTCAGCCTGGTCTATCGCATCGAACGCATGCGCGCCCAGCTCACGCGCATGGGGCGTCTGATCGACGTGCGCTCGGCCACGTGGCGGGAGCCCAGGACAGGTCGCGGGGCCGGTCGCGTGCAGTTGCTGCTGGCCGATCTGATCGCCGCGCATCACAGCCGTTCTTCGGTGCGCAGCCTGGTGCGGCGCAGTTTCGCGCTGCTCGCGCGCAAGATGGTCGAACGCAGCGCCGATCACGGCGAGCATTACATTGCGCGCGACCGCGCCGGCTATCGCGCGATGCTCAAGGCCGCCTGTATCGGCGGCGTCGTCACGGCGTTCACGGTGCTGGGCAAGATTGCGCTGACCAGTCTGGGAATGGCGCATTTCTTTGAAGGGGCGTTTGCTTCGATCAACTATGCGGTCAGCTTCCTGGTGATCGCCGCGCTGGGCGGCGTGCTGGCGACCAAGCAGCCTGCAGTGACCGCGCCGGCGCTGGCCGCCAAGATGGGCGAGCTGGACACCGTCGACGGCCTGCGTGCGCTGATCGGCGAAACCGCCATGTTGCTGCGCTCGCAGGCGGCGGCGATTTTCGGCAATCTGATCGCGGTGATCCCGACCATGTTGCTGATTACGGCCGGTTTCCTGCTGGCGTCGGGGACCACCCTGATGACGCCGGAAAAGGCCCGCGCCGCCTTGCACAGCCTGTCGCTGGTCGGACCGGCGCCCTTGTACGCGGCCCTGACGGGCATCCTGCTGTGGCTGTCTAGCCTCGCCGCCGGATTTGCCGACAACTGGTTTGCCTTGCGCCGCCTGCGCGAAGCGCTGGCGCACCAGCGTCGGCTGGTCCACGCGCTGGGCGCTGCACGCGCGGCGCGCTGGGCCGTCTGGCTGGAGCGCCATATCGCCACCATTGTCGGCAACGTCTCGCTGGGCGTCTTGCTCGGCATGACGCCGGTGGTGGCGGAATTCTTCGGCCTGCCGCTGGAGGTGCGCCATGTCACGCTGGCAACCGGCACGCTGGTGGCGGCCGCCGCCAGCCTGGGCTGGGGCATTGTGGCGACGCCGGCATTCTGGCTGGCGGTCAGCGGCATCGTGCTGATCGGTGCGCTCAATGTCGGCATCGCGTTCTTGTGCGCGATGACGCTGGCTTTGCGTGCGCGGGAAATCCCGGCGCGCATTCGTCGCGTGGTTTTTCGTGCTGTATTGCGACGTTTTGCGGCCTCGCCATTGACGTTTTTCTTCCCGGAAAAAGCCGTCAACGCTGCTGCGAGGCCAGTTCCGAGCGAGTCGGAAGTCGAAGAAGAGGGCTGAAGCACCGCAATAAGACGAGGATGCAGGGGAAGGATGTTGTAATTTGGAGCGCTGTGACAGATTGACTCACGGCGCTGTTGGGGTAAAATCAACCGGTTTTTTGGCGTCGCAGGGGACGGGCGAGAATGCTTGATCAATCCAGTCAGCAAATTGGTTGAGCCAATAATGTATAGCCAAACCTGTGGAACCAGCTTCGAAAAGTCATGTGTTTCGCTTTAGTTTGATTTTTATTTACCCCTGCCAATATGAAAAAACTCTTCGTACTGCTCGCTCTCGCGGGTGTTGCCAGCGCGGCCTCGGCCGTCGATCTTGCAGGTAACACCGGCAAGGTCAATGTGTCGATGTGCATCGGCTGTCACGGGATTCCAGGCTACAAGGCAACTTTCCCCGAGGTCTACCAGGTCCCTATGCTGGGCGGCCAGTCTGAAAAATATATCGAGAACGCGCTGAAGGCCTATCAAAAAGGCGAGCGTAAGCATCCGTCCATGCAGGGCATCGCCGGCAGCCTGTCCGACAAGGACATCGCTGAACTGGCTGCTTACTACTCACAGCAAAAATAAGGGAAGCACGAGATGAAAAAGATCCTGACCTGGGCCGTGTTCGCCGCTGCCTCCGTTGTTTCCCTGCAAGCCGCTGCGGCGGGCAATGCCGAATCGGGCAAACTGCTGGTTGAAAAGTACAACTGCGCTTCCTGCCACGGCAAAGATTTCAATTCCCCGATCGATCCTTCGTATCCGAAGCTGGCAGGCCAGCATCAGGATTACCTGCAGCACGCACTGGTGTCGTATCGCCGCGGCAACGACGGCATGAACGGCCGCACCAACGCCATCATGGCCGGTCAGGCCAAGGTGCTGACCGACAAGGATATCCAGGACATCGCGGCTTACCTGCACAAGCTGCCGGGTTCGCTGGTGCTGGAAAAGTAAAGAAGCAAGCGAGGCCTCGCCTCACGGTAAAAAGCCACGGCATGCCGTGGCTTTTTTTATGCGCTCAGGGAAATCATCGCCGCTTGATGCTCTCAATGTAGGCCGCGCCGTCCGGCGGCAAGCCGCTGCGCTGGGAATTCCAGATCATCTCGCCCAGGCATTCCATGATTTCGTGATGCGCGTCGTGCGCCGATCCCTTGCGCTGGGCCAGTGCTTCGAAAGCCTTGCGGATGCCGGGCGGCTGGTCGATGGAAATCTGCTCGCTGATCGACAGATGCATCGACAAATGCAGGAAAGGGTTGTGGCCTTGTTCGACCGAATAATCGGCGGCCAGCGCCTGCTCGACGTCCTTGAGCGCGTCGTCGTATTCGGGATGCTCGATGATCCAGTCGCGGGCGATGGCTTCGAGGGGAGTCAGGATCTCGTTGGCGCGATACTTGCGAAACGCTTCGCAAAAGAAGCGGCGGACATCATGCTGGGACGGGTTGAACATTGCGGCGGCTGGCGAAACGCGGAAAAAGAGTATTGTACGCCGTGTGGGGCAAATCGTCCGGGGCGGCCGGGCTGCCCGGTTCGGTGCAGGCGAAGTGAATTCCGGCCGTGCGCATGAAATTGTCATGCGGTAATATATCTCCGCAAGACGAGCAAACATCGTCACATCTCACGCAATGAGGGGACACCATTCATGAAACTCAGGCTCTGCAGGCGGCAGCTCGCGTTCCTGTTGCCGGCGCTGTCGTCGTCGCTGCTGTTGCTGTCCTTGTTTTCTCTCTCCTCGCACGCCTCGATCACCAAGACAAATCCGGAAGACGACGACGGCCGGATCGTGCTGATCGGCTACGCCGGGCCGTTAAGCGGGACCTCCGCCGCCGTTGGCAAAAGCATGGCCAACGCCGCGCAACTGGCGGTGGACGAAGCCAACAAGCGCGGCCTGCAAATCCAGGGCAAGCAGATGCAATTGAAGCTGCTGACCCAGGACGACCGCACCAATCCGCGCACTGCCGAATTCATCGCTCGCTACCTGGTGCGCAGCGGCGTGGTGGGCGTTATCGGACATTGGAACAGTGCGGCCAGCCTGGCCGCCGCGCCGATTTACAATGCGGGCGGCGTGATCCAGATCTCGCCGGCCAGCATGAGCAATCTCTATACGCAGCAAGGCAATCGTGCCGCCTTTCGCACCATTGGCAACAACGGCAGCGCCGGCAGCTACACCGCCGATTACGCGGTCAAGACCTTGCAGGCCAAACGCTTCCTCGTGGTGGATGACGGCACCCCGTTCGGGCGCGGCTTCGTCGAACAATTCAGCCGCACGGCGCGGGAGCTGGGCGCGCAGATTGTCGGTTCCCACAGTGTCAGCGACAAGACCTCGGATTTCAATGCGGTGCTGGCCGATGCCGCGCGGCTGCGTCCGGACGCGGTGATGTTCGGCGGTCTTGAGTTGCAGGCCTCGACGCTGGCGCGCAGCCTGAAACGGCGCAATCCGGATATTCGCTTCATCGGTTCCAGCGGGACGGTGGGGTTGCCGTTCCTGCGTGCGGCGGGCGCCGACGGCAACGGCAGCATCGTGCTGGAGCCGGGACTGCCGATGGGAAAAATGCCGGGCTGGAAGAATTTTGAAAAGAACTACATGCAGAAATTCGACAGCAACATCGAGCTGTTCGCACCGTTTGCCTATGACGCCACGCAGGTGCTGATCGCGGCGATGCGCCAGGCCAATTCGACGGAACCGAAAAAGATAGCCCAGGCGCTGCATGAAATCCGCTTCAACGGCATGACCGGCATGATCTCGTTCAACCAGGACGGCGATCTCAACAATCCCACCTTCACCATCTACGAGGTGGAGAACCAGAGCTGGGTGGTGAAGAAGGTCATCACCGGCAGCGCCAACTAAGACCCCGGGTCTTTATGAAACGGGTTCTTGGCGCTGTCCAGGCGGCTATACGCCTTTTTCGGGCAGCGGAGTTTTTTGCCTGAACTCGCACAGATCGGCGATGAGGCAGTTCCAGCATTGCGGTTTGCGTGCGATGCAGGTGTAGCGGCCGTGCAGGATCAGCCAGTGATGAGCGTCCTGCAGGAATTCGGGCGCGATGAATTTCATCAGCTTGCGTTCGACTTCGTCCACGTCCTTGCCCGGCGCAATGCCGGTGCGGTTGGAGACGCGGAAGATGTGCGTATCGACGGCGATGGTCGCATGACCGAAAGCCGTGTTCAACACCACATTGGCGGTCTTGCGGCCCACGCCCGGCAGGGCTTCGAGCTCTTCACGCGTTTGCGGCACCTCGCCGCCGTGCTGTTCCAGCAGGATGCGGCAGGTTTCAATGACGTTCTTGGCCTTGGTGCGGAACAGGCCGATGGTCTGGATGTAGGGGATCAGCCCGTCCACGCCCAGTTTATAGATCTTGGCCGGCGTGTTGGCGACCGGGTACAGCTTGCGCATGGCCTTGTTGACCGAGACGTCGGTGGCTTGCGCCGACAGCAGCACGGCGATCAGCAGCTCGAATGGCGTGGTGTATTCCAGTTCGGTGGTCGGCGTCGGATTGGCTTGCCGCAGGCGGTTGAATATCTCTCGGCGCTTTTCGCTGTTCATGGCTGGCGGATTGGCTTGGGGGTTGGTTGATCGTTGGCGAGGGCTTGTTCTTTTTTCAGGCGCGCGCGTTCGATTGCGGCCTGGATGATGGCTTTCTTGCGGTCCTGCTCGGCTTTCTCGGCCGGCGTCAGCGCGTCGGCGGCTTCCACCTCTTTCAACTTGGCTGCGGCTTTGGCGGCCAGACGGTCATCGTTTTCCTGCTTTTCGCGGCGCAGGCGGAAGTTGCGGAAGTCATGCCGTGCGCGGGCGGCGTCGGCCTGTTCCTGCGACCACGCCTGCCAGCCGGTCAGACCCGGCGTGACTTCGACCATGGCGATGCAGTCGACCGGGCAGGGCGCCACGCACAGGTCGCAGCCGGTGCACAGATCGGGCAGCACCGTGTGCATCTGCTTGGCGGCGCCGACGATGGCGTCGACCGGGCAGGCCTGGATGCATAGCGTGCAGCCGATGCAGGCGGCTTCGTCGATGACGGCGCGCGTGCGCGGACGTTCAAGACCGTTGGCCGGGTTCAGCGGCAGCAGCGGCTTGGCCAGCAATTGCGCCAGGCGCGCCACGCCCTCAGCGCCGCCCGGCGGACACTGGTTGTAGCCGGCGCTGCCGTCGGCGACCGCTTCCGCATAGGGCCGGCAGGCGGGATAGCCGCACTTGCCGCACTGGGTTTGCGGCAGCAGGTTTTCGATCTGGTCGGCGAGAGTGAGGACTGCTGAGGAAGACACGTTGGATGGCTGGTAAAAAATGGCTGAACGGCTGGATGGGCGTGTAGCCGTATTATCCCGGAAACCGACGCTGCGTGGAGAGGAGCCGCGGCGCGCAGGCAATAAAAAAGCCTTTGCCTTGTGACGGGCAAAGGCTTGCGGACCCCCGAGGGCAGACCGTTCAGGAATTCGCCTTGATGAATTCGCCGATTTTCGGACAGATCACTTCGCGCCAGCGGCGGCCCGAGAAGATGCCGTAGTGGCCGCATTTGGGGGCGGTGAAGTGTTGCTTGCGCGACTTCGGGATCGACGAGCACAGGTCCTGCGCCGCCTGGGTCTGGCCGGAGCCGGAGATGTCGTCCAGTTCGCCCTCGATGGTGAACAGCGCCACCGACTTGATGTCCTGCGGGCGCACCAGCTTGCCTTCGATATTCCAGGTGCCCTGCGGCAGATCGAAGTCCTGAAACACGATCTTGATGGTTTCCAGGTAGAACTCGGCAGGCATGTCGAGCACGGCATTGTATTCGTCGTAGAACTTGCGATGGCTTTCGGCCGATTCGTCGTCGCCGTCGCGCAGGTGCATGTAGAAGTCCCAATGGCTTTCGGCATGGCGACGCGGGTTCATGGCGACGAAACCGGCGTGCTGCAGGAAGCCGGGGTAGACCTTGCGGCCGAAGCCCGGATAGTTGGCCGGCACGCTGTAGATCACGGTATTTTCAAACCAGCTGAACGGCTTTTCGGTGGCCAGATCATTGACGGCGGTCGGCGATTTGCGCGCGTCGATCGGGCCGCCCATCATGGTCATGCTCTTGGGCAGCTTGGGATCGTTGGCGCTCGCCATCAGGGCGATCGCGGCCAGCACCGGCACGGTCGGCTGACACACGGAGATCACATGCACGTCCGGACCCAGGGTGCGGATGAAATCCTGGATGTAATAGACATAGTCGTGCAGGTGGAATGCGCCCTTTTCGAGCGGCACCATGCGTGCGTCGGTCCAGTCGGTGATGAACACGTCATGGTTCGGCAGCAAGCCGCGCACGGTGTCGCGCAGCAGCGTGGAGTGATGTCCCGACAGCGGCGCGACCAGCAGCACGGTGGGCTGCTTGAGCGCGGCGAATTGCTTGCTGTCGAGGTCCTTGCTGAAATGGATCAGGCGGCAGAAGGGCTTGGTTTCGGCGATTTTTTCGACGATTCCGACGGTCTTGCCGTTGATTTCGGTCGATTCGATCTGGAATTCGGGTTTTTCGTAGTCTTTGCCGAGCCGGTAGAGCAGTTCGTAACCGGCGGCGATACGTTGTGCGAACGGCGCGTGGGCCAGTGGGGAGACGGGGTCGGAAAACAGTTTTGCCGAGGTCTCTGCCCATTGCATCAAGGGGTTGAGAAAGGCGCGGTTTAATTCATGAAGTTGATAAAGCATGGCTGACCTTTACACATATTACGCATGAAGCTGGCTGATTAGTCCATAACGGCATTGTGTGCTGTCAAGACTACAATTCTTGCTATGTTGCAATGCAATATTTTAACACGGTTTGCTTGGCGCCGTAGTACGCCGGGCCATGATAAAAACACGGAATGTCGACAAAGAATTTTCAGGTTGTCGGATAAATTATGTCTTTTTATTCAACGATTTATAGCAACATTATCGGCGTCCGAATGTCGATCTTGAATGAATCTGCACGCCGGACCAAAAGAAAAAGCCCCTGTCCGCGAGGAGGGGGCTTTTTTCTGTGGCCTACGGTGATCGGGATCAATCGAAAACCGGTGTTTCCACGCCGAGGATCTTGTGCAGTTTCGGCGAGGTCGTCGTGTACTGCATGTGGATCTTCTTTTCCGGGAAGATATAAGGCGCTGCGCCGAAGGCGGCCAGCGCGGCTTCGTGGAAGCCCGACAGAATCAGCTTCTTCTTGCCCGGATAGGTGTTGATGTCGCCGACCGCAAAGATGCCCGGCACATTGGTTTCAAACTTCTCGGTGTCGACCACCTTCAGTTGCTTGCGCTCGATGTCCAGGCCCCATTCAGCAATCGGGCCCAGTTTTGGCGACAAACCGAAGAACACCAGCAGCATGTCCAGCGGCAGGCGGCGGGTAACGCCGTCGGCGCCGGTGACCTTGATTTCGGACAGCTTGCCGTCCTTGGCTTCAAAGCCGGTGGCCTGGCCGACGATGAATTGCATCTCGTACTGTTCGCACAGTTCCTTCATCTTGGCCACAGAGGCCGGCGCCGCGCGGAATTCTTCGCGACGGTGCAGCAGCACCACGGATTCGGCCTTGCCGACAAAGTTCAGCGCCCAGTCCAGCGCGGAGTCGCCGCCGCCGCAGATGACGATGTTCTTGCCTTCAAACTGGGCCGGGTCCTTGACGCGGTAGAACAGTTGCGAACCGTCGAAGGCCTCGATGCCGTCGACCTTCAGCGTGCGCGGCTGGAACGAACCGACGCCGGCGGCGATGAAGATGGTCTTGGTGATGAACTTGGTGCCCGCCGAGGTTTCCAGGTCGAAACGCCCGTCTTCGCGCTTTTGCACGACGGTGACTTCCTGGCCCAGATGGAAGGTCGGATCGAACGGTTCGATCTGCTTCAACAGGTTGTCGGTCAGTTCCTGGCCGGTGCAGACGGGCACGGCGGGAATGTCGTAGATCGGCTTGTCCGGATACAGCTCGACGCATTGGCCGCCGACGTTGGCGAGCGAGTCGATGACATGCGCCTTGATTTCCAGCAGGCCGAGTTCGAATACCTGGAACAGGCCGACCGGGCCGGCGCCGACGATGACGGCATCGGTTTCAATCGGCGTTGTCTTGCCGGCATCAGCAGCGGCAATCTTGAAGTTGTCCATAAAAAATCCAATTTCCGTTTCAGTTGAGGGTGTTTCCAGACTCAATTGGCTACCGGCCGGGGCGGGTTTGCATAGCGGCTTGCGCATGCATTCCCGGTCTCGGCTGTATGGCTAGAAGTGAAAGCTGTCTGTTGAAGGAGCGTGCCGGCTGCTTGCCGGCGCCGCTCCGTTGCGGCGCTGTCAGGCGGTGATGCTCAGCGCTGCAGGAACTCCAGCTTGTTCTTGGCGTCTTTCCATTCCTCGGCTTCGGCCAGCGGCGCCTTGGTTTTGGTGATGGAAGGCCAGAAGCGCGCCAGTTGCTCATTGAGCTTGATGAATTCCTGCTGATCGGCCGGGACGTCTTCTTCCGCATAGATCGCATTGACCGGGCACTCCGCCACGCACACGGCGCAATCGATGCACTCGTCGGGATCAATGGCGAGGAAATTCGGGCCTTCGCGGAAGCAATCAACCGGGCATACATCGACGCAGTCCGTATAACGGCAGCGGATGCAGGAGTCGGTCACAACGTGGGTCATAACAGTCCTATCTGTAAAATTTCTTTAAAACCTGGGCAAACTCAGCCGGAATTAGTGGCAATATGGCGCGGTTCAATCGAGGTAAATGACGATTGCCGCCTGAATTCCTGGTTGTTCCCTGATTGCAGCGCGCTTTGCAGGCAGATTTGAGGCAAATCAGCCGCTCGCGCGACAATTCCTATACAACCGGCTGGAAAGCCTTGTATTTTAAGGCAATTCAACTTTTCTCACAAATGAGGCTTATACAGATTACGTATAAGTAAATATGAAATATTCATTCGTCAAAGGACAAGATCAAAAGTGAATGACGAACAAGCAAAGACGGGTTTCATGAAGCACGCTCTGACCGGGCTGGCGGCGGTGCTCGTGCTGGGATTGGGACTTGGCCCGGCGGACGTTGCCGCCCAGGCCGGGAACATCCGCATCGGCGAAATCAACAGCTATACCGGCGTGGCGCAGTCGAGCCAGGCTTACCGCAACGGCGCCGACCTCGCCGTGGCCGAAATCAATGCCGCCGGCGGCTTGCTGGGGCGCAATCTCGAACTGATCTCGCGCGACGACAGCGGCAGTCCCGACGAAGCCGTGCGGCACGCCGAGGCATTGATCAAGACCGATCGCGTCGACGTGCTGACCGGCTCCATGCTGTCGAACGTGGCGCTGGCAGTGGCCAGGACCGCGGCGTCCGAGAAGAAGCTGTTCGTGGTCGGCGATGCCCTGTCGGACGCCATTACGCTGGACAAGGGCAATCGCTATACCTTCCGTCTGCGGCCCTCGACCTATACGCAGGCCGCCATGCTGGCGGAGGCGGCCGCCAAACTGCCGGCACGGCGCTGGGCCATCGTCGCGCCTAATTACGAATACGGACAAAGCGCCGTCGCCAACTTCAAGCTGTTGCTGAAAGAGCGCCGCCCCGACGTTGAGTTCGTCGCCGAGCAATGGCCGGCGCTGGGCAAGATGCGCGCGGAGGTGGTTGTCAAGGCCCTGCGCCAGGCACGTCCCGATGCAATCTTCAACGCCGCCTTCGGCAGCGATCTGCAGCAGTTCGCTGAAGAGGGGAGTCGCCAGGGCCTGTTCGCTGCCAGCACCGTCTTCTCGATGTCCGCCGGCCCGGCGCTGGGCGACGTGCTGGCGCAGTATGAAGGCACCAAAAACTGGGTGGTGCTGGGCTATCCGTCGGAGCAACTCGCCACCCCCGAGCATCAGCGCTTTCGAGAGGCCTACCTGAAGCGCTTCAATGAACGGCCGCTGCTGCAGGCGGTATTCGGCTACAGCACCGTGATGTCGATTGTTGCGGGGATCAAGAAGGCCGGCTCGGTCGATTCTGAAAAACTGGTGACGGCCATGCGCGGGCTGAACGTCGAGACGCCGGTCGGACCGATCACCTTCCGCGCCCACGACCAGCAGTCGAGCATGGGCGCATTCGTGGCGACGCTGGTATGCAAGGATGGCCGCAGCAACATGACCGAATGGCGCTACCTCGACGGTGCGCGCTACATGCCGGACGACGCCTACATCAAGGGACGCCGGCCGGCATCGGCGATGCGCTGAGCGGTTGCAAATCCTTGCGCTGCATGCAAGCGGTTTGCGCCGCCAAGTAACCCCCCACGCAGGCGGGGCACGATCTCCCTTATCCAAGGTAAGATAGTGCCCCTTGTCCTCTCCAGCACACGATCATTCCGAATCGTCAGGCGCCATGATTATTTCTTCCTTGCTCGACACCGACCTCTACAAGTTCACCATGATGCAAGTGGTGCTGCACCACTTTCCGGGGGCGCAGGTCGAGTACCGCTTCAAATGCCGCAACGACAATGTCGATCTGACGCCCTACATCGACGAGATCAAGGCCGAGATCGCTGCGTTGTGCCGCCTGCGTTTCCGCGAGTCGGAGCTGGCCTACCTGCGCAGCTTCCGTTTCATCAAGAGCGATTTCGTCGATTTCCTCGACCTGTTCCATCTCAATGAAAAGTACATCAGCGTTACGCCGTCGCCGGTCGGCAACGGTGAGATCGAGATCCAGGTCAAGGGCCCGTGGCTGCACACCATCCTGTTCGAAGTGCCGGTGCTGGCGATCGTCAATGAAGTGTATTTTCGCGCCACCCAGCGCGATCCGGATTACGAAACCGGCCGCGCGCGCCTGCGCGACAAGATCGCGCTGCTGACCGACAATCCGCTGCTGGACGGCTGCAAGATCGCCGACTACGGCACGCGCCGCCGCTTCTCGCGGAGCTGGCACGCGGAAGTGATCCTGGCGATGAAGGACCACATGGGCAGCCATTTCGCCGGCACTTCCAACGTCCAGTTCGCGATGCAGCACGATCTTACGCCGCTGGGCACGATGGCGCATGAGTATCTGCAAGCTTGTCAGGCGCTCGGTCCGCGCCTGCGCGATTCGCAGATTTACGGCTTTGAAATGTGGGCGCGCGAGTACCGTGGCGACCTCGGTATCGCCTTATCGGACGTGTACGGCATGGATGCTTTCCTGCGCGATTTCGACATGTACTTCTGCAAGCTGTTCGATGGCGCGCGCCATGATTCCGGCGATCCGTTCGAATGGGGCGAGCGCCTGCTGAAGCATTACGACAACAATCGAGTCGACTCCAAGAGCAAGGTGCTGGTGTTCTCCGACGGTCTCGATTTCGACAAGGTGGTGTCGCTATACCTGCGCTTCAAGGATCGCGCCAAGGTGGCTTTCGGCGTCGGCACCAACCTGACCAACGACCTCGGTTACACGCCCTTGCAGGTGGTCATGAAGATGGTGCGCTGCAATGGCCAGCCGGTGGCGAAACTGTCCGATACGCCGGCCAAGAACATGTGCGACGACGAAGCCTACGTCAAGTATTTGCGGCAGGTGTTCGAGATCCAGTAAGTCCTTGCGGCGCTGCTGCCGGCGAGAGGATTTTGCCGATTGAAATTCCGGGTTCGTATCCTTGCCTGAAATCTTTTAATGTGTTCGGATTCCGGCCGTCATGGCCGGTCTTGCTGGTATAGTGTGGCCTCGTTTGTTACGATTTTTTCGTCTTCACAAGGCCACACATTGCGCACAAAACTCCTCACGACATCGGGCTGTCTCGGCCTCGCTTTGATGCTTCCTCAACTGGCTCATGCAGCCGATCTTGACGGCGGCGCCTTGTCTGCGTTGTGGGGTATTCCTTTCATCGGCCTGCTGCTGTCGATTGCGCTGGGGCCGTTGCTGTTCGAGCACTTCTGGCATCACCATTTCGGCAAGATCGCGCTGGCGTGGGGAGCGGCATTCCTGCTGCCGTTTGCGGCGGCCTTCGGTATCCATACGGCCGCCGCCGGCACCGTGCATGCGTTGCTGGCCGAATATATCCCCTTCATCGCTCTGCTGACCGCCTTGTTCGTGGTGGCCGGCGGCATTTGCGTGCGCGGAAATCTGCATGGCACGCCGGCGCTCAATACCGGCCTCCTGGCGCTGGGCACGGTGCTGGCCAGCATCATGGGCACCACCGGCGCATCGATGCTGCTGATTCGTCCGCTGATCCGCGCCAACGACAACCGCAAGCATGCGGTGCACATCGTGGTGTTCTTCATTTTCCTGGTCGCCAATGCTGGCGGCTCGCTGACGCCGCTGGGCGATCCGCCGCTGTTCCTCGGTTTCCTCAAGGGCGTAGACTTTTTCTGGACCATGAAAAACATCTTCCCGGAGACCTTGTTTGTCTGCGTGTCGCTGCTGGCGATCTTTTACCTGCTCGATCGTCACTACTATAAGAACAAGGAAGAAGCCTTGCCGCCGGAGCGCGATCCGACGCCCGACTCCGGTATCAGCTTCGAGGGAAAATTCAATTTCGTGCTGTTGCTGGCGGTGATCGCGCTGGTCCTCATGAGCGGCTTCTGGAAGTCGGGCGTGGCGTTCGACGTGATGGGCACGCCGGTCGAACTGCAGAACCTGCTGCGCGACCTCGCGCTGGTCGCGATCATCGTGATTTCGCTGTGGAGCACGCCGAAATCCGCACGCGCCGGCAATGATTTTTCATGGGGGCCGATTGTCGAAGTGGCCAAGCTGTTCGCCGGCATCTTCATCACCATCATTCCCGTGATCGCGATGCTGCGCGCAGGAGAAGCGGGCGCGTTCGGCGCGGTCGTGCGCGCCGTGACCGGACCGGATGGCCAGCCGGTCGACGCGATGTATTTCTGGATTACCGGGCTGCTGTCGTCCTTCCTCGACAACGCGCCGACGTATCTGGTGTTCTTCAATACCGCGTCGGGGGATGCGCATACGCTGATGACCACGCTGAGCTCGACGCTGGCGGCGATTTCAGCCGGCGCCGTGTTCATGGGCGCCAACAGCTATATCGGCAATGCACCGAACATGATGGTCAAGGCCATCGCTGAAGAGCGCGGCATCAGGATGCCGTCCTTCTTCGGCTACATGGCCTGGTCGCTGGCCATCCTGGTTCCCCTGTTCATCATCATGACCTTCCTGTTTTTTGTTTAACGATAAAAGAGACAAGCATGAAACCAAAGATCTTCGTTGCACGCGCCGTTTTCCCCGAAGTGCTGGAACGCCTGGCGCAGCATTTCGATGTCGAGTCCAATCAGGAAGACCGCATCTTCACGGCCGACGAACTGATTGCCAAGGTGCAGGGCAAGGCCGGTCTGTTCTCGACGCCGAGCGAACCGGTCAGCGCCGCCTTGTTCGCCGCCAATCCGCAATTGAAAGCGGTGTGCAACATGGCGGTCGGCTACAACAACATCGACGTCGCCGCAGCGACCAAGGCCGGGGTGCAAGCCACCAACACGCCTGACGTGCTCAACGAAACCACCGCCGACTTCGGCTGGGCGCTGCTGATGGCGACCGCGCGCCGCGTCACCGAATCGGAACACTGGCTGCGCGCCGGGCATTGGAAAAAGTGGAGCTACGACAGTTTCACCGGACCGGACGTGCATGGTTCGACGCTGGGCATCATCGGCATGGGCCGCATCGGCCAGGCGATCGCGCGGCGTTCGCTGGGCTTCGACATGAACGTGCTGTATCACAACCGCTCGCAACTCGCGCCGGAACTGGAAGCACGCGCCAACAATGCAAAGTATGTCGGCAAGGAAGAACTCCTGCGCACCGCCGATCACGTCATCCTGGTGTTGCCGTATTCGAAAGAATCGCATCACACGATCAAGGCTGCCGACCTGGCCTTGATGAAGCCGCAGGCCACGCTGATCAACCTGGCGCGCGGCGGGATTGTCGACGATGCCGCGCTGATCGCTGCTTTGCGCGACAAGAAGATTGCGGCTGCGGGTCTCGATGTGTTCGAGAACGAGCCGGCCTTCAATCCGGATTTCCTCGGCTTGTCGAACGTCGTGCTGACGCCGCACATTGCAAGCGCCTCGACGCCGACGCGCCTGGCGATGGCCAATTGCGCGGCCGACAACCTGATCGCGGCGCTCTCGGGAAAGACGCCGCCGAACCTGCTCAACCGCGACGTTCAGCCGAAGCCGTAATCGTGCCGGCAGCCGTACGGACATTGTCCTGGAGGCAATAAAAAACCCGCCGAGGCGGGTTTTTTATTTTCCGGATGCCGCCTGCGCGGAAGGGGTCAGCCCTTCAGCTCGGCGATCAGGTCGATGTACTGCTGCTGCGCTTCTTCTTGCGGCAAGCCCTTGAGGGCTTCCCAGGCATCCCATTTGGCGCGGCCGACAAAGTCGGTCATGCCGGGACGATCGCCTTGCACGTCGCCGCTGCTGCCTTGCTTGTACAGGCCGTACATCTTCAGCAAGGTCATGTTGTCGGGACGTTCCGAGAGGTTCTTGGACTCGGCGACGGTCTGTTCAAATTGTTCCTGCAAACTCATGTTTCCTCCTGGGGCCTCAAAACGGCTTAAACAGCCAGCAGTTCGACTTCGAAAATCAGCGTTGCATTCGGTGGAATCACGCCACCGGCGCCGCGTGCGCCATAGCCCAGCGCAGCAGGGATGATCAGCTTGCGGACGCCGCCGACCTTCATGCCCTGGACGCCTTCGTCCCAGCCCTTGATCACATGACCTGCACCCAAAGGGAACGCAAATGGATCGTTGCGGTCTTTACTCGAGTCAAATTTGCTGCCGGCGCTGCCATCCGGGTTTTGCAACCAGCCGGTGTAATGCACGCTGACATGGTTTCCTGCCTTGGCTTCGTCGCCGGCGCCAACCTGGATTTCTTCATATTGCAGTCCAGAGGAGGTAGCGATAGTAGACATTTGGTTCCTTTCAAAGAGTATGTATGTGCCGTGTTTTTAGCCGCGCGTCCGGAAGAAAAAGGCCCTCAAAGGCCCGTCCTCCCTGCGTTTTGCGCATGTATTTCGACATGTCTGTGCTGCGTTGCTGAACGGGTTGGTCGCAGTGTAAACCAAAACACCGGGATCAACATCACTCGTGTCAGCCAAATAGGCATCAGAAGCGTTAGGTACCGTGGGGCGTGCTTTTGTTACGGATTTCATGCACGATAAGATCGCATTTTTTAAAGTAAAGTTCTTCATGCTGCATAGTTTTGCCCGGTTTTCCCGGCTTTCTCTTCTGGCGCTGTGCGCTCTGTCCGCTGTCATCGCTGTGCCGGCATCTGCGAACGTGGTGGTGGTTCTCAATTCCGGCGACGCCACGGTGACTTTGCTGGATCAGTCGACTTACAAGGAAATCAACACCTTCTCGGTCGGCAAGGAGCCGCATCACCTGATGGCGACGCCCGACAACAAGTCGCTCATCGTCGCCAGCGCCACCGGCAACCAACTGATCTTCTTGGACCCGAAGACCGGCGAAGTGCAGCGCCAGCTGCGCGGCATCATCGATCCGTATCAGATCGGCTTCTCCCCCGACCAAAAGTGGTTCATCGCCAACGGCTTGCGCCTGGACCGGGTCGACGTGTATCGCTACGACGGCCATAACCTCGACCTCGCCAAGCGCGTGCGCCTGGCCAAGACGCCCAGCCACATCGCCTTCGACGCCGCCAGCACCACGGCTTTCATCACCCAGCAGGGCAGCAACGAGATCAGCGCCATCGACCTGGCCACCCAGCAAGTCAAATGGACAATGCCGGTCGGCAAGTTGCCTGCCGGCATTTTCATGACGCCGGACAACAAATACCTGCTGGTCGGCATCATGGGCAAGGATTACGTGCAGGTGATCGACTGGCGCACGCAGAAGACCGTCAAGACCATCCGCACCGGCGAAGGCGCGCACAACTTCCGCGCCCACGGTGACAAGCGCTACGTCTATGTCTCCAACCGCGTCTCCAACACCATCAACATCATCGACCTGCAAACACTGGAAAGCGTCGGCGTCATTTCCGTGCCGGGCGGCCCGGACTGCATGGAAGTGACCGAGGACGGCAAGACCATGTGGGTCACGCTGCGCTGGGTCAAGAAGGTTGCCGTGATCGATCTCGCCAGCAAGAAGATCATGAAAATCATCCCGGTCGGTCGTTCGCCGCACGGCATTTACTTCATCAATCGGGCTGCCGACCTCTGATGCGCAGCTTGTCGCAAGCTGGTTCGTCCCGGCTCGGCAGGATCGCCGCCATGAGCGCCATCGCGGCCGTGGCGGCTGCGATCTGGCCGGCGCAGGCGGCGACCGGCGAGAATCCATCGTGCAAGGGCACGATCTATCTCAGCTTCGATACCGGCAGCCAGTCGCAGGCGGAGTTCATCGCCCGGACGCTCAACAAGCATCACATCAAGGCGACGTTCTTCCTCGCCAACGAAAAAACCGTCAACGGCGATTACACGCTTGATCCGGCCTGGGCGCCGTACTGGAAAGCGCGTGTCGCCGAAGGCCATGCGTTCGGCACGCACACCTTCGACCATGTCTACGTGCAGCGCGATTTGCCTGACGGCCGCATTGAAGTGAAGCCGCAATTCGGCGCACACGCCGGCCAGAAACAGGTCTGGAGCCCGGCCCAGTATTGCGGCGAGCTGCAACGCGTGGCTGAGCGTTTCAAGGAACTGACCGGCGCCAGCCTCGATCACCTGTGGCGCGCGCCGGGCGGCAAGCTGACGCCGCAGTTGCTGGCGGCAGGGCGCGCTTGCGGTTATTCTCACGTGGCATGGGCCGAGGCCGGTTTTTCGGGTGACGAGTTGCCCAGCGAGAAATGGCCCAACGCCATGCTGCTGCAACAGTCCTTGCGTAAGCTGAAGGACGGCGACATCGTCATGGCGCATCTGGGCATCTGGTCGCGCAAGGATCCGTGGGCGCCGGCCGTGCTGGAGCCGCTGATTTCAGGACTGGAGCAGAAGGGCTTCTGCTTCGCCACCTTGCGCGAACACCCGGCTTACAAGGCCGCACTCGAGAAGCATCAAACCGCAGTCATCAAATAAGTACTCACCGGCAATCACCAGGCATTCACCAGGCAATCATCATGATGCACATGATCCAGGCATTTTCCGACTTGTTCGCGACCGTCCAGGGATGGCTGTTCGAAACCACCGTCCAGCCGATGGTGTTCAACCTCGGCCTGGGCGAATTCGTCGAAGAAGCCTTCACCGGGACCGAATGGTTCCTGGTCGGCGTGTGCGAGCTGGCGGTGCTGTTCGTCATCCTGCGTCCGCTGGAAGCGTGGATTCCGGTGCACGCCTTCACCGACCGGCGCGCGCGCTGGAACGATTTCATCTATACCGCCCTGCATCGTCTCGGCGCGTTTTCGATCCTGGTATTTTTTCTGCTCGATCCGGCGTTGTCCTATCTCAGCGAACTCCTGCATTGGGAAGGCTGGGGCACCTTCAATCTCGACGACGTCTGGCCCGGCGTGACCGACCAGGCCCTGGTGAGTTTCCTGCTCTACCTGATCGTGCTCGATTTCTGCGACTACTGGTACCACCGCGCGCAACACGGCGTGCGCTGGCTGTGGGCTTTGCACAGCCTGCACCATAGCCAGGAAAACATGAACCTGTGGAGCGACGACCGCAACCACCTGCTCGACGACCTGGTGCGCGACGTCCTGATGGGCGTGGTGGCGCTGGCCATCGGCGTGCAGCCGGGGCAATACATCCTGCTGGTGTCGGCGTCGCGCATGTTGCAAAGCTTGCAACATGCCAATGTGCGCATTCATTTCGGCCGCATCGGCGAGTGGTTGCTGGTGTCGCCGCGCTTTCATCGCCTGCATCACGCGATCGGCATCGGCCATGAGAGCCGCGGCAAGAATTCGCTGGGCGGTCATAACTTCGCGGTCCTGTTCCCGATCTGGGACGTGCTGTTCCGCACCCGCCATGTCGCAGCCGGCTTCGCCATGACCGGCGTGCGGGATCAACTGCCGCCGCCGGCCGGCAAAGGCCGCAACTACGGTCGCGGCTTCTGGGCGCAGCAATGGCTGGGCTTGAAGCGCGTGGTCGAATTTTCCCGCAAGGCGGCGCGCTGATGCGCCTGATGACCGTCTCCTTCGGCCGTGCGCTGCTGTCGCAGCTGCACATCCGCATGCTGCTGCTGACGGTGCTGCCGTTCGTGGTGTCCATCGTTCTCTGGGGCGTGGCGCTGTGGCTGGGCCTGCAGCCGATGATCGACTGGCTGCAGGATTACTTCGTCGGCCACAACGGCTTCGGCGTGGCCGGCTCCATCCTTGGCTGGTTCAACATGGGCGCGCTCAAGACCGTCATCGTGCCGCTGATCGCCATGTGGGCCTTGCTGCCGCTGATGATCCTGACGGCGCTGGTGTTCGTCGGCCTGTGGGCGGTGCCGGCCATCGCCCGCCACGTCGGCGGCCGTCACTATGCTCACCTTGAGCAGCGTCACGGCGGTTCGGTGGCGGGTAGCCTGTGGACCTCGCTATGGTGTTTTGCAGTGTTCGTGTTCGGCTGGATCGTGACGTTGCCGCTGTCGATTTTTCCGCCGCTGGCGTTCGTGATCCATCCCTTGCTGTGGGGCTGGCTGACTTATCGCGTGATGGCTTATGACACGCTGGCCGACTACGCCACGGCGGAGGAGCGCCGCGCCATCCTGCATGCGCATCGCTGGCCGCTGCTGCTGGTCGGCGCCATCGCCGGCACCATGGGCGCCGCGCCGACATTGCTGTGGCTGGGTGGGGCGCTGTCGGTGATTTTCTTTCCGATATTGGCGGCAGGAGCGATCTGGCTGTACGTGCTGGTGTTCGTCTTCACCGGCCTGTGGTTCCAATACTATTGCCTCGAAGCGCTCAGCAGCCTGCGCGCCGCGGCCGGGACTGACACGGTTTCCGTGTCTTCCTCCGCCAACTGACCGGGCGCAGCCGGATTGTCCGGATCAGGGCATAATTCCGGGTTACCACCTGCAGAAGCGAACGGATATTTATGGCTATCGGACTCATCATCATCGGCGACGAAATCCTTTCCGGAAAACGCGTCGACAAACATTTCCCCAAAGTACTTGAACTGCTCTCCGCACGCGGTCTGCAACTGTCCTGGGCGGAGTACGTAGGCGACGATCCCGAACGCATCACCAACACGCTCAGGCGCACCTTCGCCAGCGAAGACATCGTGTTTTGCACCGGCGGCATCGGCGCCACGCCAGACGATCACACGCGCCAGTGCGCAGCGGCGGCGCTGGGTGTCGGACTCGCCCTGCATCCCGACGCCAAGGTCAAAATCCAGGAACGCATCGCCGATACTGCGCGAGAAGCCGGCATCACGCCGGTGTACGACGCGCCGGAAAACCTGCATCGTCTGAAGATGGGCGAGTTTCCGGTCGGCTCCTCGATCATTCCCAATCCGTTCAACAAGATCCCCGGCTTCTTTGTGCCGAACGTCAGCGGCGAGGGCGCGCATTATTTCGCGCCGGGCTTCCCGGTGATGGCGTGGCCGATGTTCGAATGGGTGCTCGATACGCGCTATGCGCATTTGTTCCATCGCGTCGCGCGCGCGGAAAAATCGGTGCTGGTGTTCGAGATGCCGGAGTCGACGCTGACGCCGCTGATGGAAGCCATCGAAGCCGAATTCCCGCTGGTGAAGGTATTCAGCCTGCCGCATGTGGGCGACGACAAGACCCGCCGCCACATCGACCTGGGCGTCAAGGGTGAGCCGTCACAGGTGGAAGATGCTTTCCGCAAGATGGAAGAAGGCTTGCGCCAGTTGAAGGCAGACTACCAGCACGCCAACTGAACAGGTTCCGGACGAACTGAATCGGAGATGACTGACTCGAAGATGAATCCCGCGGGCAAAAAAATGCCCCGGCTCACCGAGGCATCAGAAACGGTATCTTAGGAGGAAATCAGATACCGAGGAGACAAAGATTGCTCTGAGGCGCTACGGGTAGAACGGGGATACGCCTCATTGCTGAATAACGGGTATTGCACAAGCACTACTTGCAACCACTTGCAGAAAATCTTGCAGCGTTACAACTGTGTCAACAAACCTGTAAAGCAAACCGGGCAGAACAGTCATCATAACGAATATTGTCTGTCCGGGTGTTGTTCAGGTTCGAATTATTCGTTGGGTTTATTTCTTGCTGCCGCGCGTTGTTGCTTTTACGGTCGCTTGCGACAACTGATCGACGGCGCTCGAGACGTTGGCTTCCAGCGCATCGGTCGCCTGCTTGGCGCTCTTGGTGAATTGCTCGTAGCCGGCGTTGAAGTTGCCGATGGTCGTCTTGACAAAGGAAATGGCGTTTTCGGAACCGGCCGGGGCGTTCTTGGAGGCTTCGTCGATCAGCGAAATCACTTTGCGGTTGACTTCAGCCAGTTGCGCTTCGGCGGTCTTGGTCAGTTCGGCTTGCGTGGTCGAGACGATGCCGGCCAGATGGCGGCCGTACGCCAGGCTCTTTTCGACGGTAGGCTGGGCTTGCGCACTCGACAGCGAAAAGAACTCCTGGACATCTTTGGCTGTCAGCAATTTCTGCGTTGCTTCGCGCGTTTCTTCCAGGGACGACTTGGTGGCTTTCAGGTTCAGGTCCACCAGCTTTTCGACGCCCTCGAAGGTCTTGTTGGCGAACTGGGAAAACAGTGCGATTTGCGCTTCGAAGTTCGCTTTGGTTGCGGCGGAGAATTGTTCGGTGAGAGTCGTCATTTTGCGTAGTCCTTTGGTCCGATATCAAGATTGAAGGGAATGGGGCAGGGAAATGCACGCTATTGTTGGACACTCTTTTGTGCGGTGCACAATTCTGATTTTAGGTGAAAACAACGCCATGTCAATAGGGGTGCCGACGATTTTCAAAAAGATTGTGGTCTATTTCCCGCAGACGATACACATACTTCCGAGTCGGTTTTTTTGGGCGTGCCAAGCTGATATTCCAAACTGGTATTTCGCTGTTGAACGCATATTGAAAGTCAGTTGTTGAGAGCTTATTACAGCGACCATTTCGTCTTGCCGCTGCCGGCCGGACATCGTTTTCCGATGATCAAGTATCGTCTCATCCGCGAGGGGGCGGCGCGCGCAGTGGCGGATCTCGAATTCCACGAGGCCCAGGCCGCCAGCGACGGCGTGCTGGCGCTGGCGCATCATCCGCGCTATGTCGATGAGGTCTCGCGCGGCGCATTGCCGGAACAGGTGCAAAAGGACATCGGCTTTCCGTGGTCGCCGGAAATGGTCGAGCGCTCGCGCCGTTCCGCCGGCGCCACCATCGCCGCTTGCCGCAGCGCCATGGAGCAGGGCGTCGCCGTCAATCTGGCCGGCGGCACGCATCACGCCCATGCCGATCGCGGCGCCGGCTTTTGCGTGTTCAACGACGCTGCCGTCGCCGCGCGCCTGATGCAGTCCGAACGGCGCGCCGCACGCGTGGCGATCGTCGACCTTGACGTCCATCAGGGTAACGGCACCGCATCGATTCTGGCCAGCGATGATTCGGTGTTCACCTTGTCGCTGCACGGCGCACGCAACTACCCGTTTGAAAAAGAGCAAGGCGATCTCGATGTCGCCTTGCCCGACGGCGTCGGCGACGCCGACTATCTGGCCGCATTGGAGACCGCGCTGGCGCAACTGATGTCTCGCTTCGATCCGCAACTCATCATCTACCTGGCCGGCGCCGATCCGCACGAAGGCGATCGCCTTGGACGCATGAAGCTGAGCATGGCGGGCCTCGCGGCGCGCGACAGGATGGTGTTCGAGCTGGGCCGTCAGCAAAGAATTCCGATCGCGGTTACGATGGCGGGCGGTTACGGAAAAAACATCGAAGACACCGTCGCCGTCCACATACAAACAATTACGCTTGCCAGTCGATACGCTGCCGACTGGAACTGAGCCTCCGGAGCCAAGACGTTCACCGCACTCCGGCGCAGACTTCCGCAGTGTGTTTTGGATAATTATGACTCGCATCGCCGCCGGCGCCGCCCAGGACCAACGCTCCTGGCATCCCATGCTGCTCAAGCTCGTTCCGCTGGCCTTTGTGCTGATCTGGAGCACCGGTTTCATCGTCGCCAAGTTCGGCCTGCCGTATGCGCCGCCGCTGACCTTCCTGATCCTGCGCTTCGCCGGCGTGCTGATGGTCCTGGTGCCGCTGGTGCTGATCTTGCGCGCGCCGTGGCCGCGAGGACGGCAGGTGGCGCATATTTCCGTGGCCGGCGTGCTGTTGCATGCGGGTTATCTGGCGGGCGTGTGGAGCGCCATCAAGATGGGCATGCCGGCCGGGCTGACCGCGTTGATCGTCGGCATGCAGCCGGTGCTCACCGCATTCGCGGCGCCTTTCGTCGGCGAGCGCGTCAAGGGGCGCCAATGGCTGGGACTGGGCTTGGGGTTGTGCGGCGTCGGGCTGGTCGTGGCCAACAAGATTTCGCTGATCGGCCTGTCGTGGGAGGCGATTTCCCTGTGCCTCGTCGCGCTGGTGGCAATCACCATCGGCACGCTATATCAGAAGCGTTTTTGCCCGCACTTCGACCTGCGCACCGGCACCATCGTGCAGTTCGTGGCGTCATTGCTGGCAGTGCTGCCGTTCGCGATTTTTTTGGAAGGCTTCGATCTGAGTTTGCAGGCGGTCGCGTGGACGCCGCAGTTCATCGGCGCCTTGCTGTGGTCGGTGCTGGCCTTGTCGATCGGGGCCATCTTCCTGCTGTTCGCACTGATCCGGCGTAGCGCGGCCACGGCCGTCACCGGCCTGCTGTACCTGACGCCGCCGACCACCGCCGTGATGGCCTGGCTGATGTTCGGCGAAGTCTTCAGCCTGGTCGGTGTCATCGGCATGGTGGTGGCCGTGATCGGTGTGGCTTTCGTGGTGCGCAAGTAATTCCGCTCAGGCCGGCATCAAAGTGATCAGCTTCAGATCCGGCCGGTTCGCCACGCGGAAATTCACCTGCTGGTAAGTCAGTTCGCCTTGCACCGGATGGCGGAACAGGCGCTTGCCGCCCTCGCGTTCGACCACATCCTGCAGGCTCCAGGTGCGCTTGAACAGCGCACTGCGCGCCGATAATTCTTCCACCATCGCCTTGATTTGCGGGTCGTCCAGGTATTGGCCGCAATCGGCGCGGAATTCCGCGACCAGGCGGCGTGCGCGCTGTTCCCAGTCGGTGATCAGTTCTTGCGAAGCCGCCGTGCAGAACGTGAAAAACAGCAGGTTGTCGTATTCGCTGCCGGCCGTGAGCCAGCCCGTGAACAGCTTGCGCGCCGGTGCGTTGCAGGCCAGCGCATTCCAGTAGCGATCCAGCACGTAGGCCGGCTGGCGGATGCTGCGCACGACCTCGAGGATTTCCGGCGCAATGTTCTCGGTGTGATCGTCCTGATGCACCGGATCCTTTTTTTCCGCCAGTTCAAACAAATAGGTGCGTTTGGCGCGCGGCAGGTGCAGCGCATCGGCGATGCGCGCCAGCGCTTGCGGAGAAATCGAATCGGTGCGGCCCTGTTCTATCCAGGTGTACCAAGTCACGCTGATGCCGCACAGCTGCGCCACTTCTTCGCGCCGCAGTCCCGGCGTACGGCGGCGCGTGCCGCGCGACAGATGGCCAAGCCCGGCCAGCGTCGGCGAGATCTGCTCGCGCTGCGATTTGATGAACTCGCCCAAGGCCTTGCGCTTGATGTCGGGCCTGAGGTTTTTATCCTGTCTGGTGTCGTCTGAGGGCATGGTGGAAAAAGGGCAGGCTGTTGGTATGGGTAATAGTATAAATGGTGAACTTGTACCAGGATACAGAACAACTACACTTGCGTCTCCAGTCACATCAGCCGCTTACAACACGCCGCCGGCAGCGTTGCTGCTTGCCATCGGAATTTTGTCAGCGGCTCTCAACCACATCAACTCAGGGAGCCAGGAATGCGTAGCCACAATGAAGTGATTTCTGAACAATTCGGCACTACCGCCGCCTCGTATCTGACCAGCGCCGTCCATGCGCAGGGGGCGGATCTGCAAGACCTCGCGGCCTATGCCGCAGCTTATCCGCAGGCCCGCGTGCTGGATCTCGGCTGCGGCGGCGGTCACGCCAGTTTCGCGACGGCGCCGGTCGCCGCGCAAGTGGTCGCCTACGACTTGTCGGCGCAGATGCTGGAGGTGGTGCGCGCCGCCGCCGTCGAACGCAAGTTGTCCAATATTGAAGTGCAGCAGGGCAGCGCAGACCGGCTGCCATTCGCCGACGCCTCGTTCGACGTGGTCTGTACCCGCTTCAGCGCGCATCACTGGCGCAATCTGCCGCAAGCCTTGCGGGAAGCCGCGCGTGTGCTGAAGCAGGGCGGCCGCTTTGTGGTCATCGACACCGCAGCGCCGGCCGATGTGCTGGCCGACACCTACGTGCAGGGTATCGAGCTGTTGCGCGACACCTCGCACGTGCGCAACGTCAGCCTGTCCTCGTGGAAAAAACTGATTGCGCAGACCGGCCTGCAGATCGAGTTTTCCAAGAGCTGGAAACTGACGCTGGAGTTTTCCTCCTGGGTCGCACGCATGCGCACCTCGCCGGAACACATCGCCGCCATCAAGTCGCTGTGGCGTGCGGCGCCGGCAGAAGTGCGCACCTACTTCAACGTGGCCGAGGATTACTCCTTCGACATCGATACCGTGCTGGTGGAGGCGATCAAGAAGTGACAGGCAGGCCCGTGTTTCATGAGAGGCACGGGCGTGCCCTGATTGTTTGCATTGACTTTGCCGAGGCTCGTCAACGGGAGCGGGCATACGTTCGTTATACCGCTCAACCAACGCCGTGCGATCAATGTTTTTCAGCAGGGCATCGCAATGCGTTCAACTGGTCCGGGTATTGGCTTCTGTTATCGCGATGGCCTGGATGGGGGAGACGTTACACTGGTATCATGCTGTGGGTTTTATTTTCGTACTGGCGGGTCTGTTTGTAGTAAATCAGAGGTATCGCGACCATTAAAAAAGTCGCACGGGGTTTCCAACAATTAAAAAAGCGCCTTTTTCAAGAAAGTTGTTTAAAAAGTTGCGCTAACTACCTAATTATCTTGCGATTTTCCCTCGGTTTGCTACACTGCCAACAGTTTCTTGTATGTATCAATCAGGGGGAGGTTCACCAATGCTCAAATCTGCGCTAGCTGCCGTCGCTACGGCACTTCTGGTCCTGGTCGGCATATCCTCGGTGCAAGCGCAAACTTCACCTAATTCCAAGAAAACAGTCGTTAAAAAGACCGTAATCAAGAAGAACGTCGTCCATCGTCGTCCAGCTGCCGCGCCTAAGCGCGCCACTCAGGCTTCTCTGGACCGCCGTGAAAAACTGGTCAAGAAGGTCGCCGTCGTCCACGGCAAGCGCCGCGTCGTGTACCAGCGCGTTGCCGCCATGCCGACAGTGCCGGTGGTGCCGCCCGTCATGACCGCCGGCGACATGGCCGGCCTCAACCTGACGCAAGATCCGTTGGCCCTGCGTTCCAACGTCGCTTTGGTGATCGACCAGGCGAGTTCGCAAGTCCTGTTTGAAAAGAATTCCTCCGTCGCCTTGCCGATCGCCTCCGTCACCAAGCTGATGACGTCGCTGGTGGTGGTCGAAGCGCGCCAGAACATGGAAGAAATCCTGACCGTCAGCGATGACGACGTCGATCGCCAGAAGCACAGCAGCTCGCGCCTGCGCGTCGGCGCGCAACTGTCGCGCGACGACATGCTGCACATTGCGCTGATGAGCTCCGAAAATCGTGCCGCATCGGCGCTGGGTCGCAACTATCCGGGCGGCTTGCCGGCTTTCGTCGCGGCGATGAATGCCAAGGCGCGTTCGCTGGGCATGATGGATACGCACTACGTTGATTCGACCGGCCTGTCCAGCAACAACGTCGCCAGCGCGCGCGACCTCGCCAAACTGGTGGTCGCCGCCTATAACTACCCGATCATTCGCCAATACTCGACCGACGCCAAGTACATGGTCGAACCAAGCGGCCACGCCCTGCAATACGCCAGCTCCAACCGCCTGGTCGCCAGCAAGGACTGGGACATCGGCCTGCAAAAGACCGGCTACATCAATGAAGCAGGCCATTGCCTGGTCATGCTGACCAAGATCGAAGGCCGTTCGGTGGTGATGGTGTTCCTTGATTCCAAGGGCAAGCTGTCGCACGTCGGCGATGCCGCACGCATGCGCAAATGGCTGTCCGAGCAGGGTCCGCAAAACCTGACGCGCGTGAACCTGCGCGCACGCGCCGACGAAGGCTGAGCCGGATTCAGTAAATTCCGGATACAAAAAAGGCGAACTTCGGTTCGCCTTTTTTATTGCCCTCTGCCCTATTCGCGGCGTCCGCAAGTTTGCTACGCCACGCCGTCCTGCAGATTCTGCTGGCTTACAAAGCCCAGCGCCGACGAGATCTGCGCCGCCGTCGTGACCAGGTCTTCCACCCAGTCTTCCTGCAGGCGATCAGCCGGCGCCGAAATCGACAGTCCCGCGACCAGCTTGCCGGAGTCGTCGCGGATGCCCGCAGCCATGCAGCGTACACCCAGCTCCAGTTCTTCATTGTCGCGCGCATAGCCGAGCGCCCGCACCATGCTCAGTTCGCGTTCCAGCTTGCTCAGGTCGGTAATCGAATTCTTGTTGTGGCCGGCCAGCCCGGTGCGCGTGGCATACGCGCGCACGGCCTTGGGGTCGTCGATGGAGAGGAACAGCTTACCGGTCGAGGTCAGATGCAGCGGAGCACGGCCGCCGATGGCGCGTACCACCTGCATGCCCGAGCGTTCAGAGAAAGAGCGGTCGATATAGACGATTTCATCGCTCTGGCGCACCGACAGGTTGATGGTCTGATGGGTCTTGCGATGCAGGGCGCGCATGAAGTCGAGCGCGGCTTCGCGTACGCTCAGGCGGCTCTTCACGATGTTGCCGAGTTCCAGCAGGCGCATGCCGAGGCGGTAGGTGCCGGGCTCCGAGCGATCGACGAAACGCTTCACCACCAGATCGTTGAGGATGCGGTGGGCGGTCGACGGATGCAGCTTGGTGGCGGCCGACAATTCCTTCAGGCTGACCGGATCCGGATACATTGCCAGCGCGTCCAGCAGGGACACCATGCGCTCAATGACCTGAATCGATATCGCGCCGGTCTCGTCGTGGGCTTCTTTTTTCATCTCGATGTTTGATGCATTGCAATAGCTTGTTTATACCACATTGTGAAAAGAAGCAGGTGCCACTGTGCCGGAACGAGGCGCTTTCCTGACCCGATGGTAGTTTTACGAGGACCAAAATGAAACGCGTCAGCAGCTCCGGAGCTGCACTTGCATGGTCGCTGACAGTGCTGGCTGCGCCGGCTACGTCATTCCGTCGCAACGGCCGATATTACGATTTCGTAGTCATTCCGGTCCCGTCCATATCTCCAGGCTATATTGCCGCCGGTGATTCCCTTATGCGTATTTGATATGAACAACGCCTGTTCATATTTGGCAGCCTTGTCCTTGCTTATCTGTTTTCTGCATATTGAGAGAAGAAAGTATTCGTTCGTTTTTCCTTGCCGCCTCATTAACCTGTGCTCTCCAGAACAAATCTGAAAACTGAACACAGAGGGATGCAGATCATGTTGAAAAAGCTTATCAAGTCGGTTGCCGTGGCAGCCTTGTTCTCCCAGGTCGTGCCGCTGGCGCACGCGGCGGATATCTCCCTGCTGAACGTCTCCTACGACCCGACCCGCGAACTCTACGCCGACTATAACAAGGCCTTCGCCAAGTACTGGAAAGCCAAGACCGGCGACAACGTGACCATCAAGGCATCCCACGGCGGTTCGGGCAAACAGGGACGCTCCGTCATCGACGGCATCGACGCCGACGTGGTCACGCTGGCGCTGGCTTACGACATCGACGAAATCTCCGAAAAGGCCAAACTGCTGCCGCCCGACTGGCAAAAGCGCCTCGACCACAACAGCTCGCCGTACACCTCGACCATCGTGTTCCTGGTGCGCAAGGGCAATCCGAAGCACATCAAGGATTGGGACGACCTGATCAAGCCGGGCGTGTCCGTGATCACGCCGAATCCGAAGACTTCCGGCGGCGCACGCTGGAACTACCTGGCGGCATGGGCGTACGCGCTGAAGAAGGGCGGCACTGACGCCGCTGCACGCGACTACATCTCGAAGCTGTTCAAGAACGTGCCGGTGCTGGACTCCGGCGCACGCGGCGCCACCATCAGCTTCGTCGAGCGCGGCCTGGGCGACGTCTTGCTGGCATGGGAAAACGAAGCGCTGATTTCGCTCAAGGAATGGGGCCCGGACAAGTTCGACGTCATCACGCCATCGATCTCCATCCTGGCTGAACCGCCGGTCGCACTGGTCGACAAGGTCGCAGATCGCCGCGGCACCCGCAAGGTCGCCGAAGAATACCTCAAGCATCTGTATTCCGACGAAGGCCAGGAAATCATCGCCAAGAACTACTACCGTCCGATCAATCCGAAGATCGCCGCGAAGTACGCATCGCAATATCCCAAGGTCAACCTGATCACCGTCGACAATACGTTCGGCGGCTGGCAGAAGGCCCAGAAGGATCACTTCTCCGACGGCGGCAGCTTCGACCAGTTGTACGTGCCGAACAAGAAGTAAGCCCGTACCCCGGCATCGAACTCCGGAAACCATGCATCATGGCTTCCGGAATCACCACCAGATTCATCTTTTGAGTTGACCATGACGATTCTCTTGCTGGCCGGAAGTCCTTCCGCACCGTCCCGTTCCACCCGCCTGCTGCATCACGTCGGCGAAAAGCTGGCCGCGCTCGGGCACCGTTATTCCAGACTGGACGTACGCGATTTGCCGGGACAAGCGCTGATCCGCGCCGACTTCAATAACCCCGAGATCAAGGCCGCACTGGCCCGCGTCGAAGAGGCCTCGGCCGTGATCGTGGCCACCCCGGTTTACAAGGCGGCCTACAGTGGGGCGCTCAAGGCTTTCCTCGATCTGTTGCCGCAATTCGGCCTGACCGGAAAGCTGGTGTTGCCGCTGGCGACCGGCGGCAGCCAGTCGCACATGCTGGCGCTTGACTACGCATTGCGTCCGGTGCTGTCGTCGCTGGGACCGAAGCATGTCTTGCCGAGCATTTACGCCACCGAAGCACAGGTGATCTGGTCCGAACAGGATGGACTGGTGCTCGACGCCCCCATCGTGGCGCGCGTGCAGGAAGGCGTCGATCAATTGTCGGGCAGTCTGCTGGCCTTGCACAAGGCAGCGCCTGGCGTATTCACCGACGTACCGTTTTCGCAGATCCGATGTAGCGTTTAAACGCAGTTCCGGCTTCGATTCCGATTGATTATCCACGCAAGATCCACGATCCGCTGCAGGAGCGGAGGGGTCCTGCTACGCCAAATTACACAAAACAACCGTTACGGGAAAACAGATGAGTGCACCACAACGCTTCACCAGACGCCGTACCCTCGGACTGCTGTCCGCGCTAACCACGTTTAGTATTGCCGTCGCCGGCCTCGGCCTCGGCAATTTCGCTGCCGCGCAATCCAAGCCGGTGCTGCGCATCGGCTATCAGAAAGCCGCCAGCACGCTGGTGCTGCTCAAGGCGCACGGTGCGCTGGAAAAACGCCTGCAAGCGCAAGGCGTGGAAGTTAAATGGGCGGAATTCGCCGCCGGTCCGCAACTGCTGGAAGCGCTCAATGTCGGCTCGGTCGACTTCGGTTATGTCGGTGAAGCACCGCCGGTGTTTGCCCAGGCCGCAGGCGCAGACTTTGTCTACACCGCGTATGAAATCCCGACGCCGGACGCCGAAGGCCTGCTGGTGAAAAAGGACTCGCCGATCAGGAGCGTGGCCGAACTGAAAGGCAAGAAAATCGCCTTCAACAAGGGTTCCGACGTGCACTGGCTGGTGGTCGCCCTGCTCAAGAAAGCAGGCCTCGATTACAGCGACATCCAGCCGGTCTACCTGGCCCCGGCCGACGCGCGCGCGGCATTTGAAAAAGGCGCCATCGATGCGTGGGCCATCTGGGATCCGTTCCAGGCCGCCGCTGAAAAGCAGATCGGCGCACGTCGCCTGGCTACTGGTGTAGGCGCAGTCAGCCATCACCAGTTCTTCCTGAGCGCGCGTCCGTTCGCGGAAAAGAACGCCGCCGTCCTCAAGGTATTGCTGGAAGAAATCACCAAGGAAGGCCAATGGATCCGCGCCAACACCAAGGAAGCCGCCGCCCAGCTCGCGCCTATCCAGGGGCTGGACACCGACGTCATCGAAGTCAGCCTCAAGCGCTATGAACACATCTTCCGGCCGATCGACGTCAAGGTGCTGGAAGAGCAGCAACGCATCGCCGACGCCTTCTTCGAGCTCAAATTGATCCCGAAAAAACTCAGCGTCAAGGACGCGGTGCTGAAGTAAATACGCAAGAAGGATGCGCCGGCTTTCAACAGACCGGCGCACCGCCGGTCTTGCCTGATACCGATATCGATTGGAGTTTGCAATGAATGTTTTCTGGTTTATCCCCACGCACGGCGACAGCCGCTACCTCGGCACCGCAGAAGGCGGCCGCCTGGTCAGCCATGACTACATGAAGCAGGTCGCGGTCGCCGCCGACACCCTGGGATACGATGGCGTGCTGTTGCCGACCGGACGTTCCTGTGAAGACGCCTGGGTCACCGCCGCCAGCCTGATCGGTGAAACCAGGCAATTGAAATTCCTGATCGCGGTGCGTCCCGGCCTGAGCGCACCGACGCTGTCGGCGCGCATGGCGGCAACCTTCGACCGCCTGTCCGGCGGCCGCCTGCTGGTCAACGTCGTCACCGGCGGCGATCCTGCCGAGCAGGAAAGCGACGGCATCTTCGGCACCCACAAGGAGCGCTATGAAATCTCCGACGAGTTCCTCAAGATCTGGCGCGATGTCCTCGGCAAGACGCACACCGGCGGCGAAACCAATTTCGAAGGCAAGCACCTCAGCGTCAAGGGCGCCAAGGCGCTCTATCCGCCGGTGCAGGCGCCATACCCGCCGCTGTATTTCGGCGGTTCCTCGGACGAGGCGATCGACCTTGCAGCAGAGCAGGTCGACGTCTACCTGACCTGGGGCGAGCCGCCTGCAGCCGTGGCGGAAAAGATCGCCACCGTGCGTGCACGCGCAGCCAAAGCCGGCCGCACCTTGCGTTTCGGCATCCGCCTGCACGTGATCGTGCGCGAAACCACAGAAGCGGCCTGGCGCGCCGCCGACGAGCTCATCAGCAAGCTCGACGACGACACCATCGAAAAGGCGCAGAAGACTTTCGCCAGGATGGATTCCGAAGGACAGCGTCGCATGGCCGCGCTGCATGGCGGCAAACGCGACAAGCTGGAAGTCAGCCCGAATCTCTGGGCCGGCGTCGGCCTGGTCCGTGGCGGCGCCGGCACCGCGCTGGTCGGCGACGGTCCGACCGTGGCGGCACGCCTGAAGGAATACGCCGACCTCGGCATCGACACCTTCATCCTGTCCGGCTACCCGCATCTGGAAGAATCGTATCGCTTCGCCGAACTGGTGTTTCCGCTGTTGCCGCGCAAGCAGAACGAAACGCTGCCCGGTTTCAACCTGACCGGTCCGTTCGGCGAGATCGTCGGCAACACCCACGTGCCGCCGCCGGCCGCCAAGCCGGCCCAGCAGGTTTCGGAGAGTTAAGGAGCCCTCATGAGTGCAAGCATCGCCAGCTCTACCGCCGATACGCCGCGCAAGATCGCTGCCTCAAAGCGCAATGGCAATGGCAACGGCTTCGGCGCCACCCAATTATTGTCCTGGGCCTTGCCGGTCGGCCTGATCGTCGTATGGCAAATCGCCGCGCAACTCGGCTGGTTGTCCAGCCGCATCCTTCCCGAGCCTTGGGCGGTGTTGCGCGCGGCCTGGAACCTGGCGCGGTCGGGCGAGCTGTGGACGCATCTGGGCGTGAGCACCGGACGTGCCGCCTCGGGCTTCGCCGTCGGCGGCGGACTGGGCCTGTTGCTGGGCCTGTTGACCGGCACCTTCCGCCAGGCCGAAGTGCTGCTCGACACCACGCTGCAAATGGTGCGCAACATCCCGGCGCTGGCGCTGATTCCGCTTGTGATCCTGTGGTTCGGCATCGATGAAACCTCCAAGCTGTTCCTGGTGTCGGTCGGCGTGTTCTTCCCGATCTACCTCAATACTTTTCACGGCATCCGCTCGGTCGACAAGGGGCTGCTCGAGATGGCGAAGAGCTACGGCTTGTCAGGCTGGCCGCTGTATCGCGACGTGATCCTGCCCGGCGCATTGCCGTCGATCCTGGTCGGCGTGCGTTTTGCCCTCGGCCTGGTGTGGGTGCTGCTGATCGTGGCGGAAACCATTTCGGCGCAGGCCGGCATCGGCTACATGACCATGAACGCCCGCGAATTCCTGCAAACGGACGTGGTGCTGGTCGGCATCCTGCTGTACGCGCTGCTCGGCAAACTGGCTGACGTGCTCGCGCGCAGCCTGGAAAAATTCTGGTTGCGCTGGCATCCGGGCTATCAATGAACAAGGGCATTGCGATGCAAAACAATCCTGCCGAGAACACGCAAGTGAAGAATGCCGCCGAACGCCGGTCCGCGACGCCGACCCGCGGCGTGCGCGTCGCCATCAACGGCCTGTCGAAATCCTATGCCGGCCGCGAAGTGCTGAAAGCCGTCGCGCTCGACGTCAGGCCGGGTGAATTCGTCGCCATCGTCGGTCGCAGCGGTTGCGGCAAGAGCACTTTGCTGCGCCTGATCGCCAAGCTGGAAACAGCGACCCACGGCGAAGTCGTATTCGGCAAGGACGCCGGCGGACGCCAACCTGGCTTCGCGCCGGAGACCCGCATCATGTTCCAGGATTCGCGCCTGCTGCCGTGGAAGCGCGTGCTCAGCAACGTCGCGCTGGGCCTGCCCAAGGCGGCGTTGCCCTCGGCATCGCAAGCCTTGCGCCAGGTCGGCCTGGAAGAGCGCGCCGGCGAATGGCCGGCCGTGTTGTCCGGCGGCCAGCGGCAACGCGTGGCGTTGGCGCGCGCCTTGGTGCACGACCCCGAACTGCTGCTGCTGGATGAACCGCTGGGCGCGCTTGATGCGTTGACCCGTATCGAGATGCAGCAGCTGATCGAATCGCTGTGGCAAAAGCGCGGCTTCACCGCTGTGCTGGTTACGCATGACGTACAGGAAGCGATCGCGCTGGCCGATCGCGTGGTGCTGATCGAAGACGGCAACATCACACTCGACCAGATCATCGACCTGCCGCGTCCGCGTGCACGCGGCAACCCTGCGTTTGCGCAGATGGAAGAGTACATCCTGTCGCGCGTGCTGCAACATCCGGCCAATGCGCCGGACAGCGCGCTCGGCGATGTCTCGCTGCAGAAGACCGTCAATCAGGTGCAGTGGGCAATTTGATTTTTTTAACGCAGTCCCTTTAGGAGCTCAGCATGACCATTCAAGCCATCAACGTCCGCAATCAATTCAAGGGCAAAGTCAAAGCCATCATCGAAGGCTCCGTCGTCTCCGAAGTCGATGTCGAAACACCTGCCGGTATCGTCACATCGGTCATCACCACACGCTCGGTCAAGGACCTGGGCCTGGTCATCGGCAGCGAAGTCGTCGCATTGGTCAAGGCGACCGAAGTGTCGATCGCCAAGCTCTGATCCGATTGCATTGCGGAGCCATCGATGAAGTATCAAGCCCTGGAAAAATATCTTGCCCGCCTCAATGGGGCTGTGAAGGAGGAGTCCAGGGTCTGGCTGGATGCGGAAGGGCGGGCGCAGGGAAAATATTTCAATACCACGCTCACTTCCGCGTTCCAGCCGATACGCGTATTCGGCAGCGCCGGCACGCCGGACGCCGCCATCGTCGCGCATGAAGGTTTTGCGCGCAGTTATTCCGAAGACGACAGCGGCCTGCATCTGTGGCGCCTGCTTGACCAGGCCGCCAGCGATGACGAGTCGGTCGAATTGGACCGCCTGTGCCGCATGTTGCACTCGATCAATTTCTATCGCCAGGTGGAGGATGACGTCAATCTGCATCTGAGCGTGCATGCACGTTTGCTGGCAGCGGTCGACAGCAATCACGGCATCGCTTTCCGCCGCATCCTCAATCTGCTGGAGCTGCCGCACGACAAGATCGTGCTGCAGATGCCGGTGGTGACGCAGAACCAGGGCTGGCTGCTCAACTACGTGCTGGACAATTACCGGCGCAACGGCTTCCGGCTCGGGATCAGCGCCGCCGACGCGCGCGACGCGCTGGCCTTGCTGGAGAAGGTCAAGCCCGACATGATCAAGGTCGACGCCCGCGAGCTGGCGGATGAAGAGGCCACTGAAACGCTGTTGCGCCAGGCCGGCGCCCACGGTATCCGCGTCGTGTTCAAACGCGTCGAGAATCCGGAAGTATTCGCGCGGCTGCAGGAGTTCGGCGGCAAGCTGGGTACGCCGGTGTATGCTCAGGGTTATCTGTGGGATACGCCGAAATCGAGTTTGGCGCTCCCGCTTCCTGACTCCGAAAGCAAGGTGGCCTGACATGGGCAAGACGACCGCAAAAACTCAAGGCAGCACGGTTGTTGCACGCATCGCGGATTTTCGCGTGCTGGTGGCGCCGGGACTTGACGGCAGCGGTCCCGAGCATTGGCAGTCGCGCTGGCAGCGGCTGTATCCGGCCTTTGAGCGGGTCGGGCAGGATCGCTGGGATGTTGCCGATTTGCCGGTGTGGTCGGCGCGCTTGCAGGAAGTGCTGGCGCAGGACGCCCGGCCAACCGTGATCGTCGCGCATAGCTTCGGTTGCCTGACTACCGTGCATCGTGCGGGCATTGATGCCGGCCATATCGTCGGTGCGCTGCTGGTGGCGCCGGCGGATCCCGAAAAATTCAAGGTGGCTGATGTTGTGCAGGTGCGGCTGCCGTTTCCTTCGGTGGTTGTCGGCAGCACTGACGATCCCTGGATGTCGGCGGAACGTGCGGAACATTGGGCGGGCGTGTGGGGTAGCGAGTTTGTCAATGCGGGTGCGGTGGGGCATATCAATACTGCGTCCGGGTTGGGGGATTGGCTGGCGGGGCAGGAGGTGTTGGCTGAGCTGGTTAGGCGGGTTGGTAACACCAATTCTGTGGCTTCTGCTTAGGCTTGATTGTTAATTTTCTCGTAACTGAATCTTTTCGCTCTTCGGACGACCGTGGTTGCCGGGGGCGGCCCGGCAGCCGCTCACTTTTCTTGCTTCGCCAAGAAAAGTAAGCAAAAGAAGGCGACCGCGATTCGCCGCCCCGCTGCGCGGGGTTCCCGTTGATGCCACGCACAAATCGGGAAGGGAAACAAACTCGCTTCGCTCAGACAAGTTTCCCTTCTTTATCCGATTTATGCGTGGCATCAACGGCAGCTCATAAGCGGAACTTCTTTTTCGGCTCGCTTCGCATTGCCTTGGGTGGCTCGCCTCCGGCATCGCGATTGCTTAAATTCCTTGTCCGCCGGACACTTCAATTCTTTGTGCCGTCACCCAGCGATTGTCCTTCGACAGCAGGCTGGCGATCATCGGGCCGATGTCGTCCGGTACGCCTACGCGGCCTAGTGCTGTCATTCCTGCAAACAGTTTGTTGATGTCCGGGTTGTCGCGTACCGCGCCGCCGCCGAAGTCGGTTTCGATGGCGCCGGGTGCGACCGTGTTGACTGCGATGCCGCGTGCGCCCAGTTCCTTTGCCATGTAGCGCGTGAGCACTTCCACCGCGCCTTTGGCGGCGGCATAGACCGCGTAGCCGGGGAACGAGGTGCGCGTCAGTCCCGACGACAAATTGACGATGCGGCCGCCGTCGGCGATCAGGGGGAGCAGGGTTTGCGTCAGGAAATACACGCCTTTGAAATGTACATTCACCAACCCGTCGAACTGCGCTTCGGTGGTGTCGCCGATCAGGGCATAGTCGCCGTGGCCGGCGTTGTTGACCAAGTGATCAAAGGTGTCGCGTGACCACGTGTCGCGCAAGGCTGCGCGCAGGCGTTCGGCGAAGGCGGCGAAGGCGGCGACGTTGCCGGTGTCCAGTTGCAGGGCGACGGCTTTGCGGCCCAGCGACTGGATTTCGGCGACCACGGCTTGCGCTTCGTCGCTGCGGCTGTGATAGGTGACGACGACGTCGCCGCCGTGGCGGGCGATGCTGAGGGCGGTGTTGCGGCCGAGTCCGCGGCTGGCGCCGGTAACGAGGGTGATGCTGGTCATGAGGTGGCTCCTGTGCTGATGCGTTGATGGAAGCCGCAGTATCGAACGCAGGGGACGGGCCCGGTTACCCGAAACTCGACGTTCCTTGCCTGATCCTCCAGGCCGCGCGCAAGTCGCGTGCAAGACTATCGCCGGCGAGGTAGGCTTGCACCATGACGACCTTGCTCAATACCGTACAGCGCTACGCCGACGCCCATGCCGACCGGGAGGGATTGGCGCGCACCTCCATCGCCGGGCTCACCATCGTGCGGGCGACGGAGGTCAGCGACCTGCTGTATGCGATTTCGCGGCCGCTGGTTTGCCTGGTCTTGCAGGGGAGCAAGCATGTCGCCATGGGGGCGCAGGCCTTCGCGTTCTCGGCCGGCGATTCGCTGCTGATCACGGCCGACGTGCCGACGGTCAGCCAGATCACGCGCGCGAGCCTGGCTGCGCCCTATCTGTCGCTGGTGCTGGAACTCGATCCTGCGGTGATCGCCGATCTGGCGATGCAGATGGAGGCCGCGCCTGCGGCTGCACAGGCTCCCGTGCGCGTCGATCCGACCGATGCCGAAGTCGCCGACGCCGCGCTGCGCCTGATGCGCTTGCTCGATCGTCCGGCCGCGTTGCCGGTGTTGCAGGCACAATTGACGCGCGAGCTGCATTACTGGCTGCTGGCCGGCAAGCATGGCGCCGCGATTCGGAATCTGGGATGGCCGGACAGTCAGGCGCGGCGCGTGGCGCGGGCGGTGGAAGTGTTGCGAAGCGACTTTGCGCAGGCCTTGCCGATAGAGCGCCTGGCGGCGGTGGCGGGCATGAGTCCGTCGTCGTTCCATCAGCATTTCCGCAGCGTGACCTCGTTGTCGCCGCTGCAATTCCAGAAGCAGTTGCGCCTGATCGAGGCCCGGAGGTTGATGCTGGCCGACGGCGTCAGCGCCAGCAGCGCGGCGTTTGCAGTCGGCTATGAGAGCGTGCCGCAGTTTACGCGCGAATACGGCAGGATGTTCGGCCTGCCGCCGGCGAAGGATACCGAAGAGGCGAAGAGCAAGGTGCGCGCTTCCGCTGCCGTCTGATCGCTACACGCCGATTTCTTGCAGCGCCTTCAGCACGCCTTGTTCTTCGATGTCGCGCAGGCATGTCTTCACTGCGGCAACAAATTCCACCCGTTTGGCAAGATCATTACCGAACACGGCTTCCATCGCCAGCAAGGCGTCCACGCACGCGTCAACATCGGCGATGCGTGCCGCCGCCTGCAGGGATTCCGCCAGCGGATCAGAGACCGGATACGCCAGCCCGGCTTCATCCTGTCCGCGCAGGTAACGCATCCATCCCGCTACGGCAAAACACAGTCGCGCGCAAGGCAGTCCCGCATCGAGGCGTGCGCGGATGGTGCCGAGCAGGCGCTGCGGCAATTTTTGCGAACCGTCCATGGCGATCTGCTGCAGGCGATGTTTCAGCGCCGGATTGCGGAAGCGCGCCACCAGTTCGTCGCGATATTCATCCAGGCCGGGGCGTTGCAGCGTCGGCGCGATTTCCTGCGTCATCATCCGTTCGAGGAAGCCGCGCAGGTCATCGTCGCGGATCGCCTGGTCGACGGTTATAAAGCCTGCCAGCGAACCCAGGTAAGCGAGGCTGGAGTGGCTGCCGTTGAGCATGCGCAGCTTGGCGTGCTCGTAGGGTTCGGCTTGCTCCACCAGGGTTGCGCCGGCAGTTTCCCAGGCGGGTCGCGGACCGGCGAAACGGTCTTCGATCACCCACTGAGAGAACGGCTCCGTCACCACCGGCCAGGCGTCGTCGACGCCCAGGCGCGCGGCGATGGCGACGCGATCTTCTTCGGTGGTCTTGGGCACGATGCGGTCCACCATGGAGTTGGGGAAGGCGCCATGCAGGGAAATCCATTTCGACAAGTCCGCATCGACACGCTCGGCAAACGCCAGCACCAGTGCGCGCGAGGTGTTGCCGTTGGATGGCAGGTTGTCGCAGGACAGTACCGTGAACGGCGGCAAGCCTGCGTCGCGTCGCTGGTCGAGCGCACGCACGATGAAGCCGACCGCCGAGCGCGGCGCATCGGCGTGCGCCAGATCGTGGACGATGTCGGGATGATCGAAGCGCAAGGTATTGGACGCCGGATCGTGGCAATAGCCTTTTTCCGTCACGGTCAGGCTGACGACGTGGCAATGCGGATGGCGCATCGCCGCCAGCACGGCGGCAGGCGATTCCGGCGCCACCAGGCTGTCGACCAGCGAGCCGATGACGCGCAATTGTTCGCCTTCCGTGCCCCTGATGGCGAGCGTATAGAGATGGTCCTGCGGCGCCAGCGCATCGCGCGTTTCAGCGCTGCGCAGCGAGACGCCGACGATGCCCCAGCGCAGATCGCCTTGCGCCAGCACCGTGTCGGTGTAGACCGCCTGGTGCGCGCGATGGAAGGCCCCCAGCCCGAGGTGCACGATGCCCGGCAGCAGGGCGGCGCTGTCATACGCTGGCAGCGCTGCCTGCTTGCCTGTCTGCGGCAGTGTTTGCTTGTTCAGCTTCATTGTTTTCCTGCGTCAGGTTTGCGGATGTTCTTTGACGCGCGACACCAGTTGCGTCGGGCTGACAAAACGCATGGCGATCAGCAGCCAGATCAATGTGACGATCATGTACACCATCGCCATCGCATCGATCGATTGCGAAGCGCGCACGCCCGCCGCGAACACCGAGTAGTACAGCGCCACCACCAGCGTCTGCGTATCCGCGCCGGCGGTCAGGAAGGTCAGTTCGAACATCGCAATCGTGCGCACCAGCACCAGCAGCGAAGCGGCCAGGATGCCCGGCGCCAGCAGCGGCACCAGGACATGGCGGAACATCGTGAAGGTGCGCGCACCGAACACGCGTGCGGCCGACTCCAGGTTCGGATCGATCTGCTCGATGAACGGCGTCATCACCAGGATCACGAACGGCAGCGCCGGCAGCAGGTTGGCGATGATCACGCCGGGCAGGGTGCCGGCCAGGTGCAATTCATACATCAGCGTCGCCAGCGGGATGCCGTAGGTGATCGGCGGGATCATCAGCGGCAGCAGGAACAGCCCGGTCAGCAGTTTCTTGCCGCGGAAATTGCGCCGCGCCAGCGTATAAGCGGCCGGCACCCCGATCAGTATCGACAGCACCACCACCGACAGCACCACCTGCACCGTCACCAGCAGTACGTCGCCGAGCTGGAATTCCTGCCAGGCGGCGGAATACCATTCCAGCGTCCAGCCATTCGGCAGCCAGGTCCCGAGCCAGCGCTTTGCCACCGAATTGGTGGCGACCGAAGCGATCATCAGGCCGACATTGATCAGGAAGAAGGTCATCAGGCCGACCACCAGCCCGCTCCAGGCGCGGCTGGCCCAGTGTGTGCGGCGTTTCGGCGCCGGCTGTCGCGAGATCGATTGCGAAGTCATCATGGGAGAAGTAGTTGTAGCTTGTGTCATGGTTAGCCTTTGCCGCCGGTGACCGGTCCGCGATAGAACAGATTGCGCGCGCCGAGCACGATCACCACCACGCCCAGTTGCACCGCACCCATGATCATCGCCACTGCCGACGCCATGGAATAGTCATAGTTTTCAAACGCTGCTTCATACGCCGCAATCGAAATCACGCGCGTCGCCCCGGCCGGCGATCCCAGCAGTACCGCCGACGGGAACACCGAGAACGCCTGCACGAACGACAGGCAGAACGCCATCGCCAGGCCCGGCAGGATCAGCGGCAAGATCACGTAACGGAACTGGTTGAACGGATTGGCGCCCAGCGTCGCCGCCGCGCGCGGCAGCACCGGATCGATGCCGGTGATGTAGGACAGGATCAGCAGGAAGGCGAACGGGAAGCCCGAGATCACCAGCGAGATCAGCACGCCCGCATAATTGTGCGTCAGGCGGATCGCGCCTTCATAGATATGCAGCGTCTGCAGGATCTGCGCGAACCAGCCCTTGGGGCCGAAGTAGGTCAGCATGCCTTCGGCGATCAGCACCGTGCCCAGCGTGATCGGGATCACCAGGATGGTGGTGGCGATCTTTTGATACGGCGTCTTGTGGCGCAAGCGATAGGCCACGGGAACGGCGATGAGAATATTGATCAGCGTCGCCGGCAAGGCCAGCTTGAGCGTCACGCCGATGGTCATCCACAGGTTGTCGGTGTTGAAGAACTTGATGTAGTTCGACAGCATGCCGCCGCCTTCGAGCGGCTGGAACGACAGGATCAGGCCGTGGATAAACGGATAGACGAACACCGCCAGCATGAAGATCACCGCCGGCGCCGCCATCCACATGGCCGGGTCGCGCCAGCGCGCACCGGCAGTTTGCGAGGACGTCAGCATCATGCCACCTGTTCGGAAGGATAGGCCAGCACGCGATCGGCTGCGACCGCGACGCGAATGGTTTCGCCTGGAGAGGCTTTGCCTTCGGCGCGCACATAGAGGCGCGTATTGTCCTGTGTGCGCAGCATGAACAGCGACTCGCGGCCGTAGTATTCAACAGACTCCACGCGCGCGCTGATGCTGTTGGAAGGATTGCTGCCGTCGGCGCAGATGCTGAATTCTTCCGGGCGGATCGATACCGCGGCGCGGGCGTTCAGGCGCATTTTCGGAATGCCGACCAGATTGATGCCGGGGCCGGCCAAAGACACTGCCTGCCCATCCTGCGCAACCACGTCCAGAATCAACTCGTTGCGATAGCCCATGAAGCGCGCTACGGCGAGATTCGACGGCTGGCCGTAGACTTCCGGCGGCGTGCCGATCTGCTGGACCTTGCCGTCCTTCATGACGACGATGCGATCGGCCAGCGACAGGGCTTCATCCTGGTCATGCGTGACGTACAGTGTGGTGCGGCCGAGTTCGCCGTGGATGCGGCGGATCTCGGAGCGCATTTCCAGGCGCAGTTTGGCGTCGAGATTGGACAGCGGCTCATCCATCAGGATCAGCGGCGGTTCGATGACGATGGCGCGGGCAATCGCCACGCGTTGTTGCTGGCCGCCGGACAACTGGCCGGGCAGCTTGTTCATGTGTTGGGCCAGTTGCACCAGGTCGAGCGCACGCTTGACGCGGGTCTGGATCTCGGCGGCAGGCGTGCCGCGCATGAGCAGGCCGAAACCGACGTTCCTGGCGACCGTCATGTGCGGGAACAGGGCGTAATTCTGGAACACCATGCCGAAGCCGCGCTGTTCGGGCGGCAAGGTGTCGATGCGGTGATCGTCAAGATAGATGCCGCCGTCCGACAAGGGCAGCAGGCCGGCGATGCAGTTCAGTGCGGTCGACTTGCCGCAGCCGGAAGGGCCGAGCAGGGCGATGAACTCGCCGCGCGCAATATCCATCTGCAAACCGTCCAGCGCGGCGATCTGCGGCGCATCGGTAGTTTTAGCCGGGCCGCCAAAGCGACGTGTCACGCGATCCAGTCGCAATGTCTTGAAGTCAGGTTTCATGCTTGCCTCTAATTGATCGTAATGAGCCGGGCGGCGCGGAACTGCTGGTCGCCGCCCGGCTTGTCTCTGCTTTTGTTCTGCTGCGGTTGCGTTTCCAAACCTGTTCATGACCTCGCAGTAAGATCATGAGCAGGTTTTATTTAAACTTCTGTGCGCCGACTTGCTCATCCCAGATACGGAATGCCTTCACCATCACCTGTGCATCCAGCGGTTGCACGTGCGGGAATTTGGCGATCCAGTCGGCGTACTCGGCGCGGCCGAATTCCTTGAGCGTGTCCTGACTGGCCTGCGGCGCCATCGTCACCGGCACGTTCTTGATTGCTGGGCCGGGATAGAAGTAGCCCTTGTCATAGGTCTGCGCCTGTTGCTTCGGTTGCAGCAGGTAGGCCATCACGTCCAGCACCACGGCTTGCTTGGCCGGAGCCAGGCCCTTCGGCACGATCATGTAATGAGTGTCGTTGACCCAGGTCATGTTCTTGAAGGCGCCGACCTTGAATTCCTTTGGCACCACACCCAGTGCGCGCGGGTTGATGTCCCAGCCGGTCACGGTGACCGTCATGTCGCGCGAACCTTCGCCGAGTTCCTTCATCACGGCGCCGGTGCCGCCGGGGTAGTACTCGATGCAGGTGTTGAGTTCCTTCAGGTAAGCCCAGGTCTTGTCCCAGCCCTTGACCGGATCTTTCGGATCCTTGTCGCCGAGCAGGTAAGGCAGGCCCATCAGGAAGGTGCGGCCGGGGCCGGAATTGGCCGGGCGGGCGTAAATCAGCTTGTTCGGATTCGCCTTGCACCATGCCAGCAGTTCCTGCGGCGTACCCGGCACTTGCTTGACCTTGTCGGGGTTGTATTCCAGCAGCGGACCGGCCGGCATGAAGGCGACGGCCAGGCCCTGGTTATGCGCCAGCTCCTGCATCTTCTTCACTTCCGGCAGGTAGTTCTCGGTCAGCGGCGCGAACTTGGCGTTGTTCTCGGGCAGCAGCGTGACCCACAGATTCTGTTCGATGCCGGCAGCGAGAATATCGGTGCCGCCGAGGACCAGGTCGATGTCGCTGCGCTTGGCGTTTTGCATCGCCTTCAGCTTGCTCGGCAGTTCCGGCGCCGGTGCTTTGGTGAAAGTGAATTTGACGTTGGGATGCGTGGTCTTGTAAGACTCGATGGCCTCCTGCAGCAGCGCGAGCGAACCGGCGACGTCGACCACGTTGATGGTGACCGCAGCCTGTGCGTGCGCAGCCGGGCTGCCGGCCATGGCAGCCATGCCGAAGCCGATGGCGGCGGCCAGGACGGTGCGGCGCGTCGCCTTGTGCAGGGTATTCAAAACCTGTTTCATTGTTGTCTCCTCCTAAAAGTTATCTGTGGGGTATCGGGATAAAGCTGACGTCTTGTGACGCTCTGATGAATCTTCAAACCGTACTGCTATTGCGATGGCTCTCTTTCAAAAACGGTGTTCGGAACTTGGCGGCGAATGCGTTGAATGCGTTACAAGCGGTAGGCCCGCTTGGCCAGCCGGTAAGTCAGGTCATGGGCCAGCTCGAGCGCTTCGTCTTCCTGCAGCCGATGTTCGGCGACGAGCCGCGCCAGGTAGCCGCAATCGATGCGGCGGCTGACGTCGTGGCGAGCCGGGATCGACAGGAAGGCGCGGGTGTCGTCGTTGAAGCCGACCGTGTTGGCGAAGCCGGCGGTCTCGGTGGTCAGCTCGCGGAAGCGGCGCATGCCTTCCGGCGCATCGAAGAACCACCATGCCGGACCCAGCTTCAAGGCCGGATACACGCCGGCCAGCGGCGCCAGTTCGCGCGAATAACTGGTTTCGTCGAGCGTGAACAGAATCACCGACAGGCGCGAATCGAGGCCGAAGCGATCCAGCAGCGGCTTGAGTGCGCCGACGTATTCGGTCTGCATCGGGATGTCGAAACCCTTGTCGCGGCCGAAGCGCGCCAGCATCGCCGGACTATGGCTGCGCCAGCAGCCGGGGTGTATCTGCAGGACCAGGCCGTCGTCGATGCTCATCGCCGCCATCTCGGTCAGCATCTGGGCGCGGAACAGCTCGGCTTCGTCGCGGCTGATCTTGCCCGAGAGCGCCTTGTCGAACAGCGCCTTGCATTCGGCCAGAGGCAGGTCGGCGGTGCGTGCGCTCGGATGGCCATGGTCGGTCGAGGTGGCGCCGTGCTCCTTGAAGAAGGCGCGGCGCACGCGATGCGCTTGCAGGTAGCCTTCCCAGGTGCGGGTGTTTTCGCCGGTCAGTGCGCCGAAGCGTTCGACGTTGGCGGTGAAACCTTCAAATTCCGGATCAACCACCGGATCGGGACGGTAGGCCGTCACGACGCGGGCGCGGCCCTTGGCCGTCTGCCAGGGATCATTCTTCAGCTTGCCGTGATGCGCCAGCGGGTCGAGCGGCGACTCGGTGGTGGCGATGACGTCGATGTTGAAACGCTCGAACAGGGCGCGCGGACGAAACTCGGGACGCTGCAGGCAGGCGTCGATGTGATCATAGAGACGGTCGGCATTGGCCTCGGTCAGGCCTTCTTCGAGGCCGAACACTTCCTCGAACACGTGATCGAGCCACATGCGCGACGGCGTACCGCGAAACAGCGGCCAGTGTCTGGCCAGGATGCGCCAGATGCGGCGCGGATCGGCTTCGACCGCGCTGCCGTCTCGGGCCGGGATGCCGAGATCTTCCAGCTTGACGCCCTGGCTGAACAGCATGCGGAAAACATAATGATCAGGCTGGATCAGCAGCGCCGAAGGATTGGGAAAGGCGGCATTGTCGGCGAACCAGGCCGGATCGGTGTGGCCGTGCGGGCTGACGATGGGCGCATCCTTGATCTCTTGATAGAGACGGCGCGCGATCGAACGCGTATCGGCGTCGGCGGGGAACAGTCGGTCTGGGTGCAGCAATGGCATGTCGTCTCCTGATTTGCTGATTTCTTCAATCTGGCTTCATCGCTACAGCATCCTCGGCTCTGTCTGACCGGCCTCTGGCGGATGTGCTGCGGTTTTCAATCCTGCGCCTACTCCTGGTGATGCGGCATGTAAGCCTTGCCGCCGCCCCAGCCACGCGAGAACTCGGTGGTCACACGTTCAAGGTGGGCGTGCATGGCCTTGCGCGCTCCTTCGGGATCGCGGTCGACGATGGCCTCGAGGATGCGGCGATGGTCGACCAGCGTCTGCTGGCGCAATTCTTCGGTATGGAAATGTTCTTCCATCTTGATCCACAGGCGGCCGCGCTGGTCCCACAGGTTTTCGATCACGCTGACCAGCGCGCTGTTGCCGGTAGCGCGGGCGATCGAGAGGTGGAAAGTGCGGTCGGCTTCTTCATTGTTGGGCCGGTCGTGATAGAAGCGCTCCATGTCGTTGAGCGCGCGCAGGATGGCGTCGAGGGCGCCGTCGGTGGCCATGCGCGCCGCGATCGCCGCGACTTCGCCTTCGATCATGCAGCGCGCCGACAGGATCTCGAACGGACCCGGGCCGATTTCCTGGATGGCCGGCGCCGCGCCTTTCTTTTCAATCACGTAGATGCCGGAGCCGCCGCGCACTTCGATCACGCCGGTCAGTTCCAATGCGATTAGCGCTTCACGCACCGAGGCGCGGCTGACCTTGAGTTGCGCCGCCAGGTCGCGTTCCGACGGCAGGCGACCGCCGGCCGTCATATGTTCGTCACGGATGTACGCCTGAATGCGATCGGCGACCACGCGATACAGGCGCGTTTCGGGCGCGCTGAGTTCGGCAAGGGCTGTGACGACTTTGAGCATGGCAGGCGGAGGGAAGGCCCCCTTGAAAATTGGTCAGGCCATTCTAGTTTGGCCTGACCAATATTGCAATATGGTCTGGCCGATTTATTTTGTGGTGTGCCGAAGCCTTGTTTTATATGGCTTACAGGCCTGTAAGAAATGGATTTTGCCTATTGTAAAGTGGTCAACCACTTATTGATTTTCTTAGTGGTCAGTCGTCGGATGACTATGTCTGAAGCGACTTTTGAGCAGGTGAGAGGGGGGCGCTTTTATCCTTCGGACGTCAAAACGAGACGCTCTTCCTTATGCGTAAAGTTTCTATAGACATGCAAAAAAATTCCTTCTGTTTATAACAATGCAGTGCGAATATCGTCGCTCATTAGTCGTATTTGTAATAAAGGATTCTCCGGCTGTTGTTGCTCTGACAGGTATTTGTGTGTGCCGCAGCCATCCGGGGAAGACAATAAAAAGGAAGTGCAAGCGTGACCGTCTCCATTGCCACGAACAAGAAAGCGCCGTTCCGGGTGTTGCCGGGCTTCCGCCTGTCGCTCGGTTTCACGCTGTTCTATCTCACCCTGATCGTATTGATCCCGTTGTCGGCGGTTTTCCTCAAGACCTTCACGATGACCTGGGATGCTTTCGTCAGCGCCGTGACCTCGCCGCGCGTGATGGCGTCGTATCGCCTGACGTTCGGCGCTTCGCTGCTGGCGGCGCTATTGAATGTGATTTTTGGCGGCATCGTGGCCTGGGTGCTGGTGCGCTATAAATTCCCCGGCAAGCGCATCATCGATGCGCTGGTCGATTTGCCGTTTGCGCTGCCGACCGCGGTGGCGGGCATTGCATTGACCACGCTGTATTCGCAGAACGGCTGGATTGGCCGTTACCTGGTTCCGCTCGGCATCAAGGTCGCGTTCACGCCGCTGGGCGTGCTGGTGGCGCTGACCTTCATCGGTTTGCCGTTCGTGGTGCGCACCGTGCAACCGGTGCTGGAAGACGCCGAGCGCGAGCTCGAAGAGGCTGCCGCCAGCCTGGGCGCTTCGCGCCTGCAGACTTTTGCGCGCGTGATTTTCCCAACGGTCTTTCCTGCGTTATTGACCGGCTTTGCGCTGGCCTTCGCACGCGCCACCGGCGAATACGGCTCGGTCGTTTTCATCGCCGGCAACATGCCGATGGTGTCGGAAATCACGCCGCTGTTCATCATCACCAAGCTGGAGCAATACGACTACACCGGCGCGACCGCCATCGCCGTGGTCATGCTGATCGTGTCGTTCGCCTTGCTGCTGACCATCAACCTGTTGCAAGCCTGGGTGCGCAAGCGCGGCCAGGCCGAGAAAGTCTGACATGAGCACCGTCATTACTCCGGGCATTGCCGCGTCCGCCGCCGCAGTAGCACCGCGCGGCGAACCCGCCTATACGCCGGCCGCCACGCTGGAGCCGCTGTGGGTGCGCATCGTGCTGATCGGGATCGCCTTCGCCTTCCTGACCCTGTTCCTGTTCGTGCCGCTGGTGGCCGTATTTTATGAAGGCCTGAAAAAAGGCTGGGACGTCTACATCGACAACATCATCGAACCGGACGCCTGGTCGGCTATCAAGCTGACCCTCCTGACCGCCGTCATCGCCGTGCCGCTGAACCTGGTGTTCGGCGTGACGGCGGCGTGGTCGATCGCCAAATTCGAATTCCGCGGCAAGAACATCCTGCTGACGCTGATCGACCTGCCATTCTCGGTGTCGCCGGTGATCTCGGGTCTGATCTACGTGCTGCTGTTTGGCCTGCAGGGATACTTCGGTCCGTGGCTGCGTGAGCACGACATCAAGATTCTGTTTGCGGTGCCGGGCATCGTGCTGGCGACGGTGTTCGTGACTTTCCCGTTCGTGGCGCGCGAACTGATCCCGCTGATGCAGTCGCAGGGCAGCGAAGAAGAAGAGGCCGCGCTGGTGCTGGGCGCCTCCGGTTGGAAGACCTTCTGGCATGTCACGCTGCCGAATATCAAATGGGGTCTGCTGTACGGCGTGATCCTGTGCAACGCCCGCGCCATGGGCGAGTTCGGCGCGGTGTCGGTGGTGTCCGGCCATATCCGCGGCGAGACCAACACGATCCCGCTGCAGGTGGAAATCCTCTACAACGAATTCAATATCGTCGGCGCATTTGCGGTGGCTTCGCTGTTGGCCTTCCTGGCATTGGTGACGCTGGCGATCAAGAGCTTTATCGAGTGGCGTCTGCATAAGCAGTTGACCGCACACGTCGCCCACCCCGGCGCAGATCTGGAATAAATCAGGAGCTGAGCATGAGCATCGAAGTCAAAGACATCAACAAGCGCTTCGGCAATTTCGTCGCGCTCAACAACGTATCGCTGAATTTTCCCGCAGGCGAACTGACTGCCTTGCTGGGACCGTCCGGCTGCGGCAAGACCACGCTGCTGCGCATCATCGCCGGGCTGGAGTCGCCCGATGCCGGCCAGGTTCTGCTCGACGGCGACGATGCCTCGGCGCGCCATGTGCGCGAGCGCCAGGTCGGTTTCGTGTTCCAGCACTATGCCTTGTTCAAACACATGACCGTGTTTGAAAACATCGCCTTCGGCCTGCGCGTGAAACCGCGCGCCCAGCGTCCGTCGGAAGCACAGATCCGCGACAAGGTCACCAGCCTGCTGGAGCTGGTGCAGCTCGACTGGCTGGCCGATCGCTATCCGCCGCAACTCTCCGGCGGCCAGCGCCAGCGCATCGCCCTGGCGCGCGCATTGGCGGTGGAGCCGCGCGTGCTGCTGCTGGACGAGCCGTTCGGCGCGCTCGATGCCAAGGTCCGCAAGGAACTGCGCCGCTGGCTGCGCCGCCTGCATGACGAGCTGCATGTCACCAGTATTTTCGTCACCCACGATCAGGAAGAAGCATTGGAAGTCGCCGACCAGATCGTGCTGATGAACAAGGGCAACGTCGAACAGATCGGCTCGCCCGGCGAGGTCTACAACCATCCGGCGTCGCCGTTCGTCTACGGCTTCCTCGGCAACGTCAACCTGTTCCGCGGCCGCGTGCACGAGGGTGTGCTGGAAGCCGGCGGCGTCACCTTCGACGCGCCCGATCATGCCCAGGCACAGGACGAAAAAGGCATCGGATACGTACGTCCGCACGACCTCGAAGTCGATCGCTACGCACCCGGCGCCGAAGGCATCGTGGCGCAGCTCAGGCGTTCGCATGCGATCGGTCCGCTGGCGCAACTGGAACTGGAGCGCAACGACAATGCAGAACTGATCGAGGCCGTCATTTCCAATGAACGCTTTGCCCAACTGAATCTGAAAGACGGCGAAACGCTGGTGGTGCGACCGCGCCGCTTGCATGTCTTTGTAGATAAGTTCGTCGACAATGCGGCCTCTGCCGAGGTCGCCCGGAATAAGGATGCACGATGAATTTCCAACAACTGCGCTCGATCCGCGAAGCCGCCCGCTGCGGTTTCAACCTGACGGAAGTCGCCAACGTACTGTTCACCTCGCAACCAGGCGTGAGCCGCCAGATCCGCGAGCTGGAAGAAGAACTCGGCGTCGAAATCTTCGAACGCAACGGCAAGCGCCTGACCGGACTGACCGAGCCTGGCAAGGGTATCCTGCACATCATCGAGCGGCTGTTGCTGGAAGCGGAAAACCTGCGCCAGGCCAGCCAGGAATACGCCGGCGAACAAAGCGGCACGCTGACCATCGCCACCACCCACACGCAGGCGCGCTATGTGCTGCCGCGCGTGGTGCAGGCGTTCCGTGCGGCGTTCCCGCAAGTGCGCATCGCGCTGCAACAGAGCGCGCCGGAACATATCGCGGAATGGGTCATGTCGGGCAAGGCCGATGTCGGTATTGCGACCGAAGGCCTGAGCCAGTTCAAGGACCTGGTGTCCTTTCCTTGCTACACTTGGCATCACGTCATCGTGGTGCCGCAAGGCCATCCGCTGCTGGCGCTCAAGCATCCGATCACGCTGGAAGAGCTGGCGGCGCATTCGCTGATTACCTATGACGTCGGCTTCACCGGTCGCGGCCACATCGACGACGCCTTCCGCAAGGCAGGCATCGAGAAGGACATTGTGCTAACCGCAATGGACTCGGACGTGATCCAGCAATACGTCGCCCTTGGCCTGGGCGTCGGCATCGTCGCCTCGATGGCGATAGAGCAGGGCAAACATCACGGCCTGCAGGCGATCGAAGCCTCGCATCTGTTCGCGCCCAACATCACACGCCTGGCAGTGCGCCGCGGCGCCTACTTGCGCGCCTACACTTACGACTTCATCCTGCAATTCGCACCGGAACTCAAGCGCGCCGACATCGTGGCAGCGCTTAATGAGCCGAGTTCGCATTGAGATTCAACGCGACCGTCTTCCTCCGACGGCGGTCGCATTCATGCCGCGCGCGGCCGGACGTCGGCTTGCACCGGCAGGCAGCCTAGTCCTCGCAAGGTAGCGCGCACGGCTTCATCAAGCGGCGTGTGCGGTTCTTCCCCAAGCGCCTGCAGCAGGCGTGTATTTTCCATGCGCACCGGCTGTTGCCAGAGATAGCGCATCTCCTTCATTTCGCGGAACAGCGGTACGAACGGCGCGGCCGGACCGAGCAGCCACCACGGGAAGCTGCGCACCGGCAGCCGCGCGTTGCCGAGCACGCGGCGGATCGCGTCTACCATCCGGGTGCCGTCGGGATCCCAGTGGCCGTTCATGTGGAAGCGCGCGAAGGTCTCCAGCGACGCTTCTTGTTCCAGCAGGCGCGAGATGGTTTCGGCGAGGTCGGGCAGGTAGGTCCATTGATGGCCGATGCCGGTCTTGCCTGGATAGGTGATGGCTGCCGGTGTCTTGCCCGGCTTCACCAAGCCCTGTGAAAACCAGTTGTTGCCGGCATGCGGGCCGAAGAAATCGCCGGCACGCACGATCAGGCTGCGCAGGCCGGCGGCCGCTGCGGTCTGCAGGCGCTGTTCCATCTGTACGCGAATGGCGCCCTTGCGCGTGACCGGATGCTGCGGCGAATCGACGTGCAGCTCGGGCAGGGCGTCCGGACCGTAGTTGTAGACCGTGCCCGGCAGCACGATGCGCGCACCGAAGGTCTGGGCGGCGGCGATGCTGTTGTCCATCATCGGCAGCACCAGTTCGGCCCAGCGCCGGTAACCGGGCGGATTGACTGCATGCACGATCACGTCCGCGCCGCGCGCGGCGGCCACCACGTCGGCGCGCTGCATGGCGTCGCCGCTGATCCAGTCGAATTTATGCATGCCGGGCCGCAGGGCGATCTGCTGAGCCTGGCGATGCAACGCGCGGACATGCCAGCCGCGTGCATGCAGGCGGTGCGCCATTTCACCGCCGATGCCGCCGGTGGCGCCGAGGACCAGTACATTTTTTCCGTTTGCCATCATTCACTCCTGGTTGTTTTCTGCGATTTGCTGCGATCGGATTGCGATGAGGCAGTGTCGGATAAATGCAGGTTAAATGGAATTGGTTAAAAGGATGGTGGTGTTATACTTATTTGTATGGATAAAAAGACCGTCGCCGACCCCGGTTGGGAGTTGTACCGCTCTTTCCTGGCAGTGTTGCAGGAAGGCTCGCTGTCTGCCGCCGCGCGTTCGCTCGGGCTGACGCAGCCGACTATCGGCCGTCACGTCGATGCGCTGGAGCAGGCGGTCGGTTTTGCCTTGTTCACGCGGTCGCAGCATGGCTTCATGCCGACCGAGGCGGCGCTCAGCCTGCAGCCGTACGCCGAAAGCCTCGCCGCCACGACAGCGGCGCTGATGCGCGCGGCCTCAGAGCATGGCGGCGCCGGGGAACAGGTGCGCGGGACCGTGCGCATCACCGCCAGCGAAGTGATTGGCGTGGAAGTGCTGCCCCCTATCTTGCTGGCGCTCAAACGCAGCCATCCCGAATTGGTGATCGAACTGGCCCTGTCGAGCCGCATCGAGGACTTGCTCAGGCGGGAAGCCGACATCGCCGTGCGCATGGTGCAGCCGACCCAGGAGGTGCTGGTCGCGCGCCGCATCGGGGCGATCGAACTGGGCCTGCACGCGCACAAGGATTACCTGGCGCTGCACGGCACTCCGAAAGATCTCGCGCAGCTGGATCGGCACGCTGTCATCGGCTTCGATAAGGAAACCGCTTTCATCCGCAGCGCCGCCAAACACATGCCGGCCTTGCGCCGCAGTCAGTTCGCGCTGCGCACCAGCAGCGACATCGCGCAGCTGGCGATGATCCGCGCCGGTTACGGCATCGGCTTTTGCCAGACACCGCTGGCGCGACGCGATGCCAACCTGGTGCGCGTGCTGGCCAGGCAGTTTTCGTTCAAGCTCGATACCTGGGTGGTGATGCACGAAGACCTGCGCAACAGCGCGCGCGTGCGCGTGGCTTTCGATGCGCTGGCGTCGGGCTTGCAGGAGTACATCAGGTAATGGACGCCGGTTCCGTATCCAAACGCGCCATGTGCGGACGTTGCCTGCGTGCACAGAGCAATTGCATCTGCAGCTGGATCCGGCCGGTGACGCCGGCTGCCCGGGTATTGATCCTGCAGCACCCGCTGGAAATCGCCCAGGCCAAGGGCAGCGGACGCCTGCTGCACCTGAGCGTGGCGGGCAGCGTGCTGGCGCACGGCGAGCGATTCGATGACGAGCTGTTGCGGGATTTGCTGTTCGGCGGGGGATTTCAGCCGGTATTGCTGTATCCGCACACGCCGGGCGAACCCGCCGGCGCCTTGCCCGATTTGTCCGCGCCGGAGCGGCTGCGGCTGGTGATCCTCGACGCCACCTGGCGCAAGAGCCGCAAGATGCTGCATTTGCATCCCTTGCTGCGGGCCTTGCCGCGGCTGCCGCTGATTGATCCGCCGGCCTCGCAATACCGCATCCGCAAGGCGCATCGCGCCGATCAGCTGTCGACGCTGGAAGCTGCCTGCCTTGCGCTGGGGCAGCTTGAAGATGACCACTCTCGATTCCTGCCGCTGCTGCAGGCTTTCGACGGTTTTGTGGCGCAGCAGGGGGCCTATGTTCCCGGCGGCATGCTCAATGGTGATCGAGTTTGATAGGCAGCCCCGACAGCGGTTTGACCTCTTCCAGGCAAATCATCGAGCGCAGCCCGGCCACGCCCGGCACCTGCATCAGCCGGTCGGTCAGGAAATGCGACAGGCTCTTGAGGTCGTGCGAGACCACCTTCAGCAGATAGTCGAAGTCGCCTGAAATCGTGTAGCACTCGACGATTTCAGGAAATGCGCGGATCACGCTTTCCACCTCGCGCACCTGCTTGAACTGGGCGCGGTCGAGCGATAGCGCGACAAACGCCGTGACGTCGAGCCCCACCGCAGACGGCGCCACCAGCGCGGCGTAGCGCCGGATCACCCCTTGTTCTTCCAGTACGCGAACGCGGCGCAGACATTGCGGCGGCGACAGGTGGATGTTTTCCGAGATGTCGACATTGCTCATGCGACCGTCCTGTTGCAGCAATTCAAGGATCTTGACGTCAAGTTTGTCCATGGAATCTCCCGTTTAGCTCGAACTATGAAATAAAACTGCATAAGCATGTCTTTATTTATAGGATAAAGAAAGCAAATTTCCAATGTTCATCTGTAAAATTTCTTTCATCACAGCAAGAGCGGCGTCAAGCCGCACCGTTCATCATGGTCAAGTACATCGGAACCCGGGAATTGCAGTCTTTCCTCGCCACGCGCCCGCTTGAGCAAGTCATCGAAGGGCTCTCGGCTTATATCAAGGCAGACTACCTGCGCTGGCAACAGTTCGACAAAACTGCGCGTCTGGCCAGTCATTCGGCCGTGGGCGTGATTGAACTGATGCCGATTTCGGACGGGCGGCTGTATTCCTTCAAATATGTGAACGGACATCCGCGCAACACGTCACATGGTTTGCTGACGGTGACCGCCTTCGGCGTACTGGCCGACGTCGGCAGCGGCTATCCGCGTTTGCTGAGCGAATTGACATTGACCACCGCCTTGCGCACGGCGGCGACCTCGGTGCTGGCGGCGCGGCACATGGCGCGGCCTGACAGCCGTGTCATGGCGCTGATCGGCAACGGCGCGCAGAGCGAATTCCAGGCGATCGCCTTCCATCGCCTGCTCGGCATCACCGAATTGCGCGTGTTCGACGTCGATGCGGAAGCCACCGACAAGCTGTGCCGCAACCTGCACGCGTATCCGCAATTGCGCATCGTGCGCGCCGGCAGCGTCGCCGCAGCAGTGCGCGGCGCCGACATCGTCACCACGGTCACAGCGGACAAGCGCCGGGCGGTGATCGTCACTGCCGACATGGTGGAAGCGGGCATGCACCTCAACGCCGTGGGCGGTGATTGTCCGGGCAAGACGGAGTTGCAGCGCGAAGTCCTGAGCAAGGCGCGCGTGGTGGTGGAGTTCGAGCCGCAATCGCGCATCGAGGGCGAGTTGCAGCAGATGCCGGCGGAGTTCGCCGTGACCGAGCTGTGGCAGGTGCTGGCGGGCGCGGCCAGCGGGCGCGCCGGCGATGAAGAAGTGACGGTGTTCGACTCGGTGGGTTTTGCGCTGCAGGATTTTTCGGCGCTGCGCTATCTGGACGAACAACTGGACGGACGATTCACGCAGCAGATTGACCTGGTGCCGGACCTGGCCGATCCCAAGGATTTGTACGGCGCCGCCGTGGACGGCGCGCCGACGGAAACACTCACTGCAGCACTGAACCTGCTGCATGCCTGAACCATGAAAACTGAAGGAAACAAATGACAGAACTCCATAGCAAGGAAAGCAGGGAAATCCGCCTGATCGGCGCTCCCACCGATATCGGCGCCGGTCGTCGCGGCGCCTCGATGGGGCCTGAAGCGCTGCGCGTGGCGAACCTGCAGCAAGCCTTGCAGCAGCACGGTCTCGCCGTGACCGACGGCGGCGATGTCAGCGGCCCGCCCAATCCGCAGCAAGGCCCGGTGCAGGGTTTCCGCCATCTGGAACAAGTGGTGGCCTGGAACCGTGCGGTGCATGAAGCGGTGCACGGCGCCTTGCATCACGGCCAGGTACCGGTGCTGCTGGGCGGCGACCACGCGCTGGCGATCGGTTCGATTGCTGCGGTGGCGCAACATTGCCGCGAGCAGGGCAAGAAACTGCTGGTGCTCTGGCTGGATGCGCATGCCGACGCCAACACCAGCGACTCGACGCCGACCGGCAACATCCACGGCATGCCGGTGGCCTGTCTGCTGGGCGACGGCCCGGACGTGCTCACGCACATCGGCGGCCAGACGCCCGCGCTGCAACCGGACGCCATCCGCCAGATCGGCATTCGCAGCGTCGACCGCGACGAAAAACGCCACCTGCGCGAACTCGGCCTGCGCGTCTACGACATGCGCCACATCGACGAGCACGGCATGCGCGTGACGATGGAGCAGGCCCTGGCCGGCATTGATGCCGACACCCATTTGCACGTGAGCTTCGACATCGACTTCCTCGATCCGGCGGTGGCGCCCGGGGTGGGTACGGCGGTGCCGGGCGGACCGACCTACCGCGAAACCCAGCTGTGCATGGAAATGATCGCCGATACCGGCCGGCTTGCATCGCTCGACGTCATGGAGCTCAATCCGGCCTGCGACGTGCGCAACCAGACGGCCGAGCTGGTGGTGGAGCTGGTGGAGAGCCTGTTCGGAAAATCGACATTGATTCGATAAAAAAGTGATAAAAAATTAATAAATTGGCTGTTGACTGATCGCCGCATACCCCGGATCATGTCGGGTTCCGCGTTCCGGGCGGGTTTGCGGCGATTTGCGCAAATGCGGGTCCAGTCTCGAAATGCAAGCAGAATTCATCAACAGGCATTATCAACAAGCATCAACAACAAGCTTACTCAGGGAGAAAAACAATGTCGCTCAAGAAACTCGTCCTGCTCGCAGGCAGCGTGCTGGCTATGTCGCTGACCGCCGTCTCGGCCCAGGCAGCAGACCAGACTTATGTCGTCGGCGCAGGCGGCACTTACCGTCCGTTTGAATTCGAAACACCGAAGAAGGAACTGGTCGGTTTCGACATCGACATCATCAAGGCCATCGCCAAGGCGTCGGGCTTCCAGATCAAGCTGGTCAGCACGCCATGGGAAGGCATCTTCGCCACCCTGGGCCAGGGCGACCGCGACATCATCATTTCCGGCATCACCATCACTGAAAAGCGCGCCCAGATGGTCGACTTTTCGCTGCCGTACTTCCCGGCTGAACAAGTCATCATCACCGGCGCCGGCAACAAGGTGGCGGCACTGGCGGACCTGAAGAAACTGCAGGTCGGCGTGGTCAATTCCACCGCAGGCGACATCGTCATTTCGGAAGAAATCGGCAAGTCGAGCACCGCGATCCATCGTTTCGACAATACCCCGCTGATGCTCGAAGAGCTGTATCGCGGCGGCGTTGATGCGGCCATCGGCGACGTCGGCGTGATCAAGTTCTACATCAAGAGCCATCCCGAGAAGCAATTCAAGGTGGTCAGCGACGCCAAGTTCACCCGTCAATATTTCGGCATCGCCGTCAAGAAGGGTAACAAGGAACTGCAGGACAAGATCAACGCCGGCCTGAAGAAGATCGTCGCCGACGGCACCTACGCCAAGATCTACAAGGAATGGTTCGACGCCAACGTGCCGACGCTGCCGTTGCAATAATCCCGTCTGACATCATCACCACTCTGCCCACGAACCTGAACCTTCAGGGCGTGGGCAGATTCTTATCCGGATTGCATTCATGAATTCTTTCTTCCAATGGGAAATCATCGGCGAGTACCTGCCCTTGTTCGTCGAGGGTACGTGGATGACCATCAAGGTCGCGCTGATCTGCGTGATTTCCGGTACCTGCTGGGGCCTGGTGTTGGGCGTCGGCCGGCTGGCCGAGGCGCGCCATGGTTTCTGGAAATATTTCCTGCGTTACGCGGTGCAGTTGCCGGTGCGTTTTTATGTCAGCTTCCTGCGCGGCACGCCGCTGTTTGTGCAGATCCTGCTGATCCATTTCGCGCTGATGCCGATGCTGATCAATCCGAGCGGCGGTCTGATCCTGAGCGGCGACATTGCGCGTGAGATCCGTTCACAGTACGGCGCGTTCGCGTCGGCGGTGCTGGCAATCACGCTCAACTCCGGCGCCTATGTGTCGGAAATCTTCCGCGCCGGCATCCAGTCGATCGACCGCGGCCAGAGCGAAGCCTCGCGCTCGCTCGGCATGACTTACATGCAGACGCTGCGCAAGGTGGTGCTGCCGCAGGCGTTCCGGCGCATGCTGCCGCCGCTGGGCAACAACGCCATCGCCATCGTCAAGGATTCGTCGCTGGCCTCGGCCATCGGCCTGGCCGAGCTGGCCTATGCCGCGCGCACGGTCTCCGGTGCGTATGCGCGCTACTGGGAGCCGTACCTGACCATTTCGCTGGTCTACTGGGCGATTACCTTGCTGTTGTCGGCATTTGTCCGCCACCTCGAAACACGCTACGGCAAAGGAGATGCACGATGATCAGCGTCAAGCAATTGCAAAAGCAGTATGGCGAGGCGCACATCCTGCGCGGCATCGACTGCGAGATCAGGGAGAGCGAAGTGGTGTGCGTGATCGGACCTTCCGGTTCCGGCAAGAGCACTTTCCTGCGCTGCCTCAACGGTCTGGAAGAAGCGACCGACGGCGAGATCTTCATCGACGGCGTCAAGGTCAACGATCCGCACGTCAACCTGAACACGCTGCGTGCCGGCCTCGGCATGGTGTTCCAGCGCTTCAACCTGTTCCCGCACATGTCGGTGCTGGAAAATCTGATCATGGCGCCGATGCAGGTGAAGAAGTTGTCGCGCCGCGAGGCTGTGCTGGTGGCCGAAAAGCTGTTGCAGAAGGTCGGCCTGCTGGAAAAGATCGACGCGTTTCCGAACCAGTTGTCCGGCGGTCAGCAGCAGCGGGTGGCAATCGCCCGCGCGCTGGCGATGGAGCCCAAGGTCATGCTGTTCGACGAGCCGACCTCGGCGCTCGATCCGGAACTGGTGGGCGAAGTGCTGACCGTGATGAAGACGCTGGCCGAAGAGGGCATGACCATGGTGGTGGTCACGCATGAAATGGGCTTCGCGCGCGAAGTGTCGGACCGCGTGCTGTTCATCGACCAGGGCGTGATCATGGAAGAAGGTCCGCCGCAGCAGGTGCTGGGTGAGCCGAAGAATGAGCGCACCCGGGACTTCCTGCGCAAGGTACTGTAAGACTTACAGTCAACGCGCAATAAAAAACCGCCGTTGCATTTGCATGCAACGGCGGTTTTTTTATGCCGGACCGGTTCAGCGCAAGGCGTCCGCGCATTCCTTGACCAGCGCCGGGCCACGGTAGATCAGGCCTGAATACAACTGCACCATGGAGGCGCCGGCTTCCATCTTGGCCTTGGCGTTGCTGCCGCTGAGGATGCCGCCGACGCCGATGATCGGCAGTGCATCGCCGAGTTCGGCCTTGAGGCCGCGCACCACCTGGTTCGACAATTCGAACACCGGCGCTCCTGACAGGCCGCCGGCTTCGTCACCGTATTGCAAGCCCTTGACGGCGTCGCGTGTGATGGTGGTGTTGGTGGCGATGACGCCGTCGAGCTTGTGGCGCAGCAGTGCGTCGGCGATGTTCTTGATTTGCTCGCTGTCGATGTCCGGCGCGATCTTCAGCGCCACGGGTACGTAACGCTTGTGCAGGTCGGCCAGGCGCAGTTGCGCCTCCTTCAATTGCGACAGCAGGGCATCGAGTTCGGACGCGCCTTGCAGCTGGCGCAGGTTCTTGGTGTTGGGCGACGAGATGTTGACGGTCACGTAGCTGGCATAGGGATAGACCTTTTCCAGACAGTGCAGGTAATCGTCGGCGGCGCGTTCGATCGGGGTGTCGGCGTTCTTGCCGATGTTCAGGCCGAGCACGCCTTGCTTGCCTTGGTAGAAGCGCGATGCCTGCACATTGGCGACGAAGGCGTCGACGCCGCCGTTGTTGAAGCCCATGCGATTGATGATGGCGTGCGCGGCCGGCAGGCGGAACATGCGCGGTTTCGGATTGCCCGGCTGCGCGCGCGGCGTGACCGTGCCGATTTCAATCGAGCCGAAGCCGAGCGCCGCCAGGCCGTCGATGTAGGAACCGTCCTTGTCCAGGCCGGCGGCCAGGCCGACCGGATTGGGGAAGGTGACGCCCATGATCGTGCGCGGATCGGCGGCCGGCTTGCCGATGAAGCCGGTCAGGCCAAGCGCGGCGGCGCGGCGCAAGGCGGGCAAGGTCAGATGATGGGCGGATTCTGCGTCGAGGGAAAACAGCAGCGGACGGGCAAGGGCGTAAAGGAATTTATCGGACACGATGATGAGCTGGACAGGGGAGACGGCAATGAGCCGCAAGAAAAAGTGCCGCTATTTTAACGTGTCCGGGGTGCTTTTCCGCGCAAAACCGCTTCCAGGCTATTCGCGCAATGCGGTCCAGTTGCCGTCCTGCAATGCTTCCAGCGGCTGGAAGTTGGTCTTGTAGGCCATCTTGGCGCTTTCCTTGATCCAGTAGCCGAGGTAGACGTAGGGGATGCCAAGCTGGCGGGCTTGCTCGATCTGCCACAGGATGTTGTAGGTGCCGTAGGACGAGCCTTCGACATCGGGATCGTAGAAGGTGTAGACCGATGATAAGCCGTCGTCGAGCACATCGATGATGCTGACCATGCGCAGGGTGCCGTCGGCTTCGCGGAATTCCACCAGGCGCGTGTTGACCTTGCTCTGCAGCAGGAATTGCGCGTACTGGTCGCGGCTGTCCTGGTCCATGCCGCCGCCGGCGTGGCGCACCGACTGGTAGCGCAGGTACAGCTCGTAATGCTCGTAGGCGTAAGTCAGGTTGGTGACCAGCGTGACCAGCTCGCTGTTCTTGTTCCAGGCGCGGCGCTGGCTGCGGTTCGGGCTGAATTCGGCTGTCTTGATGCGCACCGGCGTACAGGCCTGGCAGCCGTCGCAATACGGACGATAGGTGAAGATGCCGCTGCGGCGGAATCCGGTCTTGACCAGTTCGGAATAGACATCGGCGTTGATCAGGTGCGACGGCGTGGCGACTTGCGAGCGGGCTTGCTGGTTATCCAGATAACTGCAGGGATAGGGAGCCGTTGCATAAAACTGCAACGTGGAAAACGGCAGGTCTTTGAGGTGCGTCATGGGCGTCCTGGTGTTGCAATCATTGGCAGCCGCTTCGCTGGGCGCGGCGGTGTAACGATTTCGTCACGATTCCCTGTAATTTACACTACTTTGAGGCGCTAGTAACTGCACCGGCCGCAGGGCTTCAAGCCAGGCGTCAGGCCGGGGGAAACAGGTCCAGCGGATGCCAGAAACCGATCTGCGGCGCCTCGATGGCTTGGCGCAGGTGTTTGATGAAGTCGCTGCGCGCAATCGGGATCGCACCCAGGGACGCCAGATGCGGCGTCTCCTGCTGGCAATCGATCATCTGCACGCCGTGGCGGCGCAGGAAATGCACCAGGTAGGCCAGCGCCACCTTGGAGGCGTCGGTCACGCGGGCAAACATCGACTCGCCGTAGAACATCTGGCCGATCGATACCCCGTAGGCGCCGCCGACCAGTTTTCCCTCCAGCCAGACTTCCGCCGAATGCGCATAACCGGCGCGGTGCAAGCCGCAATAGCCGTCGACGATGTCCTTGGAAATCCAGGTGCCGGCATCGTCGCGGCGCGGTCCGGCGCAGGCGCGCATGACGTCGCGGAAGGCCGAGTCGAAACGGATCTCCCAGCGCCGGTCGGTGTGGCGGCTGCGCTCGACCTTGCGCAGGGTTTTCCTGAGGCTGTCGGAGATGATGAAACGGTCGGTGTACAGCACCATGCGCGGATCGGTGCTCCACCACAGGATGGGCTGGCCTTCGGAGAACCACGGGAAGATGCCGTGGCGGTAGGCTTCGAGCAGGCGTTGCGGCGACAGGTCGGCGCCGGCGGCAAGCAAACCGGCCGGCTCGGCGAGCGCCTTGGAAACATCGGGGAAGGGCGAATCGACATCCAGCCAGGAAATCATGCGCGGTCCTCGCTCATTTCACGCTCTAGTCAGGCTGTTCCGGCTGCACCATGCGTTTGCGGATATCGTCGGTGTGCAGGCCGAAAACGCCGTCGCCGGTTTTGACCCTGGCAAGATCGGCAAAGAAGGAACGCAAAGTGTATTCCACCGTCGGGAAGGCGATCTCGGCCCAGGGAATCTCGTCCTCCCGGAACATCGTGACTTCCAGGCTTTCCGTACCGGCGGCGTAATCGAGGTCGAGCAGTTCGGCCAGGTAAAAGAAATGCACCTGATGCACGTGCGGCACGTTGATCAGCGAGAACAGCGCACCCAGCTTGATGCGGGCGCCGGCTTCTTCTTCGGTTTCGCGCTCGGCCGCCTCGGTGGTGGTTTCACTGTTTTCCATGAAGCCGGCCGGCAACGTCCAGTAGCCGTGACGCGGTTCGATGGCGCGCTTGCACAGCAGCACGCGCACTTCGCCGTCACGCTCCCAGACCGGGATCGAACCGACCACCATTTTTGGATTCTGGTAGTGAATGGCGCCGCAATTGCCGCAGACGAAGCGGGGGCGATTGTCATCGGGAGGAATCTGCAACGAAACCGGATGAGCGCATTCAGAACAAAATTTCATAAAAGGCGGCAGGCGTGTTTTTGTAGGAATGTCCGACGGCGAACAAGACGCCATCGTCTGTATGATGATTCACGGCAAATGCGAGGTAGAAGTGTATCACTGTCGCCAGGAGGGCTACTCTTTTATGCATGCATGCTTTCCCCAGCAAATTGCGATGCTTCTGCAAGGCGCGTGGGCCCTGAGGCACGTGCGCCATGCAAAGTATTCTCAGAGGAAGTTTGCACGGGAGTCGGATATGTCGTATAATCTATTTCTTCAGACGCGGGGTGGAGCAGTCTGGCAGCTCGTCGGGCTCATAACCCGAAGGTCGTAGGTTCAAATCCTGCCCCCGCAACCAAGATTCAGGCGAAAGCCCCGACTTCCAAAACGGATCGGGGCTTTTTGCTTTGTGGCGTGGACGACGTTGATCTGCATCCGCCGCGTCATGGGTTATTACGCCGCACCTGCGCAGTACAAACAAAAAAGCCACGCGAACGTGGCTTTTTTCATTTCTGCGCTCTCTAATACTAATACTGCGAGCATCGCCGGCATCGCCGCCGGCGCACCATCATGCCGTGACTTTGGCGCCGTCGCTTTGCACGATGGCGGTGGCGCCGTTGGTTTGCTTGGTTGCGGTGTTGGTGTCGGTCTTGATGTCGCCGCCGGCGTTGGCGACCAGCTTGGCGAAGTCGACGGTGGATTTGCGTTTGGATGCGGCTTGCTGTTGCGCGTGGACGTTGGCGGCAGCAGTGCTCGAAGATACGGTGTTGGTCATGTGGTCACCCCTATGAAAACTAATGGACGAAAAGCGAACGGACGAATTCTGTGTTCAGTTCCAGCGAAGCCAGTATAGGGGAGGACATCCGCGCGCCGGATGCCGTGCGGGAAAACTTACACAGCTTTACGAGCGTGAAGAGCCGGCGTCTGTTCCTTGCAACCACACTGCGAGCTCGGTTCGGGATCGTTCTCGTCATGGTCGTCGCTCTCCAGCGCCAGCATGGTTTCATACGCCTGCACCGCAGCGCGGCGATAGGCAAGGGAGTTGCTGCGGCGTTCGGCGGGCGAAGGGGCAATCGCGGGAGCTTTGACGATGCGACGCGACGTGGATGGCCGTGGCGGCAGTGGTGTAACCGGACGCTCGCGCGTGAGCCAGCTTACGAAAACAGGTAACAGCAGGATCGGCCAGAGCAGGAAAATGAATTGCATGACGTTGTGGGTGCTTGAAAGAGATGTCTTGCATTGTCTCCAGTCCGCGCGTCGCGCCATATAGGAAAAATCTCAAACTCCCGTGCCGCGGCGCGGGCGAGCAACGCATTGCAAGGCGGCAATGAGCCAGGGACAAGGAGTGGCGATTGTGTTCCAATGTCGGATCCCATTGTTGAGAGAGAACGTGATGAATTCATTGCGTCGCGCCGCGCGCCTGGCGCACCTGAGTGTGCTGTTGCAAGCCTTCGTTCTGGCATTGCTGCTGGCCGGCTGTCAATCCGTGCCGACCACGCCGGACGATGCCGCGCGCCAGAAAATCGACGGCTTGCTGATACTGATCGATCAGCGTCTCGACGTAGCCGTGAAAGTCGCGCAGACGAAATGGAATTCCGGTGCGCCGATCAATGATCCAGCGCGCGAGCGGCAGATACTCGATGACCTCACGACGTCGCTGAAGACCTCGGATGCGCAAGACAAGTCGTTCATGCGGCGCTTCTTCCAGGCGCAATTCGATGCGGGGAAAATCATCCAGCTTGCGCTGCATGCGCAATGGCGCCAGGAAGCGCATGCGCCTTTCGCCAATCCTCCCGATCTGGCGCGCGACATTCGCCCCGAGCTTGACCGCTTGACGCCATTGCTGATTGCCGCTGTGAATCAGGTGCGCCCGCTGCTGCAACAGCCGGCTGCGAAACGGTATCTGCAGCAACGCGCCGACACGCTGGTACGTGGCGACAGCAATGGCGCGGTGCGCGCGGAGGCGCTGCGGGTGTTGCTGGAGTAGTGTTGACGTTGTGCGGGCGAGCGCCGCTTCAGCGCTTGCTCAGTCCGGCACAAGCCTTGCGGCGCATCACGGGACTCGGCATGGCGACAATGTCGCTGCGCTGCATGCACGCGCCATAGCCTTGCGCATAGGATGCAAATTCGGCGCGTGCTGCGTCCTTTGGCAGCGCCACGAGGCGGGCGATGAAATCGCGGCTGCCGATTTCAAAATGCTGATAGTCGATCGGCTGTTTCCAATACCCGCCCCAGATCAGGAAGCCGTGCCGGAAGAAGACGTCCAGCACTTGTTCCGCCATGCCCAGCCTCGCTTCGCGTGAGACATACGCGCTCGCCGCCGGCGGCAGCACCATGACCTGTCCCGCTGCGTCCTTGCCAATGTACGGGTTCTGCAACGGATTGATGTCGATGGCGACGCCGTAGGCGTGCTTGGACCAGGCTCCGCCACCGGTGATTGGACGGCCGTTGAAGGCAGAACTGTTGTTGTGATCCATCGAGGCCTCATCGTCGCCGCGATAGACCTCCATCGGCTGCGCCCGCTGCAACGGGAAGTTTCGTTCCAGCAGTTCGGCGAAGATCGCCTGCACCTGCGGCGCAACGGCGTCGAGTACGACCATGCTGCCGTCGTCATGCAGCTCGCCCTGGAAATCGCGATAGGAGAACGTGACCAGCGCGAGGCGCTCGCAAGGCACGGGATTGGCCGCGCTCACTACCTGGTTTTCTTGCATCGCCGCGCATTGTCGGCTTGTCAACTGCGTGACGCCGGCCACGGCAATTCCGCTTGCCGCCAGGCCCCAGAGAGTAATCAGAGTGGCAAGAAAAAACGGCCGGCGCGATGGCGGGAAACAAGAGGGCATGAGCAGAAACGGAAAATTATCGGGAGGTTTTGTTGCGGATACTTACACAAAGATGCGCAATTCTCCTACAAGATGGCCGCGCCGGGGCGGGAACGATTGAATGTGAGGGTATCTAAATTTGTGGAGGTAGCAGGGGCTTGCTCAGTCCTTGCCGTACCCATTCTTGTTCAAACAACTCTTGGAGGCACTTATGCTAGTACGCCACGCAGTTTTAGCTTCAGTCATGTTTACAGCCCTGCTGGCTGGTTGCAACAAGCGCGATGAAGCGCCCGCCACGCCACCGCCGGCTACCGATTCGAGTGCGGCTCCGGCTCCGGCCACGCCAACTCCACCAGCGATGACGCCCCCACCGGCAGCGCCTGCCACTCCTGCACCGGATGCAGGCAGCAATGCAAGCACACCAGCAACGCCGCCGGCTGACGCAGGCGGCGCCAACGACAAGAAGCCTTAAGAAGCCGGTCGCATATCTGTAGCGCGAGGCCGCCGGCCAATGGCGGGCGGCACGCGGTCTTCAGTGAAATATGAAAGTATTGGACAAGGGTTTGGAAGAATTGCGAACTTTGTCCGCAAGAGGGAATCCTAAAAATGGTTGAACTGTTCCTTCAACCTCCCTCTTGAAAGGGATTTTGGCCCGCAGAACAGAGTCTGCGGGTCTTTTTTATGGGCGGACGGTTTTGCGGCCCGCCTCACAAGGCCATCGGATCTTCAGAACGCCGGCACCAGCGAACCCTTGAATTCGCTTTCGATGAAGCTGCGCACTTCCGGCGATTGATAGGCCTTCACGAGTTTCCTGGCCCATGGCTTGTCCTTGTCTTCCGTGCGCGTCACGATCAGGTTGGCGTAGCGGCCCTTGGCGTCTTCCACCGCAATGGTGTCGCGCTGCAGGGACAGGCCGGCCTTGACGGCGTAATCGTTATTGATCGATGCCGCCGCAAGGTCGTCCAGCGAGCGCGGCAATTGGGCGGCGTCCAGTTCGATCAGTTTCAGCTTCCGGGGGTTTTCGATCACATCGAGCGGGGTGGCGTTGACGCCGTTTTCACCGACGCCCGGCTTCAGTTTGATCAGGCCGTATTTTTGCAACAGCAGCAAGGCGCGGTTGCCGTTGGAGGGATCATTCTGGATGCCGATGGCGGCGCCTTGCGGCAGTTGATCGACGGATTTGTATTTCCTGGAATAGATGCCCAGCGGCGCAGTGATGGTCAGGCCGACCGGCGTCAGCTTGTAGCCGCGCGCCTTGATCTGGCTATCAAGAAAGGGCTGATGCTGGAAGGCGTTGGCGTCGAGGTCGCCGGCGTTGAGCGCTTCATTGGGCTGCAGGTAGTCGCTGAAGGTGACGATCTGGATCTCGAGGCCGTCGCGCGCGGCGACTTTCCTGACCACTTCGAAGGTCTGCTCGGCGTTGCCGACCGAGACGCCCACCTTGATCTTGTTTTTGTCCTGTGCCGAAACGGCATTGGCGCCCAGCGCCAGCAAAGCGAATAATATGGAAACCGACCAGCGACGCATTTTTTCTCCCGATGATACGTAGTGCCAGGCTCCGGAATGGGCGAGGCGAGCAAGGCGCGATGGTCACATATCGCCCGGCGCGGGAGAACGAAGGTTTTTGCATGTCGATATGCGCAAGCCGCATCGGCCGCAGATCGGTCTGTTTGTCTATCTATTTGTCCGCACTCTTCACCACCGCAATGATGGCCCCGAACGCCGGACCGATATCGGCTTCCAGCGAGGGATACATGCGCGAGATGTTGCCGTCGAGGTAGAGCGCGTCGACGCAGCCCAATCGGTCGCGCAGGAATAGCGCGAAATCATGGAAGCTGATAGGATTTCTGGCGATGGCCAGGATGACTTTCTGCGCGGGATCGATGCATACTGCGTTGCGCACGAACAGGTTGATCGAGCCCGGATCGAAGGCCGCGTTGATCTCGCCGTTGCGCAGCATCAGCGGCCCCGATTGCGTCGCATACACGGCCTGCGACAGCCAGCGCTCGCGGTCGCCGGCGAAGGTGGCCGTGTCGACAATGCGCGCGCGGTCTTCTTCGACCATGAACACGCCGTTGGGCTGCAGGTAGAAATTGCCGTAGGCGTCGCGCCGCGTGTTGAGTTTGCGCAGCGCCACGCCGCCTTCGACGTACAGCCCGAGCGGACGATGTTCCTTGTCGTAGATGCCTGCATTGGTAGCGCAGACCAGTTCCTTGCCTTGCGGGCGCAGCCAGTTGCGCAACGCCGAGAAGGTGCCGAAGACCTGGCCCGCAGGGTCCTTCCAGTACATGCGCAGGATGTCCTGCCGCAAATCGATCGTGCAGGTGTTGATGCTGATCTGCTGATAACGGTATTGGCGCAGCTCGGCCGCATCGGCGTGGGCAGCACGGAACAGGACGGCGGCGCACAGGGCCGCTGCGAGCAGTGGTAACAATCGGCGAGCAGGGTGAAATGGCTGGAGCATGCAGGCGAAGTCAGGCAGGCAAATCGTAAAGAATAACAAAGAGCGCTCAAGAAATCGCCTGAATTGCCGTAAAGAATCAAGTTCGCACGATGCATTCAAGCTTCACGGCGCCACTGTCCTGGCCGGGCGCAAGAAAAATAATACTGGAATGAAAACCTCATACGGAATCCGGCAAGCAGTCCTTCAACATCGCCGGCAAGCCACCAACGCCACAGGGGCAAATATAGCCCCGACGCTGTCTTCTGCTTTCTACCACGCTCCCCTGGCATCGCGGAGCGAGGCAATCGCACTTCCTTGATCCCTAAGAGCATCCCATGAAATGGTTTTACAACTTGAAAATCACCCACAAACTGTTGCTGTCGTTTGTGGCGGTACTGATATTGACGGCGCTTCTCGGCGTCTTTTCGGTCGCGCAGATTGCGCGCGTGAACCAGGCGTCCAACGACATCAGCACCAACTGGCTGCCGGCGATGCGCGCCGCGCTGCAAATGAAGGCCGCACTGAGCCGCGTCCGCGTCGCCGAACTGCAGCATATCCAGTCCGACAACGAAGAGGATTTCTCACGCTATGAGAAATCGATCGAAGGCCAACTGGCCGAGCTCAAGAAATTCGACAGCATTTATGCGCCACTGATTTCGGAGCCGGATGAGAAGATCATCTACCCCCAATTCAAGAAAAACCTCGCCGCTTACCTGGCTGAAAATCAGAAGATCGTAATGCTCGCGCGCGGCGGTCTCAGCGATGAGGCGCGCCTGCTGATTCGAGGCGACTCGACCAGGATCTACCTGGCGATGACCGAGCAGCTCGACCGCCTGAGCGGCATCAATGAAGCCGGCAGCGCCGTCGCCGATCAGACCGCCACCAGCACCTATGAAGCGGCGCGCATCTGGATCGTGGTGATCCTGGGCATCAGCGTGGCGCTCGGTTTGCTGCTGGCGTTCTGGGTGGCGGCGATGGTATCGCGTCCGTTGACGAACGCCGTCGAGATCGCCCAGCGGGTCGCCGCCGGCGACCTGACTGCGCGCATCGACGTCCAGTCGCGCGACGAGACCGGTCAGCTGATGGAAGCGCTCAAGGCCATGAACGACAGCCTGCTCAACATCGTATCGCAGGTGCGCACCGGCACCGACACCATCGCCACGGCGTCGACGCAGATCGCCAGCGGTAATCTGGACCTGTCGTCGCGTACGGAGGAGCAGGCCAGTTCTCTGGAAGAAACCGCATCGTCGATGGAAGAGCTGACCTCCACCGTCAAGCAGAATGCCGACAATGCGCGCCAGGCCAACCAACTGGCGGAATCGGCATCGGCCGTCGCGATCCAGGGCGGCAGCGTGGTCGGCCAGGTAGTCGACACCATGGGGGCAATCAACGAATCCTCGCGCAAGATCGTCGACATCATCAGCGTGATCGACGGTATCGCATTCCAGACCAATATCCTGGCTCTGAACGCGGCGGTGGAGGCGGCGCGCGCCGGTGAGCAGGGCCGCGGCTTCGCCGTTGTCGCGTCGGAAGTGCGCAGCCTGGCGCAACGCTCGGCCGCCGCCGCCAAGGAAATCAAGACTCTGATCGACGACTCGGTCGGCAAGGTTGATTCCGGCAGCAGGCTGGTCGAACAGGCCGGTGCGACGATGGCGGAAGTGGTTGCCAGCGTGAAGCGCGTCACCGACATCGTCGGCGAAATCAGTTCTGCCAGTCAGGAGCAGAGCGCCGGCATCGAGCAAGTCAACCAGGCCATCGCGCAAATGGACGAAGTCACCCAGCAGAATGCCGCGCTGGTGGAAGAAGCCGCTGCCGCAGCACAATCGCTGCAGGACCAGGCAACCACCTTGTCGGAAGTGGTCAGCGTGTTCAACATCGGCCAGGCGCAAGTCCGGGCCGCGAGCGGTGCAAAGAAGGCCGCGCCTGTCGCCGGGAGCGACCTCGGCATTACGCCGCGCATCACGCCGCGCACCACTGCACGGCAGCCCGGAAGCACGCCGAAACTGGTCGTTCCGAAGACGCCGGACAACGAGTCGGATTGGGAGCAATTCTAAGCATCCCGACAAGCCATCCGGAAACGCCGCACTGAGGAATTCAGGCGGCGTTTTTTTCTTGGGCGGCAAGGTTTTCGGGCGATTTCGGGGCGCTTTCGGGCCATTTCCGGCCATGCTGGGTGCGGCGCAACAAGCACGGATGTAGAAATATCGGGAAAGTTTTTTTTGTTTTTTGAACGAAAAATGTAAGGAATCTTGCCGGGACGCGCAAATATCGCAAATATGGGGGTGTCGGTATAAAAAAATCTGTCGTATATGACGGAAATGTTACACTCCTGCCCCATGGTGCCGGCATCGGCAAAGATGTCGCACCTTACCTATTACCTGCTCACGTTATTTACCTGTAACGCATAAATAAATTGGAGGAAATTCAATGAAAACCGCATTCCCTTTGAACCGCCGTCTGACAAAAATCGCCGTGGCCGTTGGTGTTGCCGTATCCGCCGTTTCGTTTGCCGGCGTTGCCCAGGCTGAAACCGTGAAGATCGCCATCGCCGGTCCGATGACTGGTGCAGTCGCCCAATACGGCGACATGGTCAAGGCAGGCGCACTGACCGCGATCGAGCAAATCAATGCAGCCGGCGGCGCTGGCGGCAACAAGTTTGAAGCAGTCCTGATGGATGACGCCTGTGAGCCGAAGCAAGCAGTTGCGGTCGCCAACAAGATCGTCAGCCAGGGCATCAAGTTCGTGATCGGTCATGTGTGCTCGGGTTCGACCATTCCTGCTTCCGATATCTATGAAAACGAAGGCGTCGTGATGATCACGCCGTCGGCGACTGCGCCTCAGCTGACCGAAGCCAAGCCGCACAAGTACATCTTCCGCACCATCGGCCGCGATGACCAGCAAGGTCCTGCCGCCGCCAAGTACGTGGTCGAAAAGCTGAAGCCGAAGAAGGCCGCCGTGCTGCACGACAAGCAGTCGTACGGTCAGGGCGTGGCGACTTCGGTCAAGGCCGGCCTGGACGCAGCGAAGATTCCCGTGGTCGTGTTTGAAGGCGTCAACGCCGGCGACAGCGACTATTCCGCCGTCATCACCAAACTCAAGTCGCAAGGCGTGGACTTCGTCTACTTCGGCGGCTACCACCCTGAAATGGGCCTGATCATGCGCCAGGCGCGCGAACAAGGCGTCAAGGCCGTGTTCATGGGCCCTGAAGGCGTCGGCAACAAGGACATCACGGCCATCGCCGGTCCTGCTTCCGAAGGCATGCTGGTGACACTGCCGGCCGACTTCGCCGCCGATCCTGCCAATGCCGCGCTGGTCAAGGCTTTCGCTGCGCAAAAGCGTGATCCTAACGGTCCGTTCCAGATGCCTGCCTACTCGGGCGTGAAGGTCATCGCCGATGCGATCACCGCCACCAAGTCGACCGATCCGACCAAGGTTGCCGCGTACATCCACGCCAATTCCTTCAAGACGCCGATCGGCACCGTGGACTACGACAAGAAGGGCGACCTGAAGTCGTTCAAGTTCGTGGTCTTCACCTGGCACAAAGACGCGACGAAGACTGAAGCCAAGTAATTTCCATCCCGGCTTGCAGTAGTCGTCCTTACTGACGTCCACCATGCAAATGCCCCATTGCGGTAAGAATGGGGCATTTGCACATCTATATTTGCCAGGTTTCCTATGAATGAACTGCTCCCTCAACTGACCCAGCAGCTTGTCAACGGGCTGAGTCTGGGCGCGATCTATGCGCTGATCGCCATCGGCTACACGATGGTCTACGGCATCATCGGCATGATCAATTTCGCGCACGGCGAAATCTACATGATGGGCTCCTATATCGGGCTGGTCACGCTCACCGCCATCGGCGTGCAGGCCGGCTATCCGCTGCCGCTGCTGCTGGGCGCCGCGCTGATCGTCTCGGTGGTGGTCACCGGCCTGTACGGCTGGACCGTCGAGCGCGTTGCGTATCGTCCGCTGCGCGGCGGACCGCGCCTGGTGCCATTGATTTCGGCGATCGGCATGTCGATCTTCCTGCAGAATTATGTGCAGATCGGCCAGGGCTCGCGCGACATGTCGGTGCCAGTGCTGATCTCGGGCGCCATCGAGTTCCAGATGGGCAGCGACTTCACCGTCACGATTCCGTATTCGCGCATGATCATCGTCGGCGTCACCTTGCTCCTGATGATCGGCCTGACGCTGTTCATCGCACGTTCGCGCATGGGCCGTGCCTGCCGCGCCTGCGCCGAAGACATGGGCATGGCGAACCTGCTCGGCATCGACACCAACCGCGTGATTTCCTTCACCTTCGTGCTGGGCGCGATGCTGGCGGCGGTGGGCGGCGTGCTGATCGCGCTGACCATCGGCAAGCTCAACCCGTATATCGGCTTCATTGCCGGCATCAAGGCGTTTACCGCGGCGGTGCTGGGCGGCATCGGCAGCATTCCCGGCGCGATGCTGGGCGGCGTGCTGCTGGGCCTGGCCGAAACCTTTGCCGCCGGCTACCTGCCGGCCGAGTACAAGGACGTGGTGTCCTTCGCCTTGCTGGTGCTGATCCTGTTGTTCCGTCCTACGGGTTTGCTGGGCAAGCCGGACGTGGAGAAAGTCTGATGCCGATTACACTTAAAAACGCCGTGGCGGCGGCGATCCTGACCGCCATCCTGACCACGCCGATGCTCGGCCTGCAGTTGCAGCTCGAAGGCTATCGCGTGGTACTCAATGCCCACTGGACCCCGGTGCTGATCGCCGTGCTGGTGGTGTTCGTGTTTCAGCTGATCAAGCCGACGCTGGCGCGCAGCACGAAGAAAGTGCGCCTGCCGGCGCTGCCGCAACTGCAGCCGCGCCAGCAGCGCTACGCCTTGCTGTTCCTCTTTGCGGTTGCGCTGGTGTGGCCGTTCTTCGGTTCGCGCGGCAACGTCGACGTGGTGACGCTGGCGCTGATCTACGTGATTCTCGGTCTCGGCCTGAATATTGTGGTCGGTTTCGCCGGCCTGCTCGATCTCGGCTATGTCGGTTTCTATGCGGTGGGCGGCTATACCTACGCCTTGCTGAACCAGTACTTCGGTTTCACATTCTGGGAATGCCTGCCGATTGCGGCCGGGATGTCGGCGCTGTTCGGCTTCATCCTCGGTTTCCCGGTGCTGCGTCTGCGCGGCGATTACCTGGCCATCGTGACCTTGGGCTTCGGTGAAATCATCCGCTTGCTGCTCAACAACATGACTTCGCTGACCGGCGGTCCCGACGGCGTCTCGGGGATTCCGAAACCGACCGTGTTCGGCATCGAAATGGCGCGCAGCGCCAGCGTCGAAGGCGGCACCACCTTCCACGACATGCTGGGCCTGACTTACCAGGGCGGCCACATGGTGATCTTCCTGTACTTCGTCGCGCTGCTGCTGGTGCTGTTCACGTATTTCGTGACCAGCCGCCTGATTCGCATGCCGATGGGTCGTGCGTGGGAAGCCCTGCGCGACGACGAAATCGCCTGCCGTTCGCTGGGCATCAATCCGACCAAGATCAAGCTGTCGGCATTTACGCTGGGCGCGGCGTTCGCCGGCCTGGCGGGCAGCTTCTTCGCCGCACGCCAGGGACTGGTGAATCCGGAATCGTTTACCTTCATCGAGTCGGCGCTGATCCTGGCGATCGTGGTGCTGGGCGGCATGGGCTCGCAGCTGGGCGTGATCCTGGCGGCGATCCTGCTGACCATCCTGCCGGAAGTGGCGCGCAGCTTTGCCGAATACCGCATGCTGATTTTCGGCCTGGTGATGGTGCTGATGATGATGTGGCGTCCGCAGGGCCTGTTGCCGGCGACGCGTCCTCATGTGGAGCTTCCACGATGACTGCGATGATGACAAACAATCAAACCTTGCTGGAAGTGTCCGGCTTGTCGATGCGCTTCGGCGGACTGCTGGCGGTTGACGGCGTGTCGCTGTCGGTGATGGAGCAGGAAGTCTTCGCCATCATCGGCCCCAACGGCGCCGGCAAGACCACCGTGTTCAACTGCATCAGCGGCTTCTACCAGCCGAGCAGCGGCGACATCAGCCTGGGCGGCGCATCGATTGCGCGCAAGCCCAGCCACGTCGTGGCGCAGCAAGGCCTGGTGCGCACTTTCCAGAACATCCGCCTGTTCAAGACGCTGAGCGTGGTCGAGAACCTGCTGGTGGCGCAGCACAATCAGATCAACAACAACCTGGTCTCGGGTTTGCTGAAGCTGCCCGGCTATCGCCGCGCCGAGAAGGAGGCGCTCGATCGCGCCGCCTACTGGCTCGAGCAGCTCGGCCTGACGGCGCTGGCCAATCGCGAAGCCGGCACCTTGTCGTACGGCCTGCAACGGCGCGTCGAAATCGCCCGCTGCATGATCACCAGGCCGCGCCTGCTGTTGCTGGACGAACCCGCGGCCGGCCTCAATCCGCAAGAGAAGCAGGAGCTGCAGCAGCTGATCGACCGTCTGCGCAGCGAACACGGCGTCGCCGTGCTGCTGATCGAACACGACATGAGCCTGATCATGGGCATTTCCGATCGCATCCTCGTGATGGAGCACGGCAAGCCCATCGTCACCGGTACGCCGGAGCTGGTGCGCAATGACGAGCGCGTGATCAAAGCCTACCTGGGAGAAGAATGATGTTGCAGTTTGAACAGGTACATACCCATTACGGCGCCATCGAAGCGCTGCATGGCGTATCGCTGAATGTGGAGAAGGGCGAGATCGTCACGCTGATCGGCGCCAACGGCGCCGGCAAGACCACCTTGCTGATGACCTTGTGCGGCAAGCCGCGCGCCTCGAGCGGCAAGATCATCTTCGAAGGCCAGGACATCACGCAGCGTTCGACGCATGAAATCATGCGCCTGGGCATGGCGATTTCACCGGAAGGCCGTCGTGTTTTCCCGAGCCTGACGGTACTGGAGAACCTCAAAATGGGAGCCTTTTTCGCCACCAATGACGCGATTGAAGAGGGCGTGCAGCACGTGTTCGGCCTGTTCCCGCGCCTGAAGGAACGCGCCAACCAGCGCGCCGGCACCATGTCGGGCGGCGAGCAGCAGATGCTGGCCATCGGCCGCGCGCTGATGAGCAAGCCGCGGCTGCTGCTGCTGGACGAACCGACGCTGGGCCTGGCGCCACTGGTGATTGCACAGATTTTCGAGATCATCCGCACCATTCGCGACCAGGGCGTGACGGTGTTCCTGGTCGAGCAGAACGCCAACAAGGCGCTGGGCGTGGCCGATCGCGGCTACGTGCTGGAAAACGGCCACGTCGTGCTGGCCGACACCGGCGCCAATCTGCTGGCCAACGATGCCGTGCGCAAGGCGTATCTGGGCCACGCTTAAACGGCATTGCCGGTTGCGGGTTGTCGAGTTTTTCGCAACGTGCGGCCGGCATTGTCGCGTGTTTTGCCTCCTGTGAAAAGTCGGCAGGGTCGGGTACAGTAGATCGCTTGCAGGGAGCCTGCATCAAGCCGATCACAGCGAGGGAAACACGTGTACCTACCCAGCCATTTTGCCGAATCCGATCGTGATGTCCTGCATCGCCTGATGCAGGCGCACCCCTTGTCGACGCTGACCACGCTGACGCCTTCCGGTCTCAACGCCGACCATATTCCGCTGTTGCTGAGTCCAGATGAAGGCGCACACGGCGTGCTGCGCGGCCACGTCGCGCGCGCCAATCCGGTGTGGCGCGAGCACGTGCCGGAGAGCGGCGCGCTGGCGATTTTCCAAGGCAGCGAGGCCTACATTTCCCCGGGCTGGTATCCCTCCAAAAAAGAAAACGGCAAGGCCGTGCCGACCTGGAATTACGCGGTCGTGCATGCCGCCGGCCCGTTGCGCATCGTCGACGATATCGAATGGCTGCGCGCGCAACTGACCCGCCTTACGGCGCGTCATGAAGCGGCGATGCCGCAACCGTGGTCGCCGGACGACGCGCCCGCCGACTACATCGAAAAAATGCTCAGTGCGGTGGTGGGTATCGAGATCGTCATCACTTCACTGACCGGCAAATGGAAGGTCAGCCAGAACCAGCCGGCGCAAAACAAGGCGGGCGTGGTCGCCGGTTTGCGCAGTCTCGGGCAGCCGGAAGCGGATGAGATGGCTGCGCTGGTGGCGAGCCGGGCAAAGACGGAATAGGGAAAAGGGCTGGCGGTTCAGGCGCTGCAGGTAGCGACCGACAGCACGACGCTGAGATAGCTGCCGTGGCGGTTGCGCGAGCGCGCCTTTTCCTTTTCCAGGCGGAAGATTTCCTGATAGTGCGATTGAATGCGCTGGCGCAGTTGCGTCAGGTCCTGCTCGGGAAGCGACGACAGCAGGGCTTGCGACTGCTGTTGCAAATCGCGGATCTGGCGGGTCAGTTGCCCTATGCGCTCGGAGATGTCTTCCACCACGGCAGAAGCGGCGTGGGCGGCGTATTTTCCGAATGGAGCGCTGGCAGGCATGGATTTCCCTCGCAGATATGAGTCCTGCTTCTTTTACGGCGCTTCAGGCGATTTCTTGAGGCCGAAATGCAAAACGGCGTGCCGGCAAGAGCGGGCACGCCGTCATGGCATTGATTTTTGATACCGTTAAATCACGCCGCGCCGGATCTGGTCCAGCTCGATCGATTCGAACAAGGCCTTGAAATTGCCTTCCCCAAAACCGTCATTGCCCTTGCGCTGGATGATCTCGAAGAAGATCGGTCCGATCAGCGTCTGCGTGAAGATCTGCAGCAGCAAGCCCTGGCCTTCGGTCGGTGCGCCGTCGATCAGGATCTTCAGTTCGCGCAGTGCAGCCAGGTCTTCCTTGTGGCCCGGGATGCGGCGTTCGACCAGGTCGTAGTAGGTATTGATGGTGTCCTGCAGCGGCACCTTGCGCTGATACAGCGTGCGAACGGTCCGGTAGATGTCGTCGGTGCCCAAGGCGATGTGCTGGATGCCTTCGCCGTTGTATTGCTTGATGAATTCCTCGATCTGCGACTTGTCGTCGGCGCTCTCGTTGATCGGGATGCGGATCTTGCCGCACGGGCTCGTCATCGCACGCGATTTCAGGCCGGTCAGCTTGCCCTCGATATCGAAATACTTGATTTCGCGGAAGTTGAACAGGCGCTCGTAGAACGACGACCAGATATCCATCGCGCCGCGCACGACGTTGTGGGTCAGATGATCGATATAGGTCAGGCCGACGCCGACCGGATTGCGCTCGACGCCGGGGAAAAATTCAAAGTCGATGTCGTAGATCGAACCGCGCTCGCCATAGCGATCCACCAGGTACAGCAGGGAGCCGCCGATGCCCTTGATGGCGGGGATGTTCAGCTCCATCGGACCGAGCTTGGCCGGCACGCCCTCGGCGCCCATTTCCAGCGCGCGCTTGTAGACCGCGGCGGCGTCCTTGACGCGGAACGCCATGGCGTTGACCGAGGCGCCGTGGACCTTGGCGAATTCGATGGCCTTGCTGTCAGGCTCGGCGTTGATGATGAAATTGATCTGGCCCTGGCGGTACAGCGTGACATTCTTGGAGCGGTGGCGAGCCACCGCGGAAAAGCCCATCGATTCCAGCACGGCGGCAATCGGCAGCGGATCCAGCGCGGCGTATTCGACGAACTCGAAACCGTCGGTGCCCATGGGGTTGTCGAACAGATCGGTGCTGCTGCGGGAGGAAGAAATTTGCGTGATTTGGCCCATCGTGGTCTCCTGATGTTCGGAGCGGGCCCGCGCAGTGTCGGCATGAATCCCTCGCACTCGCTCCGTGCTGGTATGTGTAAAGCCAGTTTATTGCAGGAGAAGTGCAAAATGTGATTGTTATTCGCGCATTCTTCGCGGTATCATGCACAAATTGTTCAAATTTATGCATAAAAGAGGGCGTTATGAGCACAATCACCGTAGACCGGTTTGATCTGGCCTTGCTGGCCGAATTGCAGCGCGACGGACACATCACCAACAGCGCCCTCGGACAGAAAGTCCATCTTTCCACGTCGCAGATCAGCCGCCGCGTGCAGCGGCTGGAAGAAGCCCACGTGATCGAGCGCTACACCGCAGTGCTGGACCCGGCCGTGATCGGCCTCGGCGTCACTGCCTTCACCAATGTCACGCTGGACCGCCAGGGCGAAACGCGCGGCATCCAGTTCGAAGAAGCGGTGCAGGACATGCCGGAAATCATGGAGTGCTTTTCGATCACCGGCGAAGCGGATTATATCCTGCGCATCGTCGCCCCCGATCTGGCAGCGTTTTCCGAGTTCATGATGACGCGTTTGCTGCGTTTGCCCGGCGTCACCAACGTCAAGTCCAACATCACGATGAAGCAGGTCAAGCATTCGCACGTGCTGCCGCTGGACCACGTCACGCAACCGGCGCAAAGCCGCCAGCGCATCAAGTTTTCTTCCTGAGCGCTTCCTGAGTTCGTCCTGATTTGCTGCACCGGATTTGAAAGCAAGGCCCGGAGTGCCGGGCCGGTTCCTGCTTTCTATACTGCGATGACCGTGTAACCAAAAGGTGTCATCATGTTCAGTATGCCTACCCGCAAGACCAATTCTTCCCCGGCTGTTGCCAGGATCGCCGCCGGCCTCGACGACCAGCGCTGGCAGGCCGTCACGCAACGCGACAAGGCCGCCGACGGCACTTTTTATTACGCCGTGCGCACCACCGGCGTGTATTGCCGGCCATCGTGTCCGTCGCGCCAGGCGCGGCGCGAAAACGTCGCCTTCTACGATACCGGCGTGCAGGCCGAGCAGGCCGGGTTCCGCGCCTGCAAACGCTGCAAGCCGAACGAAGCCGCGCTGGGCGAACGCCAGGCGCAGGCCATCGCCACCGTGTGTCGCGCCATCGAACAAGCCGAAGACTTGCCGTCGCTGGATGAGCTGGCGCAGATCGCCGGCATGAGCCGCTTCCATTTTCATCGCGTCTTCAAGGAAAAAACCGGCGTCACGCCCAAGGCCTACGCCGCCGCACAGCGGGCGCAGCGTCTGCGTGCCGGACTGGTCCAGGGCGACAGCGTCACCAACGCCATGTACGACGCCGGCTTCAATTCCAGCGGCCACTTCTACGCCGAATCCAGCGGTCGCCTCGGCATGACGCCGAGCGCTTATCGCGCCGGCGGCAGCGGCGCCCGGATTCGTTTCGCGGTGGCGCAATGCTGGCTCGGCGCGATTCTGGTGGCGACCACGGAAAAAGGCGTCTGCGCCATCACGCTGGGTGATGATCCCGATCAACTGGTGCGCGATCTGCAAGACCAGTTCCCGCAAGCCGAGCTGATCGGCGGCGATGCGGCGTTTGAGAAACTGGTGGCCAAGGTCATCGGCTTCATCGAGTCGCCGCAAGGCGATCTCAACCTGCCGCTCGATGTGCGCGGCACCGCTTTCCAGCAGCGCGTGTGGCAAGCCTTGCGCGATATTCCGGCGGGGCAGCGCGTGACGTATTCGGACATCGCCGGGCGCATCGGCAGTCCGACAGCGGTGCGCGCCGTCGCCAGCGCCTGCGCCTCGAACGCGATTGCGGTGCTGATTCCTTGCCACCGCGTGGTGCGCATGGATGGTTCGCTGTCCGGCTATCGCTGGGGCGTGGAGCGCAAGCAGGCCTTGCTTGAGCGGGAAGGAGACGGCAAGTCGTGACAGGCGATCTGTTTGCCGCCTTGCGCGCGCCGACCATCGAACACATCGCCGACGGCGCGACCTGGCTGCGCGCCTATGCCGAGGACGACGCGGCGGCGTTGATCGAAGCCATCGCGCAGGTCACCGCGCAGGCGCCGTTCCGGCAGATGCAGACGCCGGGCGGTTACACCATGTCGGTGGCGATGAGCAATTGCGGTGAACTGGGCTGGGTAACGGACCGGCGCGGCTATCGCTACCAGCGCGAGGATCCGCTGTCGCAGCAACCCTGGCCGGAGATGCCGGCCATTTTCCTGGCGTTGGCCGAGCGTGCCGCAGCCGCCGCCGGTTTCCACAACTTCCTGCCGGATGCTTGCCTGATCAATCGCTACACGCCGGGTGCGCGCATGTCGCTGCACCAGGACAAGAATGAACGCGACATGTCCCAGCCCATCGTCTCGGTCTCGCTGGGCTTGCCGGCGACCTTCCTGTTCGGCGGCGCCGGGCGTGCCGACAAGCCGCTGCGCATGCGCCTCGAGAGCGGCGACGTGGTGGTGTGGGGCGGTCCGGCGCGACTGCGTTTCCATGGCGTCGACACGCTGGCGCAGGGAGCGCATGCACTGACCGGCGATTGCCGCTACAACATCACGTTCCGCAAGGCCGGCTGACGCCGCTCCGGGACCGGATGACCCAAAACGGGGCGTCAAAAGACAAGCAAGGCCAACAGGTCTAAAATTCCGGTTTCCCCCAAAATTATCAGACAGGCCATCATGGAGACAGCGCTCAATCCGCCGGAAATGCCGCAGGCAAACCAACAGCAGGCCGTCGAGAAGACCGGCTTCCGCGTTCTCGGTGCGATCAGCTTTTCGCACTTCCTCAACGACATGATCCAGTCGCTGCTGCTGGCGATTTATCCGCTGCTGAAGGGCAACTTCCATCTGAGTTTCGCCCAGATCGGCCTGATCACGCTGACCTTCCAGGTCACCGCCTCATTGCTGCAACCGCTGGTCGGCCTGTATACCGACAAGCATCCGAAACCGTATTCGCTGGCCATTGGCATGGGTTCCACCCTGTGCGGCCTGCTGCTGCTGTCGGTGGCGCCGAATTTCGGCGTGCTGCTGGTGGCCGCCGCCCTGGTCGGCACCGGTTCATCGGTATTCCACCCTGAAGCGTCGCGCGTGGCGCGCATGGCTTCGGGCGGTCGCCACGGCCTGGCGCAATCGCTGTTCCAGGTCGGCGGCAACGCCGGCAGCGCGATGGGGCCGTTGCTCGCCGCATGGATCATCATCCCGGGCGGCCAGCGCAGCATTGCCTGGTTCACCATTGCGGCGCTGATCGCCATGGTGGTGCTGCGCCAGATCGGCCATTGGTATCAGCGCCAGCAACTGGCCGGCAAGACCAAGCCGAAGAAGAAATCGCACGGCTTCGTCGAACTGCCGCGCAACAAGGTCATCATGGCGGTCGGCATTCTGTTGCTGCTGATTTTTTCCAAGTACTTCTACATGGCCAGCCTGTCGAGCTACTTCACGTTCTACCTGATCAGCAAATTCCAGCTGTCGGTGCAGGACGCGCAGATCCACCTGTTCGTGTTCCTGTTCGCGGTCGCCATCGGCACCGTGGCGGGCGGGCCGATCGGCGACCGCGTCGGCCGCAAAGCGGTGATCTGGGTATCCATTTTGGGTGTGGCGCCGTTCACGCTGATGCTGCCTTACGCCAATTTGTTCTGGACCGGCGTGCTCACGGTGATCATCGGCATGATCCTGGCGTCGGCGTTCTCGGCGATCCTGGTGTTTGCGCAGGAACTGATGCCGGGCAAGGTCGGCACCGTCTCGGGATTGTTCTTCGGTTTCGCGTTCGGCATGGGCGGCATCGGCGCCGCGCTGCTGGGCAAGCTGGCCGACGTCACCGACATTTTCTTTGTCTATCAGGTGTGCGCGTTTCTGCCGCTGATTGGTTTGCTGGCGGCTTTCCTGCCCAAGCTGGAGCGGGTGCCGGCCACGGCATAGTTTTTCTCCCGAGGTGTCCGGCTTCCCGATGGAAGCCGGACACCGTCCTGTTTTACGCCGCCTTCTTTTTTCCTGCCTTCGCATCCTTTTGTTCCTGCTGCAAGCGTTGCTGCAACAGCGCCAGCACGGCCGCTTCTTCCGGACTCAGCGCATGCATTTCCTGCACCAGGTTGTCGCGCACCTGGTCCTTGAGCCGGCTGGCCGTCATGCCGTCCAGATACGATGAAATCACGTCCGGATGGACGTAGCATTTGCGACAGATGGTGGGGGTGTTGCCGAGCTTCTTGGCGACATGTTCGATCGCTTGCACGATGTTTTTCTTGGCTTGCGCATGCGAGTCGAATTGCTGGAATTCATCCAGCGCCAGCGCCGCCAGCACCGTCCCGGCCCAGGTGCGGAAATCCTTGGCGGTGTAGTCTTCGCCCGTGATCTCGTGCAGGTAATCGTTGACGTCGCCGGAACCGATGGTGTGCGTCTCGCCTTCTTCGTCGAGATACTGGAACAGGTCCTGACCGGGCAGGTCGAGCAGTTTCCTGACGATGCGCACCATGTAGGGATCGTGCAGCTTGATCGAGTGCTGCACGCCGCTCTTGCCGCGGAAATGGAATTTGATGTCGGGGCCGTCGATCTTGACATGGCGGTTGCGCAGCGTGGTGATGCCGAAGGATTGGTTGTTGCGCGCGTACTCATCGTTGCCGACGCGCATCAGCGTAGCCTGCAGCAGGTACACCACGGTGGCCAGCACCTTCTGTTTGCTCAGGCCCTTTTTTTTCAGGTCGTGCTCAAGACACTTGCGGATCTGCGGCAGCGCATGCGCAAAAGCGATCATGCGTTGGTACTTGACCTCGTCGCGCACGATGCGCCAGCGCGCGTGATAGCGATATTGCTTGCGTTGCCTGGCATCGCGGCCGGTGGCCTGGATATGACCGTTGGCCCAGGGGCAAATCCATACGTCTTCCCATGCCGGCGGAACCGCCAGGGCCTTGATGCGGGCCAGCGTGGCGTCGTCGTCGATGGTTTTTCCATCGGCATCGGTATAGGTGAACTCGCCGTCGCTGCGGGTGCGCAGGATGCCTGGCGTGTCGTCGTTGACATAGCGCAGGCCGCTTTCGCGCGCCATTTGTTTGGCAGTGGGGACGGGCGGCGTCGTGGCGGGAGGGCAGTCGGCGTGACGCTGGGCTTGGGCGTGCATACGAAGGTCTTTCTTCAAGAGGACTTGCGTTTGCGGACAATGAAGGCGGCACCGATAGGCGTGGCGTCTTCGTTATTTTCGTTGTGGCGGCAGGGGGAATTCCCTGCGGCGGATCAATTATCGACTGATTGCCCGTGCGGTAATGTCAGCGTGCGCAGATAGCGCTTGTGAGACTTTTCCTACAGCCGGACACCAGCAGGAAAGGCATCCGCAAACGAAAAAGGCCGAAGCAAGGAGCTTCGGCCCGGCAGGCGGTGCTTGTATCGTATGTAATAGAAATGTACGTGAAGACTTGCCGCGCCTTACGCCGTGACCGCTGAAGAAAATTGCCGCTGCCCAAGATAGCGCGCCACCGATAAATCATCTGAAGCGATCGCCGGGCGCTTGCCCGAAATCAGATCCGCCAGCAAGCGGCCCGAGCCGCATGACATGGTCCAGCCGAGCGTGCCGTGGCCGGTATTAAGGAACAGGTTGTTCAGCGGCGTGGCGCCGACGATCGGGGTGCCATCCGGCGTCATCGGCCGCAGCCCGGTCCAGAAGCTGGCTTGCGCGGTATTGCCGGCGCCCGGGAACAGATCGTTGACCACCAGCTCCAGCGTGGCGCGGCGCTTCGGGTTGAGTTCCTTGTTGAAACCCACCACTTCCGCCATGCCGCCCACGCGGATACGGTTGTCGAAGCGGGTGACGGCGATCTTGTAGGTTTCGTCGAGGATGGTCGAGACCGGGGCGGCTTGCGAATCGACCACCGGCACGGTGATCGAATAGCCTTTCAACGGATAGACCGGGATGTCGACGATGCGGCGCATGAAATTGGCGGAGTAAGAACCCAGCGCCACCACGTAAGCATCGCCGCGCACCAGCTCCTTGCCGCACACGACCCCGTCGATATCGTCGCCGGCCACTGCCAGCGCCTGGATGTCCACGCCGTAGCGGAACTGCACGCCGAGCTCTTCGGCCATTTTCGCCAGCTTGGTGGTGAACAGCTTGCAGTCGCCGGTTTCATCGTTGGGCAGGCGCAAGCCGCCGGTCAGCTTGTGGCTGACTTTCGCCAGTGCGGGTTCGGCGCCGGCCAGCTGGTCGCGGCTCAACAGTTCGAACGGCACGCCGGTCTGGCGCAGCACGGCAATGTCTTTGGCCGCGCCGTCGAACTGCTCTTGCGTGCGGAACAGCTGCAACGTGCCTTGCTGGCGGCCTTCGTAATCGATGCCGGTGGCGGCGCGCAATTCGCGGAAACAGTCGCGGCTGTATTCAGCCAGGCGCACCATGCGTTCCTTGTTGACGGCATAACGGTCGGCGCTGCAATTACGCAGCATCTGCCACATCCAGCGCAACTGCTGGAACGTTCCGTCCGGGCGGATCGCCAGCGGTGCATGTTCTTCAAACATCCATTTCAGGGCTTTCAGGGGAATGCCGGGCGCGGCCCACGGCGAGGCGTAGCCGGGCGAGATCTGGCCGGCGTTGGCGAAGCTGGTTTCCAGCGCCGGACCCGGCTGGCGGTCGAGCACCGTGACCTGATGGCCGGCCTTGGCCAGATAGTAGGCGCTGGTGACGCCGATGACCCCGCTGCCCAGAATGACGACGCGCATGATGGATTCCCCGAAATGATGGTGAGTATGTAGAATATAAAACCATGATATTGGCAATCAACCAGTATTTGTTTTGGTATTAATGTTAAAAAACGAGAATAAATAATGAGAACTCAGCAGCTTTCAGTACGCACCCTCGACAAGCTGGACCGCCGTATCCTGGCGGTCCTGCAAAAGGACGGCCGCATCTCGATGAAAGACCTGGGAGAGCAGGTCGGCCTGTCGATCACGCCTTGCATCGAACGCGTCAAGCGCATGGAGCGCGACGGCGTCATCAGCGGCTACTACGCGCGTATCGATCCGGCCACGCTGGGTGCGACCTTGCTGGTGTTCGTCGAGATCACGCTCAATCACAAGTCGGGCAACATGTTCGAGCAATTCCGCCGCGAAGTGCTGCGCATCCCGGAGGTGCAGGAATGCCATCTGGTGTCGGGCGACTTCGATTACCTGATCAAGGCGCGCATCCGCGGCATGGCCGAATACCGCAAGCTGCTCGGCGATATCCTGCTGCAGTTGCCGGGCGCGGCGCAGTCGAAGAGCTACGTGGTGATGGAAGAGATCAAGGAAACCCTGGCGTTGCCGCTGGAAGAGTGAGGGTAATGAGGGGAGTGAGGCAATTTGCCAACGCAGTATTCTTTCAAGTCTTTTTAAAGTAGTTTTTTCAATCAGGAAAAAATCGGCAGGACCGTGTTGTTCTCGCGGCTTTCAACGATTTTCCAGCTGCACCATCTCGTCTCACGGCCGTGTTCTGCGGCCGATATTTCCTTTGCTTTCAGCAAGCCGTGCGCCCGTATTTTTGCGGCCTGCAACCGTCGTTTCGCGCCGCCCGCAATCTGCCCCGGTTTGGTGACGACCGGACTTTCCTCGCTCGATTTTGGAGCAGTGCAGCATTTATGTTACTTAATAACAGTCCTTGCTTTTTCTTCTTATCGTGCATGGGTAGAGAGGTTTGCTTGTTTTAATGCTCGTTTACTCATTGCTGCGGTAGAGATCGTGATATAAACTACCAAAAAATTTCAGCAAGCAATCCACAGCAAATAACAATGCCAATAAGAAATGAACAGCTGGACGCTGAGACCGCCGCAAGGCGTGTATCGCGACAGTTGGCGAAGCCAGGATTTTTAACCCAGCAGCATCGAGGAGAGGATGATGACAGTGCGAACTTTTTTACCGTCGTTCAACAAGGGCAGGCGTCTGCTATTTCAATGTGCAGTGAGCGCCGCCGTGTTGGTTGCGACGGGCGTATCGCCGCTGGCGCAGGCAGCTCCCGGTGGCGTCGCCAACCTGGCGATGGTGGCCGAGCCGCAAACGCTGGATCCGATGGCCTCGACCACCGATCTGGTCGCCACCATCATGCAGCACGTCTATGAACCGCTGTATACCTTCGACGCCAAGTGGGTCATCCAGCCGATGCTGGCGGAAAGCCTGCCCAAAGTGAGCGCCGACGGCAAGACAGTCACCATCGAATTGCGCAAGGGCGTCAAGTTCCACAACGGCAAGGAGATGAAGTCCGACGACGTCGTCGCTTCGCTCAAGCGCTGGATGGACATCGCGCCGCGCGGCAAGGCCGTATCGAAAGAGATCAAGAGCCTCGACGCCAAGGGGCCTTATACCGTCGTCCTGAGCATGCAGAACGCGTATGCGCCGCTGCTGGCGCACCTGGCGCTGCCATCCGGCTTCGCCGCGATCATGCCCAAGGAGTCCGCCGTCAATCCGCTCAAGGATTTCATCGGCACCGGTCCTTACCAGTTCAAGGAACGCAAACCTGACCAATACGTATTGCTGACCCGCTTCGACGGCTACAGCGCACGCAAGGAAGCGGCCAGCGGTTACGCCGGCAAGCGTGAAGCCCTGTTGTCCGAGCTGCGCTTCATTCCCGTGCCGAATCCGAACACCCGCGTGGAAGGCTCGCTGTCCGGCCAGTACCAGTTCGCCGATCTGCTGCCGGCCGAGGCTTCGCCGCGTCTTGCAGGCAAGTCCAATGTCGTGCCGGTCATCACCGCGCCGTTCGGGTTCCCGTACGTGGTGCTCAATACAGTGACCGGCCCGCTGCAAAAGCAGGGCGTGCGTCAGGCCATCCAGGCTGCGCTCAACATGAAGGAAATCATGACCGCCGGTTTCGGCGATCCGAAGTTCTTCTCCGTCGAAGGCAATCACTTCCCGAAGGGCTCGCCGTTCTATTCGATGGACGGGGTGGCCGCCTATAACCAGGCCAACGCCGCCAAGGCGCGCGACCTGGCTGCCAAGGCCGGGTACAAGGGCGAGCCGGTCAAGATCCTGACCAGCAAGCAGTACGAGTTCCACTACCGCATGGCGCTGGTCATGGGTGAAGAACTCAAGCTGGCCGGTTTCAAGGTGGACATGCAGGTGGTCGACTGGGCGACGCTGATCCAGCGCCGCAACGATCCGGCGCTGTGGGACATCTACATGACGCATTCGGCCTTCCTGCCAGAACCGACCTTGTCGCCGCCGCAGTTGAGCGATGGCGCACCGGGCGGCTGGAAGAGCGCCGGCAAGGACGTTTCGGTCACGGTGTTCTCGCACGAAATGGACCCGGCCCATCGCGGCGCACTGTGGGGCAAGGTGCAGAGCGTGGTCTACGACGAAGTGCCTTACATTCGCCTGGGCAGCTTCAACAGCCTGACCGCTCGATCCGCCAAGCTGCAGGGCTATGTGCCGATGCCATGGCCGTATTTCTGGAATACCAAGCTGGCTGACTGATCATTGCGATGAAGTTGGGCGTTCTGCCCGCCGGTAGAACGCCCAGCGGCAATGTCGTGTTTTTTGTACTGCAGAGGCAAGCGGTTTTCATCCTCGATGAAGCCGCTTGGCCGGCTGCATCCTTCTTTCCTTAACGGATTTCACGTTTATGTTACGTTACCTGTCAGGACGCTTCACCGGCATGGTGATCGTCATGCTGATCGTCGCCGTGCTGGTGTTCTTCATCACGCGCCTGGCGCCGGGCGATCCGGCTGCAATCATGCTGGGCGACCAGGCCACGGCGGCCGATATCGCCAAACTGCGTGCGCAGTACGGGCTCGATCAGCCCTTGCTCGTGCAGTTCGGCTTCTGGCTCAAGGAGCTGGCGCAGGGCAATCTCGGCCAATCGATTTTCTTGCAGATGCCCGTCACCGAAGCGCTGGCGTCACGCACCGAACCGACTTTCTTCCTGACCATTTTTTCGGTGGCGCTGGCCTGCCTGATCGGCATCCCGTGCGGCATCGTCTCGGCGGTGTGGCGCGGCCGCGCAGTCGATCAGATTTTCACCGGCGTCGCGATGCTGGGCGCCAGCATTCCGAGCTTCTGGTTCGGCCTGATCCTGATGCAGATATTTGCCGTCAAGATGGGCTGGTTCCCGGTGGCCGGCTACGGCGACCCGGGCGCCCCATTGCTGGATCGCCTGCATCACCTGCTGTTGCCGGCGGTGGTCCTGGGCGTGCTCAACTCGGCGCTGATCATTCGTTTCACCCGCGCCTCGATGCTCGACGTGCTGTCGGATGACTACGTGCGCACGGCGCGCGCCAAGGGCCTTAACGAGCGCCGCGTGATCCTGCGCCATGCCTTGCGCAATGCGCTCATTCCGGTAGTCACCGTGATCGGCCTGACGGCGGCGCTGATGATCGGCGGTGCGGTGGTGACCGAGACCGTGTTCGGTTTGCCGGGCGTGGGCAACCTGGTGGTGTCGGCGGTGCAGCGGCGCGACTATCCGGTGATCCAGGGCGCCTTGCTGGCGATTGCCGTGATCTACGTGCTGATCAACCTGGCCATCGATTTGCTGTACACGCTGATCGATCCGCGCGTGCGTTATTAATTCCTCGGAACCCAACTTCCCATGTTTGCTTTCCTTTCCAAATTCATGCGGCGCAAGCTGGTCATGTTCGGCGTGTTCACCTTGGTGGCGCTGACCTTGCTGGCGATCATCGTGCCGCTGACTTCTCCTTACGATCCGTCCGCGCTGGACATCATGGCGCGCCTGCAGGCACCGTCCGGCGCGCACTGGTTCGGCACCGACGAGTTCGGCCGCGACATCTTCACGCGCGTGCTGACCGGCGGCCGCTATTCGCTGACCATCGGTGCGCTGGTGGTGGTGGTGGCGCTGGCAGCGGGCGTGCTGATGGGCCTGTGCGCCGGTTTCTTCAAGCGCTTGGATGCGCCGATCATGCGCGTGGTCGACGCCATGATGTCGTTTCCCGACATCCTGCTGGCGATTGCGCTGGTGGCGATCCTCGGTTCGTCGCTGATCAACGTGGTGCTGGCGCTGGCGATCGTCTATACGCCGCGGGTAGCGCGCATCGTGCGGGCCTCGACGCTGGTGGTGCGCGAGCTGCTGTTCGTGGAAGCAGCGCGCGCCCTCGGCGTGTCGACTACACGCATCGTGTTTTTCCATGTGCTGGGCAACATCCTGTCGCCGATCCTGGTGCAGGGGACGTTCATTTTTGCCTACGCGATCCTGGCGGAAGCCGGCTTGTCCTTCCTCGGCGTCGGCGTACCGCCCGAACTGCCGACCTGGGGCACGATGATTTCATCCGGCCAGGCGTACGCCGAACAGGCGATCTGGCTCGTGGTATTTCCCGGCATTGCCATTGTCTTGTCGGCGCTGTCGCTGCAAATGGTGGGCGACGGCTTGCGCGACATGCTCGACCCGCGTCTGCGCAAGAGTCTTTGAGAGGTAGCTGATCATGCAACACATTATTGCGCCCAAGGGGGCGCCGCTGCTGGAGGTGGATAACCTGCAGACGCATTTCTTTACCGAGCAGGGCACCGTCAAGTCGGTCGACGGCGTCAGTTTCAGCGTCAATGCCGGCGAGACGCTGGCGGTGGTGGGCGAGTCCGGTTCCGGCAAGTCGGTGACCAGCCTGTCGATCATGGGCCTGATCCCGGCCGACGCCGGCCGCGTGGTCGGCGGCAGCATGCGCTTCAAGCGCCGCAACGGCGACACCGTCGATCTTGCGCGACTGTCGCAGAGCCAGTTGCGTCAATTGCGCGGCAATGAAATCGCGATGGTTTTCCAGGAGCCGATGACCAGCCTCAATCCGGTCTTCACGCTGGGCGAGCAGATCGCCGAGAGCGTGCGGCTGCATCTCGGCAAGAGTCACCGGGACGCCATGATCCATGCCCAGCGCATGCTGGAGCTGGTCGAGATTCCGGCTGCGGCGCGCCGCTTGTATGAGTATCCGCATCAGCTGTCGGGCGGCATGCGCCAGCGCGTGATGATCGCGCTGGCCTTGTCGTGCAATCCGACGCTGCTGATCGCCGACGAGCCGACGACTGCGCTCGACGTCACCATCCAGGCGCAAATCCTGGCGCTGCTGCAAAAACTGCAGCGCGAGACCGGCACCGGCATCCTGTTCATCACCCATAACCTCGGCGTGGTGGCGGAGATCGCCGATCGGGTCGCGGTCATGTATGCAGGCCGGATGGTGGAGCAGGGCAACGTGCCGCAGATTTTCGACAAGCCGCAGCATCCCTACACCACCGGCTTGCTCAATTGCCTGCCGGGGCGCAGCAAGCGCCATGCGGTCGCCGGCGAACGTCCGCGCCTGGCGGCCATTCCCGGTCAGGTCGCGAGTCCGTTGGCGCCGCCGCCGGGTTGTGCTTTCGAGCCGCGCTGCAGCCAGGCAAGCGACGTCTGCCGCCAGGCGATGCCGTCGCTGACGCTGGGGGCCGATGGCCACAATGTCCGTTGCATACTGAGGGAATCGGCATGAACAACGCCACAAGCACCGCCACAAACAACGCCATCGCTACACCTCTGGTCGAGGTGCGCAATCTGAAGAAGTATTTCAACGGCAAGCAAAAGGATGCGCCGATTCGCGCGGTCGACGACGTCAGCTTCACCATCGCCCCGGGCGAGGTGCTCGGCCTGGTCGGCGAATCCGGCTCCGGCAAGAGCACGGTCGGCCGCACCTTGCTGCGCCTGATGGAAAGCAGCGGCGGCGAAATCCGTTATCAGGGTGAGGAGATATCCACGCTTTCCCCTGCACGCATGCGCGCGCTGCGGCGCGAGATGCAGATCATTTTCCAGGATCCCTACGCCAGCCTGAATCCGCGCCAGCGCGTGCGCGACATCATCGGCGAGGCGCTCGATACCCACGGCCTGCATCGCGGTGCGGCGCGTGGGGCCCGCATCGCCGAACTGCTGCAACTGGTCGGCCTGCGCGCCGAGCATGGCGCGCGCTATCCGCATGAGTTTTCCGGCGGGCAGCGCCAGCGCATCGGCATCGCGCGTGCACTGGCGGTGGAGCCGCGTTTCATCGTCGCCGACGAGCCGGTGTCGGCGCTGGATGTGTCGATCCAGGCACAGGTGATCAACCTGCTGCAGGACTTGCGTCAGCGTTTCAACCTGGCGATGCTGTTCATTTCGCATGACCTTGACGTGGTGGAATACATCTGCGACCGCGTAGTGGTGCTGTATCTCGGCAAAGTGATGGAAATCGCCCCGGCGGCGGCCCTGTTCGAGCGGCCCCTGCATCCGTATTCGCAAGCCTTGCTGGCAGCTTCGCCGAAGCCGGAGTCGGACGCCCGCGAGCAGGCCCTGCTGCGCAAGCCTCTGCAAGGCGATTTGCCCAGCCCGGCCAATCCGCCGTCGGGGTGCGTGTTCCGCACGCGTTGTCCTTACGCACTGGAACTGTGCGCGGCGACGGTGCCGCAGTTGAAGGAAGTCGCGCCGGGCCGTTGGCGCGCCTGCCTGCGCGAAGACGTGCTGCTGTAGGAGGAGGGGGCTCTTCACGGAGCTCTTCGCTGTACTCTTTTTTATCGGGGCGTACTGTGTACGCCGTTCCGATCACGCTGCCTTAAACTGGTCACCATCTGAAATTGTATTGGTGGAGCACACATGGCCAAGGCTGGCAAAGCGAAGATCGAAACCTATAACAATCCCGCAGGCGGGTGGGGCGCGCTGAAGTACGTCGCGCTCAACCTGGTCAAGGAACATGTCGCCGACGGCAAGGGCCTGCGCACTTTGTTGTCGCAAAACCAACCAGACGGTTTCGATTGCCCCGGCTGTGCCTGGCCCGACCGCGAGCATACTTCGACCTTCGAGTTCTGCGAAAACGGCGTCAAGGCGGTGGCGGCCGAGGCTACCAAGAAACGCGTCACCAACGATTTCTTTGCGCGCCATACCGTCGCCGAGCTGATGCAGCAGTCGGACTACGAACTCGAAGATCATGGCCGCCTGACCGCGCCGATGGTCTACGACGCCGTCAGCGACAAGTACGTGCCGATCGCCTGGCCCCAGGCTTTCGAGCTGATCGCCCGGCATCTCAATGCGTTGCCCGATCCCGACATGGCCGACTTTTACGTGTCCGGGCGCGCCAGCAACGAGGCGGCGTTCCTGTTCCAGTTGTTTGTTCGTCAATACGGCACCAACAACTTCCCCGATTGCTCCAACATGTGCCACGAGCCGACCAGCGTCGGCTTGCCGGGCACGGTCGGCGTCGGCAAGGGCACCGTGCTGCTGGACGACTTCGACCTGTGCGACACCTTGTTCCTGTTCGGCCAGAATCCCGCCACCAATCATCCGCGCATGATGGGCGAGTTGCGCCATGCATCCAAGCGCGGCGCCACCATCGTCGCCATCAATCCGCTCAAGGAGCGCGGCCTGGAGCGCTTCGCCGATCCGCAAAGCAAGATGGAAATGCTGACCATGGGCAGCACCCAGATCAGTTCGATGTTCATCCATCCGACCCTGGGCGGCGACCTGGCGCTGATCAAAGGCGTCATCAAGCGCACCATCGAGCTCGACGACGAAGCCGTGGCGGCAGGCGCCGAGCGCGTGCTGGACGTGCAGTTCATCGCCGAGCACACTTCCGGCTTCGAGGAATTCGCCGCCGATGCGCGCGCCCAGAACTGGGAAGACATCATCGGCGAGTCCGGCGTCTCGCGTGCAGACATCGAAAAACTGACCCAGGTCTACGTGCGCGGCAAGGCCGTGATCGCCACCTGGGGCATGGGCCTGACCCAGCACAAGCATGCCGTCGGCACCATCCAGCTGTTGTCCAACATGATGATGTTGCGCGGGAATATCGGCCGTCCCGGCGCCGGCCTGTGCCCGGTGCGCGGTCACTCCAACGTGCAGGGCGACCGCACCGTCGGCATTGATGAGAAGCCGACCGACGCGTTCCTCGATCGGCTGGAGCAGGTGTTCGAATTCAAGGCGCCGCGCCACCACGGCAACGACACCGTGGGTTCGGTGATGGCGATGCTGGAAGGCCGCACCAAGGTCTTCATCGGGCTCGGCGGCAACTTCGCCATGGCCACGCCCGATACGCCGCGCACCTTCGACGCAATGCGCTCGTGCAACCTGACGGTGCATATCACCACCAAGCTCAACCGCAGCCATCTGGTGCACGGCAAGGACGCACTGATCCTGCCGACGCTGGGCCGTACCGAGATCGACCGGCAGGCCGGTGGTGCGCAAGGCGTGACGGTGGAAGACTCGATGAGCATGGTGCACGTCTCCTACGGGATCAACAAGCCGGCCTCGGAGCTGTGCATGTCGGAAACCGCGATCGTCGCGCACATCGCCGAAGCCACCATGAAGCATCGCAACAACGGCAAGAAGATCGAGTGGCTGTGGTACGCTGAAGATTATTCGCGCATCCGCGACGCCATCGAGAAAGTCTACGATTCCTTCAAGGACTACAACCAGCGCATCACCAATCCGGGCGGTTTCCATCTCGGCGTCGCTTCACGCGAACGCGTGTGGAAGACCGATACCGGCAAAGCCAATTTCGTGGTGCATGCGATTCCGCTGGATACGCCTATCCATCGCGCGCGCAAGATCCACGGCGACAAGCTGATGACGCTGATGACCACGCGCTCGCACGATCAGTACAACACCACCATCTATGGCATGGACGACCGTTATCGCGGCGTGTTCGGCCAGCGTCGCGTGATCTTCATCAACAAGCAGGATCTGGAGATGCTGGGTCTGAAGGATGGCGAATGGGTTGACGTGGTCAGCGTCTGGGACGACGGCATCGAGCGTCGCGCCGACGGTTTCCTGCTGGTCGAGTACGACATCCCGCGCGGTTGCCTGGGCAGCTACTATCCGGAAACCAATCCGCTGGTGCCGCTGGAGAGCTTCGCAGACAAGGCGCGCACGCCGACGTCGAAGTCGATTCCGGTGCTGCTGCATCGCGCCGCCGTGCAACACGCCAAGGTCGCGTAGACAAGCTCATGAACGAAGATCCGGAAGCCTTGCCGCCCGAGCTGGTGCGCATCCTGGACGAGTTGTACCAGGAGCACCAGCGCAGCGGCGCGCCGCTGTCGCTGGCGCGCCTGTCCAAGCGCACTGAACTGCGCATGAGCACATTGCGCAGGTTTTTGACGGCGCTGGAAGAGGCGGGGATTGCGACCGTGGTGGTCAACGATGACGGCACCGGCAACGCGACCCTGACCGCCACCGGGCTCAGGCTGCACGGTTAGCGGCGGCGCTAACTCAACTCCGCGACGATCTTTCCGATCGTCTTCAACGCTTTTTCGATCTCGGCCGACCACGTATAGCTGTAGTTGAGCCGGATGAAATTGCTGTACTGATTGGTGGCGGCAAAGATGCGCCCCGGTGCGATCGTGATGCCCAGCACCAGGCAGCGCCGGTACAACTCCATCGCTTCCACGCGCGGCGGCAGCTCTATCCACAGAATGTAGCCGCCGGCCGGCTCCGACACGCGCGTCCCCTCCGGAAAAAATCGCAGCACGAAATGGCGCATCAGGTCGCGCTGCTGCAGCAGGCCGCGCCGTACGCGCCGCAGGTGGCGTTCGTAGCCGCCTTGCGTCAGGTATTCGGCAATCGCGCGCTGCGGGATGGTGGGCGTAGCCAGCGTGTTGAGGAACTTGAGTTTCTCGACCTGGTTGCGGTAGCGTCCCGGGATCGCCCAGCCGACCCGGTAAGCCGAGCTCAGGCTCTTGGAAAACGACGAACAGTGCAGCACCAGGCCGTCGCGGTCATAGGTCTTGAGCGACGTCGGATGCGCAGCGCCGTAGAACAGTTCACTGTAGACCGCATCCTCGATCAGCGGCATGTCGTGCTGATGCGCGAGGTCGACCAGGCGCTTCTTGTTCGCGTCCGGCATCATCGAGCCGAGCGGATTCTGGAAATTCGGCATCACCATGCAAGCCGATATCTTCTGCGTCCGGAGCACTTCTTCAAGCGCATCGAGGTCCATGCCGGTCAGCGGATCGGTGGGGATTTCGACGGCGCGCATGCCCATGCGTTCGATCGCGTGCAGCATGGCGTAGAAGGTCGGGGTTTCGACCGCGATGGTGTCGCCCGGTTGCGCCACGGCCTGCAGGCAGAGGTTGATGGCTTCGGTGGCGCCGACGGTGATGATGATGTCTTCCGGATCGACGGCCAGGCCGGTTTCCAGGTAGCGCCGGGCGATCTGGCGCAACAGGTCGGGATGGCCCGGCGGCAGGTCGGTGAAGACGCTGAAGCTGTCGCTGTTGCGCGTGATGCGGCCGACGTACTGGCCGATGCGCTGCGACGGGAACAGCGCCGGATTCGGATAGGGCGAGCCGAGCGGGATGGTACCGTCCTGCTGGATGGTCCTGAGCGTGGCCAGCACCAGTCGGCTGACGTCAACTTCATGCGGCTGCTGGGTAGCGGGGTGCGAGGGCGGCAACAGCGTCACGGCGCTCGGCGTGCTCGCCGGCATAGCGGTCTTGCGTACGAAGTAGCCGGACTGCGGATGGCTTTCGATGATGCCGCGGCTTTCCAGCAATTCGTAGGCGCGCACGACGGTGGTCACACTCAGGCTGTGCTGCTGGCTGGCGACCCGCACCGAGGTCACGCGCTCGCCGGGTTGCAGCACGCCGGCGCTGATCGATGCCGCCAGTTCATCGGCGAATTTCTTGTAGAGCGGGATCTGGGGCGTTGTGGGTGTGCGCGGCATGCTTTTTTATATTGTGCTGTTATGCTTCTTGGGACGCATTCTACAGAAAGGCGCAGCACATGATCACTGTCCACCATTTGAACAACTCCCGCTCGCAACGTGTACTCTGGCTGCTGGAAGAGCTGGGGCTGGAGTACGACATCAAGTTCTACCAGCGCGATCCCAAGACCATGCTGGCGCCGAAGGAGCTGATGCAGGTGCATCCGCTCGGCAAGTCCCCGGTGATCACAGACGGCGACCTGACCATCGCCGAGTCCGGCGCGATCATCGAATACCTGGTCGAGCGCTACGGCGACGGCCGCTTCATCCCTGCAGCCGGCACGCAGGATCGCCTGCGTTATCGCTACTGGCTGCACTATGCCGAAGGCTCGGCGATGCCCTTGCTGCTGCTCAAGCTGATTTTCAGCCGCCTGCCGAAATCGGTGCCGGCGCTGATCCGGCCGGTGGCGCGCCTGATCTGCGGCGGCGTGCTGGGCCGCCTGGTCGAGCCGCAACTGAAGCGTCACTTGCACTATCTCGAAGGCGAACTGGCCCGCGGCGGCTGGTTTGCCGGCAGCAGCTTTTCTGCGGCGGACATCCAGATGAGCTTCCCGATCGAAGGCGCGCGTTCGCGCGGCGGCCTGGATGCGCACTACCCGAACCTGCTCAAATACCTCGAGGCGATTCACGCGCGGCCGGCTTATCAGCGCGCATTGCAGCGTGGCGGGCCGTACGAGTTGTTGCGCTGACCCTGCGCTAAATGGTCTTCACGTGAAAACGCCGCAGCGATCCTGCGGCGTTTTTCATTGGGTCATTGGGGCGGGGTCTTGTATCGGCGTGCAGCCGCATGTATCGCAAAGTAAATCCCTGATTTGGGTCTGTATTTTTTCTTATAGTAGAAGTTATAATGAGAATTATTATTATTTAGATGGCCTCAGCCGCTCGCAACACATCATGAAGCAAGCCTCCATCGCCGGGAAATTGCCTGACCAGAAGCGCCGCTCGTTCTGGCTCAGGCACCTGCATCAGTGGCACTGGATCAGTTCGGCGATTTGCCTGGTGGCAATGCTGCTGTTCGCCGCCACCGGCATCACGCTGAATCACTCGGCGCAGATCGAGGCGCACCCGCAGGTCTCCGGCAAGCAGGGGCAATTGCCGCATGATTTGCTGGTGCAGCTGAGCGCGCAGGAACACCGGGATAAAGACGCCGTACCGGCGCCGCTGGCGCGCTGGCTCGACCAGCAGTTCGGCATTGACGTCGGTCCGCAGCCCGGCGAGTGGTCGCCCGAAGAGCTGTATGTCTCGCTGCCGCGTCCGGGTGGCGACGCCTGGCTGCGCGTGGACCTCGGCAACGGCAAGATCGAATACGAAAAAACCGACCGCGGCTGGGTGTCGTACTTCAACGACTTGCACAAGGGCCGCAATACCGGCGCGGCATGGAGCTGGTTCATCGACATCTTCGCCGTCGCCTGCCTGGTGTTTTGCATTACCGGATTGTTCCTGCTGCAGCTGCATGCCGGCAACCGCCCGGTCACCTGGCCGCTGGTCGGTCTTGGGCTGGTGGTGCCGCTGGTGCTGGCGATCGTTTTCATCCACTGATTTTTTCCACGATTTTATTCACGAATGAGGTTGAGTCATATGCGCATGCTGGTTCCTGGTCTCTTGCCGACGGCGTTGTCGGCTGCCCTGACGGGCGTGGTGTCGTTGCCGGCGGTTGCGGCGGACCTGAATGTCAAAGTCGAAATCCCGCGACTGAATGTGGCCGAGTATCACCGTCCCTACGTCGCGGTCTGGCTGGAGCGTCCCGACCAGAGCGTCGCGGCCACGCTGGCCGTGTGGTACGACGTCAAGAAGAAGGACAAGGAAGGCGAGAAATGGCTGAAAGACCTGCGCCAATGGTGGCGTCGCACCGGCCGTGAAGTCCACATGCCGGTCGACGGCGTGAGCGGCGCCACGCGTCCCGCGGGCGACCAGCAACTGACCTTGAGCAGCGACAAGGGGCCGCTGGCGCAATTGCCTGCCGGGGACTACATCCTGATGGTCGAAGCGGCGCGTGAAGTCGGCGGCCGCGAAGTGGTCAAGGTGCCGCTGCAATGGCCGCCGAAGACTGCGCAAACCGCCAGGGGCAAGGGAGAATCCGAGCTCGGCGCCATCACGCTCGACTACAAACCTTAACGCCAGGGGACGACATGAAAACCTCTTTCAAACTCGCCGCGATGGCGATGACGCTGGCGATCGCTCTGCCGCTGCCGCTGCCGGCCAGCGCACACCGCACCTGGCTGCTGCCGTCGGCGACGGTATTGTCGGGCAATGATCCCTGGGTCAGCGTCGATGCTGCGGTGTCCAACGATCTGTTCTTCTTTGAAAGTTTCGCGCTGAAGCTCGACGGCCTGCAAGTGATTGCGCCGGACGGCACGTTCGCCAAGCCGGAGAATGCTTACACCGGCAAACTCCGCACCAGCTTCGATGTCCATCTGACGCAAGGCGGCACGTACAAAGTCGCGGTGTTGAGCAACAGTGTGTTCGGCACCTACAAGGACGCCGCCGGCCAGACCAAGCGCTGGCGCGGCACCGTCGAGACCATGAGCACGATCATTCCGGCCGATGCAAAAGATGTGCAGGTGACGCAGATGCAGGGCCGCATTGAAACCTTCGTCACTGCCGGCAAGCCGTCCAGAAAAGTGCTGGACCTGACCGGTACAGGACTGGAGCTGCAGGCCATCACGCATCCGACCGATCTGATCACCGGTGAAACCGCCGTCTTCCGCATGGTGCTCGACGGCAAACCGGCCGCCAGCCTCAAGGTGACGGTGGTGCCCGGTGGTACGCGCTATCGCGACAAGTTGAACGAACAGACGCTGACGACGGACACCGACGGAAAATTCAGCGTGACCTGGCCGGCGGCTGGTATGTACTGGCTGGAGGCCACGGTCAAGGACAACAAGCCCAACCTCAAGCCGGCCACGGATCGCCGCGCCAATTACACCGCCACCTTGGAAGTGCTGGCGCCATAAGTCGTACGCAGGCGTTCGCCGTACCGGCGGCGAGCGTTGTTGTACCGGCCGTCGCAGCGTGCTTGCATTGCTGGGGCGGCTTTCTCTTTTTGGAACTGAAGTTGTATTCCTCATGAATCGTGTCTTTATCCCTTTGAACCTGTCTGGGCCAGATCCGGTTCCCGCCGATGCGCTGGCCGGGAATCTCGCCGGTCAGACCATGGGTACGTCGTGGTCGGTCAAGCTGTTCCGTCCGCCGCAGCTTGATCTCCAGACGATCCGCGACGGTATTCAGCGACAGCTCGATCTGGTGATTGCGCAGATGAGCACCTGGAGCGCGACCTCGGACCTGAGCCGGTATAACCGGGCCGAGGCCGGCAGTTGGCATGTATTGCCGGCGCATTTCCTGCGCGTGCTGGACTGTGCGCTCAATATCGCCGAACGCAGCGGCGGCGCTTACGATCCCAGCGTCGGACCGCTGGTCAATTTATGGGGATTCGGTCCGGATCCGGCGAGCCTGGAGGCGCCCGATGCGGCATCGCTGGTGCAGGCGCGCGCACGTTGCGGCTGGCAACGCGTGCGCACCGACCGCACGCGCAACGCCCTGCTGCAGCCGGGCGGTTTGTACCTGGATTTCTCTTCGATCGCCAAAGGCTACGCCGTCGATCTGGTGGCCGGCTATTTGTGCAGCGTCGGCGTGCATAGTCATCTGGTTGAAATCGGCGGCGAGTTGCGCGGCCATGGCGTCAAGGCCGACGGTCAGCCCTGGTGGGTCGGTCTGGAGCAGCCGCCTGCGGCGGCCCCGGTCAATGGCGAACCCCGGATGCAAAGCATCGTCGCGCTGCACGGCCTGGCGCTGGCGACCTCGGGCGATTACCGGCGTTATTTTGAACACCAGGGGACGCGCTATTCCCACACCATCGATCCGCGCACGGCCCAGCCGGTTGCGCACGCGCTGGCCTCGGTTGCGGTGCTGCACGCCGACTGCATGACGGCCGACGCCTGGGCCACCGCGCTCATGGTGCTGGGCAACGAAGACGGCCTGGCGCTTGCACTGGAGGCCGGCCTGGCGGCGCTGTTCGTACGTCGCGACGGGGCGGGTTTCCGCGAAAGCATGACGCCCGCCATGCAGGCGATGCTGTCATGAGCAGGCGTGCGATCGCCGATTTTTTCCCGGGGCCGGGTTTGCCCGGCCTGGTTTGTGCGGTCGGTGCGACCGTCGCGGTGGCGCAAATGCGTTTGCTTGACGGCGCGGCCGGACGCCTGTTCGCCGCCGCGCTGGTGCTGATGCTTTATTGCGTATTCTGCCTTGTCGTCTTCGCCGGACATCGCCGCAAGCAGCAAGCCTTCGCGCGCTGGGAAGCCGGCGGCGCAGGCGCAGAAGCGGATGCCATCGTGGTGGCGTTCGCCAGTCAGACCGGATTTGCGGAGCAACTCGCGCTGCAGACTGCCCAGTCGCTGCAAGCCGCCGGCATGGCGGTGCGCCTGTGCGAACTGGGTCGACTGGACCTGGCGCAATTGCAATTGCAATTGGCGCAGCGCATCCTGTTCGTCGTCAGCACCACCGGCGAAGGCGATGCTCCCGACAGCGCCGCCGGTTTCGCGCGCAAGGTGATGGGACAGGAGGGCCGCTTCGAGGGCCTGCGTTATGGCGTGCTGGCGCTGGGCGATCGCAGCTACGGCCATTACTGCGCGTTCGGCCACGCGCTCGATGCCTGGCTGCGTCGCCATGGCGCGCAGGCCTTGTTCGACACGGTCGAAGTCGATGCCGGCGACAACGGCGCCTTGCGTCACTGGCAGCATCATCTGGGCGTCTTGAGCGGCCATACCGACATGGCGGACTGGAGCGCACCCACATACAAACGCTGGCGGTTGGCGCAGCGTCGCCTGCTTAACCCGGGCAGTGCGGGCGCGCCCGCTTTCCATCTTGCCCTGACGCCTGCAGACGCCCGACAAGCCCTGTCATGGCAAGCCGGCGACATCGTCGAAATCGGTCCACGCAACGCGCCTGCGAAAGTCGCTGCCTTGTTGCAGGCATTACAGATGGATGGACGGCAGGCGGTGCGTGACGAGACGCGCCAGACTTCGCTGAGCGAATTGCTGTCGCGTCGTCTGCTGCCCGACGATTTGCCGGCGTTGACGGCAATGCGCGCGTTGCCGTCAACGCCGCAGATGCTGGTCGAGCAATTGCGGCCGTTGCCGCATCGGGAATATTCCATCGCTTCGCTGCCGCAGGATGGCAGGCTGGAATTGCTGGTGCGCCAGACCGTGCTGGCCGACGGCAGCCTCGGTCTTGGTTCCGGCTGGCTGACCGCGCATCTGGGCGAAGGCGACGAACTGGATCTGCGCGTGCGGGAAAACCGCAGTTTCCATCCGCCGGCATCCGACATACCGCTGATCCTGATCGGCAACGGTACAGGTCTGGCGGGTCTGCGGGCGCATATGAAGGCGCGCATCGCCGCCGGCCGGCATCGCAACTGGCTGTTGTTCGGCGAGCGATCGGAGCAGCATGATTTCTTCCAACGCGAAGAAGTCGGGCGCTGGCGCGCGCAAGGCGTGCTGCAGCGACTCGATCTGGCGTTCTCACGCGATCAGACCGCACGCGTCTACGTGCAGGACAAGCTGCGCGAGGCCGGAGACGAGTTGCTGCGCTGGGTGGATGACGGCGCGGCGATCTATGTCTGCGGCAGCCTGGAAGGCATGGCGGCAGGCGTGGCGCAGGTCTTGCACGAGACGCTGGGCGAAGAAATGCTGGAGACCATGGCCGCAAGCGGCCGCTATCGCCGCGACGTGTACTGAACTCGCGACGCGCGCATCGGGATGTTGCGCTGGTGTACTTTTCTCCCGCGGCAGGCGAGAATGGGTGCATCGCGACTTCAAGAGATAAGAAAAATGAGTTTTTTCGCCAGTTTTTTATTGATCCTCTTGCTCGTGGTCATCAGCGCGTTTTTGTCCTGCGCCGAAATTTCCCTGGCGGCGTCGCGCAAGATCCGCCTCGAAATGCTGGCCAAGGAAGGCGACGACAACGCCTTGCGGGTACTGGCCCTGCAAGCGCAGCCGGGCAACTTTTTCACGGTGGTGCAGATCGGCCTGAACGCGGTCGCCATCCTCGGCGGCGTGGTCGGCGAGCCGGCGCTGACGCCGCACATGGCCGATCTGGTCGGGACTTTCTACCAGGGCCCGATGCTGGAAACCATCAGCTTCTCAATTTCCTTCCTGCTGGTCACCTCGTTCTTCATCCTGTTCGCCGACCTGATGCCCAAGCGCCTGGCGATGCTGGCGCCGGAGCGCGCAGCGATCGTGCTGGTCGGTCCGATGCTGGTGCTGGAGCGTTTGTTCAAGCCGCTGATCTGGTTCTTCAACGGCCTGTCGAAAATGTTCTTCACCCTGTTCGGCCTGCCGCAGGTACGCCATGACGTGATCACGCCCAACGAAATCCACGCCATCGTCGACGCCGGTGCGCAAGCCGGCGCGCTGCTGCGCCAGGAACATCACCTGATCGAGAACGTGTTCGAGCTCGAAAGCCGCTATGTACCCTCGGCCATGACCCAGCGCGAGAGCATCGTGTACTTCCTGATCACCGACACCGAAGAAATGCTGCGCCAGAAAATCATCGACCATCCGCATTCGCGTTTCCTGGTCTGTGAAAACAACATCGACGACGTGCTCGGCTACATCGACAGCAAGGACGTGCTCAAGCGCCTGCTCAAGGGCGAGCAGTTTTCGCTGCAGGACAAGGGACTGATCCACGTGCCGCTGTCGATCCCCGACAGCCTCAACCTGTGGGAGGTCCTGGAGCGCATGAAGGCGGTCGACGAAGACCTCGCGATCGTGGTCAACGAATACGCGCTGGTGGTCGGCATCATCAGCATTACGGACGTCACCAGCGTGCTGATGGGCAATCTGCTGAACCTGTCCTCGGAAGAACAGCAGATCGTCAAGCGCGACGAGAATTCCTGGCTCATGGACGGTCTCACGCCGCTGGCTGAAGTGATGAACGCGCTCGACATCGACGAGTATCCGAATCCGATGGGATACGAAACGCTGGCCGGCTTCATCATGTACATGCTGCGCAAGATCCCGAAGAAGACCGATTTCGCGCTGTTCTCCGAGTACAAGTTCGAAGTGGTGGACATCGAAGGCAATCGCATCAACCAGTTGCTGGTGACGCGCTACAAGGCGGAAAAAAGCGACAAGCCCGAACAAGAAAAAGTCTGATCGACCGGCCGGGTTTCATTCACAGGGGAGGGATTTCTTCGGAGTCAAGGATCCCTATGCATCACGTTACATCCATCATCGGCGCGCGCTCGCGCCGTTTTTGTCTTTTCCTTCTGTTTCTCTTTTTCGCGCACGGCGTCGCTACCGCCGAACGCGCGCCGGTCATGCTGGCCAACGTCTATCGTCCGGGTATTGCACTTGAGGATTATTGGGTCAGCGAAAAATACGACGGCGTGCGCGGCTTATGGGATGGACGTCGCCTGCTCACGCGTGGAGGAGAGACGATCCACGCGCCGGCCTGGTTTGTCGCCGGCTGGCCGGCTGTGCCGCTCGATGGAGAATTGTGGGCGGGACGCGGCGGCTTCCAGCAAGCGGTGTCGACGGTGCGGCAGCAGACACCCGACGACAAGGCCTGGAGCAAGATGCGTTTCATGGTATTCGACATGCCTGGCCAGGCCGGCGATTTCACTTCGCGCCTGCGCACGACGCGCAGCACCGTGCAGCAGATGAACTTGCCTTGGGTGCAGGCGGTCGAGCAGCGCAAGGTCGCCGATCATGCCGCCTTGCAGGCGCTGCTCGATCGCACCGTTGCACAGGGCGGAGAAGGTCTGATGCTGCATCGCGGATCATCGCTGTACCGCGCCGAACGCAACGACGACCTGCTCAAGTTCAAACCGTATGAAGACACGGAAGCGAGAGTGGTCGGGCATCTGCCCGGAAAAGGGAAATACGCCGGCATGCTCGGCGCCTTGGAAGTGGAAACGCCGGGCGGGGTACGCTTCAAGCTGGGCAGCGGCCTCACCGACGCCCAGCGTCGCGATCCGCCGGCAATCGGTGCACTGGTAACCTACCGCTATCGCGGATTCAACGATAGCGGCATCCCGCGCTTTGCGGTGTTCATGCGTGTCAGGGAAGAGTGATCAGCTGCGCAAGCCGGACGCATGATTGCGTTCGGAAATCTGCGTATTGAGCGTCCAGAAATCGTACAGCACGCCGATCAGGAACAGGCCGCCGGTGAACAGGTAAATGATGCCGCTGACCCATTTGCCCATGTACATGCGATGCACGCCGAAGAAGCCGAGGAAGGTCAGCAGCAGCCACGCCACCGAATAGTTGATGCCGCCGCCGCTGAAGCGCTGGTCGGCCTCCTTGTCCATGGAAGGGATCAGGAACAGGTCGATGATCCAGCCGATACCCAGCAGCCCCAGCGTGAAGAACCAGATGGTGCCGGTCAGCGGCTTGCCGTAGTAAAACCGATGCGCTCCGGTGAAACCGAAAATCCACAGCAGGTAGCCGATGGTCTTGCTATGCGTGTCGTGGACGGGCATGCCTGAACCGGCTCCAGTCCCGATGGCCGCGTTTGTTCTCATGTTCATGCAGTTTCCTCTCGTTGTCTTGTTGAAATGTCCCGGCGGGCGGGCAGATGGCTTGCGCGTCGCCCTCATTGTCTTGGGGAGCGGAAAGCGGGATTAGTTCCTGGACAGGTTCCGACGCCGTCTTGGTCAGGAGTGCAGACGGTTGGCTGCGCTGAGGACTGCAAGTATCGACGCTGTCACGATATTGACGTGTCGCGCTGCACCGAAACGCGTGCCGGCCACACCTGGTGATGCCGCCTCGACGATAGCCCAGGCCTGGGCCTGTGCGCCGCTGCCGATGCTGCGTTCTTCGTAGCTGTCGATGCGCAGTCCTTCCAGTCCCGCCAGTCCCGCCAGTCCGCTTCGCAGGGCATTCACCGTGGCGGCGATGGGACCGTTGCCGGTGCCGTTCAGGTGGATCGCGATACCGTCCACAGCCAATTCCAGCAGGATTTCCTGAGTGGCGTCCGGATTGCTCAGTTGATGGCTGAGGTAGCGGACGCGTCCATTTTGCGTGGAGGAGGCAAGATAGGTCCTTTCAAACAGGTTCCATAAGGCGGCGCTGCTGATTTCGGTTTCGCTGGCATCAGCGTGTTTCTGCACGATGGCGCTGAACTCCACCTGCATGCGGCGCGGCATGACAATGCCATGATCGCGCTCCAGCAAAAAGGCGATGCCGCCTTTTCCCGATTGGCTGTTGACGCGCACGATGCTGTCGTAGGTGCGGCCGATATCCTGCGGATCGATCGGAAGGTAGGGGACGCGCCACAAGCCATCCGGTTTCTGCGCCGCGAAGCCTTTCCTGATCGCGTCCTGATGTGAGCCGGAGAACGCGGTGAATACCAGATCGCCGACGTAAGGATGGCGCGGATGGATGGGCAGGGCGGTGCAGTTTTCAGCCACGCGCGCGACCGCAGCGATGTCGGAGAAATCGAGCTGCGGATCGATGCCGTTGGCGTACAGGTTGAGCGCCAGTGTTACGACGTCGAGATTGCCGCTGCGCTCACCGTTGCCGAACAGGCAGCCTTCGACGCGTTGGGCGCCGGCCAGCAGCGCCTGTTCCGCGCAAGCCACGCCGGTGCCGCGATCGTTGTGCGGATGCACGGACAGCACCACATGCTCGCGGCGCGGCAGGCGCCGGTGCATCCATTCGATCTGGTCGGCGAAGACGTTGGGTGTGCTGACTTCCACGGTGGTCGGCAGATTGATGATGACCGGTCGGCCTGGACCGGCGTCCCAGGTTTCGATGGCGATACTGCAGGCCTGCAGCGAGACATCGAGTTCAGCCATGCAAAAAGTTTCAGGCGAATACTGCAAGATCCATTCGGTTTCCGGATGTTGCGCAGTGAGGTCTTTCAGCAGGCGCACGTTGCGTTCGATCAGCTGCATCACTTGCGGCACGCTCAGGCCGAACACCACTTCGCGCCACAGCGGCGCCACGGCGTTGTAGAAATGCACGATGGCGCGGGGCGCGCCCTGCAGCGATTCGATGGTGCGCACGATCTGTTCTTCGCGCAATTGCGTCATGACCATCGGCGTGACGTCGGCCGGAATATGCCTGCCGGTGATCAGCGTACGTACGACGTCGAAATCGGTTTGTGAACCGGCTGGGAAGCCGACTTCGATTTCCTTGAAGCCGAGCCTGACCAGTTCGTGGAACAAGGTCAGTTTGCGTTCGCTGTTCATCGGTTCGAACAAGGCCTGGTTCCCGTCGCGCAGATCGGTGGACAGCCAGACCGGCGCTTTTTCGATGGTGCGCGAAGGCCATCGGCGGTCAGGAAGATCGATGGCGGGAAGGGCGCGGTATTTGGTGTGAGGATGAGCAATCATGATATCGGTCTGTGCGGTCTGTGGAGAGGATGAACGGAGCATCAGCGATAGCCGGCGCGTGCGCCGAACAGGGGCTGCTGCACGATCTGCGTCAGCAGCACGCCGGCCAGGCTGACGCCACCGCCGATGAGGTGATAGGCGTGCATGCTTTCGTTCAGCCAGAGAATGGCGAACAGCGCCGTCAGCACCGGCAACAAGTTGATGAAAATGCTGCAGCGGCTGGGACCGAGTTTCTTCACACCTTCGATCCACAGGAACGACAGCAGGATCGACGAGCCGATACCGGAGTACGCGATCAGCGGCAGCGTGCGTGCATCCAGCGCCGCGGCGCCGGCCGGTAGCAGCAGGAACTGCGGCAGCATCAGTACGAGCGCCGCCACAGCCTGCACGTACACTGCCTGCCAGACCGGTACATTCATCTTCCAGCGGCGCAGCAGTACACCGTAGAGCGCGTAAGAGAATGCCGCCAGCAGCATCAGTGCGTCGCCCCGATGCACGCCTTCATGCATCGCCGCGCCGAGGTCGCCGTGTCCGACCAGATACAGCAACCCGGCGAACGACAGCAGGCCGCCCGCAGCCATGCCGACCGTGACCGCTTCACCCAGTACGAGGACGCTCAAGAGCGCCGTCAACAGCGGAATCAGCGCGGTGACGATGGCCATGTTGGTGGCCGTGGTGCTCTCTGCGGCACGATAGGACAGGCTCTGGAACAGCGCCATCGCCAGCAATCCGGACAATGCCAGTTGCCACCAGTGGCGTCGGATCTGGATGCGGTTGCGCCACAACGGGCGCAGCATGAACGGACTCATGAGCAGCAACACCAGGATCAGTCGATAAAAGGTGATGGCGGCCGGAGAAATTGCGGAGGCTGCCATTTTCGAGACGATGACGTTGCCGGCCCAGAGCACGATGGCGAGGAAGGGATAGAGATAGGAGGTCAGTGGCATGGCGGTTTGGATGATGTCGGACAAGGAATTGCAAACAGGAGGGCTCATCTTGCTGGGAAACGCCAAGTCCGTCGCGTGCTAACATGCCTGAAGTTGTCGCAAAAGTGACAATCTTGCGAACGGATTGCATGGACACCTCCAACTACCACCACATGATCAATGCCAATGCTCCCGCTGCGGCGCTGGCGATCGACTATCCGCACGGTCATGTGATCGAACCGCACCGGCACGCTTACGCGCAGCTGCTGTACGCCATCGAAGGCGTGCTGGTGGTGGAAACCGCAGCGGGGCGGTGGGTGGTGCCGCCCACGCGCGGCGTGTGGCTGCAACCGGAAGTCGACCATCAGGTGCGCATGCGCGGCGACGTCAAGATGCGCACCGTATTCGTCAACATGCAGGAGTTGCCCAACCTGCCGCAGGACAACTGCGTGCTCGACATTCCGCCGCTGTTGCGTGAACTGATCGTCGCTGCGGTAGGCATCGGTCCTGCGCTTGCATCCGACAGCCGCGACTGGCATCTGCTGCGCCTGCTGGTGCACGAACTGCGCTCGGTGCCGGTGCTGCCGCTGTACCTGCCGCTGCCTGCCGACCGCGGCCTGCGCGTGATCTGCGAGGCGCTGATGGCGCAGCCCGACGACGATGCCACTGTCGACATGCATGCGCAGCAGCTGGGCATCGCCACGCGCACTTTTCATCGTCTGTTCCTGCGCGAAACCGGCATGCGTTTCAGTCACTGGCGGCAGCAGGCGCGGTTGCTGCTGGCGCTGGAAAACCTGGCGCGCGGCGACAAGATCATCGACGTCGCACTCGACCACGGCTACACCAGCCAGAGCGCATTCGCGGCGATGTTCAAGAAACATTTCGGGATTGCGCCGAGTCGTTTTTTCCGCTGAGTCTTGCCGATGCACGCGCGCCGACGCGACGCTTATTTCCTCGCTGTAACGCACAAGCGGCAACTAGTGTAAACTTCCCCCACCTTAGAAGGCTGTCAGAAGCAACGGTCGGGCAATGTCTGGCAACATCAGGCAACACAACGCCCCAACCGCCCGCCGAAACAGCCCGAACACTTTCCTGTCGTACCGCATCGTGTCCCCCTCGCTTATCGTTCCGCTCATCGTCGGCTGTGCTCTGTTCATGGAAAACATGGACGTCACCGTCATCGCCACTTCCTTGCCTGCGCTCGCGCGCGATCTCGGCCAGGATCCGATCACCCTGAAACTGGCGCTGACCTCTTACGTGGTCAGTCTCGGCGTGTTCATCCCGATTTCCGGCTGGGTCGCGGACAAGGTGGGCGCGCGCACGATTTTCCGTTCGGCGATGATCACCTTCATGACGGGGTCGATCCTGTGCGCCTTGTCGGACTCGCTGCTGACCTTCGTCGCCGCACGTTTCCTGCAAGGCATCGGCGGCGCCATGATGGTGCCGGTGGGGCGCATCATCATCGTGCGTTCGGTATCCAAGGCCGAACTCGTCAAGGCCATCAGCTACCTGACCTTGCCCTCGCTGATGGGGCCGGTGATCGGGCCGCCGCTGGGCGGCTTCATCACCACGTATTTCCACTGGCGCTGGATTTTCCTGATCAACATTCCGATCTGCATCCTCGGCCTGTATCTGGCCGGACGCTACATCCAGAATTTCCGTGAGGAAGATCCGGCGCCGCTGGACATGAAGGGCTTCCTGCTGACTGCCTGCGGCGGCGGGGTGGCGATGCTCGGCTTTTCGCTGATCGGCAACCACCTTGTGCCGCAGGCGTGGCCGATCATCATGTGCGTGGCCGGTTCGGTGGCCCTGTTCTTCTACTTCCGTCACGCCATGCGCACCGAGTACCCCTTGCTCGATCTGCGCCTGCTGAAGATCCCCACCTTGCGCGCCAGCGTGCTTGGCGGCTCGCTGTTCCGCGTCGGTCTCGGCGCGGTGCCGTTCCTGCTGCCGCTGGCCTTGCAGGAAGGCCTCGGGCTCAATCCTTTCGAAGCCGGCACGATTACCTGCGCCTCCGCCTTCGGCGCCATGTTCATGAAGGCGCTGGCATCGATGGTGCTGCGCCGCTATGGTTTCCGCACCGTGCTGATGGGCAACGCGGTATTGGCCGGCATGGCGATCGCTTCCTACGGCATCTTCTCTTCGCACACGCCTTATTACGTGATGCTGCTGGTGGTGCTGCTGGGCGGCTTCTTCCCTTCGCTGCAATTCACCTGTCTCAACTCGATTGCCTACGCCGACATCAGCAACCGCGACGCCGGCCGCGCCACCAGCCTGGCCAGCGTGGTGCAGCAATTGTCGCTGGGCATGGGGGTGACCATCGCCGGCCTGGTGCTGCAAATCTCGAATTACCTGCAAGGCCACGCGACCATCGTCGAGGCCGATTTCTGGCCGGCATTCCTGGTGGTGGGGTTGTTCTCGGTGGCGTCGGTGCCGGTGACGGCGCGCCTGCCCAAGAACGCCGGCCTGGAACTTACGCGCCGCCATGGCAGCGGCGCCGACAAGTGACATGAAACCGAAGCGAGATAAAACCGACGTGCTTCGATAGGCAGTCTGTGAGGAGCGTATTATGATGGCGCGTCTTCTTCCTCCGGAGTTCTCATGCTGCCCCTCAAGAAATTCAAACACGCTCCCGTCGTTGCCGCCCTGGTGCTGACCAGCACGCTGGCGTTCGCGGTGTCGCTGTCCGACCTCAGTAACCAGGACGCCACCAGCGGCCTGAAAGCCGCTCTGGAGAAGGGCGCCAATGTCGCCGTCTCGAAGCTCGGCGTGGAAAACGGATTCCTCAACAACGACAAGGTCAAGATTCAGTTGCCGGGTCCGCTGCAGCAAGCCATGCCGTTGCTCAAGATGACCGGCCAGGGCCAGAAGCTGGATGACCTGGTGGTGTCGATGAACCGCGCGGCCGAGTCTGCCGTGCCGCTGGCCAAGCCGCTGCTGGTCAATGCAGTCAAGTCGATGTCGGTCACGGACGCCAAGAACATCCTGTCGGGAGGTGAGACCTCGGTAACCGATTTCTTCCGCCAGAAGACTGCCACGCCGCTCGGTGAAAAATTCCTCCCCATCGTCAAGAACATCACCGATAAAAACGGCCTCTCCGCCAAGTACAACAGCACCATGGGCCAGGTCGCCAAGACCGGCCTGGTGTCGGGTGACCAAGCCACGGTCGAGGGTTACGTGACGCAGCGTTCGCTGGACGGCTTGTTCTACATGATCGGCGAGGAAGAGAAGGCGATCCGCCGCGATCCTGTCGGCGCCGGCAGCGCGATCATCGGGAAGGTGTTCGGCGCGCTCAAATAAGCGTTGATTTTTGCGCGCAACCCTCCGAAAACCGGCCTTTTTGGCCGGTTTTTCGTTTCTTCAGATCGACCGGTTATGACTTCCTCAATTGTCATTTCTGGACTTCATTAAGCAAGTCGGTTATACTGCCGTCTGTCCTGGCGACAACACTTGTTCAACTACTAAGTAATTCCTGATCCGTTCACGGATCGTCTCGTTTTCCGGCATGCCGATTCATCGCCGCCGGATGCATAAATTGTCGATTGCGCCTCAGTGCCGGTCGATTCCATCGCTGCCTCGGCAGCACCGGTTCGTATCCAAACGATTAGCCCTGCGAGGGCGGCGAACCACTACAAATAGTCAAAGCGCTGTCGCGGTTTCGATATCGGCATTTCATTGATCTCGACCATGGCGGCCACACAGGGGGAACCATGACGCGAAATTTCCGCAACGTCATCGGTGGCGCAGCCGCGGTCACAGCCGTTTCAGTGCTCGCCGTGGCCGGCCTGATCCAGTGGATCGGGGTGGACGTCATCATGCAATATCGCAACGACCTGATCTACTACACCGGCAAGCATCTGCAGCTGGTTGCATGGTCGATGTTGCTGGCAATCGCCGTCGGCGTTCCGGCCGGGGTGGCGCTGAGCCGACCGGCACTGGCGCGCCGCGCCGAGTATTTCATCCAGGTCTTCAACATCGGCAACACGATTCCGTCGATTGCCGTGCTGGCCCTGGCGCTGGCGTTCTTCGGCATCGGCAACTGGCCGACCATCCTGGCGCTGTGGCTGGCCTCGCTGCTGCCGATCGTGCGCAATACCTTCGAAGGCCTGAAGAACGTCCCGGCGCCGCTGCGCGAAGCCGCCAAAGGCATCGGCATGAAACCTTACCAGGTGCTGTTGCGCGTCGAGCTGCCCAATGCCTTGCCGATCATTGTCGGCGGCATCCGCACCGCGCTCGTGATCAATGTCGGCACTGCGCCGCTGTCGATGCTGATCGGCGGCGAAAGCCTGGGCGGCCTGATCTTCCCGGGCATCTACCTGAACAACCATGGCCAGCTGTTGCTGGGCTCCGCAGCGACCGCCTTGCTGGCGCTGCTGCTGGACGCGATCGTCACGCTGCTGTCGCACTGGTACCTGTCGCGTCGCGGCCTGGCTTGAAAAAGGAACCATCATGAAACCATTCCGTTTTATCCATGCATCAGCCCTTGCCCTCGCTCTTTGCATGCTGATGCCGGGGCCGGCCACGGCCGCCACGCTGGTTGTCGGCGGCAAGAACTTCACCGAGCAATTGATCCTGTCGTCGATGACTGCGCAGTACCTGCGCGCCAAAGGCTATGACGTCGATCTCAGGAACGGGCTCGGCTCGACCCTGATGCGCAAGGCGCAGGAAAGCAAGCAGCTCGACATCGTGTGGGAATACACGGGCACGTCGCTGATCGTCTACAACCACGTCGACGAAAAGCTCGATGCAGACACCACCTATGCACGCGTCAAGGAGCTCGACCAGAAAATCGGCCTGACCTGGCTCAACGAGTCCGGCCTCAACAACAGCTATGCCTTTGCCATGCCGCAAAAGCTGGCCGACGAACAAGGCATCAACACGCTGGACGATCTCGCGCAGCACATCACGCAGGAGCAGCAGGCTGGCGGCAAGCCTCGGCTGGTAGGCGTGGACTATGAATTCGCGTCGCGTCCCGACGGTCTCGAGCCGATGCAGAAGCTCTACGGCTTCCAGCTCGACCGCAGCGAGGTCAAGCAGATGGATCCGGGATTGGTCTACACCGCCTTGCGCAACGAGCAGCTGTATGCCGGCCTGACGTATTCGTCGGACGGCCGCATCAAGGGCTTCAATCTGAAACTGTTGGAAGACAACAAGGGCTACTTCGCCGCGTACAAGGCGACGCCCGTGGTGCGCGAGGAAGTGCTGCAGGAGCATCCGCAGCTGGCCGGCCAGCTGAACGCCTTGTCCGCCGCCATCGACACGGAAAAGATGACCGACATGAACAAGCGCGTCGACATCGACCAGGAGCCGATCGGCAAGGTCGTCACCGAATTCCTGCAGCAGCAGGGACTGATCTGAGGAGCCGGCCATGAACCTGATTGATTACCTCACCGCCGACTGGCACAACATCCTCAACCTGACCCTGCAGCACCTCCGGCTGGTCGGCGTCGCCGTCAGCCTGGCCATCGTCATCGGCGTGCCGCTGGGCATCCTGATCACGCGGCATCGCTGGCTGGCCACACCATTGCTCGGCCTCGCCACGGTGGTGCTGACCTTGCCGTCGATCGCGCTGTTCGGCCTGATGATTCCGGTGTTCTCGCACTTCGGCGCCGGCATCGGACCGCTGCCGGCGATCACGGCGGTGTTCCTGTATTCGCTGCTGCCGATCATGCGCAACACCTTCCTCGCGCTCGACAACATCGACAGCGGCATCCGGGAAGCCGGCATCGGCATCGGCATGACGTTCTGGCAGCGCCTGCGCATGGTCGATCTGCCGCTGGCGATGCCGGTGATTCTTGGCGGCGTGCGCACGGCGGTAGTGATGAACATCGGCGTGATGGCAATCGCCGCCGTGATCGGCGCCGGCGGCCTGGGCGTGCTGATCCTGCATGCGATCAGCCAGAGCAACATGCAAAAACTGGTGGTGGGCGCCGTGCTCATCAGCGTGCTGGCGATCCTCGCCGACGTGCTGCTGCAAGGCCTGCAACGACTTCTGACTCCGAAAGGACTGCAAAAATGATAGAACTCGAACAACTCAGCAAAACCTATACGCAAAAAGACGGCACCCTGGTCAGGGCGGTCGACTCGGTCAGCCTGAAGGTGGCCGAAGGCGAGATCTGCGTCTTCCTCGGCCCGTCCGGTTGCGGCAAGACCACCACGCTGAAAATGATCAACCGCCTGATCGCACCGACTTCCGGACGCGTGCTGCTCAATGGCGAAGACACCACCGGCATCGACGAAGTCAGCCTGCGCCGCCACATCGGTTACGTGATCCAGCAGATCGGCCTGTTTCCCAACATGACGATCGAAGAAAACATCACCATCGTGCCGCGCCTGCTGGGCTGGGACAAGAAGCGCTGCCGCGAGCGCGCGACCGAACTGATGGCCATGGTGGCGCTGGATCCGGCGAAATTCCTCAAGCGCTATCCGCGCGAACTGTCGGGCGGCCAGCAACAGCGCATCGGCGTGATCCGTGCGCTGGCGGCCGATGCGCCGGTGCTGCTGATGGACGAACCGTTTGGTGCGGTCGATCCGATCAACCGCGAGTCGATCCAGAACGAGTTCTTCCAGATGCAGCGTCAGCTCAAGAAGACCGTGATCATGGTCAGCCACGATATCGACGAGGCCATCAAGCTTGGCGACCAGGTGGCGATTTTCCGCGCCGGCAAGCTGGTGCAGTTCGATCATCCGGACACCTTGCTGGCGCGTCCCAAGGACGATTTCGTCAGCGCCTTCGTCGGCCAGGACCATACGCTCAAGCGCCTGCTGCTGGTGCGCGCGGGCGACGCCGCGACGACGCCGGCGACGGCGCGTCCGGGCTTGCCGCTGCAGGATGCGATGAACTTGATGGATGACCAGGATGCGCGCTATCTGACGATCACCGACAACGACAATCGTGCGCTCGGCTACATCAGCCGGCGCGATATCCGCAGCGCAGGCACGCAGGGCGTCAGCGGCGACAAGGTCAGGCCCTTCAATCTGAATGCGGCGCCGGATGAGAACCTGCGCGTGGTGCTGTCGAAGATGTACAAGCACAGCGCCAGCTGGATGCCCGTCATCGACGCAGAGGGAAAATATCTTGGAGAAGTGACGCAGGATTCGATTGCCGACTATCTGAGTTCGGGCAAGTCGCGCGGCCAGAGAATGGCGGCCTGAGCCAATTGACGGCAATAAAAAGCCCCGGATGTCCGGGGCTTTTTTACGTCACAGCAGGCGGTGCATGAACACCGCTTTGCCGGAAGAGGGATTCAGTTCGTAGCCGACGAAACCGGTGGATGCATAAAGCGAACGCGCCACCGTATTGCCTTCCAGGACTTCCAGGGTGATCTTGCAGCAGCCGAGCTCGCGTGCGCAAGCGTCGACCGCCTGCATCAACTGTTTCGCAATGCCGCGTCCGCGATAGGCGGGCGCCACGGCGAAGTCGTGGATGTTGAGCAGCGGCTTGCAGGCGAAGCTGGAAAAGCCTTCGATGCAATTGGCGAAGCCGGCAGCCTGCTCGCCGTCGAATGCCAAGAACACATGGACGGCGGGGCGCTTGCGTAATTCGTCGATCAGATGGGTGCGGACGAAATCACTGATGCCTTCGCCGCCTCCCATCAGGTCCGATGCATACGCATCGAGCATCTCGAGTATGGCGACGCCGTGTCGCGGATTGTTGAGATCAGCTTTGACGACGTCGATCAATTCGGATGCCTTTCTGCGCAATACGTTCGGAAGCGATTATTTTACCTGCCGCGACCGCCGGAGCGGTGGGTCGATGCAGGACGCGCAGCAGGACCGCGGCTCTGCGCCGGACCTGCGCCTTGCGGCTTGGCAGGACCGCCTTGACGCGGCTTGGCGGCTTGCGCCTGGCCTTGGCCCTGACCGCCGGTCTTCGGCTGCTGGGAACGATTGCCGCCGCCACCGCCACCTTGTGGACGACGCCCGCCGCCGCCACCGCCGCGATGACCTTCGCTGCGCAGCTGGATCGGTTGCGGTTTGGCCTTCGGATCGGGTTCGAAGCCGGGCACGATTTCAACCGGGATCTCGCGCTTGATGAAACGCTCGATGTCGTGCAGCAGATCACGTTCATCGACGCAGACCAGCGATACGGCGGAACCGGTAGCGCCGGCGCGGCCGGTGCGGCCGATGCGGTGGACGTAATCTTCGGAGACGTTCGGCAGATCATAGTTGACCACGTGCGGCAGCTGGTCGATGTCGATGCCGCGTGCAGCGATATCGGTAGCGATCAGCGCTTGCAGCTTGCCGTCCTTGAAGTCGGCCAGGGCGCGGGTGCGCGCTGCCTGGCTCTTGTTGCCGTGGATCGCCATGGCGGTGATCTCGTCGCGCGCCAGCTGTTCGACCAACTTGTTGGCGCCGTGCTTGGTGCGGGTGAAGACCAGCACCTGGTTCCACTGGTTGGTCTTGATCAGATGCGCCAGCAGCGGATGTTTCTTGTCGCGGTCGACCGGGTGGATCTTCTGGCCGATCACTTCCACGGTGGAATTGCGACGCGCCACTTCGATCATTGCCGGCGAATTCAGCAGGCCATCGGCCAGCGCCTTGATTTCGTCGGAGAAGGTGGCGGAGAACAGCAGGTTCTGGCGCTTCTTCGGCAGGACCGCGAGGATCTTTTTGATGTCGCGGATGAAACCCATGTCCAGCATGCGATCGGCTTCGTCCAGGATCAGGACTTGCACGTTGCGCAGGTCGACCGTGTTTTGCTGCATGTGGTCGAGCAGGCGGCCGGGCGTGGCGACAAGGATATCGACGCCTTGCTTGAGCAGGCGGATTTGCGGATTGATGCCGACGCCGCCGAAGATGCAGGCCGAAGTCAGCGGCAGGTATTTGCCATAGACGCGTACGCTTTCTTCGACCTGCGCCGCGAGTTCACGCGTCGGGGTCAGGATCAGCGCGCGGATCGGCACGTGGCCGTTGACCTTGACGCGCTCGACGGAAGACAGGCGCTGCAGCAGCGGCAGCGTGAAGCCGGCGGTCTTGCCGGTGCCGGTTTGTGCGCCGGCCAGCAGGTCGCCGCCACCGAGTACGGCAGGCACGGCTTGCATCTGAATTGGTGTGGGCGTGGTATAGCCTTGTTCGGTTACGGCACGAACGATTTCCTCGGAAAGACCGAGAGATGAGAATGACATAGTGGGATTTTAAAAATATCGGCCTGTCGCCGCAGTGGGCGCCAGTCGCAGGCAAACGGGTTGAAACGTCGGGAAGACAGCGGACTTTGACTGGAGAATGTGCCGCACGGGGCGCAGTATAACAGGTGCTGGGAAGGGCCGTGGATAAATCTTGGCCGGCGTCATGCAGCACAGGCCGCACGACGCCGTGCCGGGCTGACGCCGCTCAGGCGTCCAGCAGGCGCAGACCGATGGTGCCGCCGATGATCAGTGCGATACACAGCAAACGCAGCGGCGACAAGGCGTCGTTGAACAGGTAGATGCCGAGCACCGCGACGCCGACCGAGCCGGTGCCGGTCCAGATCGCATAGGCGGTGCCGGCCGGCAGGCTGCGCATGGCCAGCGTCAGGAACAGCACGCTGCAGGCGGCTGCGCCGACGCCGATCAGGCTGGGCGTGAGCCGGGTCCAGCCGTTTGCGTACTTGAGCGCGATCGCCATGATGATTTCCACTACACTTGCCAATGACAGGAATACCCAGGCCATTATTTTCCTCCGTGAATTGAACAGGCGCTCAGCATAGGCACGGAGAACGAGCCCAACAAGAAGGCACTTTTTGGTAACCATGAAACCGGTAAAAAAACTCTCCGCCGAAGAACCGCAAACCGATATCTACAGCCTCGCCTGTCCGTCGCGCAAGGCGCTCGAACTGGTCGGCAGCAAATGGGCCTTGCTGATTTTCCCGGCGCTGGCGGCGGGGCCGATGCGCAACAGCGCGCTGCTGCGCAAGATCGAAGGCATCTCGCAGAAAATGCTGACCCAGACCCTCAAGGAGCTGGAGCGCAACGGCCTGGTGACACGCTGCAACCTGGAGACGGCGGCGCCGCACGTGGAGTACGAACTGAGCGCGCTGGGAGAATCGCTCAGCGACACGTTGATCGCGTTGGACAACTGGGCCGAACGTCATCACGCGGATTTGCAGCGCGCGCGTGAACAATTCGACAATGAAAAAACCGGCGAACAGGCCGCCGGTCGTCTGGTGCACAAACTCAAATAAGGTTGAAGGGGCGAAGACTCATCCGCGCGCTTGTCCGGAGAGAAAATCCAGCAGCGGCGGCAGCACCAGCTTGCTCTGCATCAGTCCGCCGAAATGCGTCACGCCGGGCAGCGACACGAAGCGGGCGCGCGGCAGCAATTTTACGCAGCGCTCGACGGCTGCGTGGCGCGCATCGGCGTCGCCGCAAAACATCAGGCAGGGCAGGTCGATCAGCGGCAACAACTCGTCCATCGAGATTCGCGGTTGTTGCGCGGCGGCGGCCAGCGCCAACAGGTCGTTAGCCCGGATCAGCATTTTCACCTGAGGCGAAATGCGTTCGTTGAGCACGCTTTCAAACGCCGCGATGAAGGCATTTGCATCGGCGCCGTCCAATCCCTTGAAGGCATCCCAGCTGGCGTCGGCATACGGATGCGCAGCACCCAGCATCAGCGATTGCAGACGTTCGCGCGCATGCCGCACCATGCCGTAACCGATCCAGCCGCCGAGCGAATAGCCGCAGTAATGCACCTTGTCGATACCGAGGTCGTCGAGTACGGCGACCACATCGGCGCTGCGTTGCTGCAGCGTATATGCCGCCGTCTCATGTGGCTTGTCGCTGAGGCCGTGTCCCAGGGCGTCGAGCGCGATGACGCGATAGTGTTGTTGCAGCACTTCGGTGAAGCCGAAGAAGCGCCAGGCTTGCGAGCTGCTGGTGAAGCCGTGGTGGAGGAACAGGTCAGGACCCTGGCCGCTGACTTCGTAATGGATGCGCCGTCCGGCGCTGATGGCAAATGGCATGGAGTGGAAGGTTCAGGCCTGATCGGGTTTGCACTTGTTGAGCAGCGCCTGCGAGCGGCTGCGGATTTCTTCATTGGAGAGATCTTCCTTGTGCGTCGCGATTGACCAGATATGGCCATAAGGATCGCGCAGCATGCCCGAGCGGTCGCCGTAGAACTGATCCTGCACGGCGCGCAGTTTGGCGGCGCCGGCGGCGATGGCCTGGGCGAATACGGCATCGACGTCGTCGACATAGATCAGCATGCTGACGCCGGCGCCGCCGAGCGTCTTGGGGCAATGGATGCCCATCTCGATGAATTCGTCGGCGAGCATGACGCGGGCATTGCCGATCTGTATTTCGGCATGCCAGATTTTGTCGTGTGGACCGTCGATGCGGAGGACTTCGGTGGCGCCGAACGCCTTCTCGTAAAACTTGATGGCGCTGGCCGTGTCGGCGACGATCAGGTAAGGCGTGACGCTGGTATAGCCTTCCGGGGTGGGATTGACTGCCATGTTCGTCTCCTTGGGTGGCTGGGAAGCGCTGCAAACTGCATTGCTTCCCTGGCGTGACTTGGTGACTGCTCCGGCTCTGCGGCCGGATTGTGATGCGGAAACTTCAGTCTGAATTCTAGGCGAATTCAGACAGCAAATTGACTTGCTGCGAGAAAATCTTTGGATTGCCGGCCAGGACGTCGCCCTTGTACAGATAATCCGCTTCGCCCTTGAAGGTGCCGACGATGCCGCCTGCTTCCGTCACCAGCAGCGAGCCGGCTGCGATGTCCCAAGGCTTCAGGCCTTTTTCGAAGAAACCGTCGAGACGGCCGGCGGCGACGTAAGCCAGGTCCAGCGCGGCGGCGCCCGGACGACGCAGGCCGGCGCAGCTTTCGGTCATGATCTTGAACATCTTCATGTATTCGTTAAGGCCGTCCATGTCGCGGAACGGGAAGCCGGTGCCGATCAGGCCATCGGCGATCTTGTCGCGCTTGCTGACGCGGATGCGCTTTTCGTTCAGGTAGGCGCCGGCGCCTTTGGAAGCGGTGAACAGGTCGTTGCGGGTAGGATCGTAGACCACGGCTTGCGTGATCTGGCCGCGCTGCTGCAGCGCGATCGAGACGCAGTATTGCGGGAAGCCGTGGATGAAGTTGGTGGTGCCGTCGAGTGGATCGATGATCCAGACGTTTTCATTTTCGTCGTGCAGGTTGGCCGATGGGCCGGACTCTTCCGCCAGGATGGCGTGGTCGGGATACGCGGTCTTCAGGACCTCAATGATGGCGTCTTCCGCCGCTTTGTCGACTTCGGTGACGAAGTCGTTGTGCTGCTTCTTGGTGACCTTGAGCAGCGAGACGTCGAACGACGCGCGATTGATGACGGCGGCACCGCGGCGAGCAGCCTTGATCGCCGTATTGAGCATTGGGGGGATAAGCATCCTGAGGGTTCCGTTAAAATGGCGTCTTCGCCGCCGGTTTCGTTACCGTCGGGAGAAGTTGCACAACAATGAAATTAATGAGCGGTGGAGCGTTCGAGAGTTGTCAATTTGATATTGATGTTGACATGGCCATGCCTGTTTCAGGCGGGCTTACGAAGTTTTCGAACGTGCGAATACCGCTATTTTAAATGAACACGCCCAAAATCGATAATTCTGTTTTCAAGCGCCTCCGTTTCGTGTTGGTGGAAACCAGCAGTCCAGGCAATATCGGCGCGGCCGCCCGCGCCATCAAGACCATGGGTTTCGGCGAGCTGGTGCTGATCAATCCACGCTTTCCCAATGCAGTCGAGGAAGAGGCTGCCGTGGCCTTCGCCAGCGGCGCGCAGGACGTGCTGTCCGGTGCGCGCATCGTGTCGAGTATCGAGGAGGCGTTGCAGGATTGCAATTTCGCCGCCGCCATCAGCGCGCGGCTGCGTGAGTTTTCGCCGCCGGTGGTTTCGCCGCGCGCGATTGCCGGGCAGATTGCCGGCGACGTCGGACTCAAGGCTGCGATGATCTTCGGCAACGAGCGTTTCGGCCTGCCCAACGAGCTGGTGCAGAAATGCAATGTGCTGATCAACATCCCGGCCAATCCTGATTACTCCTCGCTCAACCTGGCGCAGGCGGTGCAGGTGCTCGCCTATGAATGCCGCATGGCCGAGCTGGGCGACCGCGTGCAGGCCGGCGATATCGGCTTCCAGGGCGAGATGGCGGGCGTGGCGGAGATCGAGGGCATGTTCCGCCATCTCGAAGAAGCGCTGGTGGCGATTGAGTTCCTCAAGCCGGACAGCCCCAAAAAATTGATGCCGCGCCTCAAACGCCTGTTTGCGCGCACGCAGCTGGAAACCGAAGAGGTCAATATCCTGCGCGGCATCGCCCGCCAGATACTGACGCCAAAACAAGACAGAAAGCCCAAGCAATGAGCAAGTTGACCCTGGATCGCATCCTCCAGTCGCAAGGTTTCGGATCGCGCAAATATTGCCGTTCGCTGATCGAAGACGGCGAAGTCGCCATCAACGGCGAAGTCGTCGACGACTACCGTTTTACACCTGACACCGACGGACTTGCGTTCACGCTGTTCGACGAAGAGTGGACGTATCGCGAACACGTCTACATCGCCCTGAACAAGCCCGCCAATTTCGAATGTTCGCGCAAGCCCAGCCATCACCCCGGCGTGCTGACGATTTTGCCGGAACAATTTTCGTGGCGCGACGTGCAGCCGGTCGGCCGCCTCGACCATGACACCACCGGCTTGCTGCTGATGTCGGATGACGGGGCGTTCATCCATGCGCAATCTTCGCCCAAGCGCCATGTGCCCAAGGTCTACGCGGCCACCACGCACGACGCCGTCACGGACGAGCTGATTGCGCAGTTGCTGGGCGGCGTGCAGCTGCACGACGAGCCGGCGCCGCTGGCGGCCGTAACTTGCCGCAAGCTCGACGCCCATCTGCTGGAAATCGTGCTGGAGCAAGGCAAATACCATCAGGTCAAGCGCATGCTGGCGGCGGCCGGCAACCATTGCAGCGCCTTGCGCCGCACTGCCATCGGCGGTTTGCAGCTGAATGCGCTGGATCTGGAAGAGGGCGAGTGGTGCTATCTCGATGCGGCGCAGCTGGGTTTGCTGGTGCCGGCCTGACGCGGTAGTTCATTCCGCAAGAAGAATGGCCGCGGCTGGAATCCAGCGGCGGCCATCCGGTGCGCGGTGACGAAGTTCAGTGACGCGTATCCGTCTGCGGTACGGTGTCCGCAGGAGTTTCGGCACGGAAGATTTGCGCGCAATCAACTGCATCGAACTCGTAATGCAGTCCGCAGAAATCGCAATCGACGCTGAGTTTTTCCTGCGTGGAAAGCGCATCTTCGACTTCAGCCTGGCCGAGCATCTTGAGCATGTTGCCGACCTTTTCGCGCGAGCAAGTGCAGTGGAATTCCGGATGCGAAGGCTCGAAGACGCGGATGGTTTCTTCCCAGAACAGGCGATGCATCAGCGTTTCGATATCGGTGCTCAGCAGTTCTTCGCTGCGCAGCGTGTTGCCCAGCATCGACAGCCGGTTCCAGGTTTCCAGCTCTTCTTCGGGCGCCGCCTTGCCGACGTCCTTGCCGCCATGATTCGGCAGCTTTTGCAGCAGCAGGCCGCGCGATACCTTGTCGTCGGCGGCGAGCCACAGCTTGGTGTCGAGCTGTTCGGAGCGCAGCATGTAGTTTTCAATCACCGTTGCCACCGTATCGCCATCCAGCGGTACGACGCCCTGGTAAGCCTGCTGGCCCGGCATCTTGTCCTTCGGATCGAGCGTGATGGCAAAACGGCCTTCGCCGTTGGCGTTGACCAGCTGCATCAAAGTGGCGTCGTCGGCTACATCTGCGTCCTCGACCAGCTTGGCGGTGGCGCGCAGGCGCAGTTCGGAGTCGCATTCGACCACCAGCAGCCGGACCGGACCGTCGCCATGGATCTGCATGACGACCATGCCGTTGAACTTGAGGTTGGCCGACAGCAGCGCCGCGGCCGACAGCATCTGGCCGAGCAGCGCCTTGACCGCCACCGGATAGTCGCGGCGCGCCAGCACCTGTTGCCAGGTTGCGGAGATTTCCACCAGTTCTCCGCGAACCGGCGCATTTTCCACCATGAATTTTTGCAGCGTATCTTTCATTGTTTCTTTCTTGTTGCTCACTCGGCAAGAAGCGGCATGCGCCGCAACGTGCTGTCGTGCTGTTGCCTTGCTTCGAGACGCTTCAGGCGATGCGTTTGAGACTGGTCTTGAACAATTGCGCGCGTTCGACATAACTGTCGGTGCCGGCGCGCATGCGGGCGATATCTTCTTCGCTCAGGGTGCGCACGGCCTTGGCCGGCGAACCGATGATCAGCGAGTTTTCCGGGAATTCCTTGCCTTCGGTGACCAGCGCACCGGCGCCGACCAGGCTGTTCTTGCCGATCTTCGCGCCGTTGAGCACGATGGCCTGGATGCCGATCAGGGCACCTTCGCCAATGGTGCAGCCGTGCAGCATGGCCTGGTGGCCGACCGTCACGTTCTTGCCGATATGCATCGGATAGCCGACGTCGGTGTGCAATACTGCGCCTTCCTGGACGTTGCTGTTTTCGCCGATGGTGATTAATTCATTGTCGCCGCGGATGCTGACGTTGAACCACACGCTGGCGTGCTCTTCGAGCTTGACCTTGCCGACCACCACGGCCGACTCCGCCACCCAGGCGGTTTCCGCGATTTCCGGCGTGTTTTCTTCCAACTTGTAAATTGCCATAATAAAATTGTCTCCTCGGTTATTCGGGGACACAGACATCCATATTGGGACAAACTGTGTTCCATCAACCCGCCATTTTACCGCTGCTGCCATAAATCATCGTGAATCCATCGCCGCCCCCTGATTTTCCTGAGAACAAGTTTTCCGCCGGGACCGAATTGCGCCGCGCCGCGCTGCATTGGCTGGTCCACACCGGCGGCGCCGCCAAGGCGGCTGGCGTGCGCGTCATGTCGCAGGCCTGGCATGCCGGCACTCTGATGCTGGACCGCGATGCCACATTGTTTGCCGATGCCGCCGTGCCGGGCCGGCCGGCGCATCCCGAACTGGTGTCGCCGCTGCTGGTGAAGTCGCGCTCGATGCGTACCGAAGAGGGGCGCGCGGCGATGATCCATGCGCTGGCGCACATCGAATTCAATGCCATCAATCTGGCGCTTGACGTGATCTGGCGTTTCCCTGGCATGCCCGAGGCGTTCTACGCCGATTGGCTCAAGGTGGCCGACGAAGAGGCCTATCACTTCTCGTTGCTGGAGTCGCATTTGCAGGTGCTCGGTTGCGCCTACGGTGATTTCACCGCGCATAACAGCCTGTGGGACATGGCCGAAAAAACCAAGGACGACATCCTGGCCCGCATCGCGCTTGTGCCGCGCACGATGGAGGCGCGCGGCCTGGATGCCGCGCCGCCGGTGCGCAACAAGCTGGCGCAGGCCGGCGACCACGCGGCGGCGGCCATCCTGGACATCATCATGCGCGATGAAATCGGCCATGTGGCCATCGGCAATCGCTGGTACGGCTGGTTGTGCGAGCAACGCGGACTCGATCCGATCGCGACGTTTGCCCGCTTGACGGTCGAATTCAAGGCGCCGGTGATGCGCGGGCCGTTCAACATGGAGGCGCGCCGCGCGGCAGGCTTCACCGAAGCTGAACTCGCCTTGATGTGAGACGAAGGGCGCCGGGAAATCCGGTTGTTTTGACGAAGAATTATTACTGTTTTTACGTTTTGGATACCGCGCTGTCTGGGCATCGTGCTATCGTGGGCCGGCATGATTTTCCGGGATTTTTTCCGCTGTTTTTTTGTGAGAGGATGCTATGAAATTGATCAAAGTGATCGGCGCTGCGTTGGCAATCGGCGCAGTGGGACTGGCGATCTCAGCCTGCCAGAAAAAAGAAGAAACGCCCGGACCGGCGGAAGCCATGGGCAAGCAGATCGACAGTGCGGTGAAGAACGCCGGCGATCAGGCGGCGGTGGTGGCCGACAAGGCGCAGGAAAAGGCGGCGGAGGCGGGCCAGAAGATCGATCAGGCCGTCGGCGACATGAAGGCCGGCGCCAAGGATCTGACGCAGAAGGCCGGTGAGAAGATGGAAGCCGCAGGCCAGAAAATCCAGGACACCGCGAAAGAAGCGCAGAAGTAATTTCCTGCTCGCGTCACCGGAACCCGCATGTCGCCATGCGGGTTTTTTTATATCCCGGCTTTGTGAATTTCCGCGATGACGCGGGCCTGGATGCCGGGATCGAGCGCCAGCGCGACGTGGCCGATGCCGCTGATGGGGATATTTTCGGCGCCGGGCAAGTGCGAGGAGATTTGCGGCGAGACGATATTGTCGTGGTGCGAATAGATCGACAGGATGACGGCGCGCGTGGCCGGTTCTTCGGTGGCGGCGAGTTTTTGCAGCCACTCGCTGCTGGTGCCTTCTTCGGCGCGGCCGAGCCAGTTCATTTCGCCGCAGTTGATGCCGATGCCGAAGTTGGCGATGGTGGTGCCGTGATGCGGCGTTCCCAGCGTGATGACCTTGGCGATGTTGGCGCAGCCGTGGTCGCGCAGGTACGCGCGCGCCGCCAAGCCGCCCATGCTGTGGGCGACGATGACGATCTTGTCCTGGCCGCTTTCGGTCACCAGGCGCTGCACCGCTTCATGGACCAGCGGCGCGTAGCCGTCAATGCTGCCGAACACCGGCTCCATGTCGACTGCGTAATGCGTGATGTGGGCTTCTTCCAGCGCCTTGCTCATCCAGTGCCAGTAGCCGCTGTTGCAGCCGTAGCCATGGATCAGCAACACTGGCAATGAGGTGGTGTCGGTATAGATGCGCTTGTCGAAACGCTGGAACGGCATGCCCCACGAAGAACACACCATGGTCGCGCAATATTCGCCGGCAAACAGCCGGAATATGCCGGGCCAGCTCAGTTCGGGCGTGTGCGCCGATTTGGCGCGGTTGGGCCAGGTCAGAAAAAAGCTGTTGGCCGTGATCGAGGCGCGGAACAGCCCGACCATCGCCAGGCTGAGGATGATGGCGAGCGGGACATTGGTGACATGCAGCTTGACGAGCAGGAGGTAGAACAGGGCAGCGACGCCGAACTGGGTCAGCAGCAGGGTTCTGGCAATGCGGGCGATCATGCAGCGACGGCCTCTTGATTGTGGTCGAAAGGACTAGCGTAACAGGATTGCATGACCGTTTTATTGCAGCGCGGCTTATTGTTTCTTTTTGGGCGGATTCAAATCCACGATCCGCGTGCCGGCCAGGCGATCGTGCAAGAACTGGCGTTGCGGATCGGCGTAGATCAAGGCGGCCCAGACCACAGCGTTGATGGCCGGGATCCAGATCAGCATCCAGCCCTTGGCGCCCAGTGCCCAGGCCAGCGCCAGTCCCGGCAGGAACCACAGCCAGCTGAGCAGGAAGCGCACCAGTGCGCGCCATGCGTTGACCGGGGCACCGTCAGTGCGGGTCAGGCGAATGCGCCAGGTCTTCATCGCCAGCGTCTGGCCGCCGCGGTTCCAGAACCAGATAAAGTACAGGCCGAGGATGACGAACAGCCAGCTTTCCAGCGCATGGCGCAGGTAAAGCGCGTGGCGCTGTTCGAGTACGGTGGAGAAGATCAGGGTCGAAATGAACACCACGCCGAACAGCAGCATGGATTCGTACACCATGCTGCACAGACGGCGGCGCAGGGATGGCGTGGGCAGGGCGGATGTGGTTGCAGGCGTCGGTGCGGAGCTCAAGGCGGTCTCTTCTCTTGGTGGCAAGTAGTCATGTGAAGGCGCATACACGCCGGGATGCATGATACGCGAACCAGGCGCGGACCGATGCGCAAAGTGAGATCCGGCGACGACGCAAAAACGCCATGCCGGCGTGTTGTGCGCGGACATGGCGTTTTGTATTTGCGAATCTCTTTGCGAGGCCTCGGCCCCGGACGATTTACTTGACCTCAGCCGGTGTTGCGGATGCCGGCGTAACCTGCGCCGGCGGAGGCACCAGAGTCTGCTCCAGCGCTTCAGGCGGCAACTGGATGGTCGGCGCAGCCTTGGCCTGGGTCGGCGGCAGCGCGGCGACATGCTTGGGCAGCTTGGCCTGTGACAGTTTCTTCTTTTGTTCGTCGGACAATTGCTGGTATTCCTTCCATTGGGCGGACCTCTTGTCGGCGTCCAGCTTTTTGGCGCGGGTATAGCTTTCGCGTACGGAACGGCGTTGCACTGGCGTCAGCTTGACCCAGTCACGCATGCGCTCCTGCATGCGTTCCTGTTCGGCAGGGCTCATGGCGGCGAACTTGTTGCCGATGACCAGCCATTTCTCCTTGCTGTTGAATTCCATTTTCTTCCATTCGCCTGCCAGCGGCGCGAGCGCGTGCTGCTGCGCGGGCGTCAGCTCGCTCCAGGTCGGCTTGGATTCGGGTCTCTTGGCCATTTTGGAAGGCGTGGCCGGGACAGGCGCAGGCTGCTGGGTTGCAGCCGTGGTGCTAGGACCTTGCGCATGCACCGCCTTGCACGTCAGGACGGACAGGCCGGCCAGTGCGACGACTGCGGCAACGGCAAAACTCAGAATGTTGCGTGCTGCGGTACTCATGGAAGTCCGGGTGCCTGCCATCAATTATTCGCCTTGCTGCGCCAGATAGGCGTTGAAACCGTGATCGAGATAGGCCGACAGCGGCAGTTCATCCGACAAGACGCCGGCGTCGATTTCGGCCAGGGCGCTGATGCGCTGCTGGTGTTCGTGCTCATACAAACCGGCAAACAGCATCACGCCGGCCAGCAGCGGGATGGCGACGCCGAGGCGGCCCAGCCAGGAAAACGACGATGACGGCGTGAAACTGCCGCCGGAGGCGCCGGCCAGCACGAATTGGGGCGCTACGGCGCGAACCGGTGCGGTCTTTTTCTTGCGGGCAAGCGCAACACGGCGCGCTTCCGCCAGGCTTTGCGTGGTCGATTCGGGCAGGTGTTCCAGATTGGCGTCCAGAGCGCGCTTTACCCGGTAAGCAAATTGTAGTTCTTTGTTGTTCATAAAGTGATTCCTTTGGCCCTGAGAGCTTGAGCCAGGGCGTGTGTTGCGCGAGAACAATGAGTTTTGACGCTGCCCTCTGAGCATCCCATTGCGGCAGCTGTCTCGGCGACATCCATGTCTTGCCAGTAACGCATGAGAAAGGCTTCCCGTTGACGGGTCGGAAGTTTTTGTACTTCGGCGTCGATCAAGGCGAGCGTTTGTTCGCGTTCAACCTTGTCTGCGCTGGATTCCGAGGCTTGGGTGCCTTCTTCGGCCTCATAGCTTTCGAGCAGGTCGAAGTCTTCCTGGTTCTCGTTGTCGCGGCCGATGCTGGAAAACAGGCTGACCCAGGTGGTGCGCACTTTTTCCCGGCGGAAAAAGTCATGGATGGTGTTTTGCAGGATGCGCTGAAACAGCAGGGGAAGTTCGTTGGCCGGCTTGTCGCCGTATTTCTCGGCCAGCTTGATCATCGCATCCTGGACAATATCGAGCGCCGCTTCATCTTTTCGCACGGCATACACAGCCTGCTTGAAGGCGCGGCGTTCGACATTTTCGAGAAAATCGGAGAGTTCTTTGTCAGTTGCCATGCAATACGGCTTGTCGATGAGCAGCCGGGAATAAATGAATCGAATGCAATTCCGACGGGTATGTTGGTGGAATGTACGGATTTGTAACAGAGCGCATGCTAGCAAAAAAGCCCTTGTTTGTGGTGGTGTTTATCGGAAAAGCACAATTACAGGGCGGTTTTGCGGGCTGCCGCACTAAATTCGCTTGACCAAAATGATGCGACGCATTAACGTGTCAGTCCGCTTCATCAACATGAAGTTCTATGGTCTTTACCGTGGCTACGCATAATGTAGCGATTGTCAAAGACGCGCTTTATTTAAAAAGCTGTTTGTTCTAACCCGCGCCACAAGCGCGAGAAATTCGTAACGGTGTGCTTGCACCAAGGCTGAACGAGTCGCGCTGAGCGGCATTTTGAACCTCACTACGGTTGAGGCGCAGAAATGACGTGACCGCACAAAGAAGGGATGCCGGAGGACGCAGGTCGATCAGTGCGATTTCGCCAGGAGAGAACATCCGATCAATCTCCAATGGACCTTGAAAGGAAGTAGTAATGAGTGCAGAAAACCTCACCGGTGCGGAGATACTCGTCCGTTGCCTGGCTGAAGAGGGCGTTGAGCATGTCTTCGGTTATCCTGGTGGCGCCGTGCTTTACATTTACGACGCTATCTTCAAGCAAGACAAATTCCAACATATCCTGGTACGCCACGAGCAGGCTGCGGTGCATGCAGCGGATGCCTATTCGCGCAGCTCCGAAAAAGTCGGCGTCTGCATCGTGACCTCCGGTCCCGGCGTCACCAATGCGGTGACCGGCCTGGCGACCGCGTACATGGATTCGATCCCGATGATCGTGATTTCCGGCCAGGTGCCTTCGACCGCCATCGGTCAGGACGCCTTCCAGGAGTGCGACACCGTCGGCATCACGCGTCCCTGCGTCAAGCACAACTTCCTCGTGAAGGATGTGAAGGACCTCGCAGAGACGATGAAAAAAGCTTTCTACATCGCCACCACCGGCCGTCCAGGCCCGGTGCTGATTGATATTCCGAAGGATATTTCGATGCACACCTGTGCCTACGAGTATCCGAAAACCGTCGAAATGCGTTCGTACAAGCCGGTCGACAAGGGCCATTCCGGCCAGATCCGCAAGGCGCTGCAACTGTTGCTGACTGCCGAGCGTCCGATGATCTACACCGGCGGCGGTGTGATCCTCGCGAATGCCGCTCCCGAGCTCAACAAGCTGGTGGATCGTCTCGGCTTCCCTTGCACCAACACGCTGATGGGCCTGGGCGCTTACCGCTCGACCAGCGACAAGTTCGTCGGCATGCCGGGCATGCACGGTACCTACGAAGCCAACATGGCGATGCAGCACAGCGATGTGATGATCGCCATCGGGGCGCGCTTCGATGACCGCGTGATCGGCAATCCTAAACACTTCGCTTCCAACGCGCGCAAGATCATTCATATCGACATTGATCCCTCGTCGATTTCCAAGCGCGTCAAGGTCGACATCCCGATCGTCGGCAACGTCAAGGACGTGCTGCAGGAATTGCTGACCCAGCTGGACGCCGCCGAAACCAAGCCCAATGCGCCTGCATTGGCGAACTGGTGGAAGCAGATCAACAAGTGGCGCGAGCGCGACTGCCTGAAGTTCGCGACTTCGGACGAGTTCATCAAGCCGCAGGCCGTGATCAAGAACGTCTGGGACATCACCAAGGGCGATGCCTTCATCACGTCCGACGTCGGCCAGCATCAGATGTGGGCCGCGCAGTACTACGGTTTCGACAAGCCGCGCCGCTGGATCAATTCCGGCGGCCTGGGCACCATGGGCGTCGGCCTGCCGTACGCCATGGGCGTGCAAAAGGCCAACCCCGATGCGACCGTCGCCTGCATCACCGGCGAAGCGTCGATCCAGATGTGCATCCAGGAGCTGGCGACTTGCAAGCAGTATCACCTGACGCCAAAGATCATTTTGCTGAACAACCGTTTCCTAGGCATGGTTCGCCAGTGGCAGCAAATCGATTACGGTTCGCGCTACTCCGAGTCGTACATGGATTCCCTGCCTGACTTCACCAAGCTGGCCGAGTCCTATGGCCACGTCGGCATGAAGATCGAGAAGCCGGGCGATGTGGACGGTGCGCTCAGGGAAGCGTTCGGCATGAAAGACAAGCTGGTCTTCATGAACTTCATTACGGATCAAACCGAAAACGTCTGGCCGATGGTCAAGGCGGGTAAGGGTTTGACTGAAATGCTCTTGGGTTCGGAGGATCTGTAATGCGCCATATTGTTTCTGTACTGCTGGAAAACGAAGCCGGCGCTCTGTCCCGTGTGGTGGGCCTGTTCTCCGCGCGCGGCTATAACATCGAAACCCTGACTGTTGCACCTACCGAAGACGCCACGTTGTCGCGCATGACCATCGTGACCAGCGGCTCGGACGACGTGATTGAACAAATCACCAAACACCTGAACCGCCTGATCGAGGTGGTGAAGGTCGTGGATCTGACTGAAGGCGCGCATATCGAGCGCGAACTGATGCTGATCAAGGTACGTGCCGTGGGCAAGGAACGTGAAGAAATGAAGCGCACTGCGGACATCTTCCGCGGCCGCATCATCGATGTCACCGAAAAGACCTACACCATCGAATTGACAGGCAACAAGGGCAAGCTGGACGCGTTTATCGACTCGATCGACCGTGCGGCGATTCTTGAGACTGTGCGTACCGGCGGCTCCGGCATCGGCCGCGGCGAACGGATCCTCAAGGTCTGAGGCACGAACATCGTTGGTAACCCTGTTTGATATTCATCAGCCATTCATCATCCATATTTTAAAAATTAGTTAATAGGAAAAATCATGAAAGTTTTTTACGATAAAGACGCAGACCTGTCCCTGATCAAGAACAAGAACGTGACCATCATCGGTTACGGTTCGCAAGGCCACGCCCACGCACAAAACCTGAATGACTCCGGCTGCAAGGTCACGGTTGCGCTGCGCAAGGATGGCGCCTCGTGGAACAAGGCCAAGAACGCCGGCCTGAACGTTGCCGAAGTCAACGAAGCCGTCAAGGGTGCCGACGTCATCATGATCCTGCTGCCGGATGAAAACATCGGCCAGGTCTATGCAGAAAACGTTGCACCGCACGCCAAGCAAGGCGCCACAGTCGCGTTCGCCCACGGCTTCAACATCCACTACGGTCAAGTCGTGCCGCGCGCCGATCTGGACATCATCATGATCGCGCCGAAGGCCCCAGGCCACACCGTGCGTTCGACCTACACCCAGGGCGGCGGCGTGCCGCACCTGATCGCCGTGTACCAGGACAAGTCCGGCACCGCCCGTGACGTCGCCCTGTCGTACGCCACCGCCAACGGCGGCGGCCGCGCCGGCATCATCGAAACCAACTTCCGCGAAGAAACCGAAACCGACCTGTTCGGCGAACAAGCGGTTCTGTGCGGCGGCGCCGTGGAACTGATCAAGGCCGGTTTCGAAACGCTGGTGGAAGCCGGCTACGCGCCGGAAATGGCGTACTTCGAATGCCTGCACGAACTGAAGCTGATCGTCGACCTGATCTACGAAGGCGGCATCGCCAACATGAACTACTCGATCTCGAACAATGCGGAATACGGCGAATACGTGACCGGCCCGCGCATCATCAACGAAGAGAGCAAGAAGGTCATGAAGCAAGTGCTGAACGACATCCAGACCGGCGAATACGCCAAGAGCTTCATCCTGGAAAACAAGGCCGGTGCGCCGACCTTGCTGTCGCGTCGCCGTATCAATGCTGAGCATCAAATTGAAATCGTCGGCGAGAAGCTGCGCGCGATGATGCCTTGGATCAAGGCAAACAAGCTGGTTGATCAGTCGAAGAACTAATCGGTCTCTGTATCGATGAGGAAAAGGACGCTCCGGCGTCCTTTTTTTATTCTCTGCTACTTGCGAGTAACAAACCTGTTGCAATGCTTGCATCTTGTCACAATCGCATTCTTCCTCCGAAGAACTAAGCGTGCTGCAAGGCGTCCAAACGCCCGTATTCCTTGCCGCTTTCATTTGTGCCTTCCTCTGCAAGGCGGTGGGAAACTCATTAATCCGTTTTATTTTGGAGAATCCATGTCGCGCTCAAGCCAACTATTATTCGCCGCCGTACTCGCCACTGCCACGATGGCGGCACATGCGCAATCCGTTCAAACCACCGGCACCATGGTGGTCATTCCCGCCTCGGGCGAACTCGTCGTGCCCAACGATGAAGCGCGCGCCACCCTGAACGTGGAAGAGCAGGACAAGGACAAGGCCGCCGCCGCGTCGCGCGTCAACAAGAAGATGAAGCAGGGCATCGACATCGTGAAGCGGCAGGACCCGCAAGCGCAGCTCAAGACGCGCGGCTACTACACCTATGCGGTCTACGCCGAGGATCCGCGTCCGACCAACAAGCCGCGTCCCATCGTCGGCTGGCGTGTGGGTCAATACCTTGACGTCACTACCACCAATCTGGAGGGCCTGCCCCGGACCGTGGCGGCAGCGCAGGGCGTGCTGGGACTCAACAACCTGCAATTCGGGCTGAGCCCGGCTGCCACCCGGAAGCTGGACGCCGACCTGATCAACGCAACCTTCAAGAATCTCAACGAGCGTATTGCATCGATTGCCGGCGCCATGGGGCGTCGCGGCAATGATGCCGTCCTGGAGACGGTGGACTTCGAAGGCTCGGGCAACTATGCTCAGAACGCTCCGGCGCCCAAGGCGATGATGATGCGTGCAATGGCCGATGCTCCCGCACAGGAAGCCGTGGCCGAGCCGAGTTTCGAGCCGGGTGACACCACCATCGGCATGCATCTGGTCGGCAAGGTGCGTTTCAAGTAGTTGATGTGATGACATCGGGCGGCTTGCGGTGCGAGTCGTCCGATGCTCTCTCATGCACCGGCTGCTGCTGCGCCGTGATTCTGTCTTGCGTCTCTCTTGCGTCTCTCTTGCGTCTCTCTTGCGTCTCTCCGCCCCAGTCCTTCGTTCCCATCGCCATTGTTCGCGCCGATCGTGCTAATCGCGATAAAATAGGCCCTTTATCAGAACAAGAATGGCTACCTCAGGCCACCAGGTCCCTCCGTTTTCCTCCGGCCGGAATCTCTGGCTGTCATTCGCTGTCAACGGGTAAATATCCGTTGATTTAACTTGCGGTGCGTTACATTTCTTAGGCGCTCGTCTAGAATAAGCACGCTTTAACATTTGAAAACTATCAGCGACTATCGGAGCAACGTTGAACAATCACTATCCACATCCTATTATTGCCCGCGAAGGCTGGCCTTTTCTGGGCATTGCCGTTGTCGTCGCCGTTGTCGTTACCCTGATCGGGGGAGCATGGTCGATTCCCTTCTGGATCATTGCCTTGTTCGTCCTGCAGTTCTTCCGCGATCCTCCTCGCACCATTCCGCAAAATCCGAATGCCGTGCTGTCGCCTGCCGACGGCCGCATCGTGGTGGTTGCCAAAGCGCATGATCCCTACACCAATCGTGAAGCGCTTAAGATCAGCGTGTTCATGAACGTGTTCAACGTTCACTCCAACCGCGCCCCGGTGGACGGCAAGATTGAGACCGTGCAGTATTTCCCCGGCAAATTCGTCAACGCCGACCTCGACAAGGCTTCGCTGGAAAACGAGCGCAACGCGCTGGCCATCACCGCAGCCAACGGCCAGAGCGTGACATGCGTGCAAGTGGCGGGCCTGATTGCGCGCCGCATCCTGTGCTACGTCAAAGCCGGCGACGTGCTGGCGCGCGGCCAGCGTTACGGCTTCATCCGTTTCGGCTCGCGCGTTGACGTCTACCTGCCGCTGACGGCAACCCCGAAAGTAAGTGTCGGTGAAAAAGTCTCGGCCACGGAAACCATCCTGGCTGAATTCTGATCACCCGACGCATATTGGACAGACTTCCTATGGCAACTTTCCGCAGACGCAAAAACAAGGGCGCGATTCCGTTTCCGAAATCCTTGCGCAGCCATAAGGCGCCGATGTATCCGGCCCAGCTGGAGGACGCCGACGGCGCGCCGATCGTGCGTCCGCGGCGCTCGCGCGGCATTTACCTGCTGCCGAATGCATTCACGACAGCGGCGCTGTTCTGCGGCTTCTACGCTATCGTGATGGCGATGAACCTGAAGTTCGATCATGCCTCCATCGCCATTTTCGTCGCGATGGTGCTGGACAGCCTGGATGGCCGCGTCGCCCGCATGACCAATACGCAAAGTGAATTCGGCGCCCAGTACGACAGCTTGTCCGACATGGTGTCGTTCGGCGCGGCACCGGCGCTGGTGGTGTATGAATGGTCCCTGCGCGGCATGGGCAAGCTGGGCTGGCTGGCGGCGTTCGTGTATTGCGCCGGCGGGGCATTGCGCCTTGCGCGCTTCAATACCAACATCGCGGTGGTCGACAAACGTTACTTCCAGGGTCTGCCAAGTCCTGCGGCTGCGGCGCTGGTGGCCGGTTTTGTCTGGCTGATGGACGACCTGCGTTTCGCCGGCACCGACCTGAGCTGGGCGGCGTGGATCATTACCTTGTATGCCGGCATCACGATGGTGACCAATGTACCGTTCTACAGTTTCAAGGACATCAATTTCCGCAAGCCGGTGCCCTTCATCGCAGCCTTGCTGGTGGTGGTGCTCCTGGTGGTGATCTCCAGCGATCCGTCCAAGGTACTGTTCGGCCTGTTCGTCCTGTACGGCTTGTCCGGCTACATCGTGTACGCCTGGCGCAAGATCAAGGGCAAGCCCGTCAGTATTGTGCAGACGGAACACGAAGAGAAATAGTCCGCATGGACGATGAAAGCCGCCGCTGCGTGAGCCCGGCGGTTTTTTTTCGCCGCCGGCTCTGCCGCAAGGCCGAGTTGTCACTGTTGCATCGAAAATCAGCCGGGTTGCTGCTAAGCTGAACAGAGGGGCTGATTCAGCCGTTGAGGATCCGCATGGCCATTGCAATCAACAGTTCGTTTACCGCCAGCGTGCCGGCTGCCTACGGAGGCAGTACGCCGGTGATCGACCTCGGCCTGAGCCCTGCGGCAATCAGCACGGCGGTGGCGCTGACCAGGGCCGGATCGGTGGTTGTCAGCATCAGCGGCGCGCCGGCCGGATCGGTGACGTACACGGCTGCCGGTCTACTGCGCGAGATCTCTTTTGCCGGCGTATCCGGCCAAAGGCCGCCGCCGCAAGTTGTGCCGCAAGAGCGGAAATCTTCCCAGGCTGCCAACTCGGCATCCGCAGATTTGCCACGGAACGATGGCCGGGAGCCCGACCAGGCCCAACCCGCAGTGGACGGCGTCTACAACGGCAGCGGCGTGTTCACGCCCACCAGCGGAGTCTCGCCCCAGTTTGCTGCAGTACTGCGCAGCGATCCCGGCTTGTCGGCCGTCGCAATAGCGGCCAACGACTCGTTCGCCTCGGGCGTTGTCGGCACGCTGGTGTCGACCAGCGCCTGATTATTTTTCTTCCCGAGTGTCCTGCTTGTGCAACTCGTCCGCGCTGATGGCGGTGGCAATGCGTCGCCGCAGTGCTGCATCCTGAGCGATTTTTTCACTGAGCCGATGATCCACGCCGGGCAAGTCGATCAAGCGCCGGAAGCGCGTCGACTGCGCCGCGTCCATCAGCAGGTCGGCGACCTCATGCGGAATCACGGCATCGTCGAGCGCGCGGATGATCGTCAGGCCGCCGCGATAACTGCGGATCAATTCCAGCGTTTCCGCATCGCGCCAGCTGCCGGGTCGGCGTAGCGCCGCGGAAAACGCCGGACCGAACGGCAACGCGAAGGCCATCCGATCGTAAATCGCTCCGACCATCAAGACGACATGGCCGATGCCGCTGGCATCCTTGCAAGCCAGGCGGATGGCGATTTCGCCGCTCATGCTGACGCCGGCGACGGTGTGGATATGGTGTCCGGGATCGAAGTGCTGCAACACTTGTTCGGCCTGGCGCAGGCGTTTCTGCAGCGAGCCCGGTGCGTTCGCGCTGCTTTCGCCGTGGCCGGAAAAGTCAAACGCGATGCTGCCGAGGCCGAGCGTCGCCAGCTCTTCCCGCAGGATGCGCTGGCGTTGACGATGGCTTTGTCCTGCGCCATGCAGGAACAGTACGCCCGGCGCGTTCACTGCAGCCGTTGCGCTCAGGATGTCGCCGGCGATGGTCTCGCCGTCGACCTCCAATTCAACCCGCCGCTCGTTCATTCAGGAGAACTTTGCCGCCGTTCGTGGCCCGGCGTCTTGGCGTAATAGGAACGCTTGTCCTCGTACATCAGCGCATCCGCTCGCTGCACCGTCGCTTCCAGGCGCTCGCCGTGCTGGCTGGTGGCACTGCCCATCGACAGGCTCAGCGGCGAACCGGAGTAATACTGGTTGTTGATGTCGATCAGGCTCTGGATGTTCTCCATCATGGCCGCGACGCCGCGTTCATCGGTGGCCGGCATCAGGATGGCGAACTCGTCGCCGCCGATGCGCGCCGCATGGATCGGCCGGTCGGCGGCCTTGCCGAGCACTTCGCCGATGCGGCGCAGCAGGGCGTCGCCGGCAGCATGGCCGAGCTGGTCGTTGACGTCCTTGAGGCCGTTGAGGTCGGCCATGATGATGCTGACCGGGAACGGTCCCTTGCGCTCCAGGCGATTCATTTCATCGACCATGAAAGCGCGGTTGTGCAGCTTGGTCAGCTCATCGTGCTTGCCCAGGAATTCGAGATAGGCTTCGGCCTTCTTGCGCGCGGTGATGTCGGTCAGCGAGACCAGCACGAGGTCCCAGTTCTCTTCGTGGCCGGGGAAGACCGAGAACTGCAGATGCACGTGCAATTGATCGCCGTTGAGGGCGTAATTCACCACCTCGCGCTGGTGGAACAGGTTGCCGTGCCACAGCTCGGTCAGCTGTTCGCAGAAATGCGGCCGCATGTCGTCACGGAATACTTCGCTCAGGCGCGACAGCAAGGTCTGCTTGTCGGGCGCATGGAACATCGTCAGCGTCTGCTGGTTGACGTCGATGACGCGGATCTCTTGCATGCAGCGCTCGACGAACTCCGGATGCACGTCGGTGAACACGCGGAAGTCCTTGATGCCGATCTGGCGCAGGTCGCCGAACAGGCGCTTGACCGCGCTGAAATCCTCCACCCACAGCGAAATCGGCGAATACTCGAACAGCCCGCGCGCATAGTCTTCGCTGTGCGTCAGCTTGCGCCGTGCGGTTTCGCGCTCGGTGACGTTTTCCACCGCCAGCAGCACGCGCTCCCAGCTGTCTTCATGGCCGGGAAGGATGCGCGCGTTGAGCTGGATGTCGAGGCGCTTGCCGGACAAGGTGTAATTGACGCTGTGACTGGAAAATTCGTGTTTGCCTTCCCACACCTGCAGCAGCTCTTCGATATGCGTGTGCAGCATGTCGTCGCGGAATACCCTGTCGAGGTTGGCGATCAGATGTTCCAGATTGTCGGCCTCGAACAATTGCAGCGTCTTGCTGTTCACTTGCAGGACGCGGATGTTCAGGGTGCATTCGTGGACGCGCGACAAGTCGGCTTGCAGATAGCTGCGCAAATCGGTGACGCCGGCTTCACGCCAGGCATCGAGCAGTTTCTTGACGCCGCTGAAATCTTCCAGCCACATGGAGACGGGAGCCAGCTCAAACATCTCCGCATTGACGAATTCGCCGCCGGCGGCGGCATTGTCGGGGGGGCGGCTTTGATTCTGCATAACGGGGAAGAAAGGTGGGTGATGCATTAGTGTAATGCCTTTAATGCAATGCACCCACATTCTTCGATGTCAATTTGCGGATTTCTTGATGTAAATTATGCAATTTTGCGAGTTCGATCTTCGCGGGAAATTCCTAGCGCGGCGCCAGCAATTGTACCGCCATGTGGCGCAAGCGACGGACCGGCACCATCGCGAGGCGAACCAGGGATTCCAGCGAAAAATAGCGCGCCGGTTCGCTCGCGTAATGCAGCACGTCGGCCGCCCGCGTTGCATGCAAACAAATCCAGCCGCCGCGCTCGATCTGGTAGTGCTGGCCTTCGTGGATGGTGAGCAAGGTTCGCAGGACGGCGTCGGACAGCCATTCGGGCGACTCGCGCAAGCGGATGCTGCCGGATTCCACCACCAGCACGGTGTCGCGGCGGCTCCACAAGTAATAGCTTTGACCGGCGCTGAGCTGGATCCGGGTCGGGGCAGTCTGGCGGCTTTCGGTTGTGTGCATGATGTTTTCCCTGTTGGTTGGCGTAGGAACAGTCTAGGCAGGTCCGGCCTTGCGAAACAGGCACAGGCTGTTGTCATGTGAATCGAAACAGCAGGCGTTTTTCCGATCTGTTATCGTCTGTTTTTGATTGCTCTGTATCTATCGCCGCCGTCGCGGAACGCTGAAGATTCATCCATGGATATGCAACCACCTCCTTTCGCCGCCGCTACGGCCACACCAGCGCCGGCACCGGCCTTGCCGATCTACCGGCGCCTGGCCGAACACTATCTGTCGGCAATCCAGTCCGGCACCCTGGCTCCCGGCGACCGCATGCCGTCGGTGCGCGACCTGATGCGCCAGCACCATGTGAGCCTGTCGACCGCGTTGCAGACCTTGCGCCATCTGGAAGAGGGCGGCTGGCTGGAAGCGCGTCCGCGCTCCGGCTATTTCGTGCGCCAGCCGCGTCGCGCCGCCATCCGACCGGTGGGCGAACCGAATGTTCTGGCACCGCTCGACCCGGCGCAATACGTCGGCATCCACGAGCAGGTATCCGATTTCATCGCGCGCCGGCAGTTGCAGGCGCCCGCCATTGATCTGAGCGGCATGAGCTGCGCGCCGGAGTTGTATGCGGTGGAAGCGCTCAAGAACGCCGCCATCCGCGCCTTGCGCGAGCAGCCCTCCCTGCTGACCAGCCCCATGCCGATCAACGGCAATGTCACCTTCCGCCAGGTGGTCGCGCGGCGGGCGCTCAACGCCGGCATCCGCATTGGCGCCGACGACGTGGTGGTCACGCACGGCTGCATAGAGGCGCTCAACCTAGCGCTGCGTGCAGTGGCGCAGGCGGGCGACACCATCGCGGTGGAGTCGCCGACCTACTTCGGCCTGCTGCAGACGCTGGAAAGCCTGGGCATGCGCGCACTGGAAATTCCGACCAGCCCGCAAACCGGTATTTCGATCGAGGCACTGGAACTGGCCATCCAGACCTACGGCAACATCAAGGCGGTCGTGGTCGTGCCGACGCTGCAGAATCCGCTCGGCTGCATCATGCCGGACAGTCACAAGGAACGCCTGGTGGCGCTGTGCGAGCGCTGTGCAGTGCCGCTGATCGAAGACGACGCCTACAGCGAACTGGCCGACGGCGACGTCGCGCCGAGCGCAGCCAAGGTCTGGGACCGCAGCGGCAACGTGATCTATTGCGCCTCGCTCAACAAGGTGCTGGCGCCGGGCATGCGGCTGGGCTGGATGACCAGCGGCAAATGGCATGAACGGGTCAAGATGCTCAAGTTCGCTTATACCCGCGCCAACGAGGAATGGACGCAGATCACCGCCGCCAACTACATGGGCTCGCCGGCCTACGACCGCCACTTGCGGCGCTTGCGCGGCAACCTCAAGGAGCAGCGCGAACAGATGGCGGAAGCGATCGCCGGCTACTTCCCGTCGGAAACGCGTCTGAGCGTGCCTGACGGCGGCGTCGGCCTGTGGGTGGAGTTGCCGCGCGGGCTGTCGTCCAAGGCCGTGTTCGCGGCTGCGCTTGATCAGGGCATCGGGGTGTCTCCCGGCGTGATCTTCTCCAACTCGGACCGTTTCGATCACTACCTGCGCCTGTGCTGCGGCAAGCCGTTCACCCATGAACTGGACCAGGCCCTGCGCAAGCTGGGAGGGATTGTGGAGCGCTTGCCGGGCTGACGGACTGGGCGAGGTCTTGAAGCGGCCATCGAAAAAAGCTTTCCCGTTGCGGCCGGAAAGCTTTTTTTTGCTTCCCTGAAGAAAACTTGTAAGATTGCGTTCGATCCCCGCGACAAAGCAGCACTTGCTGACTGGCGTGCCGTGCTGATGGAGGATGTACGGATTGCGCATCGCTGCCAGACAAGCTTATTCCAGGGCCTGCCAACAGGCCCTCCTTCAGAACAAGTTACAGGAACAGCATATGCAGTCTCTTTCTCAAGGCGGGGCGGATGCGGCGCTGTTGCAGCTGCTGCAGCAGGCGATCGGCTTCCACACTTCCGGCGATCTGCCCCGGGCCGAGCGGATCTACCGTGAAGTGCTGGCGCAGGATCCGGTGCATCCGATAGCCTTGCACTACCTCGGCATTTTCTTGCATCAGAACGGCCAGCATGACGAAGGCGTGCAGAGCATCCGTCTGTCATGCGCGCTGCAGCCGGACAATGCGGCCTGGCACAACGACCTCGGCAACGTGCTGTTCGCGTTGCGCGAATTCGAAGAAGCCTCCGAAGCCTATCAGGCCTCGCTCGACGCCGATCCGCACGACCACGTGGTATGGAACAATCTCGGTTCTTCCCAACTGCAGCACAACGACACTGAAGGCGCGATCGCGTCTTTCAAGCAGGCCGTCGCGCTGTCGCCCGAGTTCGGCCCGGCCCTGATCCACCTTGGCAATATCTACGACGCCGCCGGCGACAAGATGACCAGCTCGCACTACCAGTGTCGCGCCTTCGTGCTGCCGCCGCTGGAAGGAAAATCGAAGGAGATGCTGGGCATTTCCTTTTACTTCCTCGGTCGCCTGCAAGAGGCCGCCGATGTCTACCGGGATTGGATGGAAGACGAGCCCGGCAATCCGATTGCCGCGCACATGTACGCTGCCTGCTCGCAGATTGAAGTGCCGGGCCGGGCTTCAGACAGCTATATCGAAAAGCACTTCGACCGCTATGCGGAGACCTTCAACGCCAATCTGGTCGGCAGCCTCGGCTATCGCGGTCCGCAACTGATGGCGCAGGGGCTGGACATCATCGCCGCCGCCGGCAAGCAATACGATGTGCTCGATCTCGGCTGCGGCACCGGCCTCTGCGCGCCCATCGTCGCGGCGTATGCGCGTTCGCTGACGGGCGTCGACCTGTCCGGCAAGATGCTCGATCAGGCGCGCGCGCGTGGCGGCTATGACCGGCTGATCAAGCAGGAAATCACGGAATTCATGGTCACACAGCCGCAGGCGTTTGACCTTGTGCTGGCGGCTGACACGCTGATTTATTTCGGCAGCCTGGATAAGGTGTTCCATGCTGTGGCGACCTCGCTCAGGAGCGCCGGCCATTTCATGTTCACTGTGGAAGCCGTTGCGGAGGACGCCGGGCAGGTGGCCGGTTTTCAATTGCATCCGAGCGGCCGCTATCGTCACGGCGCCGACCATGTCGCTCGTTGCCTGGCCGACGCCGGTCTCAGTCTGGTCAGCATGACCGATGTGACGTTACGCGAAGAAATTCGTCAGCCTGTCAAAGGCATGCTGGTGGTCGCGCAAAAAGCCTAGCGCCGGAGACAAAGCAACTGACGAAAAAAGAGCGGCGGGCCTGGGCCTCGCCGCTCTTTTCATTTGTGCCGCTTGCGTGCGTTCCAGTCAGCTCAGGCCGTTCAACACCGCGCGCACCTGTTCCGCAGTCGGAATCGGCGCGACCGCGCCGTAGCCGGTAGTGGAAATGGCTGCCGCGACATTGGCGTAGCGCGCCGCCTCGAACGGATCCTTGCCGTCGACCAGTTGCGCAATGAAGGCGCCGCCGAAACAGTCGCCCGCGCCGGTGGCATCGATGGCATCCACCGGATATGCGGCCACCATGCGGCGTTCGGCGGCAGTGGCGACATAGCAGCCTTCCTTGCCGAGTTTGAAGGCAACCAGCTTGACGCCGTACCCCAGCAACTTGTCGACGATGGCGTCGCGGTCTTCGAGGCCGGTGAGGGCGCTGACGTCTTCCCAGCTCGGCAGGCAGATGTCGCACAGCGCGAAAGCTTCGGCCATCTTGACGCGTGCGCGTTCCAGCGGCCACAGGCGCAGACGCAGGTTGGTGTCCAGCGAGGTCAGCGTGCCGTTCTTGCGCGCGTGCGCCATCGCCGCCAGGCCGGCGTCGCAGGCGCTTTCGCTGATGGCCAGGCTGATGCCTGACAAATGCAGCACCTTGGCTTCGGCAATCGCTTGCAGCGGCAGTTGCGCCGCCGTGTAGCGGCTGGCGGCGGAGTTCGAACGCAGGTAGGTGAAGTGATGGCCGGCGTCGTCGTGCGTGACGAAATACACCCCCGACGGCACATTCGGCACCACGCTGACGCAGGCGTCGTCGACGCGCTCGCTTTTCCACAGCGCCTGCAGGCTCTTGCCGAAATGATCGTCTCCGACCGCGCTGACGTAGGCGGTGTCGGCGCCCTGGCGCGCCGCCGCTATGCAGAAGTTGGAAGTGTCGCCGCCGAAGCCTTCCAGGTAATAGCGCGGGTTTTCGATGCTCTGGTTGAACTCCACCATCGCTTCGCCGTAGGCGAGGATTTTCTTGCTCATGATGTCAAAGGGCTGGGTCAAAAATCTAAGGGCTCAGAAGAAGGTCTGGACGATGTCGAGAACGTTGAATTTGGCGTCCAGCACCGGCAGGTGACGCCACTTGTCGAACGTCAGGCAAGGGTGAGAAATATCGAAGGCGATCATGTCGCCGACACGGATATCGTCGCCCGGCGCAATCTTGAGGTAGGCGTGCTGGTCCATCATGCCGGTGACTTCCCAATGCGCAGGCGACTCCGCCGGCACGGTGTCCTGGCCCGGACGGAAGCGCCTGACCGGCAGCGGCAGGCCGGCGTCGAAGGCGGCGTCGCGTTTGCCTAGCGCGATGATGGCCTTGTCGACTTCCGGAACGGATTGCACGTATGCCCACAACTGCAGGGCCGGCAGCAGTTCGCTGCGCATCTTGCGTGCGACCGGGTTGCGGGTCTGGATCTGTTCCTGTGCAGCGCGATAGATGCCGACGTCATGGGTGAGGTAGCAGCCGGGGCGCAGCACCACATCCAGCGGCACACCGATGTCGGCGCCGGCGAATTCTTCCGCGACGACGTCATACCAGGCCGAGCCGGCGCCGGTCAATACGGCCGGCTTTTGCGCCGTGCGATGGCTCAGGTAGCCTTGTTGCGCCAGGTCCTTGGCGCATTGCACCGCGCGCTGCAGGAACAGGCGGATATCGGCTTCTTCCTTCAGCACGCCTTCATAGACTTCGATGCCGGAGAGCGCGATACTGCCTTCCCAGCGCTTGACGGCGGCTAATACTGTACTTTGCTGCTCATTGTCGCGCACGCCGGTGCGCCCGCCGACCGGGCCCAGTTCCAGCAGGACGTTGAGGGTTTGCTTTTTCTCCGAGAAGAAGCGGCCGAGCTGATCGACCAGTTCGGCGGAATCGACCAGGCAAAAGAACTCGAACGACGGATCTTCCAGCAGGCGTGAGACGATCTGCATGTTCTGCTTGCCGACCAGTTGATTTGCCATCAGTACGCGGCGCACGCCGTGGTGATAGGCAACATTGGTTTGATGCGCGGTTGCCAGCGTGATGCCCCAGGCGCCCGTGGCGAGCTGGCGCGCAAACAGCTTCGGCGCCATGGTGGTCTTGCCGTGCGGCGCCAGCTTGACGCCGTATTCCGTCACGAAGCGCTGCATCCAGTCGAGGTTGTGGGTGAGGCGCTCTTCGTACAGCACGGCGGTCGGCAGGCTCAGGTCTTCCTTGAGGAGATTCCAGGGCAGGGCGTTGGCGGCGTCGGGCGCCAGCGGGGCGTTCAGCGTACCGATTCCCTTGTTGAGCGGATCGATGATGCCACTTTGCCATTCTTTCTGGTAGTTTGTATCACTCATCTTGAATTTCTCCTCAAAAATTTGATTTGACGTAATCATAGTCCTGAATTTACTATGTTGGAAGTGTGTTATAAACTAACACGAAAAAATTATTGCGCCTCCGATAGCAGGTTTTTAACGGCGATTCCGGCCGGGCGCTCCTCCACAATTCGAGACTTCATTCCACAGCCATGGCACAAGCTTTCGACATCGTTTCACGCATTACCGAGCGCAGCGGCCAGTTGCGCCTGGCGGAGCAAAAGGTCGCCGAGGCGATCCTGAGCGATTTGTCCTTTGCCGCCAGCGCCAGCATCGGCGAACTTGCGCTCAAGGCCGGTGTCAGTCTGGCAAGCGTGACGCGATTTGCCAAGGCCATGGGCTGCCGCGATGTGCGCGAATTCAAGTTCATGCTGGCGCAGGCCGTGGCAGTCGGACAACGTTTCTTCGATGGCGTCAAAACCATTCCGTCCGGACAACCGCCGGAACTGATCGACGTCGTCTATAACGACATCCATGCCGTGCTGGAAGTCAATCGCGCACTGATCAATTCCGACTCCCTGACGCGCGCCGCAGAACTGCTGCGCGACGCGCGCATGATCTATTCGTTCGGCATGGGCGGCGGCTCCACCATGATGTCCGACGAAGCGCGCTATCGCTTGGTGCGGCTGGGCCGCCCGGTGGCGACTTACCATGATGCCCTGTTGCAGCGCATGGTGGCGGCGACGCTGGACAAGAACGATGTGCTGCTGGTCTTTTCGACCACGGGCAACGTGCCGGAGTTGCTGACCAATTGCGAGGTCGCCAAGGAATACGGCGTCAAGATGGTTGGCATCACCGCACTCGGCTCGCCGCTGGCGGGCATGGTCGACGTGCTGTTGCCGATCAAGGCGCTGGAGACCGATTTCATTTTCAAGCCGTCGTCGTCGCGCTACGCGATGATGATGGCGCTGGACATGCTGGTGCTGGAACTGGCCCTGCTGCAGAAGGATCGCAGCCAGGAACAGTTGCGGCGCCTGAAGTATGTGCTCGACATGCATCGCGGCGGCGGCGACCGTCAGCCGCTGGGAGATTGATATGACCACCCCGAACACTTCCTCAGCCGCAGATTCCACGCACGCCTGCGACACCCTGATTCGCAACGTCTTCGTGATCGACGGCAGCGGCAGCGATCCTGTTGTCGCCGACGTCGCCATTGCGGGCGGCCGCATCGCCGCAATCGCTGCAATCGGCGCGCTGGACGACTGGCAGGCAGTGCAGGTGATCGACGCCGCCGGCAAAGTCCTCAGCCCCGGCTTCATCGACGTGCATACGCATGACGACACCAACGTGATCCGCATGCCGGAAATGTTTCCCAAGCTGTCGCAAGGCGTGACCACTGTGGTGGTCGGCAATTGCGGCATCAGCGCGTCGCCGGTCACGCTCAAGGGCGATCCGCCGGATCCGATGAATCTGCTCGGACAGTCCACGGCATTTTCCTATCCCACGTTCGCCAGCTATGTCGCCGCCATCAATGCCGCGCAGCCTTCGGTCAACGTTGCCGCGCTGGTCGGCCATACTGCCTTGCGCAGCAATCACATGGATCGTCTCGACCGCGCCGCCAGCTCCGCCGAGATCGCCGGTATGCGCGACCAGCTGACCGAAGCGCTGGAGCATGGTGCGCTCGGCCTGAGCACCGGCCTGGCCTACGGCAACGCCATCAACGCGCCGACCGAGGAAGTGCTGGCCCTGGCCGAGCCGCTGGCGGAATACGGCGCGATGTATGCGACCCATCTGCGCAGCGAATTCGCCGACATCCTCGACGCCATGGATGAAGCCTTCCGCATCGGCAAGCATGCGCGCGTGCCGGTGGTGATCTCGCATCTTAAATGCGCCGGCGTCGAGAACTGGGGGCGCAGCGGCGAAGTGCTGGCCGCGCTGGAACAGGCTGAAAAGCATCAGCACGTCGGCTGCGATTGCTATCCCTATACCGCCAGCTCCTCGACGCTGGATCTGAAGCAAGTCACCGACACCTATCCCATCCAGGTCACCTGGTCTGAGCCGCATCCGGAGCAGGGCGGCAAGCTGCTGGCCGATATCGCAGCCGAATGGCAGGTCGACATGATGGCTGCAGCGCGCCGGCTGATGCCGGCCGGTGCGGTGTACCACTGCATGGCCGACGACGACGTCAATCGCATCCTGAGCCATCCGGCGACCGTGATCGGTTCCGACGGGCTGCCCAATGATCCGCTGCCGCATCCACGTTTGTGGGGCGCTTTCCCGCGCGTGCTGGGTTACTACAGCCGCGAGCAGCAATTGTTCCCGCTGGCAGCAGCGGTGCGCAAGATGACCGGCTTGTCGGCGCAGCGTTTCGGGCTGCACGAGCGCGGTCTGGTCAAGGTCGGTTACTGGGCCGATCTGGTCCTGTTCGATGCGGCCACCATTCGCGACGCCGCCACGTTCACCGATCCGATGCAGCCGGCGCACGGCATTGACGCCGTATGGGTCAACGGCGTGCTGTCGTATCGCGGCGAAAGCAAGGCGGCCACCGGGGTGCGTGCCGGCCGCTTCCTGGCGCGTCAGCGCATGCAGGCGGAAGAAGTCGTCACGACGTAGGCAACGTAGTTCACAACAAACAATCGCAATAGCGGGATGCGTCGATGGTCGGCAGTATCCCGATTTCATTTCTTGAAGGAGAAACACGATGAGCATCAAACGATATGGCGTCGACGGCGGCACAGGTACCGGCGGACAGCATCTTCCTTTCGCCCGCGCAGTGGAAGCGGACGGCTGGCTGTACGTCTCCGGCCAGGTGGCCATGGTCAACGGCGAAGTGATCGACGGCGGCATCGTGGCGCAGTCGCATCAGGCCATCAAGAACGTGCTGGCCATCCTCAAGGAAGCCGGCTACGGTCCGGAACATGTGGTGCGTTGCGGCGTCTGGCTCGACGACACGCGCGACTTCCAGTCCTTCAACAAGGTGTTCAAGGAATACTTCGGCGCCAACCCGCCGGCGCGCGCCTGCGTGCAGTCGGCCATGGTGGTGGACTGCAAGGTCGAAGTGGATTGCGTGGCATTCAAGCGCTGAGTTGAATGAAGCCTGAGGTTGAGTGAAACCCACATTGGGGTGAGGAGAAGGAAATGGAAGCAGTACAAGGAAGCATGTTGCTGATCTATGCGCTGGTGGCGGTGATCGCATTGATCGTGCTGATTGCGAAGTTCAAGATGAATCCGTTCATCGTGCTGATCGTGGTCTCGCTGATATTGGGCCTGGCAGTCGGCATGCCGATGGGCGCGATCGTCAAGTCGTTCGAAACCGGCGTGGGCAACACGCTAGGCCATATCGCGCTGGTGGTCGGTCTCGGCACCATGCTGGGCAAGATGATGGCAGAGTCGGGCGGCGCTGAACGCATCGCCACGACGATGATCGGCGCCTTCGGTGAAAAGAACGTGCACTGGGCAATGATGACGGTGGCCTTCATCGTCGGCCTGCCGGTGTTCTTCGAAGTCGGCTTCGTGCTGCTGATCCCGATCGCCTTCAACGTCGCCAAGCGCACCGGCACGTCGATGGTGCTGGTCGGTATTCCGATGGTGGCGGGCCTGTCGGTCGTGCATGGCCTGATTCCTCCGCATCCTGCCGCGCTGCTGGCGGTGACCGCGTACAACGCGGACATCGGTCGCACCATCCTGTTTGCGCTGATCGTGGGCATTCCGACGGCCATCATTGCCGGTCCGATTTTCGGCAAGCTGATGTCCAAAGTGGTGATCCCGAATCCGGACAATCCATTGATCGGCCAGTTCGTCGATCAGGGCGGCGCCAAGCGCGAATTGCCGGGCTTCGGCATCACGCTGTTCACCATCCTGTTGCCGGTGGCACTGATGCTGATTGGCAGCTGGGCGGACCTGTTCTTCGCGCCGAAGACCTTCGCCAATGATTTCCTGCGCCTGATCGGCAACTCGGTGATCGCGCTGCTGATCGCTACCCTGGTCAGTTTCTACACCTTCGGCAAGCTGCGCGGTTTCAATCGTGAAGCCATTCTCAAGTTCACCAACGAATGTCTGGGCCCGATCGCCAGCATCACTCTGGTGGTGGGTGCGGGCGCCGGCTTCGGCCGCATCCTGATGGATGGCGGCGTATCGAAGGCCATCGTCGGTATTGCGACAGATGCGCATCTGTCGCCGTTGCTGCTGGGCTGGTTCGTGGCCGCGCTGATCCGCGTGGCGACCGGTTCCGCCACGGTGGCGATGACGACTGCCTGCGGCATCGTCGCGCCGATCGTGATGTCGGTCGGCGGTACGCGTCCGGAACTGATGGTGCTGGCCACCGGCGCAGGTTCGCTGATCCTGTCGCACGTCAACGATGGCGGCTTCTGGCTGGTCAAGGAATACTTCAACATGACAGTGCCACAAACCTTCAAGACCTGGACCGTCTGTGAGACGCTGATCTCGGTGCTGGCGCTGTTGTTTACGCTGGCGCTGGCGACCGTGGTCTGAGTAGTCTGATGCCCAAGAAAAAGCCGCTTTCCCAAGCGGCTTTTTTTATGGATGTGACCCGTCCTGGAATAAGTTGACACTTTTTCGAAGAGAGGAAGGAGTGTCAGATGGAACAAGAGATACGTCGCAGCCAGCGTGATTACAGCCTGGCTTTTAAATTGAACGTTGTCGAGCAGGTAGAAAAAGGCGAGATGACGTACAAGCAGGCGCAAAAGCGGTACGGAATACAAGGCCGGTCGACAGTTTTG